>Ga0100392_1000021_pt1 | contig 186856 bp, 168 predicted proteins | sample CryGeymeta201516_FD_81548 | JGI IMG/M metagenome (GOLD analysis project Ga0100392, IMG submission 81548) | Groundwater microbial communities from Crystal Geyser aquifers in Utah, USA - Crystal Geyser metaG 2015-16 | ecosystem: Environmental > Aquatic > Deep subsurface > Groundwater | place... | reverse complement strand
CTTTTCGCGAAGGGACTAGCTGGCAAGCGCCGCCGCAGTGCGCGCGCGCTCGCGAATCGCATCGGCGTCGCTTTCGCCGCTGCGCACCAGCCAGCTACCACCCACGCACAGCACCTGATCCAGCGCCAGCCAATCGGGCGCGGTGTCCTGCTTGATCCCGCCGGTGGGGCAGAACTTCACATTGCCGAACGGCCCCGTCAGCGCCTTGAGCGCGGGGATGCCACCATTGGCTTCGGCCGGGAAGAACTTGAAATGCGACAGGCCCAAGTCGAGCCCGCGCATCAGATCGCCCGCGTTGGCGATACCGGGCAGGAAGGGAATCCCGGCGCGCGTCGCGGCCTGCCCCAACGGATCCGTCAGGCCGGGCGAGACGATGAATTCCGCACCTGCGGCCACGCACGCATCGAGCTGGTCCTTGTTGGTCACCGTGCCTGCCCCCACGACGACGCCGGGCACCAGTTGCATCCGCTTGATCGCTTCCAGCGCGCAATCGGTGCGCAAGGTCACTTCCAGCACGCGCAGCCCACCATCGACCAGCGCCTGAGCGACGGGGCGCGCCTGGTGCACGTCGTCGATCACCAGCACCGGGATCACCGGCGCCATGCGCATGATTTCTTCGATCGGTTTCACGAGTTGTGCTCCTTGGCAAAAGCTGCCGCTGCGCCGAACAGGCCGGGCTGGGGATGGGTGATGATCTTTACCGGAATGGAAGACATCAGCTTTTCGAACCGGCCCTTGGCGCGAAATCTTTCCGCGAAGCCGGACTGCGCAAGCGTGTCCCTGATGCGATAGCCGAGCCCGCCTGCAATCACGACGCCGCCAAACCCGCCCTGCGCCAGCGCGATGTCGCCCGCCACGCTGCCGAGCGACAGGCAGAACCGGTCGACTGCCGCAGCGGCAAGGCTGTCGTCGCCTGACATGCCTGCCTGCCAGATTGTGCGATCGTCCTCTTCCACCGTGGAGCGGTTTTCCATCCGCGAAAGCGTGGCGTAGATGTCTACGATTGCCGGGCCGGAGACGACGCGTTCGACCGACACCCGGTTGTGCCGCTTGCGCAGCCGTGCGAGCACCGCGTCCTCGATCGAGTCGAGCGGGGCAAAATCGATATGTCCGCCCTCGGTCGCCTGCACCCGGTAGCCGCCATCGCCGCCGCGATAGATATGCGCCACGCCCAGCCCGGTGCCAGGGCCGATGATGCTGATCGTCCCCTCGCTAGCCAAAGGCTGATCCGGGCCCGTGAGGTGCAGGAAATCGCCCTCGGGCGCGCAGGCGACCGCATGGCCGACGGCGCCGAAATCGTTGACGATGGTGAAGGCATCGACATTCAGCTTTTCCTTCACCAGTGCGGGGCGGATGATCCACGGATTGTTGGTGAAGCGGATGACCTCGCCGCCGGTTGGCCCGGCCACCGCGATGGCAACCGCGCGCGGCAGATCGCCGCCCTGCATCGCGCCGAAATCTTCCCACGCCGTCTGGAAGCTAGCGTGATCTTCGGTTTTCAGAGTGACCGGCTCGTCGAGCTCGATCGTGCCGTCGTCTGCCAGCGTTGCGATTACGAACCGCGCATGGGTGCCCCCGACGTCGACCGAGACGAGGCGGTCAACGCTCACAGCCCGGCTTCGGCCAGCATCGCGCTGCCGCCCTTTTCCGCCGGATCGCTGTGATGACGCAGCATCGCGAAGAGTTCGCGTCCCACGCCCATTTCCTGCGGCGGCGGCGTTGCCTGTTCGCGCGCATCCCATTCTGCCGCATCGACCACGGCCTGAAGCGTTCCGGTGGTGGCGCAGACGCGCAGCATGTCGCCGTCTTTGACCTTGCCCAGGGGGCCGCCATGAAAGGCTTCGGGCGATACATGGATGGCAGAGGGCACCTTGCCGCTGGCGCCCGACATCCGCCCATCGGTGACCAGCGCGACCTTGTATCCGCGATCCTGCACCACGCCGAGCGGAGAGGTCAGCTTGTGCAGCTCCGGCATACCGTTCGCCGCCGGGCCCTGGAAGCGCAGGACCACGACCACATCCCGGTCGAGCTCGCCGGCCTTGAACGCCTCGGCAACCGCATGCTGATCGGAGAAGACGCGCGCGGGCGCTTCGATGGTATGGCGCTCCGGATCGACCGCGCTCACCTTCATCGTCGCGCGGCCCAGGTTGCCCTGCAGCAGCGCGAGGCCGCCATCCTTGCGGAAGGGATCGGACGCAGGCTTGAGAAGGGTGTCGTCGCGGCTCTCGCTCGCGGCGGGTTTCCATACCAGTTCGTCGCCATCCATCACCGGCTCCTGCGCGCCTTCGGCGAGCGATGCGCCATAGACGGTGCGGATGTCGCCATGGGCTAGCCCTGCATCGAGCAGTTCGCGGATCACGAAGGGCATGCCACCCGCGGCGTGGAAGTAGTTAATGTCGCCCGCGCCGTTGGGATAGACGCTGGCGATCAGCGGCACGATGTCGCTCAGCTCGTCCATATCGTCCCAGTCGAGGATGATGCCTGCCGCGCGCGCGATTGCGGGCAGGTGGATCACGTGGTTGGTCGAACCACCCGTGGCGAGCAGGCCGACCACCGCATTCACGATCGCCTTTTCGTCGATGCAGTGGCCGAGCGGGCGGTAGTCTCCGCCATCCCAGCCGATCTCGGTCATCCGATGCACCGCCGCGCGCGTGAGTTCCTGGCGCAGCTTGTTGCCCGGATTGACGAAGCTGGAGCCGGGCATGTGCAGCCCCATCATCTCCATCATCATCTGGTTCGAATTGGCGGTGCCGTAGAAGGTGCAGGTGCCCGCGCCGTGGTACGACGCGCTCTCGGCGTCCATCAGTTCCTTCTCGCCAACCTTGCCTTCGGCATAGAGCTGGCGGACGCGGATCTTTTCCTTGTTGGCGAGGCCGGAGGGCATTGGCCCGGCGGGCACGAGGATCGTGGGCAGGTGGCCGAAGCGCAGCGTGCCGATCAGCAGGCCGGGCACGATCTTGTCGCAGATACCCAGCAGCAGTGCGCCTTCGAACATGCCGTGGCTCAGGCCGACGGCAGTGCCCATCGCGATGACATCACGGCTGAACAGCGACAGCTCCATCGAATCCTGCCCCTGCGTCACCCCGTCGCACATCGCAGGCACGCCGCCCGCGACCTGTGCGGTCACGCCGCGTTCACGCGCGAAGATCTTTATCTGCTCGGGATAGCGACCATAGGGCTGATGCGCGCTGAGCATGTCGTTATAGGCGGTGACGATCCCAATATTCATTGCCTTGCCGCCGCGAATGGTCGCCTTGTCCTCCCCGCTGGCGGCGAAGCCGTGCGCGAGGTTGCCGCAGGAAAGCGTGGGCCGGTGCACCCCAGCCTCGCGCTGGCGGTCAATCAGGTCGAGGTAGCGGCGGCGGCTATCTTTCGATCGTTCGATGATCCGCTCGGTCACTTTGGCGAGCGTGGGGTGCAGGCTCATGCAGGGCTCCAGTAGAATTCGGCCGCGACCCGATCGAGTACGACGCCGACCGGGAAGGGACTCTTGTTTCCGTCGGACAGCGCCGCGAGCAGGACGTCGCGCTTGTCGTTTCCGCGCAGCGATACCATCCGATGGCGGGCCGAGCGGATCGCACTGGCGCTCAAGGTAATCCGCGAAACAGGTGCTTCAGGGGGCAAAGGGTCGGGTGTGACCCTGAGCGCGCGGGCATCGGTCGTCAGGGCCTCGAGATAATCCGGACCGGGGAAGATCGACGCGGTATGCCCGTCTCCCCCCGCGCCGAGCCACACGAGGTCGAGCGGCCAAGGCAGGGCGTCGAGGCGCTGATTTGCGTTGTCCGCTGAGGTACCGTCTTCGCCGACGAGCGGCATAAGTGTTGCGCTCGTGGCTCCAAAATAGCGGCTCAGCATCGCGAAATTGGATAGTGGGTCATCGTGTGCGACCATGCGATCGTCACCCGGCAGGATGGTGACCTTGCCCCAGTCCAGCGATCGCGCAGCCAGTATCTCGAACGCCGGAGCCGGGGTCGACCCGCCCGGAAACGCCACGAGAGCGGTGCCGCGTTCGGCAACGGCGCGCTGAATGATGTTAGCAACCCGATCCGCGCAGGCCTGCGCCATCGCGTCCGCATCGTCGAAGGCGTGCCAGTCGTTCGGTGTCCAGAGGCGGGGCTCGTCACTCATGCCAGCTCACCCCGTCGCGTTCGGTCAGCGCGACCGAGGCGCTCGGCCCCCAGCTGCCCGCGCCATAGGATTTCGGCACCATGGCGGTTTCGCTCCAGACCCGGCGGATCGCGTCGATCCATTTCCACTGCGCCTCCACCTCGTCGCGCCGCACGAACAGCGTCGGATCGCCATCGATGAGGTCGAGCAGCAGCCGCTCGTAAGCGATCCGGCGGCGCGCCTTGGAGAACGCCTGCGTCAGCGAGAGGTCGAGCGGCACTTCGCGCAGGGAAACTCCATCGCGGTCCATGCCCGGCTCCTTCGCCATCACCATCAGGCGCACGTACTCCTCTGGCTGCAGCCGGATCACCAGCCGGTTGGAAAGCAGCTTCCCGCCACGCTCGGCAAAGATGTTGTGCGGCACGGGCTTGAACTGGATCACGATCTCGCTGCGGCGCTCCGCCATGCGCTTGCCGGTGCGCAGGTAGAAGGGCACGCCCTGCCAGCGCCAGTTGTCGATATGGGCTTTGAGCGCGACGAAGGTTTCCGCCTCGGACTGTTCGCCCAGATCGTCGGTATAGGCCTGCACGGCCTCGCCCTTCACGGCGCCGCTGGAATATTGCCCGCGTACCATTTCCTCCGCCGACACGGGGCGCAGCGAGCGGAGCACCTTCACCTTCTCGTCGCGCACGCTTGTGGCGTCGAAATCGGCGGGGGGTTCCATCGCGATCAGCGCGAGCAGTTGCAGGATGTGGTTCTGCACCATGTCGCGCAGCGCGCCGGTATCGTCGTAGAATGCGTGGCGTCCCTCCAGCCCCACGGTCTCGCTGATGGTGATCTGCACATGATCGATGCCGTTGGCATTCCACAGTGGCTCGAACATCGCATTGGCAAAGCGCAGGGCCATCAGGTTCTGGACGGTTTCCTTGCCCAGATAATGGTCGATCCGGAAGATCCGCCCTTCGTCGAAGGCGCTGGCGACGGCATCATTGATGACGCGCGAGCTGGCGAGATCGTTGCCGAGCGGCTTTTCGAGCCCGATCCGTACGTTCTCACCAGCGAGGCCCGCCGATTGCAGCCCGCGAATGGTGGGCTCGAACAGGAACGGCGCGGTCGACAGGAAGATCGAGAGGCCGCCGGAAATATCGCCCATTTTCGCGGCCAGATCGTCGAACCCCTCGATGGTCGACGCGTCGAGCGCCTGGTATTGCAGGTGCTGGAGGAAGGTGGCGATCTTGTCCTCGTCCTTGCGATCCTCCGGCAGGTATTCCTCCAGAGCCTCGCGCGCCATCTCACGGTATTCTTCGTCCGAAAGCTCGCTGCGCGCGGTGCCAAAGATGCGCAGGTCTTCTGCGATCAGCCCGTCTTCGTGCAGCGCGTAGAGCGAAGGCAGCAGCATTCGCTTCGCCAGATCGCCCGTCGCGCCGAATAGCAGCAGTGTGGAAGAGGATGTCGCCATCTAGTCGCTTGCTCCTTCAAACGCCTGCCGTGCGAGCAGCAGTGCGCCACAAATTCCGGCATCGGCCCCAAGCCCCGGCGCAACGATCCGCTGGCGGGAATGGCCGGGAAGATATCCTGCCCCCAGCGCGAAGGCCCGATCCCGTACCGCGTCGCGCAGGCCGGGTGTCTGCATCACGCCGCCGCCCAGAACGATCGTTTCGATCGCCATGCTGGCAAAGGTCGTATGGCAAAGCTGGGCCAGATAGCCAGACACATAAGTATGCGCAGGGTGATCGCCCGGCAGGTCGGACAGGGTTTTCCCCCAACGCGCAAGGATCGCCGGGCCGCTCGCCAGACCTTCCAGGCAGTCGCCATGAAACGGGCAGATGCCTGTAAAATCGGTGTCGTCTGCCACGCGGCGCGGATAGATATGGCCAAGCTCGGGATGGCCTGCGCCGTGCACCGGGCGCCCGCCCACCACCAGCCCGCCACCGATCCCGGTACCGACGGTTATGTAGGCGAGCGAGCCGCCGCCCTGTCCTGCGCCTAAGCTGTATTCGGCCAGCGCCGCGCCGTTCACGTCGGTATCGAAGCCGACCGGGCAGGCAAGCACGCGGCCCAGCCGCCCGGCGATGTCGCAATCGGCCCAGCCCGGCTTCGGCGTGGACGTAATGAAGCCCCATCGCGGCGAGGCAGGATCGAGCTCTACGGGACCGAAACAGCCAATGCCCAGGCCGACCAATGGGCCTTGCGCGGCGAACCATTGCCCGGCTGCTGCCAGCGTATCGTCCGGATTGGTGGTTGCCAGCGTGTGGCGCGCAAGGATCCGGTCGGGCGCGTGGCCGACTGCGAGCACGAACTTCGTCCCGCCCGCTTCGATCCCGCCGAAGAGTGGCTGTTCGCTGCGGCTTGCCATGCCCTCCGCCTACTCTCCCCGATGGTCTTCGTCACGGTTTGCCTCTTCCAAGGTCACGACCGATCCCCTGCGTGGCCTACCTGGCATTGCCGGATGACAGCGCATCGTAAGGTGCGAAGTTGGCACGACATGCCTCGATCATGCCGATCGTACCTTCGATATCGGCAACCCCGACGCCCGGCGGCACGGGCTTCATCGTTTCTGCTGGCGGGAAGGTCCCGTAGCCCGCAAATAGACAGTGCCAGCTCGCATTGGCGTAGTAACGCTTGCCGCCATAGGCCCTGTCATTGGCGGCCGAGATATCTTCGTGCCGGAACCAGGCGGACATCATGGCCTTGAGCCCGTTCGAGAGGTTGTCGTTCGCTGCGTTGGCGCGCCAGTAGTGCGTGTCGCTGCGCTGATTCAGCCGGTAATGCGCGACGATGTAATCGCGAATACCCTCGTACCGCGCAGCAATCGAGGCGTTGAAGGCGTCGCGATGTTGCGGAGTGAACCCGCCCGCTTCGTACGCCTGCGCAAATTCCAGCGCGGTGGCGATGACGATGTGCAGCGCGGTCGCTTCCAGCGGTTCTATAAATCCCTGTGCCAGCCCGGCGGCGAGGCAGTTTCCGCGCCAGGTCTCCTCCACCCGGCCGACTTTCATGGAAAGGAAGCGCGCGTCCGCCTCTGGCTGCGCGAGCGCCTCGCGCAACTCCGCCTCGGCCTCGTCATCGCAGATATGCGCGGAGGAATAGACGTAGCCGTTGCCGACCCGCGTGGTCAGCGGGATCGACCACCGCCAGCCTGCGCGCATCGCAATGCTTTCGGTCTGCGGCTTGGGCGCGGTCTCGTGCGGCGTCGGCATCACCACTGCGCGATCGTTGAACAGGTTGTTCGTGAATGGCAGGAATTTCACGCCGAGTGTTTGCTGCGCGATCAGGCTGCGGAACCCAGAGCAGTCGACGAACAGGTCGCCCTCTATCCGGGTGCCGTCCTCGCAGATCAGCGCGGTGATATCGCCGGTCGCGGCCACGTCGATCTCGGCCACCTTGCGATCGAGATGGGTGACGCCGCGCTTCGTCGCCCAGCCGCGCAAGAACGCGCCGAGCTTGTAAGCATCGAAGTGGTAGCCATAGCTGGGTCCGAAGGGGAAATTCTGCGACGCGTGCGGCGTGCGACAGGCCTTCGCCAGATCGGTGGCGAGGAACCAGTCGTCGGGATGCGCGGGCACGTCGAAGCCGCGCCTTGCCAGCATGCAGTTGTGGACGAAGCCGGGCTCCGAATGCAGATCTACCGGGCCGGGGAAGGGGTGGAAGTAGCTGTCATAGCCCTTACGCTCGCTCCACCCGGTGAAACGAATGCCCAGCTTGTAGGTGGCGTCACACGCGGCCATCCACTTTGCTTCGGCGATCCCCAGAAGATCGAAGAAAGCCTTCAGCTGAGGGGTGGACCCTTCGCCGACACCGATGATGCCGATGTCCGAACTCTCGACCACCGTCACGCTGCCGCCGCGCGCGGCCCACTCGTGGTTTAGCAGGCATGCGGTGATCCAGCCCGCGCTGCCGCCGCCGAGCACGACCACGCGGGGTGGTGTGCGGTCGGTCACTTGCGCGGCTGCAACCGGATCGCCGCGCCGCCGCCGGGCGCCAGCCACAGCTCCAGCGTATCGCCCTTGCGAAAGGTACGCGTTTCGTAGGCGATGTTGTGCCGCGCCTCGGTCTCGTAGGTCGCTCCCTCGCCATCCTTCCAGATCGTCGCGGTGTAGGCCTTCCCGTCGTCGAGGAAGTCGAAGTCGAGCGTCAGTGTACGCGCCGTCGCGTCGTTGATCCCGCCCACATACCAGTCGTCGCTGCCCCGATCCTTGCGCGCGAAGATCGCGTAATCGCCGACTTCGCCGGCGATCAGGTGGCTTTCCGCCCAGTCGGCGGGCACGGCCTTGATGAACTCAAGCTCCTTGGGATGCGCTCCGAGGCTTTCGACGAAATCGGCCGCCATCTGGATCGGCGAATAGATTGCGAGGTACAGCCCAAGCTGCTTGGCGAGCGTGCTGGCGATAGGCTGGTTGTCCGCGCCGACGAGGCCGAGCACGCCGGGCGTGTAGTCCATCGGGCCCGAAAGCATCCGGGTGTAGACCAGTGTCGGTTCGTGATCCGGCCCGTTGGCGAACTTGCCCCAGGCGTTGTATTCCTGCCCGCGCGCGCCTTCGCGCGAGACCCAGTTGGGATAGGTGCGGCGCAGGCCCGTAGCCTTTACCGGTTCATGCGGGTTGATGGCGATTTTCCGGTCGGCGGCTTCCTTCACCACTTTCAGGTGATGCTGCACCTGGCGCTGGCCATCGTGCCATTCGAACACCTCGTCACCGCACGGATCGGCGATATCGGCATTGCACGAAATGATGCCGCCCGCATCGGCGACGTAGCCGGTCTTGATGACATCGACCCCATGCGCCGCATACATATCCAGCGCGTCGCCCAGCTGGGCTTCGTACACCTCGATATTGCCGCCCGTTTCGTGGTGGCCGATCAGATGCACGCCCTTCTCCTTGGCGTAGGCGGTCACTTCCTCGAAATCGAAATCGGGGTAGCTCTGCGTGAAGCTGTAATCGCGCCCGTTACCGAACCAGTTGCCGTCCCACCCGACGTTCCAGCCTTCGATAAGTACGCCGCGAAATCCGTGATCGGCGGCGAAATCGATATACTGCTTGGCGCGCTCCGTCGTCGCGCCATGGTTGGGCCCCTGCGCCCAGGTCCAGTCGCCGCGAATCATGCCCCACCAGATGCCGATATACTTGGCCGGTTCGAACCAGGAGACATCGCCAAGCGCGTTGGGTTCGTTGAGATTGAGCTCCAGATCGCTTTCGACCAGTCCCGCGGCATCGCGGGCAATGCGGATCGTGCGCCATGGCGTAGTGAAGGCGCCTTCGCGCACCACCTTGGCGCCGCGGCTGGAGGGGGCGAGTTGCGCGCGAAAGCGATGATCGTCCATCCGCCGCAGCCACATGCCCGAATAGTCGACCAGCGCGGCTTCGTGGAATGAAAGGTGCGTGCCATCGGCCAGCCGCACGGTCATCGGCGTGTGCGCGGTTGAAACTTCCTCGATCGGGGTGTTTTTGTAGAGATATTCGTAGCGGTTCCAGTCACCGGCCTGAATCCACCATGCGGTGGCATCCTGACCGGGTGCAATCACGAATTCGGTCAGCTCTTCGGCGATACTGGTAACCGGCTGGTCCGGGTTTTCGGGGAATTCGTAGCGAAAGCCCACACCATCGTCGAACACGCGCATCCGCACCGTGATCGCGCGTTGCGACGTCTCGCGGGTCTCGCGGAACGTCACCGCCAGCTCGTTATGCTGATCCTTTACGAACTGTCTTTCGCCCCAGGGCTGTTCCCATGTCGCATCGACGCTGGCCTGCGTTTCACTTTCGATCGTGAAATTGCGCCGCATCGGCTCGGCATCGGTGAAGGTGAAGCCGAGATCGCTCTCCGCGATCACTTCAGTCCCCTCCACGGTGACCCGGTAGAACGGCACGCCGTCATTATCGACGTCGAGCTCGGCAACGATCCGTCCGTTCGGCGACGCGACCTCGGCCGCCGCCAGCGGCATCGCGGTGCCGGCCAGCAGACCGGCGAGCACAAGCCGGATCAACGGCGAACCATCAGCGCGGCATATGGCCCCAGCGACGTGCGGCTGGCATCGTTGACGGAACATATGGTCTCTCCTTCGGGGACGTCGTCGAGCGCGATCGCGTCTGTCGACAGATTGAACAGGCAGACGATCCGCTGATCGCCGTGCTGGCGTTCGAGGCGGAGCAGGCTGCCCTGTGCATCGCACGCGGCGACCACGCCGTGATGCAGCGCAGGGTGCGCATTGCGCAGCGCGATCATCGCGCGCGTGTGCGCCAGCAGCGACTGCGCATCGTCGTCCTGCACGCGCACCGCGCGCGCTCGGTTTTCAAGCCCCAGCGGCAGCCACGGACGGTCCGAACCGAAACCGCCGCAGGCGCAGTCTTCCCACGGCATGGGAGTGCGCGCGCCATCGCGTGCCAGCGTCAGCGGCCAGTTCGCGATTGCTTCGGGATCATGCAGCTGATCGAACGGAATATCGACCTGAAGCAGGCCCAGTTCCTCGCCCTGGTAGAGGATGATGTTGCCGCGCAGTGCCGCCAGCAGCGCCACCTTCATCCGCGCGAAAATCTCGCGATGCTCGGGCGCGCACCAGCGTGACAGGGCGCGCGGAGCGTCGTGGTTCTCGAACGCCCAGCTGGGCCAGCCGATACCTTCATCGGCAGGCCATTCGGCCAGTGCGGCGCAGACCAGCTGCGGGCTGAGCGCATCGGCATAGAGGAAATTGAACCCATAGGCCGAATTGAGCCGGGCATCCCCTTGCGTGAATGCCTTCATTTCGACCTCGGCTTCGTCACCGCCAACCTCGGCAACGGTGAAGATCGCGCGCGAATCCTTGCCGTAGCTATTGGTTACATCGCGAATGCGTTCGATGAAGCGGGGGATGTCGGGGTGCGACATATTGTGGATGCGAAGCTGGAAATCGAACGGGCGCGTGCGCGGTTTGTTGGATGGGGGCGCAGGCGGATTGTCCCGAAGTTGCGGGTCGTGCATCGAGAAATTGAGCGCGTCGATCCGGAACCCGTCGACCCCGCGATCGAGCCAGAAACGGGCTACCGCCAGCAGCGCATCCTGCACCTGCGGGTTGTGCCCGTTGAGCTGCGGCTGGCTGCTGAGGAAATTGTGGAGGTAGTACTGGCCGCGCCGCGCATCCCAGGTCCACGCAGGCCCACCGAATACCGACTGCCAGTTCGAAGGCGGCGACCCATCGGGTTTTGCATCGGCCCAGACATACCAGTCGGCTTTCGGATTATCGCGGCTGGCTCGGCTCTCGACGAACCATGCGTGCTCGTCCGAGGTATGCGAATAGACCTGATCGATCAGCACCTTGAGGCCAAGCTCATGGGCGCGAGACACGACCCCGTCGAAATCTTCGAGCGTGCCGAAAATCGGATCGACATCGCAATAGTCGGCCACGTCGTAGCCGAAATCCTTCATCGGGCTGGTGAAGAAGGGCGAAATCCAGATCGCATCGACACCGAGCGAGGCAACATGATCGAGCTTTTGCGCGATCCCGGGAAGGTCGCCGATCCCGTCGCCATTGGCGTCCATGAAACTGCGCGGATAAATCTGATAGATCGCAGCCCCGCGCCACCAGGGCAGCTCCCGATCGGCTACGACAGCAGGGTCGATTGCGGTGCTCATCAGCGGTCGACCTGTTCGCATACGGCCCAGCCGAAGGCGGGCAGTTCCAATCGCACGCTGCCCGGAGCGGTCACGCTCGCTGGGCACCGACCTGCCAGGGCGACGAGGCCGCGTGTGCGGTAATCCAGCTCTACGTCGCGCACGATCGGCTCGCTCGAGGTATTGTAGGCGATGAGCACGCGTTGCCCGCTATCGGGGTCGGTCCGCTGTACGGTGAAGAGCCCCGGCTCGCGATCATAGGTACCGATCTCGGTCAGCCCGCGGCGCAGAGCAGGATTGCCTGCGCGCACGCCCGCCAGCTGAGCGATCGCGCGGTAGAGCGGATGGTCGGTGGCATAGTTTTGTTCCGCTGTGGTGGCATCCGTTCCGAGTAGCGCGTTGTCGTTGTACTGCGCGACCCGGCTCGGGAACATATCCTCGCGCGCCAGCTGGTCGTTCCCGTCCGAGATGAAGCCCTGTTCGTCACCGTAGTAGATCGTCGGGATGCCCCGTAGCGTCAGCAGCATGGCATGGCCGAGGAGTGTCCGCGCGAGTAGCTCGGCATTGTCGGCTTGAGGGTTCCCCTCGCGCACGAACATGGAAAAGCGGCCCATGTCGTGATTGCCCAAGAACGTCGGCAGGCGCAGCGCAGCCTGTGCGCCCCCTTCGTACAGCACATCGCCTTCCAGCATCCGGGCGAGCACCTCTGGCGATGCGTTCCCGGCGACGACTTCTCGCACTGCGGACTGGAACGTGAAATCCAGCACGGCGGGCAGTTTGTCTCGCCGCGTATAGACGGCGAGCGGGCCGGGGGTCGGGCCGTCGACATAGACCTCTCCGAAGATGAGGAAATTGTCGATCCCGTTGGCCTCTGCGCGCTCCTTCATCGCGGGGACGAAGGCCTGCCAGAACTCGGGATTGACGTGCTTCACCGTGTCGATCCGGAAACCGTCGATCCCGAAGCGATCGATCCATCCGCCGAAAATGTCGATCATCCCCTCGACGACGCGCGGATGCTCTGTCGCCAGATCGTCCAATCCGGCAAAGTCCCCGTAGACGGCGCTTTCGCCCCACCATTCGCTGTTGCCGCGGTTGTGGTAGTAGATCGGATCGTTGAGCCAGGCGGGGACCTTTATGTCCTTCTCCGCCTCGCGCACGAATGGCGTGTAGGCGAAATCGGGATCGGTCAGGCGCGACCAGTTGTCCAGGCTTGGGTCCGTATCGCCTGCGAAACCGGCGTTGATCGCCTTTCCGTTCGGGCCGCCGCGCGTCGAGTAGGGGAAGGCACCCTTGCTGCGATAGGCGTATTCACCCTCGGCATAGTCGATCACATCGGCGGTGTGGTTGGTGATGATGTCCATGTAGACCTTCATCCCGCGTGCATGCGCAGCCTCGACGAAGGCCTTGAACTCCGCGTTGGTGCCGAAATGCGGATCGACCGAAGTGAAATCGGTCACCCAGTATCCGTGATAGCCTGCGCTTTCGTCCCCCGCCGGCCCTTGCACGGGCTTGTTCTTGAAGATCGGCGCAAACCATATCGCGGTCACGCCCATTCCCTGGATGTAATCGAGCTTTTCGGTAAGCCCCTTCAGGTCTCCGCCGTGGTAGAAGCCCTTGTGCGTTGGGTCGTAACCGCTGAGCAGCCGGTCTGCCGGATAGCCGCCGAGGTCATTCGCCCCGTTTCCATTGGCGAAGCGATCGGGCAGGACGAAATAGATGACCTCGTCGGTCTGCGGTCGTGCGCGAAGGCTCTCTTCGGCCGGATCGTTCGCCGCGAGCGGCGGGGCCGCCAGCAAGGCCGACGCGGCGAGCATCAGGGAAAGCGATTTCATCATGCGGTTATCCTCGTCGGTACCTGCTCGCGGTGGCGGGGCATGCACATGGCCCGCAGGAATTCCGCATGGCCCGACATTGCGCCGATGGTCTGGTCGATGCCCCGCTCGATTTCGCCGAGCATTTTCGCAAGATCTTCGGGCGGCATATCGTCTGCCAGGGGATGATAGGCATCGGGCATCACATTCTGCCCGACGAACACCTGCAGCCATCCTTCGGCGGTGAACAGTTCTTCATGTTCGCGGTGGATGAAGCCGCCTGCGCGAAACTGCTCGATCTTCGCGGTGAGCGTGTCGGGCAGATCCATGTCCCGGCAGCGATCCCAGAAGGCTTCGCCGACGCGCGCATTGGCGGCATAGTGCAGGATCAGGAAGTCGCGAATGCGGGTCCACTCAAAGCTCGCCTGGCGGTTGAATTCCGCGATCAGCGCGGGGGCCGGGTCTTTGCCCGGGAGCATCGAGAGGAACCGGGCGATCGAGGACTGGATCAGGTGGATGCTGGTCGATTCCAGCGGCTCCATGAAACCGGCAGCCAGCCCCAGTGCCAAACAATTGTCGACCCATTGGTGCCGCCGCATGCCGGTGGTGAAGCGCAGCCGGTTGGGATCGGCCAGTGGCTTGCCATCCAGATTGGCCAGCAGCGTCGCCTCGGCTGCCTCATCCGACATGAATGCGCTGCAATAGACGTGCCCGTTGCCGATCCGGTGCTGTAACGGGATCCGCCACTGCCAGCCGGCCTCGCGCGCGGTGGCGCGGGTGTATGGCGTGAAATCTCCGTGAGTCGAGCAGGGCACCGCGACCGCGCGATCGCACGGCAGCCAGTGCGACCAGTCCTCGAACCCGCTGGCCAGCTCCTGCCCGATCAGCAAGGCGCGAAAACCGCTGCAATCGATGAAGAAGTCGCCTGAAATCCGCTGGCCGTCGTCCAGCACGACGGCGGCGATAGCACCGGTGGGAGCATCGCGTTCGACCGAAGAAACCCGGCCTTCGATCCGCGTTGCGCCGTGCTGCTCTGAAATGCGGCGCAGGTAAGCAGCGTAGAGCGATGCGTCGAAATGATAGGCCCACGGCATATCGGGCGCAGGCCTGCCCGGAGCAGCCTGCCCGATCTGCATCTTGTGCGCGCGCGCCGCGCGTTCGTTGAGCGAATAGGTGGAAAGCGGCCCGCCGATGCCCTCGGCCTGAGCGCGCAGCCAGTAGTGGTGGAAGGGAAGCAGCCCCGCACCGCGCCCGATATTGCCGAACGCATGCATATAGCCGTCGCTGCCGTCGGCGGTCGGCGCACCCCACCCGACGAATTCGATGGCCAGCTTGAAGCTTGCCTTTGTCTCGCGCAGGAACTCCGCCTCGTCGATGCCGAGTGCGCGATTGAACAGCCGGATCTGGGGGATGGTCGCTTCGCCGACGCCGACGGTTCCGATTGCGTCGGATTCGATCAGCGTCACCTTGCGGCTGGTCAGCCGGGCAAGCGCGGCCGCAGCCATCCAGCCGGCGGTGCCACCGCCGACGATGACCGTGTGCTGATCCTTCACGCGACCCACGCTTCTCTGCCTCCTCGTCCCAAACCGCCGCCGTGTCCCGCGTATCGCCCCGGCGGAGCAAGGAACCAGGCGTTGCATTGGGGGGAGACGATGCGCGCGGCACCGTCTCCCCGCAATCCGGATTAGCGGAACTTGTAGGTGAAGCCTGCGAGGAAGCGACGCCCGTAGATCTGGTAATCGACCACCTGGAGGCGGTTGTTCCCGATCGAGGCGAAGCGTTCGTCGGTCAGGTTCTGACCTTGGAGATAGAGCGACAGTCCATCGAGGGGGCCGCTTTCGAAGTCGTACCCGATCTGCGCATCCACGATCGTCTCGCCCAGCGCAGTACGCCGCGTGGGGGTGCCGCCGAAGCCGGTGAAGTCGCCCAGGAATTCGGACCGGTAGCGCACGCTGCCGCGCGCATCGAAGCCACCTTTCTCGAAGAACAGCGTGCCGTTCGCGACCCATTCCGAATAGCCCGGGATGGTGGTGATGTTGCCGTTCTGGTCCTCAACCTCGGTCTTGGTGTAGCCGACGCCGCCGGTCACGCCGAAGCCCGAAAGCGTCTGGGTGAACACGTCGAAGGGCAGGGTGATTGCCGCTTCCGCACCGTACAGCTTGCCGCCGCCGGTATTGGTCGGCCGCTCGATCGTGCCTATCGTGGGCAGAGCCGGGAAGCCGGCGGCACCTGCGGGCGCAGGGAAGCTGCCGTAATCGAAGGGCACCCGATCGGTGAAGATGAAGCTCTTGATGTCCTTGTAGAACAGCTGGAGCGAGATCACGCCGTTGCTGCCTCCGAAGTACTGTTCGACATTCAGGTCGAAAGCATTGGCCCGGTAGGGGCGCAATTCGGGGTTGCCGCTGCTGCCACGGATGAGGCCGCCGGGCACGGTGGTGTCGATGCCATAATTGGTCGACAGCCGCATGTCGTCGATCCGGGGACGCATGATCTCGCGCGCCGCGGCGAAGCGGATCACGGTGTTGCTGGGCAGGCGCAGCGCCAGGTTGAGGCTGGGCAGGACGTCCCAGTATTCCGCACCCATCGTACGCGACTGGGGGCCGGTCGGCGGGAAGATCAGGCCGGTCGATTTCTGGACCGTGTTGATCGCCTGAACGCCGAAATTCCCGGTCAGGGTCGTTGCGCCCAGATCCTGCTCGATGTTGGCCTGCAGGAAAGCGGTCATCAGCTTTTCGGAGAAGTTGAAGTTCTTCGAAAGCACGTCGGTCGCCGCACCGGGGCCGGTCGTAACCCGCGGTTCCAGAGCAAGGACGCCCTCGGCGATCAGCTGGCGCGGATCGTAGCTGACGATCGGGCCGAGGCCGAGATAGGTGAGGTCGGTCGGCTCAAGCAGGAACTGCGACGGGATGGTGATTTCGGTCGCGCCGCCCGGCAGCCGCACGAATGCCTCGTCTGCCACCAGCGACTTCTGGCGGCTGGTGTAGTTGAGGCCGAAATCGACGCCGCTGATTAAGCTGTCGTAGAAATCCTTGCCGATCGCGACGCGGATCTGCGACAATTCGTCGTCGATGATGCGGTTGTTCTGGTAGCCAGCCTGCGGGATCACCCCGCCACCCCAGCCGAGCGGGTCGGTCAGGACGATCAGCGCCGGGTCCGAATAGTTGAGCGTCGGGCTGAAGATGGTGCCCGTTTCGGTCGAGGTGAAGCCGATCGTGTCCGCAGCACCCACACCGCCGCCAAAGCCGGTGCCCGAATAGCTTTCGATGCTCAGCTCGTTACGATCGGTGCGCGAATAGCCGTAATCGAACATCGCGCTCCAGCCATCGTCGCCTTCGTATTCGACGTTGAGGCCGCCGGAGAAAAGCTCTGCCTGCCGCTGGAACACATCGTTGCGGACGACGCCCTGCACGCCGTTGAAGGTGCCCGAGCTTACGAAACCGTCATCGGCGGTGCCGACGGTGAAGGGGTTGCTGAAGCCCAGCGGCAGTTCGATGCCGCGCTTCGACTGGTCGTCATCGAAGTCGGAATAGAAGCCGTCGAGCGTGACCATCCAGTTGGGCGCCGGCTCCCACTGCAGGGTGCCGGTCAGGCCCAGCCGTTCGAGGCTGGTGGAGGTGACGTAGCTCTTCGAACCGCCGATGACCGAAGGATCCGCCGCGGTGCCTGCCCCGGCATAGCCCCAGGCATTGAATTCCTGCAGCTGGTAGGGTTCGTTGGTATAGGACGCCGACAGCGCGACGCCGATCGTATCGTTGGCGAACTGATCGACATAGGTGGCGTTTGCGCGATAGCCGTATTCATCCGAGCCCGCGTTGAGCGCGCCGATGTCGGCCCAGCTGCCGCGTGCACCGAAGGCGATCACCTGCTGGTTCAGATCCAGCGGACGGATGGTGCGCACGTCGATCGTGCCGACCAGGCCCTGACCGACCAGCGAGGCGGACGGCGATTTGTAGACGATGACCTGATTGACGACTTCGGCCGGATACTGGTCGAACTCGACCGCGCGGACGTCGCTGGTGGAGGTCTGCTCGCGGCCGTTCAGGAGCGTTTGCGAGAAGTCGGGGCCGAAACCGCGAATGGCGATCACGTTGGCGCGGCCATTGAGCCGCTGCGAGGTTACGCCGGGAAGGCGGGCGATCGATTCACCGATAGAATTGTCGGGCAGCTTGCCGATGTCTTCGGCGGTGACCGATTCGAGGATCAGATCGCTGTTCTTCTTCTCGGCGACTGCGGTTTCCAGCGACTGGCGAAAGCCGCTGACGATGATGACGTTTTCTTCCACCGTGTCGTCATCTTCGGGAGCGGGGCTGGCGGGTTCGCTATCCTGCGCCAGGGCCGCAGCAGGCGCGAGCCCGCTGGCCATGGCGATCGCGAATGCGGTCACGCTCATGCCCGAGTGAATCTTGCTACGAATAGACATTCATTGCCCTCCAAATCGCCGCTATCCGCTCTTTCGCGGATTGATCGGTCCCATCCTCTGCCGTCAGCGGACCTGCATTATTCGACACAGGTTCCGTCGTGCGACTCACGCAATAGGATCGGGCAAAGCGGATCAGGAAGACAGCATACGTATACGCAACAAGTGGGCGGTTTGGCGCTGTTGCAAATTTGCCATGGCCGACGGGCAAAGCCGGCATCGGTCCGCGCCGCTCCCCCAAAGAGCGCATTTTGGCGGGGTTGCGACTGGCGTTGCGCGAGAAATCCATTACCCCTGACAACAGACGGACCGATACACGGCCGGGGCAGGAGAGGACATGGGCCGCAGGCCGACTGGCAAGCCGACGAGCTTCGACATCGCCTATCGTGCGGGTGTTTCGCAGCCCACAGTCAGCCGGGCGCTGCGGGGCGACAAGTCGGTCAGCCAGGCAACGCGCGAACGGATCGAACAGATTGCCCGCGAACTCAATTATGCGGTCGATCGCAACGCCTCCTCGCTTCGCTCGCAGCGGTCAAACACCATCGCATTGCTGTTCTTCGAGGATCCGACCCCCGACGAAAGCATGATCAATCCGTTCTTTCTGGCAATGCTCGGTTCGATCACGCGGGCTTGTGCCAACCACGGGCTCGACCTGCTGATCTCCTACCAGCGGATGGAGGACGACTGGCACACCAAGTACCACGATTCGATGCGGGCGGACGGGCTCATCCTGCTGGGTTACGGCGACTGGACGACCTATGAGGCGCGGCTGCGCGAACTGGTGCGCCAGGGAACGCACTTCGCGCGCTGGGGGTCGGTCAGCAGCGACACCAGCGGCGCAACGATCGGGTCCGATAATCTGGGAGCAGGGCGGGCAGTGGCGGAACACCTGCTGGGCAGTGGCCGCCGACGCGTTGCCTTTATCGGCCATGCGGACGGGCACTATCCCGAATTCGCCCACCGGTACGACGGTTTGTGCGCCGGGCTGCGCGACGCCGGGATCGAGCCGGATCGGGCCCTGCAGCGCGATGCGATCACCACGCAGGAGGTGGGCCGCTCTGCCACGCAGGATCTGATTGCCAGTGGCGAACGCTTCGATGCCATCTTTGCGGGCAGCGACCTGATCGCGATCGGCGCCATGCAGGCTTTGGCCGAGGCGGGGCTTTCCGTTCCGCAGGATGTGGCGGTGGTCGGTTTCGACGATATTCCCGCCGCCAGTCTCACCAGCCCGCCGCTGACCACGATCCAGCAGGATACCAAAGCTGCCGGGGAACGGCTGGTGGAAACCTTGATCGCGCAGATCGAGGGAGAGGAAACGCCGCCCGTGCGATTGCCGACGCGGTTGGTCGTGCGCGCGAGCAGCTAGCACCGTCGCCACCGCGCCCGCACGCATCAGTGCATTCGTATACGCCTTGTCGGTGCGCCGCTTCGGTGTAACCACACGCGACGACGCTAAAAATCGGCGAAACGACCGATGCGCGCCTGTGGGAAGAGGTACAGATCATGGCATCGCAGGAGGGCATTGCGCCCCAAGGAATCGCGGCACGCAAGCCCCGGATGGGAATTGGCGGGCTCGCCAATATCAGCTTCGGCTTCTTCGGTATCCAGATCGGATTCGTGCTGCAGAATTCGAACATGAGCCGCATCTTCCAGACGCTGGGCGCCAGCATGGACGATCTGCCCGCACTGTGGGTTGCCGCGCCGCTCACCGGTCTGATCGTCCAGCCGATCATCGGCCACCTGTCGGACAAAACCTGGAACCGCTTCGGCCGCCGTCGGCCCTATTTCATGACTGGGGCGCTGCTCGCCGCGATCTCGCTGTTTCTGATGCCGCTGGCCCCTGCCTTCGCTGCGCCGCTGCTGTTCTCGGCTGCGCTTTTGTGGGTGCTCGATGCCAGCCTCAACATTTCGATGGAGCCGTTCCGCGCCTTCGTGGGCGACATGCTCGACCGTTCGCAGCACGCGACGGGCTATGCCGTGCAGACCGCCTTCATCGGCGCAGGCGCGGTGGTTGCCGCGATCTTCCCCTGGCTGCTCGAACAGGTGGGGGTGAGCAATGTCGCGCCGCCGGGCGAGATACCTGATACCGTGCGCTTCAGCTTCTGGGCGGGCGCGGTGGCGCTGTTCTGCGCCATCGGCTGGACCGTGGTGACGACGAAGGAATATTCGCCCGAAGAAATGGCGGCCTTCGAAGCGCAGCGCGAGGTCGAGACGGGCGAGCCGATCCGGGCGCTGGCGGCGAAAAACTACGCTTCGGCGATCGTGTGGATACTGGCCGGGGCGGGGGTCGCGCTGGCGGTTGCGCCGCTGGGGCTGGAGAAGGAAATCTACCTGCTGGGCGGATTGCTCGCCATCTATGGCCTGCTTTCGGCAATCGGCATTTCGATGGCCAAGCAGGGGCGCAGCGCGAACATGCTCTCCAGCATCATCGGCGACTTCTCCGGCATGCCCGACACGATGAAGCGGCTCGCGCTGGTGCAGTTCTTCAGTTGGTCTGCGCTCTTCATCATGTGGATCTATTCGGGGCCCATCGTCTCGCAGTATTTCTACGGCAGCGCCGATCCCACCACCGCCGCCTATAACGAGGGCGCGAACTGGTGGAACCTGATCTACACCGTGCAGAACGGCGTCGCTGCCGTCGCCGCGCTGCTGGTGCTCCCGGCGATGAGCCGCAGGCTCGGCAAGGCGCGCACGCACATGACCTGCCTGCTGCTCGGCGCGGCGGGGTTCCTCGGCTATTTCGTGCTGCGCGATCCGAACCTGCTGATCGTGTGCGAGATCCTGAAGGGCATCGCCTGGGCCTCGATCCTCGCCATGCCCTACGCGATTCTGGCGAGCAGCCTGCCGCAGGCCAAGCTCGGCATATACATGGGGCTGTTCAACATTTTCGTCGTCGTGCCGCAGCTGCTGGTGGCGACGGTGATGGGCAGCGTGATGAAGGCATTTTTCCCCGGTGAGCCGATCTGGACGATGCTGTTCGCGGCGGCCAGCTGGGCGCTGGCGGGGCTCGCAATGTTGCGCGTAAGCGTGCCCGGCGACAAGGAGACGAGCGATGCGTAAGCTGGCCTTTGCCGCCCTGCTGGCGGCCCTGACCACTCCGGCGATGGCGCAGGGTGCAGACGGCGCTTGGCAGCCGAAGCCCTTCGTCGAGATCGAGCATCCCGATTGGAGCCGGAATGCCGTGCTCTACCAGATCAACACCCGGCAGTTCACGCCAGAGGGTACTTTCGCCGCCGCGCAGAAGGAGCTGCCGCGCCTCAAGAAACTGGGCGTCGATATCCTGTGGCTGATGCCGATCCACCCCATTGGTGAGGTCAACCGCAAGGGCACGCTGGGCAGCCCCTATTCGGTGCGCGACTACTACGCGGTGAACCCCGAATTCGGCACCGAGGACGATCTGCGCGCCTTCATCGACGCGGCACATGCACAAGGCTTCAAGGTCATTCTCGACCTCGTCGCCAACCACACCGCGTGGGACAATGCCCTCGCGAGCGAGCATCCCGACTGGTACGAGAAGACCTGGGATGGTCATTTCCGCCCGACCCCGTGGTGGGACTGGTCCGACATCATCGATCTGGACTGGAGCAAGCCCGGCGTGCGCGAGCATGTCGGCAAGGCGATGGAATACTGGGTCCGCGAGTTCGGCGTCGATGGCTATCGCGCCGATGTCGCGGGCTATATCCCCATAGACTTCTGGGATACCATGCGCGCGCGGCTCGATGCGATCCGCCCGGTGTTCATGCTGGGCGAGGTGCAGCAGACGGTCCATCATCGCGCCGCCTTCGATGCGACCTATGCGTGGGACTGGCATCACACGACCAAGCGGATCGCAAAGGGCGAAGCCGATGCGACCGCCCTGTTCGGCTACTACGCCGAGAACGAGAGTCTGTGGCCGCGTGAGGCCATGCGAATGACCTATATCGAGAACCACGACAGCAATGCCTGGGAAGGCACGCTGTACGAGAATTATGGCGATGCGCTGCCCGCGATGACCGCGCTCGCCTTCACCGGCGAGGGCCTGCCACTGATCCACAACGGGCAGGAAGCATGCAACGCCAAGCGGCTGGAATTCTTCGAAAAGGATCCGATCGACTGGAGCCAGGGCGAAGACTGTGCCTATGGCGACCTGCTGGCGCGCCTGATCGCATTTCGCGATGCCAACCCGGCGCTCGCCAACGGCCAATGGGGCGCGCGGATGAGCCAGGTGGTCAACGACAAGCCGCAGCAGCTGTTCGGCTGGGTCCGCCAGCAGGATGGCAACAAGGTGGTCGGACTGTTCAACCTCTCCGATAGACCGGTCGAAGCCGAATTGGCAGACGGGCTGGCGGCTGGCACCTACGTCGAGTTCGGCAGTGGCGACGCCGTGACGATCGCGGCGGGTGACACGGTATCGCTGCCCGCTTGGGGTTTCCGTCTGCTCGCCAGCGGATCGCAGCAGTGATGAAACGGACCTTCCGCGCGATCGGCCAGACCAGCGGGCCTGCTGCGACGATCCGCGCTTCGGTGGCCCCGACGCAAGACGGCCCGCCACCCTCGATGGGGGGCGAGCCGTCTCGCTTTGCGACCCGAAGGGAAGGTTAGAAGCTTGCGCCGATGCTGAAGACCACTGCTCCGTCCTGGCCGGGCAGGTCGGGAAGATCGGTATCGACATAGGCGACGCCCAGCGTCAGGATATTATACGACGCGCTCGCGCCGATCGACCAGTCGAGGTAACCGCCCGACCCGTAGTCGAGGCTGCCTTCCGAGTAGCCGAGGTGCGCGGTCAGGCTGATCGGGGTGTCGGGAATCCCCGTCCCCAGATCGCCGTAAACGTAGATGTTATCGCTCGGCAGGGCGGCGCCCTGTTCGGGTGCGTAGGCGGCGCCAACGGTCGCCTCCACGGGGCCGAACGCGGCCGTGACCGATGCATAGGGTTCGACATAGTCGCTGTCGCCTACCGCATCATTGCCATTGGGGTAGATGTAGTAGAGCACGCCGGCGTCGACGGTGATGCCCGACGAAACTTCGCCCGACCAGCCCGCATAGATATCGAGCTCGGTATGGCCGTAGAGCGCGCTATCTTCGAGCGAGGAGGCCCATGCGCCGACATAGAACCCGCTTTCGTGGCCGATATCGATCCCGCCTTGCACGGCGATGTCTTCATCCGAGAAGGTCACGCCGCGGAAACGGTAGTCGGTGACCAGGCTCACATTGCCGCTGATCGCAATCGGGCCGGTATCTTCCTCTTCTTCCTGGGCCAGCGCCGGGCTGGCGAACAGGAAAGCGGCAAGCAGCGCCGCCGGGGCAATTCTGGAAAAACGCATTTTCTTTTCTCCTTGGATCACTGCCCTCTCCCCCCTCTCATCCGGCTGGGGCCGCGTCCCGATCTGATGTGCCGGGATCGCGGACCCCCTCCGGTCCTAAGTCTCACTCAGTAATTATAGGCCCGTTCGCCGTGCTCGCCCAAGTCGAGGCCATCGCGCTCGACCTCTTCGGACACGCGCCCGCCGGTGATCAGCTTCGCGATGAACCAGGCAATCGCAGCGCCGATTGCGGCCCACACGATTGCCACGCCCACGGCCTTCGCCTGAATGACGAGCTGGGCCATGGCGTTGTAATCTTCGGCACCCGGGCCACCGAGGCCGGGCAGCATGGTGAACGCGGTGCCGAGCGAGCCGACGATGCCGCCGATACCGTGGATGCCGAAAACATCCGCCGTATCGTCCAGGCCAAGACGCGGCTTCATCATGGTGACGAACCAGAAGCACACCAGCGCGGCAACGGCACCGATCAGGATCGCGCCGAACGGTCCGCTGTTACCAGCCGCCGGAGTAACCGCGACCAGGCCGGCAATCGCACCCGAGCAGCCGCCCAGCAGTGATCCCTTATGGCCGCTGATGGTTTCACCCAGCATCCAGAACAGCACGCCCGCAGCGGTCGCGACGAAGGTGTTGAGCACCGCAAGCGTGGCCACGCCGTCGGCTTCGAGTTCGGAGCCGCCATTGAAGCCGAACCAGCCCACCCATAGTAGGCCCGTGCCGATCAGCGTCATGGTCAGCGAATGCGGAGGCATTGCCTCCTTCGGATATCCGACGCGCTTGCCCAGGATCAGGCAGCCGACCAGCGCGGAAACGCCCGCGTTGATGTGGACCACCGTGCCGCCTGCAAAGTCCAGCGCACCCCATTCGAAGATCAGACCGCCGGTCGCCCACACCATGTGCGCGATGGGGAAGTACACGATCGTCAGCCAGATGGCGGTGAACACCATCATGGTTGAGAGTTTGGCCCGCTCCATCGTGCCGCCGACGATCAGCGCGGCGGTGATCGCAGCGAAGGTCATCTGGAACGCGATGAAGATGTATTCGGGAATCTCCACCCCGTCGCTGAAGGTCGCGGCTCCGGAATCGGCGGTGACGCCCTTCAGGAAGACCTTGCCGAAATCGGCGATATAGGCGTTGCCGGTATCACCGAACGCCATCGAGTAACCGTAGATCACCCAGATGATCATCGCGAGCGACGCGACGCACAGGACCTGGGTGAGCACCGAGGCCATGTTCTTGGTACGGGCAAGCCCGCCGTAGAACAGCGCGACGCCGGGTACGATCATCGCCATCACCAGTACGGTGGCGACGATCATCCAGGCGGTATCGCCCTTGGCGATGGTCGCGGCGGCTTCTGCCGCAGCCACGGCAGGCGCGGTGTTTGCCGGTGCCTCCATGGCGAAGGCGGGCGTTGCCACGATTGCGGCAAGCCCGGCGGTAGCAATATTTCTCAAGCTAAACGTCATGTCTTGCCCCCTCAGAGTGCGGTGTCGTCGGTTTCGCCGGTGCGGATTCGCAGCGCCGAAGAAACGTCGATGGAAAAGATCTTGCCGTCGCCGATCGCGTCGGTCTTGGCCGCGGCGGCGATGGCTTCGACCGCCTTGGGCGCGACGTCATCCGCCACGACCGTTTCGATCCGGACCTTGGGCACGAAGCTCGTGTCGTATTCGGCCCCCCGGTATACTTCGGTATGGCCCTTCTGGCGTCCGAAACCCTTGGCCTCTGACACGGTCAGCCCGGTCACACCGACGCCGGTCAAGGCATCGACCACCTCGTCGAGCTTGAATGGTTTGATGATAGCGACGATCAGTTTCATGCTTCCCCCTGGCAGCGAAATTTCAGCGACAGACGCCACCCCGTTCAATTCTTGCTTGAACGGTCATGGTTTTGTCATTTATGATGCATCGCACAATAACTGCGGGATCGTCAATCGGATCGATGGACCGCCAGTCGGCACGGTAACCAACTGATTAATGGGGGTTTGTATATGTCGGAGCAGGTTGAGCAGGGTGTGAATTATTCACGCAGCGGGGCGGCGCACAATTTTGTTACCGCACCTGCGAAGAACGTTGCGCAGTCTCACGGGAGGATCGCCTCGATGCAGCCGGACGAATTGCGCAACGCCATGGCGGAGCTGGGCTATCTCACGCAAAGCGGACTCGCCGGGGCCATCGGGGTCGATCGTTCCACCGTCAGCCTGTGGCTCGACGGGCGGGTCGGGGTGCCGCGCCCGATCGCCAAGCTGATTCGACTGATGGTGCTCTACGAAGATCGTACCCGCCAATGACCGGGCACGGTGCCGGCCCCGCCGACCATCTCGGTCACGCGCGCAGGATCGTCATCAAGGTCGGTTCTTCGCTGCTGATCGAGCGGGAGCAGCGCGCGCCGCGCGACCGCTGGCTGGCCGGTCTTGCGCAAGATATCGTGGGCTTGCGCCAGCGGGGCGCGGCGGTGCTGGTCGTCAGTTCGGGCGCGGTGGCGCTGGGATGGCGACGGCTGGGGATGGCGCGTTCACCGCAGCTCGACCGCCGGCAGGCCGCAGCCGCAGTGGGCCAGAGCCTGCTGATGAATGCCTGGGCTGCAGCTTTCGCTCCGCACGATGTTGCCGTGGCGCAATTGCTGCTGACGCTTGACGACAGCGAATCCCCACAGCGATCTGCCAATGCCCGCGCTACCCTGGCGGTCCTGCTGGATGCAGGCGCGGTGCCGATCATCAACGAAAACGATTCCGTCGCGACGGAGGAACTGACGCTGGGCGACAATGATCGCCTGTCGGCGCGGGTCGCCGAACTTGCCGGGGCCGACCTGCTGTTGCTGCTGTCCGATGTCGACGGGCTTTACGATCGCAATCCGTCGGCGCCCGGCGCGCGGCACATTCCGCTGGTATCGCAGATCGACGAGGGGGTGGTCGCGATGGCTGGCGGCCCCGCGAGCGATGGGGTCGGCACAGGCGGCATGGCGACCAAGCTTGCAGCTGCACGCCACGCCGGGGCGCTGGGATGCGCATCGATCATCGCGAATGGTCGCGAAGCGCAACCGATCACGAGGCTGCTGGAGGGAGAACGCGCAACGCTTCTTGCGCCAGCAGGTCGTTGAAATTTCCCTCACTTCTGCCGCTCAGAAGCCGCCGGAGACCGAAAGAAACCGGAAAACAGAAATTTCAGCAATATTTTTGCTTGCCCTTAGGATTTGATGATATAAAAAGCACGCAACCGCAGCAATTGTGCTGCGCATGCGAGGAACGACGAATGAAGGCCGTGGCCGCCATCCGTACTGCCGACGAGACTGTGCATTATGCGCAGGGTCTCGCGCTGCTCCTCGTCCTTGTATTCGTACTTCTTATTCAGCGGGGGGGAGTGCCCATCGGCTAGGCTTAGCCAGACGGACCTCCAGGAACCCCGCTCTCCGAACCGGAAAGCGGGGTTTTTTATTGGGTCCGTCGAGGGATTGATTCGACATTATGACCGAGACTTCTTCCAAACGTTCCGACGCAATCACCAAGGGTGCGGCCAAGGCGCCCGCACGCGCCATGCTGCGCGGCGCGGGCTTTACCGACGAACAGATGGCCCAGCCCATGGTCGCGGTGGTCAATACCTGGTCGACAGTGACGCCGTGCAACATGCACCTCGCCGATCTGGCCGAGCCGATCCGCGAGGGCCTGCGCGGTGGCGGCGCGACACCGGTCGATTTCAACACCATCGTGGTTTCCGACGGGATCACCATGGGCGGCGAGGGCATGCGGGCCTCGCTGATCAGCCGCGAGATCATCGCGGACTCGATCGAGCTGGCGGTGAAAGGCCACTCGCTGGATGCGGCGATCATTCTGGTCGGCTGCGACAAGACCATTCCCGCCGCCGCGATGGCGCTGGCCCGGCTCGATATCCCGGGGCTCGTTTTCTACGGCGGGACGATCATGCCCGGCCAGCTCGACGGCCGCGACCTGTCGATCCAGGACGTGTTCGAAGCCGTCGGCGCACATGCCAAGGGCGACATGAGCGACGCCGAGCTGGAGAAGGTCGAGCGTGCGGCGTGCCCCGGCGCGGGTGCGTGCGGCGGGCAGTTCACCGCCAACACCATGGCAATGGCGCTGGCGATGATGGGCATCTCGCCCATGGGTTCGGGCGATCCGCCCGCGACCGATGCGGCCAAGCGCGTCGAAGCTGCACGCTGCGGGCGATTGGCGGCGAAGCTGGCGCATGAGGGTACCTCCGCACGCTCGTTCCTGACCCCGACCTCCATCCGCAACGCGGCCACGGCGGTTGTGGCGAGCGGAGGGTCGACCAATGCCGTGCTGCACCTGCCCGCCATCGCCGCAGAAGCAGGCTTCGCCTTTCCGATCGAGACGTTCGACGAATTGTCGCGCACCGTCCCCGTCATCACCGACCTGAAGCCAGGCGGGCGCTTCCTCGCGCGCGATCTCTATGCGGCGGGCGGCGTGCCGCTGTTCGGCAAGCGGCTGGCCGATGCCGGCATGCTGGAAGACACCCCCACCGTGACTGGCGACAGCCTGTTTGCGGAACTGGCGCGCGCCGAAGAAACGCCGGGCCAGCAGGTGGTCAAGTCGCCCGCCGATCCGGTCAAGGCGACCGGCGGGCTCAGCATCCTCTACGGCGACGTCGCGCCCGAAGGCGCGGTGCTCAAGACCGCAGGCTACAGCGCGGCCTTTTTCGAAGGCCCGGCCAAGGTGTTCGAGGGCGAGGAGGCGTGCTTCGCCGCCGTCAACGCCAACGCGATCGAGGCGGGTGATGTCGTCATCATCCGTTACGAAGGCCCCTCGGGCGGCCCGGGCATGCGCGAAATGCTGGCGGTGACCGCCGCGCTCGCCGGACAGGGTCTGGCCGGAGAAGTCGCGCTGATCACCGATGGGCGCTTTTCGGGCGCAAGCCATGGCTTCGTGATCGGGCACTGCTCGCCCGAAGCCGCGCGAGGCGGCCCGATCGCGTTGATCGAGACCGGCGATATTATTCGCATCGATGCCGAAACGCGCCGGATCGATGCGGACATCGACTGGGAAGCGCGCCGCGCGGCGCACACCCCGCGCCCGCCGAACCTTCTTGGCGGGGTATTCGACAAATACGCCCGCCTCGTTTCATCCGCCGCCTACGGCGCCACCACCATACCACCCGTGACCGAGTGAAGGACTCCACTACCATGCCCAAGACGATCAAGGTCTATACTGACGAAGACGCGAAGCCCGAACTGGTGCGGGGCAAGCCCGTCGCCATCATCGGCTACGGCAGCCAGGGTCGCGCCCATGCGATGAACCTGAAGGATTCAGGCTGCGAGGTGATCGTGGGCCTGCGCGACGGTTCGCCCACCGCAGCCAAAGCCCGCGCCGACGGCCTGACCGTGATGCCGGTCGCCGAAGCGGCCAAGGCCGCCTCGCTGGTCGCGCTGCTGACCCCTGACATGAGCCACGAGGCGATCTTCGCCTCCGAAATCGCGCCCAATCTGGAGCAGGGCGACGCGATCCTCGTCGCGCATGGTTTTACCGTGCTGTACGAACGCATCCAGCCCGCCGCCGGGATCGACGTCATTCTCGTGGCGCCCAAAGGGCCGGGCGATCTGGTCCGCCGTGAATACGAGCGCGGCGCAGGCGTGCCCTGCCTGTTCGCGGTGCGACAGGATGCGACCGGCGAAGCGCGCGAGCGGGCGCTGGCCTATGCCAGCCTGATCGGCGGAACGACGGCGGGCGCGCTCGAAACGAGCTTCCGCGAGGAAACCGAAACCGATCTGTTCGGCGAACAGGCGGTGCTGTGCGGCGGCGCGACCGAACTGGTCGCTGCCGGTTTCGATACGCTGGTGAACGCGGGCTACCAGCCCGAGATCGCCTATTACGAATGCCTCCACGAACTGAAGCTGATCGTCGACCTGCTGTACGAAGGCGGGTTCGAGAAGATGCACGAATTCGTCTCCGAAACCGCGATCTACGGCGATCTCGTCTCTGGACCGCGCGTCATCAACGACGAAACCCGCGCGCGGATGAAGGATGTGCTGACCGACATTCAGGACGGCACCTTCGCGCGCAACTGGATCGCAGAGAACGAGGCCGGGAAGGCCAAGTACGACGAGATGCAGGCGGCCGACCTGTCGCATCCGATCGAATCCACCGGCAAGCAGCTGCGCGGCCTGATGGCGTGGTTGCAGTCCGACGAGAAGAAGAAGGAGCAAAAGGCCGCGTAAACGCGCGCCCTTTTGCCAGAGTGAAAGCCATGAATGCCATGACCCAGCCGATCCCCAGCACCCAGACCCAGCCTGCCACCCGCACGGGCGCGCAGCTGGTCGTCGACACGCTGGCCGCGCTGGGGGTGGAATGCGTATTCGGCTATCCCGGCGGCGCGATCATGCCGGTGTACGATGCGCTGCCGCAGGGACAGATCCGGCATATCCTGGTCCGCCACGAACAGGCCGCGGCCTTCGCAGCGGATGCCTATGGCCGGGCCACGGGCCGGGCCGGAGTGTGCATCGCCACCTCCGGCCCGGGCGCGACCAACCTCATCACGGGCATTGCCAACGCCTATCTCGATTCGGTCCCGATGGTCGCCATCACCGGCCAGGTGGCGCAGCCGCTGATGGGAACCGACGCGTTTCAGGAGACCGATATTTTCGGCATGACGATGCCGATCGTGAAGCATTCGGTGGTGATCCGCCGGCCCGAGGACATTCCGTCGGCTTTTGCGGAAGCTTTCGCCATTGCCGAGGGCGGCCGGCCGGGCCCGGTGTTGATCGACCTGCCCAAGGATGTGCAGCAGGCGCTGTGTGAACCCGCCGCGCTGCGCCGCCCGGCCGCGCCCGTGCTCGCCGCGCCGTGCGCCGATGCGATTGCCGAGGCGGAGCGCCTGATCGCAGGCGCCAGTCGTCCGCTGTTCTATCTGGGCGGCGGCATTGCCCGCGCGAACGCCAGCGAGATGGTGCGCAGCATAATCGAGGAATCGGGCATTCCTGCGGTCGCGACCCTGCAGGGGCTGGGCGTTCTGCAACCCGATCACCCCGCGATGCTGGGGATGCTGGGGATGCATGGGCACCGTGCGGCGAATATGGCGGTGCAGGAATCCGACCTGCTGATCGTGGTCGGTGCGCGGTTCGATGATCGTGCGACCGGCAAGCTGGCCGAATTCGCGCCGCATGCATCCGTGGTCCATATCGATGTCGATGCCGCGGAACTGGGCAAGCTGCGCTTCGCGCACGCAGCGGTCTGCGGCAACCTGAAGGCCAGCCTCGCCGCGATCGATTTCAACATCGGAGAGATTTCCGCTTGGTGCGAGACCACGGCGCAGACCCGCGCAGCCAATCGGCCACGCTACGATGCGCCGGGCAATGGCATCTACGCGCCCGCCATGCTCAAGGCGCTGTCGGAACGGGTGGGCGACGATTTCATAGCCGCGTGCGATGTCGGCCAGCACCAGATGTGGGTCGCCCAGCATTGTCGCTTTTCCCGCCCGCAGGCGCATCTGACCAGCGGCGGGCTGGGCGCGATGGGATACGGCCTGCCCGCTGCCATCGGTGCCAAGCTGGCGCAGCCCGACAAGCAGGTCTTCGCCATCTGCGGAGATGGCGGCTTCCAGATGAACATCCAGGAGCTGGCGACGCTGCGCCGCTATCAGATCCCGGTGAAGATCGTGCTGCTCGACAATGCGATGCTGGGGCTGGTGCGCCAGTGGCAGGAGCTGTTCTTTGCGGGCAATTATTCCGAGGTCGACCTGTCCGACAATCCCGATTTCGTCGAAGTCGCCAACGCGTTCGGGATCGAGGCCTTCTCGATCGAGCGCCGCGAAGAGGTGGACGGTGCGATCGACCGGCTGATGGCCGCGCACGGGCCGATTCTCGCCCATGTCCGGATCGATCCGGAAGAAAACGTCTGGCCGCTGGTGCCGCCGGGCAAGTCCAATGCCGAGATGATGGAGAAATGACATGACACCCAAAGCACAGGGGCTCGAGCACATCCGCATCGAATTTCGCTGCGCCGAAGGGGCGCTTCGCCGCATTCTCGGCGTGGTCGAGACGCGCGGTTTCGCCCTGCGCTCCATGCAGATGGGCAGCAATGGCGATCATGCCGTGATGACGCTGGCGCTCGCCCCGATCGATCCCTTCCGCCGTGCGGAGACCATGCTGCGCCAGGTCGCCCGCCTGCAGGAGGTGGAAAGCACGATCCACCTGACCAACGGCCCGCCAGTCGCGGAGGTAACCAATGTCGCAATCGCCTGACCAGGACCCACGGCGCATCGCAATCTTCGATACGAGCTTGCGCGATGGCGAGCAGGCGCCCGGCTTTTCGATGAACACCGTGCGCAAGCTCAAGCTGGCGCATGCACTGGCCGCTTTGAAGGTGGACGTGATGGAGGTCGGCTTTGCTGCCGCCTCGCCCGGCGATGCCGAGGCGATCCACGCGATTGCGAGCGAAATCGGCTCTGCGCCCGGTGCGCCGATGCTGTGTTCGCTCGCGCGGGCGAACGAGCGCGATATCGACGCTGCCGAACGCGCGCTCGGCCCGGCCAAGAACACCCGGCTGCACCTGTTCTTCGGCACCAGCGACCTGCATCTGGCGGCGAAGCACCAGATGGAAAAGCCCGAGGCGCTGGCCACGATCGAACGGGCGATCGAGATGGGGCGGGGCCGCTTTACCGAGATCGAGTTCTCTGCCGAAGACGCGCTGCGCACCGATCCCGCATTTCTCAAGGAAGTGTTGGAGTGTGCCGCTGCCGCCGGCGCGGATGTGCTCAACGTGCCCGATACGGTCGGCTACACGTCGCCCGAGGAAATCTATGCGCTGTTTGCGGATCTGACTGTCAACGTCGCGCGGCCCGATCATGTCGTCTTCTCGACCCACAACCACAACGATCTGGGCATGGCGGTCGCCAATAGCCTCGCCGCGGTGCGCGGCGGCGCGGGCCAGATCGAATGCACCATCAACGGCATAGGCGAACGCGCCGGGAACTGCGCGCTGGAAGAGGTGGTCATGGCGCTGAAGACCCGGCCCGACCATTACCGCGCCAACACCGGCGTCGATACGCGGCAGATCTTCGCGGTCAGCCGCCTGCTGGGCGAGGTGACCGGCAATGCGCCCCCGCGCAACAAGGCCATCGTGGGCCGCAATGCCTTTGCGCACGAAGCAGGCATCCATCAGCACGGCGTGCTGGCCGACCGGCGGACTTATGAGATCATGAGCCCGGAAGACATCGGCCTGCCGTCTAACGCGCTGGTACTGGGCAAGCACAGCGGCAAGCACGCGCTGCGCGCCCGGCTGGCCGCGCTCGGCCATGGCGACATGGGCGATAATCGGTTCGAGAAACTCTACGCCGATTTCAAGCGGCTGGCCGACACCCGTCGCGAGGTGACCGATAATGATCTGTGCGATCTGATTGCGGAGGACGGGCGCGGCCACACATGGGAACTGGTGCGGGTGGAGATGCGCACCGGCACAAAGGCCAAAGAACGGCCGACCGCCAAGGTGACGCTCGATCACACGACGCGCGGCCGCCTGACCACCATCGGTCACGGCACCGGCCCGTTCGAGGCGCTGACCGATGCCTTCTGCGTCGCAGCCGAGGTGAAGGAGGGGATGCTCGAAAGCATCGATGCCCACCAGCTGTCGCGCGAGATGGAAATCGAGGTCGGCCTGACGGTCGATGGCGTTTCCATCACCGGGCGCAGCCAGCACACCGATGTGGTGATCGCCGCCGCCGAAGCCCTGCTGGCGGCGTTCAACAACCATGCACGGGCGCAGGAAACCTCGCGCCTGGCGAACGCAGCCTGAGGGACATCGGATGACACAGCCCCGATCCCTGTTCGACAAGCTGTGGGACGCGCATGTCGTTGTCTCCGAAAGCGAGGATGCGCCCGCGATCCTGTTCATCGACCTTCACCTGGTGCACGAGGTGACGTCGCCGCAAGCATTCTCGGTACTGGAAGAGCGCGGCCTGAGCGTGCGTCGGCCCGACCTCACGCAGGCGACGCTCGACCACTCGACACCGACCCTTCCTGCAGGCCCCGACGGGCGCCTGCCCTACGCCACCGATGCGGCGGAAAAGCAGGTTCATCAGCTGGAGGCGAATTGCGCGAAGCACGGGATCGACCTGCTCGGGCTGGACGATGATCGGCGCGGGATCGTCCATGTGATCGGGCCTGAAATGGGCCTGACCCAGCCGGGCAAGACCATCGTGTGCGGCGACAGCCACACCTCTACCCACGGCGCGTTCGGCGCGCTCGCCTTCGGGATCGGCACGACCGAGGTCGGCCACGTGCTCGCGACGCAGTGCGTGCTCCAGCGCAAGCCGAAATCGATGCGGATCACCTTCGAAGGTGCGCTGTCTCCGGGCGTCGGCGCGAAGGATATGGCGCTCGCCATGATCGCGCAGATCGGTGCCGATGGCGGGCAGGGCTACGCGGTCGAATTCGCCGGCGAGGCGGTGCGGGCGCTGTCGATGGAAGGCCGTATGACGCTGTGCAACATGGCGATCGAGGCGGGGGCGCGGGTCGGCATGGTCGCCCCAGACGAGACGACCTTCGCCTACCTCGAAGGGCGCGAGCGCGCTCCGCAGGGTGAGGATTGGGACGCCGCCGTGGCCCGTTGGCGCGAATTGCCCTCCGATCCCGACGCGAGCTTCGACAAGGAAGTGACGGTCGATGCCGCCGCGATCCGCTCGATGATAACCTATGGCGTATCACCCGATGCCGCCGCGCCCGTCTCCGGCAACGCGCCCCAGCCGGCCAATGATTCCGAACGCGAGGCCGCCGAATATATGCGCTTCGTCGCCGACCGACCTTTTGCCGAGGCGAAGGTAGACCGCGTCTTCATCGGCAGCTGCACCAATTCGCGCATGTCCGACCTGCGCGAAGCTGCCGAGGTGATGCGCGGGCGGCGGGTGGCCGATGGCGTCACCGCGCTGATCGTGCCCGGCTCGGAAGCGATCCGCCAGCAGGCCGAGGCCGAAGGGCTCGATGCGGTGTTCACCCAAGCGGGGGCCGAATGGCGCCTGCCGGGCTGTTCTATGTGCATTGCCATGAACGGCGATCAGGGCGCGCCGGGAGAGCTGGTGGTCTCCACCTCCAACCGCAACTTCGTGGGCCGGCAGGGCAAGGGCGTGCGCACCGTACTCGCCGGGCCTGCCACTGCGGCGGCCTGCGCCATCGCGGGCCATATCGCCGACCCTTCGCAGTATATGAGCACGGAGGCGCGCGATGCAGCCTGATCCGTTCACCCGGTTGGAGGCGCGCACGCTGGTGGTGCGCCAGTCCAATATCGACACCGACCAGATCATCCCCGCGCGCTTCCTTACCACCACCACCCGCGAGGGGCTGGGCGCGAACGCCTTCTACGACTGGCGCTACACCGGCGACGATCAGCCCAAGAATGCCTCGCCTTTCCCGGTGGCCGGTGCGGGCGAGCGGCAGGTGCTGGTCGCAGGGCCGAATTTCGGGTGCGGTTCCTCTCGCGAACACGCTCCATGGGCGCTGCTCGACTACGGCTTTCGCGCCGTAGTCAGCTCGGACATTGCCGATATCTTCAAGAGCAATGCGCTCAAGAACGGCCTGCTGCCGGTCGAGGTCGATGCCGAAACCCACGCCGCGCTGCTGGAACGACCGGGCGTCGCCATCGCCATCGATCTGGAGAAATGCACGCTGACAACCGATGACGGCATCGAAGCCAGCTTCACGGTCGAACCTTTCGCGCGCCGCTGCCTGCTCGACGGGGTCGATCCGCTCGGCCACATCCTGGCGCATGATGCCGACATTTCCGCTTACGAGACGAAAGCTGCATGAACCACACCATTGTCTTGCTGCCCGGTGATGGGATCGGCCCCGAAGTCGCCGCCGCCGCGCGCGCGGTCATGGAGGCGGTGGCACCGCACCACGGCCTGTCACTGACCTTCGAAAGCCACGATATCGGCGGCTGCGCCATCGACGCGCACGGCGATCCCTTCCCCGAGGCCACGGCAAAAGCATGCGCGCAGGCCGATGCCGTGTTCCTCGGCGCGGTCGGTGGGCCGAAATGGGATGGTGGTGGGCCGCGCCCCGAGGCAGGGCTGCTGGCCCTGCGCAAAACGCTGGGCGCGTTTGCCAACCTGCGCCCGATCACGCTGTTCTCGGGCCTCGAACATCTCTCCCCGCTCAAGCCGGAACGCGCGACTGGCACCGACATGCTGATCGTGCGCGAGCTGACTGGCGGGATCTATTTCGGCGAGAAGGAGGAGGGCGACGAGGAAGCCTCCGACCTCTGCCGCTATTCGCGCCCCGAGGTCGAGCGGATTGCCCGGATCGCCTTCGAAGCGGCGCGGGGGCGCAAGGGGCGGGTGACCTCGGTCGACAAGGCCAACGTGCTCGCCACCAGCCGCCTGTGGCGCAACACGGTGGTCGCCCTGCGCGAGGCCGAGTATCCGGACGTCGAACTCGACCACGTGCTGGTCGATGCCATGGCGATGAAACTGATTGAGCGCCCCACGCAGTTCGATGTGATCCTGACCGAGAACATGTTCGGCGACATCCTGAGCGATGAGGCGTCAGTGATCGCCGGATCGATCGGCCTCGCGCCCTCGGCCTCGCTGTCGCAGACCCACGGCGGGCTGTACGAACCGATCCACGGCTCCGCGCCCGATATCGCAGGCCAGGGCAAGGCCAACCCCGTCGGCGCCATACTCAGCGCAGCCATGCTGCTGCGCCATGCGCTGGATGCAGGCGATGCCGCCACGCAGATCGAGCGGGCGGTCGGCGCATGCCTCGCGGAAGGTACCGGTACCGCCGATGTTGGCGGCAGTGCTGGCACACAGGCTGTGATCGAGCGGGTGTGCGACAAGATTGGCGAGACGACCGGCAGCATCCCCCTTGCAGGTGCCGCTTCGCGAGGATAAGGGGCGTCCCTCCAAGCGAAATGCCGCTTTAGCTCAGTTGGTAGAGCACATCATTCGTAATGATGGGGTCACGTGTTCGAGTCACGTAAGCGGCACCATTTCTGGTCAAAGATGGAAACCGCCCCTCGAAGGCGCGTAGTAGCGAGTGCGACGCCCCTCGGCAGGGTCGAGATCGCGCCGCGCCCCAGTCTGCCAGCATTCTCAGACAGCCTTTGCGCAACGAGGGATCGTCGTCGTGAAGTTCTTCGCGCTTGCCGTCTGTCAGAACGTTTGCATCGTTGAAAAGATGCTCGAGGGAGCGGGGCCTTAGCGCCGGTGACGAAAAACTCCGGTGGCAGGCCGGTCCACCTTTAAGAGTGTTGGGGAGCGACACCTGTCAGGTCGAGAAGATCGACCGGATAACGTTGAGCAGCCAGCGCAAGCCCGGGTCTTCCTCCTTCTCGGTGGCCCAGCCTAGAAACACTTTCGATCTGGGATATTCGAACGGCACCGGCAGAATTCTCAGTCGATGGATTGGTGCCGTGAGTTCTGCAAATCGCTGCGGGACGATCGCAATCAGATCGGTGGTCGCAACGGTCACCGCCAGGCTGGCCGCATTGGGCAGGATCGCGCCGATGCGACGATCGATTGCGGCTGCGCGCACCTGACGGGCGGTCGGCAGGTGCAGGCGCATGTCCCTGTGCAGAACGGCGTGGCGGCTGCTGGCGAAGTCTTCGCGAGACAATTCGTGACCGATCCTGGGGTGCCCCTCCCGCACAACCACGACCGCATCCGCGTTCATCAACGGCTCCAGCGTAACGCCCGGCTGTTCGTGGAGGGAGATATCCATGATGACGTCCGCGCCGCCGTTGGTCAGTGCTTCGTGCGGACGCTCCCAATTGGGAGTGACGACCTCGACCGTGCAGGCGGAGTTCGCATCATCGAGCAGCTTCAGTATCGGTGGCAACACCGATGGCACGCTGAAATCGTGCAGCAGCAGGCGGAATGGTCGGCTTGCCGTGGCGAGATCGAAGTTGCTTTCGAACGTGAGCCCGCGGCGCAATGCCCCCAAGGCCTCGGTCACGGGCGGCAGCAGACTCAGCGCGCGCGGCGTAGGCTTCATGCCCCTGTCGACGCGAACGAAAAGCTGGTCGGAAAAATGGGCGCGAAGCCTCGAGAGCGCGTTGCTGACGGTCGGCTGACTCATTCCCAGTACCCGCGCGGCCTGGCTGACGCTGCCGGTCTGATAGACCGTTTCGAAAATGATCAGGAGATTGAGATCGAGCTTGCGGAGATCGCGGCTTTCCTCATGGCGCTTCTGCCGCGCAATATCCTCCATTATTCACCCCTTGAATAAGACCAATTCATAATCGGCTTGGCTGATGCGGCCATAATTGCCGAGAATCAAGATCTTTTACCATGAATCGAGCGCATTATTCCGCGCAGGAATATGTCATATTTGAATTTCGGCGGTTGTTCCATTTGCTGGCAAGTGCTTGACAGCGCACGCAGAAATACGTGCGTGTCGGCCGGCTCAAGGCGAGTCCCTGCGGCGCAAGTATCTGGTTCGCAAGGGAAAGTTTGATGGGTCTCACGGTCGCTCGCAGTGGTAACTCTGCCGGAATCACTGCTCGGCGGGGTCGCGCGCTGCGCCGTGCGGCCTTGATCGGCGGGGCGTCGGCGCTGGCGCTGACGGTGAGCGCGCCTGCGCTGGCGCAGGATTACGGCAGCGGCGGCGAAGGCGGGCAAACTTTCTCGGGTGTCGACAGCGGGATTCAAGACGGGGGCGAAGGCGGAGACGGCCCGAACGGCGAAGATGGCGGCGACGGCATTCAAACACCTAGCGGTATCGGCGTCGAAGGCGGCGGCGGCGGCGGTGGCGCTGCCGGGATTACCGGTGGTGCCGGCGGTGATGGCGCACAGGGCTTTCGGCGTGGTGTAACGGTCGCGGGGGGCGCGGGCGGCGCAGGTGGCGCTACGCCCGGTGCTGCGGGCCAGCCTGGGGCCAATGGTGAGGATAGCGGGGCCGAGGGCGCTGGCGGCGGGGGCGGGGGTGCGCATGGCGGAGTGACGAGCTTCAACAACCAGACCATCACAGGTGGGGCATTCGTCGGCGGTAATGGCGGCAAGGGGGGCAATGCCGGGGGTGGCACCGCTGTGGGCGGATCGGGCGGCGGCGGCCAGGGCGGCTACGGCTTGCTCAGCACACGGGTCAACGGCAATCTGAAGAATGACGGCTCCACGGTGACCGGTGGCGATGGTGGCGATGGCGGCAGCAGGACTTTTTCCGGCGGTGGCGATGGCGGCACGGGTGGCATCGGGATCGCATTTACCGGTGCGGGCAACACCTTCACCAATAACGGCACGGTAACGGGCGGTGATGGCGGCAACGCAGATCTGGGATCTTTTTCGGCTCCCCGTGGCGCCTCAGGCTCCGGCGGGGTGGGCATCATCGGCACTAATCTCACCGTCATCAATGACGGTTCGATCAGTGGCGGCCTCTCGGGTTTTACCGCGGATGTCTTCAATCGTTTCATCCGCGCCAATGCCGTCACTTTCGGCGCAGGCGATAATATCTATGAACATCGGGCCGGGGGCAGCGTTACCGGCAATGTCGTGGGCGATGGCGACGACCTGTTCCGGCTGGGCGGCGATACGGACGGCAGCTTCGCTGTCGGCCAGTTCGGTTCGACCTACCAGGGCTTCGCGACCTATCAGAAAACCGGTATTTCGTTTTTCACGCTGACCGGAACGACCACGCAGGTCACCCCCTGGACCATTTCCGGCGGCGCGCTGGTGATCGTCAGCGATGCGGCGCTGGGCGCGACGTCGGGCGATCTGACGCTGACGGGCGGGGGTATCCTGCTGACAGAGGCCGACATTACCAGCGCGCGCAACGTGGGCGTCACCGGTACGGCCAGCATTGGTACCGCCGGCAACACCGCGATTTTCAACGGGTCGTTCTCCGGGGGCGGGCTGCTTAACAAAACCGGCACAGGCACCTTGGTGTTGAACGGGGACAACAGCGCACGCACCGGCCAGACAAGTCTGGTGGCCGGGACTTTGCGGCTCGGCAATTCGGCCGCACTGGGCAGCGGCGTTCTTGCAGCCAGGACCGCATCCACTATCGATTATGCCGGTGGCGTGGTCATCGCCAACCCGATCACCATCGGGCTCGTTTCGGGAACGAACCTTACGCTCAACCAGACTGGCGGCGCTGCGGAGCAGAGCGGCGTCATTTCCGATGGCGGCAACACTTACGGCATCACCAAGACCGGCAGCGGCAATCTGACCTTGTCCGGTGCGAACTCCTATGGCGGCACCACCACGGTGGCCGGAGGCACGCTGACCGTCACCACCAATAATGGGCTCGGCACGGCCGGTGCGGGCACCACCGTGCTGGACGGCGCGACCCTGGCCTTCAACGGTGCAAACCTGACCATCGGCGAGGCGATCAGCGTTACGGGCAGCGGTGCGAATGGTGGAGGTGCGCTGAGGCTGAACGGCGGCTCGACATTGCTGAGCGAGCAGGTCACGCTGACCGGCGACACGTTGGTCTTGGCACTCGACGGCACATTGAACCTTGCGGGGGGCGTAAGCGGCGAACACGATCTGACCGTCGAGGATACCGATACCAGCGACCGCGGCCGTATCAGGTTGGGGGCGCTGGATATCGGTTCGGGCGATTTGACGGTCAATCGCATTGCCGCCGCATTCGACGCCGGAAACAGCTTTACCGGCAATGTGCTCGTCAACTCCTCGACCCTGGATCTTGTTGCCGGGGGTGCCAGCACTATTGATGATCGGGCGCGGGTTACACTGGACGTGCCGTTCTTCGGCTATGATGCGAGGATCAACCTCTATCAGGACGAAACGATCGGTTCGCTTGCAGGGACGCGAGGCTTCGTCGTCGCCGTGGATGGCGACCGGACCTTTACCCTCGGGGGCGACGACACCAGCACCAGCTTCGGCGGCGAGTTCTTGGGGTCGCTTTCACTGGTCAAGACGGGGGGCGGCACGTTCACCCTCACCCGCACCGACGGTTTCCAGCCCTCGGGCGCTACCGGAGGTGTGACCATTCGTGGCGGTACTCTCGCCATCTTTGACGATCGGTCGCTCGGCGCCGATTCGGGTGCGCTTACGTTCGACGGCGCAGGTGCGACGCTGCAGACGCTGGCGGACCTCACCAGTTCGCGCAATATCGCGCTCACCAGCGGCGGCATTTTCAATACGGATGCAGGCACCTCAGCCACCTTCTCGGGCATAGTGTCCGGCAATGGCAGCCTTGCAAAGGCGGGCGCAGGCACGCTCGTGCTCACCGGCGCGAATACGTATTCCGGTGGCACATTGCTTGACGCAGGTACGATCCGCGTCCGGTCGAATAGCGCGCTTGGCACCAATGGCCTGACAGCCGCCGACGGCACGACGCTGGATTTCGCCGCTGCGATCACCATCGGCAATAATATCGTCACGAACGGCACTCTCACTCTGAACCAGTCGAGCGGCAGCTCGGCTCATACGGGTGCCATCACCGGGGCCGGCGGGATTACCAAGACCGGCGCAGGTTCCCTGAGGCTTTCGGGCAATCAGCTGTATGATGGGGTCACGCGGATCGCCGGTGGGGTGCTAATTGCCGACAGCGATTTCTCGCTTGGCACCACGATTGGCAACACCATCGTGGAAAATGGCGCGACGCTCGATCTGCAGGGCCTATCCACGAGCGAAGCGATCACGATCTCCGGTGCCGGCGTGAGTGGGCTCGGTGCGCTGCGCAATTCCGCCCTGTTTGCCACACTTAACGGACGCGTGACCCTGGCCGCCGGTGCCACGATCGCGTCGGGCGGATCGACGCTCCAACTCGCGGGCGGGATCGATGGAAATCACGATCTCACCCTCAATTCCGCATCGCAAATCCAGGTCAATTCCGATCTCGCGATCGGTAACGGCAATCTCACGATTGACGGCGGCGGCATCGTGGCCCTGCGGCGCAGCAACAGTTTCACTGGCGATGTCACGGTCGCCAACGGCCTCCTGATCACGGGCGCAGACGACGGGAACGTCTACAACACCATCGGCGATGCCGCCGCGCTGACCCTTCGCTCAGGGTCCACCTGGCGGCTGGCTCAGAGCGGGGAGACGATCGGCTCGCTCGCCGGAAGCGGATATATCTATTTCGACGGGGTCCGCACCCCCGGGCGGATCGGGCGATTGACTGTCGGCGGCGCCAACACGTCGACCTCGTTCGCCGGACAGATCAACGAGCAGAACAATGGCGTCCTGTCGCTGACCAAGGTTGGCACAGGCACGCTGACCCTTTCGGGAGCCAGCACCTATAGCGGCGGCACCGTGCTGAGCGAAGGCACACTCGGCCTCGGATCGTCCAACGCGCTGGGCACAGGTACACTGCAGGCGGCAAACGGCACAGGCCTGACTCTCGCCAACGGTGTCGACATCGCCAACGCCATCGAACTGACCGGCAATGCGTCGGGCGCCGTCAGTTTGGGGGTGGGAAGCGGCGAGGCGACCGTTTCGGGCATCATTAGCGGCTCGGCAGGAGTGCTCAAGGTCGATCCGGGCACACTGGTGCTGACCGGCGCGAATACCTATTCGGGCGGCACCACGATTTCCGGTGGCACCATCGCCATCGCTTCGGATGCGGCACTGGGCGATAAAAACGGCGCGATCCGGTTCACCGGCGCGACCGGAACGCTGCGGACGACGTCCGACTTCACCCTCTCCCGCGACATCGTGCTGGATGGATCGGGCACCATCAGCACCGACGCAGGCACCACTGCCACAATGTTCGGCTACGTCCGGGGCACGGGCAATCTCACCAAATCGGGTGCCGGCACCCTGACGCTGTCCGACGGCAATACCTATAGCGGCGATACATTTCTCACCGGTGGCACGGTTCGACTGTTGGGCGACGATGCACTCGGTACCGGGCAGCTGGTCGCCAGCGGCGGCACGACCATCTCATACGGCGGGATCAACACCATCGCCAATGCGGTCGAAATCGCTGGCAATGTGGGTTTCAATGTAAACTCCGGCACCGGCACGCAAAGCGGCGTGATCTCGGGTTCGGGTGCTATGACGAAGACCGGGGCGGGTACGCTGACGCTTTCCGGCGAAAACACCTATACTGGCGGCACCACCCTGAGCCTGGGTACGCTGGCGCTGCAGAACAGCAGCGCGCTTGGCACGAACGGATTGACTGCCGCCAACGGCACCACCATCCGGTTCGGCGATGGCGTGAATATCGCCAACGGCGTGAACGTCCTCAACAATGTGACGCTCAATCAGGCCGCTGGAACCGCAGAGCTCAGCGGGCAGATCACGCAGTCCACTATCGGCACGCTGATCAAGACGGGTGCGGGCAACCTGACCCTGTCCGGCTCCAGCACGTTCAACGGCGCGGTTTCGGTGCGCGAAGGTACCGTCACGGTGGCGTCCAACTCCGCGCTTGGCAGCACTTTGCAGGGCGTCAGCGTGGACGACGGTGCCACGCTCGCCTTTACCGGTTTGCGTACGATCAGAGACGACGTCCTGTTGCAGGGCACCGGCGTTGGCGGTCTGGGGGCGCTTCGCTCTCAAGGCTTGAGCACCATCATCACCGGGCGGGTAAGCCTGCTCGGCTCGACGCTCATCTCGTCCGAAGGGGACGGGCTGATGTTCACCAACTTCGTTGGTGCAGGAGCGGGCGCCGACCGCGATCTTACCGTCACTGGCTCTGGAGATACCCTGTTCGGCGGGGAGGTTGCCCTGCGCGGCGGCACGCTGACGAAGAACGGCACCGGATCGCTCGCCCTGATAGCGGACAACAGCATCGACGGTAGCGTGTTCGTAAACGCGGGCACCTTGCAGATCGGCGGAGGGATCGAGAACGGTCCGTACGATACGATCGGCGATACGGCACGCCTCTCCATCGCTACCGGAGCCACGGTGCGGCTGGAGCAGGCGAACGAAACCATCGGTTCGCTTGTCGGCAGCGGCAACCTGCAGAGCGTCGTTGCCGGTGGCCTGCTGACGGTAGGCGGCGACAACACATCGACGACCTTCTCGGGCCTGCTGGGTGAAAGCGGCGCAGGCAGCAGCCTTGCGATCGCGAAGACCGGCACCGGCAACCTGACCCTTACGGGAACGAATACCTATTCCGGCGCAACCACGGTTTCGGCAGGCACCCTGACGGTCACGAACGCGGCTGCGCTCGGCAGCACGGCGGGCGAAACGATCGTGCAGGATGGTGCGACGCTCGCGCTGGACAAGACCAATCTTCTCGGCATTCGTCCGTACGATCTGCTGAGCGAGAATATCTCGCTTTCGGGCAGCGGAGTTGGCGGAAACGGCGCGCTGACGAATGTCGCCGGTTATAATCTTCTCGTCGGGGAGGTGTCGCTCGCCGGAGCGACCACGATCGGCGGACAGGCGGGGCGGCTCGATTTCATTGGCGGTGTCACCGGCACCGACACCGATCTGACACTGGTCGGTGGATCGGACATTTATTTCACCTCCAACTTCGCCACTGGGAATGGCAATCTGATCATCAACTCGACCGGTCGGACCCTGCTTTCGACCGACGCGGGGATCGATAATGATTTCACCGGCGATGTGACGGTCAATGCCGGCGCGCTCGAGATCCTGGGGCGCAATGGTGCAAGCGCCATTAACGATGATGCGCTTCTCGCCATCAACGGCGGCATGGTCACACTTTCTGCAAGCGAGAGGATCGGCGCTCTCTCCGGGTCGGGATCGCTCGTCGCGAACGGGAACCGCACGCTCACCGTCGGCAACGCGCAGTCCACCACATTTTCAGGCATTCTGTCCGAGAATTTTTCCACGCTGACACTCGCCAAGACGGGCACCGGCACGTTGACGCTGACCGGCGCCAATACCTACACCGGCGCCACCAATGTGCAGGCGGGCACACTGGTCGTGAACGGCGATCAGAGCGCGGCGACGGGCCTAACCAGCGTCGCGAACGGAGCGACCCTGGCAGGCAGCGGTATCATCGGCGGCGATGTGACGCTGGCCGATGGCGCGTCACTCAACCCCGGCACCAGCCCGGGCACCATGACGATCAATGGAAGTCTCGATCTTTCTGCCGGATCGATCCTGAAGTTCGAATTCGGTGAAGCTGGCGTCGCAGGCGGTGCGCTCAACGATCTGGTCGTCGTGAACGGCGATCTGACGCTCGACGGCATATTGAACGTGACCACCTCGGCGGGCGGCAGCTTCGGCGTGGGCGTCTATCGCGTGTTCGACTATGGTGGTGCGCTGATCGACAATGGGCTGACGCTGGGCTCCACCCCGGCAGGCAACGCGTTCATCCAGACCTCGGTTGCGAACCAGGTCAACCTCGTCAACACCACGGGCCTCAGCTTCAGTTTCTGGGACGGCGCGGCTGGCGCGAACAACGATGCCGTCGACGGCGGCAGCGGCGTTTGGCAGAGCGGCGCTGGGAATGCCAACTGGACCGATGCCAATGGCGCGCTGAACGGCGCATACGACGATGGCACCTTCGCGATCTTCCAGGGCACCGGCGGCACCGTGACGGTGGATACGTCGCTGGGCGATGTAACGGTATCGGGCCTGCAGTTCGTCACGAATGGCTACGTGGTCGAAGGCGGCACGCTGACGCTGAACGGCGGTGCGGAATCGATCATCCGCGTGGGCGATGGCACTGCGGGTGGCGCGGGCGTAACCGCGACCATTGCTGCAAACGTTTCCGGCGCTACGCAGCTGGTCAAGACCGATCTCGGCACGCTCGTACTTTCAGGCACCAACGACTACACCGGCGGCACGCGTCTGGAGGGCGGCGTGCTCTCGCTCGGCAATGCGAATGCGTTGGGCGGCGGTACGCTGAGCGTGGCGGACGGGACCGGGCTGATCCTCGCGAATGGGGTGGATGTCACAAACGCGATCAGCCTCGGCGGCAATCTCTCGGTCGAGTCCGGCGGTTTCAGTCAGGGGTTGAGCGGCGTTGTCTCCGGCAACGGCAGCCTTACCAAGACCGGGAATGGCAGCCTGACCCTTTCCGGCAGCAACACCTACGCGGGCGGCACCGCGCTCACTGCGGGTACGCTCATTCTGGAAAACCGTCTTGCGCTGGGCACGGGAGCTCTCGCCGCTGCGGACGGCACCCGGATCGACCTTGCCGGCATTCCGTCGCTCGACAACCGGATCGTCCTGAACGGCGCAGTCCAGTTCGCCGCGACGGCTGGCGACGCATTCCAGAACGGCACTATCTCCGGCGCCGGTTCGCTTGAACTGGTGGGCTTCGGCCTGCTGGGGCTGAACGGCACCAACACCTATACCGGCGGGACGACCATCAGCAGCGGCACGCTGGCGATCCAGTCCGACCGCGCACTGGGCGCGGCTAGCGGTTCGCTGACCCTGGGCGGGTCGCTCAGCACGCTGCGCCTGCGCGGCGACTGGAATACTTCACGCGATATCATCCTGACCGGTGGCAGTTCGACGATCGACGGGTTCGGCTGGAATGCGAATATTGCAGGCACGATTTCGGGTGCTGGCGGGCTGACGTTCGACGGTGCGGGCGCCGTGACCCTTTCGGGCGGGAACACCTACCGGGGCGGCACGCTGCTTCGCGGCGGCACTCTGGCCCTCCAGAACAATCGCGCGCTGGGCACCGGATCGCTCACCGCAGCGGACGGCACCTCGATCGCCTACGGCGACGGCATCGGGATTGCGAATGCGATCGCCGCCCAAGGTTCGGTTTCGCTCGTCCAGGCAGGCGGGGGCGCGACGCAGGGCGGGGTCATCTCCGGCGCGGGCGATCTGACCAAGACCGGCACCGGCACGCTGACCCTGTCTGGCGCCAGCACCTATAGCGGTACGACGACGGTTGCGGCAGGAACGCTAACCGTTGCGAACGATTCCGCACTCGGCACGACCGACGCGGGCACCACAGTGCTGGACGGGGCCACTCTGGCCCTTGCCCAGGCGAACATTGCGGATGACATCTCGATCACCGGCACTGGTGTCGGCGGCAGGGGCGCGCTCGTTGCCGACAATGGCAACGGCACGGTCACCGGGACGCTTACTCTGGCAGGCGATGCGAGGACCGGCGGGAACAGTTTCCTGACACTTTTCGACGTCGATATGGGCGCGCACACGCTGACACTGGGCGGCGACGCAGCGACGGCGATCGACGGGAACGGCATTTCCGGTACCGGCAACTTGATCCTGGATACGGTTGCCGCATTCCGCGTCGCCAACAGCTTCACCGGGAACCTCGATATCATCTCCGGCGGGCTCGTTTTGATCGCGAGCGGCGCGGACACGATTTCCGATAATGTGGCCGTGTCGATGGCCGACGGCACCATCCTGAACCTGGCACAGAGCGAAACGATCGGATCGCTTTCGGGCGCAGGCACGGTGGGCACGCTGGACAATGTGCGCAGCGCCACGCTGACGCTGGGCGGCAACAATCTGTCCACCACCTTCTCTGGCCAGTTCGCAGAAGACCGGGATACCCCGCTGTCGATCGTCAAGAACGGCACGGGCGCCTTCACCTTGACCGGCGCGAATGCCTATAGCGGCGGTACCACGCTGAACGCAGGGTCGCTCGTCCTGGGCAATGCATCGGCGCTCGGCACGGGCACCCTGAACGCAGCCGACGGCACGACGCTGGGATACCTTGCCAATCTTGATGTGGCCAATGCCATCACACTCGCCGGGGCGGTCACGTTCGACCGCGGGCAGTTCTCCGTTACCCAGTCGGGCAATATCGGTGGAACGGGCTCGCTGATTGCTGCGGGCGGCGGCACGCTGACGCTGTCGGGCAACAACACCTATAGCGGCGGCACCATGCTGAGTGGCGGCACGCTGGCCGTAACCACCAATACGGCGCTTGGTACCGGCGATCTGACGACGACGGACGGTTCGCGCCTGATCTACTTCACGCGCGACATGGCGATCGGCAACGGAATCGTGCTGAACGGCGCGCTGGAAGTCTGGTCCGATGGCGCGGCCACCCAGAACGGAGTGATCTCCGGCAGCGGCAGCCTGCTTACACGCTTCGGCACGCTCTCTCTCACCGGCGCGAACACGTTCACCGGCGGAACGACCATCGAGAGCGGCGGTATCAGCGCGCTGAACAATTCCGCGCTGGGCACTGGCGCCGTCACCATGAACGACGGGACCGGACTGAACTATGGCGACGGGATCACCTTGGCCAACGCTCTCACGTTGAACGGTACATCCCTCCTGCAGGTAGACGGCACCGGTTCCGCGACGCAGGCCGGCGCAATTTCCGGCAGCGGCAGGTTGGTCAAGCAGGGCGCCGGAACCCTCGAACTGGGCAGCGCCAATACGTACACAGGCGGGACGACGCTCTCGGCAGGCACGCTCGCACTCGGCAATGCGCAGGCCCTTGGGTCGGGTGATCTGCTGAGTGCCGGCAACGTGACGATCGCACTGGGCAATGGCGTTTCGATCGCGAACAACGCCCAGCTCTTCGGCCCGACGACGCTCAACGCCGATGGCTCCTCCGCGTTTTCCGGGCAGATCTCGGGCAGCGGTGCGCTGGTGCGCACGGGTATCGGTACGTTGACCCTGACCGGCGCGAACACCTATAGCGGCGGCACCCTGCTCAACGGCGGGGCGACAGTGATCGGCAATGGCAATGCGCTGGGCACCGGCACCATAACCGCGCAAGGCGGCGCGCTAGCCTTCGGCGCGGACGAGATTGCGCTTGCAAACGCGATCGACCTCCAAAGCAACCTCGGCGTAGACATCGGCAGCAATACCGTGGCGCTGACGGGCATGGTGTCGGGCACCGGCAGGCTTTTCCTCAACGGATCGGGCGCGCTGCTGGTTTCGGGTAACAACTCCTTCACCGGCGGAACGGAGATTGCCAGCGGCACGATCGGCCTGCTCAGCGATGCGGCTCTGGGCACCGGGGGTCTATCGGCTGCCGGTGGCAGCACCATCGCCTATGCGGACGATGTCACGATTGCCAATACGCTGGCGCTGTCCGGCGGCGTCACGCTGGACCAGGCAGGCGGTTCGGCCACGCAGGCGGGCCGGATCACCGGCTTCGAGGGCAGTCTGGTCAAGACGGGTGCCGGCGTGCTCACTCTGACGGGCGCCAACACCTATGCGCGCGGCACCACTCTTACCGGGGGCGCGCTGATCCTCGGCAGCGACAGCGCGCTCGGCACCGGCGTGCTGACGGCAGCGGATGGCACGGCCCTCGGCTTCACCGGCGATCGTACGATCGGCAATGCGATGAGCTTCGCCGGTGCGGTCACGCTCGACAGCGGCACTGGCGTCACATCGCTGGGCGGAGCGATCTCGGGCAGCGGAACGCTCGCCAAGCAAGGCGCGGGCACGCTGTCCCTGACCGGCGACAGCGCCTATACCGGCACCATCGGCGTGCAGGCGGGCACGCTGCGCAACACCGGCAACTTCGCGGGCAATGTGGCCAACGCCGCAACCTTCACCAATAGCGGGACGGCGGGCGCTGCGGCCAACTCCGGCACGCTGACAAACAGCGGTACGCTCGCCTCGCTCTATAATGGTGCGAATGCGACGCTGACGGGCGACAGCATTATTGTCGGCACTGTCGAAAACGAGGGGACTCTCGCGCTTGGTGGTCAGGCACAAAGCCTGCTGCAGCTGAGCGGATCGACCACGGTCAATATGGCAGCAGCCCTGTTGGGCGATGTGGCGCTGCAAGGTGGCACGCTCTCTATCGGTGCCAACGGCCAGCTGACCTTCGCCTCGCTCGCCACGGCGGCGGGCACCACGCTTTCGCTGAGCGATGGCGCGACCCTGCGGGGTACGGGCAATTCCACGATGCTTGGCGGGATCACCAATGTCGCGGCAGGTGCTTCGCTGATAGCCAATGGGGCGATCACCAATCTTGCGACCGGCGTCCTGACCTTCGCTTCGGGTGCGACGATCGATACCGACGCCGACACGAACGGCGACGAAGCTTTCGCCAATGCAGGCACCGTGCGCCTCGCGGGCACCAACTCGCAGATCGTCAGCGTCGGGGGCAATGGCGGCAATGATCTATCGAACCTTGTCGGCGCACAATTGCTGGTCGATGCGGGCCGTCTCGACGTTGCGGGCATGCTCGCCAATGCGGGCAACGTCTCGCTGGCGGCGAACGGTGTCCTCAATGCGGATATGCTGGTGAACGCCAGCGGCGGCTCCATCGTCAATGCGGGCACGATTTCCGCGAGCAGCGGGATCGCCAATCAGTCGGGTGCTACGCTCTCGACCACCGGCACGCTGGCTGGGCCGGTCGCGAACGAAGGCGCGATCGGTGCGCAAGGCATGCTGAACGGCTCGCTTGCCAATGGGGGCGCGGGGCTGTTCACCTTGACGGGCGACCTTGCATCCAATGGTTCGGACATCGCCAATAGCGGCACTGCGGTGCTGGACGTATCGGGTGGCGACTTCACCGGGATCGGTATGCTGGCCAATGCGTCGTCGGGCGCGGATGGCGCAGGCGGCGTCGCGGGGCTGCGGATTGCTGCGGGTCGCATGCTGGCGGCGGACCTGATTGCCAATAGCGGCGAGCTACTGGTTGCGGGCACTCTCGCCGCGCGGGTCGAGCAGACCGCAGGCCTGCTGGGCAATATCGGACTGATTACCGGAGACACGATCGCCGGCGGCGGCCTGGTGCTGGGCACCGGGGCCTATGGCGGCGATGTCACCATCCTGACCGGCGCAGCCATTGCACCAGGCACCATCGGCAGCGCGGCGACGACCAGCATTGCTGGGATGTTCGGGCTCGGCGGTACGGCGAGCTACGATCTCGGCACGGCGGATGTGATCGGGGGAGCCACCAACGACCTGATCCTGGCGGGCAGCGCGGTGATCGACGGCGGCACCTTCGACCTCAACAATGCGGGCGCGGGCAGCTATCGCCTGATCAATACCGGCAGTGCAGGCAGCATCGCGGTCGGCGAAGTTACCCTCGCCAACGTGGCGCAAGGCTCGCGCATCTATACCACCGGAAATGGCCAGTACCTCAACGTGCAGGTCGGCTACCTCTCCACCCAGTACTGGGACGGTTCGGCTTCGGTCGGCGACGGTACGGTCGACGGGGGAGCGGGCGTGTGGACCAACGCGCTTGGGGCAACCAACTGGACCGCCGCCACCGGCGCGCTCAACAATTCATGGCAGGGCACGATCAATCCGCCCGTCACCGCAGTGTTCGGCGGGACGGCGGGCACGGTCTCGGTCGATACGAGCGCGGGCTATCTCGGCTTCGGCGCAATGCGCTTCGACAACGATGGCTATGTCCTCGCCGATGCGGCCGGCGACGATGCGCCCGATCTTGGCGCGGACGGCACCACCGCCAACGTATTCGCAGGGATCGCGAGCAGCGAAGGCGGGATCGCCAGCACGATCACCGTGACCGATGCGGCCAGCGCCGCGCGGATCGAAGCCGGGATCGCGGGTGTCACCGCGACGACCGGCCTGATCGTCGACGGCGCGGGCACGCTGGAGCTGGCGGGCAATAACGAAGGGCTCACCGGCACCATCGCGGTGCTGGACGGCACGCTGCGCGCCAGCGGCGGCATGGCGATTTCGAACGCCTCCGCCCTCGTCCTGCGCGGCGATGCGCGGTTCGAGATTGCCGACGACGAAGCGATCGGCTCGCTCGACGGAAGTGCGGCGAATTCGGTCGATCTCGGCGGGAACATGCTGCTCGCAGGCTTCAACGGCGACGACACGACGTTTGCCGGTGTCATCTCGGGCACGGGCAGCTTCGTGAAGACGGGCGAGGGCAAGATGACCCTGACCGGCGCCAACACCTATACCGGTACCACCGGGGTGACGGGCGGTACGCTGGTCCTGGGCGCGGACGATGTGCTTTCGGACCAGAGCTTCCTGACCGTCCAGAGCGCGACGCTCGATCTGCAGGGCAATTCCAATACGGTCGGCGCCTTCCAGCTGATCGATGGCACGCTGGCGGGGTCCGGCACGCTGAGCGCGCTCGAATACCAGCTCGAAGATGCGCAGGTCGATGCGAACCTGGGCACCGGCGTGCTGTTCCAGACAGGCGGCACATCTGTGCTGGGTGGAACCTCGGCGGCGGATATCGTCGCGATCAATGCGGGCACACTGCGCCTTGGCGCGAGCGAGCGCCTTGCCGATAGCGCGAGCGTGCAGGTGGCGGAGGATGCTTCGTTCGACCTTTCAGGCGCGACCGAAACGATCGCCGCGCTGTACGGCATGGGTATCGTCGATCTGGGATCGGGGCAGCTGACTCTGGGCGGTACGGGGCTCGACTCCGGCTTTGGCGGAACGCTGTTGGGCAGCGGTACGCTGGCCAAGACCGGCGGCGGGATCTTCACGCTGCTGGGCGATCAGCAAGGCTGGACCGGCAATTTCAATTTGGCGGCCGGCACGCTGCGGTTCTTCGGCAACAGCTCGGGAGGCGCGCTGATTTCTGGCGGCACCCTGTCCGGCAACAGCACCTTTGCATCTTCTCTCACCATGACCGGCGGCACGATCTCGCCGGGTTACGAGGATGCACCGATCGGCATGATTTCCGCGCAGACGATCGACCTGCTTGGCGGTACCGCGCTGTTCGATTTCCGCTCGCCAGAGTTCGGCGGCGCGGCCGATGCACTGGTCGCCAGCGGGGCGATCACCATTTCCGGCACACAGGTGGCGATTGCCAGCACCGACTCGCGTTCCAGCTTCCCTGCGGTGCAACGCTACGCCATCGTCCAGGGCAGCAGCCTCACCGGCACCTTCGCCAATGGCAGCACCTTCGAGCAGATGGACAACGAGCCGCAGCTGTTCTGGCGCTTGCGCTACGACCTGGTCGAAAACGGGGTGGCCCTGGAAGTGCGGCGGATGTTCGACTTCGGCGCCAATCTGGCCGAAGGCGCAACGCCCAACCAGATTGCGGTGGCAACCACGATAAGCAGCGGGCAGCTCGATATCGGAGATGCCTTCTCCGATGCCATCCTGCCGCTGGCCGATCTGGCCGAGGCCGACCAGTTGCGCGTGTTCGACAGCCTGGGCGGCGAAAGCCTCACCCACGTGACCACAAGTGCGTTCATCGAAGGGCAGCGTTTCGCCGACCTGCTGACCCGTCGGATTTACAGCAAGGCTCTGATGCAGGCGGACACTCGGTCGCCAGCGAAGGCCCGCGCGCTGGCCCCCGTCTCGCCGGGCGAGGCGGATGCCCTTGCGGCCCCCGACGTTGCGTCGCTCTCTATGTGGATGCAGGGTTTTGGCGGCAGCGGGTCGATCGAGGGCGATAGGGTGACGCGCGGCCTGCGCCACGATGTCAGCGGCCTGGCCGGTGGTATCGAGGCACGCTACGGCGCGTTCAAGGCGGGTGTCGCGGGCGGCTATTCCGATGGCAGCTACGATGTCCGGTCCCTGCAAGCCAGCATGCAGGGTGAGGTCGTGCATGTCGGTGGCTATCTGGGATACGAAGGCGAGGCCGCGTTTGCCGGCCTGTTCGGTTCCTATGTGGAAGGCGACTTCGACAGCACGCGCCGGGTCAGCGCAGCCAATGTCCGCACCCTCACCGCGCAGGCGGAGGTCGACATGAAGGGGCGGACTCTGGGCGGCTTTGCCGGTTACCGCGCCCCGCTTGGCAACAATATCGTCCTCGCGCCGATGGTGGGCGCGACGAACATTCGGATCAAGCGCGACGGCTTCGACGAAACCGGGGCGGACCCGCTGAACCTGCAGGTGTCGCAGGAAACGCGCGAAGTCACCTACGGGACCGCACAGCTGCGACTGAGTTCGGCCACGCCCGTATCGGGCGGTACGTTCGAACCCTATCTTGCCGGCGGCGTCGAACGGTACTGGGGCGATCTGCGCGCGGTCAGCACCATGCGTTTCGCCGGTGCCGCGGGCGACATGGGGTCTTTCCGGATCATCGGCGCGCCGCTTGAAAAAACGGTTGGCGCGTTCGGGGCAGGCTTCGATGTGCGTCCCAACGACCGGATCGAGATTGGCGCCAGCGCAGGTGTTCGGGTCGGTGATCGGGTGACCCAGAGCACGGTAGAAATGCACGCCCGCATCCGCTTCTGAGCGCGTCTGCTCGGGTCGTTAGAAATCGCCTGCCCGCCCAGGGGCAGGTGCTACCGGGCCGCCCGTCACACAGCGACGGGCGGCCCGGGCTTTGTCTCGCTTGCTCGGGCGGGGCGATGAACCCGCGCAAACGGGATTGCGCCTATAACTCTACATATGTATAAGATCGTGCCTATGGTTCGATCCCGACGCCCGTCTCCGCAGATGCTCGCCGTTCTTGCCGCATTGTACGAACGGGCGCCTGAACGCATCCACGGCTATGATCTGATGAAACAGACCGGGCTAAAGTCCGGCTCGCTCTACCCGCTTTTGTTGCGGATGAGCGACCGGGGGCTGGTCTCGTCGGAATGGTGCGAGCCGAGTGCGCCCGGGCGGCCGCCGCGCCATGCCTATCGCCTGACCGCAGATGGACTGGCGCTTGCACGCGAAGTGAAGGACGATCCGGGCGCGTTCGGACTTGTGGGCGCAAAGGCATGACCGTGTTGGTCGCCCGCGCGGTGATGAAGCTCGCGATGGCGGGGATGGGCTCGCACCGATGCGATTGGGCCGCGGCCATGCGCGCCGAATTCGATGTGGCGGTGCAGTCCGGCGAAGGACTGTCCTTCGCGTATGGATGTCTGACGACCGCATGGCGGGAACTGCCGATGCATCACGAGGGCAGCCTTGCGCTGTCGCGCTACACCTTCGCGCTCGGGCTGATCTTGCCCGCAGCGGCGATACTGCTGGCAGGCCTGTGGTTCGGCTACCCCTGGGTGGAGCCACCTTACGCCGAAACCATCGCGGATTTCGCCAAGGTGCCGACCGGCCTGCCGACGACCACTTGGGCGGGCAACGCCTTTGCGGTGCCGGGGCTTGCCACGCTGCTGCTGGTTCGGGTGGCGGGCCTGATCTTGTTCGCCTGGTTCATGGTGGAAGCCAATTGGGAGAAGGCGGCCGCGGTCCAGCGCGCAGGCGCGGCTTCCACGATTACACTGGCGCTCTTCTCTGCCGCCGCCTTTGCAGACGTAACCTGCGTGATCCTGCCCCTGCTCGCGCTTGGCGTCGAGCTGGTGTCGATCGCCCTGCTGCGGCGGTGGCACGAGGGCGAACTCCCGGCAGCATAATTCGGTTCAAACTCATTTCGCTCGGCGGGCCACGAGCCCCGATCCGGCGGACCAGCAGAAAGACGATACAGTGGCAGAACAGCAGAACAATCCCCGCATCGAACCGGTCTCGGCGACGGGGCAGCAGCGGCTGGCGAGCCTCGATTTCACACGCGGCATTGCGGTCATGGGTATCCTCGTCGCGAATATCGTCGCCTTCGGCCAGCCACAGGCCGCCTATTTCTGGCCCGGCGGTTTCCTGACCGACCACGGGGCCGTGTCGGATGGGTTGTGGGTCGCCCAGTTCACGCTGATCGATGGCAAGATGCGCGGCCTGTTTACGCTGCTGTTCGGCGCGGGCATGATCCTGTTTCTCGACCGGGCATGGGCACGCGGCGCAGGCCGCTGGCTGCAGGTACGCCGCCTCTTCTGGCTATTCGTGTTCGGCTACGCGCATTACCTGTTCGTTTCGAAAACAGACATCCTCGCGCTCTACGCAACCTGCGGGCTGATTGCCCTGCTGTTCGTCAAATGGAAGCCGAAAACCCAGCTCTTGGTCGGCATCGTGGTGTACCTGCTGGGCGCAGCGAAGGATACCGCGGTCTGGGGGATGATCTATGCGAACGAGACCGGCCGCATGGCGGCTATGGCCGCAGAAATGCGCGATGCCGGGCTCGCCGACGGCCGCGTTGAGACCGAGCTGATCCGTGCGGGCGATTACGGCGACTGGGTGACCTACAACGTTGCCGAGCACTGGTCGCAGCCGCTGATGGCGTGGTTCCAGAACGGGTTGGAGACGGTCCCCCTCATCCTGATCGGCATGGCGCTCTATCGCTTTGGCCTGTTCGATGGTCGGCTCGATCGCGGCCGGCAGGCACTATGGGGGTGGATCGGGCTGCTCGTCGGTCTCGCCGGGACGCTGGCGATCGGGCTGTGGAATTATTCTGAAGGGCTCAGTTACATGGGTGGGCTATGGTCGTTCGACGGGCTTTGGGCGCTCCCGGGTCTCCCGATGATCATCGGGCTGGCGGCGCTGCTGGCGCTATGGGGGCCGCACGCGACAGGGTGGCTAGGCACGCGCATTTCCGCCGCAGGCCGAATGGCGTTCTCGAACTATCTGGGCACCTCGATCCTGATGCTGTTCGTCTTCCACGGCTGGGCGCTCGGCCTGTATGGCGAACTGACCCGACCGGCGCTGTATGGCGTGGTGCTGGTGACCTGGGCCATTATGCTGATCTGGTCGCCGGCCTGGCTCGCGCGCTACCGGTTCGGTCCTCTCGAATGGCTGTGGCGCTGCCTCACATACATGCGGATCTTCCCGATCCGGCGGGAAAGGGAACCCGGCTAGCCGCCCTCTACTTTTCGGAAGAGCTGCATCGTCACCCGAGTGCACGGGCGCGTACAGCAGGGGTTTCGCATTCACGCAGCTGAATGGCCTACCCCCAGAGCTCTTACCCAAAGCGGCCCAACCGAAAAGCCGACACATCCAAGTCTGCGCTGCCATCGACCGCGAGTTCGGTCACAATTCGGCCGAGCGCCGGGGCGAACTTGTAACCGTGTCCCGATAGCCCCGCCACGAAGGCCGCGTTGCTGCCTCCTGGCAGATGGTCGATGATAAAATCGCCATCGGGCGACATCGTGTAGGGGCAGACCGAACTGCGGGTGATCGCGCCGATGTTCGGAATGAAACGCTCTGCAAAATCCGCAATGACCTTCCGATCGGAAGGGTACACATCGCGATCGACTTCGCTGATCGACTTGCAGGATTTTCCGAATTTGTGCTCGGCGATCTTGACCAGTCCATTCTCGTCAGCCGGGAAGCCGTAGATCCATTCTCCATTTTCCAGGTGCGACAGGAAGGGTGTGAAGCCCTGACTCTCGCCCGTCGCGCTGGTTCCGGATTCAGACCAATGCAGCGTATGCCTTTCCAGCCGCAGATGGTCTTTCAGAAAAGGAAGCATCTGCGCCGCCCATGGCCCCGGACAAACTGCCAGGCTTTTGGCTCTCACCTTCGAGGCCGTGTTTTTCCTGGTCAGTTCCCACAGTTCCCCGTCGAAAGCGTACGAGACCTCTTCCCCCAAAAATGCGGCAACACCCGACTGGCGCGAAGATTCATCCTGGACGAACGCAAGCGTGCTCTCGACCTCGATGAAGCCACCGAGGGGATCGAACACGGCATCCCAGTCGGCCGGAAGGGCGATCCCCGGCACATCGGAGACGCGGACGAGTTCCAGCCCCCCGTCCTCGGCGGTCGCGATTGCAGCTTCCAGGTCGGGATGGGAGCGTGGCGCGAAGTAGTGTGCCCCGGTTGCATGATAGAGCGGGCGGCCAGCTTCGGCATTCACCTCGTCCCAGGCAGCGATTGCCGAGCGAATGAGCGGGACGTAGTACGGCCCCTCGCTATAAATCGCCCGGATGAGCCGGGTGGAACCGTGGGTGCTTCCGTGTGCGTGCGGCGGGTGATGCGCGTCGAAACCCGCGACGGTCAGTCCCTTGGTGGCCGCGGCCCTCACAGCGAACGTCCCGATGGCCCCCAGGCCGACAACAGCCAAATCGTAGATCATGGGACCCTCTGGCAGCACGTTGCGATCAAAGCAAAGTCTGTTAGGCTTCGTAAAGCAGGGGGGAAACGATGCGCAGTGAGATTGCGGCAACGGGATCGGGCAGGCCCAATTATACCGTCGAAGGCCTGATCGTTCTTCTGGGTGCGGCTCTGTTGATTGCCGGCTACACGATCGGCGACGGCAGCATCCTTCGAGAATTGCTCGTGGACGAAGCCCTGAAGCTGCTTGGCACCCTTCTGGTAGGACTGGGCTTCGGCGGCGTTTACGAAAAATATCATCTGCAGAAGAGTGAGCGATCTCAGTTGAGATTGCTGGAGACCCATCTGGAGCAATATCCGCGGCTGACGCGCCAGCTGTTCCTCGATCACCTCGAGACCGGTGAGCACAACCTGGACGTTCCGGACAAGTACCGCACCACGCTGGTGCTTTATCATCAGACCGGCGCCTCAATCGATGATGAGGATCGCACGGTCTGGGTAAAGGAGCGGTACGACTTTTCGAGAGAGCTGACCAAACGCATCATCTATACCAAAAGCAGGATGGATGACCCGCGAGAAGGGATGCCTCAGCAGATATATGCCGTCCAGCTGACCATTCAGCGCGGGAAAATCCTGATCTCCATGATCAACGAAACCGACCAGTCGGAACCAGCGTGCGTCCACCTGCTGGACGTGCCGCTGCTATCCGGACATTCTTGCGGCATCACCCATCACATGGACTGGGAGGGCAGGGGCCGGGTTTCCCGAGCGATCTTCTTCTTCGGAGATCCCGAGCACGATCCGCGCCGCGATGCGGCAAAGCTCGACGACCTGTGGGAGCGCGGCGGCCAGGCCAAATTCGTCACCACTCTGCGCGAGCGCGCTTGGGCAGCCGATCCGTCTGCCTGATCCACATGAGCTATTCGTTAGGCGACCGCCCGAAACCATGGTAACTTCGCGTGCGCCGGACGCTCGTGTCCTCCGCTTTCGCCGGAGTACACATGGAAGTTCGTGAAATTATCGCCTATTTGGCGATCGGCCTGATGGCATTGTTTATCGGGCTTGCCGTTCTTGCTTCGCGTCGTGCGCGCAAGCGTAAAAGGAATGGCCGCTGGCGTTAGAAGCTGGCGTGAGCGCGAAAATTTCGTTACTTCGCCGACGCGCCATTGAAATTTTCCTGCACTTCGCTATATTGATCGTGCCTGACGTCGTTTGCGACGGATTATGATTGCCGCGATGGGCGCACAAGCGCGAGATCGGCACCACTTTCCTTTCACACACAATGGCTCCGCCACGGAATGCGTCCGGGCGGATGATTTTTCGTACGCAAAGGATATGGTTTGGCGAAGGAAGAGCTCATTGCGATGGAAGGCGAGATCGACGAGATCCTGCCCGATGGCCGGTTTGGCGTAACCCTCGACAATGAGCACCGCATCATCTGCTATACCGCAGGCAAGATGCGCCGATACCGTATCCGATCGGTCGTTGGTGACCGCGTACATGTCGAAATGACGCCTTACGATCTGAGCAAAGGCCGGATCGTTTTCCGCGAGCGTTCGCCGGGGCAAGGCCCCGTCGGAGCGCGCAAACGCGGCAACAGGCGTTGACGTTACTTAGAAAAGGCGGCGGGAAGACCCGCCGAAATTGCATACATGAATCACTCGATTACGCGCGGTTCGCCGCGCGCGAAACTGTCGCTGCGCTATGGCGCGGTTCACGCACGCGCACTGGCGGGCACTAGCCCTGCGGGCGCCGATATCCCGACACCCGAATTGCGGCGTCTCGTCGCGACGATGGTGGACTGAAACATCCCGACAAGCGGCCATGCATCGGCATTCCCGCAATCTCGCAGGAGGCCGCGGCATGGACCTGAAATTCGAACACGCAGCCGACCGGCGCGCCTTTGGGAGCGCGGGCGGCACCATTCCATCGGACGATGATATCGAAGGGAAGGACAAACCCTCCGGTCTCGTCGCGCAGACTTCCGGTTTGCACCAAAGGCTGGGCACGGCTGCGGCCTGTGCATGGAGCACTGCCCAGTCTATCAACGCGATGCTCGACTGGAACGCGAATAAGACCAGAGCCTGACGCGTAGCAGATGAGCTGCCGAGCCCACTCTCAATCTGGCCGAACCGTAAAGAATATTCAGACCGCTGAACATTGCGCTAAAGTACTATAATCTCGTCCGAATAAATCTTCCCGTGGCCGTTCAAGATAATTGCGTGCGGGCTATCCCATTGCTTTCTTGTGATATTAGACGGGTTAGCTACTGTGACCTCGCGATTTTTAGAGAGCGGTGCGGTGCAGACGACGAATAATCAGCATGTTTCGCAGCCCGTGCCGGACGCGATGGCGGATGCCACGCTGGCGGAGGTCTGGCGGCGTCAGCAGCAAATCTTGGGGCGCGTTGCGCTTGGCGGCGACCGGATGGCGATCCTCTCCGATATCGTCCGGCTTGCCGAAGAGCAGACCGGCGAAGGAATGCTGGCATCGATTCTTTTGCTGTCGGACGATGGGGAGCACCTTCTCATCGGCGGTGCGCCCAGCCTTCCCCCTGACTACAACAATGCGATTGCCGGCATGGAAATCGGCGACGGCGAGGGGTCCTGCGGCACTGCCGCTGCGACGGGCCGTCCGGTATTCGCCGTCGACATCGCAACCGATCCCCGGTGGGCCGATTTTCGCGATCTGGCGCTGGAGCACGGCCTGGCCTCGTGCTGGTCCGTGCCGATTTTCGCAGGCGATGGTACGGTCCTCGGCACGTTTGCCAATTATTACCGCGAACCGCGAGAGCCATCGGAGCTGGACCGCGAGATCATCGAAGCCATCGCCCTGACGACTTCGATCGCGGTCGAACGCATGCGGCTGGAACAGATGCGCACCCGCGCGGAAGAGGCAAAGGCGCTGGTGCTCGAAGAGCTTCAGCACCGGGTGAAGAATGCGTTTTCGCTCGCACAGAGCCTCATCAACCTCAACGTACCGGCGGCGATCAGCGCGCGCGATCTGGCTGACAAGGTGAATGGAAAGCTACGTGCCATCGCATCTGCGCAGGATCTGATCATCGTGCGCAACAGCGAAGGCCGCTCGGACGAGATGACGTCGCTGCGAACCCTGCTCGCGACGATCCTCGGCCCGCTTGGCTATGGCGAGAGCGAAGACCGGATCAGCCTGGATGGGGAGGATCAGCATGTCGATGCGCAATCCCTGTCGGGCATGGCAATGGTCTTCCATGAGCTGGCGACCAACGCGACCAAGTACGGCGCCCTGACGGACGCCGAAGGCAAGGTTGCGATTTCCTGGCATACCACGGCCGACGGGCTGGAAATCAGGTGGGTCGAAAGCGGCGGACCCGCTGCGACCTCGCCCGAGAACGAGAGTTTCGGGACAAGGCTGGTTGCGTCGACGATTCGCCAGCTGGGGGCGACAATCGACTACCACTGGCAGGACGAAGGGCTGACCGTCACCATCGTGCTGCCCAGAAACTCGTTCGTCGGCTAGCGATCCGATCGGATCAGCCTGCCGTGCCGACGAGATCCTGAATAACCAGGTGAAGCGCGTCGGGATCGCAGGGTTTCGCGCAGACGCGGGTGCGTTTCGGCAGGTCCCCGACTGAAATGTCAGCTTTACCGGAGCACACGACGATGGCGATCCCCGGCCGTGATCGGCTGACCGTCAGGGCCAGTTGAACGCCATCCATATCTCCCGGCATGTCGATATCGGTAAACAAAACATCGATTTTGTCGACAGCCGCAATGGCTTCGAGCGCCGCGGTGGCGTTGCACGCTTCGAGGACATGATAGTCGCGCGCTGCAAGCTGATCGACAATATCCATGCGGATCAGGATTTCGTCCTCAACGACGAGGATGACCGTGTTTGGTAGGTGCATCGGGTGGGGCCAATTTATCGATAGCCCCTCCGCAGCCTGGAACGACATTCCCTCAACCGCCCGCCCACTCGGTAAGTTCCGTAAGTGCGCCTGAATGCCTGCGGCGATCGGGCTGCCCGAGCATGTCGGGCAGCCACAGCCGCTGCTTAAGCCGGTGAAAGGATCACCACAGCCAGATATATAGCGCCACGAGGATGCCGATCACCAGCACTGCGAGCGTGTTGAACAGCGCGCTGGTTGCAAAGGCGATGTCGCCCAGCCTCACAGGGTACTCCTCGTCTGGCTTGCCGGTGATCCGCGATACCAGGGCTGCCGCAACCAACCCGGCGATAAACACGATCCAGATCCGCACCACGAAGGGCAGGTCGGGCAGCAAGGCGTTGACCACCAGGTTGAGTGCGACCGATCCGATCAGCGCGGTGTATGCGCCCGCCGCATTGGTGCGCTTGTCGAAGAAGCCGAGCAGGAAGACGATCACCACCCCCGGCGCGACATAGCCGGTGTATTCCTGCACCGTCTGGAAGCCGCTTTCGAAACCGCCGATGAAGGGGCGGGCGAGCACAAGCGCGATGGCCATCGCGACAAACGCCGCCACACGCCCGACGGTGACGTAGTGCTGCTCGCTACGGTCCGAAATCCGCGCACGGTAGAGGTCCATGGTGAAGATGGTCGAGATCGAGTTCATCATCGAAGCAAGGCTCGAGACGACCGCCGCGATCAGTGCCGCGAACACCAGCCCGCGAAGGCCCGCCGGGGCAAAGGCCATAAGCTCGCCGTAGGTCCGGTCGGTCTGCGCGGAGATTGCCGCGCCATCGATTGCCCCCTGCTGCGCCAGCATCACCGCCGCAATGCCGGGGATCACCACGATGAAGGGAACCAGCAGCTTGAGGAAGGCGGCGAAGGCCAGCCCCTTTTGCGCCTCGCCGAGGCTTTCCGCACCCAGCGCGCGCTGGATGATGTACTGGTTGAAGCCCCAATAGCTGAAGTGCAGCACCCACAGGCCGCCCAGCAGAGTCCAGATGCCCGGCAGATCGCCGTAGGCGGGATTATCGGGGCTGAGGATCATCTCGAAATGACCGGGCATTTCCTTCATCAGCAGGCCGAGCCCGGCCACGGGGCCGTCCGCTCCGGCCAGTGCGTCGAGAGCGATCCAGGTGATCGCCAGCCCACCGAAGATCAGGATCACCACCTGGATGATGTCGGTCAGGGCGACCGCCTTGAGCCCGCCGTAGAGCGAATAGAGCGCGGCAAACCCGGCCAGCGCCGCCATGGCGGAGAACACGCCCCACCCGGTCAGCGAGGATACCGCCAGCCCGCCCAGCCACAGCACGGTGGTGAGGTTCACTGCGGTGTAAAGCGCCACCCAGAACACGCTCATCAGCGTTTTCACGCCATCGCCGTACCGCTGTGCGAGAAACTGCGGCATCGTGTAGATGCGCCGCTTGAGGAAGATCGGCAGGAAGAACTTGGCGACGATGATCAGGACCAATGCGGCTTGCCATTCATATGCCGCGATCGCGATCCCTACGGCGTAGCCCTGGCCAGACTGGCCGATGATCTGTTCGGCAGAAATGTTCGATGCGATTAGCGATGCGCCGATCGCCCACCACGGCAGCGCGCGGCCGGCGAGAAAATAGTCTTCGGTATTCTTGCTCTCGCCCTTGGGCGAACGTGAGACTGCAAGCGCGATGCCCAGCAGCGCCAGCGCATAGAGCGCGATAATGACGATATCGATCGTTTCGAGCGCCACGATAATTCCTCCCCCAATGGCCGCGCTTTGGCACGCGATCCATTCCCTTTTTACTCAGGCAAGGCCAGACCCTCGCCCGTATTCTGCATTAGCGCTTCGCCGCTCAGAACGAACACTGCGCTCCGTCCGGCATATCCTGTCGGACGATGCGCGCCAACTGGATCGTCATCGGTGCCTGCGATGTTATCGCAATCCGATCGCCCAGGCCTGGCGCGCATTCTTCGGTAATGATCATTTCGCGCCAATCCTTCCCGGCGCTGAGCGCCAGGTTGCGGGTAATGTCGATCTCGCTGTCGCCCACGGTCAGCGTTACCTTGCCCGCAGGCTGCTGCGCCAGATTGTAGAGAATGCGGTAATCGCCCGATGCCGTTCCCGACTGCGAAAGCGACAGCGTGGTGCCCGGACCAAAGGCGATTTCGCGCGCATCCTCCTGCCGATCCTTGTCGATCGCGCGGGCTGTGATGCCGCCGCCTTCACCCCTCAGATTGGCCAGCGGGGTATTCCCGCCTAGCGCAACGATGTCTGTGCCCAACCGGCCCAGATCGTACCAGGCGGTCGCTCCGCTCTCCTGCAGGTAGCCGCAATCTTCGGGCAACCGGGGCAGGGCGCTATGATCTTCGAGGCTGCGGCCATAGCCCAGATTGAAGAGCGCGCCATCGGGGCCGTTGACCGGCGCACCGCCGCAGTCGGCTGGCCAGCTGAACGAGAGCCTGCCGGTCGCTTCGCGATTGCCGTAGAGAATATCGGAAACCCCGGCTCCCTCGCTGCCCGGCAGCCAGGCGGCGATGAAGCCATCGGCGGCGTTGAGTTCGCGGTTCATCCACATCGCCCTGCCGGAGAGGAACACGGCGACCGTCGGGATGCCCCTGGCGTCCAGATCGCGCAGCAGTTCCAGCCCTTCGGTGTCGTCGAACACCAGAGTTTTCCGGTCGCCATAGAATTCGGCGTATGGCTCTTCGCCGAACACCACCACGGCAACATCATAGTCGCCGGCGTCGGCGGAACCATCGAGCGAGAGGGTTGCGCTGCCGCCCTTGGCCTTCGCCTCGTCCGCAATGGCGCGGTAGATCGAGGTGGCATTGGGGAAATAGCTGTTGTCCAGCTCGCCGCCGCCCTGCCAGGTCAGCGTCCACCCGCCGGCGGCCTGCGCGATATCGTCTGCCGCGCTGCCTGCAACCAGCACGCGCGCGCCTTGCCTGATCGGCAGCACACCATTGTTCTTGAGCACGACCATGGACTTGGCCACCGCCTCGCGTGCGATCGCGCGATGGTCCGGCGAGGCGAGCAGCGAGTAGTCGCCTGCATTGGCGCGTGCCGAGGGCCTGGCCGCATCGGCATCGAGCAGGCCAAGGCGCATTTTCAGCCGCAGCACCCGGCCAACCGCTTCGTCGAGCCGGTTCATGGGGATCGTGCCGTCGTTCACCTGTGCCACCAGATTATCCAGCAGCGCCTTCCAGTCGTCGGGCACCATATAGATGTCGAGCCCGGCCATCAGCGCCTGCGGGCAATCGGCATTGGTGCAGCCCGCGATCTGGCCATGCGCATTCCAGTCGCCCACGACCACGCCTTCGAAACCCATTTCATCGCGCAGCAGCCCGGTCAGCAGATCGCGATTGCCGTGCATCTTCACCCCATTCACCGAGTTGAAGCTGGCCATGATGACCTCGACACCCGCATCGATTGCGGCGGGGTAGGGCACCGCGTGGATTGCCTTCAATTCTTCGATATCGCCATTGACGTCGCCCTGGTCGACGCCCTGATCGGTGCCGCCATCGGCGAAGAAGTGTTTGGCGGTGGCGGCGACGCGGGCCCGGCCCAGATAGTCTTGCGAGCCGGGTGTACCCTGCAATCCCTCGACCAGCGCGGCGCCCATCTCGGCCACGATCCGCGGATCTTCGGAATAGCTTTCGTAGCTGCGCCCCCAGCGATCGTCACGGGCCACGGCAACCGTGGGGGAGAAGTTCCAGTCGATCCCCGTAACCTCGATTTCCACTGCCGTGGCGGCCCCGATGCGGCGTAGGAGATCCGCATCGCGGGTCGCGCCGAGGCCGACATTATGCGGGAAAATCGTCGCACCCACGATATTGGTGTGTCCATGGACGGCATCGGTGCCCCAGATCGTCGGGATGACAGGCTCGCCATCGGGCAGCGGCCGGGTCGATGCGTCCCACATCTCGTCCGCCAGCGCGAGCCATTGCGCAGCGGGTGCGAACTCGTCGCCCCCGGGTCCGCCATTGCCGCCGTTGAGATAGCTGCCGAAGCGGTAGCGGGCCATGTCTTGTGCGGTGAAGGAATTGATCTGCGGCTGGATCAGCTGCGCGACCTTACGCTCCACGCTCATTCGCGAAAGCAGATCGGCCACCCGGGCATCTTCGCTCGCCGCCGATGGTTCGGCCATGGCGGCCGGGCCGGTAGAGGCGAAGGGCGGCTGGCCGCAACCTGCAACACCTGCCCCCAGAACCACCGTAGCCATCAGACATCGCAGCGTCGTCCAAGACCGCATTCCTCAACCCTCTCGCCATCTTTGTGAACGTTATCAATTTTTGTTGCATGGCGTTGATTCAATTGCAAGCCACTATGCGGGCGGGCCGCTAGTGGGGGCGGGAAAGCGTGGCCAGCAGGATCGCTGCCAGCGCGGCGCAACCGGCGAGCGCGACGAACAGGCCGGAAAAGCCGAAGATCGGCACCAGGCTCAGCGTGAGCCACGGCATCACGAGAGAGGGGCAGGTGTTTGTGAGGTTGAAAATGCCGAGATCGCGCCCGCGATTGCGTGCTCGGGGCAGGACCCGCAGGGTCTGCCCGGTGTGCAGGGAGAGGAACACCGATGCGGCAATTCCGAAAATCACGTAACCCGCCAGCGCGGTGCCGAGCGAGGTCGAAACCGCCATTGCGGACAGGCCAACTCCGGCGATTCCCGCCGCCACCGCGAGCGGGAGGAAGGGGCGATGAAAGCGATCGGCAAGGTGGCCGGTCAGCAGGGCAAGCGGGACCGACGCGACCAGAATGATGCTGAAGATCTGCGCCACCCGCGCGTCCGTCATCGCCGGATCGACCGAACGGAACCAGAAATAGAGATAGGCGAACAGCGCAGCCTCGGAAATCTGGATCAGCAACCGCGCCAGCCACATCCGCGCAACGACCCGTTTCGGGTGGGGCAGGGCGGGCGCGCCGCTTTCTGGCGCGTCGTGCTCGTCGCGCATCAGGTGGGGGAAGCGGCGTGGCGCGCCCACCACCAGCGCAGGCAGGACGCACACGGCAACCATTGCGGCGACGAGCCAGAGCCGGCCCTGCGCGTCGGCGAGGCCGGGCAAAGTAATGAACGCCGCGCTCAGCGCGCCAGCGGCCGGCGACATGGCCATCAGCCCACCCAGCAGGCCCTTCTGCGCGTCCGGCACGCAGTCCCCCGCCCAGGCCGCGAGGGACGAGAGCATCATGTTCAGGCCCAGCTGCCACAACACCAGCAGCACGATCAGCCACACGATGTCGGCAACCTGAGCAAAGGCAACCAGCATCAGGCTGGACAGCACCAGCCCCAAGGCAATCCATACGCGCCGGGTTCCTGTGCGGTCGCTCAGCCAGCCGAAAGCGATGTTCGCCGCACTGGCCGCCAGCGCCCCGGCAAAGGTCGCGTAGGCCAGCCACACGACGTCGCGCTCCCCGACCAGGGCGGTAACCTGCATGGGAAGGAGGATGGTGAGGAAGGGAACATAGGCGATCGCTCCGCCCGCGGCGGCCAGCGCATAGAGCAGCAGGAAGTGCGGGGCCTGCCTTGCCGTTGCCGGCTCAATCGCCATCGGGCGCCAGCGCAGTCGATCCGCGTTCGATCAGCCTGGCCTCGATCACCTCGGTCTCGGTCGGCAGTTCCTCGCCCCGGTTGGCGGCAATCAGCAGTTCCACCGCGCGCGAAACGGTGGCCGCGATCGGCTGGTCGACCGCGGTCAGCGGAGGCTGGCTGAACATCGCGATCGGGGTGTTGTCGAAGCTGACGATGGACAGGTCGAACGGAACCGCGATGCCCCGCTCGGCAGCGGCATCCAGTGTCGCGATTGCCATCTGGTCGTTGCTGGCAAGGATCGCCGTGGTCTGCGGAGAACGGGCCAGCAGCTCGGTTGCCGCGGCCAGGCCCGACTCGTAGCTGAAATCGCCAGCGGCGCTCAGCCCGTCGGCAGGCAGGCCCGCCTGCTCCATCGCGTCTCGCCATCCCTGTTCGCGCCGCGCGCTCAGCTGGTATTCCGGCGCGCCCTTGATGAACCCGATACGGCGGTGCCCCAGGTCGATAAGATGCTGCGTCGCCAGCCGGGCCGCACCCTCGTCATCCATTTCCAGCGTCAGGCCCGGGCTGGAATCGCGAACCCCGATCCGCGCGAAAGGCACCCCGCGCTTCTTCAGCAGGCCGGTGATGAGGGGGTTTTCGGAATGCGGCGGCGTCAGGATGATGCCGTCGGGCTCCAGCGCGATAAGGGCTGCATTGAGTTCGCGTTCCACATGATCGCTGTGCGTATCGACCAGTTCGATAATCATGCGATAGCCGAACTCGGCGCATTTCAGCATCCCGCCGAGCAGCATCTGGTCGACCCAGTCGGTGCCCTGGCGGGCCTGCCAGTCGGCGATGGTGCGCTCGCGATCATTGAGCGCGAGGATCAGGTAGGACCGCGATCCGCTCATCCGGCGTGCAGCGATCGACGGTACGTAGCCGAGCTTCTCGATGGAGGCCTGGACGCGCTCCTTCATTGCGGGCCGCACATTGGGCTCGCCATTGATGACGCGGCTCACCGTCTGCAGGCTTACACCCGCATCGGCCGCAACATGCTTGATGGTAACCGCCTGGCGCCGTCTCGCCATGGTTTCGCTAACCCTCCACGCAGATTGCCGGGCTAGCGTCGTTGGCTGCGGATGGCCAGACCCTGCGATGCCTCGATTGCACGGCTTCGGAAAAACCGGACATTCGCTGTGCCGTCGGAGGAAGGGTGGGGCTGCGCATGGTCAATCCGGCCGCTGCTGGATCTTTGCTTGATGCCCGCACGGCGCATGCGTCGCCCGGAAAAACGGACCCCCACCATGTGGCAGGGGTCCGTGAATGGCGGCCATATCGGGCTTCGGTTCGGTTAGTATTTGAAGCGCGCGATGAAGGTGAACCGGCGGTCGTTGCGGAATGCCGACCGGGTGACGCGCGTCCCGTCGAAGTCGATCACCTGCGATGTGGTGGTGACCTCGTCGAGCAGGTTCACACCCTGCACGCCGATCTTGAGGAACTCGGTGACGTCATAGAAAATCGACGCATCGAGCTGCCCGGTGGAATCCTGGAAGATCGGCGAGAACGGGAAGATGTCGTCGCGCGGCGTCAGCAAGAACTCCGACCGCCAGTTATACGCGGCGCGCATCGCCAGCGGCCCTTTCTCGTAGAACACCGTCGCGTTGATCGTGTGCTCCGAAATACCGGCCAGCGGCTGGAGACCCACGAACGGGCCACCGTTGAGCGGGCCGACGCCGGCGACCGACGGCGAGCCGATGCCGGAGATTTCCGGGTTCGGGAAATCGCTGCCATCGACATAGGTGTAGGAGAACTGCGATCCCAGACCGCCAAGCAAGCCCGGCAGGAAATCGTAGCTCTGCTGGTAGGCGATTTCGAACCCTTTCAGCGTGCCGCTGATGTCGTTCGCCGGACCGGTGATGATGACATCGGCAGAGGTTCCGCTCGGCGCGGTGTAGGTCTGCACACCCGTGCCGATGGTCACGATCCCTTCGATATCCTTCACGAATGCCGCTGCTGTCAGCGAGCCGACATCGGCGAAATACCATTCTGCGGACAGATCGTAGTTCCACGATTCCACCGGTCGGATCCCGCGGTTGCCCGTGGAGAGGCCCAGCAGGGGGCCCGTGTTGGGGTTGCCTGCTGCGCTGAACGTACCACTGGCGATGAAGGTGTTGAGATCGGGCCGCGAGATCGCCCGGGACACCGCGCCGCGGATGACCACGCCGTTGCCGTTGTCGAAGCGAACGTTGAACGCGGGCAGCCAGTGCTCGAATTCGATATCGCGGTTATCCCGGATCGCCTCACCCGTGATGAGGGACGCAAATTCCGCCTGCCGCTCGGGTGTGAAAGCGCAATAGGGACGCGGCGCACCCGGAGGGCCCGGGCGACTGCAGGCGTCGACGACTTCGGAAACCTGGACGACGCCATCGCCATTGCCGCCATTCACGGGATTGTCGAACAGCGTACCGGGCTGTTCGAAGCCGACTAGCGAAGACTGTTCGATCCTGGTCTTCACGTAACGCAGGCCAAGGTTGCCCGACATCGTCCAATCGCCGAAATATTTCTCGAAATCGATCCGGGCGTATGCCGCAGCGGTGATTTCGGTGATGTCGGAGATTTCACGCGGGCAGAAAGGATCGCACTGCGTCACTTCACCAGTGACGGGATTGACTTCGGTCCGCCCGTTCACGCCCAGATTGCCCGCTTCGGGGGTTTGCGAAAACCTGGTCAGGTCGTCCCACTGCTGGTTGATGACGCCGTTCAGGTAATCCTGCAGGAAATCGTCGCCGCCATAGAAATACGCGCCACCGCCGGGGATCGGCGTGCCGGCTTCGCCGCGCTGGAAGTTGTTGGCGAACGGGGTGACGTATTGAGAGTAGCTCGGGAACTCGTCCACGAAGGCACCGCCACCGGTCGCGTTTTCCTGACCGGGCAGACCGGTGTAGAAACGGCCGGGGATGAACCCGTTGCCGAACGGACCGGGGCCGTTCGCGCCGCAGCCGGGGCCTGCGCCCCACGGCGCGCAGCCGGCACGGCCGGTCCACGGCGCGGAAAGGTTGCCCCAGGTGCTGAAGTTGGTGTTGCGGGTCGTGCGGTCGCGGGAGGCCCAGCGCGCACCGAACTTCGCGGTGCGGAAGAAGCCCTCGTCGCTCAGGTCGTATTCCAGATCGGCCTTCACGCTCATCAGGTCGCCGTCGTTCCGCTCGCGGCTGTCCAGACCGAACCAGTAATAGCTGTAGAAGCCACTGGTGAAGTAGTCCGCAGGCGAACCTTCGGGCGCGAGGAACTGGACGTTGGGCGTCTCACCGCTGAGGTCGAGGTCGATATCGGCCCAGGTGCTGGTTGCGCCGAATACTGCATCGCGCGTGAGGTTGGAGGTGATGTACTGCGCTTCGAAATTACCCCGCATCCGGTCGCTGAATTCCATGTCGACGTCGAAGGAGTAATCCTCCGTCACCGACCTTGTGTCGCGCAGGAAGCGCAGCGCATCGACCGGGATGCCGCCACGGCCGAAAGGCGTTGCGTAGGCATCGCCGACATTGTCGGTCAGGATGCCGCTCACGAACTGGCCGTCGTCATCGAAGGTGAAGTTGGTGCCGGGGCGCGGATCGGGCGCGGAAACGCCATCGTCGATCCGGCCGAGCAGGGCGTATTCTTCGGTGAAGAAGCTGGTTTCCGAACGCAGGTATTCCAGCGTCATGCGGAAGCTGCCGTCCAGCGATTCGAACTGGCCGACAGCCGAAATCGCCTCGCGTTCACGGTCCAGGTCGGTCGTGCGAACACCGGCATATTGGGGCACGACCACAGCCCCGGCGGGCGGGAACTGGTCGGGCGTAAAGTTGGGCGTGTCGCCGAAGCCGCCCGAATTGACGTCGAATACGCGCAGGCAGCCGCCGCTCAGATCGGCATTGCGATAGCAGGGGTCCGCCACCTGCGATGCATCGGTCCGGCTCTTGAGGCGCGAATTCGAATAGGCGACCTGCAGCCCGAAGGTACCGGCTGCGGTATCGAAGGTGTTCGACCCCAGGATGTTGAAGGTCGGCGACCATTCCTCGCGCAGATCGCCGTAATTGCCTTCGATCGATCCCGCGATCCTGAGGCCCGGATTGTCGAGCGGCTTGCGCGTGACGAGATTGACGAGGCCTGCGATCTGGCCTTCGATCATGTCTGCCGTCACGTTCTTGTACACATCGACCCGGCCGACGAGTTCGGGGGACACGTCTTCGAAGCTGAGGCTGCGCCCCCCATTGGCGGAGAAGATTTCGCGCCCGTTCAGTTCCGAACGTACGTAAGGCAGGCCGCGGATGATGACCCCCGTCCCCTCGACCGAGAAACGGTCTGGGTCGGAAGTTTTCTCGAAGCGACCGATATTGACGCCGGGCACACGCTGCAGAGCTTCCGCAACCGAGCGATCGGGCAGGGCGCCGATATCCTCGGCGGTGATCGAATCGACCACCGTATCGGCAAAGCGTTTCACGTTCTGCGCGTTTTCGAGCGAGGCGCGATAGCCGCTGACGACGATCACGTTTTCGGTGACGTCCTCCTCGACGACAACGTCTTCCTCGGCGATCACTTCGTCGTCCTGCGCGTTCTCGTCGTCGGCGGTTTGCGCGTGGGCAGGCTGGGCAACCAGCGCGAGCGCCATGCTGGATGCCGTCCCGAGAGCGAGGGCACGCCAGGTCCGACGCGGCGCAAATGAGTGCGATTGCTTCAAGATTTCCTCCCCGTGAATCATTCGACCAGGCTCGTGCCCGGTTCCTTGATGAATTCCCTATATGCGCCATTGTGATCGTTCACAAGCGAAAATGAAGGTTCACATTCAGGCCGGTGGTGCTATCACCCGCGTTTCCAACTTTGCGCCGGCATGACAGGGAGAGGGCCATGGCAGACCGCAAGGCAATCGAGCGAATCGTTATCGTTGGTGGCGGCACCGCCGGGTGGATGACGGCGGCGGCACTTTCGCGCCTGTCCGAAAGCCGCAAAGTCGCTATCACCCTGATCGAATCGGAGGCCATCGGCACGGTCGGCGTGGGCGAGGCGACCATTCCGCCGATGGTCGAGTTCAACCAGCTGCTCGGCATCGACGAGCGGGAGATGATGGCGGCCACGCAGGCCACCTTCAAGCTGGGCATCCAGTTCGCCAACTGGGGCAACCGCGGCGAAAGCTACATCCATCCTTTCGGCGCCTACGGCTATCAGCTGGGCGGGATCTCGTTCCATCAGGTGTGGCACCGGGCGAAGGCGGAGGGCGATCCGCGCCCGCTGCAGGTGTTCAACCTGGAAACCATGGCGGCCTATTTCGGCAAGTTCTCGCGCACGCAGGATTACCAGCGCGACGATCTGCCACCGATGAACTACGCCTACCACATTGATGCGTCCCGCTATGCCGCGTTCCTGCGCGCCTATGCGGAGAAGCGCGGTGTGGAGAGGCGGGAAGGGAAGGTCGCCAGCACCGCGCTCGACCCGGTCACCGGCCATGTCACCTCGGTGACGATGGAGGACGGGACGCAGATCGCGGGCGACCTATTCGTCGACTGTTCGGGTTTCCGCGGGTTGCTGATCGAACAGGCGCTGGAAACCGGGTACGACGACTGGCGGCATTATCTCCCCTGCGATCGCGCCGTCGCGCTGCCTTGTTTGCGCGAGGATGGCAGCGGTCCGGCGCCCTTCACCAGGGCCACCGCGCATGGCGCGGGCTGGCAATGGTGCGTCCCGCTGCAGAACCGCAATGGCAACGGCCACGTCTATTGCAGCGAATACATGTCGGACGACGAAGCGCACGCCATTCTGGTGAAGAACCTTGCCGGGAAGCCGGGCGCCGAGCCCAATTTCCTGCGCTTCGTCACGGGGCGCCGCAAGAAATTCTGGAACCGCAACGTGGTGGCGATCGGGCTGGCGGCCGGCTTCATGGAGCCGCTCGAATCGACCTCGATCCACTTGATCAACACCGGCATCAACAAACTGATCGCAGTGCTATCGCTCGACGGGATCACGCAGACGCAGGAAGATGCGTACAACCGGCTGACGGCAAAGGAATACGCGCGCATCCGCGACTTCCTGATCCTGCACTATAACGCCACCAGCCGCGACGACACGCCGTTCTGGGACCATGTGCGCACGATGGACGTGCCCGATACCCTGACCGAGAAGGTGGAACTGTTCCGCACCAACGGCCAGATCTTCCGCGAGGAAGACGAGCTGTTCACGGAGACCAGCTGGGCCGCGGTGATGCTGGGGCAGGGCATCCAGATGGGCGGCCACGGGCCGATTGCCGCAGCAATGTCGGTGCCCGAGTTCAAACGCGAATTCGACGAGATGGAAAAGTCAATCCGCTACCTCGTCAACCAGATGCCCACGCATGGCGACTATCTGGCACGGTACTGCCCTGCGACGAGTGTCTGAACTGCGCCTGCCGCGCGGTTAGCGGAAAGGCGGTTCGTTGAAGGCACGCAGCTTGCGCGAATGCAGGCGCGCGCCTTCCTCTCGCAGCTGGCGACAGGCCGAAATCCCGATCTGCAGGTGCGCGGCGATCGCCTCTTCGTAAAAGGTGTTCGCCTGCTTGGGCAGCTTGATCTCGCCATGCAGCGGCTTGTCCGACACGCATAGCAGCGTGCCGTAGGGCACCCGGAAGCGGAAACCCTGCGCGGCGATCGTGGCGCTTTCCATGTCGATCGCGACCGCCCGGCTGAGCGAGAAGCGCCGCGCGGACATGGCGTAGCGCAATTCCCAGTTGCGGTCGTCGGTCGTCACCACCGTACCCGTGCGCAGCCGCTGTTTCAGATCGCTCCCATGCCTGCCGGAAACCTCTTCCGCAGCGGCCGCCAGCGCCTGCTGCACCTCGGCAATCGCGGGCAGCGGGATTTCGGGTGGCAGCACGGGGTCGAGCACATGATCGTCGCGCAGGTAGGCATGGGCGAGCACGTAGTCGCCGATCTTCTGGCTGGGCCGCAGGCCGCCGCAGTGGCCGATCATCAGCCAGGCTTCGGGCCGCATCACGGCCAGGTGATCGCAGATCGTCTTCGCGTTGCTCGGGCCGACGCCGATGTTCACCAGCGTGATCCCGCCCCCGTCTTCGCCGATCAGATGATAGGCGGGCATCTGGTGCCGCCGCCACGCCGCGTCGGAAAGCTGCGCCTTGGCGTTTTCCGTCGGCTCGGAAAGATACAGTCCGCCCGGCCCGGCCAGCGCGGTGCAGCCGTCTTTTCCCAGCCGCGCACCCGCCCAGTCGACGAATTCGTCGACATAGCGGTGGTAGTTGGTGAACAGCACGTACCGCTGGAAATGTTCGGGGTCGGTGCCGGTATAATGCGCCAGCCGGGCGAGACTGAAATCGGTGCGCAGGCCATCGAACAGCGACAGCGGAATGTGCTGTTCGGGATCGTCGAGCTCTATTCCGTCGGCCAGTTCGTCGCCGATATCGGCAAGGTCTGTATGCGGGAAATGGCGTGCGATCTCCTGCGGGGTGACGCCGACCAGCTTGGCGGTCGCTTCCCCATCGAGCACGTAGGGGAAGGGAATTTCCTGATCCGACGGCTGCACGTCGATCTGCACCGGGTAATCGCCCGCGATCAGTTCCAGCTGGGTCCTCAGATAGGTGCGGAAGAGCTGTGGGCGCGTGACCGTTGTCGAATACGTGCCCGCCATCGCCAGACGGCCAAAAGCGCGACTGCGCCGGCTGTCGGGCTCGCTGCCATCGTAATGGATCAGCAGGCGGGGATAGGTGTAGCGTCCGCTGCGCGCGCTGGGGGCGGGCAAGGCTCCGCTTTCCGCAAAGCTTATGATGTCGGAGCGCAGGCGCTCCACAGCGGCGTCGAAATGCTCTTCGAGCGCGTTGAGGGCTTCGTCGATGGTCATCATGCGGCGGTGTCCGCCAAAAGGGTGGCAATCATGGCGCTGCCCTATGTCAGCATCCGCTGCCCACAGAAAGCGTCCTTAGCGAGATTGCGCCATTTTCTAATTCATACCGGGCAGGCGATGGCAGCGTTACGCGCGCCAGCCTGCCCGGTTCTGGGCATCGATCATGCGGCGAGCCGCGGGCGGTACGCGCCACCGGCCTGCGAGTCGAAGCGCGCGGATGGCGTCACGGGATTCAGCGGGGCGATTGCCGGACGCCATTCGTTGAATTCGCGCACAGTCTCCGCCAGCGTGAAGGGCGGAATGCGGCGATCGTCACGCACGACGTCCTGCAGCCCGGACCTGGTGTCGAGAATCCTCCGGCGCACCAGTTGCAGCCGACGCGGGCGGATCAGGCCACGTTCCACCAGCAGGTCTTCCAGCCGGCGATAGGGTGCGCGCAGCTGGCGACGGATCGCGCGTTCGGTGCCTTCGATGATCGGCCCATCCATCAGGCTGACCGCGATGGTCTGTTCGATCGCCATTTCCTGCGCGGTACCGGCAAAGCGGATGGCGTATGCAACCTCGGCCAGCGGGGCTGCGATGAAGTGAGGCCGGTGAACGCCTGCACGGCGCAGCGCGGCCCGCAGGGCGCGCCATTCAAGGACGGAGTATTCTTCGCCGATATAGACATCGACACCGCCGTCCTCTGCGCGCTGCGCAAAGGCGCAGAACCGTTCCGCCTCGTGCAGCGACAGGAAAACCGAGCAATAGCTGTCGAGCGGGCCATCGACATGGCCGAAGGGCATGCCCTGCCTTTCGCCGATCGCCCTTGCAACCTCGGTTCCATCGACCAGCCGCAGGTCCTGTAGCGCCAGCGACAGCCTACGCCCGGTGCGCCTGCTGTAGGCGCGGGCGATTTTCGCTCCGTCTCCGGTCAATGCGCCGGAATGCACCAGGATATCGGTGATTCTGGGGCTCCCGGCCAGCGGCATGGTTCCCGCGCCAGGCAGCCGCTTCGAGGCAGGAGCCGGTTGAGTGTCCGAGCGTGAGGCGCGCAGAACCGCGCGCGCCGCGATCAGCCCGGATGCAGCGAGGTTCAGCGGCAAAACTGCCGCCGCAGCGAGCCCGCGAGTCCGCGCGGTCTGTACCATCCGCTCGAACAGTGCCGCGCCTGCCAGCCCAGCGTTGATCGCGAGCAGCGCGATGACCCAGGGCGACTCGATCAGCGCGGGCATTTCCTCGAAACCGGGGGTGAAGTGCCCCGCGATCAGCAGTGCAGCCGCAGCGATGGCGCACAGGAATGCGCAGCCCATCGTCGCCGCGACGATCACGATCCGGCGGTCGCGGAAATTGAAGTAGTGCGCCCAGAAACTGCCCTGGGGGCTGCCAAGCGGGTTCCAGCGCGAAAGCGCGGTGACCGAAAGACGCTGCGATTCAGCGCGCACCGCATCCGCATGGCTGCGTGGCGAAAGCTCCTCGACCGCGATCACTGCAGCGTCGTCGTCGCGCTGCCACGCAAAAGTGGCCAGGTGGCCGCGCTCGCCAAGCTTGCGCACGGCGTCGAATACGGGGCTCTCGCTGCCGGTATCGAACACGTCGCCCTGCCGCTTGAGCGCCCACATCGCATCGCGGCGCAGCGCAAGTCCCGTGTCGCGCACCGGTACACTATGCACCGTCTTGGCGCGCAGCAGGGTTTCGCCGGCGTGATGTTCGCCAAGGTCGTCCAGCCCGGCTCCTCCCGTCATCGGCAGGCCACCGCGCGATACGGTAAGAAGCGGCAGCTGAACGACGCTGGCGAATTCGCTGTGCCAGTTCAGCAGTTTGAGCGAAAGTGGATGAACCGCCGTATCTGGCCCCAGCAGCACGAACGACTTGAACTCGTCATCCTGCCCATGCTCGAACCGGCGAGCCTCCCCGACCAGCAGGTTGCGCGCGCGCGCCGGATTGGCGGCGTCGTGCAGATCGTAGAGGCACAGTTGAATTCGATCGTCGGTCCGTGCCTCGCGTCGGATTGCGGCGACGGTCTGCGCGTCGATCGCGCGGACACCGACGAAGATCACGTAGTTGCCGTAGTCGATTGTGCGCCTGAGCCGTGCCAGCATCGATCCTGCCAGCGGGGCAGGGCCGGTGATGGGGATCAGGATGGCGGCACGGCCTTCCTGCTTGCGCCGCAACATTTCGACCGTCGGTTCGGCGCGCCGTCCGCGCCAGTTGTAGATGTCCGCAAACAGCTTCACCGCGAGGGTTTCCAGCCCGAGGGCGAAGGTCACGATAGCCAGCAGCGCGACAACGCGCCCCAGAATGCTCCAGCTGTCCCACAAGAACAGAACCGTATTTTCCATTGTTCGTGCTACCTTTTGCCAATCTTCCTGGCATCGTGCTGCACGCCCGTTTCTGTCTCTCAGATTAAGGCGCAAATGTGGCGATTTGCGGCGAAATGTTTTTCACCGTCGACCAACCGACGCGAATCCGGCGATTCGGCTGCCATAATGTGGCCAAAATTAGGCCAAGATCTGGCAGGCAGATTATTTTCCCGGCGGGCCTCTGACGCTGCAATTCAAAAAACCGTGGCCAAATCCGAACAGGAATTGCGGCAATTGGGGGCGATTCGCAGCCCAAAGCGAGCTGGTTCAAGGTTACGACGGCGAATGCAGGCACGGAAATCTGGCGGTCTTTGTAGATCTTCCGGCCGCCCATTGTGTTGCGATTGGCACTATTGGTTAATTTCAGCCTTCGGACATCGAAAAAAAAGTGCCTGATACCGGGTGGTTAAGCTCTGTTTTACGATTTCGGCGTAGCCAATGGCTCGGGAGACTATGCCTATGATGCCGAATTCCGTGTTTGAAGGTCCCGCTGGCCTGAAGCTCGTCACCATGCTGCAGGCCGCACTGCGCATTGCATTGGTGTTTGCACTCGTTGCGTGCGTTGCGGCGATCGGCCTCATGGATCATTTGCGCACAGCGGCGCTGACCGTCGCTGGTTTCCTGATAGCCCTGGCAATCGTGGCAAGCGCGGTGAGCGATCGCCTCAAAGTCATCCAGGTCCGTTCGTACAAGCGGCACGTCGATTCGATCAACGAAACGCAGGAACAGATCGAAGAGCTGTTCTCGATGACCGACACCTTGCAGAGCGCAGACAGCAATACGGACGCGGCGCAGGTACTGCGCGCGACCAGCCGCAAGTTGCTGCCAGGCTGTGGTGTCGCGCTTTACGTCTTCAACAATTCACGCGACCGGCTCGATCTGATCGATACCTGGGACATGCCCGAAAGCTATCGGCCGACCGACAACCTGATTCCCGCAAACTGCTGGGCGCTCAAACGCGGCAAGGACCATCTGAACGATCCGCAGGAAGGTTCGCTGTGCTGCTCCCACTATATCGGCGATGCCGCCACGATCGAGGTGCCCATGATGGCGCGCGGGCAGGTTTTCGGCCTGCTCATCCTGGGTGACCGGGGCGGCAAACGCGACAATGTCGACCGGGCAAGGCGGCTGGCGCGTGCGCTGGCAGACTCGACCTCGTTGGCGCTATCCAACATCTCGCTGCGCGAACAGCTTCGCACGCAGTCGCTGCGCGACCCGATGACCGGGCTCTACAACCGTCGCTACATGGAAGACACGCTCGACCGGTTCATCTCGCTCGCCCAGCGGCAGAACCAGAGCACGTCGGTGCTGATGATCGACCTCGACAACTTCAAGAGCCTCAACGACGAATTCGGTCATGCGAAGGGCGACGCGGTGCTCAAGGATGTCGCCGCGCAGGTCGTCGGCGCGCTCCGCCCGTCGGATGTGGTCTGCCGTTACGGCGGCGAGGAACTACTCGTGATCCTGCCCGAAAGTGCCGCCGATGATGCGATGATGCGGGCCGAGCAAGTGCGCGCACGGATCGAAATGCTGTCCGAACAGCATGGCTGCAACGTCGCCGCCTCGATCGGTGTCGCGACGCTTCCCGACAGCGCAAAGTCTGCTTCCGATCTGCTCTCGGCGTCGGACGCTGCGCTTTACGAGGCGAAGGCGGCGGGCAAGAACCAGGTCCATGCCGCGCCTGCCCTGGGGCCCAAGAAGGCCCCTGCCGAGCCGATCAGCCCGCGTCTGGTTGCCTCGTGATCCTGCCGGTGTGGCAGGACGTGTCTAGGCGCTAAGCCGCTCGGCATGCCACACCACATGATCGTCCATGAAGCTTGAGATGAAGTAATAGCTGTGGTCGTAACCCGGCCGCAGGTTCAGCGTCAGCGCAATGCCAGCCTCATTGCAGGCCGCCGCAAGCAGGTGCGGTTTCAGCTGTTCTTCGAGGAATTGATCCGCCGTTCCCTGATCCACCAGCAGCGCGGGAACTCGCGCGCCGTCCTCTATCAGGGCGACAGCATCATATTCGCGCCATGTCGAGCGATCTTCCCCTAGATAGGCGGGCAGTGCCTTCTCGCCCCACGGCACCTGCGAAGGCGCCACGATCGGCGCAAAGGCGCTGATGGAGCGGAAGCGATCGGCATTGCGCAGACCGATGGTGAGGGCCCCGTGCCCGCCCATCGAATGGCCCGTGATGCCCTGCCGATCCATATCGACGGGGAAGTGTTGCGCGATCAGGGCGGGCAGTTCGTCCTCGATATAGCTGCGCATCCTGAAGTGCTGTGCCCACGGTTCCTGCGTCGCATCGAGATAGAAGCCTGCGCCCTGGCCCATGTCGTAGCTTTCGTCATCCGCGACGCCGTCACCGCGCGGGCTGGTGTCGGGCGCGACGAAGACGATCCCCGCCTTTGCGCAGGCCGCGCGGTATTCGCCCTTTTCGGTCACATTGGCATGGGTGCAGGTAAGGCCGGACAGGTACCACAACACCGGCAGCTTCGCGCTCTCCTGATGGTCCGGCACGAAGACCGAAAAGGTCATTTCGGTGCCGGTCTGCGCGGACGCGTGCCTATAGACACCCTGCGTGCCGCCGTGGCTGCGGTTTTCGCTGACGGTTTCCATCAGTCGTACACTACCACGCTGCGGATGCTCTCGCCCGCGTGCATCAGATCGAATGCCTTGTTGATGTCTTCGAGCGGCATCGTGTGGGTGATCATCGGGTCGATCTGGATCTTGCCGTCCATGTACCAGTCGACGATCCTGGGCACATCCGTGCGGCCCTTGGCGCCGCCGAAGGCGGAGCCGCGCCAGTTGCGACCCGTCACCAGCTGGAACGGGCGCGTCTCGATCGTCTTGCCCGCTTCGGCCACGCCGATGACGATGCTGGTGCCCCAGCCCTTGTGGCAGCATTCCAGCGCCTGACGCATCACGTCGGTATTGCCGGTGCAATCGAAGCTGTAGTCTGCTCCGCCATCGAGCATGGCGACGAGATGCGCAACGACGTCGTCGACCTGCTTCGGATTGACGAAGTCGGTCATCCCGAACTTGCGGCCCCATTCTTCCTTGTCGGGGTTGATGTCGACGCCAACGATCCGGTCCGCTCCAGCCATTTTTGCGCCTTGGATCACGTTGAGCCCGATGCCGCCGAGGCCGAAAACGACCACGTTGTCGCCCGGCTTCACCTGCGCGGTCTTGGTCACAGCGCCGACCCCGGTGGTGACGCCGCAGCCAATGTAGCAGGACGTTTCGAACGGAGCGTCTTCGCGGATCTTGGCGACCGCGATCTCCGGCAGCACGGTGAAGTTCGAAAAGGTCGAACAGCCCATGTAGTGGTAGATCGGCTTCCCTTTGTAGGAAAAGCGCGTCGTTCCGTCGGGCATCAGGCCCTTGCCCTGCGTCTCGCGGATCGCGCTGCACAGGTTGGTCTTGCCCGAAAGGCACATTTTGCATTGCCGACACTCGGGCGTGTAGAGCGGGATAACATGGTCGCCCTCCTTCACGGAGGTGACGCCGGCGCCGACTTCGCGCACGATCCCGCATCCTTCATGGCCCAGCACGCTGGGGAACAGGCCTTCGCTGTCCAGCCCGTCGAGCGTGTAGGCATCGGTGTGACAAATGCCGGTCGCCTTGATCTCGACCAGCACTTCGCCCGCCTTCGGACCTTCCAGATCCAGCTCGACGATTTCCAGCGGCTTCTTGGCTTCGAAGGCTACGGCTGCGCGGGTTTTCATTCAATTGCTCTCCTGATCGGGGGATGTCTCGGTGTACCAATGCGTGCGCCGGGCCATTGGTGCCTTGCGCTCGTGTGCGCGCCTGCCTAGGCGCTTGGGCCGTGATCGATCAATCCGCCTTTCGCGATGCGCTCGGCACTTTCGTGACCGGAGTCACCATCGTCACCGCCTATGATGCCGACGGGAATCCCGCCGGGCTGACCGCGAACAGCTTCAATTCGGTATCGCTCGACCCGCCAATGGTGTTGTGGAGCCTGTCGCTGGACAGTCGCAACCTGCCGGTCTTTCGCGAAGCGAAGGCGTGGGCGGTGCACATCCTCGCTGCCGACCAGCAGGACCTTTCCAATCGCTTCGCCAGCACGGGCGTGGACAAATTCGACGGGCTCGACTGCGGCGACGGGCCGGAGGGCGCACCCCGGATCGAAAATTGCGCCGCGCGGTTCGGTTGTACCGCCAAGTTCGAATACGAGGGTGGGGATCACGCGATCTTCCTCGGCGAAGTGGTCGATTTCGAGCGGACGCGCGCCGAACCGCTGATCTATCACGGTGGGCGCTATGGCCGGGTGATGCCCGAAGGCAGCGCGCCGAGCGAGGCACAAACGGCACAATTGCTTGCCGACGGGCTGATCGCGCAGGTCGATGGCGGCTGGCAGTTGACCCAGGCAGGCGCCGCGCAGCTGCGCTTGCTCAGAAAGATCGAGCACGGCTGACCACGGCTTGCGCCGCAAGTCTGCCGGGTTCGTCGACGCGAAGACTTGTAGATATAAAAATATCTTTATATGTCGGTTACCATGCGCACCGAAGCCATCCTGCGCGCGCTGGGCGACATCACCCGGCTGCGGATCATGCGCCTGTTGGGGACGATGGAGCTTGCCGTGGGCGAATTGTCGCAGGTGCTCCAGCAGAGCCAGCCGCGCGTTTCGCGCCATGCCTCGATCCTGTGCGATGCAGGGTTGGCCGTCCGGCGGCGCGAAGGCAGCTGGATCTATCTGCGCGCCGCGTCGGAAAATGGTGGCGGATCGCCGCTGACTGCGGCGGTCGCGCGGCTGTTGTCGACGGCGGAACAGGAAGACCCCGAATTCGCCGCCCAGTGCGAGGAAGACCGGCGTCAGCTCGCCGCGATCCGCGAAGCGCGCGAAGGCAAGGCCGAGGAATGGTTCGAAACCCACGCCGAGGAATGGGACGATCTTCGCCGGCGGCACAGCTCGGACGAGAAAGTCGAAGCGGCGCTGGCCGATGCGCTCTCCGGAGAACCGCTGGGCGAACTGCTGGATATCGGGACCGGCACCGGGCGGATGGCGGAGCTGTTCGCCGATCGGGCGGAGCGGGTCGTCGCGGTCGACAAGAGCCTGGAAATGCTGCGCGTCGCGCGCGCCAAGCTGCAGAATCTTCCTGCAGACAAGGTCGAGCTGGTGCAGGGCGATTTCCTGTCGCTGCCGTTCGACAGCGCCGATTTCGATACCGTGCTGTTCCACCAGGTGCTGCACTATGCGCCCGATCCCATAGTCCCTCTACGCGAGGCGGCGCGGGTGCTGCGCCCCGGTGGCCGTATAGCGATCGTCGATTTCGCCGCGCACCAGCATGAGGAACTGCGCGAACGTTACCAGCATGCCCGGCTGGGCTTCGAAGACGATCAGCTGGCCGATGTGCTGGAACAGACCGGCTTCGTGCCCGAGGCTCCGGCGACGCTCGATGGCGGCACGCTGACCGTCAAGATCTGGGTCGCGCGGCGCAGGCAACCGCTGACGGCGCGCGAGCCGTCATCCAAGACGCAACGAAAGGCCGCACGCTGATGGTGCAACCGACAACCGACTCCCACGATGGCAGCCCGGCAACCCGTCCGGCCGGCGATCCGCTGTTCAGCGGCCTGCCTGGCGATATCGACGTCAGCTTCGAATTCTTCCCGCCCAAGAGCGAGAAAATGGAAGCGCAGCTGTGGGACGCCGTGACCGAGCTCAAACCGCTCCATCCGCACTTCGTCTCGGTCACCTACGGGGCGGGCGGCTCGACCCGGGAGCGTACGCACAAAACCGTTGCGCGGATCATTGCCGAAGCGGGGCTGCCCGCCGCCGCGCACCTCACCTGTGTCGATGCGTCGAAGAAGGAAACGCAGCGGATTGCCGAGCAGTACTGGGAAGCGGGCGTGCGGCACATCGTCGCGCTGCGCGGCGATATGCCGCAGGCGGATGGCACCCTCGGCCCGTTCAAGCCCCACCCGGATGGCTATGCCAGTGCCGAAGAGCTCGTTCGCGGGCTGAAGGACGTCGCCGATTTCGAGATTTCGGTCGGCGCCTATCCCGAATGCCATCCCGATGCGGCGAGTCCGCAGGCCGATATCGATTACCTCAAGCGCAAGATAGACGCAGGCGCAGACCGCGCGATCACGCAGTTTTTCTTCTCGCCCGATACGTTTTTCGACTTCCTCGAAAAGACCGACAAGGCGGGTATCGAAGTGCCCATCGTGCCGGGAATCCTGCCGATCACCAACGTTGCCAAGGCGCGCGAGTTCGCCGGGCAGTGCGGTGCGGAGATTCCGGCGTGGATGGACGACCTGTTCGATGGGCTGGACCGGCGCCCCGCTGCGCGGCAGCTGGTTTCCGCCACGATCGCCGCAGAAATGTGCCGCAGCCTCTACGCGGGCGGAATTCGCCACTATCATTTCTATACACTCAACCGCGCCGACCTCGCCTACGCGATCTGCCACCTTCTCGGCATGCGGCCCACGGAGAACGCAGCATGACCAGCTCACGCGAGAGACTGATGCAGGAGGCTGCCAAGCGCGTTCTTATTTCCGACGGCGCATTCGGCACGCAGATCCAGAACCGCAAGCTGAGCGAGGCGGATTACGCTGGCGATCTGGGCCTGACCGCCGACCAGAAGGGCAATAACGACATCCTCGCGCTGACCCGGCCCGATGTCATCGCGGACATCACCCGTGCCTATCTGGATGCCGGATCGGATATCGTCTCCACCAACACCTTCTCCGCCAACACAATCAGCCAGGCGGATTACAATGCGCAAGACAAGGTCGAGGCGATCAATGTCGAATCCGCCCGCATCGCGCGCGAACTGGCGGACGAATTTGCCGCGAAAGACGGCCGCCCGCGCTTCGTCGCGGGCGCGATCGGGCCGACCAACAAGACGCTGTCGCTCAGCCCCGATGTCGAAGACCCCGGCTTTCGCGAGATCACCTTCGATCATCTGGTCGAGGTCTATCGCCAGCAGGCCGCCGCGTTGGTGAAGGGCGGGGCGGACTTCATCTTGATCGAGACCGTGTTCGACACCCTCAACGCCAAGGCGGGCATCTTCGCGGTAAAGAAGCTGGAGCGCGAGATCGGCCGCGATGTGCCGATCATGATGTCGATGACGCTGACCGATCTTTCGGGCCGCAACCTTTCGGGCCATACGGTCGAGGCATTCTGGTATGCGGTGCGGCACGCGAAGCCGATCACCATTGGCCTCAATTGCAGCTTCGGCGCCGAACAGCTGCGCCCGCATGTGCAGCTGCTGGCCAAGCTCGCCGATACGCTGGTGATGGTCTATCCCAATGCGGGGCTTCCCAACGAGCTGGGCGAATACGACGAAGCGCCCGATACCACGGCATCGCTGGTAAAGGCCTGGGCCGACAAGGGGCAGGTCAATATCCTGGGCGGATGCTGCGGCTCTACGCCCGAACATATCGCGGCGATGGCCAAAGCCGTTCAGGGCCTCGCGCCACGCGAATTGCCCGAGCCGCCCACCATCATGCGCCTGGCCGGGCTCGAACCCTTCGAGATCGCTGCATGACGGATGCCGTTCTGGAACGGGTGCTTGTGCGCGAGGCCGACGGCGCGGATGCCGGGCACTTGTCACTGGTGTCCGACGCGACCTTCCTCGAAACCTTTGCCGGAATGATCGCGGGCGACGCGCTCGTCACCCACTGCCAGAAACGCCACGCGCCCGACTATCTTCGCCAGCTTCTCGAAGGCGGGGCAAGGGCTTGGCTGGCCGAACTGGACGCTGCGCCGATCGGCTACGCCCTGCTCACGGCGCCCGAACTCGACGCTGCGCGTGAGGGGGATGTCGAGCTGAAGAAAATCTACGTCCTGTCGCGCTTCCACGGCACCGGGATCGCCGCGCGCCTGCTCGACGCCGCGCTCGCCGGGGCTAAGGGCCACACACGGCTGCTGCTGGGCGTGAAGGACGACAACCACCGCGCCATCGGCTTCTACACCAAACAGGGATTTCGCCAGATCGGGACGCGCCGCTTCGATGTCGGCGGCACGCTCTACGATGATGTCGTTCTCGCCCGAGAACTGGACCGGACTGAATCATGAACGCCTCCACCACCGCCAATTTCGTCAATATCGGCGAGCGTACCAATGTTACCGGCAGCGCCCGGTTCAAGAAACTGATCATGGAGGGCGACTACGCGACTGCGGTCGAGGTGGCGCGCCAGCAGGTCGAAAACGGCGCGCAGGTGATCGACGTCAATATGGACGAAGGGCTGCTCGACGCGGTCCACGCCATGACAACCTTCCTCAAGCTGATCTCTGCCGAGCCCGATATTGCGCGCGTGCCCGTGATGGTCGACAGTTCCAAGTGGCATGTGATCGAGGCGGGGCTGCAATGCGTTTCGGGCAAGCCGATCGTCAATTCGATTTCGATGAAGGAAGGCGAGGAGGAATTCCTCGCCCATGCGCGGCTGTGCATGGATTACGGCGCGGCCGCCGTGGTCATGGCCTTCGACGAGACGGGCCAGGCGGATACCAAGCAGCGCAAGGTCGAAATCTGTACGCGCGCCTACAAGCTGCTGACCGGCATCGGCTTCCCGCCCGAAGACATCATCTTCGATCCCAACATCTTCGCGGTGGCGACCGGGATCGAGGAGCATGATCGCTACGGGCTCGATTTTCTGGAGGCGGTGAAGGAGATCAAGGCCGCGTGTCCGCACGCCAAGACCAGCGGCGGGCTCTCCAACCTATCCTTTTCGTTCCGCGGCAACGAGGTCGTGCGCCGCGCAATGCACTCGGTGTTCCTGTATCATGCGATCCCCGCCGGGCTCGACATGGCGATCGTCAATGCGGGCCAGATCGACATCTACGACCAGATCGACCCGACTTTGCGCGAAGCGTGCGAGGATGTGATTCTCAACCGCGATGTGCCGGGCGAAGAGACCGCGACCGAACGCCTGATCGCGCTCGCCGAAAGCTACAAGGGCACCGACAAGAAGGCGGAGAAAGAAGCCGCCGAATGGCGCGGCTGGAAGGTCGAGAAGCGGCTGGAGCACGCGCTGGTCAAGGGTATCGACGCGCATATCGTCGACGATACCGAAGAAATGCGCGCCGCGACCGAACAGCGCGGCGGACGCCCGATCGAGGTGATCGAAGGCCCGCTGATGGACGGGATGAACGTGGTCGGCGACCTGTTCGGTTCGGGCAAGATGTTCCTGCCGCAAGTGGTGAAGTCCGCGCGCGTGATGAAGAAGGCGGTCGCCCACCTGATCCCTTATATCGAGGCGGAGAAGGACAAGCTTCCCGAAGCCGAGCAGAAGACCAAGGGCAGGATCGTGATGGCGACCGTGAAGGGCGACGTTCACGATATCGGCAAGAACATCGTCGGCGTCGTGCTCCAGTGCAACGGCTACGATGTGATCGACCTTGGCGTGATGGTGCCGTGGAGCGACATCCTGAAGGCGGCGAACGACAACAAGGCGGACATCATCGGCCTTTCGGGCCTCATCACCCCCTCGCTCGACGAAATGGTGACCGTGGCCGAGGAAATGCAGGGCGCGGCCATGACGATCCCGCTGCTGATCGGCGGCGCGACCACCAGCAAGGTGCATACGGCGCTGAGGATCGACCCGGCCTACGAAGGCCCGGTGATCCATGTGCTCGACGCGAGCCGCGCGGTCGGTGTCGCCAGCCGCCTGCTGTCCGACACGCAGCGCGACGCATTCGTCGACGACACGGCGAGCGATTATGTGAAGGTGCGCGAGGCGCGCGAGGGCAAGACCAAGAATCCGCTTTTCACGATCGAGGAAGCGCGCGCCAACCATTACGATCCGTTCTATCGCGACAAGCCCGGCCATCCGCAGCAGCCGGGCGTGCATGTGTTCGACGACTGGTCGCTGGCGGACCTGCGCGAGTACATCGACTGGACGCCGTTCTTCAGGGCGTGGGAACTGCACGGAAACTACCCGAGAATCCTCGAGGACGAGGTCGTCGGCGAAACCGCCCGCACCCTGTTCGACGATGCCAACGCGATGCTCGACCGCATCGTGGACGAAAAATGGCTGACCGCGCGCGGCGTGTGCGGGTTGTGGCCCTGCGCGCGCGACGGCGACGACATTACCGTGCATCTCGACGAAGGGCGCGAGCACGTTGTGCTGCCCATGCTGCGCCAGCAGATCAAGAAGAGCCGCGAGCGCGCTAACATGTGCCTGGCGGACTTTATCGATCCGGCGGGCGACTGGATCGGCGGATTTGCAGTGGGCATCCATGGCATCGACGAACCGTCCAGACGCTTCCAGGAAGCGAAGGACGATTATTCGGATATTCTGCTCAAATCGCTGGCGGATCGCTTCGCCGAAGCCTTTGCCGAAAGGCTGCACAAACATGTGCGCACCAATCTGTGGGGCTATGCGCCGGATGAGCAGCTTTCCAACGATGCGCTGATCAAGGAAGAATATCGCGGCATCCGGCCCGCGCCGGGCTACCCCGCATGTCCCGACCATTCGCTCAAGCCGATATTGTTCGACCTGCTCGATGCGCCGGCCAATACCGGCCTGACCCTGACCGAAAATTTCGCGATGTGGCCGACCGCCGCAGTCAGCGGATTCTATTTCGGCCACCCCGAAGCGGAGTATTTCGGCGTCGCGCGGATCGGCCGCGACCAGCTGGAGGACTATGCGCAGCGCAGAGGCGTGGATATCGCGACCGCAGAACGCTGGCTCAGGCCCAATCTCGATTGACGCACTGCAGCGAATAACGCACACATCCATCGTTCTCCGCAGGAGCGATTCTGCGGCGGAGCGCGCGGGAGAGATCGCTGGCTGCAAAGCTGGCGGCGCCGAAGGAGCAACCGCCCCGGAAACTCTCAGGCAAGGCGAACCGCGCGCGCCGAATGGACACTCTGGAAAGCGCCTCCCCCCTCAAGGGCAGGCCACCGAAGGGGTAAGCTCTCAGGTATTCCGACAGAGGGGGCAGGCGGCAAGGCGGCGCAAGCATGCGCGGCTTCCCGCAGCTGTCGGATATTGAATGATGAGCGAAGACGAGACACCCGAAGACATTCAGACGCTGCCGCTCGATGGGTGGCACCGTGCGCAGGGCGCGCGGATGGTGCCTTTCGCGGGCTACGAAATGCCGATCCAGTATGAAGGTATCGTGGCGGAGCACGAATGGACCCGCAATCACGCAGGCCTGTTCGATGTGTCGCACATGGGCCAGCTGCTGCTTTCCGGCCCCGATCTGGATGCCGCGGTCGAGGCGGTGCTGCCAATCGACCTGTCGACACTGAAGCTGGGGCGGCAACGCTATTCGCTGCTGCTCGACGAGAATGGCGGCGTGCTCGACGACCTCATGGTCTCGCGCTGGCCCGAGCATCTCTATCTGGTGGTCAATGGTGCGACCAAGTGGGACGATATCGGCCACCTGCGCGAACACCTGCCCGACGACATCACGCTCAACCACCTGGAAGACCGCGCGCTGCTCGCGCTGCAGGGGCCCGAAGCGGTGGATGCACTGGCGCGTCACACCAAGGGTGAGCAGTCGCTCTCCGACCTGACCTTCATGACGTTCGGACAGTTCACGATTGCCGGACACGACGTCACCATCGCGCGCGCGGGCTACACCGGCGAAGACGGGTTCGAGATTTCGGTTGCCGCCGATGCGGTGGAAGAGGTCGCCGCGCTGCTTTGTGGCGAGCCCGAGGTGAAGCCGATCGGCCTTGGGGCACGCGATTCGCTACGGCTGGAGGCTGGCCTGCCGCTCTACGGGCACGACCTTTCGCCAGATACCAGCCCCATCGAAGCGGGGCTGGTGTTCGGCATCAACAAGCGCCGCCGGAGCCCCGTCGACCAGGGTGGGGGCGGCTATCCGGGTGCCGAGCGCATCAATCGCGAGATCGTGGAAGGCACGTCGCGCAAGTGGGTCGGCCTCGCACTCGATGGCCGCCTGCCCGCGCGCGAGGGTGCGGAGATTTTCGCCGGTGATACGCAGGTCGGCACCGTCACCAGCGGCGGCTTCTCACCCACGCTCGGCCACCCCATCGCCATTGGCTATGTCGATGCTGCCCATGCCGAAATCGATACCGCACTCGAAGTGCAGGTCCGGAACAAACGCCTGCCCGCGCGCGTCGCGAAAATGCCCTTTGTCCAACACCGCTATTTCCGGGGGAGCTAGCACATGTCCCGTTACTATACCGAAGACCACGAGTGGATCGAAGTCGAAGGCGAAGCCGCCACGGTCGGCATCACCGACTATGCGCAGGAGCAGCTGGGCGACATCGTGTTCGTCGAACTGCCCGACGAGGGCGCCGAGCTTGAAAAGAGCAAGGACGCGGCGGTCGTGGAATCGGTCAAGGCCGCGAGCGACGTCTACGCGCCGATCAGCGGCACCGTGATCGAAGTGAACTCCGCGCTCGAAGACGAACCCGCACTGGTCAATTCCTCGCCCGAGGAAGACGGCTGGTTCTTCAAGCTGACCGTCGCCGACGAAAGCGAGCTGGAAGGCCTGATGGACGAAGCCGCCTACAAGAGCTTCGTCGACGGGCTGTGATGCCTGAAGCCCCCTCTCCTTCAGGGGAGGGGGTTGGGGGTGGGGCGAGCGAAGCGAGCGCCCAAAGTACCACCCCGCTGCGACTAGCGCCTGCTGCGCAGGCCCAAGTCTCACTGCCCCTCCTTTGAAGAGGAGGGGGTAATGGAGCTGATCGAATGCGCTACCTCCCCCTGACCGATGCCGACCGTGGCGAGATGCTCGCCAAAGTCGGTGCTTCTTCGATCGACGACCTGTTCATCGATGTGCCGCAAGAGGCCCGGCTCGATGGCCCGATCCACGACCTGCCGATGCATGCCAGCGAGATGGCGGTGGAGCGGCATATGCGCCGCCTCGCCAAGAAGAACCTCGCGGCAGCGGATGCGCCCTTCTTCCTCGGCGCGGGGGCCTATCGCCACCACGTACCGGCCAGCGTCGATCACATCATCCAGCGCGGCGAGTTCCTGACCGCTTACACGCCCTACCAGCCCGAGATCGCGCAGGGCACGCTGCAGATGCTGTTCGAGTTCCAGAGCCAGGTCGCGCGGCTCTATGGCTGCGCGGTCGCCAATGCCTCGATGTACGACGGCTCGACTGCATGCTGGGAAGCGATTGCGATGGCGGGGCGCATTGCGCGCGGCAAGCGCAAGAAGGTCGTGCTCTCGGGCGCGCTGCACCCGCATTATGCCGAGGTCGTGCGGACCATGGCGAAGTTCACCGATGACGAGATCGCCGACGCGCAGCCGACGATGCAGGGATCGCCCGATCTCGACGGGCTGATCGGCCGGATCGACGAGGATACCTCGTGCGTCGTCGTCCAGTACCCCGACATCCTCGGGCGTCTCTCGGACCTCGAAGCCATCAGCGAAGCCGCGCATGCCAAGGGCGCGCTGGTGATTGCGGTGAATCTTGAGCCGGTCGCGCTGGGTGCGGTGAAATCGCCCGGCGAAATGGGGGCAGACATTGTCGTCGGTGAAGGGCAGGCGCTGGGCGTCGGCCTCCAGTTCGGCGGGCCTTATCTGGGCCTGTTCGCGGTGCGCGACCCCAAGCATGTGCGCATGATGCCGGGCCGCCTGTGCGGCGAAACGCAGGATGCCGAGGGCAAGCGCGGCTTCGTGCTGACGCTTTCGACGCGTGAACAGCATATCCGGCGCGAGAAGGCGACCAGCAATATCTGCACCAATAGCGGGCTGTGCGCGCTCGCCTTCAATGTCCACATGAGCCTGCTGGGCGAGAAGGGCTTGCGGCAGCTGGCGGCAGAGAACCACCGGCTCGCGTGCCTTGCGGCAGACAAGCTGGCGCAGGTGCCCGGCGTGAGTGTGCTCAACGACAATTTCTTCAACGAATTCACGCTGATGATCGGGCAGGACGCGCGCAAGGTCGTGCGCAAGCTGGCCGATGACGGCATCCTCGCAGGCGTCTCGCTCGGGCGGCTTTTCCCGGCCAATGATGCGCTGTCCGAAGGCCTGCTCGTCACGCTCACCGAAACCACCAGCGAGGAGGATATCGATACCCTCTGCGCTGCCCTGAAGGAGGTGCTGGCATGAACGCGCCCAACAAGTCCGGCTGGAAGCCCAGCACGCCCGTCTCTGGCGACAGCGATAGACCGACCTTCACCGGCAACCGCGCGCTGATGCTGGAAGAGCCGCTGATCTTCGAGATCGGCCATACCGAGACCACCGGGGTCGACCTGCCCGAACCGCAGGCCGACGCGCCCAACCGCCTCGCCGGACTCGACCGCGCCGACCCGATTGGCCTGCCCGGCCTGTCCGAGCCCGAATGCGTGCGCCACTACACGCGGCTCAGCCGGCAGAACTACGCGATCGACCTCGGGCTTTTCCCGCTCGGCAGCTGCACGATGAAGCACAATCCGCGTCTGAACGAGAAGGTCGCGCGGATGCCCGGCTTTGCCGATATTCACCCGCTCCAGCCGGTCGATACGGTCCCCGGCGCGCTCGAAGTGATCAGTGAACTCGCCAACTGGCTGCTCAGCCTCACCGGCATGCACTCGGTCGCGATGAGCCCCAAGGCGGGCGCGCATGGCGAGTTGTGCGGCATCCTGTGCATTCGCGCCGCGCTCGAAGCGCGCGGCGATGCGCGCAAGGTCGTGCTGGTGCCCGAAAGCGCGCACGGCACCAACCCCGCCACCGCTGCTTTTGCGGGTTACGAGGTGGAGGATATCCCGGCGACCGCCGAAGGGCGCGTCGATCTGGACAAGCTCACGGCCCGCCTCGGCCCCGATGTCGCGGCGGTGATGATCACCAACCCCAACACCTGCGGCCTGTTCGAGCGCGACATGAAGGCGATTTCCGACGCGGTCCACGCGGCGGGCGGCTTCGTCTATTGCGACGGCGCGAACTTCAACGCCATCGTCGGCAAGGTGCGCCCCGGCGACCTCGGCGTCGATGCGATGCACATCAACCTGCACAAGACCTTCTCCACCCCCCACGGCGGCGGCGGGCCGGGTTCTGGCCCGGTGGTGCTGTCCGAAGCGCTTTCACCCTACGCCCCGCTGCCCTTCACCGCGCGCGATGCGGATGGCAAGGTGCATCTGGTCGAGGAAGAAAACGCGCAAGAATACGGCCATTCGGACGCCTTCGGGCGGATGACCGCGTTCCACGGGCAGATGGGCATGTTCACCCGCGCGCTCGCCTACATCCTTAGCCACGGGGCGGACGGGCTGGCGCAGGTCGCGGAAGACGCGGTGCTCAACGCAAACTACATCCTGCGCTCGCTGGAAGACCTGCTCCACGCGCCGTTCGGTGAAAGCGGCCCGTGCATGCACGAGGCGCTGTTCGGCGATCAGGGCTTTGCCGAGGGGCTCTCCACGCTCGATCTGGCCAAGGCGCTGATCGACGAGGGCTATCATCCGATGACGATGTACTTCCCGCTGGTGGTCCACGGCGCGATGCTGATCGAGCCGACCGAGACCGAGAGCAAGGCGGGGCTCGACGAGTTCATCGGTGCGCTGCGCTCCGTGGTGGAGCGGGCGAAGGCGGGCGATGAAAGCCTGAAGGCCGCGCCCTACTTTGCACCGCGCAGGCGGCTCGACGAGACGCAGGCGGCACGCAAGCCGATCCTCGCATGGCACGGCGAACTGGCCCCCGGCGGTGCGTCTGCGCGCAGCGAGGTCGGCGGGCGGTAAGCCAGGCGCGGCATGAAGATCGTCTTCAGCCGCAAGGGGTTCGATAGCGGATCGGGCGGCGGCTCCTCGCCGATCGTCGACGGTCGCCCGATCTCGCTCCCGATCCCCGATACCAAGGGGATTGCGCGCACCACCTATGGCGATCTCGGGCTGGGCGAGCTGGCAGATTCCGCCAGCCGGGGTGCCTATGACGCGGACAGCCTGTGCCATCACGATCCGATGTTCACCGATGATGGCCGCTGCATCTTCGGGCAGGTCGGCGCGGCGCAGACGCACCTCACCAATCACGGCGTGGGGCGGGGCGATGTGTTCGTTTTCTTCGGGCGTTTCGAGGGTGAGGGGCAGGCGGCGCATCACCGCATCTTCGGCTATCTGGAAGTCGAGCAGGTGATCGACCTCGCGCGCTGCGATGATGCGGTGCGCGCCCAGTACGCCGCGCTCGGCCATCCGCATGCGCTGGGCATGCATGGCACCAATGATACGCTCTATGTCGGGCCGGGGCGCATGGCGGCGCGGGCATCCGATGCGCTGCGGCTGACTGCTCCGGGCGAAGTGCTCAGCCGGTGGGAGCGACCCAAGTGGCTAAGACATGGCGACCTGTCCTACCACGATGCCGAATGGCGCTGGGCCGAGCCGGGTCGCCTGATTGCAGTCAGCCGTGGGCAGGAGTTCGTCGCCAATGTGGGCCGCCGCAAAGCCCCGCGTGAGTGGCTGGCGAGTGTGGTCGAGGCTATTCACTTTGGCTAGTCGAGTCCGCTCGTCCTGAGCTTGTCGAAGGGCGAGCCAGGCCGTTCGCGCTTCGACAGGCTCAGCACGAACGGCGGAGAGTCTGCTTACTTGTACGTCTTGATAATCGCCGAGAAATCGAGGCCTTCGTTGCCCGCGCCCGCGAAGTCCTCGTAAAGGCTCGCCGCGCGCGAACCGAGCGGCACGCCTGCGTCGACCTCTTCGGCCGCCGCCATCGCCAGCCGCAGGTCCTTGAGCATCAGCGCGGTCGCGAAGCCGCCCTGGTAGCCCTTGTCGGCGGGGCTTTCGACGCCCACGCCCGGCAGCGGGGTGTAGGCGTTCAAGGACCAGCAATAGCCGCTCGACTGCGAGCTGATCTCGTAGAACTTCTGCGGATCGAGCCCCAGTTTCTGCGCCATCTGCATCGCCTCGGACACGCCGATCATGGAGATTGCGAGCAGCATGTTGTTGCAGATCTTCGCGGTCTGCCCCGCGCCTGCGTCGCCCGCATGGATCACGGCCTTGCCCATGCTTTCGAGGATCGGCTTGGCCGCAGCGAACGCCTCTTCGGTGCCGCCGACCATGAAGGTCAGCGTGCCGCCATCCGCCGCTGCGATCCCGCCGGAAACGGGCGCGTCGACCATCTTGTAGCCCTTGGCGGTGGCCATTTCGGTCACTTCCTTGGCGGTGGCGACGTCGATGGTCGAGCAGTCGAGCAGCGCCGCGCCTTCGGGCGCTTGGCCGATTACGCTGTCCGAATAGACCGACTTCACGATCCCGCCATTGGGCAGCATCGAGACCACGGCATCGACGCCCTGCACCGCTTCCTTCGCATCGGTGAAGGTCTCGCAGCCGTTGCTCTTGGCCTTGGCGAGCGCATCTTCGCTGAGGTCGAATGCGCGCACTTCGTGGCCGTTCTTGACCAGGTTCGCGGCCATCCCGCCGCCCATGTTGCCGAGGCCGATAAAGGCGATTTTCATGTCACTCTCTCCAATTCCCCTCTCCCCGTGCGGGGAGAGGATACGCAGGCTTGGCGCACCTGCGCCTAGCCGAAGTTGGAGAGGGGTGGTTCTACGCCGATGGCTGGCAATCCCCTCTCCCAACCCTCTCCCCTTGAGGGGAGAGGGCTCAAGGGTTCACCGCCCCTTCCACTGCCCGTCGCGCTTCTCGATGAAGGCCTTCATGCCCTCGGCCTTGTCCTCGGTTGCGGTGAGGATCTGGAACAGGCGGCGTTCGTGGAGCACGCCCTGGCCGAGGAAGGTTTCGTAGGCCGCGTTGACCATTTCCTTGTTCACCATCGCGGCCATCGGCGGCATCCCGGCGATGGTGGCGGCGGTGGTGCGTGCTTCGTCCATCAGCGTGTCATGCGGCACGACGCGCGCGACGAGGCCGCTGCGTTCGGCTTCCTCGGCGTCCATCATCCGGCCGGTCAGGCACATTTCCATCGCCTTGGCCTTGCCGACCGCGCGCGTGAGGCGCTGCGATCCGCCCATGCCCGGCGCGACGCCCAGCTTGATCTCGGGCTGGCCGAACTTGGCCTTCTCGCTCGCGATGATGAAGTCGGCCATCATCGCCAACTCGCACCCGCCGCCCAGCGCGAAGCCGTTGACCGCCGCGATCCACGGCTTGCGCACCGCCTCGACGATGTGGCTGGTCCACTTGGCAAAGAAATCCTGCAGGAAGAAATCCGCCGCGTCCTTGTCCGCCATTTCCTTGATGTCCGCGCCCGCGGCGAAAGCCTTGTCGCCCGACCCGGTCAGAATCGCGCACAGTTGGCTGTCGTCGTTCTGGTAAGCGGCGAAGGCGTCGATCAGCTCGTCGAGCACCACGCTGGAGAGCGCGTTGAGCGCCTGCGGGCGGTTGAGCGTGATGATCGTGACCGCGCCGTCGGTTTGCGTGGTGATGGTTTCGTAGGGCATTCAGGGCTCCTCAAATTCGTCACCCTGAACTTGTTTCAGGGTCCAGTCTTCGATCCGTACCGTCTGCCCGAGAGGCGGGCTGGATGCTGAATCGAGTTCAGCATGACGGTCTTGCCAAAGGATCAGTTAAGCGGCGTCCACTCCTCGCCCTCGGGCAGGGCGGCGAAGATCGCTTCGATCTGTTCATCGGTTACGCCTTGGGGCGTGGCGGGGTTCCATTGCGGATCGCCGGTCTTGTCCACGATCACCGCTCGCACGCCTTCGGCAAAATCGTGGCTCACGAGCACCCGGCTGCCGATGCGGTATTCCATCCGCATTTCGTCGGCGAAGCTGCCCAAAGTCAGACTATCTGCCAGCTGGCGCAGTGCGACCTTGCAGCTTTGCGGGCTCTTGGTCCGCAGCGTTTTGAGCTCCTTGGCCGCCCATTCGGAATCGTCGGCTTCGAGCGCGGCGAGGATTTCTTCGAGCGTGCGCCCCGCGAACAGCCGGTCGATATTCTCGCGGTTGTTCAGGATGCGGGCTTCGGGCGGGGTTTCGGACGCTTCGTCGAGGATCGTCTGGATATTGGCCGGATCGTCGATGATCGCGGTCTTTACGCGGGCAAGGTTCTCGCTCGCGATGTAATGCGTGGCGAGGCCGATTGCGTGACACTCCGCCCCGTCGAGCCGCGCTCCGGTGAGCGCGAGGAATTGCCCGATGCGCCCGGGCAGGCGGCTGAGATACCAGCCGCCGCCGACATCGGGGAACAGGCCGATGCCGGTTTCGGGCATCGCGAACTTGGTGTTCTCGGTCGCAACGCGAAACGCCGCAGGCTGGCTGATGCCGACACCGCCGCCCATCGTGATCCCGTCCATGAAGGCGACCACCGGCTTCGTGTATGTGAACATCTGGTGGTTGAGCTGGTACTCGGCGTGGAAGAATGCGCGGCCCGTCCTGCCCTCGTCGTTGAGCGCCGAATTGCGCAGCATGGCGATATCGCCGCCCGCGCAGAACCCGCGGCCTTCCGCATGGTCGACAATCACCGCCGCGACACCATTATCGCTGGCCCAGCCGCTCAACGCCTCGCTCATCGCGACGCACATCTCGGTTGTCAGCGCATGGATCGCCTTGGGGCGGTTGAGCGATATGTGGCCCACGCCCTTGTGCGTGTGGATGTTGAGCTGGTCGGTCATGCCGCGTCCTTGTGTTCGATGAGATCCCAGCGGTTGCCCCACGGATCGTTAAAGACCGCGACGGTGCCATAAGGCTCTTCGCGCGGAGCTTCGGTGAATTCGACGCCCCATTGCGCCATGCGGCGATGGTCGGTCGCAAAATCGTCCGACTGGAGGAACCAGCCGACGCGCCCGCCTGCCTGATGGCCGATGGCCGCCGTCTGTTCGTCGTTCGATGCGCGCGCGAGCAGCAGCTTGCCCCCACGTTCTCCTGCCACGACGACCCAGCGTTTGCCGCCGCCCAGATCGCTGTCTTCCTTGACCGCGAAATCCAGCGCATCACGGAAGAAGGCGATCGCCTCGTCGTAATCTGGGACGAGGAAGGTGGTCATGGCGAGGCCTGTCACTGCCGCAGCAGATCCCGGCCCACGATCATCCGCATCACCTGGTTGGTCCCTTCGAGGATCGAGTGCACGCGCAGGTCGCGCCAGTAGCGTTCGATGGGGTAGTCCTTGAGGTAGCCATAGCCGCCGAACAGCTGCAGCGCGTCGTTGACGATCTTGCTGCCATTATCGGTCGCGAGCCGCTTGGCCATCGCGGAGAAGCGCGACTTGTCGGGGGCGTTGTCGGTCACCTTCGCCGCCGCGAGATAGAGCAGCGCGCGCGCCGCCTCCAGATCGGTCGCCATGTCGGCGAGCATGAACTGCGTGTTCTGGAAGTCCGCGATCTGCTGATCGAACTGCTGGCGTTCCTTGGTGTACTTGACCGCTTCGTCGAGGCACCGCTGCGCTCCGCCGAGCGAGCAGGCGCCGATGTTCAGCCGTCCGCCGTCGAGGCCCATCATCGCGAAGCGGAAGCCTTCGCCTTCCTCGCCCACGCGGTTCTCCACGGGCACGCGCGCATCCTCGAAGATGACCTGCGCGGTCGGGCTGGCGTTCCAGCCGAGCTTCTTCTCGGGCGCGCCGAAGGAAACGCCCGGCGTGTCCTTGTCGACCACCAGGCAGGTGATGCCCTTGGTCTTGTGCTCACCCGTGCGGACCATGGTGACGTAAATGTCGTTCACGCCGCCGCCGGAGATGAACTGCTTAGTGCCGTTGAGCACATAATGATCGCCATCGCGCACGGCCTGCGTCTTGAGCCCCGCCGCGTCCGATCCGCTGCCCGGTTCGGTCAGGCAGTAAGAGGCGATCTTGTTCATGGTGACGAGGTCCGGGAGATATTTCTCCTTCACCCCCGCGCCGCCGAAGCGGTCGATCATCCAGCTCGCCATGTTGTGGATCGAGATGAACGCACTGGTGGTGGGGCAGCCATAGGCCATCGCCTCCATGATCAGCGCGGCCTCAAGGCGGCCGAGGCCGATGCCGCCCGATTCCTCGGACACGTAGATTGCGCCGAAGCCGAGTTCGGCGGTCTGCTTGATCGTGTCGACGGGGAAGATGTGTTCCTCGTCCCACTTCGCCGCGTTGGGCGTGATGTTGTCGGCGGTGAACCGCTGCGCCATGTCCTGGATCGCGAGCTGGTCTTCTGAGAGCTGGAATTGTCCGGTCATGCCGGGCGACCTAGCCCCACCGGGCAACCATGAAAAGGGGGGCATTCGACCGGCCGCCCCGCCGCCGCGCCGTGCGCCGCGTCGGGCCGCGCCGATACGCTAGGATGCGCAGCGGCGGCGCGTGGTTCCGGTGCCGGTATCGGCGAGCTCGCGCGTGGCCAGCTGTTCGCCGCCCCGGATCAGCGCCATGGCATATTCGCTGGTCCAGCTTTCGCCTTCGCCCTGCATGGCAAGAGTCACCACGATGCCCGGCTTGCCCCGGCGGACGGCGGTGACTTCGCCCTGCGACTCGTAGAACGATATCGTGCCCGGGCGGATCGTCAGGAACATCTCGGAATCGGGCGTGCATGGCCCATCCACGCCGCCCCACTGGCCGAGGAACCGCGCGGGGATGGCATTGAGCGGCGCACCGTCTTCTGCCGCTGCACTGCCCAGCTGCTGCGCGCCTTCGGGCAGCGGAGTGGGGGTCTCAGCTGCGGGATCTTCGGGCGTTGCCGGGTCGAGGGGGACGGGCGCATCGGCAGGGTCAGTGGTCGGGGTGGCGTCTACCGTCACCTCCTTGCCATCGATCGCGATGGTCGTTTCCTCGGGCGAGGATTTCGGCGATTGGCTGTCGCATCCGGCGAGCAGGACGACACCGGTGGCCAGCATTGCTGCGATAGCAAGTCTCATTGCGCGTCATCCCCCTGTTTCACCGCCCGACATTGGTCCTCTACCGCAATCGCCGCGACATCGCGATAGGCCCGGACGATGAAAACCAGACAGCGCGCCAGAATAGCACTCTTTGCGGGTTGGTATGTGCGGCGTTCGCCCAACCACCGCGCACCCGGTCAGCAGCGATTATAGTCGAACGGCTCCATTCCATCGAAGAGTTCGCTCAGGCGTTTACCATCGTCGGAGAGTTCGATCTCGTGGCTTACCGCGCTGGAGGCCGCTTGCCCGGTCTGGCCATAACGCCCTTCGATCGCAATGGTGTTGTCGTTCACCCGGCGAACCTTGGAGACTTCGATACGTCCCGAGCCGTATTTTATCCGGTTCGCGGTGATTGTCATGTCATCGCCGGAAAGGTCTCCTGAGCAGGCCATATGGTCGCCTTCGCCTCCCCAGGTGCCCCGATACCGTGCCGGAATGGTGGACAAGGATTGCGCAGAAGAATCGCTGCGCGCGCTCGTATCATCGCACCGGACAAAGTTGGCGGAGGACATTTCCGGGGCAAAAAGGGTCATGCCGTCGCCATTACCGTTCAGCGCAAACCCGAACCGTTGGTCTGCGTCGGGGGCTTTCGGGTCAGGTTCTCCGAGCAGTTCCACGGTGTTGGCGTTGATGACCTTCACATCCACCACACGCGTGCGCTCTTCGCCCCAGGCGCTGGTCCAGTTCTCGCCGACAACGTACCGCGATTCGCCCGGTGTACAGCTATCGGTACCGCGCATGTCCCACGATCCGCGAAAATCCGCCGGGATGGAGACGCGCGGTTCGTCTCCGTCGGGTTCGTCGGCCTGTTTGACTGGATCCTCTTGCGCCGAGGATCCGATTTCTCCTGAATCTTCGGCTGGTGCGGCCTCGTTCTCGCTGGCAGATGCGCCGCAAGCCGACAGCGCAAGAATGAACGCCGCCGAAGCGAATGCAATGCTGTTCCGCATGGAAATTCCCCCATTTGCAGGCCACGGCCCTCTACCGTCAGCCCGGATGTGCGGAGGAAGATAACAAAACTGGCGGAAATTCACAAAAGCGCGCGCAGAGCTCCGGCCCCAAGCGCAGCGCCGCCCGCTCAATCGGCGTCGCTGGTGGGCAGGCCGAGCACGCGGGTGTCGAACCACTCCTGCGCCAGCCGCGTATCATTGCCGCGGTACCAGCGCGGGGCGGGCAGCCCCTTTTGCCAGGCGACCATTTCGGTCAAGGTGCCTTGCGCAACGGGCGTGTCGTAGGTCTTCGCCAGAGCGGCAACGGGATCGGCATAGGCCTCGTCCACGGAGACGATCGTCCATCCCCTGTCGCGCAGCGCCTGCACCAGATCGCCGATCCACAGCGCCGCAATGTCCGTCTCGTGCAGCAGCATGACGTGCGCTGGCGAGTGCCCCAGAGCCTCGCGAGCCAGCCCGTCGTAGAACTCCGCCGCCTCGACATGGGCCTGGACATAGAGATCGCGCAGCGCGTGGCGGTCGATCTCGTGCCCGTCGGCCACGGCCTTCTTCGCCGCCGCTTCATAGAACCAGTCGATCGCTTCGAGAGTAGCATAGCCGTTCGACAGGCCGCGTTGGTCCAGCCCGGCGCGCACAGCATCGCGCTTCGCCCTGTCGCCCTGTCCTTCGTCGAGATAGGGGTACCGGAACCAGGGGCGGTATCCGTCCCGGCCGCGCAGCCAGTCCTCGGCTGCGTCGATATCGGCAAGATAGGCGGTGGCTTCGACCCGGGACAGGCGGGGGTGCGTGGCCGAATGGTTGGCGATCACATGGCCTGCTGCGACATAGGCCGCGATCCGCCGCTCGTCGTCCGCATCGTCGATCTGGCCCGGATTGACGAAAAATGCCGCCTGATCGACGCCAGCTGCCGCAAGGTTCGCGATCAGCAGGCGGGTGCGTTCGTCTTCGGACAGGAAAGCGCCGCGCGCGCGGGGCGCATCGTCGAAGGTCAGTGCGATCCGCTTTTCCGCCAATGGCGGCGCGGGGGTGTCGCCCGGCTGCGCGCACGCGGCGAGCAGGCCGAGGAAGACAGGAAGGAGCCAGCGCATGGCCGCGGTTCTAGCGCGGACACCTGCGGTACATAGTCGTGGCGCGCTCACCCGTGTCGAAATTGCGGACGGTAAGAGCCTTTTCGACCGGATCGACGCGAAACTCCAGCTCGTCGCGGGTCGGCGTGTCCGCGTAGGTCGTGTCGAACACCGCGCGGATAAGCCCCGGTTCGCGCTGGCTTACCGAAATCAACCGCCCGCCCTGTTCGAAATAGGAATAGCTGTCTTCGCGGATCGTCAGCACCTTTCCCATATTGTCGGGCAAGTAGCCGTCGCATTGTGCCCTGGTCACCGCCGCGCCGCCCGTGGCACGCCATGTGCCGCGAATGGCGGTGGGGAAGCTCTGGGCTAATGCGCTCGGCTCTTCGTCCTCGTCTGCGCCCATGGGCGGGCCGGCGCCATCGCCGATCCCGCCATCCGGTTCGACCGGCATCGGGGTCGACGTGGGCGCAGTGTCGGTCGCGGGATCGCCGCCGGTAGTCGTGCCTTCGCCGCCAGCATCGGGCGCGGAACAGGCAGTTACGGAGAGCGCGGCGACACTCAGGACGGCAAGGATTCTCATCGGCATTAGCCTTTCGATTGTTCGCACCCTAGAACGGCCTGCCGCCCCGATCCGATCCGATCCTGTCGGTCGGACCGGATCATCTGGCAGGGGCGGGCTGCCAGCGCGGACGGCAAGGTTTTTCGTCTTTTCCTCAACCCATTGTCGGGATGATGAAGGCGTCCTTGTTGTCCGCATCCGCCGTGCCGTCAGGCCAACGCTGGGTGACCTTCTTGGACTTGGTCCAGAAACGCAGGCCTTCCTGCCCGTACTGGTCGATGTCGCCGAAGCCCGAACGCTTCCACCCGCCGAAGCTGTGGTAGCTGACGGGCACGGGGATCGGCACGTTGATCCCGACCATGCCGACATTCACCCGGTGCGCGAATTCGCGCGCGGCGTGGCCGTTGCGGGTGAAGATGGCGACGCCGTTGCCATACTGGTGCTCGCTCGGCAGGCGGACGGCCTCTTCGAAATCCTTGGCGCGCACGATCTGCAGCACAGGGCCGAAGATCTCTTCCTTGTAGCTTTCCATGTCGGTGGTGACATTGTCGAGCAGGGTGGGGCCGACGAAGAAGCCTTTCTCGTGCCCTTGTAGCGAGAACCCGCGCCCGTCGATCACGACCTCGGCACCTTCCTTCTCAGCAGTGTCGATCCATTCTTCGATCCGCGCCTTGTGCTCAGGGGTCACGACGGGGCCATAATGCGCTTCGGGATCGTTGGAGACGCCGACGCGCAGGGCATTGATCGCGGGGATCAGCTTTTCGCGCAGGCGGTTCGCCGTATCCTCGCCCACCGGCACCACCACGGGCAGCGCCATGCAACGCTCGCCCGCCGATCCGAAGGCCGCACCCGCGAGATCGTTCACCACTTGGTCGAGATCGGCGTCGGGCATCACGATGCCGTGGTTTTTCGCGCCGCCGAAGGCCTGCACGCGTTTCCCGTTGGCGGTGCCGCGCGAGTAGATGTACTGCGCGATGTCGGACGACCCGACGAAGCTGATCGCGGCGATGTCGGCATGGTCGATGATCGCGTCGACCATCTCCTTGTCGCCGTTGACCACCTGAAGCAGCCCCTCGGGCGCGCCCGCTTCGACGAACAGTTCGGCGAGGCGGATCGGCACGCTGGGATCGCGCTCCGAGGGCTTGAGGATGAAGGCGTTGCCCGCCGCGATCGCCATGCCGAACATCCACATCGGGATCATCGCGGGGAAATTGAACGGGGTGATGCCCGCCCCGATGCCGAGCGGCTGGCGCATCGAATAGACATCGATGCCCGGGCCCGCCCCTTGCGTGTATTCACCTATCAGCGCCTGCGGAATCCCGCAGGCATATTCGATCACTTCGAGCCCGCGCTGCACATCGCCATGCGCATCGTCGACGACCTTGCCGTGTTCGCTGGAGAGCAGCTCTGCCAGTTCCTGCTTGTTCGCTTCGACCAGTTCCTTGAACCGGAACATCACGCGCGCCCGGCGCTGCGGGTTGGTCGCGGCCCATTCCGGCTGGACTTCCTTCGCCTTGGCGACAGCGCGTTCGAGCAGCGCGCCATCGCCCAGCGCGACCTCTGCCTGCACCTCTCCGGTAGAGGGGTTCCACACCTTGTGCGTACGGGTGGCTTCGCCGGCGGCAACGCCGGTGGCGAGGTGGTGGTCGATCTGGCGCATGTGGGGGTCTCTCCGCTTGATTTTTGTGCCCGCGCGCTAGCGCCTGTGGGCTTGTCAGATCAAGGGACGGAACGCGTTAGCGTTCCCGAAACCCGGCTGGCTAGCCTCCGCTTACCGCGCGCATCATCTCTGCACACAGGATCGCGCCATAGGTGCCCAGTGCGTAGCCGAGCACCGCCAGCAGCACTCCCACCGGCGCCAGCGCGGGGTGAAACGCGCCTGCGACCACCGGCGCGCTGGCCGCTCCGCCGACATTGGCCTTGCTCCCGACTGCCACGAAGAAGAATGGCGCACGGATGATCCGCGCCACCACCAGCAGCAGGACGGAGTGGATCGTCATCCAGATCAGGCCCACCGCCATGAACAACGGCGCATCGCCCAGCTGGAATATATCCATCTTGGTGCCGATCACCGCCACCAGCAGGAAGATGAAGACGGTGCCGATCTTGGATGCGCCGATCCCTTCAAGCTCGCGCGCGGGGGTGAAGGAGAACAGCAGGCCTATGGTGGTCGCGTTGACGACGATCCAGAAGAACTCGCTCGCCAGAACCGCGTCAGGCCCCATCATGTTGATGAACCAGTAGGACAGCCAGCCTGCGCTCCAGTGCGAGAACGCGACCGTGCCGAAGGTGAAGCCGACCAGCACGATCAGCTCGTTGGCGGTGGGCACGCGCGCGACCCGTTCGCTGAAACTGGCCATGGAATCGCGCAGCCGGTCGACCGCGGAACTGTCCGCCCCCAGCCACCGGTCGACGCGTTCGTGCATCCCCGCGCCATAGAGCAGGAAGGCCATCCAGATGTTCGCGACTACGATGTCGACCGCGACCATCGCCCCATAGTTTTCGATGTTATAGCCATAGACTTCCAGCATCGCGGTCTGGTTCGCGCCGCCGCCGATCCAGCTTCCGGCAAGCGTCGCGAAACCGCGCCACGCGGCATCCGCCCCCTGGCCCGCGATGATCGACGGGTCGAACTGCGCCACGATCCACAGGGCGATCGGCCCGCCGATGATGATGCCCAGCGTTGCGGTGAAGAACATGATCAGCGCCTTGGGACCAAGGCCGATGATACCCTTCAGATCGATGCTGAGCGTCAGCAGCACCAGCGCCGCGGGGAGGAAATAGTCCTTGGCAATGGTCCACAGGTTGGAATTGCTCGCATCGATTACGCCAAAACTGACCAGCAGCGATGGGATCAGGTACGCGAGCAGGATGATGGGCACGAAGGTGAACACCTTGTCCCACACGCCGCCACGCTGGCGCAGGTAAAACAGGATGCCCAGAATTGCGGCGAGGATGCCGAAAATGATGGTGTCGCTCAAGAACATTGTGGTCGGCTTCCTCCGCCCGGGTTTGCTTGTCGGGCCAGCTTTGCACGCCGGCAACGTGAAAGCGATCTTGACCGTCAACGCTGCAAGGTGCAATCGCCGCCGGCCTCTTCGCGGGTGTAGCTCAATGGTAGAGCAGCAGCTTCCCAAGCTGACGACGAGGGTTCGATTCCCTTCACCCGCTCCACAATCCTGAACCAGCCGCAGAAAATCGCCATTCCGGAAGGGTTATTGCTGGCGTGGCCGAGGGGCGGCTATCGGGGGCGGGGGGCACCGCCCTGGGCAAAACCGCGTATGGTGGGAACCCCATACCGCCAACGGCAGAACGAAGCGGGCGTTTGCTGACCATTCCGCAGGGAGCGATCCGCAGTTCGACCCGCTGGGCGGGCGCCTGCTTCCCGGCTGGGCAGGGGTGAGGCGGCTTTCCCGTTGCCGGTTCGCCATTACTTGCCCGCGCGACATATCCCCCCCTTTCGTCGCCTTCGCGGTTGGTCCCGCCACGCCATTGGGTAAAAATTCACCCATGGGTCGTATAGCAGGCGCGTGCATTCGAGACGGCAGCTGTGCCGGAGAGCAGCGCAAGCGAGTGATGGGCGAATGAGCAACGACAATATTGGGCGCGATGTGCTGGCATTCCTGACCGGGAATCTGCTCGATCCGACGCCGCTTAACTATCGCTTCGGCTACCTGTACCTGACCCGGTCGAGCAAGGTGATCTGCCACGAAACGGACACCTACATCGAAAACGGCATGCGCATGAAGCAGGAAACCATCGTCGAAATCATGGGCAAGCACGCCTCTGCCTCCGACGATCCGGAAGAACGCATCGCCGCGCGCGACGAGGCGGTGGAGATGTTCCTCAATGCAGCGGGCGAGCTCGCGCGCGAAACGAAGCGGCAGGCCGACGGGGTCGGACGCGATATCGCCGAGGAAAGCCAGGTCATCCAGGAAGGGGCCGAGGGCGAGGATCTGAAGGGGGCCATCCGCCGGATCGTCGACCGCGCGGCCCAGGCGGAACGCGAACTCTCGACCGCGTCCAGCCAGATCGACCGGCTGCAGCGCGATCTCGAGGAAGCCCGCAACAAGGCGCTGGTGGACGAGCTGACCGGTATTCCCAACCGCCGCGCCACAAGGGCCACGATACAGGATCTGGAGATCCGCAAGGTGCGCTATTGCACCGCGATCATCGACATTGATCATTTCAAGGCGATCAACGACACCTATGGCCACCCCGTGGGCGACCGCGCGCTGCGGCTGGTCGCCGAGTCGCTGAGGGAGGCACTGGCGCCGTGGCCGGTCGGCCGGTGGGGCGGCGAGGAATTTCTCGTCGTCGCCGAAACGCCCGATGCCCAGCGCGTCAGCGAGAAGGTGCAGATCGCCAAGGATGCCCTGGCGGACCGCAATCTGAAGCTGCGCGAAACCGACGAGCCGATGGGCGCGATCACCTTTTCCGCAGGCGTTGCCGCCAATTACGAGACCAGCGAAGAAACGCTCCGCCGGGCCGACAACGCTCTTTACGAGGCGAAGAAAACCGGCCGCAACAAGGTGCTCATCGCGCCCGACACCGGCCGGGTGGCCGACGCGGCCTGAAGCCGACGCGCGGACGTGTCGTCTTTCCTGTTCGGATTTGCCGCGGCGCTGTTGCTCAGCATCGGTGCGCGTGACCAGCTGCTGGTTGCCCGGCTCGCCCATGTGCTGGGCGCTACCATCCTGCTGGCGGCGCTTCTCTCGGCGATCTTCACCGCCGGGTTGATGGCGCTGGCGGGCGATGCGATTGCCAGCATGCTTCCACCGGCGGCACGCCAGATGCTGGTGGCGATTGCGCTGCTGGTCGCCGCGTTCGAGCTGCTTTGGCCCAATCGCGAAAAGCGCCCCGCCGAACCCACCCGGTCGCCCTTCGCCGCCTTCGTCGTACTGCTTGCGCGGCAATGGGGCGATGCGGCGCGTTTCCTGCTGTTTGCGCTGGCCGCTGCCACTGCGCTTCCCGCCTATGTCGCTGCGGGCGGTGCGGCAGGGGCCGGCGTGGCGCTGACAGGCGGCTGGGCGCTGGGCGACGATCTGGAGCGATTGCCGCTACGCGCTTACCGGCTGGCGATGGGGGGCATCGTGCTGCTGACCGGCATCATTCTGGGGCTGGGTGCGCGCGGGATCGTCTGACGCCAGCTGAAAAGATGCCTCGCGCGATCAATCACAGTGATCGATGGTTTGGAGGGAAACACGCGCAGTGTGCGGCGTTGAACGGGTACCCTTTCAGCAATTACAAACCCCAGAATCAGGAGACCAAACATGGCCCAAGCCGGAGATAATTCGAAAACCGCGCTGGTACAGGAACTTAACGGCCTGCTTGCCGATCACCTCGCGCTGTATTTCAAGACCAAGAACTTCCACTGGCACGTCACAGGCCCGCGCTTCCGCGATCTTCACCTGCTGTTCGACGAGCAGGCCATCGAACTGCGCGACCAGATCGACGCCATTGGTGAGCGCGTGCGCAAGCTGGGCGAGGTTACGCTGACCTCCATCGGCTCGGTTGCGCGTGCCACGCAGGTAAAGGATCAGGATTCCACCGATCTGGATGGCGATGCGATGGTGAAGGAACTGCACGCCGACAATGTCGCGATGGTGAAGCGCCTCAAGGGCATGAAGCCGCTCGCCGAAGAAGCGGGCGACAACGCGACCGACGGGCTGCTGGACGACTGGACCGACATGGCCGAGGAGCGCGCCTGGTTCCTCAAGTCCACTCTGGGCTAACTATCCGCGACAGCGATTTCCGAGGGGCCGATCCGCATCTTGCCGGGTCGGCCCCTTGCGGTATGCGTGCACGTGATGAGGCACCTGCTCCCCAAGCCTGTCGAGCGCGTGGCGCTCAAAGTCGCCTACCGGCTGCGCAAGCACTGGCGGCAGATCGCCCGGCCGCAACTCCACGCGATCACCGTGATCATCCGCGATCCGGCGGGGCGCGTGCTGTTCATCCGCCATTCCTACGGCCCAGCCAACTGGACGCTGCCCAGTGGCGGTATCGCGCGCAAGGAAGCGCCCGAGGATGCCGCGCGGCGCGAAATGCACGAAGAACTGGGCGTATCGCTGGGCGAAATGACGGCCGTCGATACTTTTGAAGAGACGGTCTCCGGCGCGCCGCAAACCGCGCATGTCTTCACCGCAGCGATCGAGGATGAGCCGCAGCCCGATGGCAGGGAAGTGATCGCGGCGCAGTTCTTTGCGCTCGACCAGCTGCCCGATCCGCTCAGCGTCCTGACCCGGCGCAGGCTGGACGCATACCTGCGCATGGCGGGCTAGAACAGCGCGAGCTGGCCGTTCTGGCCGTCATCGGGTTCGTCCGCTGTGCCCTCGCGCTCAAGATTCGACAGCGTCAGCCCCATCAACCGGATAGGGCGCGGCAGCGGCAGCTGATCCTGCAGGATTTCGCGCGCCACCGCGGCGAATTCGGCCTTGTCCGCGACATTGCGCGGCAGCGAGCGGGCGCGCGTCGCGATGCGGAAATCGTTGTATTTCAGCTTGAGCGTGACCGTGCGCCCCCGTGCCCGGGCACGCTCGATCCGTTCCCACACGATGTCGACGATCTCGGCCAGCGTGGTCAGCAGCTCTTCCGCCTCGTGCCGGTCGACCGAAAAGGTCCGCTCCCCGCCAACCGACTTGCGGATGCGGTTGGTGCGCACGGGGCGGTGGTCGATCCCGCGTGCAGCGCGGTAGAGATAGTCGCCAAAGCTGCCGAAATGCTGCGCCAGCCACGCGCGATCCTTTGCGGCGAGATCGGCCCCGGTGGCAATGCCGAGGCGCGCCATCTTCTCCTCCCCACGCGGGCCGACCCCGTGAAAGCGCCGGATCGGCAGCGTCTGGACGAAGGCCGCGCCCTCGCCCGGGCGGATCACGCACATCCCGTCGGGCTTGTTCTGATCGCTCGCCAGCTTGGCGAGGAACTTGTTGTAGCTCACCCCCGCGCTGGCGGTCAGCTGCGTCTTGGCGCGGATTTCCTGCCGGATCATCAGCGCGACCTTGGTGGCGGACGGAATGCCCAGCCTGTTCTGCGTAACGTCCAGATAGGCCTCGTCCAGGCTCAGCGGTTCGACCAGATCGGTGTGGTGGCCGAAGATCGCGCGGATCTGATCGGACGCCTCGCGATAGGCATCGAACCGGCTCTTCACGAAGATGAGGTCGGGGCACAGGCGTTTCGCCGTGACCGAGGGCATGGCTGACTTTACCCCGAACTTGCGCGCTTCGTAGCTGGCTGCGGCGACCACGCCGCGCCCGCTCGACCCGCCGACCGCAACCGGCTTGCCGCGCAGATCGGGATTGTCGCGCTGCTCCACGCTGGCGAAGAACGCGTCCATATCGACATGGATGATCTTGCGCTGGGGCGGCGCAGCTGCCGTGTCGTCATCCGCTTGCTGGTGGTCAGTCATCGCTGGCACTGCGATAGCATATCGGTTGCCAATCGGAACCGACGACGCCATCTGCTGTTTTGTGCAGATGCGAAATGATCAATATTCAGCGGGTGAGCGCGCCGACGTTCAGCCCGGGCAAGCGGGCGTTCGTGCCCCCGCGGCGCTGCCGCCTTCGGGCAAGCGGATCGGCGAGCGCCAGCTGATCTGGATGATGGCGCTGCTGATGGCGCTCAATGCGCTGGGGATCGATGCGGTGCTGCCCGCGCTCGACAATCTCGCCGCAGATCTGGGCGCGACGGGCAATTCGCGCCAGTTCGTGGTCGGTGCCTACCTGCTCGCCGCCGGGATCGGTGCACTGGTGCCCGGATCGCTGGCGGACCGGTATGGCCGCCGCCCGGTGCTGTTCACCAGCCTTGGGCTCTACATCCTCTTTTCGCTGCTGTGCGCGGTGGCGTGGAGCTTTGAATCGCTACTGACGCTGCGCTTCCTGCAGGGCTTCGGCGCGGCTGGCATCGTCGCGCTTCCCCCTGCGATCATCCGCGACCGGGTGGGCGGCGACAAGATGGCCCGCATGATGAGCCTGATCTTCGTCATTTTCCTGATGGTGCCCGCGATTGCGCCCAGCATCGGGCAGGGCGTGGTGATGGTGATGGGCGACTGGCGCTGGATCTTCGTGTTCACCGCCGTCGCCGGCGTGCTGATGGGATACTGGGCATGGCGCAACCTGCCCGAGACCCTGCATCCTGAAGACAAGCAGCTGATCCGCCCGCGCGTGATCGTGCGCAACATGCGCGCCACGCTGACCATGCGGCAGGCGCTGGGCTATACGCTGGGGAGCGCGGTGATCTTCGGCGCGCTGTTCGGCTTCATCAACTCGGCGCAACAGCTGGTGGGCGAGGCGTTCGGCGCCGGCCCCTGGTTCCCCGCGATCTTCGCGGCCTGCGCGGGCGCTATGGCGATTGCCAGCTGGACCAATTCGCGGATCGTCGAACGCTTCGGCGCGCGCCGCGTGAGCCACACCGGGCTGTTCCTGTTTCTGGGCGTGGCCGCTCTGCAGCTGTTCTTCGCCACGCAGACCGAGGAAACGTTGTGGACCTTCGTGCCGCTGATGGCGGCCAACATGATGCTGCTGGGCTTCATCGGCGCCAATTTCGGGTCGATCGCGATGCACCCGTTCCAGGAGACCGCGGGCGCGGCGGCCAGCGCGCAAACCTTCATCCGCATGGTCAGCGCCGCGCTGATCGGGGCGGGGATCGGCTACGCCTATAACGGCACCGCGATTCCGCTCGCGACCGCGCTGTTCTGCGGCGCGCTGATCTGCATCGGCCTGGTGCTGTATGCCGAACGCGGCAAGCTGTTCGGCCCGCCGGTGAGCGAGGATTGACTGCGACCGAGGATGAGCGTCCGCTCGTCCTGAGCTTGTCGAAGGGCGATCTCGCAACAGTCCGCACTTCGACAGGCTCAGTACGAACGGTTGTTTTGCGAGCTTAGCCCTCAGCAGGCTCCACCACGCACAGCACTGCCTCGACCTGCACCTGGCCGCCTGTCGCAGCGGCAAGATCGGTCACGGTCCCATCAAACGGCGCGGTGAGCGCGTGCTCCATCTTCATCGCCTCGAGCACCATCAACCGCTGGCCTGCGGTAACGCTGTCGCCCTCGGCCACATCGACCGCGATGTCCTTGCCCGGCATCGGCGCTAGGATCGCGCCATCGCTCGCTGCCAGGGCACCGCCGCCGCGCGCGACCAGATCGAATTCGTGCGCCTGTCCGTCCGCGAACACGACCACGCGTTCATCGTCAGCGAATCCGGGTAGCGATTCGAACAAGACAGCCTCGGCCGGATCCACCGTAGTGAACTCGCCGCCCTGACCCAGCGCCACGCTCAGCCGCATGGCGCGGTTGAGCCGGAAGCCAGCCATCGGCTGCTCGGTCACGCCTGCGGCCAGGAGCGCGATATCGGCAGCGGCGGCGCGGATCGCGTCATCGGGCTGCGGATCGGCGAGCAGGGCATCGCCCTTTTCCTCGATAAAACCGGTGTCGAGCAGCGCATCGGCAAAATCATCCTCGCCCAGCGCATTGCCGAGAAACGCGGCGTTGGTCCGAACGGGCCAGATCTCCACCCCGTCGGTCATCGCGATCAGCTGGTCGATCGCGTCGTCGCGGGTCTCGCCCCACGCGACCAGCTTAGCGACCATCGGGTCGTAATGCGGGCTGATCTCGTCGCCTTCCTCGACGCCGGTTTCGATGCGCCCTTCGTGGCCAAGATCGAGGTGATGGAGCGGGCCGGTTGAGGGCAGGAAGCCCTTGGCCGGATCCTCCGCATAGAGACGCGCCTCGATTGCCCATCCGGCGATGCTGAGCTCTTCCTGCTTCTTCGGGATCGACTCGCCCGCCGCGACGCGCAGCTGCCATTCGACCAGATCGACCCCGGTGATCTCCTCGGTCACCGGATGCTCCACCTGCAGGCGGGTGTTCATTTCCATGAAGAAGATGCGGTCGGCGCGCAGCCCTTCGCTGGCGTCAGCAATGAACTCGATCGTGCCCGCGCCCTCGTAGTCCACCGCCTTGGCGGCGCGCACGGCGGCGGCGCAGATGTCTTCGCGGGTGGCCTCGTCCATGCCGGGCGCAGGCGCCTCCTCGATCACCTTCTGGTGGCGGCGCTGGAGCGAGCAGTCGCGTTCGAACAGGTGGACGACATTGCCGTGGCTGTCGCCGAAGACCTGCACCTCGATATGGCGGGGCGAGGTGATCCATTTCTCGAGGATCACGTCGTTATTGCCGAAGCTGGCCTTGGCCTCGCGGCGGCAGGATTCGAGCGCGGAGAGGAAGTCCCCCTCGGCATCGACCTTGCGCATGCCTTTGCCGCCGCCGCCTGCGACCGCCTTGATCAGGACGGGATAGCCGATCGCGTCGGCCTCCTGTTTCAGGCGTTCGGCGCTCTGGTCGTCGCCGTCGTAGCCCGGCGTCACGGGCACGCCCGCCTCGCGCATCAGCTTCTTGGCGGCGTCCTTCAGCCCCATCGCGCGGATCGAGGATGGCGGCGCGCCGACCCATATCAGGCCTGCATCCTGCACGGCCTCGGCAAACTCGGCGTTCTCGGAAAGAAAGCCGTAGCCCGGGTGGATCGCCTCCGCGCCCGTCTCCTTCGCGGCGGCGATGATCTTCTCGCCCACAAGATAGCTTTCGGCGGCGGGCGAGGGCCCGATATGCACCGCCTCGTCCGCACTGCGCACATGCAGCGCCCTGGCGTCGGCATCGGAATAGACCGCGACCGTGGCGATCCCCATCTGGCGCGCGGTGCGGATGATACGGCAGGCGATCTCGCCGCGATTGGCGATCAGGAGCTTCTGGATCATTCGACAATATCCTCAGGCGTGTACGGTGCGCCGATGCTTTCGCATTCGCTCGGCGGGACCATGGAGAAGCTGGTGTTGGCGACCTTCCAGCCATCATCGGTGCGCACCATGCTGAGCGAGTTGACGCCGCAATGGCTGATCTTGCGATTGGCGAAGAAGGTGTACGGACCCCACACCTGCGCCATGTCGCCATCGATCAGCACGGTTTCGTATTCCATGTATTCGGCGACTTCGCCGGTGCCGCCGGCCCAGCGTTCGAGATGGTCGGACACGGCCACCACATCGGTGCGCGGATCGTCCGGGTCCATCCGGTTATGGATAAAGATCATACCTTCGGGGATCATCTCGCGCGCCAGCCGGGTACGATCCTTGCTCTTCAGGGCATCGAAGAACCGGTCCACGCCGGTCAGCACCTGCTGTTCGGGCGCGGGGAGCGTAGGGGATTCCTGAGCCATGCCCGGCGTGGCGAGCAACAGCGCGGCAAAGGCGGAGCGTGTGATCATGGCCAACCCGCTACCGCCAAGCGGGCCGCAGGTCTACCACCCGGCCACCGGCCTGAGGTCGCCGCGATTATAGGGAGGCCATTCCGTCGGCTCCGGCCCGTATTTGATCACCGCCTCGCCAAAGGCGACGGACACGTGCCACAGCTTCTGGATCTTGGGCACATAGGTGCGCGTGTCCCACGCCAGCTGGCCGCGATCGCGCACCTTGCGCCCGATCGCGCCGTAGATGCGCGCGGCGGACAGCACCGCCCATCGCTGGCGAAAACGCAGGTGCTTCGCGCCCAGCCGCGCGGCATCCTGGTACAGTTCCATCCTGTCGACCACTCTTGCGGCGACGCCGGCGAGCCGGAACCGGTTTTCCTCGTCGGCAAAATTCTCGCGCGTCAGCCCCGCGTCGTCCAGCCATTCCTGCGGCAGGTAGCAACGCCCTGCGCGCGCATCTTCCACCACGTCGCGCACGATATTGGCCAGCTGGAAACCCAGCCCCAGGTCGCACGCGCGGTCGTAGATGAAGCTGTCGTTGGGCGCGAACATCACCCGCGCCATCAGCACGCCGACCGCGCCTGCCACGTGGTAGCAATAGCGCATCATTTCCTTCTCGGTCGCCGGGCTGAAGCCGTTGGCGTCCATCGCGAAGCCGGAAATGACCTCGTTCGCCATGTCGCGCGTGATTCCGGTTTCGCCTGCGACCTGACCCAGCGCATCGAACGCAGGGTCGGCGGTGGCCCCGCCTTCCAGCGCGCGGCGGGTCAGCACCTTGATCGCCTGCAGCCGGTCTTCGATGCCCGCCTGATCGCCCAGTTCGCCGCCCATATCCTGTGCATCGGCCAGATCGTCGCACCGGCGGCACCACGCATAGAGCATCCACACGCGTTCGCGCGTCGGCTTGTCGAACAGCTTGGAAGCAAAGGCGAAGCTGCGCGATCCCTGGGCGATGGCCTCGTAGGATTCGCGCACCAGCCCGCTGCGTTCGCGGCCACCGCCCGCACGCGGTACGGACGGACGCACGAAGCGCGAGGGGACAAGGGGGCGGGCCTGGCTCAAAGTTCGTCGGCACTCATGCGATAGATTGGCGTATTGGGCACATAAGACGCGAGCTTGCCAAGCAGTTCCGGCAAACTGTCCGCAACCTGCAAAATCTCGCGATGTGTTGCGCGAACGAAACCCGTATCCGCCATCCGGTTAACGAAGGCGATCAGATCATCGTAAAAGCCAAACGCGTTGAGCAGGCCGACCGGCTTGTCGTGATAGCCGATCTGCGCCCAGCTGAGCGCCTCGAACAGTTCGTCCATCGTGCCCATCCCACCGGGCAGCGTGATGAAACCGTCCGCCAGATCGGTGAAACGCTGTTTGCGCTGGTGCATGGTGTCGACCGTAATCAACTGGGTGCAATCATGGTTGGCGAATTCGCGCTCCACCATTGCATGCGGGATCACCCCGATCACCTCGCCACCTTCGCCAAGGGCACCCTGCGCCAGCGCCCCCATCAGGCCCAGCCGCCCGCCGCCATAGACGACACCTATGCCGCGCCGCGCCAGCTCGCTGCCGACGTCTCGCGCCAGCTCGATATAGCGCGGGTCCGGCGGCGTCGCCGCACCGCAATAGATGGCGATGCGATTGAGGGGGCGCGCGGAACCGCTCACAGATCCAGCGCGCAGATGGTGGCCATCGTCGCTTTCTCTGCCGGGGGCAGGGCGTCGAACGGGTGGTATACGATGTCCGCAATTCTGGTGCGGTCCATCGAAAGGCGCTTGGTTCCGCGCTCGGTGTTGATCGAACTGGCCAGGCCAGCGGTACTTTCCCCGCACCGCACGTAATAGTGGCGCACGGCCTGTTCGAATTCTGCGTTGGCAGAGGCGGAATAGGTCACGCGCACGGATGCGCTGCGCACGGGAAATCCTGAGCGGGTGATCTGTTTGATGGCCGTCTTGTCGATCGCGTAGGCCGTCCCGTCCGAAGCGGTCGCCACATCCGCGAATTCGAGCGGCGCCAGCCCCCCGGCCTGCATCGCAAATGCCAGCACGGCCCCTGTCAGAAGAGTCGTCACGCACGTCATCCTTTCACCGTCAAATCTTCTTTCGTCAGTCTGATCCGCACACAAAATTGAAGATCAAAACGTCCTGATCGTCGAGCGGCTTTTGCGCGAAGTCCATTCTGATGTCGTCCATCCATTCGGCACCATCGACCATGGCATCGGGCGCTTCGGCCCATGCGCCGGCGATACCCATGCGCTTGTCTGCGCAATCGACGGCCATGGCGAGATCGGCCACGAAGGGCGCTTCATCCGGCAAGAGCAATTCCGTGCGCATGAGGACGAGCGGCAGATCGACGCCGTCGACATTGCGCGACGACTTCCAGCTGGAGTCGATCCACAAGGTCCCCTCGTCATCCGCGAACAGTTTCACCCATTCGTGCGACTGGCCTTCTTCCACCAGCGGGGAGGTTTGCGGGCCGGGCACGGCGGCCAGCAAGAGCATCAACGCGGCAAAAATCATTTCAGCAAATCCTCGATCATCAGGCCTGCAGTCGCCTTCGCGCTGCCGACCACGCCGGGGATGCCGGCACCCGGATGGGTGCCCGCGCCGACGAGGTAGAAGTTCTTGATCACATCGTCGCGGTTGTGCCCGCGGAAATAGGCGCTTTGCGTCAGCACCGGCTCGAGGCTGAAGGCGCTGCCCAGATGCGCGTTGAGGTCATGCGAAAAGTCGCTCGGCGCATAATGGAACTTGGTCACGATACGGCTATGGATGTCGGGCACCAGCCGCTTGCCCACCTCGTCGAGGATGCGTTTTTCCAGCAGCGGGCCGACCTCGTCCCAGTCGACCGGCAGCTTGCCCTGGTGGGCGACCGGGACCAGCGCGTAGAACGTGCTCATCCCCGGCGGCGCCATGCTCGGATCGCTCTTGCTCGGGTGGTGGAGGTAGATCGAGAAATCCTCCGGCAGCACGCCGTGGTCGTAGATATCCTCAAGCAGGCCTTTGTAGCGCGGGCCGAACAGGATCATGTGGTGCGCGATGCCCGGCCAGGTGCCTTCCAGCCCGAAGTGCACCACGAACAGCCCGGGGCTGTAGCTCTTGCGCTTCAATCTGCGCCCCATGCTCCACCCGCGTTGCGAGCGGCCCAGCAGGTCGCGGTAGGAATGCATGATGTCGGCATTGCTGGCGACCGCATCGAACCCCTGAACGAAACCGCTTTTCGTCGTCACGCTTTTCGCCCGATTGGCGTCGACCTCGATGCCGACCACCGGATCGCCCACGCGCATGGTGCCGCCCAGCCGCTCGAAATGGCGGACCATTCCGGCGATCAGCTGGTTGGTGCCGCCCTTGGTCCACCACACGCCGCCGTCCATCTCCAGCTTGTGGATCAGGGCGTAGATCGCGCTGGTCTTCATCGGATTGCCGCCGACCAGCAGGGTATGGAAGCTCAGCGCCTCGCGCAGCTTCTCGTTCTCGACGAACTTGGAGACCATCGCATAGACGCTGCGATAGGCCTGCTTCTTGGCCAGCGCGGGCGCGGCCTTCAGCATCGATTTGAAGTCAAGGAAGGGCACCGTGCCGAGCTTGAGATAGCCTTCCTCGTACACCCCGGCCGAATAGTCGAGGAAGCGGCGGTAGCCTTCGACATCCCTGGGGTTGAGCTTGGCGATCTCGTCGAACAGTTCGTCGTGATCGTTCGAATAGTCGAAATTGGTGCCATCGGGCCAGTTGAGGCGGTAGAACGGCTTGACCGGCACCAGCTCCACATCTTTCGCCATGTCATGGCCCGACAGCGCCCACAGCTCCTTCAGGCAGTCCGGGTCGGTGACCACGGTCGGCCCGCCGTCGAAGGTGAAGGTGCCCTTGTCGGTCTCTTTTTCCCAGAAATAGGCGCGGCCGCCGGGCTTGTCGCGACCTTCGATCACGGTGGTCGCGATACCGGCGCTTTGCAGGCGGATCGCAAGCGCGAGCCCGCCGAACCCGGCCCCGACGACGCATGCATTGCGGGTTTCAGCCATCAGTTTGCGATCCTTCCTGAGAGGTCAAAGGGGGGCGATGCCCCGCCAGCGCGCGCAAGGCACGCGAAATCGGCACCGGCGGCTTGCCGGTGAGCGTCCTGAGCTTGTCCGCCCCGGTCGACCGGGCGGCGTAGAACCGCTCGATCAGGCCGGGCGACAGGCGGTAGAAGCGCGAGAAGATGCGGTATCGCTCGTCCGGCTTCGCCGCACCGAACAGCATCGTGCCCAGCATGCGGTAGAAGCCCGTGCGCTGCCACACGCGGCGTGCGTGCGCCTCCAGCAGGGCCGCCATCTGCTCGCCGGTCAGGTCGCGGTTCTCTGCCACCAGCAGGGCGGTTTCCACCGCGAAGGGCAGCGTATAGCTGGTCAGCGGATGGGCGATCATGCCGCGCGCGCCCGCCATCGCGACGCCGGGCACGCGCATCTCGCGCTGATAGCGCGCCAGATCGCCGCCGGTCACCACCGGCAGCACGCCGGTTTCGAAGCCGATCGGCTCGCCTTCCCAGCCCAGCCGCGCGCAGTAGCGGTCGATCCGCCGCGAAAGTGCCGCGCGGTCGAGCACCGGGGTATCCTGGTAATAGGTGTCCTCGACGAACAGCTGGTCCGCGGCCAGCGGCAGGGTGTAGACGAAGCGGAAGGCATCGTGCTGGCGGACCTTTGCGTCCATCACGATCGGGCGGTCGACCCCGTGCGGCGCCTCGGTGCGAAGGTGGCGGCCCATGAACACCTGCCAGCCGCCCTGAAACGCATCGGAGAGAATGAAGCCGCGTGCGTCGATCACGCAGCGCGCCTCGATCCGGTCGCCGCCTTCCAGCGTTGCCCCGCGCGCATCGACCGCCGCGACCGTGCGCCCCGTGTGGATGGTGGACTGGGCCAGTTCGCGGCGCAGCGCGGCATCGAAATCGGCCGACGAGAGCGAGCAATAGGTGCTGTCCAGCCGGCGGGAATGCTCGGGGAAATGGACATCGTAGCCTGCCGGCCACTGGATCTTGCGAAACGGCCCGAGCAGCGCCGTGCCTTGCGGCGAGAGGTCGCTCTCGAACCAGCTCCAGCGATGATTGCCGCCCAGCATATCGCCCGCTTCGACCAGCACTACCGACAGCGACGGGTCCGCGCGCCGCAGGGCGAGCGCGATCAGCCCGCCTGCGAGCCCGCCGCCAAGTATCGCAATGTCTGCACGCGGCTGTGCGTCGGACCGGGTCATGGCTCGCTCGTAGGGCGGTCTTGGAAAAGGTGCAAATGGACTCCGGAGAGGCGCTCGCGCAAATCTGCCTGCATGGTGCGATGCGGAACTTAGCGGCGTCGATTTCGTTCGGGTGGCGCAATCTGAGGGAATTCACAAATGCGCATTTTCGTAAGCTCGGCCATCGCCGCGGCCGCCTGCCTTGCCGCCATGCCGGCCCAGGCGCAGACCGGCCCCGATCCCGATGCCATTCCCGAAGACGCCGCCGAAGGCAGCGTCTTCGACGGCGACTGGGTGCAGGTCGGCGTCGGCGTGGGCTACGGCCCGGACTACGACGGGTCCGACGATTACGAGGTGTTTCCGCTACCGCTGATCCGCGGCAAGCTCGCCGGGGTCGATATCCTGCCGCGACCGGCTGGCGTGGCGCTCGATTTCGTTCCCGATGGCGACGGCAAGGTGTCTTACACGTTCGGCCCGGTGGTCCGGGTGCGCAGCGGGCGCACGGGCGACATCGAAGATCCGGTTGTCGCCGCAGCGGGTGAACTCGATACCGCGATCGAAGTCGGCCCGACCGCAGGCGTAAGCTATTCGGGCCTGCTCAATCCGTTCGACAGCATCAGCTTCAGCGTCGATGCGCGGTGGGATATCGCGGGCGCCCACGAAGGTCGCACGATCAGCCCCAGCGTCACCTATTTCACCCCGGTGAGCCGCGGTGCGGCCGTGAGCCTGGCGCTGTCGGCAGAGCACGCGGACGACAAGTTCAACGATTACTACTTCTCGGTCACGCCCGCGCAGTCGCTGGCCAGCGGGCTGCCGGTCTACAAGGCCGATGGCGGATTCAACAAGGTCGGCGCGAACCTGATCGCCGGGTTCGACCTGGATGGCAACCTGCTGAACGGCGGGCTCGCGCTGTTCGCGATCGGCGGATACTCGCGGATCGTCGGCGACGCAAAGGACTCGCCCTTTGTCGCGCAGCGCGGCAGTGCCGATCAGTGGCTCGGCGGCGTCGGGGTGGGCTACACCTTCTAGCCCGGGCCCCGACGCAGGCGACGAAACATCAGCCCGTCGCCACCGCCTGCTCTGCCGCAGCGGTCAGTTCGCGCAATGCGGCCATGTGCGACGCAAAGGCGGTGCCGCCCTTTCGTGTCAGCGAAGCCCAGGTCCGTTGCCGGCCATCGCGCGGTGCCTTCACGATCTTCACATACCCGGCGTCGGACAGGGCGGTCAGATGCTTGGAGAGGACGCTGTCGCTGACATCGAGCACCTCCCTGATCGTCGCGAACTCAAGCTCATCGGCGCGGGCCAGCATGGCGACGATCTGCAATCTTGCCGGGGCATGCAGCGCCATGTCGATCTCGGCCCTCATACCCGCCCCCGCCGCAGGTCTGCCTGATAGATCTTTTCCCATAGCAGGCTGAGCATCGTGCTGCCGATCAGCATAGCTGCCGCAATCGTCCAAAACAGCGGGCTCGACGACGGTGCTTCGATCCAGAACTCCGTGGCCACCAGTGCGGCGATGAAGAAAGCGAACTGCAGCGCCAGCACCCAGCCGGTACGGCCTTTCTGATAGCCGCTGACGAACATGCCATGGCGCTTCTTGTCGTCGCGCACGACCAGGAATATCGACAGCAGCACGATGCCCAGAATGGGCAATTGTGCGCCGAGCGGCGAAGCGATGCTCACCAGCACGAGCGCCATCATCACGCCGAAAATCGCGTGTCGCCAGAGCGGCCAGGTCATGCGGTCGGCCATCAGCCGATCGGTATTCTTAACGGCATCCAGTGCCGATTGGGCTTCATTCCTGTTCATCTAAACCTCCTTCACTTTCCAATATGGAAAGCAATAAGCGACACTTTCCTTCTTGGCAAGTGAAAACTTTCCAAGTTGGAAAGTTGTGCGGCGGGCTTTGGTATGGGCCAAAAAAGGGGCGCGAAGGCCAGACCTTCGCGCCCCTTTTGCCGTGATGGATGAACCCTCAGTCCTCGCTGACTTCCTCGATCATCAGTTCGGGCCGCGGGCCGGGCAGTGCGGCGTTGCGGTTGCCCGTCTTCAGATAGGTATCGAACCACTGCATCATGCGCAGATTGTAATCGTAGCGCGCGGCGGCCATCCGGTTGCCGTGGCCTTCGCCCGGATAGAGCACCAGCCGCACCGGAGTATCGGGCTTGCGCACCTTGATGTTGCGATACAGCTCGTAGCTCTGCGTCGGGCTGACCCGCGTATCTTCTGCGCCGTGCATGATCAGGATCGGCGTTTCCGCCTTGTCGACGTGATAGATGGGCGAGACTTCGAGCATTCCCGTCCAGTCTTCCCACGGCCATTTGCGGGCGTGCACGTTGTACATTTCCATCGGAATGTCGGTCGTGCCGAACTTGCTGATCTGGTTGGAAATGCCGACGAACATCACCGCCGCGGCATATTCGTCCGACAGCGCGGTGGCGCCCCATGCGCTGGCATAGCCGCCATAGCTGCCGCCGGTGATCCCGGTGCGGTCGGGGTCGGCGATTCCGGCATCCACCAGAGCGCGCTTGCCATCGACGATATCGTTGAATTCCTTGCCCGCATAATCGTTCTGGTGGGCCTTGGCGAAGGCGGTGCCATAGCCGGTCGAGCCGCGATAATTGGGCAGAAACACGGCATAGCCCTGACCCGCCGCGACCTGGCCGGGATTGCTGTAACCGGTCACCCAGCCGTTCGATTCATGCGCCTCGGGCCCGCCGTGGACATCCATGATCAGCGGAGCGCCGCCGCTGGGAACGCCGCCGACGGGTTCGATCAGGACGCCTTCGATCTGCTGCCCGTCGCGCGCGGTGTAGGTCATCGTGCGCTGGGTGCCGAAGTCGATCTGCGCCAGCCATGGATTATGCTGCGTCCAGCGGGTGAAGGTGCCGCTGTCGAGGGCGAACAGCTCGCTGGGGTGCTGCGGGCTGTTGGCGGTCACGAACATCCGCTCGCTGCCGCCGTTTTCCAGGCTGGTCGGGATCAGCGCGCCCGGATCGATTTCCTCCACCATGGTGCCATCGGCGCTGTAGATACGGATCATCGTGTCCGCACCCTTGTCGATGATCGCGGCGAGCCGCCCATCGGGAAGCCATTCGGTATCCCCGGTCGCCTCGGCCGCGCCCTCGTTCAGCGCGCGATAGGTGCCGTCCGCGATGTTGACGAGGTGCAGCGTCGTGGCCGCCGGATCGTTGATGTCGACCCCGGCGACCATCGAAAGCTGCCTGCCATCGGGCGAAATCTCGATATCGCCCAGCTTGCCCGGCGTCGCGACTTCGCGCAGCACCCGGCCATTGGCGAGATCCAGGATGTTGACCCTGCTGGAGGTGTAGGTGTCGTCGATTTGCGGGGTCGGCTGGCTCTCGATCACGCCGTAGCGGTTGTCCGGCGTCACCGCGAAGCTGGTGACGTAGCCGGGCACGGTGATCTCGCTCGGCTCGGCGTCGATCTCGTCGTTGCCCACGCTGGCGGAGAACAGGCGGTTGAAGCGGTCTTCTTCTTCGTAGACGATCGCGTTGAAGCCATCTTTCGCTTCCGCCTTGCGATCCGTGTCCGGCGTTGCGCCGGCGAGCAGGTACAGCGTGCTGCCATCGGGTGCCCAGGCGTAGCTGCGCACGCCGGTATCCTTCACCGCCGCCAGCTTGACCTGCGCCCCGCCATCGACCGGGATGCCCCAGACCGCGCGATCTTCGCTGCCCTTGCTCCACAGGAAGCTGACCATCCGCCCGTCGGGGGAGAACTTCACGGTGGAGACCGAGACATCCTCCGGCAGGAAGACGCGTTCGTTGTTCGGGCCATAGGCCATCATCAGCTGCAGGGTGGTGCCGCCATTATCCTCACCCATGGTGACATCGGGCAAGCTTGCAGTGGTGTAGGCGACGCGCGTGCCGTCGGGGGAGACGGCGACGGTGCCCACGCTTTCCAGCTTGGCGACGTCTTCCGCCGTCATCGGGCGCGCCTGCGCGGTTGCGGCGATCGATACGCCGGCAAGCAGGGCGGCGGCGGTAAGGGCAGGTCGGGTCATGTGCTTCATCTTCGAGGGCATCCTCTCTAGGGGGTTTGTCTCTTCGGATTTGGTTGTGCCGGGCAATGGTATAATGCGGGGCGCGCAGAGCGCAAATCCGGCGGGTTCAAGGGGAGAAACGAATATGCGTCTGGTATGCTGGATGATCATGGCTGTACTCGTGCTGACCGGTGTGCCCGCGATGGCGCAGGTCACCGTGATCTATGCCGGGTCGGTGATCCGCGATGCCGACAGCGAGCCGATCGGCCCGGCGACGATCACGATCAGCGACGGGCGTATCCTCTCGATCGCGCAGGGGCACCAGACGCCCACCGGCGAGGCGCGGGTGATCGATCTGGCGGACAAGACCGTGCTGCCCGGCCTGATCGATCTGCATGTTCACCTGACGGGCGATCCGGGCGGCGACTTCTGGAAGGAAGCGGTGGAGCCCGATGAATGGGGGGTGGTGGTGGGCGCCAAGAATGCGCGGGTCACCGCGCTTTCGGGCTTCACCACGGTGCGCGAGGCAGGCAGCGGCCCAGAAACCGCGTTCGCGCTGCGCCGGGGCACGGCAGAAGGGCTGATCCCCGGCCCGCGTATCATCGCAGCGGGCGTGCCGCTGGCGATCATCGGGGGGCATGGCGACGTCAGCGGCTTCCGGCCCGAGGTGAACGAGGTACTGGATACCGGCTTCACCTGCACCGGCGCGGTGGAATGTGCGGCCAAGGTCCGCCTCGCCAGCCAGAACGGTTCGGACGTGATCAAGATCACCGCCACGGGCGGCGTGCTTAGTCAGCAGGGGCGCGGGCTCGGCGCGCACTTCACCAGCGCGGAAATGCAGGCGATTGCCGAGACCGCGCATTCGCTGGGCCTCAAGGTGATGGCCCACGCCCACGGTGCGCGCGGGATCGAGGCGGCGAGCCGCGCTGGGATCGATACCATCGAACACGGCACCTATCTGGACGAAGCGGCAGCGCGCGCCATGCGCGAAAACGGCACCGTGCTGGTGCCCACGCTGCTCGCCTTTCAGGGCGTGAGCGAGCGGCTGGGGCAGGGCGTTTACACCCCCGTGGTCGAGGCGAAGATCCGCGCGGTGTCCGAAACCGCGAAAGTGTTCATGGGCAAGGCGCTGGAATGGGGTGTGCCCATTGCCTTCGGCACCGATGCGGGCGTGTTCGAACATGGCCGCAATGCAGGCGAATTCGCCCTGATGCGCGCGCAGGGGATGAGCGACCGGCAGGCGCTTGCCAGCGCGACCACCATGGCTGCGCGCGTGTTGGGCATGGAGGACGAGATCGGTCGCCTTGCTCCGGGGTATTCGGCAGACATCATCGCGGTCGATGGCAATCCGCTGGAGGATGTGACCGTGCTGGAGAATGTCGACTTCGTGATGGTGCGCGGCCGGGTGATCGAATAGCCCGCGAGCGGGCGAATGCCTAACGCTGCTGGTCGATTGCGCAGCGCGGCTGATCGAACCCGTTTGGCGGTTTGCGCCACCGCGCCTAGTCTCCCGCGCGATCCATCCGAGGGGGAACCACCAATGACCATCCGCCACCTGCTGACCGGAGCCGCCGCGCTCGCCTTTCTTGCCGCGCCCGGCGTTGCCTTCGCGCAGACCGCTGCCGAACCGGCAGCCGATATCGATCTCGACGTCCGGGCCGACAACTCCGAGATGTCCGAACACGACAAGCTGTTTGCGCTGTTCGCCGATTCCGATGCGCGCAGTCTTGAGCTCAACCCGCTCGGCCGCCTGTTCCGTGGCGACGATACCAATGCGGACCGGCTGGGCGACTTCCTGACCGACGCCGCCTTTTATGCCGGGCTGCGCGACACCCAGCTCAACGTTGCGCTGCTGGAGCAGATCGACCGCAGCAAGCTCTCCGCCACGGACAAGCTGGCCTACGACGTCTTCCTCTACAATCAGGAACAGTCGCTGAAGGGCAGCACGCCGGAGATCCGCGCGCTGACGGAAGTTCGCCCGCTCAATCACTTCAGCGGGCTGCACACTTTCTATCCCAATTTCGCGAGCGGCACGGGCGCGGCGCCGTTCCGGACGCTCGCCCATTACGAAGACAATCTGAGCCGGCACGACGATTACATTGCCATCACCGACCGCTCGATCGCGAAATTCCGCGAAGGAATGGAAACCGGCGTGCTCGAAACGAAGCTGACCATCGGCAATGTCGTCGAACAGCTGAACACGCAGCTCGCGGTTCCGATCGCGCAGTCGCAGTTCATGGGGCCGACTACGATGTTTCCGGCCGATTTCTCGCCCGCCGACACAGCCCGGCTGACCGCCGCCTACGAGGCCAAGACGAAGGAAATCTACGCCGCGCACACCCGGCTGCGCGATTTCCTGCGCGACGAGTATCTGCCCGTCGCGCGCGAGGAAGTCGGCCTGTCGCAGATGAAGGGCGGCGAAAAGCTGTACGCGCAGATGATCGAAAGCACGACCACGCTGCCGCTGGAGGCGGACACGATCCACCAGCTCGGCCTGTCCGAAGTGGCGCGGATCAAGGGCGAGCTTGAGGCGCTGAAGGCGGAAGTCGGCTTCGATGGTACGTTGACCGAATTCTTCGACTACGTGCGCACCGATCCGCAGTTCAAGCCGGAGAGCCGCGAGGCGCTGACGCAGAGCTATTACGATATCGGCGAGCGGGTCGATGCGAAGATCGGCGAGCTGTTCAGTCTCGTCCCCAAGTCGCAGCTGAAGATCGAGCCCTACGATCCCAGCATCGAGCAGTTCAGCGCGGGCGGTTCGTACCAGTCGGGCACGCCCGACGGTTCGCGGCCGGGCACGTTCTTCTTCAACGCCTACGACCTGCCCAGCCGCCTGACGACGGGCAATGTCACGCTGTACCTGCACGAGGGCGCGCCGGGGCATCACTTCCAGATCAGCCTGGCGCAGGAGAACGAGGATCTGCCAGCCTTCATGCGCTTTGGCGGCACCACTTCCTATGTCGAAGGCTGGGCGCTCTACGCCGAAACGCTGGGCTACGAGATGGGCTTCTACGAGGATCCCTGGGCGCGTTACGGCACCCTGCAGGACGAACAGCTGCGCGCGATGCGGCTGGTGGTGGATACGGGGCTGCATTCCAAGGGCTGGACGCGCGATCAGGCGATCGACTTCATGCTGGAAAATTCGGGCATGACCCGCACCGAAGTGGTGGCCGAGGTCGAACGCTATATCGCCATTCCGTCGCAGGCGCTGGCCTACAAGATCGGCGCGCTGAAGATTCAGGAACTGCGCGAACGGGCCGAGGCCGAGCTGGGCGATGCCTTCGATATCAAGGCCTTCCACGCGCAGGTCCTGAACACCGGCGGCCTGCCGCTGCCCGTTCTCGAAGCGAAGATCGACCGCTGGATTGCGGGCGGCGGCGGCTGATCCGGCCCGCACGCCCGGCCCGCTATCTGTAGCAATTCGGGGCGCGCCGGTGACGGTGCGCTGCCGGATGCTTGCGCAAGCGCCGCGCATCGGCCATCAAATCTTCGATTACTATCGGTTTTCCGGGGGCGAGCCGCACTCGGCGTTATCGCCACCGCCGCTTCTCGTGAGAAGAAAGACCGGTAGCGATGGGCACCGGCCCCCCAAGCCCAGGCCAACCACCGACGAAGGAGCATGCGAAGCACAATGGCCACCGCCGATACCATCCCCGCCTGGATCGTCATGTTCCTTGGCATCTATTCCTTTGCCGCTTCGATGGGCGAGCTGCGCATGCCCGGCACATGGAAGGGGATGATGCAGGATCTGGAGCAATCGCCGGGCATGCGGTTCATCGCCGGCGTGCTGACGCTTTCGCTGGGAGCGGTCATCTACCTCGTCACGCCGTGGCGGCCGGAAGACTGGCTGTATATCGCGGTCTCCGCGCTGGGCGGACTGCTGACCGTCGAAGGCATCCTGTTCCTCGCCGCAGGCGAGCGGTTCGTGACCCTGGGCAAGCGGCTGATTGCGAGCGCGAGCGAGGTCTGGGCTGGCATTGCCGCGGTGCTGGGCGCCGGATTCATCTTCGTCGCGCTGTCGCGGCTGGATACGTTTTAGCGATCAGGCGACAGGGCGGGCACTCGCCGCCACTCAGAACACCACGGTCTGGCGCAGCGCCGTTCCTTCCGCCATCGCATCGAAGCCGGCGTTGATGTGTTCGAGCGCCATGCTCTCGCCCAGCAAGCGGTCGACCGGCAGCAGGCCCGCGCGATACATCGCGATGTAGCGCGGGATATCGCGCAGCGGCACGCCGCCCCCCAGATAGCTGCCTTTCAGCGTGCGCTCCTCGCCCACCAGCATTGCCGGGCTTAGCGAAAGGCGTGCATCGGGGTGTGGCAGTCCGGCGGTTACGGTGGTGCCGCCGCGCCGCGTCACCTGCCATGCAAGCTCCAGCGCAGGTGCAACGCCCGCCATTTCCAGCGCGCACTCGACGCCGCCACCGCTCGCCTCGCGCAGCTGCGCCGCGCAATCGGGATCGCGCGAATCGAACACCGCATCCGCGCCCAGCTCCTGCGCCAGAGAGAGCTTGCCCGGCTCGATATCGACCGCCGCGATCCACGAAGCACCCGCCGCGCGCGCCCCCAGCAGCGCGTTGAGCCCGACCCCGCCAAGGCCGATCACCGCCACGCTCGATCCCGGCTGGATGCGCGCCGTGTTGAACGCCGCGCCGACGCCGGTCAGCACCGCGCAGCCGAACAGCGCAGCCTCGGTAAAGGGCAGGTCGCGGTCGATCTTCACCGCCGATCTGCGGTCGACCACGATGTGGCTGGAAAATGCCGATACTCCCAGATGGTGATTGACGGTGCCCGTGTGCGTATCGATCCGCCGCGCGCCCGACAGCAGCGTGCCCTCCGCATTGGCCGCCGCGCCCGGTTCGCACAGAGCCGGGCGTCCGGTCGCGCACGGCAGGCAATGGCCGCAGCTCGGCACGAAGACGAGGACGACATGATCGCCCTCGGCCATGTCGGTGACGCCGCGCCCCGCCGCGCGGACCACGCCTGCCGCCTCGTGCCCCAGCGCCATCGGCAGCGGGCGAGGGCGGTTGTTGTCGATCACCGACAGGTCCGAATGGCACAGGCCCGCCGCCTTGATCTCGACCAGCAGTTCTCCATCGCCCGGATCGCCCAGTTCGGCGGTTTCGATGGTCAGCGGTCTGCTGTCCGCATAGGCCCGCGGGAGCCCGGCTTCGCGCAGGATGGCGGTGGTGATCTTCATCGGCGGTGTCCGTTTCGCTGTTCGAGCGGTAGCCTAGCATGATCGGTGTCGCGGTCGCGAGGCGGATCGGGGGAACGTTTCCCGCGAACCCAGGTTGGATCAGCATGATAAAACTGGCTCTCATCTGTCTCGTCGTCGCCGCTGTTGCCGCGATCCTTGGTTTCGGCGGTGTTGCCGGTGCCTTCGTCGATATCGCGATCTGGCTGGCGGTGATCGCCGCCGTGCTGTTCGTGATCTTCCTGGTTCTGGGAATTTTCGCGGGCAAGAAGGCGGGCGACGCGCTCGACTAGCAGGCCCGGCGGATCGGCCCCGCGCTTTACGCGGGCTGCCGCCTGCCCTACAGTTCTGACATCCCCGGGGAGCCTGCCGCGCAAACGCAGGTTGAGAGCGGAATATGCCGCGACCCGTCGAACCTGATCCCGGTAATACGGGCGGAGGGAGGGAGCGGTTCTGGAAACACCCGGCCACCGCCCTCGCTCCGATTTACGAGGAGCGTTTTTGATGGCTGATATCCCCGCACGAACTGAAATCGGCGTCACCACGGGCCCCATCCGTGGCAGCCGCAAGGTCCACGTTGCCGCGCGCACGGGTTCCGGCGTGCGCATCGCCATGCGCGAGATCGATCTGGAGGGCGGCGAGCCGTCGCTGCGCGTCTACGACACCTCCGGACCTTACACCGATCCCAACGCCGCGATCGACATCAACGCAGGCCTACCCGAGCTTCGCCGCGAATGGATCATGGGCCGCGGCGATGTTGAGGAATACGACGCGCGCGAGGTGAAGCCGGAGGACAACGGCCAGCTTGGACCCGATCGCTCGGGCGGCGTGCCGCAGTTCCCCAGCGTGGTGAAGCGCCCCTTGCGCGCCAAGGCAGGCCAGAACGTCAGCCAGATGCACTATGCGCGCAAAGGCATCATCACGCCCGAGATGGAATATGTCGCCGAGCGCGAGAACCTTGGCCGCGAGATCATCGCTGCTGAGCGCGACGGTGAAAGCTGGGGCGCGGAGATCCCCGACTTCATCACCCCCGAATTCGTGCGCGACGAAGTGGCGCGCGGGCGGGCGATCATCCCCTCCAACATCAACCACCCCGAAAGCGAACCGATGGCGATCGGGCGCAACTTCCTGGTCAAGATCAACGCCAATATCGGCAATTCCGCCGTCGCATCCGATGTCGCCAACGAAGTCGACAAGATGGTCTGGTCGATCCGGTGGGGCGCAGACACGGTGATGGACCTCTCCACGGGGCGGAACATTCACGACACGCGCGAATGGATCATCCGCAACTCGCCCGTCCCCATCGGCACCGTGCCGATCTATCAGGCGCTCGAAAAGGTCGGCGGCATTGCCGAGGACCTAACGTGGGAGATCTTCCGCGACACGCTGATCGAGCAGGCCGAACAGGGCGTCGACTATTTCACCATCCACGCTGGCGTGCGCCTGCCCTACGTGCCCATGACCGCCAAGCGCGTCACCGGCATCGTCAGCCGCGGCGGCTCGATCATGGCGAAATGGTGCCTCGCGCATCACAAGGAGAGCTTCCTCTACGAACGCTTCGACGAGATCACCGAGATCATGAAGGCCTATGACATCGCCTATTCGTTGGGCGACGGTCTGCGCCCCGGCTCCATCGCCGATGCCAATGACGAGGCGCAATTCGCCGAGTTGTACACGCTGGGCGAGCTGACCAAGCGCGCGTGGGAGCAGGACGTGCAGGTGATGATCGAAGGGCCGGGCCACGTGCCGATGCACAAGATCAAGGAGAACATGGACAAGCAGCTGGAGGCGTGCGGCGAGGCTCCGTTCTACACGCTCGGGCCGCTCGTCACCGATATTGCGCCGGGTTACGACCACATCACCAGCGGCATCGGCGCGGCGCAGATAGGTTGGTACGGCACCGCGATGCTCTGCTACGTCACGCCAAAGGAACACCTCGGCCTGCCCGACCGCGACGATGTGAAAGTGGGCGTGGTGACCTACAAGCTCGCCGCCCACGCCGCGGATCTGGCGAAGGGGCACCCGGCCGCGCAGGTACGCGACGATGCGCTGAGCAAGGCGCGCTTCGAATTCCGCTGGCGCGACCAGTTCAACCTGTCGCTCGATCCCGACACGGCCGAGCAATACCACGACCAGACGCTGCACGCAGAAGGCGCCAAGACCGCGCATTTCTGCTCGATGTGCGGGCCCAAGTTCTGCTCGATGAAGATCACGCAGGAAGTGCGCGACTTCGCGGCGAAGCAGAACTCCGACAGCTATCTGGCGGGCGAGAACCTCAAGGGCGAAAACACCCCGCAGCAACGCGCCGAGAACGAGAAGGGCATGGAGACCATGAGCGAAGTCTACCGCGCCAAGGGCGAGAGGCTGTATCTTCCGGAAGGGGAAACGCGCGAGGATTAGGCTCCGTCACATTTTCGACAATTTCGGAACTCTGACGGCTCCCGTCCATTGATCGGGTGAAGGCGCGGGGCGGCTGATAATTGCCCCCACACAGGGGCGGTCGGCCCGCGCCATTGCCTATCCTGGCCAAGCCTTTTTCCAAGGATACTACCCGCCATGAACAAGATGACCCTCGCACTCGCGTCCGCCGCCTCGCTCGCCCTCGTTGGCTGTGGCGATCCGGTCGACGACACCACCACCATGGACGAAGATGTCGCCATGGCCGACCAGAACACCGCTGATACCGACGCAATGACCGAAGGTACGATCGTCGAAGTCGCACAGGGCAACGACGATTTCTCGACCTTGGTTTCGGCCATCACTTCGGCCGACCTTGCACAGACGCTGTCCGGCACCGGCCCGTACACCGTGTTCGCGCCGACCAATGCGGCGTTCGAAAAGGTGCCGCAGGCCACGCGTGACGAGCTGATGAGCGACGCCGGCAAGGAAGACCTGAGCAACATCCTCACCTACCATGTCGTGGAAGGTAACACCGATGCCGCCGCGCTGATGCAGGCGATCGAGGACGCCGGTGAAGACGGCTACGAACTGACGACCGTCAACGGCGCCACGCTGACCGCGATGATGGATGGCAACAACGTCGTCCTGCGCGACGCAGCGGGCAACACCGCGACCGTCACGATGACTGATGTCGAGGCTTCGAACGGTGTGATCCACGCGATCGATACCGTGCTGATGCCCTCGTAATCTGGCACCATACCGAACCGAAGAAGGCGGCCCGCAAGGGTCGCCTTTTTTGTTGCGTCGGGCCCGGCCGACCCGGCGGCCCGCATCGCCGCTTCGCGCTTGATAGATCGCGCGCGCTGGCGCAGTCTCCCAGCCTTCAAGCAGAGGGGGGACACCATGCACAACGGCCTGAAATTCACCGGAGCCATCGCGCTCGCCCTGTTCGCCGCGGGCGGAGCGCAAGCGCAGGACGCGCCGCCCAAGCAGACGCTGATGCCCGAAAACGCTGAGGCGCGGGCGTTTCAGGAAGCGGTCGGCTATTCCTCGGCGGTGATCCACGGCGACACGATCTACCTCTCGGGCGTGGTGGCGGGGCCGCTGGAGGGCGAGGATTCGATGGAGCCCGCCTTTACCCGCGCGTTCGAATACCTCACGCGCACGCTCGAACGGCTGGGCGCGACGTGGGACGATGTGCTGGTGTTCGATACCTTCCACCAGGGGCCGATGGGCCCGCAGCTGGACGCGCTGGTGCCGGTCAAGAACCGCTACATCACGGCGCCCTTTCCCGCATGGACCGCCGTTGGCGTGACCGAGCTGTACGAACCGACCGCGCTGGTCGAAATCCGCCTGACCGTCCGCAACCCGCAAGACCGGCAGTGACCGATCGCCGGGCCGCCAGACGCGAAGGGACACACGCATAATGCCGCAGACCGACGCAGAGGACATCCTCGACGACCCGCGGGCAGAGGATCGCCGCGAACGCCGCCGCCTGCCGGTCATCGGCCTGTGGCTGACCGCGCTCTATGTGGTCGGGCTGGTGATCTATCTGCTCGCGCAGGGGCAGAACCCGGCGGACCTCAAACTGAACGAACTGGGCGACTTCCTCGGCGGCGTATCAAGCCCGCTCGCGTTCCTGTGGCTGGTGCTCGGGTTTTTCCAGCAAAGCCGCGAGATCCGCCTGAGCAACAAGGCGCTACACCTGCAGGCACGCGAGATGCGCCGCAGCGTAGACGAGCATCGGAGGTTGGCGGGTGGGGAGTGATGACAGCTATCTGGTAAGCGAGAACATGAGGAGCTTAGCCCCCGCCAGACAGGCTGAGGAACAAGGAGAGGGGATCGAGGAGAGCGGGGTCTGCCGAGGGAAGATAGAGCGGTCGTATTGTCGGCGGGCTTAGGAGCGCAGTCCACAATCAACGAGACCGCGATGGGTTCATCGTAGCGGGCAAACGTTGGCCCCGTACCAATCACAAAACACGACATCCGTGTCTCGGCAAAAAATTTTAACAAAGTCGATATGTGATTGCAGTTCTGAAGGCGTTCGCTTCTCTGCACTATCACCATGGGCAATTGCATTCCGTGTATCGACTAAGTTTTCGACGCTATTTTTAATAATCTGAAATTGACCTCGTTGCCGGGCCTTCAGATCGCCAAGAAGGCTATTATATCCCACGCGCTTAAGGAATTTGTCGATTGGTTTGTATTTTGGTGTCGAAAATCCTCGCTCAAAAACTTCGAAATCTATAGGCGCAACAAGAGGGCCTGATGACTTTATTTGCTTCCCATCTCGTGACTGAAGTGCCAGTAAGTTTTTGGCAATAGTGTCGGGATGTTGGCTATCTACAATATTCGAAATTAAGTCTTGTGAAGAGTAATAAATAAACCGGGCCGGCAGCTTGCTCATGCAGATTTGCTTGTCGAAAATGCGTTCGACAGCAAGCTCGACAAGTTTTTTGGCAAAGCCTTCCAGATGACTTGATAGTAAAACGACACCCCCGCGCGTCATCGCCGATACTTGATCGGCATATGTGACTGGCGCCGCACGTTCGAGCATCGACGCCTTTACTCGGATAAGGCGTACTTCCGCGACGCCAGCAATCAGATCGCTATATGCTCTAGAGTAGCGCATGCAAGCTAGATCAAATCAGAAAATTTTTCTTCCCAAAGAGCAAACCTTCTTTTCGTCCTGGTCGTATGGTCAACGGCTCGTGAAATGAGATCATCAAATTCAGCGTCTGCAAGAAGTTCATTAAATCGAACTCTGAAATCAGCTCTGATCTCATCAGCCTGTGCGAGTGTCGGAACGGATCGTGCATAGTTCATCATGAGATCAAACAGGGCCTTATTTATCGCGCGTGAGCCAGGGCGGCGAAAAACCTCTCCATGGGGAAACCAGCGCAGCGATTTGCTAAGGCTGTCGTCCCAACTTTTTCGAAGCGTATCTACATCCTCGTCGGTTAATTCTCGACCCTTACGTGCAGCATCATTGAGCCAACGCTTTAAGGGAGTTCGATAAGAACCGAGACCCTCGCGTTGAAACGCATAATAGCGAAGTGCTACCTCCTCCTCTCGCATCCTTTTATTGGGTGTCTTAGTTCCAACGATTTTACGCCAACTAGCGTTTTCAACACAATCCTTAAGAATTTCATTTAGTCTACCGCGGTAAACGCAATTGCGAAGCTCTTGTGCATTCAACGGAGCTGTATTCGTGTTTAGTCTTTCAAAAACCTCAAACTTGATCTCAGGATGCGATTCGTTCGTGACGAGGACACACCTTAGTGTGTGCGTCTCAATTTGTCTTTGGTGCCGAGCAGGTAGTTCGAAAAATCGCTTGCCATTCAGCTCTTCTAAGACCTCAAGGCCTTTGATCACGAACTCATTATTTATAAATCGAAAAAGCGAATAGATGCGTTGTTGGCCGTCGATAACATCAAGCTCAAATTCATCGTTTTGGCTTAAATATACGGGAGGTATGGGTACATTTAGCAATATGGATTCAATTAAACGTGATGCCAATACGTCGGTCCATACGTATTTGCGTTGAAAGCTAGGTCTATCTGACAACGGGCGAAGATATATCGTCTTCTCTCTAATCTGATCGACAACGGATTTGACCGATACGTCGTAAGGCTGAGTGATAACTTTTCGGTCTCTGATCGGCACGCGATCAGGGTCAGGGAGGTCGTCATCTTTTTCAGGTTCGGTCACTTGTGGATCGTCAGACGCCATACTCTCTGCCTTTTGCCTCTTGGGCACTCATTAGCTTCGATCCCTTGATAACGGCAATACCGGGAGAAATTTCGTTCAGACTCTCAGTAAGTATGTCTGCCCGGCCCCATTCCCGCTCCCCCACCGTTACCCCACAGCAGCACCCCGCTGCCGGAGTGCTCCTAAATGACCAAATCCACCCCCAAGACCTGGCCCGAACTCGCGGTCGAGAGCTGGATGCTCGGTGCCGAGATGAGCATGGTCATCTGGCTGCGCTCGATGCGGATGATGGCGGGCGGGAAGCTGGCCGAGCGGGAGGCGGAGCGGATGGTGAGCGAGAAGTTCACTGCCGCGATGACGCTGTGGCCCGCGCTGATGGCGGGTGGCCTCGACCAGTCCGCCGAGGAAACGACCAGTCGCGCGCTGGCGCATTACGGCAAGCCGGTGCGCGCAAATCGCAGGCGTCTCAGCCGCTGAAGCCCGGCGGCCTGCGCTCGCCGCTGGCATCCGAGCTTACGAAAAGGCCCGCCCCGACGCTTTGCCGGGGCGGGCCTGACTTTTTCCGCTGCGCGGCGCGTTACATCGGCCGCGTGTGTCCCTCCGCATCGGGCAGGGCGGCAAGCTCCTGCGCGGTCATGCTGGTCTGAATGTCCCGATCGTCGCCATCCATCCGCGTGGTGAGCCCACCCAGCGGGATCATCACGAGGCGATCGGGGTCGGTATCGTCCAGTTCGACGATCAGCCCGTCGACCGCACCCGTGGCATCGCGGTGGATTGCCTCCACATCGCCCAGTTCGGTGCCGTCGGCGGACACCAGGTCGGCGTCAATCAGCTGCAGCTCGCTCATGCCGAGTGCGGCTTCCTCCGTTCCCGCAGCGGCCGCGCTCTGCTCGGCCTGCATCTCGATCCGGTCTTCAGTCCGATCCGCTTCCTGTTCGGCGGCCGAATCCCCGCAGGCGGCGAGCATCGCGGCACCGGCGGCCAGCGCGGCGAGGGTGAATTTGGGCTTGGTCAACGTGTTTTCCTTCCGGTGATACGGGGTGGTCCCGGAACCAACGCCCATACTTTTTCGGCGGTTCCGTGGAGCATCCTGTGTCCCATCGTGGCGGGGAGCGCGTTCGCCCGGGTGGCCAGCCGACCGGCAGGCGCACTCAACCCTCGCCGCTCACCCGCGCGAAAGCTTTACCAGCACGCGGTCGAGCGATTGCAGGAAGCTCGATCGGTCCGCCTTGCTGAAGGGCGGTGGGCCGCCACCGATCCCGTCCATCCCGCTGCGCAGGTCCGCCATGATCGCGCGGGTCGCCACGGCTGCGCCGATGCTCGCCGCGTCGACCTCGCGCCCGTCGTGCTTCAGCACCGTGGCGCCCGCCTTGATGCAGCGTTCGGCCAGCAGGATGTCGGCGGTGATCACGATGCTGCGCGGCGTCGCGTGCTCAGCGATCCAGTCGTCGGCGGCGTCGAAGCCGTCGCCCACCACCACGCGCTGCACCCGCTCGCTCACCGGCACGCGAAAGGCGCTGTTGCTGACCACGCGGACATGCGCGCGGTGCCGCGCGGCCACGCGATACACCTCGTCCTTCACCGGGCAGGCGTCGGCATCGACCAGGATGGTGATGGCGGTGTCGGGTGCGGGGACGCTGGACATGGCATTGCCCTAGCGTGCGCGCGGGGCGGACTCCACCCGCGCGGGGGCTTTCCTACTTAGCCGAAGTGTGGCCCAGTGCGCGGATGAGCCCGCTTCGACAGACAGCCGTATTTTTGCCAGCAAATGCGCGGCTGCGGCGGACGGGTTTTTGGCGCCTGGACACTGTGTCAGGTGTGTCAGGGGCGGGCAGGGTGTGGATCGCGGGCCGGGCCGCAATGGCGGCAAACGGGCGTTCGCGCCGTGGATTAGCGTGCATTGCAGCAATCGTTAGGCGATTGCCCCCCTGTCGTGCTACATACGCCCCGCTGACGTCGAAATTTGCGACGGACTTCGGAATTTGCCTCGCCGCTTGCCGCGCGTTTCACCGTGCAGGCCCCGGCGTTAACCAGACGACGTTTTCCTTTCATCGGACGATTTGACGCACGACCCAGGGGCTCCCTGCCTCGCGGGCACTCACCCGTTCTCGAAAGGAACACCACATGGCCAAGACTGGCACCGTAAAATTCTTCAATGCCGACAAGGGCTACGGCTTCATCCAGCCCGACGACGGTTCGAACGACAGCTTCGTTCACATCACCGCCGTGCAGGCCGCGGGCATGACCTCGCTCGATAAGGACCAGCGTCTCAACTACGAAGTCGAGCAGGGCCGTAACGGCAAGGAAAGCGCGATCAACCTTTCCTCCGCCGACTGATTGTGAAGGGGCGCGGTCGGGATATCCGGCTGCGCCCTTTTCGCATCCCCGCCTTTCAACCATTCACCACACCGGGAGACGCCCCCATGGCGCAAAGCTACGAATTCTACTGCGCCCGCGCGGATGAAGCCGCCGCAGCCGCAAAGGCCGCGCAGCTCGACAGGGTGCGGGAACGCGAATTGCGCGCCGAGAAGACCTGGCGCGGTCTCGCCGAACACGCCCGCGCCGTGGCCGAAGAACGCGCCAAGCTGGTGCGCGACAAGGCTGCCGAAGCGGAGGCTGCGACGGTCGCAGCGGACGGTCAGCCGGCTTAGACTGATCCCGTTTTGGGGATCGGCGATGCGATGGCGATGTGCTCGGCCTGCGGTCGGTCAGCGGCTCGCCATGGCGGACGTATCCTGCACAACCGGCTGCGAGACATAGGCGATGCCCTGCGCGCTGCGCGGTGCAGATGCGGTTTCACCCACATTCGCCGGACGAGCGAGATCGAGCGGCCGGGTCGAAGCCGTTCGGGCCGTTCGGGTGGCACTGCGGCGCTCGGCCACAGCGCGGCGCTGCTGCGCCTCCCATTCGCGTTGCCGTGCGTCGGCAGCGGCGAAATCGAAATCCGCTGCGTCATCCTCAAAATCGTCGACATAGTACGTCTTGGCGTAGCGATCCTGGCTATACAGTCCGCGCTCGCGCAGCTCGCCCACTTCGTAGGTCTCGTCGCCCGCCTCGATGGCATAATGGTTCGCGGTCAGCGTGGTGGGCTTGCGCGTCTGGCTGATCGCCGCGTTGCTGCCGGTGGTCAGCGGACTGGTCGACGCGAAAATCTGACGCGGAGTGGTATCGATCGCGCCGCCGGCCACCGCGCCGCCGATCGCGACTGCTACTGCGGCACCTGCGAAATAGGGCAAAACGCGCATGGTGTTGAACTCCGTGTTAAAATTGCCTTTGCCGAACCAACCAACGTTGCGCGCCGCGTGTTCCCGAGAGCCGGAGCGCCGGGGCGCTTCCGGTTGTCCGTGCGACGCGATAGAGTGCGCCGTCGAAGCAAAGCATCTCGCGCAGACTAAGGAAAGCCCATGCGTATCTCCCCCAAGATCACACTGGCCCTGACCGGCGGATTGCTGCTGGCCGCGTGCCAGACGCAGAACGGGCCGGGCGCACCGGGCGATTCGCCGGAGGGCTTCGGCGGCATCGGCGCGGAAGAGAAAATTGAATTCATAGGCACAGAGCCGTTCTGGGGCGGTTCCACGCAAGGCGACAGCCTTACCTACACGACGCCGGAACGGATCGAGGGTACGACTATCGAGGTCAAGCGGTTCACCGGCAATGGCGGGCTCGGCCTGTCGGGCACGCTGGACGGCAAGCCGTTCGACATGACGGTGACGCCCGGCACCTGCTCAGACGCGATGAGCGACCGCAGCTATCCGTTCACGGTGACGCTGCGGATCGGCACCGACACCCGGCTTGGCTGCGCATGGACGCAATCGCAGCCGTTCGAAGGCGCGGCCAATCCCTGAGCGCGGCGGCTAGCTGCGCCTGTCGGCCACCCCGGCACGCTCAAGCTCCGGGCCGAGCCTTCCGCCGACCCAGAGGAAAAACATCCGGAAATCCGCCGCAAGGCTCCAAAGGGGATAGGTGAAGGTTGCAGGCCGGTTTCGTTCGACGCGAAAATGCGCGATCCAGGCAAAGAAATAGCCGGCAATGGGCAGCAGGATCAGCAGCCACCAGGTTTGCGTCGCCAAGGCTATCGCAGCGAGCGCGATGACCAGTGCGGTGCCGATATAGTGCAGCCTGCGGGTCTGGGGCCGGCTGTGTTCGCGCAGATAGAACGGCCAGAATTCGGCAAAGGTCTTGTAGCTCTTTTCGGCCATCGCGTGTCCTCGGATCGTTCGCAGTACCTGCCACTTGGCCATTCTTGCCCCGTTTCGGATCGTGCATGGGCAAGCGGCTGGAACGGAAGCGGATGATGAGGGTTGTGGCTTCGAATGTTAAGCCCCATGCGGGGCGGCGCCAAAGTTTTTCAGGATCCCATGTCCGACCGACCCGAGGGTAAAAGTCAGGCTTCGTTGAACGACCCGCAGGCACGCCCGCGGCGCGACATGAAGGACGTGGAGCGGGAAGACCGTTTTTCCGATACCTCCGGCGTGCTGTTCGAACAGGCGATGGCCCAGACGCGAATGGCCGTCTGCCTCAGCGATCCCCATCAGCCCGACCAGCCTATCGTGTTCGCCAATAGGGCTTTCAGGCGCCTGACGGGCTATGACGAGCAGGACATTCTGGGCCGCAATTGCCGTTTCCTGCAGGGGCCGAAGACCGATCGGCACGCCGTCGCCAAAGTGCGCGAAGCGATCGAGAACGAAGATGTCGTGGTGGTCGAGCTGCTCAACTACCGCAAGGACGGCACGCCTTTCTGGAACGCGCTGCATCTCGGCCCGATCTACGATTCGAAGGGCGAGTTGCTCTATTTCTTCGGCAGCCAGTGGGATGTGTCGGACGTTCGCGCTGCGCGGGCGGAAGAACGCCACGCGCGCGAGATGGCGCGCGAATTGTCGCACCGGATGAAGAACATGTTCTCGGTCATCTCGGGGATCGTGAACGTGATGGGCCGCGTGCGCGGAGTTCAGAAGGAAGCGGCTGAGATCAACAGCCGCATCCAGGCGCTGGGCAGGGCTTACGAGACCACACTGGACGAAGCGTCGGTCGGCGTGATCGATCTCGGCCCGGCGGTGCGCGCGATCCTTGAACCTTACGATGTGGACGATCAGATCGCGTTCATGGGCAATGGTGCGCAAGTGCCGTTTTCGGCCATGTCGCTCATCGGGCTTGTGCTGCACGAACTGGCGGCCAATGCCACCCGCTTCGGGGCCTGGGCCGATGGGGCGAACGGGCAGGTGGCGCTGGACTGGCAGCGGCACGGCAATGAAGTGGTACTGACGTGGATCGAAACCGGCGGCCCGCGCGTTGCTGGCCCACCCGAAGAAACCGGTACGGGCGCAACGATCATGGACCGGATGGTCAAGGCCGCGCGCGGAACGATCGAACGCAATTGGAAGCCGGAGGGGCTGCACGCAGTTCTGACCGTGCCCTTCGTGGGAGTTTGATGTGATCGAGGGTTGTCGCATATTGCTGCTCGACGACGAGCCGCTGATCCTGATGGATCTCGAGTTTGCGGCTGAAGACCAGCATTGCAAACCGCTGACCGCTACCAACGTAAGCGAGGCCATGGCCCATATAGAGGCGCAGAGCACGGTAGCCTGTGCGGTGTTGGACGTCACCTTGCGCGACGGCGAAACCTGCGTGCCGGTGGCGCGCGAACTGGAACGCCGGTCGATCCCCTACCTGCTCCACTCCGGCGATCTCAATCGTCAGGAAGGTACGCTGGCAGAGCTCAACGCGAAACTGATCGCCAAACCGGCCTGTTCGAGCCGTGTGGTCGAGGCCGCGCTTGCCCTCGCAACTGCTCCGGTCGACGGCACGAAAACCAACTGACCGCATTGGCCAGGAAATGAAAAAGGCCGCCGGGCTTGCGCCCGGCGGCCTTTTTCGTAGCTCCGATCGCAGTGCTTAGTAGAGCCCCGGGATCTGGTACTGCGCAGCAGTCGGCGCCCTGGCCGGCAGCGTCTGAAGCCGCGGCCGCGACAGCGCGCGCTGCGAGCCGCTGGCAATTATCAGGGAGCATGTCCCGCCGTCGAGGAAGTTGAGCGCGGCGGCGGTCGATGCCTCCGCCTTGCTGCCGAACTGGTCGAGGAAGTCGTCGGTGGCCGCGCAGGTTCTCGGGAAGACGCTGGCGAGGCCGGTGTAATAGTCGCCGTCCCCGTCCGCGTTGACCGTCCGGAAGGCCATCACGCGCAGGCGATCGTCGCAGGCGGCCCGATCCCGCGCGATCTGGCCGACTGGCTTGCCATAGGTGTTGCTGCCGACCAGCGCGGTGTTGTTGCCCAGGTAGGGGATGAATGCGTTGCCGGTGAGCTCGCTCGCCGAAGCGGTCGCGCTGGTGCCGATCAGCGCGATCTTGGTTGCGGCGATCGCTTCGGGCTGCGCTTCGAAATTCTCCGTCGAATTGCTGTTAAGCGAGGGGCGGAATTCGGTCCGACTGAACAGCTGCCCCACCTTGTCTCCGCCCAGAAGATCGCCAAGCAGCTCCGCCACGTCGACGAGCCCGCCGCCATTATAGCGGAAATCGAGAATGACTTCGGTGATGCCCTGCTGGCGGAAACCGTCGATTGCGGTGCGCAATTGTGGCCCTGCATCGGCGACGATGAAGGTACGCAGGTTGATGTAGCCAACCTTGGTGCCGTTATTATCGATCACCAGCGCGCCGTAACGGTCCGAAATCGGATCGAGCGCGTACTCTGCCTTGGTGACGGTGACGGTGCTCTGCGAGTTATCCGGCTGACGGATCGTGAAGGTGCGCGTCACGCCGGGATCGCTCGGGCCCAGCGCGTCGCTGAATGCCTGAGCGCCACCGGCGGCAAACAGGTCGGCGGTGGAGGTGCCGCCGACGGAGAGGATTTCGGTCCCGCGATCGAAACCCTGCGGATAGGCCGGCGCGCCTTCGAACGACTCGGCGATGAAGACCCGGCTGTTGACCGTGTCATAGATCAGGCGGATTCCGAAGCCGGCGGACGAGCCGGAATTGATCAGTTCCTGCTCTGCCTCGATCGAGGTCAGATAGGTAAACCCGCGGTCGCGGCCCAGCGCACGGGCGGGCGCCACCAGCGCATTTATATAATCCTGCACCGTCGCAAAAGGTGCCGGATCGATGTTCGCGTCGAGCAGGTCGGGGAAGAGGTAGTAGGTCTGAAGCTGGTCCAAAACCCATGCCTTGCGATCCGAAAGCGAGCAAGAGGCGGTCGACGGAGTCGGAGTCGGTGCGGCGCTGGTCGGGGCAGGGGTGGGGGCCGACCCGAAAGTGGGGCCTCCGCCGTCGCTACCACAGGCAGCCAGTGCGCCCGCGAGTACCAGGCTGAGTGAAATGCGACCGACAGACATCAAAATAACCCCTCATTACATGAATTTGACCTACTCCTATTCCGAGCGATCTTCGGTTGTCCATCGCAAAGCGAGTGAAACCCACCGGGATGTGGGCATCGTGCCCGATGCGGCACGCGGCCCCTTACATCGCCGCGAACGAACGCCTAGCAGGTGGGGCCAGTTAAGGAGATTCGCCGTACCATGACCGACTGGCTTTCCGCCGTGCTGCCCGCAAGCTGCCCCGCCAATCCGGAGCTGGCCATCGCCCGCTTCGCAACGCGCGAGGCGATCGGCCGCAACGGCTTCACGCTATCCAGCCCCGCGTTCAAGCAGGGGGCAGAACTCGACCCGTGTTTCACCGCGGACGAAGAAGACGCCGTGGCGCCGCCTATGGAATGGACTTCACCGCCAAAGGGTGCCGAGGAAATGGTTCTGGTGGTGCAGGATGCAAGTTCGCCCGACGCGACCTGCCACTGGCTCGTCTGGGGGCTTACGGCCCAGCATGGCAAGCTGCTGGAAGGCGAGGCACCGCCGCGCACGGGCAAGAACGATCAGGGCAATTCGGAATGGCTGTTGCCGCGGGTCGATTCCGAGGGGGAGCCGCACTGCTTCGTGTTCCAGCTGTTTGCGCTCGACCTGCCGATCGCGCTGCTGCCCGGCGCGGGCAAGGCGGAACTGTACGCAGCGATGGAGGGCCACGTGATTGCGGCCAGCGTCCTGACCGCGACCTACAGCGGCTCCGAAGAGGACGACCTCGCGGATCTGGACGACGCGGACTAGGCTCAGGCTGCCCGGCGGAAGGGCCAGTCTGTGACGCGGGCGGCCCACAAGGCCGCCCAGATGATCACCGGCTGCGCGATCATCCTGGGGATGTGGTAGCCAGGGCCAAGGCCAGTGCCGCTGCCCAGATCGTTGATCATGTGCTGGATATTGGCGGGCCATACGCACAGCGCATAAAGCGCCAGGCCGATCCCCGCCGCGCGCCTGAGGCGGGGCGAAATGCCCTGCGCCAGCCCGATCGCGCCCAGCAGCTCCGCCACGCCCGTCAGGGCGACGACCGTTGCGGGGAAGGGGACAGCATCGGGCATGATGCCGAGAAACGGTGCCGGCACCAGCAGGTGAAGCACGCCGGCGGTGGCGTAGACGAGGATCAGGAACCAGCGGGTCAGCAGGCGAGCCATCGTCATGCCCTCCTCGGTGCCCAGCCGGGCGGTGCCAGCTCGAACCCGTCGAACCGGAATCCCGGCGCAACCACGCAGGATACGAAAGCATAGCCGCAGGGGCCGGGCAACGGGGTGGCCGCCTGCCATTGCCCTTGCGGAACCACGCCCTGCCACAGCGGCGCGTGAACATCGCCGAGCACCAGCGTATCGACCGCCGCATCCGCATCTTCCGCAATCCGCAAGGCCAGCGGGTCGCCCGAATGCCACAGCCACAGCTCGTCGGCATCGACTCGGTGCCAGTGCGAGGCCTGGCCGGCTTCCAGCAGGAAGTGGATCATAGTCACCGCAGAGCGGCCTTCGTCCGAACCGGCGGGGGCGCTTGCACGAAAAGTCTCCCGATACCAGCCGCCCTCCGGGTGCGGCGCGAGGCCGTGACTCTCTATCAGGGATGCTGCATCGACGATGGCGGTGCTCCTTTTCTTTTGCGGCCCGGGCGGTATGCCTAGGCGCAAACCTGCCGGGGAGTCTCCTTATGCCGTATCGTATCGCCACTGCCAGCCTTGCCGCCGCGCTGCTCGCCTGCGTCTCCCATGCGCCGCTGGCGGCCCAGACGGCCGAGGAAACCGCGCAGGCTGCGCTGGAGGCGGCACCGGTGTGGGACGGACACAATGATGTGCCGATCCAGCTGCGTTCGCGTTTCGGAAACGTGATCGGCGAATTCGACTTCGAACATACCGACCACACCGCGACCGACGAACGCAGCGCGATGCACACAGACCTTGAACGGCTGATCGCGGGAAAAGTCGGCGCACAGTGGTGGTCGGTATACGTACCCGCCTCTCTCGATGAGCCCGAGGCGGTGCAGATGACGCTGGAACAGATCGACGTGATGAAGCGGCTGATTGCCCGCTACCCGGACGAGATGGCGCTGGCGCTTGGTGCCGACGATGTCGAGGCCGCGCGCGCGCAAGGCAAGATCGCGTCGCTGCTGGGCATGGAAGGCGGGCACTCGATCGGGTCGAGCCTCGCCGTGTTGCGGCAGATGTACGATCTGGGCGCGCGCTACATGACCTTGACGCACGGCCGCAACACGCCGTGGGCCGATAGCGCGACCGACGATCCGGAGCATGATGGCCTGACCGATTTCGGCAAGGATGTGGTGCGCGAGATGAACCGGATCGGCATGGTGGTGGATCTCAGCCATGTGTCCGAAAAGGCCATGATGGATGCCCTGGATGTGGCGCGCGCGCCGGTGATCTTCAGCCATTCCTCCGCCCGCGCGATCAATGGCCACGCGCGCAATGTGCCCGACACGGTTCTGCGCCGCCTAGCCGCCAATCGCGGAATCGTGATGGTCACCGCAGTACCCGGCTTCATCAGCGAAGATGCGCGAGTGTGGAATGCCAATCGGGCTGCGGAACAGGCACGGCTGGAGGCATTGTGGCAGGGCCAGCCCGAAGCGGTGGAGGCCGCGCTGGCCGCGTGGGACGAAGCGAACCCCTATCCGCCGGCAAATATCGCCGACATGGCAGACCACATCGATCATGTGCGCTCTGTGGCCGGGATCGATGCGATTGGCATTGGCGGGGATTACGATGGCATCCCCTTCGGCCCCGAAGGTCTGGAAGACGTGTCGACCTATCCGGCGCTGTTCACCGAACTGGCGCGCCGCGGGTATAGCCAGGCCGATCTGGAAAAGATCAGCTTTCGCAATATGATGCGGGTCATGCGCGAGGTCGAAGCGGCGAGCGCGGCGATGGCGGGCATGCCGCCGTACGAATATTCGACCGCCGGAGAAGACGACTAGGGCGGCCTGACGCCTAGTCGTCGGCGCTTTCGGGCAGGTCTTCGCGATCGGTGGAGGCCATTTCCTCCAGTTCGTCCTCGCTCATGCTTTCGTACATTTCGACCGAGGCGCCCTGAAGGTCGGACTTGTCGGTTTCGCCGCGCTTGGCGGAAAGGGCGGCGCCGGCCGCCTGCTGCTGTTTCTTGGATTTTGCCTTGGGCATCGCGCTGTCCTCAGGTGTCCTGCGCTTCGATCTCGGAGCCGAGCTTCAGCACCTCGTCGCCGTCTTCCTGCTTGATCAGGTAGGCTGGGTTGTCCTCGGTGCCGTTCTTCGTGATCTCGCTACCCTGCAGGGTGCGGGTCACCTCGCGTTCGAAGCGTTCCTTGATCTGACCCTTTGCGGTGCCATTGCCCCAATCCCATTGGACATACTGGTCGCTTTGGAAGCTGTTGGTATTGCTCATGGAAATCGGGGCTCCTGGCGGATCAGTTGTTGCCCGTTTCAACCCCTGCATCGGCAGCCGGTTCCTCACTGAAACCGGAATCGCCAAGGTCCTGTTCGGTGATGACGCCATCGGTGTTGACGCCCTCGTCGGCCGAGGTGGCCTCTGCGGTGCCCATCACGGTAGCCTCTTCCTCGGCATCGCCCACGGTCAGCGCGGGAATGATCCAGATCAGCGACATGGCGACGATCGCAAGCACCAGGCCCACCCCGAGAATCCAGCGTACGACGCCTTCCTTGCTGCCGCCGCTGACGTCTTCTTCATCAATATGGATCTTGCTATTCTGATTATCGACCATGTTGTGTTCCTTTCCCGTCCACCGAATGCACATAACGGCCTGTCAGCCGCACAGTTCCGCGCCGAACGCGATCAATCGCGCAGCAATTCATTGATTCCCGTCTTCTCGCGGGTCTGCGCATCGACCGTTTTGACGATCACCGCGCAGGCCAGCGATGGGCCGCCATCCTTGCCCGGAAGGCTTCCCGGCACAACCACCGAATAAGGCGGTATGTGCCCGCGCAGCACCTCGCCCGTTTCGCGCACCACGATCTTGGTCGACTGGGTGATGAACACACCCATCGCGACCACGCACCCTTCGCCCACGATCACGCCCTCGACGATTTCCGAGCGTGCGCCGATGAAGCAGTTGTCACCGATGATCGTCGGGTTGGCCTGAAGGGGTTCCAGCACGCCGCCGATCCCGGTTCCGGCCGAGATGTGGCAGTTCGCGCCGACCTGCGCGCAGCTGCCGACGCTGGCCCAGGTATCGAGCATGGTGTTTTCGCCCACATAGGCGCCGATATTGGTGAAGCTGGGCATCAGCACGCAGTTCTTGCCGATGTAGCTGCCGCGCCGCGCGATCGCGCCGGGTACCACGCGAAAGCCCGCTTCACGGAACCGGGCCTCTCCCCAGCCTGCGAACTTGCTGGGCACCTTGTCGAAGGCGGGCACGCCGACCGCCCCGTCCATCACCTTGTTGTCCGACAGGCGGAAGGACAGGAGCACTGCCTTCTTGAGCCACTGGTGGACCGTCCACCCGCCATTGCCATCGGGTTCGGCCACGCGGGCAGAGCCGTTGTCGAGGCTGGTAATCGCATGGTCGACCGCTTCGCGCAGATCGGCATTGCCGTTGTCGAGCGAGTCGCGATTGTCCCACGCGTCCTCGATCACCTGCCGATGGTCGTCACTCATGCCCCGTGCACTCCCTTGCTCGCTTGTCGGCCAAAACGTCTTTTCGACGCGCTATGCGCGCGGAGACCGCGTGCTAGCCGCGCTCTGGCCCATTCACAAGCCATGCGCCTGCAGCTGCAAGGCAGGGCCGTTTCGGAGCACAGGTTGCAGGCAAGGCCCAGCTGTCGTACCCTTTCCAAGGTCGGACGGGTGCGGGCTCCGGTATTTTCTGGACATCTGCGCGGCTTTGCCCGACTAATGGGAAATTCAAATAAAACAGGGGCGTATCGTGAATCATCGGGGAAATGGACTTAAAACCGGCGTCGCACTGGGCGTTGTGGCGATGTTGAGCGCGTGTTCGGGTGGCGGCGGTGGCGGGGTTGCGACCCTCCCGATGCCGGCACCGGCACCGGTCCCGTCGCCTGCGCCCGCGCCGACCCCTACTCCGACGCCGACGCCGACGCCGACGCCGACGCCGACGCCGACGCCGACGCCGACGCCGACGCCCACGCCGACGCCGACGCCGACGCCGACGCCTACTCCGACCCCGACACCTACTCCGACGCCGACACCGACACCGACACCGACGCCGACGCCGACGCCGACGCCGACGCCGACGCCGACGCCGACGCCGACGCCTACTCCGACGCCGACGCCCACTCCGACGCCCACGCCGACACCGACACCCACACCGACGCCGACCCCTACACCGCCTCCGGCTTTCAACACTGCCGAAGTGCGGCGCTCTGACGGACCGGAATACCACAACGCGATCAGCGCGTGGGCACAAGGCATTACCGGGAAGGGTCAGACGATCGCGATCGTCGATACCGGGATCGATATCGACAGTCCCGAATTCGCCGGTCGCATCCTTGCGGAATCGCGTGACGTTGCCAGCGTTGCACGCGGGGTAAATGCCGTCGACGACCACGGTACGAATGTTGCGCTCGTCGCCGCCGGTGCGCTCGACGGGCTGGGTGCGGTAGGCATCGCCTACGAAGCCAACATCCTGGTGTTGCGCGCGGACGATCCCGGCTCCTGCACGGAGACCGATTCGGATGGGTCGCTGGCCGGTTGCACGTTCACCAATAATGCGATCGCTCGAGGCATCGAAGAAGCGACCCGGGCGAACGCGCGGGTCATCAACCTCAGCCTTGGTGGAGGAACGCCCAACCAGCGCCTGCTCAACGCGATCAGGGCCGCAGCCGATGCGGGTATCGTGGTCATCGTTGCCGCAGGTAACGACGGTGGCAGCACCGATCCGGGCATCGATCCCAGCAATCCCGACCCGTTCGCATTAGGCGCGCTGTCGCAGGGCAACGGCGCGGTCATCGTCGTCGGTTCCGTCAGCGATAGTGGCCAGGCATCCGACTTCAGCAACCTCGCGGGCGATTCCGGCGAGTTCTACCTGATGGCGCGCGGCGAGCGGATTTGCTGCACCTACGAAAATGGTGAGATCAAGATCACCGAGCGCGACGGCCAGCGGTTCGTCTCGCTGTTTTCCGGCACCAGCTTTGCCGCTCCGCAAGTGGCCGGCGCCGTCGCGCTGCTGGCGCAGGCATTCCCCAACCTGACCGGCCAGCAGATCGTCGAGATCCTGCTGACCACCGCGCGCGATGCGGGCGATCCTGGGATCGACCGGATCTACGGGCGCGGGATCATGGACCTGACCAACGCCTTCGCCCCGCAGGGCGCCACGCGCATGCCCGGTGCGCAGGGAACCCTGTCGCTGGCAGACGACGTGGCCATCGCCTCTGCACCAATGGGCAATGCGCTGAGCAGTGCGTCCCTGCCGAGCATCATGCTCGACAAGTATGATCGCGCCTATGTCTACCAGCTGGCCTCGCGGGCGCGCGCGGCCAACCAGGAAGCATTGCTGGAGAACGCTTCGCGGACCGGCCTGCGCCAGGTTGCGCTGGGCGGGGCAGGGCTGTCGATGGCGTTCACGCTCGACCAGCGCGGCCAGATGAACGGCGACAACCCGCTCGCACCGCTGCGGCTGTCGCAGGCGGAAAGCGATGCGGCGCGGGTTCTTGCGGCGCGCGTTGCGCTGAAGATATCGCCCGATACGAAGCTGGGCATTGCCTTCGCCGACGGCCCGGAAGGGCTCGCCGTGCAGCTGCAGGGGCGCGATCGCCCGGCCTTCATGCTCGCACGCGGCGCGGCGGGCGAGCTTGGCTTCACCCATCGCGATCAGCAGAGCGCCGCCCTGCGCCGCGATGTCGGCCCGTTTGGCGTCACCATGACGGCGAGCCGGGGCGAGGCGATGACCGGTGCCGCGCGCACGGCGCAGGACATCATCGGCAGCCACCGCGAAGGCTTCGGCTTCACCCGCTTCGGGGTGGCCGCAGACCGCCGGTTCGGCGCGCTCGGGGTGACGCTTGGGGCCGACTGGCTGCGCGAGGATCGCACGGTGCTGGGCGCCTACCTGCACGACAGCTTCGGCGGTCGTGGTGCGGATAGCGTATTCCTGGACGGCACGGCCGCGCTGGATCTGGGCGCAGGCTGGCGACTTGGTGCCGAAGGCCGCATCGGGATGACCCGCGCGCTTTCCGGCGATCGTATAGCTGCCGGATCGACCTTCCACAGTTCGTCCTTCGCATTCGATGCGAGCAAGCGCGGCGTGCTGCAGGGCTCTGACCGCCTCGGTTTCCGGCTTTCCTCACCGATGCGGGTGTCTTCGGGCGGGCTGAATTTCGATCTGCCGGTTGCCTACGACTACGCCAGCGAAAGCGCGGTGTTCGAGCTGCGACGTGTCTCGCTCACCCCTGATGGCCGCGAGCTGATGGGCGAGCTGGCATGGAGCGGCTACCTGCTAGACGGAACGCTGGCCGCCAGCGTTTTCTATCGCAGCGAGCCGAACCACATGCGCTACGCAGCCGACGACACAGGCCTGCTGGTCCGCTGGAGCCGCGGCTTCTAGCAAGGACTGCCTCCCGCCCCGTCTGATGACGGGGCGGGGGTCGCAGCGTTTTCATTCCAGAATTTCAATAAGCGACCCGGAATATCCGGGTCGGCGAAGGCATGGCGCGTGAAGCTCAGTCCATGCCGGCGCGCTGGGCGAAGCCGTAGGCGGATTGTACCAGCGGGCGAACGCGCTCGCTCATCTTCTTTGCATGGGCGGAGGATGCCGTCCCGTCGATCACCCGCTTCTTGATGCCCTGTATGATCCCGGCAAACTTGAACAGGTTGAAGGCGAAGTACCAGTCCATGTCGGGCACGGGATAGCCGGTTCGCTCGACATAGCGTTGGGTCACTTCCTCGGCGCTGGGGATGCCCAGTGCCTTCAGGTCTTTCCCGCCGAGCCCGGCGCGGCCATCGGACGGATTGTGCCAGTTGAGTACGAAATAGCTGAAGTCCGCGATCGGATCGCCCAGCGTCGACAGTTCCCAGTCGAGCACGGCGGCAACGCTGTTTTGCTCTGCATGGAAGATCATGTTGTCGAGCCGGTAGTCGCCGTGGACGATGCCGCTGGCGTGCTGATCGGGCACGGTTTCGGGCAGCCACGCGATCAGCGCGTCCATCTCGGGAATCTCGTCGGTTTCGGAAAGCTTGTACTGCTTGGTCCAGCGGGCGATCTGGCGTGCGCAATAGTCCTGCGGCTTACCATATTCGCCGAGGCCGATTTTCTGCGGATCGGTGGTGTGCAGGTCGGCCAGAGTATCGACCATCGCGTGGTAGATTTCGCGCCGCTGATCGGGCGTGTAATCGGGCAGCGCGCCGTTCCACAGGTTGCGGCCCTGGATCAGCTCCATGACGAAGAACTTGGAGCCGATGACGTCGCCGTCTTCGCACAGGCCGAAGGTACGCGGGACCGGGAAGCCGGTGGGCCCAAGCGCGCTCATCACGGTATATTCGCGGTCGACCGCGTGCGCGGATGGCAGCAGCTTGCCGAAGGGCTGGCGGCGCAGCACGTAATTGCGGCTGGCGGTTTCCACCTTGTAGGTCGGGTTGGACTGGCCGCCCTTGAATTTCGAGAGGCTCAGCGGCCCCGCGAAATCCTCCACGTTCGCCTCGAACCACGCGGTCAGCGCCGCCTCGTCTAGCTTGTCCGCCTCGGGCACGTCGACCGTGCCGACCATTTCCTTCTCGTAATCGATAGCCATCAGTCGAACACCACGATGCTGCGGGCGCTATGCCCTTTACGAAGCTTGTCGAAGCCGGCGTTGATGTCGTCCAGCCCGATCCGCTCGGCGATGATCGTGTCGAGGTCGAGCAGGCCGCGCAGGTAGAAATCGACCAGCCGGGGCAGGTCGACCGGGAAGTGGTTCATCCCCATGATCGCGCCCATCAGTTTCTTGCCGCCTAGCAGGTCCATCGCGCCGAGGCCGACCTTGCAGTCGAGCGGCATCATGCCGAGGATCACGGCGGTGCCGCCGCGCCGCAGCGATGCCACCGCGAGGTCCGCGCTCGCCTGACGCCCGACCGCTTCGATGCCGTAATGTACCCCGCCGCCGCTCAGCTTGACGATCTGCGTTGCGGCGTCCTCGGCCAGCGCATCGACCGTGTGCGTCGCGCCGAGCGTTTCGGCCAGTGCGCGTTTTTCGGGCAGCGGGTCGGCGGCGATGATCATTCCCGCGCCCGCGATCTTCGCCGCGTTGATCGCCGCGAGGCCGACGCCGCCGCAGCCGATCACCGCCACGTTCTCACCCGGCGTCAGCTTGATCGCATTGAAGATCGTGCCCGCGCCGGTCGTCACCGCGCAGCCGAGCACGGCGGCCCGGTCGAACGGCATATCCTTGTCGATCGCGACGCAGGCGTGCTCGTGGATCAGCATCTGTTCGGCAAAAGCCGACAGGTTGAGCAGTTGTTGCACCGGCTCGCCGTCTCGCGAAAGGCGCGGGGCCGCATCCTTTCCGCGCCGCGTGCCCTGGCCAAGGCACAGCGCCATGCGTCCGGTGACGCAGAATTCGCACTGGCCGCAGAACGCGCTGAGGCACGAGACGACATGGTCGCCCGGCTTCACCATCGTCACTTCGCTGCCCACCGCGCGGACGATGCCCGCCGCTTCGTGCCCGGGCACCAGCGGCAGCGCGTGCGGATAGGCACCGTCGATGAAGTGCAGGTCCGAATGGCACAGCCCGCACGCCTTGGTGTCGATCAAGACTTCGTGCGGGGCAGGCTCGGCCAGCTGGATATCGCCGATCACCATCGGTTCGCCCGGTTTTTCGAGAATTGCTGCTTTCGCCATCAACTTACTCCGTTCGCCCTGAGCCTGTCGAAGGGCTGCACTTCATTTCCGGTGCCGCGCTCCAGAAAGAGCAGTGCTTCGACAAGCTCAGCACGAACGGCGTTGTCTCGGGACGCCCTCTCCCGCAAGCGGGAGGGGGCAGATAGCTCATCGCGTGACGCTCATCGCGCGCCCGCACTTCCCGCGCTGGCGGACATCGCGTTCGATCCCTTGAGGCTGGCGACCATCTCGTCCTCGCTCGGCGTGTGGCGGGCGAATTCCATGCGCGCGATCGAGCGTGCGTGAACCTCGTCCGGGCCGTCCGCCAACCGCAACGTGCGCTGGTGGGCGTAGGCTTGCGCAAGGCCGAAATCGTCGGACACGCCCGCACCGCCATGCGCCTGGATCGCATCGTCGATGATCCGCAGCGCCATGTTGGGCGCGGCAACCTTGATCATCGCGATTTCCTGCTTGGCGGCCTTGTTGCCGACCTTGTCCATCATGTCGGCAGCCTTGAGGCACAGGAGGCGCGTCATCTCGATATCGATGCGGGCCTGCGCGACGCGCTGTTCCCAGATCGAATGCTTGTAGACCGGCTTGCCGAAGGCTTCGCGCGCCTGCAGCCGCATGCACATCTTCTCCAGCGCCTCTTCCGCGACGCCGATGGTGCGCATGCAGTGGTGGATGCGGCCCGGCCCGAGGCGTCCCTGCGCGATCTCGAACCCGCGCCCTTCGCCCAGCAGCATCGCCGAGGCGGGCACGCGCACGTTCTTGAGGCTGATTTCCATGTGGCCATGCGGCGCATCGTCGTATCCGAACACGGGCAGGTGGCGCTCGATGGTGACGCCTTCCGCGTCGAGCGGCATGAGGATCATCGACTGCTGCTGGTGACGCTGCGCCGAGGTGTCGCTCTTGCCCATCACGATGGCGACCTTGCAGCGCGGATCGCCCGCGCCGCTGGACCACCACTTGCGCCCGTTGATGACATATTCGTCGCCTTCGCGGATGATCGAGGTTTCGATATTCGTCGCGTCGGAGCTGGCGACCTGCGGTTCGGTCATCAGAAAGGCGCTGCGGATTTCGCCGTTCATCAGCGGCCCCAGCCACTGCTCCTTCTGTTCGCGCGTGCCGTAGCGGTGCAGCACTTCCATATTGCCGGTATCGGGCGCGGAGCAGTTCATCGTTTCACTGGCGAAGCCGATCCGGCCCAGTTCCTCGGCGACCATCGCGTATTCGAGGTTGGTCAGTCCCGGCCCTTCGAACTCGAAGCTTTCGTCCACATGGTGGTGGCTGTCGTTGCGCGGGGGCATGAACATGTTCCAAAGGCCCTTGGCCTTGGCCTTTTCCTTCAGCTCCTCGACCACCGGGATCACCTTCCAGCGATCGCCCTCGGCGTCCTGCTGGCGATAGGTGGGGACGGCGGGGCGTACTTCCTTTTCGATGAAGTCGCGCACCCTGTCGCGCCAGTGCGATTGCCGTTCGGTCGGTTGGAAATCCATGTCGAGCCTCTCTTGCTACAGTCTAGCTTTGAAAATCGGGTATGTGCTGGGCGTCTGGTGGCAGAGCCAGCGTGCTGCGCCAACCCTCATCTTGTCGGTCATGGCGGCAACACCTCGCCTTTCGGGTCGGCCCGTGCAGCATCGTCGAGCAGTGCGAGCCGTGCCTCGTGGCTCTCGCGCGTGATCGGGAAACGCGCCAGCCAGTAGGCGGCGACGAGCGCGAGGATCAGCGATATGGCACCATAGAGCAAGACCATCGGGCTCAGCACATCCATCCCCACTTCGCCGGGTTTCGCGCTGGCAGGCATCTGCGACAGCGCAATGATCTGGCCGGTGATGAAGATCCCGGCCCCGGTGGCACATTTCTGGACCAGCCAGTTGCCCGCGTAGAACTTGCCCTCGGCGCGCTCTCCGGTGCGTTCCTCGAACAGCTCGATGATTTCCGCCACCATCGAGGAGGCCGAGATCATGGAGACGATGCCGGATGCGTTGGCGAAAACCAGGAACAGGTAGAACAATCCGGTGGAGCCAAGCGTGCCGACCTCGGGCCACATCCCCAGCAGGAACAGCACGTAGGGCGTAAAGCCCAGCACGAACGCCACCAGCGCACCGCCCGCGGCGGTGTAGGGCTTGCCGTATCTGCGGTGCAGCGGGCTGACGAGGATGAACATGAGCACCGCGCTGAGAAACAGCACCAGCGGATAGGCGGTCAGCCCGGTAAGCGCGAAGGGCAGGCCGGGGATGTCGACGCGGTCCAGCTGCCACACGAATACATTGAGATAGTTGGAGATCGAAAAGGTCGTCCCCTGGCTGATATACGCCGCCGCCGCTCCGGCAGCGAAGATCAGGAATGCCCTCTCGCTGAAGGCATCCTTGATCTCGGTAAAGGCGTCGCGCCAGCGAAACGGCGGCGGGCGCTTTGCTGGCGGATGAGCGACGAGCCTGTGCAGCCCCAGCGCCGATCCGGTGACCGATAGCGCCATGATGGCCGCACCCGCGACACCGAAGCCGACGTAGCCCGCAGGTTCCAGTATCCCGTCCGGCCCGCTCAGGAATACGGTGTAGGCCAGCACCATCATCAGGATGCCGCCGCCCCAGCCCATGAGGTAGCGATAGCGGAACAGCGTGGTCCGCTCGTCATAGTCTGCGGTGATTTCGGGCAGCAGGCTGACCTGCGGCACTTCGCATGCGGACAGCAACACGCGTACCCCAACCGCGATGCCGAGCAGCCCCATGAAGCTGGGCGCTTCGCCGCCGGGTGGGGACCACAGCAGGATCCACATGATCGCAAGCGGCCAGGGCGCAACGTAAAGCCACGGCAGGCGTCGGCCCCAACGGGTGTAGGTCCGGTCCGAAAAATAGCCGATCAGCGGATCGAGCACCGCGTCGGCCACCAGTGCCAGCATCAGCGCCAGGCCGACCAGCCCTGCGTCCATTCCCAGCACCTGATTGTAGAAAATCAGCAGGAAGAACGAAAACCCGGTATCCTTCACACCGAAGGCCATCGCACCCAGGCCCTGAACCAGCTTGATGCGTAACGGGAGAGGTCCTTGCGTGAAGGCCATGAAGTACGATTCTCTCCCTTGCGGAGCTTCGATGCACCGCCTTTGACGTTTACGGAACTCTACGGGATGCGGGCGGGGGCGCAAGCGCAATCGGTCTGCCGCTACGGCATACCCGTTTTACGAATGCGCGCTTGCGGCGAGACCTCGCTTGCCTTTACGAAGGCGTCAGCAAAGCACCGGCGGCGAGAGTCACAGACAGCTCCGCCGCATGCCGAGGAGAGAGATAGATGGCCGACCTTGAGCAGTTTCGAACCGAGATACGCGGCTGGCTGGAAGCCAACTGCCCGCCCGAAATGCGCCAGCCGGTGGAAGACGAAGGCGATGTCTACTGGGGCGGGCGCAATGCCAAATTCAAGAACGACGCGCAGAAGGCCTGGTTTGAGGCGTGCCGCGACAAGGGCTATACCGTGCCGATGTGGCCCAAGGCCTATGGCGGCGCAGGCCTCTCGCCTGCCGAGGCGAAGGTGCTGCGCGAGGAAATGGCGCGGATCAACGCGCGCCCGCCATTGAGCTCGTTCGGGATCTGGATGCTCGGCCCGGCGCTGCTCCACTTCGGTACCGAAGGGCAAAAGCAGCGATTCCTCAACGAGATCGCGCGCGGCGAGATTCGCTGGTGCCAGGGCTATAGCGAGCCGGGTAGCGGGTCCGACCTCGTCAGCATGCAGACCTTTGGCGAGGATAAGGGCGACCACTGGATCGTCAACGGCCAGAAGATCTGGACCTCCTACGCCGATGAAGCCGACTGGATCTTCTGCCTCGTCCGCACGGACAAGGAGAACAAGTACCAGGGCATCACCTTCATGCTGTTCGACATGGCGGGCGATGGCGTAAGCACCAAGCCGATCAAGCTGATCAGCGGCAACTCGCCGTTCTGCGAAACCTTCATGGACGATGTGAAGGTGCCCAAGTCCTACGGCGAGGATATCCCGGCCTATGTCGGCGAGATCAACCGCGGGTGGGATGTGGCCAAGTACCTGCTCGGCCATGAGCGCGAGATGATCTCCGCCACCGGTGGCGGCGACCGCGCATCCTCGCTAGGTGCGGTCACCAGCCGCAAGGGCACGCTCGACCCCGTGCTGCGTGCCGAGATGGCGCTGTTCGATGTCGACGCGCTGTCCTTCACCGCGATGAGCGAGAAGTTCCTCGACGAGGTGAAGGTGGGCAAGGGACATCCCGCGCAGCCCAACATGCTCAAATATGCCGGGACCGAGCTCAACAAGCGTCGGCACGAGCTGCTGATGGCGGCGGGGGGCAGCCAGGCGCTCGAATGGGAAAGCGACGAGACCGAGAACGGCAAGCCCGCGCGCAGCTGGCTGCGCACGAAGGCCAATTCGATCGAGGGCGGCACCAGCGAGGTGATGCTCAACGTGATCGCCAAGCGCATCCTCGAACTGCCGGGGGCTTGAACGAATAGCCCTCTCCCTTTCAGGGGAGCGGGTTGGGAGAGGGGGCCGCGCGCACCCGAAGCGACAATTTTCGAGGGCCGGGACAGGGCATTCCCCTCTCCCCGGCCCTCTCCCCTGAAGGGGAGAGGGAGTAAGAAATGCCACTTTACTACGACGACGATCAGGCGATGCTGGCCGACAGTGCGAGCGATTTCATCCGCGAAGAAGGCGCGATTGCCAAGCAGCTGCGCCACTGGCGCGACCGCGACTGCAAGGACGGTTTCGGCCACGGGCTGTGGGAACAGTTCGGCGAGATGGGCTTCACCGGTATCCTGCTGCCCGAAGAGGATGGCGGGCTCGGCATGGGCCAGGTCGAGGCGAACATCGTGCTGGAGGAAATCGGCGCGAACCTTACCCCTTCGCCTTTCCTTAGCAGCTCGGTGCTTGCCGCCACAGCGCTCAAGCATGGCAGCAACGACACGCGCGGGCGCTGGCTGCCCGATCTGGTCGCAGGCAAGAACGTCTACGCCGTCGCGATCGACGAAGGGCGCAAGCATCGTCCCGAAACGATCGCCTGCAAGGCGGAGAAGTCGGGCAACGGCTTCAAGCTGAGCGGCAAGAAGGACTTCGTCGTCTACGGCGCGAGCGCCGAGATGATCGTGGTCGCCGCGCGCACCTCTGGCAGCGACAGCGATGCCGACGGGATCACGCTGTTCGCGGTGCCGCAGGATGCGAGCGGGATGAGCCACGACAGCGTGCGGCTGGTCGATTCCTCGATGGCCAGCCACATCACCTTCGACGGCGTCGAGCTCGATGGCGATGCGGCGATCGGCGAAGTCGATGGCGGACGCGATATCCTCAATGCCGTTTTGCGTGCGGGCCGTGTCGGCGCGGCTGCCGAAGGCGTCGGCGTGGCGCGCGGCGCGATGGACATGACGGTCGACTACCTCAAGCAGCGCAAGCAGTTCGGCCAGCTGATCGGCAGCTTCCAGGCGTTGCAGCACCGTGCCGCGCACCTCTATTCCGAGGTCGAAATTGCGCGTGCCGTGACCATCAAGGCGGCCCAGCTGCTCGACGCGGGCAGCGAGAAGGCCGATCTGATGGCCTCGGTCGCCAAGGCCAAGGTCGCCAAGGCGGCGGGCCTTGCGGTCAAGGAAGGCGTGCAGATGCACGGCGGAATCGGGATGACCGACGAATACGACATCGGCCTCTACATGAAGCGCGACCGGGCACTGCAGGAGTTCCTCGGCGACATGTACTACCACGCTGGCCGCGTGGCGGACCTGAGCGGGTACTAGGCTTTTCACTCCCCCTCTTTTTCAAAGGAGGGGGTCGGGGGGTGGTTGCGGCGCGGCAGCGTTGCTCGGCACGAAAAGCACCACCCCGCTGCGACTAGGCGGCAAGCCGCCAAGTCTCACTGCCCCTCCTCGCAAGAGGAGGGGGTATGGGAGAACGATTATGATGAAACTCACCGACCTATTCGGTCTCGAAGGCAAGATCGCGCTCGTCACCGGGGGCAGCCGGGGCATCGGCAAGATGATCGTGGAAGGCCTGCTCGAAGCGGGCTGTGCCAAGGTCTACATCGTTGCCCGCAAGAAGGAGCAGGTGGACGAGACCAGCGCCGAACTGGGCGACAAGGTCATCGGCCTCACCGGCGACCTCAGCCAGATGGACGGGATCAAGGCCTTGGCCGACGAACTCGCCAGCCGCGAGGACAAGCTCGACCTGCTGGTCAACAATGCAGGCGCCGCCTGGGGCGAACCGTTCGAGGACTTCACCGAAGCCGGCTGGCACCGCACGGTCGACCTCAACATGAAGACGCCGTTCTTCCTGACGCAGAAGCTGCTGCCGCTGCTCAAGAAGGCGGGTACGGCGGAGCGCCCGGCCAAGGTGCTGATGATCGCCAGCATCGACGGGATGAAGTGCAACCCCTGGCCGACCTATCCCTACCAGGCGAGCAAGGCCGGGCTGATCCACCTCACCCGCCGGATGGCGGCCGAGCTGATCGGGCACAATATCGTGGTCAACGGGATCGGCCCGGGCGCTTTCCCGTCGGCAATGAACCGCGCAGCGCGCGACAACGAGGATCTGGTCAAGCGCGGCATCCCGAGCAGGCGCGTGGGCGTGACCGAGGATATGGCCGCAGGCGCGATCTACCTGCTGAGCCGTGCGGGCGATTACGTGGTCGGCACGACGATCCCGATCGACGGCGGAGTGGTCAACGCCAATATCGGCGCGGGCAATTTCGTCGATCCCTCGGGCGACTAGGGCGAGAATGTCCCGCCGCCGCGGCACGGCCTGACACACCTGACACAGTGTCCAGGGGGAGAAATCCTCCGCCCGCAAAATGGCGTGCGCCGCAGCAGGGCAAGAAGGGGGCGAACCGCAAAGGTTCGCCCTTTTTTCGCGTAGTGGATCGACAATTCCCAAAGAGCGAAGGCGAGCCTAGCCGCTGCGCTGCAAGTAGGAAAATCCTTGGCGCCGGTGCACAGGACGCGCCGTAGCGATCAGACCGGTCGCGGGCGTTCCCATTCATCGCGCAACAGCCCGTAGATCAGCACATCGCACATGCCGTTATGCGTGCGCTCGTGCTGGCGGAAATGCGCCTCGCGCGTGAAACCCAGCCGTTCGACCAGGGCAATCGACGGGGTATTCTCGGCATCGATCTCGGCGATGATCTTGCGCTTGGCTTCGCGCGCGAAAAGATGATCGACCAGCGCGGCGGTACATTCGCGCGCGATCCCCTGCCCGTGATGCGAAGCGATGGTGATATAGCCGATCTCCGCAATTTCCGGGTCGTGCGTCGGGATGGCCACGAACCGTCCAAGCAGGGTGCCGTCGGCCTTGCCGATCGCGGCCCAGCTGCGGCCATCCCATGTCGGATCGGTGAGCCAGTCGGCCAGTTCGTCCTCGGTGTCGAAATGCGGGCGGGAAAGGTAACGGCAGTGCTCTTCCCGGCCCAGCGTGGGCATCAGCGCCGCGGCATCGCTGCGCACCAGCTTGCGCAAGGTGAAGCGGTCCGTTTCGATTTCGGGGGTGTCGGCCAAGGCACTGCTCCTCATCTCAAATGGCCCGGCGATACCGGCGGGTGAAAGGGAGCGGGTGTTTAGCCGTCAGTTCCAGAAATGCCTAGAACGCCTTCTGCCAGCCCCGCGTGGCGAACCACTGACCTGCCATCTGCGGGCCGTTGAGGTTCTGGTAGGCGGGGACGCCCACTTCCAGCGCCAGCCGCTGACCCGTGCCCATTCGTTGTCATCCAGCTTGATCGAGGCGCTGGCCTGCGCGCCGAAGCCGATTTTGCCGCGACGCCCCTGTTAGGTCAGCGCGGGCTCCAGATGGACAGGGCCGGTGCCCGCCTGCATCATGTAGGGCAAAAATGCCACCTCTGGGCGCGGCGATGGCGAGCCTCTGGGCAGGCTCAGGCCATCAGGTTGCGGACGAAATCGATCAGCCCGGTCTGCCGGGTGCGCTTCATGCGTTCGGCGTGCAGGATTTCGCGCACCTTGGCGAAGCACGCATCGACATCGTCGTTGATCACGACATAGTCGTATTCCGCCCAGTGGCTGATTTCGGCGCGCGCACGCTCCATCCGCCCGCGCACGACCTCTTCGCTATCGGTTGCGCGTTCGGTCAGGCGGCGGTGCAGTTCGTCGAGGCTGGGCGGCAGGATGAACACGCTGACCGTGTCCTGCTGGTCTTTCTGGTACAGCTGCTGCGTGCCCTGCCAGTCGATATCGAACAGGTAATCCTGCCCGCGCTTCAGCCCTTCGCGGATATGACCCTTGGGCGTGCCGTAGCGATTGCCGAAGACATGCGCCCATTCGTAAAGCCCGTCTTCCTCTACCAGCCGGTCGAACTCTTCGTTCGAGACGAAATGATAGTCTTTCCCGTCGACCTCGCCCTTGCGCGGCGGGCGGGTGGTGGCGGAGACCGACAGCATGATTTCGTCGTCCGCCCCCAGCAGCTTGCGCGAAAGCGTGGTCTTGCCCGCGCCGGAGGGGGAGGAGAGGATGAACATCAGCCCGCGGCGGTGCAGCCGGTCCTGATCGGCCTGTCCGGCATTGGCGGATTGCGGGGAGGAGGGGGAAGCGCGCTCGGTCATGCCGACCCTTGGACCGGGGAGCGCGGGCAGATCAAGCCCTGCGGCCCTCAGAGTGCGATTTCACACCGCGTTCCGGCGGATTGTCGCAACCGATACCGTCGCGCCCTGCGGGGGCGATAGCGTCGACAGGCCGATCAGTCCTCGGCAGCAGCCTCGAGAATCTTTGCATCGCCCTTCGCGCGCGCCTTCTTCGCCTGCCGCCGGTCGTACAGCGTCTTGGCCAGCATGCCGCCGCCAACCACGACGGCCCCGGTGGAGGATCGCGCTGCGACCTTGGAAAGGGCGAGTGCGGTCAGGGTCGATCCGAGACCCTGGTTCTCGGCCGCTGCCTCGGCGGTTTCCTTGCCATAGCGGTTGCGAAGCATCCGTTTGTCCACCGCCTTGCGCAGCAGGATGGAGCCCGTGCGCACAATGGCATTGGCCATGATAAGATTGCTGGCTGGATTGGGGGAAAGCCCTGTCACCGGCTCGCCGCGCGCGCGCGACTGGCCACGCGCCACCTTCTTGCGCAATTCCTCGCGGCGCCTGCTCATCGCTTGGTGACTCCCTGTGCTGCCCCGTGTGACCAGGCCCAGCGCAGGCCGGGCCTATTTCTTGCGGCCGAAATCGACCGTGACGACGTTCGAGCCGTCCTCGCTATTGCCAACGGCCGCGCCGCCCGCCTGTTCCGCACCGTCATTCTCGGCAGTGTCCGCGTGGGTGGGCGAATCGTCCACCTCCACCGGCTGGAACTGCAATCCGAAATCGACCGCAGGATCGACGAACGCGGTAATCGCGGAGAACGGCACCACCAGGTGCGAGGAAATCTTGTTGAAGCTCAGCCCCACCGAAAAGCCGACATCGGTGACGTTGAGATCCCAGAACTTGTTCTGCAACACGATGGTCATCTCGTCGGGAAACCGCTCGCGCAGATGGTTGGGAATCTCCACGCCGGGCACGCCGGTCTTGAAGGTGATGTAGAAGTGGTGATTGCCGGGCAGCGTGCCGCCGCTCGCCTCGATCTCTCCGAGAACGCTGCCGACCACGGCGCGCAGGGCTTCCTGCACGATCTGGTCGTAGGGGATCAGGCTGTCGGGCGCGTCGTCACTCATCACGAGGGGTTAGGTGGCGGGGAGCGTCCGCGCGGTCAAGCGCAGAATGCTTGCGCGAGCGCGTGGGGGGCGATAGCGCGCTGCCCCATGCGAACAGGTCTTATCGAGCGGGATACCGCAGAAACGCGCATCCGCGTGGCCGTCGATCTCGACGGTACGGGCACCTATGATGTCCACACCGGGATCGGCTTTCTCGATCACATGGTGGAGCAGTTTTCGCGCCATTCGCTGATCGACGTCGAAATGCGCGTCGATGGCGACCTGCATGTGGACCCGCATCACACCACCGAGGACAGCGCGATCGCGCTGGGCCAGGCGATTGCGGATGCGCTGGGCGACAAGGGCGGGATCGCCCGCTACGGCCAGGCCTTTTCGCCGATGGACGAGACGCTGGCGCGCGTTGCGCTCGACATTTCGGGGCGGCCTTACTGCGTGTGGCGCGCGGGGTTCAGCCAGACGAAGCTGGGCGAATGGGACACCGAACTGATCGAACACTGGTTCCAGTCGGTCTCGCAGACCGCCGGGATCACGCTGCACATCGAACTGCTGTACGGCAGCAACAACCACCATATCTGCGAGGCGATCTACAAGGGGTTCGCCCGCGCGATGCGGCAGGCGGTGGAGATCGACCCGCGCAAGGGCGGCGCGGTGCCGAGCACCAAGGGGCGGCTGGGTGGCTGATCGAGTCGCGCTGATCGATTACGGCGCCGGGAACCTGCATTCGGTCGAGAATGCGTTGCGCGCGGTCGGGGCGGATGTGTGCGTGACGGCCGATCCGGCCCTGGTGGCCGATGCGTCGCGCATCGTGTTGCCCGGCGTGGGGGCGTTCGGTGCGTGTCACGATGGTCTGGCGCGCCTGCGGGGCATGATCGAGATGCTGGAACGCCGCGTGCTGCGCGATGGCATTCCCTTCCTCGGCATCTGCGTCGGCATGCAACTGCTCGGCACGCGCGGGCTGGAACATGGCGAGACGCCCGGTCTCGCGTGGATCGGCGGCGAAGTGCGCGAACTGGATACGTCCGGTCATGTCAAGGTGCCGCACATGGGCTGGAACGATGTGATCCTGGCCGACGATGCGTCGGGCCTGATCCGTTCTGGCGAGGCGTATTTCCTGCACTCCTATGCGCTGGATGTGGCGGACGAGCGCGACGTTGCCGCGCGCACCGACCATGGCGGATCGGTGACCGCCGCGGTGGCGCGCGACAATATCCTGGGCGTGCAGTTCCATCCCGAGAAGAGCCAGGCCTATGGGCTGGCGCTGCTGGAGAGGTTTTTGCAATGGAAACCCTGAACCAATAACAGGATCCGCTCGCCCTGAGCCTGTCGAAGGGCTGTCTTTCTTGAAGAAAAGTGCAGGGCTTCGACAAGCTCAGCCCGAACGGAATTAAGGTGCCAGTGTCTTGATCATTTTCCCCGCCATCGACCTGAAAGCCGGCAACGTGGTCCGCCTCGCCGAGGGCGATATGGACCGCGCGACCATTTACGGCGACGACCCCGGCGAGCAGGCCGCGCGTTTCGCCATGGCGGGCGCGAGCTGGCTGCACGTCGTCGATCTCGACGGCGCCTTCGCGGGCGAGCCGGTCAATGCGCACGCCGTCGAGGCCATCCTGCGTCGCTTCCCCGGCAAGGTGCAGCTGGGCGGCGGCATCCGCACGCGCGAGGGCGCAGAGCGGTGGCTGGAACTGGGCGTGGCGCGGGTGGTGATCGGCACTGCGGCGCTGAAAGACCCCCAGCTGGTCAAGGCGCTGGCGAAGGACCACCCGGGCCGCGTGGTGGTCGCGGTCGATGCGCGCGACGGCATGGTCGCGACCGAAGGCTGGGCAAGCGTCTCCGACCTGGCCGTGGAGGAACTTGCGCGCCGGTTCGAGGATGCGGGCGTCGCCGCGCTGCTGTTCACCGATATCGGCCGCGACGGGCTGCTCAAGGGCTGCAATGTCGAGGCAACCCTGGCGCTGGCCAAGGCGCAATCGCTCCCGGTGATCGCCAGCGGCGGCGTGGCAGGGATCCAGGATATCCGCGCGCTCGCCCCGCACGCGGCTGACGGGATCGAAGGCGTGATTACCGGCCGCGCGCTCTACGACGGTCGGCTCGATCTGGCCGAGGCTTTGGCGGCCGCCGCGCGATGATCGTTCTCCAAGCCATCTGCGTGATCGCTGGTTTGTACGTGCTCTGGTATCTAATGACGCGTACCAGACGCGGCCATTTTGATCTCATTCACGGCTTGGCATTTGATCGCACCGATGCACCCAGGCGGTTCGTCGCGGTTCAGATATTTTATGGTGCGATAGCCCTGTTTCTCTTTGTGGCAGCATCCGGCTGACTCGGAGAGATGGAATGACCGTCCGCATCCCTCTTATCTCCTGCCTCGAAGTGGGCCACGCGCCGTGCGAAGGAGAGGACTTGTGATTTTTCCACTTCGTCATTGCGAGCGGATCGAAGCAATCCAGGGTCGCAAAGCGGCAATACTGGATTGCTGCGGGGCCTGCGCCCCTCGCAATGACGGGTCGGGCGGGGCGGCGGCCCTATGACCTTCATCCAAATTCTTTATGCGGGTCTAATCGTCCTTAGCGCGCTCCAGATTGTGCAAGCCCTGCGTAGCGGCAAAGTCGGTTATTTGCTTGGCACGCAGCGCCGGACGCGTGCGGACGATCCGCTCGCATTCTGGGGTGTGATCCTATTCTGGCTGGTCGTGATCGGCTATCTCGCATTTCGGATATCGACCCTGTGACCATCTCCGATATCGCAGTCATCGCCACGTTCGTCATGCTGGTCGTCGCCGCGATCGACGCGGTGCGTGGCAAGACGGCGCTTGGCAAATTCCGGCTGAGCAAGAAGGATGAAGACCCGACGCGCTTCTGGTTCGCCATCGTGCTTTATGTCAATATGGCGTTCGGACTGTTCTGGCTGGCTAGCGTGGCGGGAAGCACCGAACCGCAGGAAGCGCCCACCGAAGACCAGCGCCCCACTGTAACCATCAGGACGACCGACACATGACCGTCCGCATTCGCGTCATCCCCTGCCTCGACGTGGCCGAGGGCCGCGTGGTCAAGGGCGTCAACTTCGTCGATCTGCGCGATGCGGGCGACCCGGTGGAGCAGGCGCGCGCTTACGACGCCGCCGGGGCGGACGAGCTGTGTTTCCTCGATATCTCCGCCAGCCACGAAGGGCGGGCGACGCTGGCCGACATCGTGCGCCGTACTGCCGAGGTATGCTTCATGCCCCTGACGGTGGGCGGCGGGGTGCGCAGCGTGGAGGATGCGCGCGCGCTGCTGCTGGCCGGGGCAGACAAGGTCGCGATCAACTCCGCCGCCGTGGCGCGGCCGGAACTGGTCGACGAGATCGCGCAGCGCATGGGCAGCCAGTGCGTCGTCGCGAGCGTGGATGCCAAATGGGTTGCCGATCCGCAGACCGGGGGAGGGCGCTATGAAATCTTCACTCATGGCGGCCGCCGGATAACCGGGATCGACGCGCTGGAACACGCGACGAAGCTCGCCACTCTTGGCGCGGGCGAACTGCTGGTCACCTCGATGGATCGCGATGGCACGCGAGATGGCTACGACCTCGACCTGACGCGCAGGATCGCGGATGCGGTGGATGTGCCCGTGGTCGCCAGCGGCGGGGTCGGCACGCTCGATCACATGGTCGAAGGGGTGACGAAAGGCCATGCCAGTGCGGTGCTGGCCGCCAGCATCTTCCATTTCGGCCAGCATTCGATCGCAGAGGCGCACGCGGCGCTGCGTGCGGCAGGGCTTCCTGCACGCAAGGCGGAACCCTACGCCGCCGAGACCGGTTGAGGCGTCACGAAAACAGCAAAGAGACCGCATCTATGGAAACCCTCGCCCGCCTCGAACAGGTGATCATCGAACGTCGCAGCTGCGACCCGGAAACCAGCTATGTGGCGCACCTGCGACAGCAGGGCCGCGAATGCATGGCGCAGAAACTGGGCGAGGAAGCCGTGGAAGCGGTGGTCGCCTCGCTCGCGGGCAGCGACGAGGAACTGGTGGGCGAGGCCGCCGATGTACTGTTCCACCTGATGGTGCTGCTCGCCGACCGGGATGTCGCGCTGGCCGATGTCCTCGCCGAACTCGATCGGCGCGAGGGTATTTCGGGGATCGAAGAAAAGGCCAGCCGCTAGAACCAAGATCAGAACCAGGGGGATAAGTATCATGCCGATTGACGCCACCCAGCCGTATGACGACGGGAACATCTTCGCCAAGATCCTGCGCGGCGAAATCCCCTCGACTAGGGTGTACGAAGACGAGTGGGCCATCGCATTCGAAGATATCAATCCGCAGGCGGAGATTCACACGTTGGTGGTGCCGAGGGGCAAGTACGTGAGCTGGGACGATTTCTCCGCCACGGCCCCGGACGAGGAGATTGCCGGCTTCGTGCGCGCCGTGGGCAAGGTGGCGCGGGCGAAGGGGCTGGTCGAGCCGGGCTATCGCCTGCTCGCCAATGTCGGCGCGGATGGCGGGCAGGAAGTCCCGCATCTGCACGTGCATCTGTTCGGCGGACAGAAGCTTGGCCGGATGATCGCCTGATCTGCGCCCCCCGTGATGCGCCCGGCGGGATAAAGTGCCCCGGTTGCGCGACGGACACTGCGATAGCGATTGCCGCGCAGACTCGCTTTCCGGTAAGGGCGCGCTCTCAATGACCGACGCATCCCGAACCGTACAGCCCGTGCCCCCCGGCGGTGTCTTCGATGGCACGACGCACCTCTATGCCGTGCGCGCCTATTACGAGGACACCGATCTTTCGGGCATCGTATACCACGCCAACTACCTGCGCTGGTTCGAACGCGCGCGATCCGATGTGCTGCGGATGCTGGGGATAGACCAGCGCGCGGCCATCGAAGAGGGCGCGACGGGCGGAGGCGGAGCCTATGCGGTGGCCGATGTGCAATTGCGGTACATTCGTCCCGCGCGGCTCGACGACACCATCGTCATTCATACAAGGTGCAGCGAATTGCGCGCAGCGAGTGTACGGATGGCGCAGGAGGCGAAGCGCGATGGGGAAACGATCTGTACCGCGCGGCTGCGCGTCGGTTTTGTCGGCCTCGATGGCCGCCCGCGCCGCCAGCCCGAGGCCTGGCGCGAAGCCTTCAAATCAATTCTCGATACCAGCTCTGATGGGGAGCCTGCCTGAATGATGCTTTTCGATATGCTTGCCGCCGTTTCGGGAGAAGCCGCTGCCGCGCCCACCCGGCTCGAACCGATCAAGCTGTTCATGGATGCCGATATCGTCGTCCAGGCGGTGATGGCGGGCCTGCTGCTGGCCTCGATCTGGAGCTGGATGATCATCTTTTCGGTGGCGCTCAAGATCGGCGGCGCGAAGAAGCGCGCGCGCCGGTTCGAACAGGACTTCTGGGCCTCGGAGAATTACGAGGAAACGCTGGACGCCTACCGAAACCAGGACGTCGCGCCGGCCCGCATCGCGTGGGCCGCGATTACCGAGTGGAAGAAATCGACCAAAGGCGGCGTGAAGGACGTGCGCGGTTCGCAGGGGCGCATCGCCGCGGTGATGGACAGCCATGTCGCCGAAGAAGCGGACCGGATGGCGAACCGGCTGACGTTCCTCGCCACGCTGGGTTCGGTCGCGCCGTTCGTGGGCCTGTTCGGCACCGTGTGGGGCATCATGAACAGCTTCTTCCAGATCGGCGCGCAGAACAATTCCTCGCTCGCGGTGGTTGCACCGGGCATTTCCGAGGCGCTGTTCGCCACCGCGATCGGGCTGTTCGCCGCGATTCCCGCGGTGATCGCCTACAACCGCTTCTCCGCCAGCGTGAACCGCTACGAAGCGATCCTGCAACGCTTTGCCGACCGGTTCAACGCCAACCTCGGCCGCGAGCTGGAGCGCGTCTGACATGGCGATGGGCGTGCTCAAGTCGAAGCGCGGGCGCAATTCCAGGCGCGCACCGATGGCGGAAATCAACGTCACCCCGTTGGTTGACGTCATGCTGGTGCTGTTGATCATCTTCATGGTCACCGCGCCGCTGCTGACCGCGGGCGTGCCGGTCGACCTGCCGGACAGCCGCGCCAATGCGCTGCCGCAGGACGAAGAACCGCTGAACGTCTCCATCGCCGCGGACGGCGCGATCTATCTTGGCGAGGATGCGGTCCCGCAAGGCCAGCTGGGGGCCGCGCTCGCAGCCGCCAGCGGAGGCGCCGCCTGTTCGCAGCGCGAGGTGGTGCTGCGCGCCGACCGTGCGCTCGATTACGGGCGCGTGATGGGCGTGATGGGCGAATTGAACCGCATGGGCTGCAATTCGATCTCGCTGGTCACCAACAGTTCAAGCGAATCGCTCTAGCGCGCAGGGTCGATGGACGCGAAATCGCATAATGGCCTCGATGCCTTTGCGCTGATCGTCGCGATCGCGCTGCATGCCGCGCTGATTGCGGCGCTGCTGCTGCAGGGGGCAACGCGCGATCCCATGCCGGAGCCGCAGCGGATCACGGTCAATTTTGCAGAAGAGGTCGGGATGACCTCCGCCGCGCCCGATCCGGTGCAGGAATCGCAGGCCTCCGTCGCGCCAGAGCTGGGCGATGCCGCCCCGCCGCCGATCGAATACGTGCCGCCGCCGCCGATCCCCCAGCCAACCAGCGCGCCTGCGCCCGAACCGCGCCCTGCGCCCCGCGCCACCAGCCGCCCGCAGCCCCGGCCGACCGCGCGCGCATCCAGCCGCCCCGAGCCGCGCCCGACCAGCCGCGCCACATCATCGTCCGCGCCGCGCCCCCAGCCGACGCGCGAGGCGCGCCGCTCCGGCGGCAGCCGCATTGGAGAGGATTTCCTGCCGGGGCAGGGCGATTCGACCACCACCAGCGAAACGCGCACCCCGGCAGCGACGTTTGGGGCGAGCGAGCGCGCGGCGCTTTCCGCCGCCATAACGCGCCAGCTTCGCCCGCACTGGTCCGCCCCGACCGGGGCGGATGCGGAAAAGCTGGTGTCGGTCGTGTCCTGGCGGCTCAATCAGGATGGAAGCCTGCGCGGGCGTCCGACGTGTCGTAACATTCCCGGAAGTATAACCGACTCCAACCGACCCCAGGCGGATTTGCACTGCGAACGTGCTATCCGTGCGGTGCAGCTGGCTGCACCTTTCAATCTACCCGAGCAGTTCTACGCACAGTGGGACGATCTCGAATGGCAGTTCGACAGAAGGCTTTAACCGATGAAGACGACATTTATCGCAGTGGCGTTGGCGCTCTTTGTGACCCAGCCGGTGGCTGCCCAGAATCAAAATCCCAATCAGGATCTGGGCGAAGCAATGGGCCAGGCGGGTCCGGTTGAAGATATCGCGATCGAAGGCAGCGATACGGCGGAAACCGACGGCCCCCTGCGCGGCACCGTGACCGACGAAAGCGCGCTCGACAACCTGCAGCTCGCCATTCCCGCCTTCGCGGCGGAGCGCGACGTTGCCACCGCCGCCAATGCGCGCGGCACGGCGGCGCTGGGTGCGGAACTGGCGCGCGTCGTCTTCGCCGATCTGCAGAACAACGGCCTGTTCGATCCGACCGGCCCCGATGCACTGCCCAAACCGACCTATCCGCAGATCACCGATCCGGTGTGGGGCATGTGGTCGATGCGCGGCGCGGAAATGCTGGTACAGGGCTATGTCCGCCCGCGCGGCGACGGCAAGCTGGTGGTCGGCTGCTATCTTTACGATGTCGCGCTGCAGGATGAACTGGTCCGCTCGGGCTGGGTCGTGCCGCCATCGGACTGGCGCCGCGCGGCGCACAAATGCGCCGACCTCATCTATTCGCGCCTGACCGGGGAAAGCCCGTTCTTCGACAGCCGCATCGCCTATATCGCGGAAACCGGCCCGAAGGATAACCGGACGAAGCGGCTCGCGATCATGGACAGCGACGGGGCCAACCACCGCTTCATTACCACCGGGCGGGCCACCGCGCTCACCCCGCGATACTCGCCCGATTACCGGCGGCTGATGTACCTGAGCTATGTCGACGGCAATCCGCGCATCTACATCTACGATATCGGCACCGGCCAGCAGACGCTGGTAACGCAGAGCAGCAACCCGACCTTTGCCCCGCGCTGGAGCCCGGATGGCCGCTACATCCTCTATTCGATGGCGGTGAACGGCAATACGGACATCTATCGCGTCTCGGCCAATGGCGGGCAGAGCGAGCGGCTGACCAACGCGCCGGGCATCGACGTCGGCGGATCCTATTCGCCCGATGGCACGCGCATCGTGTTCGAAAGCGACCGTTCGGGCGAACAGCAACTCTACATGATGAATGCCGACGGATCGAACCAGCGGCGCATCAGCTTCTTCGGCGGCCGCGCGGCGACGCCCGAATGGAGCCCGCGTGGCGACCAGATCGCGTTCACCTACATCCCTGGCGATTTCAACGTCGCGGTGATGAGCGCGAATGGCGGCGGCTTCCGCAAGCTGAGCGATGGCTGGCAGGACGAGGCGCCGACCTGGGCGCCCAACGGCCGCGTGCTGCAGTTCTTCCGGACCGAACGCAACACGGGCCGCACGGCGATCTACCAGGTCGATCTGACCGGGGAGAACCTGCGCCGCCTGCCGACCCCGGTGGATGCATCCGACCCTGCCTGGGGACCGATCCTGCCGTGAGACGTTAACGGATCAATGCTTGATTTCGTTGGGTCGCGCCGACGAACCTTTGGGGACTGTGTGAGGAGAGACCTATGAACACGCGTATTGCAGCAGCCATCGTCCTTTCGGCGACCATTTCGCTCGCCGCCTGTAAATCGGGAGCGCCCGACGAACTGCCGCCCGAACCGGGCGTAAGCCAGCCAGACACCGGCTATAATGACGGCTACAACAATGCCGGCGGCGTCGGTACGCAGGATCACTTCGTGAATGCCGTCAACGGCCAGAACGTGATTTATTTCGACACCGATCGCTACAATATCGACACCGCGGATGCGGCGGCGCTGCAGCAGCAGGCGCAGTATCTTGCGCAGTACCCGAACATCACCGTCACGATCGAAGGCCATGCCGACGAACGCGGCACGCGCGAATACAACCTTGCGCTGGGTGAACGCCGGGCCAACGCGGCCAAGAACTACCTCGTCAGCATCGGCGTTGCGGCCAACCGCATCCGCACGGTGAGCTATGGCGAGGAACGCCCGGTCGCAACTGCGTCTACCCCCGCGGCATGGGCGCAGAACCGCCGTGCGGTGACCGTCGTCATCAACTAGGGCGCGTCGTCTTTCACATCCGGGGCGGGCGGTCTGGCACGATCGCTCGCCCCTTTTTCATTGCGCGTCCGGCCAGCTGGGCGTGCCAGAGCTTGCGGGTGCGCCGTGAGTGCGTAGATTGGACCTATGGCGAAACCACGCAGATCGAACGACTGGGGCTTTCCCCGCTGGCGCGGCTACGAGGAAAGCCGCGAGGCGGCGACCGTGCGCCTGTGCGATCGGCACGGGTGCGACGAACGCGGCGATTGCCCTGCGCCCAAATCGCCCAACAACCCGGACCGCTGGTATTTCTGCCAGAAGCACGCAGCGGAATATAATTCCAAGTGGGACTATTTCGAAGGCCTCGAAAAGGCCGAGGCGGCGGAACGCGCGCGCACCGAACAGCGCGACAATGCAGGCTATGCCGAAGCATCGCACTATAGCTGGGGCGGATCGGGCGACGGAACGCGCTCGGCCGACGAAATGCGCGCGCTCGATGTGCTGGAACTGGAAGCCGATGCCGATTTCGCCACGATCAAGCGCGCATGGCGCGAGAAGGCGAAGACGGTGCATCCCGATGTGAAGCCGGGCGACAAGGAAGCCGCAGCCGAGTTCCAGAAGTTGCAGCTTGCCTATGAAGTGCTCAAGTCCGCCGAAGCGCGGCGCGAGTGGATGGGGTAATGCCGCGTGTCGGCCCCAACCGGGGCGGCGCCTTCGAAAAATGGTCGGTACGGTTGCTGTTGCCTGCGCTGATCGCGGGGTTGCTTTTCGCCATGCTGGCGGGATTTCGCGATCGGCCGCTGGTCGATTGGCGTGCATGGTTCGATGGGCCCGAGCGCGGCGACTGGCGTGCGCTGACGCTCAATGGCGAAGACGTGTTCGACCGCAGATTCCTGGTCACGATTGCCGATGGCGAGATCGTTGCCGGGCGGGACGGTTGCAACTTCTGGGCTTTCGCCGGTGTCGACGAACGCACCGGAGAGCGGATGTATACGAGCACGCTTGCAGGCTGTGTCGATACACCTGCGATGGCGGTCTATCGGGTTCTCACGCACGGCGACCCGCAGATGGCGATGCCGCGCGATGACCGGCTGGTGCTCACGTCGGGCTCATGCCGCGGCGAATTCCGCCGCTGGACGCGCGACGATGACGATGCCGAACGTGCAAGCGAAGAAGCCGAGATGGCCAGGCAGCGCGAGATCGAGGAACGCCGCGCGCGCATGCAGCCGGCCCCGGCGACGGTCCCCCCGCGTACGCCGCTATCCCAGCCAGTGAGGCCGCCGCCGCCACAGGTGCCGCCACCGCCTCCACCACCGCTGGAGCGGGTCTCGCCCAGTTGCTAGCCCGGCGGAGCGCGGCACGAACGCCACGGTCGCTAGGACAATCGCCGACCTTCACAAAAAGGTAACGCGCGCGACGCGGGTTGGTCACGCATTGCTCCTAACGCCCCTTCGCAATCGCAGCATAAGGGTCTTAACATGCGTTCGTCTTCCATCTCCGTTCTCCGTCTCGCCTTGCTCGGCACCGCGGCGCTTCTTCCGGCGAGCGCCTTCGCGCAGGCGGCGATCGAACCTGCCGACGAGGCTCCCGGTGAAGAACAGGCCACCGAAGCCACCGGCAATATGATCGTCGTCACCGCGCAGAAGATCGAGCAGCGCGCGCTCGACGTGCCGATCACGATCAGTGCCCTGAGCGGCGACCAGATCGCCGATCTGGGCGTGACCGATCTGGACGAACTGTCGAACTACATCCCCGGCCTCAATATCCAGGAACAGAGCGCCAACAACCCCGGCATCGTGATCCGCGGCATCACGTCGGATAGCGGCTCCGCCCAGCAGGGCCCGCGCGTGACCTTGTATTACAACGGCGTCGACATCTCGCGCTCGCGCGGTTCGTACCAGGCGATCTACGATATGGAGCGTGTCGAGGTCATCAAGGGGCCGCAGGCGACCCTGTTCGGGACCGCCAGCGCGGTCGGCGCGATCAGCCTCGTCTCCGCCAAGCCGCAGCCCGGGGCCTCTGCCGCAGTGACCGGAGGTTATGGCAATTTCGATGCCACCTTGCTGTCCGGCTACGCCAATCTCGGCTCGGATGTGATCGCCGGGCGCATTGCCTTCGAATGGCGCACGCGCGATGGCTATGTCGAAAATCTGGCGACCAGTCAGGAAAAGGATCTGTACGCGCAGGATCAGCTGGGCGTGCGCGGATCGCTGCGGTTCACGCCCAGCCCCTTCGTAACGGTCGATCTGATCGGCACCTACGACCAGCAGCGCAACGGCGGCACGCCCTTCATCTCCGGCACCTTCCCTGCGTTCGCGGGTGCGCCGGGCGGCCCGGCCAATGCGTTCGAGCCAGCAAACCTGGCCGGTTCGCCGTATTCGGCAGCGGCGCTGGGCGACGACCAGCTCGGCCTCAACCGCGAAGTCTACGACATCAACCTGACCGCGCAGATCGAGCTGACCGACTCGCTCGCCTTCACGACGGTCAACGGTTACCGCGAGTTCGACAGCGCCGAGGTGTTCGATGCCGATGGCTCGGCCGCGCCGTTCCTCGAATTCGCCGAAATCGCCAAGGGGCATCAGTTCAGCCATGAAGGCCGCTTTAGCTATGCCGACCCCAGCTGGCGCGCATCCTTCGGCTGGAACGTCTTTGCCGAAAAGGGCCGCCAGACCGTGCCGTTCTCGACCGAGGAAGGCATCTTCCTGCAGTGCCTGAGTTCGCTGTTCGGTGCCCCGCTGATCCCCGGCATCCCCTGCGTCGCGCCCGATGGCAGCGTGCCGGCCAGCGTGGTGACCGGGCTTGCCACGGCAGGTGCGGCGACCGCCATTCCCTACAGCTCCGTGTTCGAGAACCGGGGCACCAACACCAGCTATTCGATGTTCGCCGATGTGACCTACATCCCGACCCCCAGCATCGAACTGACCGCAGGCGCGCGGGTGCTGATCGAGGACCGCAAATCCGGCTTCAACGCGACCGTGCCCAATTCGGCGCTCAGCGGCGCGCCGCTGATTCCCGGCCAGGTCGGGACCGGTGGGCAGACGCTCACGGCGGAAGACAGCTTCACCTCCGTCCTGCCGCGTTTCAACGTCCTTTATCGCGTTACGCCCGATGTGAACGTGTTCGCCACCGTGTCGAAGGGGCGCCGGTCACCGGTTGTGCCGGTCAACGCAGGCGGCGCGCAGCCCCTCATCCCCGAGGAAACCGTGTGGAACTACGAGGGCGGGCTGAAGCTCGGCGCGGGGGCGATTTCCGGCTCGCTCGGGGTCTATTATCAGGTGTACGATAATTTCCAGGTGACGATCCAGGATCCTAACGGCCCGGCGGGTACCTTCGTCACCGCCAGCGTCGGTTCGGCATCGAACCTTGGCGTCGAGGCCGAAATCGCGGTTCAAGCGACCGACTGGCTGCGCGTGTTCGGCAATGTCGGCTACATCAGCGGCGGGATCGACGACGAGCCGGGCAATGGCCAATTCGCGGGCGATCGGTTCCGCCTGCAGCCCGAATGGCAGGCCGCAGGTGGCTTCACGATCGACTACCCGCTGGGCAATGGTGCCCGCCTGTTCGCCACCCCCAGCGTGACGCATCGCAGCCGCATCTTCTTCGAAGTGCCGAACGATCCGCTGATTGCGCAGGGGCCGGTCACGCTGGTCAATGCGCGCGCAGGCGTTTCCTTCGCCGATGATCGCTTCGAGATCGCGGGCTTCATCCGCAACGCCTTCGACGAAGACTACCTGCTCGACGCGGGCAACACCGGCGGCAGCTTCACGGTGCCGACATTCATCCCCGCAGAACCGCGCCTGTTCGGGGTGGAACTGACCGCACGCTTCGGTAACTGACGTAAAAGAAATGGGCGGGGGCTAAAGCGCCTCCGCCCATTCATTTTTGCATCGCTTCGGGCCGGGTCGGCCCCGTTCGGTCAGACCGCGTCGAGCGCCTGTTCGAAGTCCGCGATCAGATCGTCCGGATCTTCGATGCCGATGCTGATCCGCACCAGTGCGTCCGTGATGCCCAGTTCCTGGCGGCGACCATGCGCGACCGAGAGGTGCGTCATGCTGGCCGGGTGGCTGGCGAGCGTTTCGGTACCGCCGAGGCTCACGGCAAGCTTCGCGACCTTCAGCGCATCGAGGAAGCGGAAGCATTCCTCTTCGCCGCCCTTGAGGAACAGCGAGAAGGTGGAGCCTGCGCCCAGGCAGTGGCGGTCGTAGATGTCCTGCTGGCGATCATCCTCGATCATGCCGAGGTAGCCGAGGCCATCGACCTTGGGGTGCTTCTTAAGGAATTCGCAAACCTTCGCCGCATTCTCGCCCGCGCGCTGCATCCGCAGCTCCACCGTTTCGAGGCTGCGCAGCAGCATCCACGCGGTGTTGGGATCGGCGATGCCGCCCATCGTGTTGCGGATCATCCGGACGGGGTTCATCCACTTCTTGTCGCCAGCAATGCTGCCCGCGACGAGGTCCGAATGGCCGCCGACATATTTGGTGAGCGAATAGCACACGATGTCCGCGCCGTGTTCCAGCGGGCGCTGCCACAGGGGGCCGAGGAAGGTGTTGTCGATCGCGATCGGGCAATCCCAGTCGAGCGCGGCATCGCGCGCTTCGCGCACCATCTCGATATCGACCAGCGCGTTGGTCGGGTTGCCGGGGCTTTCGAGGTAGATCATCGAAACCTTGCCGCCGTTCTCGCTCGCCATGTCCTTCGCCTTAGCGAGCACATCGTCGAACTGTTCGCGCGTCGCGCCGGCGGGGAAGTCGATATATTTCACGCCGAACTTGGCGAGGATCTTGGCAACGAAACCTTCGGACGCGGCGTAGAGCGGGCCGGAATGGACGATTACGTCGCCCGCGCTGCAATAGGCCATCATCATCACGCAGATGGCGGTCATCCCGCTGGAGAAGCACAGCGAATCTTCCGCGCCGTCCCAGATCGCCAGACGATCTTCGAGGATCTCCTGGTTCGGCCCGTTGAAGCGCGAATAGACGAGGCCTTCGGCGCCGCCTTCGCGCAGGCCGGTAATGCCTTCGAAGTGGCGCTTGCCCGCAGCCGCGCTTTCGAAGGCGAAGGTGCTGGTGAGGAAGATGGGGGCCTTGAGCGACCCTTCGGATAGCGCCGGGTCGTAGCCGTGGCCCATCATCAGGGTCGACGGCTTCATCTTGCGCCCGTCGATCTTGGTGACTTCGGGCTTGGGCTTGCGGCGGGGGGTGGGGGTTTCGACTGCGTCGACGGCGTCGGTCATGGGGAACGGCCTCCTCAAGAAATGTGCCCCCAGGAAGGCGGGGGCTCAGGTTCGAGGCAGGCCCGAGGCGGCCCGTTCCTAACCTCCGCAGGAACGCATCTCCACTGGCTGCCGGTTGTCGAACGCGCACCTACCGCCGAGAGTTTCCGCGATCAACCTGTGAGGCGTGCACGCGATGCGTTTGCCCGCACGCCTGCGCCAATCCGCGCGATGCCCGCGTTCAGCGCCGATGCAGCGCGCCTGTGCCATATAGGGTTACATGAAAAAGCGCGTCCTTCTCCTCAGCCCCCTTGCCCTCGCGCTCGCGATGGGTGGGCTCGTGACATTGCCGGAGACGCCGCTGGCAGCGCAGACCGAGCAGTCGGTGTGGCACATCGGCCCGATCATGCGCGGCAAGAACTATTCCTACCGCATGCCCGCCACCATGCAGCCGACGCGCGAAGGGGCGAGCTTCGATTTCCCCTATCCCACCCCGCGCGATGGACACGTGCACTATGTCACCACGCCGACCGGGTCGCTCGCCGATGCAAAACGGATCGTCATGCGTTACCGGATCGATGCGGAGCCGGGCGTAAGGTTCATTCCCGAGGAAGAGCCTGAGCGCACCGCGACGATGTCGCTCTATTTCCAGCGGGCGGGCGACAGCTGGACGATGCGCACCCCGCGCCATCGCTGGTATGCCCCCGCGGACAAGGTCGTGCCGTTGACGCCCGGCACCCACACGGTGTCGATCGATCTCGACGAAAACTGGCTTGCGATGAACTATCAGAACGCCTGGGACATTCCGCAGGACTACCAGACCGCACTGGCGCGCGCGAACAGCATCGGCTTCGTTTTCGGTTCGTCCGTGCTGCGCGGCCACGGGGTCTATGCCACCGGGCCGGCTCGCTTCACGCTGCTGGATTTCCGCGTGGAGTGACGCGCCGCAGGCGGGCGCGCTATTTCACATTGAAATTGCGCACGCTCCAGCGCAGGCTTTCGGGCGAGGCGCCGGGTACGTCGTCGACCCGGCTCAGCACGACATCGCCTGCCAGCTCTTTGCCGCTGGAACCAGTGATGGTGATGGGCGCAGTATAATAGATCGTGCCGGCGGCACCCTCCATCAGACCGGTCTGCGAAGACACGGTAATCTTCCCGAAGTCATCGAAGCGGGCGGCAAACGCACTCTCATTGGTGCTGTCATGTGCCTGCCCGCGCATCAGGTCGTAGGCCTGCCCGAACTGCTTCAATTCGATCGCGCGAGCGAACGACAGCAGCACGTTGCGTGCGCCCTTTTCCCCCTTTTCGGCTTCCGGCGTCAGATCCGCAGGCGACAAGTCGGGCGCGTCACCCTGCGCCTGCGTGCCCACGGCATCGGCTTCGCCCGTTTCCCGCGCTTGCGGCGCGGGCGTCTGGTCGGAGGTGGGTGCGGCTTGCGGTGCCGCATCGTCCTGTGCCGTGCCGCAACCGGTCAGGGTTGCGGCGGCAAGGGCAAGGCTGGCGAGGGCAGGCAAACGCATCGGATAGCGACCTATTTGGGAGCGAGCACCATCAGCATCTGCCGCCCTTCGAGGCGCGGGAATGCTTCGACCTTGGCGATTTCTTCGACATCGTCGCGCACGCGGTTCAGCAGGTCCATGCCCAGCTGCTGGTGCGCCATTTCACGGCCACGGAAGCGCAAGGTGCACTTCACCTTGTCGCCGTTTTCGATGAACTTGACGACATTGCGCATCTTCACGTCGTAATCGTGCGTGTCGATGTTCGGACGCATTTTGACTTCCTTGATGTCCTGCGTCTTCTGCGTCTTGCGCGCGAGGTTCGCCTTCTTCTGCGCTTCGTAGCGGTGCTTGCCGACGTCGAGGAACTTGCACACGGGCGGGTCCGCGTTGGGCGATACCTCGACGAGGTTCAAGCCGACTTCCGCGGCGCGTTCGATCGCGTCACGCGTGTTGAGGACACCGATGTTCTCCCCGGTCTCGTCGATAACGCGGACCTTGGGGGACTGGATAAAATTGTCGTAGCGCGGGCCGCTCTTGATCGGCGGCTGAAGGGAACGACGGGGGGGACGTGCTATGGGATGCTCTCCTGCAATGGTGATATTCGAGCGCCTTATTTAGGGCTTTTTGTGCCGATGCGAAAGGGGCTGTGCGCGCAAGACGCAGAATTGCCGCCGTCCGGGGCGATTAAGCCGCGTGCGGCTGCGCCTGCCAAAGCGGAAACCGCACCAGCCGGTCGCGCACGGCGCACGCCGCCTCGATCGTCTCGGCAGGCATCAGGCTGGCGCGAATCGATGCGTGTGCGGCATCCATTCCGCCGGTCAGCGTGCCGAACGCGGGCAGCACCATGCGCGGCGGGCCGTCCCGCCGCCGCGCGATCACCGCGCAGGCACGGCGTACCCGGCGTCCGCGAAGGGTCACATCCAGCTTGGGGTGCCAGTGGCCTGAAAGCTCTGCCCGGGCCTCCCCCGGCTGCGCTTCGTGGCGGCAGACGATGCCGCCGATTTCCAGCTCCTCGTGCAGGGTGCCGCCGCATTGGGCCGCCGCGTGATCCGCGTCCGCCGGGCCATCGTGATTGCCGGTGATCCACACCCATTCGACCCTGCGGGTGAGCGCCCGCAGCATGTCGCACGCCACTTCTTCCAGCCGCGCGCCGCCTTCTGCATCGTGGAAATTGTCGCCCAGCGTCACCACCCGGCGCGCGCCGGTCTGCTCGACTGCTTCGGCCACACGGGCCAGGGTCTCGCGGCTGTCGTAGGGTGGCAGCGGCTGGCCGTATTGCGCGAAAAAGCTCGCCTTTTCGAGGTGCAGGTCGGCCACCAGCAGCGTACGTTCGGCAGGCCAGTAGACCGAGCGGTCGCTGCGCAGCAGCAGCTGGGTATTGCCGAACGAAAGGGGAACCATCGGCTCCACTTGCCCTAGCGCATTTGCGTTGGCAAGAGGTTGCCCCCTGCAACGACGAGAGCACTCCGTGGCCGACTGGACCCAGCAGACGCAGCAAGCCCGCGAATGGTTCGAATCCTTGCGGGATTCGATCTGCGCCGAATTCGAAGCGATCGAGCGCGAAGCCGATTCCGACGCCGCGTTCGCCTATACACCGTGGAACCGCGAGGAAGAGGGCAATGAAAGCCCGGGCGGCGGTGTGCAGGGCCTGATGAAGGGCAAGGTGTTCGAAAAGGTCGGCGTCAACGTATCGACCGTGCAGGGCACCTTCGCGCCAGAATTCGCCAAGACGATCAACGGCGCGGAGGAAGACCCGCGGTTCAGCGCCACGGGCATCAGCCTGGTCGCGCACATGGCCAATCCGCATGTGCCCGCAGTGCACATGAACACCCGTTTCCTCGTGACCGGCAAGGCATGGTTCGGGGGCGGGGCGGACCTCAATCCGCCGATCCCCTACGAAGAGGATACCGAGGAATTCCACGCCGCCTTCCGCGCTGCGTGCGCCAAGCACAACCCGACCTATTACGAACGTTTCCGCAAGTGGGCGGACGACTATTTCTACATCCCCCATCGCGGGGTGCATCGCGGCGTTGGCGGGATCTTCTACGATCACCTGGAATGCGCGGACGAGCAGGGCTTTGCCCGCAATCTCGATTTCACCAGGGACGTCGGCAAGACCTTCCTAGAGACCTACCCCAAACTGGTCCGCCGCCGGATGAACGCCGACTGGACCGAGGAGGACAAGCGTACCCAGCTGGAATGGCGCGGGCGCTATGCCGAGTTTAACCTCGTCTACGACCGCGGCACGCTGTTCGGCCTGAAGACCGGCGGCAATGTCGATGCGATCCTGATGAGCCTGCCGCCGGAAGCCGTGTGGAGCTAGCGGCGACGAACCGCAGTCCCCCAGCCGCTCAAGGCACCGGATCGATACCGATGTTGATCTTCAGGTTGACCTCGTAACGCCTGCCGAACAGCCGGAACCGGAACAGCGTGATCGTGATGCCGATCCTGCCGATCAGGTCGTCGCCGAAGAAATCGCCAAGCCGTTCCCTGTCGATCATCTCCGCAAGCTGGGACGCGGCGAGATCGACTTCCTCCTTGTCGACGTCGAACCCGCATCGCACGGTGCCATCGGCGATCGCCTTGGCGAGTGCCTCCTGCCGGCGTTTGGCGGACATCCTGGCGACCTGCGCCACATCGCGCGCATCGAGCTCGGCGATGGCGACGCCTTCCGAGCCGGGGCTATCGGAACCGGTGCGGCCCGGCGATACGGTGATTTCGTTCAGGATGCGAATATGCGGCTGGCCTGCATCGGTGCAGGTCGTGCCGTCGGGACGTTCGATGATACTGGCCATGTGTGGTCTCCCCTCGTTGCGCCTCGGTGGGCGGTGGAGGGGAGAGCCTGCGCGTCAGCCACGCTGCGGCAAAGCCGCGTTCGGTCCGATACGGATCATTCGGCGGGCGCGTAGACCCGCACCCAGTCGACCAGCATCGAAACGTCACCCTCCTTGATCCGGTCGACCGTGGATTGCGGCATTCCGTTATACGGTTTTTCGATCCCGTTGGTCTTGAACGGGTACGCGCCGCCCAGCGCGAAGTTGAGGATCAGGTACTTGGGATTGTCGAACCGCCACTCGCCGTAGTTCTCCACCATCGGGCGCGTGACGCGGTACAGCGTGTGGCCGTCGATCTGGAACAGGATCTCGTCCTTTTTCCATTCGACCGCGTAGACGTGCCAATCGGTCACGTCCTCGCCGTCTTCGAAAAAGTACTTGTTCACCAGCGGCGTCTCGCCGGAATAGCCGGGGCCGTGCAGCGCGACGCCGATCCAGTCTTTCTCGCCGACATATTCCATGATGTCGATCTCCCCGGTGTCGGGCCACTGGCCGTTGCCGAGCAGCCACCAGGCCGGCCACACGCCTTCGGCATCGGGCAGCTTGATGCGGGCCTCGGCGCGGCCGTAGGTGAAGTCGTACTGCCCCTTGGTCTCGACCCTGCCGGACAGGAAATCGGCCCGCCGTTCGGGATGCGGGTCGACGCCGGGGGCGTAGACCGGCTTCAGCATCAGTGCGCCGCCATCCGCACCGTCGGCATCCTCCACGATGCTCAGCACCTCGGGCGCGTCGACATAGGCCTGCTGTTCGTTGTTGACCCAGAAATCGGTGCCGATCACGATCCACTTGTCGTTATCCAGCTGTTCGCCATCGAACTCGTCCGCCCAGATGAGCGTGCGGCCATCCATATCCTGCGCTGCAAGAGGCGCGGCGACGAGCATGGCGGTGGCCATTGCGGCGATCGAAAGCGTGCGGATCATTGTCTCTCTCCCGGTATTGTTAACGTTCCCATCGCACGTTTTGCAGGCCTTTTCCAGCCCTTCGGGCAGGGCACCGCGGCGCGGCCACCGGTGGCTGCCCTTGCGCTGGGCACTAGCGGGCGGGCATAGGGCACGCATTGTCGTGCGGCGAGTTGAGTCGGACGAGACAGACAGTTCTTCCGGAGATTGCGATGTATCGAGCAGCCCTGCTTGCCCCCCTGGCCCTGATCGCGTCCGCCTGCACCACGATGGACGGTGGCGAGGTCGAGATGGCCGAGAGTACGCCGATGGTCTCCCCCATCCTGACCACGCCCGACGCGGTCGACGACCAGACCTATGCCCGTCCGCAGGTGGCCCGGGTGACGCATGTGGCGCTCGATCTCGATCTGGATTTCGACGCCAGGATGATCGGGGGCACGGCAGTCTTGTCCGTGCTGGCGCAGGACAATGCCGGGCAGATCGTTCTCGATAGCAATGCCCTCCAAATCGATCGCGTAACCGATGGGGACGGTAACTCGCTAAGCTTCGCAATGGGCGATGCGGAACCGGGCAAGGGCGCCCCCCTGACCATCCAGCTGAATGGCGCGCGCACAATCCGGATCGACTATCGCAGCGCACCCGATGCCACCGCACTGCAATGGCTTTCGCCCGAACAGACGGCCGGGGGCGAGTATCCCTTTCTGTTCAGCCAAGGCCAGGCGATCCTCAACCGCACGTGGATACCCACGCAGGACAGCCCCGGCATCCGCCAGACCTGGGAAGCGCGGATCACCGCACCCAAGCCGCTGGATGTCGTGATGAGCGGCGTGGCCCAGGGCGAGCCGGAAGATCTGGGCAATGGCCGCCGCGCATTCCGCTTCGTGATGGACAAGCCGGTACCGCCCTACCTGATCGCGATTGCGGCAGGCGATATCGATTTCCGCGCCACCGGCCCGCGCACGGGCGTGTGGGCCGAACCCGCAACGCTCGACCGGGCGTATAACGAGGTGGCGGATACCGAGCAGCTCGTGGAAGCCGCCGAAGGGCTTTACGGCGAGTATCGCTGGGGCCGTTACGATATGATCGTGCTACCGCCTGCCTTCCCTTACGGGGGCATGGAAAACCCGGTGATGACCTTCCTCACCCCCACCTTTATCGCAGGCGACCGGTCGAACAACGGGCTGGTCGCGCACGAGCTGGCGCATAGCTGGTCGGGCAACCTCGTCACCAATGCGGTGTGGGGCGACGGCTGGCTGAACGAAGGCGTGACCTCCTATTTCGAAAACCGCATCGTAGAGGAAGTTTACGGCAAGAGCCGCGCCGAACAGGAGGCCGCGCTCGCTTATGCCAACATCATCGAAACGCTGGAGGACGTCGGCTACGACGCGCCCGGCACGGCGCTGCATAATGACGGCTCGGGCGAGCTCATCGGCAGCGCCATCGCCTACGACAAGGGGCATTTCTTCCTGCGCACGATCGAGCGCGCAGTGGGCCGCGAACGGTTCGATGCGTGGCTGCGCCAGTGGTTCGACAACCACGCATTCCAGCCCGCCACCAGCCGGCTGATCCTGGAGGACATGCAGGCCAATCTCGCCCGCTCTCCGGCCGAGGCAAAGCAGCTCAAGCTGCGCGAATGGATCTTCGAACCCGGCCTGCCGAGCAACGTCGCCAAGCCCGATCCCCGGGCCTTCGCAACGGTCGATACCGCCGTGCAGGCCTACGCTGCGAACGGCACCATCCCGACCGGCTGGGACGACTGGACCGCGGCGGAGCAGATGCGCTTCCTCGACAATATTCCGAAGCAGCGCACCGCCGCACAGCTCGCCGCGTTGGACGACGCGCTGGGCTTGTCGGAGACGGGGAACAACGAAGTGCTGTTCCTGTGGCTCGAACTGGCGCTGGCCAATCGCTATGACCCGGCGGTGCCGCAGGCGGAAATGTTCCTGTCGGAAATCGGCCGCGCCAAGTTCGTCCGCCCGCTATACGGCGTGCTGATGGAACAGGGCGATTGGGGCCAGCCGATCGCCAGGCGCATCTACGCCGAAACGCGTGATGGCTATCACGCCGTCACCCGCGCCGGAGTGGACCGGTTGATGGGGATCGAAGACTAAAAGCACCTGCCATCCGAATTTATCGCGTTGCAATATACCCCGCTGCAACGCACATCTGAATGGCGATGCTGAGACAGTACGAACTGGTTGAACGGGTAAAGGCCTACGATCCCGACGCGGACGAGGCGATGCTCAACCACGCGTATGTCTACACCGTGCAGAAGCACGGTACGCAGAAGCGTGCGAGCGGCGATCCCTATTTCAGCCACCCGGTGGAAGTGGCCGGGTTGATGACCGACCTGAAGCTGGATCAGGAAACCATCGCCACCGCGCTGCTGCACGATACGGTGGAAGATACGCTCGCCACGATCGACGATATCAGGGCCAATTTCGGCCCCGAGATCGCGCGGCTGGTGGATGGCGTCACCAAGCTTTCCAAGATCGAGCAGATGCCGGAGGATGAGCGCGCGGCGGAAAACCTGCGCAAGTTCCTGCTGGCGATGAGCGAGGATATCCGCGTGCTGCTGGTGAAGCTGGGCGACCGGCTGCACAACATGCGCACGCTCCACTTCATCAAGAATGAGGACAAGCGCCGCCGCATCGCGCGCGAGACGATCGACATCTATGCCCCGCTGGCAGAGCGGATCGGGATGTACGAATACATGCGCGAGATGCAGGCGCTCGCCTTCGAACATCTCGAACCCGATGCGTTCGAGACGATTTCGGGGCGGCTGGCACAGATCCGTGAGCATGAGGGCGCGCAGGTCGATGCCATCGCGCTGGCGATCAAGCAGGCGCTGGCCGAAGCCGGGCTGAAGGTGGAAGTGAAGGGGCGCGAGAAGCAGCCCTATTCGATCTGGCGCAAGATGGCCGAACGCCATGTCAGCTTCGATCAGGTGACCGACATCTTCGCCTTTCGCGTGCTGTGCGAGGCGCCAGAGGATTGCTACGCCGCGCTGGGCACGCTGCACACCACGTGGCAGTTCATCCCGGGGCGCTTCAAGGACTATATCTCCACGCCGAAGAACAATGGCTACCGCTCGCTCCACACCGCGCTGATCTACGAAGGGTCGATGCGGGTAGAGGTGCAGATCCGCACGCACGAAATGCACCGGACCAATCATTTCGGGCTCGCCGCGCACTGGGCCTACAAGCAACACGACAAGCCCGACGGGCAGGTGGCATGGCTGCGCGACCTGATCGAGATAGTCGATGCCAGCCACGATCCCGAGGAGCTGCTCGAAAACACGCGGCTGGCGATCTACCAGGATCGCATCTTCGCCTTCTCGCCCAAGGGCGCGCTGTTCCAGCTGCCCAAGGGGGCGACGCCGGTCGATTTCGCCTTCGCCGTCCACACCGATCTGGGCGCGCAGACCATCGGCGCGAAGATCAACGGGCGGCACATGCCGCTGCGCACGCCGCTGGCCAATGGCGATGTGGTGGAAATCGTGAAGGGCAGCGATGCCGAGCCGCAGCTGTCCTGGCTGGGCTTCGTCGTCACCGGCAAGGCGCGCGCCGCGATCCGCCGGGCGGTCCGCAACAAGGAACGCGAGGAAGTCGCCGAACTGGGCGCGAAGCTGTACGATCAGATCGCGGCGCAAACGCCCGCAAAGGTCGGCAAGAAGGCGCTGCGCGAGGCGCTCAAGCGGCTCGACATGGAGGAAGAGGAAGATCTGATGTACGCCATCGGCGCGGCACAGATCACCGATCAGGAGGTGATGGAGGCACTGGTGCCGGGCAGCACCGCCGAATTCGCCGACGAGAACGACTGGTCGCAAAAGCGCAAGCAGCCGATCTCTATCCGCGGCTTGAAGCCGGGCAATGCCTATACGCTGGCCGATTGCTGCCATCCGGTTCCGGGCGACCGGATCGTGGGGCTGCGCCGCAAGGGGGAAAGCGTGGACGTGCACAGCATCCAGTGCCTCAGCCTGGCCAACGGGATAGACAGCGACTGGATCGATCTGGACTGGGGCAACCGGTCGGGCGTTGCCACCGGCCGGTTGCTGGTCACCCTGTACGACAGGCGCGGGACTATTGCCGAGATGGCCAATATCGTCGCGCGTAATCACGCCGACGTGCGCAGTCTCGACAAGGTGCGGATCGAAGACCCCTTCGCGACCTACGAGATCGATATCGAAGTGCAGGATCTGGCGCATCTCACCCGCATCCTCAGCGCGCTGCGCGCCAGCGACGCGGTGGCGCAGGCGGAGCGGATATGACGCGAGAGACCAGTTCGGGCCTGCTGGCCTACGATCACGTGCAGCTTGCCATCCCGCGCGGCGGCGAGGATCGGATGCGTGCCTTCTTCGTCGACCTGATTGGCATGCGCGAAGTGCCCAAACCCGACACGCTGTCGCCCGAAGGATGCTGGTTCGAGGCAGGCAAGGTGTCGCTCCACATCGGGATCGATCCCGATTTCCGCCCTGCGACCAGGGCGCATCCGGCGTTTCTTGTAAGCGACCTTGAAGATTTGCGCGCGCGGCTGGAGGCGGCGGAGGTGGCCTGCCACGAGGATGACCCGGTGCCGGGTTACCGCCGGTTCTTCACCGCAGACCCGTTCGGCAACCGGCTTGAATTCATGCAGCGGGTTGGCATGGGTAGCTAGAGAGACAGCTAAAGCGGATCGATCGTCACCTCGACCGGATCGCCTTCGGCCAGGTTTTCGCTCCGCATCACCTTTTTGCCGATCAGCAGCACCCACTCGCTACGCTTGTTTTGCGGGAAGACCGATGTCGTCCAGTCCGTCTCCCCAACGCGCGCGGTCACTTTTACCGAGCCGAACCCGCGCCCTTTGCCAAATTCGAGCCGGTGCATGGCTTCGTGCGCCTGAAGCGCCTCCGCCTCTTCGCCGGTAATCGTGATGAGGTGGTACGTTCCACGCTCACCTTGCCAGCGGCGAAGCGGGACGGTCAGCTTGATGCCCTGCGTCACTCGGCCACACTGCGGATCGGCACCGGGATATTGCAGATATCCGCGCCGCCAGCCGATGCCACGAAGAATGGATCGCGGCGGTTGGCCCGCGCATCGGCGTATTGCGCGAAGCTGTCGCTATCGGTGGAGAGATATTCGAGATGCGGACGCTCGCCCTCGGGCAGGTCGGCGGCAATGCGGACCGAGAGGATGGGTACGCGCTTCGCCGGGTCCGCGTAGTAGCTGGCAGGCCCCTTGCCGCGCGGCAGGCTGGACAGGTGTTCGATCCCCTCGACAACGCGGCCAACGACCGCAAGATTGCGGTCGAGATGGCGCGGCGCGTGGCCGATCACCGCGTAGAGCTGCGATCCGTCGCCAGTATCGGGTGGATTCCCGCGCCCGACGCCAACCATGCCGTAGCAATGGACGGGCCACTGCCGCGCAATGTGCATCTGCTGGATACCGGCAATCGGCCACCCGTCGCGGAAGGTGCCGTAGTCCGCATAGGGATCGGTCAACATCGGTGCGGGCCAATCGCCTATGACCTGAGGTTCCCTAGTCGCGCGCAGGGTCGACGAGGTAAGCCAGTTGGGCGACCCTGCCGTATATTCCGCCTCGCTCATCACTTTCAGCCCCTCGGGCACCGGCTTCTCCGCGATTCCCATGCCGGGGTCGGGCTGGCCCCACTGGGCGACGTAATTGTCCTGCACCCGCAGGATCGCCATCCCGTCCCAGTAATGGTCGCGCGCGAGCGTGCGGATATTGTCGACCCAGCCCTGGCTGAAGGGCGCGCCGATCAGCTGGATCAACACCTTGCGCGGGTTGCCCTCGGCATCGGGGGCGAGCGTCATCACCAGCAGGTTTTCGGGCGCGATCGTCACCCAGTCGCCCGCAGGCGCCGCGTCGACGATCTCGCCCGGCGACCGCGCCGCGTCCTGCGCGATGCCCGGCGCGGCGAGCGCCAGCGCGGCGAGGGCCAATGCTCCTTCGCGCAGCATCATTCGCCCTCCACTTCGCGCACGGGGTAGGTCAGCGCACAGATATCGAAGTCGCTCGGCGGGTCGGCGTAGAACGGGCTGGGCTGCACCAACGCCCCCATCCACTGCACGAAGGTGTCGCTGTCGGTCTTAAGCACCTTGTAGCGCGGACGCGCCTCGGGGGCGAGATCGCTCGCCAACCGCGCCCTCTGAATCGTCAGCGGGTCCTGCCCCTCGGCATAGAAGCCCATCTCGCCCGTGCCCGGCGGCTGGGTGCGCAGCAGGTCGAGCCCTTCGACCACGCGGCCGACCACCGCGAGGTTGCGGTCGAGCCGACGCGGCGCGTGGCCGATAATGGTGTAGAGCGTGTCGCCGTGTCCGGTCGCCGGATCGACATCGCGCGCCACGCCGACCATCCCGGGGCAGTGCAGCGGCCAGTCTTCGGTGCCGTCGGTCGCGATCGGCCAGCCGCTCTTGAACATCGCCACCGGCGCGTAGACATCGCAGAACGCATTATCGAGCACGCGGTCTTCGCAGGGGTTTTCAAGCGATACCGGCGCGGGCAGGGCGTGGGTGAAGTCGTCCCGGCCAACCTCCTCCAGCCCTTCCATCGGCGCACGATCCTCGTCCGGGTCGCCCCACTGCGCGACAAAGCCGGGCGCGATGCGATAGACCGAGGAATTTGTGTCCCACCAACCGCCTTGCGCCAGCTTGCGCATGTTGCGGACCCATTTCTGGCTCCACGGCGCGTCCATCAGCTGGATCACGATCCGCCGCTCGCTGCCGTCGGGCGCTGTGGAGAGCTGGAACACCAGCAGATCGTCGGGCGAAATTACTTGCCACGCCTCGGCAGGCGCCGCGCCGAGCACCTCGCTGGGGCTGGGCGGCGGCGTCTCCGCCTCCTGCGCAAAAGCTGCGGTGCCAAGTGCGATTGCGGCGAAAAGCGTGATGGCGTTTTTCATGCGCAAGGGTCTGCCACCAAACCGCGCCATCTCAAACCCCGCACGCACGGCACGAGTGGATTCTCAATCCTCGCGGTCCGCCAAGTCCTCCAGCGTGTGCATGTCCTCGTCCGACAGGCCGAAGTGATGGCCGATCTCGTGGATGACGACATGGCGCACCAGATGCTCCAGCGTTTCGTCACCCCTCTCCGCCCATTCGTCCAGAATCGGGCGGCGGAACAGGCGGATGCGCGTGGGGAGCGTGCCCGACATCTCGATGCTGCGCTCGGTCAGCGCGTGGCCTTCGTACACGCCGGTCAGCTCGAACGGATTTTCCAGCCCGAGCTCGCGCAGGGTTTCCTCGTCGGCGAAATCTTCCACCGCGAACACCACATCGCCCAGCTGCGCACGGAACCCTTCCGGCAGCGCGGCAATCGCACTGCGGCCAAGGGCCTCCATCTCTTCCAGCGTCATCGGAGTGCCGAAGTGTCTCATGGGAATCGCTTAGCGGAGCAACGCCGCCTTGCGAAGCGGCCGTAACGCGGCTAGGTGGCCAGCCTTCCCGAACGGGCGATGCGGAGCGGTGGCCGAGTGGTCGAAGGCGCACGCCTGGAAAGTGTGTATACGGTAACCCCGTATCGAGGGTTCGAATCCCTCCCGCTCCGCCACTCTGGAACATAAGTGCGAACGCCGTTCGCCGCCGTTCCTACGCCATTTGCTGAAGCCAGGACCCTCAGGAGCTCGTTGCGCGAGCCCATGATCCGAACCTCGCGCTCGGCGACCTCGACCCGTTGGGCCAGCGCCCGCAGATGATCCCGCCGAAATCCGCCGTCCTTTCCACGCATCCGGCGGCGGGCGACGGCCGCAAAGCGGGCGATTTGCTCGGGCGTGACCGCCTGGCCCGCGCTTTCGATCGCAGCACGTGCGCGTTCCGCGTCGATGCGCGCCTGATCGCGCGTCGCCTTCAGTTCCTCGATCCGCGTCCTGAGCGACGGATCGTCGAGATCAGCGACGCCGCTCTCAATGGCGTCGTAAAGCCGCTTCAGTCGCGCCTCTGCGGCCACAGCACGGTTGACCAATTCCGCCGCGTGCGCGCGCCGACGTTCGTCCCGCTCCTCGCGCCGGTCGAGATGGATTGAAAGCAGGTCGCGCAGCCGCTCGGGCTCGAGGAGCCGCTTTTCCAGATGCTCGGCCACCAGATGGTCGAGCCGGTCCATCTGGACCGTGCGGCCCTTGCAGCCAGTCTTTCCCTGCCGCGCGGCGGTCGAGCAGGTGTAGTAGCGATAGTGCTTGGCCTTGCCCGAGGTGCGCAGCGTCATCGCGCCGCCGCAGTCGGCACAGAAGCAGATGCCGGTGAGCAGCGTCGGCCCGCTGACGGTTCGGCCCGGCACGACCATCGGGCTG
>Ga0100392_1000020_pt1 | contig 188249 bp, 183 predicted proteins | sample CryGeymeta201516_FD_81548 | JGI IMG/M metagenome (GOLD analysis project Ga0100392, IMG submission 81548) | Groundwater microbial communities from Crystal Geyser aquifers in Utah, USA - Crystal Geyser metaG 2015-16 | ecosystem: Environmental > Aquatic > Deep subsurface > Groundwater | place... | reverse complement strand
CGTGATCCAGTATCATCCGCACCGCACGGGCGCGAACCTCCGGAGAAAACTTGTTCGTTGTCTTGCTCATAAGGACTCCATCTACTCAAGAGTTGGAGCCTCCGACAATCCCGGAGCGGTTCAGACCTCAAAGAGTTGGCGCGAGCAAGTGATCTCCTCCTCGATGATCCCAGGCAGGTGCATCCTGACGACCGGAGGGCGTATTACCGCGAGGAGCTTGATCGCGCGGGTATGTTGAACAAGGTTGGCGAAGCCAATCTTCTCAAGGTCGCTCAAGCGATGACACGTTATTGGGGAGACACGCTCAGGATCTGGCATGGCCTTGAGACCGATGGGCAGTGCAGTCAGCGCTGGATTGGGGGCTTGCTTTGGGGGGGAGGGTCCAGTCCGCCGCTTCACCATCTGCTGCTCGCTGTGATGCTGAAAGCTCATCGATGAATTGCCGGTTTTTGGCGGAATTTTCTATTTTCACGAAAATCGAGTTTTGTGTGCTGTGGAGCCGCGAAGTGGAGCTTCAGATGCTCTTGGAGGAAGTTTTATTGTAACTCATCGATTTCAAACCCTTGCGCTTTCCGAGGGGGGCGAGCGGTCATCTCCGGAAATTTGTTTTGGAAGGGGACAAGGAGGGGCATTTGCCATAAATCGGCAGACGCGCATCGCCGTTCCTTTACCGCAACCTAACCATTAGCTTTTATGACAGCCCGCGTGGTCAAACATTCCGCTTCCTTGCCGTCGACTTTAACGGCCGAGCTGCCGTTGTCCGACATCCTCGGATTGTCGCGCAATCCCGCATTTGACCCCACCCGGTTGCGCGGTGACGAATATAGTGAATTGGCGCAGGCCAGCCGCAATCGGATGCTGGCCAATGCGATTGTCGCGGTCTTTGTCGCAGCTGTGTTTGCGCCGTTGATCGGCCTCGCATATATCGCGCCTTGGGCCGTCATGCTGGGGCTCATTCTCTACAAATCCCGGCAAACCGATTTGCTGCTGGTCGATCCCGGCTACCGCGCCGGTCCCGCCGCCATCGAGCGAACGCAGAACCTGAACGCCATTGCCGGTTCTGTCTGCTGGCTCACGGCACTGATGGTGTTTCCGTGGCTTGCCGATGGCGCGCAGGCGCTCACGATGCTGCTGGTCGTGCTGGTGTTGATGATCTCATCGACCTTCGTTTTCTCCACTTCACCGCTTAGTGTGCTGATCTATCTCGGTATTCTCGGACTGGGCGCGGCGGGTTCACTCGCGATCAACGGCGAATGGCCTGCGGCCTGCGGCGTGATCTTGTTCACCATCGCCAGTCTCGTCGCCACAATCCAGGTGCGATCGACCTTTGTGAAGGCGCGTCTGGCAGAGGCCGCCGTGATCGAGAAGGACGCTGTGGTTTCCTTGTTGCTGCGCGAGTTCGAGGAAAACGAGGCTGATTGGCTGTGGGAGGTAGACCCCGCCCGGCGGCTGCGTTCGGTCTCACCGCGCTTCGCCTTTGCGCTTGGCCGCGCGCAAGCCGATGTCGAGGGCAAGCCGTTGCTTGAGATGATCTCAGGCCGCAACTGGGCGACGGGGCAATTTCCCCCCAGCCTCCACGATCTGGCTGAGCGGCTGAAGAACCGCGAGAACTTTTCGACGATGCTGGTGCAGGTTCAGATCCTGGGTGAGGAGCGCTGGTGGGAAATCTCCGGCGCGCCGATGCGCGATGATCAGGGGCGGTTCACCGGCTTTCGCGGCGTGGGTTCTGACGTAACCGAACAGCGCAATTCGTCGGAGAAGATCGCCTATCTCGCGCGCTATGACACACTGACCCAACTGCCCAACCGCCTGCACCTGACCGAGGATCTGGGGGAGGCGCTGCGCTACGCCGTCCAATGGCGCACGCGCTGTGCGCTACTGATGGTCGATCTGGACCGGTTCAAGGCGGTCAATGATTCGCTTGGTCACATGACGGGTGACAAGCTTCTGGGGCAGGTATCGGCCCGGCTGCAATCGCTGATGGGCGAAAACCAAATGGTCGGACGGCTGGGCGGCGACGAATTCGCCATCGTCATCCGCGACGCCAGCACGCCGGGTTGCATCCGGAACCTGGCCCAGCACGTGATCGACCGCTTGTCCGAGCCTTATCAGGTTGATCACCACACGCTGTATGTGGGGGCCAGTGTTGGTTCTGCCGTAGGTCCGCGCGATGGCACCACCGTTGAAGAATTGATGCGCAACGCCGACCTGGCGCTGTATCAGGCCAAGGATGATGGCGGAGGCGAGCATCGCCGTTTCGAGCCTGAACTTCATGCCATCGCGGAAGAACGGCGCTCGCTGGAGGCATCCTTGCGCATGGCGTTGGGGCGCGATGAGCTGGTGTTGCATTATCAACCGGTGGTTGATGCCCGCAGTGAAAGCGTGGTCAGCTTTGAAGCACTGGTGCGATGGAACAGTGCGGAACATGGGTTTGTCTCACCGGGCAAATTCATTCCTCTGGCCGAAGACACCCGCTTGATCATTCCGATCGGACAATGGGTTATGCGCAAGGCGTGCGAAGAAGCGCGCCATTGGCCGGAACACGTGAAGGTCAATGTCAACGTGTCTCCCGAACAATTGCTTGAACCCGATTTCCACGCTGATGTGCTCCGAACGCTGGCGGCTACTGGGCTCAATCCCGAACGGCTTGAGATCGAAGTCACGGAAAGCATCTTCTTGCGGGATGCCAGCGTGGCGCGTAACGCGCTTGAACAGGTCATGGCGCTTGGCTGTTCGGTGGCGCTGGATGATTTTGGCACCGGCTATTCGTCGCTTGGTTACTTACGCAAGCTACGTTTTTCGACGATCAAGGTCGATCGGACCTTTGTGCAAGGCGCAGCCCAGAACAGCGCCGAAAGTCTTGCCATCATCAACGCCGTCGTGGCGATGGCCCAGAGCCTGAACATGACGACCACCGCAGAAGGGGTCGAGACTGCGGAGGAAGCGGAACTGATCCGCAATCTGGGCTGCGACAAGATCCAGGGGTTCTATTTTGGCCGGCCGATGCCTGCCGACGATGCCCGTGGCCTGTTCCGCATGATGCACCAGCGCCGCGCCTGAGCCGGCCGGTTACGCAGAGGCGAATGCGGCCAGAATGTTCGCGAACAAACGCCGCCCGTCAGCGCCGCCCATTGCGTTTACGGCCGCAGGCTCGATGGCGCGTTCAGGGTGCGGCATCATGCCCAGCACCCGGCCATTGGCGCTCAGCACCCCGGCAATGTCGCGCGCAGATCCATTGCAGCCCGTTGCATAGCGGAAAGCGACCTGCCCTTCGCTTTCGATCCGGTCGAGTGTCTCGGCGTCGGCATAGTAATTGCCGTCATGATGCGCCACCGGCACGCGGATCGCCTCGCCCGGAGCAAAGCCTGCGGTGAAGGGCGATGTGGTGTTTGCGACCGTGAGGTCGACAGTGCGGCAGATGAAACGCTGTCCGGCATTGCGCAGCAACGCGCCCGGCAGCATCCGCGCTTCGGTCAGCACCTGAAAACCATTGCACACGCCCAGCACCGGCACGCCGCGCTGTGCTGCGGCGATCACCGCGTGCATGATCGGACTGGTTGCGGCCATCGCGCCTGAACGCAGATAATCGCCATATGAAAAGCCGCCCGGCAGTGCGATCAGATCAAGCCTGTCCGGCAGATCGGCATCGCCATGCCATACGCGCAGCGCAGGCTGGCCCGATACCGCCTCCAGCGCCGTCGCCATGTCCCGGTCGCAATTGGACCCGGGGAAGGTGATGACCGCCGCCCGAAAGGTCATCAGCCCGCAGCCCCCGTTTCGATCGTGAAGCTTTCGATGACCGTGTTGGCGAGCAGCTTTTCACACATCGCCCTGATCGTATGGTGATCGGTGCCATCGGCCAGATCAAGCTCGATCAAACGCCCGATCCGCACATCTTCCACGCCCGCAAAGCCGAGGCCTTCGAGCGCATTGTGCACCGCACGGCCTTGCGGGTCGAGCACGCCAGGTTTCAATCGGACAAGAACACGCGCTTGCATGGTTGGCACTCCATTTCCGTCCGCACCCCAAGGATGCACGATTTGCGGTCGCTATAGCGTTCCGGTGGCCGTGTGCAATCGCGCTGTTCAGGCCAACTGCCCACCGTGGATTGCACGCGTCTTGTCACATAGCGGTAGTCAATTGCCCATGATTGTAACCTTGTTGCAACAACTGTCCCAAGAACGCCGCCCAATTGTCGTTTTGGCGCAACATTGGACAAAGCAATTATCGCGCGAATCAGACAAAAATGCCACCGGCGCGGCGAACACACGCTTGGTCCGTTCAAACCTAAAGGGGTTGCCCGATGTCTCTCCGCCTCCACGCATTCCGTACGCTTTACTCCTGTTCCACCGCGCTCGCGGCTGCTGTGGCCTTTGGCGTCGCCGCGCCCGCTGCCGCGCAGGACAGCGATACCGCCGAAGCGAGCGAAGGCCAGCTTGCCACCATCATCGTCACCGCCAACCGGCGCGAGGAAAACCTTCAGGATGTGCCGGTGTCTGCCGACATTCTTGATGCCGAACGCGTCGGCGCGATTTTCAGCGGATCGGCCGATATCACGGCGCTGGCGGGAACGGCGCCGGGCCTCAATGTCGAAAGCTCCAATGGCCGCGTGGCGCCGCGTTTTTACATTCGCGGGCTCGGCAATACCGATTTCGATCTAGCCGCATCGCAGCCTGTTTCGGTGCTGCTTGACGATGTCGTGCTGGAAAACGTGACGCTCAAGAGTTTCCCGATTTTTGATGTCGAGCGCGTTGAGGTGCTGCGCGGTCCGCAAGGGACACTGTTTGGCCGCAACACGCCCGCCGGGATCGTGAAGATCGAATCGGTCAAGCCAAGCCATGACACAAGCGTGGTTGCTGGCCTTTCCTTTGCCAGCCTCGACACGATGGCGCTCAATGGCGCGGTCGGCGGTTCGATCGTGCAGGATGTGTTGGCATTCCGCGCCTCAGCGCAGTTTCAGAGCCGCGGCGACTGGATCGACAACGGCTTTACCGGTCAGGACAATGCACTTGGCGGTTTCACCGATATTGCGATGCGCGGACAATTGCTTTTCACGCCGTCTGAGCGTGCGAGCGTTCTTGCGGCCGTCAACTTCCGCGATCTTGATGGCTCATCCACTTTTTTCCGCGCCAACGTGGTGGGGCCGGGCAACAACGAGCTCAACGACAACTACGATCGCAACACGGTGTTCTATGATGCCGGCGGCGGTAACGTGGCGGAGTACCAGCAGTTCGGTGCGACGCTGACGGCGGCCTATGAATTCGACGGCGCAACGCTGACGTCGATCACGAGCCACTGGACCAGCGAAGGATCGAGCCGCGGCGATGTCGACGGCGGCAATCTGGCGGGCCCGGGCTTCATTCCGTTCCCTTCGGACACGCAGGACTCGCTGGATCTCGAGCAGACCACACAGGAAGTGCGCCTCGCCTCGAATGGCGGCGGGCCGCTCACCTGGCAGGTTGGCGGTTTCTATTTCGAGAGCGATTTCGATGTGACCACGGTCGGCTTCACCTTCCCGCCGCCGGTGACCGTCAACCACACCAACGAGGCTTGGGCGCTGTTCGGTCAGGTTGGCTATCAACTGACAGACACGTTACGCGCCACCGGCGGTATCCGCTACACCGATGACCAGAAAGACTTTTTCGTCCGTTCGGGCGCCGCGCTGCAGCCTCGCAGCGTGCAGGATGACCAGTTCGACTGGGATGTCAGCCTGTTTGCCGATCTGACGCCTGACCTCAGCGTTTATGGCAAGATCGCCAACTCGTTCCGTGGGCCGACGATTCAGGGCCGCGACGTCGCTTTCTTCAACCCGCCTTCGGTGGCGCAGTCGGAAAACATCACCTCCTACGAAGTGGGCTACAAGACTGAGCTGGCTGATCGCCGGGTGCGTCTCAACGGTGCGTTCTATTACTACACGGTCGAAGATCCGCAGTTCACCGCAGTCGGCGGCGCGGGCAACCTGGTGCAGCTTATCAACGCCAACAAGGGTGAGGGGTACGGCGTCGAATTCGACGGCGCGTTCCAGATCACGCCCGCCTTTTTGGTGACGCTGGGCGTCGCTTACAACAACACCGAGATCAAGGATGCGAACCTTGCGGTGGGCGTATGCGCACAGTGCACCGTGACCGATCCGACCCGTCTGATCGGCGGCAGCCCACGCGCACTGATTGATGGCAACCCTTTCCCCAACGCCCCTGAATGGAGCGGCGATTTCACGGCCCGTTATGCCATTCCGGTGGGAAGCGCGGGTGAGTTCTTCATGTTCACGGACTGGGTCTTCCTCGGCGACACCAACTTCCTGCTGTATGAAAGCCGCGAATTCAACGCCAAGAGCCGGATCGAAGGGGGCCTGAAGGTCGGCTATTCGGGCGACGATGGCCAATGGGAACTGGCCGCCTTTGCGCGCAACATCACCAACGAAGACAATATCCAGGGCGTGATCGACTTCAACAACAACACCGCTTTCGTCAATGATCCGCGGGTCATCGGCGTGTCGTTCGGCGTCAAGTACTAAGGGAGGGCCTTCCTTGGGGAAGGCAAACCAAAGGAAAGGCCGGCAGGGGGCGACCTGCCGGCTTTTTCGTTTTCTGATTGAGGCCTGCTACTCGACCTTCGCTTCAGGCAGCACGGCAAAGGCCACCGCACCGTCCATGGTAAGGTATTTCAGCGCGGCCTGGTGGATGTCCTCCGGCGTGATGGCGCCCATTACGTCAGGCACGGCAATGAACCGGTCAAGCCGCTCTGGCTCGCTCTGCGCACGAGCGGTAAGCGCCGTCCAGCCGCCCAGATCTTTCAGCGCGTTGCTGTACTCCTCCAGATAAGGCTTGCGTGCCCGGTCCAGCACGTCGGCATCGAGCGGGCCTTTGCGCAGATCGGCGATCAGGCCCGCTACCGCCTCGCGGGTCGCCTCCGCCTGATCCGCCGCGACCGAAGCACCGATCGCAAAGGTGCCGTAGCCTTGATAGTAATGGCTGGTGTTGGAGCCAGCCGCGGGCGAATAGGCCTGCCCCAGCTCCTCGCGCAGCCGGTCGGTGAGTTCCAGCCGAACAATCCGCGCCAGCAGGCTGAGCCGCAGATCCTCGGCCAGATCGCTGTCATCTGTCGTAGGCCACACCCACTGCAGCAGCGCCTGATCGGGCTCGCCCTTGTGGGTGATCACGCGCTCCCCGCGAGTGGCGGTGAAGCTGCGGGTGCGGTTTTCGGCGCGCGGGTTGAAGGCCGGCTCGCGCGGTGGGAGCGCGCCGAGCGTGGCGGCGACCGCGGCAATCGCAGCGTCTTCATCCAGATCGCCAACCAGCGCGACTTCGATCGCGCCAGCCATCAGCCGGTCACCGATGGCATTGCGCAGCCCATCATAATCGAGCGCGGTGAACGCCTCCTTGGGCTGGAGGCTGAAGCGTGGGTCATTGTCCGACAGGATCGCCCCGCTTGCTGTAGACAGCGCGCGACCGGGGGTGGCATCGAGCGTGTTGAAGAGGTTGTCGATGCTCTTGCGATACCGCTCCACCCCCTCGGGCCGGTAGCCCGGATCGGTCAGCGTGGCGGCCAGCACCTGCATCTGCAACAGCAGGTCGCGCGGCGTGGTGGTTCCCCCGCTGCTGAAGGCGTCGGTAACGCTCACAATGCTAAAGGTGACGCTACGTCCCGCCAAAACGCGAATGATCTCGTCATAGCTGTGCTTGCCGAGCCCGCCGCCCGTCAGTGAGTTGGTCAAGAGTGTCCGCTGCGGCGCATCACGCGTGTTCATCAGATTGCCGCCATCCACCGCCATGGTGAAGGCGATGCGATCCTTGCGCACGTCGGTTTTCTTGAGCGTGAGGCGCACGCCGTTGGCAAAGCGGATCAGGCGCAGGCCCAGCCGTTCCTCGACCACATCTGACACGACGGTGCCCGCCGGGCCGAAATCGTCGTAGCCAAATGCGAGTGGGCCGTTATCGGCGGGCGCTGCGATCGCCAGCGCCATGCCCTCGGCAAAGGCGCTGCGCAGCGCGGCCTCACCGCCTTCAGGCGCGGTGCGGCCGGTGAAGCGGATCAGCGGCTCTTCCAGCGGCGCGGCGTCGGCGCGCACGGCCTGCCACAGCGCCTCGGGCGTCATGGCGGGGGCCAGCTGCTCGAACTCGGCCAGTTGCCATTCGGGGGTCACGGGCACGCGTTCATTGCCGGTAAGGGCAAGCGCCGCATTGGCGAAGACACCGTTGCTGCGGGTGTCCGCGGACTTGACCGCGTTCTCCAGCGAGGTGCGGATATTGGCGAGCTGTTCGTCCACCTCGGCCTGGGTAAAGCCATAGGTCAGCGCCTGATTGACCTCGCGGGTGGCGGCGAGCACGCCCTTGCGCCATTCGCCGTCGGCGCTGCCGACCTGAAGGCTGGTGATGCGTGCATCCTCGAAGATGTCGCCGGAGCCAAATTGCGCCCCCCGGAAGGGTGCATCGGCCCCGCGGGCAAGCCGCGCGAGCCGCCGGTTAATGATCCCGTAGCCGACGCCGCGCAACAAACCCGCTCTGCGATTGGCGATGGTATCGGGCTCGTCGCGCCACGGGGCGAGGCGGCTGATGGTCACGCTTTCAGCCAAGGCGGGATCGAGGTGAATGTCTGTCAGGCCCAGCCTTGTCACATCGATCGGCCCGGCAGCCGGTTCTGCCGGGGCAGGGGCGGGCGTCCAATCGGCAAAGCGGGCGCGGATTGCGGCTTCGACCACGTCGACCGGAAAGTCGCCGACCACCACAACCACGGTGTTCGACGGGCGATAGGTCCGTTCGTAAAGCGCCCGGATTTGCGCCGCAGTCGCGCCCTCAAGCACTTCGACCGTCCCGATCGGCAGGCGATTGGTGTACCGCGCGCCGGGCGCCAGGAAGGCGGCATTGTCTTCGTAATTGCGCTGCTGGAAGCCCGCCCGGTCGCGCCGCTCGGCCAGGATCACGCCGCGTTCGCGGTCGACCGCATCCTGCGCAATCGTCAACTCGCTCGCCGTTTCGCGCATCAGCATCAGTGCGGTGCCCAGCAGCGCCTCGTCATTGCGCGGCAGGTTCAGGAGGTAAGTGATCGCCTCGAAGCCGGTGGAGGCATTGGTGTCCGCGCCAAAGGCCAACCCCTCGCGTTCGAGGAGCTTGATCATCTCGCCTTCGGGGATGCCCTTCGATCCGTTGAAGGCCATGTGCTCGAGAAAGTGCGAAAGGCCGCGTTCGGTGTCGGTTTCTTCCAGAGCGCCTGAATCGATCCGCATCCGCACCATCGCCGTGCCCGCAGGCGTGGCGTTCTGGCGGATGATGTAGCGCATGCCGTTATCGAGCTGTCCGAAGGTGTAGCCCGTGTCGACCGGGACGTCGCTTTCCTCGAACGCCCACGTCGGCGCGGTCGGTTCAGGCGATGCCTGAGCGGCGGGCGCATCCTGCGCTGCGAGTGCGGTGGTAAGGGCGAGCGGGGACAAAGCCAGCAAAAGGCCGGCAGCAACAGAAAAATTCCGCATGAATATCAGGCATCTCTCGGATCGTTGGCGTACGGCCCGAGACTAGCGCATCAATCCGGCCTGTCAGCCTATTTTTTGACAGGCCTTATTTCTTGAGCGGTGGCGGCCCACGCAGGCGTGAGCGTGCATGGGACAGGTCGAACACCTCGCCCGGACCATTGTCCTCGGCGTTCAGCAGTCCGAGGCGGCGTGCGACTTCGCGATACGCCTCTTCCTCACCGCCCAGATCGCGGCGGAAGCGGTCCTTGTCGAGTTTTTCGCCGGTGGTCATATCCCAAAGACGGCACCCGTCCGGGCTGATTTCGTCGGCCAGAATCACGCGGCTGTAATCGCCATCGTAAAGCCGCCCGAATTCCAGCTTGAAGTCCACCAAACGAATGTCGATTGCAGCGAACATCCCACACAGGAAGTCATTGATGCGGATCGCCATGGATGAAATGTCGTGCATTTCCTCGTTGGTGGCCCAGTTGAAGCAGGCGATGTGTTCTTCCGACACGAGCGGATCGCCCAGTGCATCGTCCTTGTAATAATATTCGATTAACGTGTGCGGGAGCGGTTCGCCTTCCTCGATGCCGAGGCGTTTGCTGATGGAACCGGCGGCGACATTGCGCAGCACCACTTCCAGCGGAATGATCTCGACCTGCCGAATCAGCTGCTCGCGCATGTTCAGACGGCGAATGAAGTGGGTCGGGATGCCGATATGGGCGAGGCGGGTGAACACATGTTCGCTGATGCGATTGTTGATCACGCCCTTGCCGTTGATCGTGCCCTTTTTCTCGGCATTGAAGGCAGTCGCATCATCCTTGAAATACTGGATAAGCGTGCCGGGTTCCGGACCCTCATAGAGGATCTTGGCCTTGCCTTCGTAGATCTTGGTGCGGCGGGACATTTGAACGGCACTCCCAGCGCGCCTGTGACGCTTTCAGCGAATGGTGCCCGAGGGCGGATTTGAACCACCGACACGCGGATTTTCAATCCGCTGCTCTACCCCTGAGCTACTCGGGCATTCGCTGCGAGCGACGGGTTCAGGCCATGTGGCCACCCCGGCGAGCAAATGAGAGCGGCCCTATGGCGAAGGCGGCGGGGGTTGGCAAGGGGCTTTTGCGTCCGGTGCGCAAGATAATTGCGCTTTGTTCAATCCTGTTCGCGCCAATCTTCAGAGGCGAGCGTTTCCGGGTCCGCAGGCGGGCCGGGGACAGCGTAGGAATCCGAGAACCAGCGCGCCAGATCGCGGTCCTTGCAGCGCTGCGAGCAGAAAGGGTGGAATTGCGGTGTACGAGGCTTGCGACAGATGGGGCAGGGCTTGGTTGCGGCGAAGGTCATGATGAAAGAAGTTGGGCATTTGCGGCCTCAATCGCAAGGGCCGGATCGACCGCTATCTCCACCACCCGCCCGGTCCGGCGCGCCAATTCATCCAGCCATTCCGGCTTGAGCCTCGATTTGAGCGCAGGATGAACGGTGAGCAACACCGTTCGGCCCGTGGCTCCCTCGGCGGACACCTCCGCCCGCCTCAGTGCCATGCGTGCCGCAGCGTCCAGCCTGGAGGTCCCAAAGCGGTGGAGCAGCGACGGGCCTTCGAGCCGCGCGACCAGCTGGACAAAGCCGAAGCCGTTCATCGCGGTGCGTTCATGCGGCCAGCCTGTCAGCGCCGTATCAAGCGCCTCGTCCACCGTACGGCGATCGGCCTTGGTGGCCAGCGTGGGAAAATCAATTCCGATATTTCCGCCGATCTCGAACCAAGCGCACGCGCGGGCCACTGCGGGCACCGCCGCCAGGGCCACGTCGCGCGGGGCGCCGATACCGTCGATATCGATCACGGTCATGGCAGGGGTGACACTGGCCAGGACTTCGCCACCGGCAAAGTCGAGGCTGCCGGAAGAGGCCGCGTGCCACACATCTTCCCACAATCCCGCAGCGAATCGTCGGACCGTTCGGCCGCCGGGAAAGGGCGAGAGGGGTGATGGGGTATCGGCTGTCATGACACGCGCCTGAGCGCGTTTAAGCCGCCCTCGTTCGGCTAGCGGAGCCCGCGTGATGACGAAATCGATCACCTGCCCTTCACTGATGGCATGCGGCAGATGATCCACCAACGCCTCCGTTCCGCCATCGAGCAAAGCGACACCGCGCTGCGCGCCCTTGAGTTTGGAGGTCAGTCGCCCGGTAGCGCGCTGTCCCGCGCGCAGTTCGCCCGGCCAGAACACCTTGGCCGCCAGCAACCGCTCGCCTGCGACCAGCAGGGCACGGGTCTCGCCGATGCCCTCCTCGATCAGCCAGTCAGGCAATGGGGAACCCTGCCGCTTTGAGCAGCGCGCGTGTTTCATGGAGTGGCAGGCCCATCACGCCCGAATGGCTGCCTCTGATCCATTCGATCAACCCTTCCGCCGCGCCCTGAATGGCATAACCGCCCGCCTTGCCCTGCCATTCGCCGCCCGCAAGATAGGCCGCGATCTCCTCGACCGAGAGGCGCTTGAAGTGGACAATGGTTTCGGAAAGGCGTTCGCGCAGGGTGCCGTCCGGCGCGCGCAGCACGACGCTGGAGAGCACTTGATGCCGACGTCCGCTCATCAGGTCGAGGCTGGCGCGGGCCTCTGCTTCGGTTTCGGTCTTGGGAAGGATACGGCGTCCCACAGCCACCACCGTGTCGCCTGCGAGAACGAACCCTGGCGCAGCCACGGCAAGCGCCTTCTCCCGGCCCATGCGCAAGGCATAGGCACGCGGAAGTTCGCCCTTGTGCGGGGTTTCGTCGATATCGGCCGGGGTAATGGCATCCGCACCAAGGCCCAGTCGCGCGAGCAATTCGCGCCGCCGGGGCGAGGCAGATGCCAGTGTTAGATGAAGCGTGCCCATCGGGGCCGCCAGCAATTATTGCGGGCCGGGGCCGCCGCGACCCGGCATGAAGCGGTAGGTGATGCGCGCTTTGGTGAGGTCATAGGGCGTCAGCTCGCAAAGCACTTCGTCACCCACCAGCACGCGGATGCGATTCTTTCGCATCTTGCCTGCGGTGTGGCCGAGCACTTCATGGCCGTTTTCAAGCTCCACCCGGAACATCGCATTGGGCAGCAATTCAACTACGCGCCCGCGCATTTCGAGGAGTTCTTCCTTGGCCATGTAATTCCTTTGGATCTTTTGCGGCGCACAATACGCCCGTCGATGTGGGGAGGCGCTTTAGCGATGCGGGAACCAAAAGGGAAGGCTCGTGCGTTAGGCCCATAATATACGGGCACTTGCAGGCCCGGTTCAGGGAGCATCGTGCATCTCGGCGCCGTCAATCTGCGTAAACACCCGGCCGCAAAGGGAGCGGTTAGATGCCGCCCTTCTACAAGAATTGTTTTCAAAGGGACTCAATGAACCTCTCCCCGCTTTCCCGCGCCGGTTTGCGCGCTGGCACGTGTGCTCTTGCCCTTGTTCTCGCTTTGCCGTTGTCGGCAGAGGCGGGTGCAACCGCGCAGCCGCAGCCCGACCCGGCGGCAGCGCCTGAACAGGAAGAACCTGACAGCGCCAGCGACACCGGCGACACGGGCAACGAGATCGTCGTCCGGTCCGGCCGGCTGCGCGGGCAATTGTTCGTGGATCAGGCTCCGCTGCTCGAACTCGATGAAACCGCGATTGCTGCCGAGGGTGTCACGTCGATCACGGACCTCATTGCACAGATCAGCGCCCGCACCGGATCTGCACGCGGACGCGGCGGCGGCGGCCAGCCGGTGATTCTCGTCAATGGCATCCGCATTGGCTCCTTCCGCGAATTCGCCAACTACCCGCCCGAAGCGCTCGCGCGGGTCGAAGTGTTCCCGGAAGAAGTCGCCCAGCGGTTCGGCTTTCCGCCTGATCGCCGGGTCATCAACCTCATCCTCAAGGACAATTACTCCAACCGGCAGATCGATCTGGAGTTTGAGGCGCCCTCGCGCGGCGGCTACGTCAGCACCGAACAGCAGCTTGGCATTCTCAAGATTGCCGATGGCGGGCGCATCAATGCCAACATCGAGGTGCAGGATACGTCCATTCTGACCGAGGATGAACGCAATATCCGGCAGACCGAAGGGTCGGTTTCACTAGTGCCGGGCGATCCTGATCCGGCGCAGTTCCGCAGCCTGTTGGCCGATACCTTCGGACTGGAAGCCAACCTTTCGTGGGCCAAGGCCATCATAGACAGCGGCACGTCACTCAGTGCCAACCTCAATTACGATCGCAGCGAAAGCCGCAGCCTTGATGGGTTGAACAGCATTGTGCTGAGCGCCGTTGAAGCGGGCCCTGGAACCTTCCGCACCTTTGGCGGCGATACGCCGCTGGCGCGCCGATCCTCTACGGACACCGTCTCGACGGCGGGTTCGGTGACAAAGCGGGTCAACGCCTTCCGCCTCACCAGCACCTTCGACGGGTCGTTTGCCGAAAGCGAGACCGAGATTGACCGGCGCCTGACACCGGATCAGCTTGAGGTCTTCGAAAACGCGGCATTGGCCGGAGCGCTGGCTGTTGATGGGCCTCTGCCCGGTGACACGGCCAACGGTTTCGACGTGGCGCGCAGCCGTTCGATCACCGGAAGTTCGCTCACCACGCTGGAAGGCCCGGTCGGCTCGCTTCCTGCGGGAGAAGTCCTGGCGACCTTCGATGTCGGGCTGAACTGGCAACGAATCGAGAGCGCCGACACGCGCTCGTCGACCGACGTTGCGCTGACCCGTCGCCAGCTTTCGACAGGCGCCAATCTTGTGGTGCCATTGACCAGCACGCGCGAGGAATTCGCTGATGCGCTTGGCACATTCACGCTGAACCTTCAGGCGGGGATCGAAGATCTCAGCGACTTTGGTGTGTTGGGGGACTGGAACGCTGGCATCACATGGCAGCCGTTCGACGGGCTTGATCTGTCGGCGACCTATATCTTGCGCGAAGTCGCGCCGGGGCTGACCACGCTGGGCAACCCGCAGATCACCAATTTCAACGTGCCCGTGTTTGATTTTGTGCGCGGTGAAACGGTGCTCGCCGATGTGCGCACTGGCGGCAATCCCGATCTCCCGGCAGAAACCCAGCGCGACTGGAAGTTCTCGGCCAACTGGGAATTGCCGTTCTGGGAAAACTCGCGTTTCGGGGTGGACTACATCCGCAACCGTTCGGACAACGTGGTGAGCGGTTTCCCGCAAATCACGTCCGACATCGAAGCGGCGTTTCCGGGCCGGGTGACGCGCGACGCCGATGGTCGCCTGATCGCGATCGACCGGCGTCAGGTCAGTTTTGCCGAGACGCGGGCAGACCGGATCCAGTTCACCTTCTCGACCAACGGCAGCATCGGCGCCCCGGCTGAGGGCGAGGGTGGCGGGCGCGGCAGGCGATTTGGCGGCGGCGCTCCGGCAGCCACGCCACCGGCTGCACCTGAGCCTGCGCCCCCAACCACTGGCCCGACCACTGGTGCGGCCCCCGCTGCGCAAGCAGCGCAGGGTGGACGGCCAGCGGGCGGTATGGGCTTTGGAGCAGGTAGCGCAGCAACACCCGAGCAGCGCGAGCAGTTCATGGCCTTCCGCACGCGGTTGTGCGCCGATGATGGTCAGGTGTTTCTCGAAAAGCTGGTCGCCGCAATCGATAGCGGCGCAGATGTTTCGGCTGAGTTTCCCGGTATTGATCCGGCACGCCTCGCCCCGATGTTGGCACGATTGCGCGGCGCGGATGGAGCCATCGATCCGGCGCGCCTGGCACAGTTCCGCACCCGCATCTGCGCGATTGACCCGGCGACAATGGCAGCGGCAGGGGGTGGTAGCGGCACCGCTGCGACCCTTCCGCCGCCGTTTGCCGCGTTTCGTGAGCGGGCGTGTGGGCCCGACGGTGTGGCAGTGCTAGCGGGATTGGTCGCCAAAATCGACCGCGGTGAAGATGTCTCGGCCGAGCTGCCGGGCATGGATCCAGCCTTCATCAAGATGGCGCTCGACCGGTCGCGGTTGCCCGACGGCACAATTCCGCCCGAGGCGCTGGCGCAGTTCCAGCAACGCTTCTGCGCGGCCACTCCCGCCGCTGGCGGCGCAGGCGGCCCTCCGGCGGCAGGCGGCGGTGCGCCTGCGGGCGGGCCGGCCTTCAACCCGCTGGCCCAGCGCAGTTTCCCCGGCTGGCGATATTTCTTCAACCTGACGCACACGATCGAACTCGCCAATCAAATCCTGATCGCCCCTGGCCTCGCGCCGCTCGATCAGCTTGACGGGCAAGCCACCGGTGCCTTTGGCCAGCCGCGCCATTCAAGCAGGCTCGAAGCAGGCTTGTTCGGCAAGGGTGTCGGCTTCCGCCTTTCCGGCATCTACACGGGCGAAACCCGGCTCGACGGCGCGGTCGGCAGCAGCGACCTGTTCTTTGATGACATCGCCACCTTCAATCTGCGCATCTTTGCCAATATGGGCGAAGTGACGGGCAAGAACGAAGGCGTCCTCAAGGACTTCCGCGTCTCCCTCGTCGCCGACAACCTGTTTGACGCACAACGCAGCGTGCAGGATTCGGCGGGCGAGACGCCGGTCAATTACCAGCCCTTCGTGATTGATCCGCTGGGTCTGTACCTTGGGATCGACCTTAGAAAGTTGTTCTAATCAGACTTCTGGGCGAGCGCCTCGGCGCAGGCAAAGCCGCTCGCCCACGCCCATTGGAAGTTGTAGCCGCCAAGCCACCCGGTGACGTCCACGGCCTCACCAATGGCATAGAGCCCCGGCACCTTGGTGGCTTCCATTGTCCGGCTGGAAAGTTCCGCCGTGGCGATGCCCCCTGCGGTGACTTCGGCCTTGGCAAGCCCTTCGGTGCCGTTGGGGGCGAAGCGCCAGTCGGCCATACGTGCTTGGGCGCTGCGTAAATCCTTGTCTGACAGATTGCCCAATTCCCGCTCCAATCCCAGCCGATCTGCCAGCGCATCGGCGAGCCTTGCGGGCAGAGCTTCGCGCAACAAGGTGCGCAGATGCGAGCGCGGGCGGTCACGCTTGGCTGCGATCAGCCAATCGGTCGCAGCATCGGGCAGGAACGTGATGCCTACCTCCTCACCATGCCGCCAGTAGGACGAGGCCTGCAGGATCGCCGGGCCTGAAAGGCCCTTATGCGTGAACAGCGCCGCTTCAGTGAACTCGGCCTTCAGCTTGCCCGCCCCAGCGCGTGCGCGCACCGGGGCAGCGACGCCCGATAATTCCCGGAATAGTGCATCTTCGCCCCCCAATGTCAGCGGGACGAGGGCAGGGCGGGGCGCAACCACCTTCAGCCCGAATTGCCGTGCAAGACCATAGGCAAAGTCGCTCGCGCCCATCTTGGGGATCGAAGGCCCACCGGTGGCGATGACCAAGGCTGGCGCGCGCCATATGCGGCCATCGGCAGCGGTGACGGTAAAGATGCCGTCGGTATCCCGCGCCACGTGCGCCACATCGACCTCGCAGGTCAGTGACACTGTGTCAGACGGGCATTCGTCGAGCAGCATCGCCACAATCTGTTTGGCCGATCCGTCGCAAAACAACTGCCCCAGTGTTTTTTCGTGCCATGCGATGCCGTGGGCTTCGACCAGCGCGATGAAATCGGCGGGCGTGTAACGCGCCAGCGCACTTTTGGCGAAATGGGGGTTGGCCGAAAGGTAGTTGTCCGGCCCCGCGCCAAGGTTGGTGAAGTTGCAACGCCCCCCGCCCGAGATCAGGATTTTCTTCCCTGGCGCATCCGCCTTTTCCAACAGGGCCACACGGCGCCCGCGCTGCCCGGCTTGCCCGGCAGCGAAAAGCCCAGCCGCGCCTGCGCCCAGGATGATGACGTCATGTGTGTTCACCACCCCGCGATAGGGCCTGCGCAAGCTGTTGCCAATGATGTCCGGTTTGGTCGCCGTGTCGGCTCAATTGGCTCAGCCTGCCGCCTTTGCCAGCGCAGATGGAACATTCGCCCTCCATATCCTGTTGATTAACCGAAGCCCGCACGCTCGGCCTGAGTGTCCGGGATCATCATAAAAACAAGGAGGACGTGGCAACATGACCGACAAGACCCAGAAGGACATTGCCGACAAGGCGATGCAGATCAAGACCGACAACGCGCCCGCGCAAGATCACCTTGATAGACAGCAGGACACCGCAGGCGATGGCCCCATTGCCGAACGCAATCAGAACGAGCCTGTATCGGGGGCGTTCGACGCCGAAGGCCAGCGTCCCGCGCTGGAACGCAGCAGGAAGGTGCGCTGATCATGGATATCCGCTTCAACTCCGACAATGCCATCGATGGCAACGCCGATCTGGGCGACAAGGTGCGCGAGCGCATCACAGAGCGATTGGAAACGCGCTTCGGATCGCGTCTGACCACGATTGAGGTTCACGTCAGCGATGTTGATGGTGACAGCAACCGCAGCGATGGCGTGGAAGCGAAGATTGAGGCACGCCCGAAGAATGGCGCGCCGATCTTCGTATCAGAACGCGCTGAAGAGCCGTTCGACGCTGTCAATTCTGCCCTCGGCACAATGGTCAGCCGCTTGGATACGGTGTTCGGCAAAGCCGATCGCCACCGTGCCTGACTCCACCTTCATTTGATTTAGGAGCTTACTCCATGGATATTCCCGAAGGCGCACATGTTGCCGTGGTTGATGGCGAGCGGTTCATCTGGTTGCGCAACAAGGGTGACGTCGCGCACCCGCAGCTCGACCTGATCGGCACGCCCGATCTTGACCCCACCAATCGCAGCTCGGGCAAGATGCGCCACTCCATCACCAGCGGCCAGCACAGTGGCAACGATCTGGATGAAGCTGCACACGTCGCGGCGGCGGCTGATTGGATCAATCATCAGGTGCTGACCAACAAGGTCGACAACCTGATCATTGTGGCCGACAAACGCTCCTTGGGCGAAATCCGGCGGCATTATCATGGCGAGTTGGAAAAGTGCCTGCTCGGCGAAGTCGGCAAGGCTCTGACAAACCATTCGATCGACGACATCGAACAGGCCATCACCGCAGCCTGAACACTTCGTATCGCTAGACAAATGGGGCGCGGGCTAAACACCTGCGCCCCGTTTTCGTGGTGCTGACCGATCATGCCTGTCGATTGGCGGGCGTTCCGGCTTGGACAGATGGGGGACCAGTCCCTATCTGGCAGGAATGGCCAAGACCCCCGCAGGCACCCCCGGTTATCCGTCCCAAGGCCCTGGGGGCTCAGAGCGATTCAACGAGGAACGCGCCGCCTACACCGTTTCCAGCGCTCAGCCCGATTTGGAAGGCGGGATCGAGGCGATCCGCAATACGGTGAAGGTGCTTAAGCCTGTGCCGGGCGTGTACCGGATGCTCGACGCGCGCGGCGAGGTTCTCTATGTGGGCAAGGCGCGCAGCCTGAAGGCGCGGGTGGCAAACTACACCCAGATTGCGGGCCTATCGGGCCGTTTGCAGCGCATGGTCAGCCAGACCCGCAGCATGGAGATCATCACCACCAATTCCGAGGCTGAGGCACTGTTGCTCGAAGCGCAGTTGATCAAGCGGTTCCGGCCGCCGTTCAACGTGCTGCTGCGCGATGACAAAAGCTTTCCGTTCATCCTGCTGCGTGCCGACCATGCCTTCCCGCGCATTCAGAAACATCGCGGCGCGCGGCGGGCCAAGGGCAATTACTACGGCCCCTTCGCCAGCGCCGGCAGCGTGAACAGCACCCTGAACGCGCTGCAGAAACTGTTTCTTCTGCGGTCCTGCACCGACAGCTTTTTCAACAACCGCGACCGGCCATGCCTGCTGTATCAGATCAAGCGATGTTCAGCGCCGTGTGTGGGGCGGATCGACGCGCCGGGCTATGACGCGCTGGTGCGGCAGGCAAAGGATTTCCTGTCCGGCAAATCGGGCGCGGTCCAAGCTGATCTGGAACGCCAAATGGCCGAGGCTGCCGAGAACCTGCAATTCGAAACGGCAGCGATGCTGCGCGACCGGCTGCGCGCAGCGACCTTTATTCAAGGCTCGCAGGCGATCAATGCGCAAGGGCTTGGCGACGCGGATGTATTCGCGCTGGCGGCCAAGAGCGGGCAGATGAGCGTGCAGTCCTTCTTCATCCGCGGCGGGCAGAACTGGGGCCACCGCGCGCTGTTTCCGCGCCACACCAATGATGTGGAAGAAGCGCAGGTGCTGGCTGATGTGATGCTGCAATTCTACGAAGAAGTGCCGCCCCCGCCGACGATTCTGGTCGACCGCGATCTGCCCGAGTGCGAGCTGATTGAAGCGGCCTTGAGCGAGCTTGCGGGCCGCAAGGTGCGCATTTCCATCCCCGAGCGCGGCGACCGGCGCAAGCTGATGGTGCAGGCTCAGCGCAACGCGGTCGAGGCATTGGAACGGCGCCTGGCAGAAACCGGCACCAAGGCGCGACTGAACCGGGAACTGGCCGATTTTCTGGAACTCGACACCCCGCCGCAGCGGATCGAGGTCTATGACAACAGCCACATCCAAGGCACCAAGGCGGTGGGCGCGATGGTGGTGGCGGGGCCGGACGGGTTCGAAAAAGGCCAGTACCGCAAGTTCAACATCCGCGAGGCGCAAACCAATGATGATTTCGCGATGATGCGCGAAGTGATGGCGCGCCGGTTCCGCAACTTTGCGGAAGGGGAGGCCGGTGCGGAGGCCAAGCCAGGCGGACACGAAACCATCCTGCCGGACCTGCTTTTGATCGACGGTGGCAAGGGCCAGCTTTCCAGCGTCATGCGCGTATTGACGGACATCGGCATCGCTGACGAGGTCGCTGTTGTCGGTGTCGCCAAAGGCCCGCATCACGGCCGCGACGGGCGCGAGGTCTTCCACTTCCCTGACGGGCGCGAGAAGATGCTCCCCGTCAATTCGCCGCTGCTGTTCCATCTGCAGAACCTGCGGGATGAGGTTCACCGCTATGTCATCGGCGCGCACCGGGCCAAGCGGTCAAAGGCGATCACGGCCAGCCCGCTCGATGAAATCCCTGGTGTCGGCCCGTCCCGCAAACGCGCGCTGCTGCTGCACTTCGGCACCGCCAGCAAGGTGCGTGCCGCCGCGCTGGAAGACCTGCAACGCGCCCCCGGCGTGAGCGCCACGGTGGCGCGCAAGGTCTATGATTTCTACCACGCGGGCGGCTAGACGCGTCGCATGATCCTGCCCGAAGCCTCCGTCACCGTCGAACGCTTGGGCCGCGAGGGTGAGCCGCTGGTGATCATCGACAACTTCACCGGTCAGCCTGAACGACTGCGCGCCATGGGTAGGGCAGCGCAGTATCATCCCGCTGGGGTGGACTATCCGGGCCGGCGCGCACTGGCGGACCCAGCCTATCTCGACCTGCGGCGCGATCTGATGATGCAGATCATGGCACGGGTGTTCGGCTTGTCGCGGGGCGTGCAGTGTGAAATTGCGGCGTTTTCGCTGGTGACGCTGACGCCGGAAAAATTGTCGCCCCGCCAGCGCATCCCGCATCACGATCATTCGGATGCGGGGCGCGTGGCGATCATGCATTATCTGGATGGGCCGGAAAGCGGCGGAACGGCGTTCTATCGCCATCGCCGCACGGGTTTCGAGGCCATCACGCCCGCGCGCGAGGCGGCCTACGCTGCCGGATTGGACGAAGACTTGCAGGAATTCGGCCCGCCAGCGCCGGGCTACCCCTCGGAGGACAGCCAGGCGTTTGAACAAATCGGCGCCGTCGAAGCGCGGGCCGACCGCATGGCGCTTTATCGCGGGCGGCAACTGCATTCGGGCATCATTCCCGATCCTGCTGCGTTGTCCGACGATCCGGGCGCAGGGCGCCTGACCATCAACATGTTCGTGTTAGGGCACTGAAGGGCAGGCCCGCCAACGCCTGCCCCTCTTGCGAGCGTTACTGCCCGTCGAGCGCCTTGCTGACCAGCACGTTCACCGAAACGCGACGGTTTTGTGCGCGACCTGCGAAGGTGGTGTTATCGGCGGCGGGATCGGCGGTGGCCATGCCGGTGGGCGTCAGCATCCGGTAGGGCTTCCACTTGCAGACCTGCTGCAGGTGATTGACCACGGCTGCGGCGCGCTTTTCGGACAAGGTCTGATTGACCTCCTGCGAGCCGGTGGAGTCGGTGTAACCGAGAACCAGCATCAGCGAATTCTCGTTCGCATTGGCCGTCTGCGCCGCGGCGCACAGTTCGGATTTGGCGGCCGGTGTCAGCATCGACCGGCCTGTGTCGAAATAGACGTTGGTGGTGCTTTTGAGATTGTACTTGTCGATATCGCCCAGCCGTCCGCGCAGTGCTTCGGTGGCGGCACTGTTCTGCTGGATGGCAGCGCCCTGTTCGCCGAACTGCTGCTGGGTGCCGCCGCGGATCATTGCCGCAATCTGGCGATCGTCGCTGGTGAAGCGCACTTCGCTGGCGACGAGGCCTTCGCCATATTGCCCGGTCTTCACAATCACGGGTAAGCCATTGATAAGCGCGTTCTGATCGAAGGCCTTGTTGCCGATGCCGAGGAAACCGCCACGGGTGCGGATTTCGGTTTCGGGGTGCAGCGTGATCATGGTGGTGGTGCCGTCATCGGCGGTGATCTGGAGGCGCGAACCCCTGCGTGCCGAAATGATGCCGCTGACCTTGGGCCCTTCAGACATTTCCGCGAGTGGCGGGAGCGAGCCGTAAACGGTGGTCAGAACCTCGCCCTGATCCGTGGCGGGAGGCTGCGTCTGGGCCGACAGTCCGGTGGCAGATGCCGCGCCAAGAAGGGCGATCAACGCGAATTTGCGTGCGGTGCGGATGGTGGTGTTCACAGTGGTCTTGCTCCGGTGATGGGGCCGCGATCCCGTATGGTGGCCCGTTGATCGTGTTCGGTGTGCCGCGTGGTTGTTGACCGACACCTTGCGCGCAGATGAACGCCGAACATCCGGTTACCCTATCTGCGGGCAACCGGGGCGCGAGATACGACGAATTGAGGCAAAATCGTGGCCTGCGGTGCGGATCAGTCCGCCAGTTGCGCCGTGATCCAGCGTTCGATCTTGTTCTCCAGCACCGTCAGTGGCAGCCCGCCAGTATCGAGCACCTCGGCATGAAATGCCTTGATGTCGAACTTGCTGCCGAGCGCCTTTTCGGCCCGCTCACGCAACTCCTGGATCTTGAGCGCACCGATCTTGTAAGCCAGCGCCTGACTGGGGATGGCGATGTAGCGGTCCACCTCGGCCACCACTTCGGTGCGGGTCATGCCTGAATTGTTCATCATGAAATCGATCGCCTGATCGCGGGTCCAGCCTTTGGCATGGATGCCGGTATCCACCACCAGCCGCATCGCGCGCAGCTGTTCATCCTGCAAGGTGCCGTAACGGTTCCAGGGATCATCGTAGAAACCCATCTCGTAACCCAGTGTCTCTGCATAAAGCGCCCAGCCTTCGACGTAGGCGGTGGTGCCGCCATACCGCATGAATGCTGGCAGCGCCTCGTTCTCCTGTGCCAGGCTGATCTGGAAATGGTGCCCCGGCGCGCCTTCGTGGAGGTAAAGCGTCACGTTACCTGTCGTCAGGCGGCTCGGAAGGTCATAGGCGTTGAAATAGAACACCCCCGGCCGTGCTCCGTCGGCAGAGCCCGATTGGTAAGAACCGCCCGCCTCGAACTCCTCTGTCGAGGTGTCATAGGGACGGATTTCCAGCGGCGACTTGGGGATCAGCGAGAAGTAATCGCCGATCCTGGCATCGACCTGCTTGCCGATATCGTAATAGGATTGCGTCAGCGCCTCGCGGCTTTTGGGCTGGAACTTGGGATCGGTGCGGACATAATCGAAGAACTGATTGAGCGAGCCATCGAACCGCACTTCGGTTTTCAGCCTTTCGAGATCGGTTTTGATCCGCGTGACTTCCGACAGACCAAGCTGGTGGATCGTTTCGGGATCGAGCGGCAGCGTGGTCGAATCTTCCACCAGACGGGCGTAAAGCTCGCCGCCGCCCTTCATCTGGGAAAGACCGATGCTGTCGCGCGCGGCGGGCAAGTATTCGTCGCGCAGGAAATCGCGAAGCCTTGCGTTGGCTGCGTAGATTTCGGCAGTCTTGGCGGCATAAGCGGCACTCAGGCGGGCCTGGTCGGCCTGTGAGATGATTTCGGGAAAGGTTTTGACCGGGGCCATGTACATCGAATCCGCTATCGCGGTGTCCAGCTGTGTATTGAGCTGGGTGACCATGATCCCAACGGTCAGCCTGGTCTCGACCACGCCGCTGGCCATGCCATCACGGAACTTGCCGATCGCGCGGTCGACAAAGGCGATGTAATCATCGTGACGCGACAGGTTGTCCTCGTAATTGGCGAGGGTCTTGAACGGTGCAACGCCGGTGCCGCTCGCAAAGCTGGGGTAGAAGGTGTGCAGCCCGTAAAAGTGATTGAGCGGGCGCACCTCGGTCAGCGCGCGCATGTCATCTGTATAGCCCTCCAGCGCGTGTTCCTGGTTATATTTGAACACATCGTAGGCAAGCTGATCGGTTTCGGAGAGCTTGGCGCGGTCAATCGCGGCGAGCAGCGCCAAGTTGAGTTTGATGTCGGTGCGGCCGGCCAGAAAAGCGGAATCGGTCAGCAGGTCGCCCAGACGGTCGGCATTTTCCTCCTCACCGCGAAACAGCCGCGAAAGTGGATTAAGCGCCAGTTCGCGCGCGTCCGCATCATCGAACAGCGCAAACAGTTTGTCGTGTTCCGACAATGCGGTTGTGGCGGCCACGGGCTGCGTATCGATCTGCGCAGACGCAGGTGCGGCGGTCAACAGCAGCGCGGTCGATACGGCAAGGGCAAGGCGCAAGGTCATGTGAACGGTCCCCGAGGGTAGGATGGCAGCAGCGGGGCGCTAGGCTTCAGACACATCGGACGCAAGCGTGCTGGTGACGAGCGATAAAGCCACCTCGACGGGAGACGTCAGACCTGCGCAAAGCGGCGCGCGTGGAAGGCTGCATCTGCGCGCAGCTGATCGTGTTCGACCCAAACCGAATGGGTGCCCGAACACAGTTTGTGCGGCAGCGCGAGGCGGCAAATCGGACCTTTGGTGATATCTCTTGCATCCAGGATCGCACATTCGGAGGTGCCGGTATTCTCGTCGATCAGGAAGGTGATCAGGTAACCATCGTCCTCGGTGATTGCCCCTTTGCGGGGGATCATCGGGCTTTCGCTGGCATAGACGCCTTCAGGCAGGCGGTAGACCTGTTCCTCGCCCGTTTCGGTGTCATGCCGGACATAGCCGTTGAACAGGAACCAGCCGGGGCGGGTGGTGGTGGACCAGACATAGCGGCTCTTGTGCATGGCGTAGGCCGGGTTGATCATTCCAAACTCGACGATGCGGTCGGTCAGGCGTTCTTCGCGGGTTTCGCCCGTTTTCACGTTGAACCGCCAGCGGTGCAGGCGGGATTGGAACGAATGCTCGTCAACATAGGCCATCATGTGACTGTACCGGCCCATTTCCTCAATCGGATCGGGCATCGGCTTGTCCTGATGATACCCTTCAAGGATCACCTCGTCGCCGTCCTCATAGGCATTTGTCCAATGCAGCACGTATGTCGGCGCAGCTTCGAACCATAGGATGTCTTCAGGCTGGCCATAACGCGGGATCAGCGCGAAGCGGGTGGGTATGCCTTCGTGAATGCGCGCAGCGTGAATGTCACGGCGCAGCAGGTCTTCGTCCCAGAACAGCGGCATATCGTTGAGGATCGACCAGTTCGGCGTGATCGCCATGTCATGCGGCAGGCGCGGGCCGGGCAGGGGGATGGGCGTGTAATGAACCAGGCTCCCCGTGCGATCGACCACGCCATAATGCATGAATGGCGCGTGTTTGGAGTAGTTGAAGAACATCAGCTCGCCGGTCGCTTCGTCGACCTTGGGGTGCGCCGAGATGCCGTCCAAGGGCACCCACGGCGCCTTGCCCCGGCTGGCGAGCGTCATCGGATCGAGCATCCATGCCTCACCGCACTGATACAGCGTTGCATAGGCTGTCCCGGCGTGAACGGTAATATCGGTGGAGCCGGTATCCTTCAGTCCGCCATGCGCGCCAAAGCCGGGGCGCAGGCTCGTGCCCCACGGGTCCATCAGCCCGCCCCACAGGCTCTGCCCTGCGATCTGCTCCGCCTCGAAACAGTGGGTGCGCACGAAACGGTTGCGATAACTTGCCTTGCCGCCCGCAATGTTGACCTGATGGATCATGGCGTCGCCATCAAACGGGTGATGGCGGCCCAGTGGCTGATGCACCTGGTTTTCGGTGTTGCGCAGGTAAATGCCGTCGATGTCCGCGGGGATTTCGCCTGCAATCACCGGCAGTTCGGCAACATCCGTCTCTTCGTGGAGCGGCGTCCACGGCCCTGTCAGATACGGATGGTTCGACGGCTGGAGCGAGGCCTTGACCGGCGGGTGGCGCGTGATCTGCATAACAGTCTCTCCCTGCTGTCAGGATGCGCGATTGCGGGCAGGGTGGCAAGCTGCACTGCGCAGACTTGATCCCGATCAAGGCAGGCGAGGCCGTTTGCGCTGATGATCGGTGACATCAGTGGGAGACACGCCATGAAATCCATCTTGCTTCATATCGATCACGACACGGCCATGCGCGCCCGCCTACAGGTGGCGCTCGACATCGCGAGAGCCACCAATGGCCACATCACCTGCCTTCAGGCGGTAAGCTATGATGTGTTTGCGCCGGGCGATGTCTACGGCTCGGCGATCGCAGTGGCGATGCCCGTCATCAAGGCAAACGCCGAACAGCTGCGGCGCCAGATCGAAACGGAGCTGGAGCATGAAGGCGCGGTTTGGGACTGGCGCTTTGTTTATGGCATTGCGGCGCACCGCCTGCTCGAAGCCTCGCCGCTGGCCGATGTCGTGATCCTCGGCCCGGCCGAAGCGCGGGCCGATGGCCATGGGGCATCTGCCGTGGTGGGGGATGTGGTAATGAAGGCGTCGGTGCCGGTGCTGGTGGTGCCGGAAAGCGCGACCAGCCTTGATCTCAGCGCGCCGATGCTGGTCGCCTGGAACGGTTCATCCGAAGCGGCCCACGCACTGCGCGCCGCGGTGCCGCTTCTGGCATGTTCCTGCACGGTCACGTTGGTGAACATTACCCAGGACAGGGAAAAGGGGCGCGCGGACCTGCCGTCAACCGACGGTGCAAAATATCTCAGCCGCCACGGGATCGACTGCGAGATCGTGGAAATCCCGCGCGGCGAGGCCCACATTGCCGACACTCTGTTTTCGGCTGCGCAGATGCGCGAATGCGGGCTGATGGTGATGGGCGCATATGGCCACTCACGGTTGGCGGAAATGCTTCTGGGCGGTGTGACGCGCCGGATGCTGAATGCGCCGCAAATGCCGATCTTGCTGGCGCATTAGCGTGTTTTGCCCCGCTTGCGGCGCTGCGCGCCGTCGCTCTAGCGGGCAACCCTTTTGCGCATCATGCCTTCCTGCGCGACGCTGGCCACCAGCTCGCCGGCAAGGTTGAAGATCCGACCGCGATTGAACCCGCGCCCGCCGCCCGACCACGGCGCATCTGTGGCGTAGAGCAGCCATTCATCCGCCCGCGCATCCCGGTGGAACCACAGCGCGTGATCAAGACTTGCGCCGACCAGTTCGTTTCGCATCCAGCTGAGGCCATGCGGCAACGCGCTGGTGCCGAGCAAGGTATAGTCGCTGGCATAGGTCATGATGGCACGGTGCAATTCGGGCGTGTCGTGCGCGCCTGTAATGGGGGCGGCAACCCGGAACCACGAATGCGCGCGGGGTTCGCGCGGCTCGCTGCTCATCCAATGCAGGCGATCAGTGGTGCGCATCTCAATCGGGCGAGAACGCAGCATCATGCGGCGCTGGGCATCGCTGAGGCGGTCGCCCCATTGTTCGGCAATCTCGCGGCGCTGCTCCATATCGGACCGCAGATCATCGGGGCGTGGCACGTCGGGCATCGGTGAATCGCTGTGCTCCAATCCGTCCTCAGGCAGTTGAAAGCTGGCGGTGAGGTTGAGAATCGGAACGGCGATGCCTTCATCGTTCTCCTGCGCTGCGACCACACGGCGGTTGGCAAAGCTGCGCCCGTCAAAATCCCGTTCGATACGGTATTCGATCGGTGCGCCCTCGCGCCCGCCGCGCAGGAAATAGGCGTGGAGCGAATGGGCGCGCTTCCCGTCGGTGACGGTGCCTTGCGCAGCCTGCAACGCCTGAGCGAGCACCTGGCCGCCGAAGACCCGACCGATTCCATCGACCTGCGGCGGACCTGCAAAAACGTCAGCGGCGCGTTTTTCCACGGTCAACAGCCCGATGAGGCCGGCGACCAGTTCTTCCTTCGTGGGTGTTTCGCTCATGCCGCAAGGCCATGCTTGGGCGTCACGCCCCCGTCAATCCCAGCTTGCGCATCACGCGAAAGGCATAGGCTTTGGCAAAGTTCTGGTGCGGCCAGCGCCCTGGCGCGGTGGGTGTGACACCGCGTTCCCGCAGGATCGCGTTGAAGATTCGCGCATCGCTTTCGCGGTAACTCCACTCGCTGCGCCACGTGATCGAAAGCGACACCGACGGGGTAGGGCCGTTCTTCACGAAATGCGGCGCCATGACCGGCACAAACAGCGCCTCTCCGGGCTGGAGCGAAAAGGCCTGCCCGTGGGCCAGAAAGCCATCATCCCACCGCAATTCGCGCGGGCCGCCTGAATGGTAGGTCTCGTGGCTTTCGTCCGGCACAAAGCGCGTGTCGCCAGCGGGAAACTGGGTCATCACCTTATTACCGCGGATCTGCAGCAGGATGTTGTGTTCGGGATCGAAGTGATAGGGCGTGACCGAATTGGGGCTTGAGACGAAAATGAACCCCTGCGGCGTCAGCATCGCACCAGTCGCGGCTTCGATTTCAGGGCGGATTTCGTCCAGAAGGCTCAGCAGCAGCGCCTCATAGGCGGGCACTTGTTCGATATTCTTGAGCACGGCCCAGCTTTCCGCCTCGGCCACCTTGCGGATCGTCTCGGCGATCGTCAGCCCGTTCGATTCGGGCTTGCCATCGATACCGATCGGCAGATCGCCGCGATTATACTCCACCGATGTGATCGGCAGACGCTCGGCCAACTGCGCCAGCGCCTCGATCTCCAGCAGCGCGTGGCTGGTCAGGTTGTGGGCCAGAATATGCGGCGTTTCGGGATAATTCGCGGCAAAGCGGCGGCGCGCCTGTTCTGTGAAAACGCAGGCGGAGCGCGCGTCGGCAAATTGGGCAGGGGCGTTCATCGGGCATTCCTCGGACGGGTCTCGTAGGCCATCAGCAGGCGGAACAGGCCGCGCCTGACGGGTCCGCCAATGGCGATATTGCGGCTGATTATTCGGCGTTTCTCGCGCCACAGGCGTTCGATCATCGGATGGCCTTCAACCGCGCAGCTATCGGCCCACTGAATGTCTGCCCGTTCCAGCAAGGCGAGGTTTTCCAGCTGCAGCAGCATTCCGGGCGAAAAGCGGGCGTAGGTTTCGTCAAAGGCGGTCTTGAAACTGTAGGCGCCGGGCGGGGTGACGAAGTTTACCAGCATGGCGATGGCGCGGCCATCAAGGCGGAGCGCGAGGCGTTGCAGCCGTCCGGCCGCCGCAGCGCCTGCCAGTGATTGTTCAAACAGGGCGTGTGTGCCGATTGCGCTGGCGAGGGCCGAGCCGCCTGCACCTTTCCAGCCGGCGGCTTCCAGTGCCAGGAATTCGGCGCACCAGTCCGCTAGCCCTGCGTCATCGTCATGCCGCTCAAACACGAGCATGCCCTCGTCCGCCAGGCGGTTGTGCTGACGGCGCAGCTCCTTGCGCTTCTTGGCGCTCATGGAGTCTGCGAAATAGGCATCGGCTGACGCGTCGCCCGTCAGCAGTGCGCGGTTGTGTTCGGCCGCAATGTAATGGGGGCGGGGCCGATCGGAGAGCACCCGTTCCAGCGCAGCGTTAACAGGGCCGTCGGTGGGTAGAATTGGCAGGTGCCAAAACAGCGCGCGGCGCGGCCGGCGATCGAAATGGGCCAGCATGTCGCGCCAGAATGCATCTTCATGCCCCGCGGCAATCAGGGGCGCGCCGCAAAAGGCATTGGCATGAAGCCAGCTGGTAGCGTGCGTGACGACGTGGCTGTAATAGCGGGCACTGCGCACCACAGGCAGCAGGCCTGTCAGCCGTCCTTCTTGGAACCATGCCTTTGTAATGACCCGGTCGTTCACACCGCATTGGCGCAGCGCGGGCATCAGGAACCATGGTTCGAAAAAGGGATTGGGCTCGGCAGCGTGGGCAACCAGCCGTTCCCATGCTGCAAGAAAGGCCGGTTCGGCAAGTTGCTCGACACCAAGTAGATGCAACTGACCCTGCGCAGGCGCGGCCGGAGCAACGGGCGCGCTGCTGATGCGAAAGCTGGCCGCACGTCCCATGTCCATCGTCGTTAACCCTGTCATGCCGCGCCGATCCATGCGCCTTGCAAAGTCATGACAGAAGGCGATTAAGAAAGCCTCAGCGCCGGTGAATGCTGTCCGATGCAGGGACAGGCGCGGCGCCAATAATAAAGCTTGCCGGAATCACGATCCCGTTGGTGACTGAGCCATCGGCACATCCCGAATCCGTCAGCCGTGCTGATAGCCGAGCGTGGCGGGGCTGGTGTGAGGCACGTCACCCAGCAGCAGCGGGGCGGCCTTACGGTGCAAGACCGTGCCGATCCGGTGTGCCTCGACCGGCAAGTGAACATTGGGCGGGGTGGTGAACAAAAGCTCGTAATCATCGCCCCAGCGCATACAGGCGTCCCTCCGTGCAGGGTCGGCTACCGGCACGGCTGCGGGGTCGATGGCGAAGGTCGCGCCGCTCGCTTCGGCCATGCGCCAGCTATCGAGCAGCAGCCCGTCCGAGACATCCATTATCGCACTGACATGCGGGGCGAGCGCCTGGCCATCGGCAAGGCGCGGCATGGGGCGATCAAAGGCGGCGAGATATTCAGTCACGCCTTCAAAGCCGAGCATCGCGCAGCCGACCGGGCCTGTGAGGTAGATGCCATCCCGGACCTGCGCGCCCGAGCGCGACGGCACCGGTGCATGGGTCGCCCTTCCGATAGCGGTGAGGCCAAAGGTGCGTGCGCCTTGTGCCGCAATCGTGTCGCCGCCTAGCAGCGGCACGCCGAAGAAGGTTAGCGCCTCGTGCAGCCCTTTCAGAAATCGTGCATCTTCGCGTCCGAGCATATGGCCCAGCAGCACGCCGACAGGCTCGGCACCCTTGGCCGCAAGATCGGACAGATTGGTGGCGACCAGCTTCCAAGCGACGTCCGCCAGATCGGCACTCTCGCGAAAATGCGTGCCTTCGGCCATCATGTCATGGGTGATGACCAGCGTTTCGGCGCCGATGGTCAGCACCGCGCAATCATCTGCCAGCTCGCGTGCGCCAGGGTGCAGCGGGAGCGCGCGCAAGGCGGTGATGAAATCGGTTTCGGTCATGGTGCAGGCTATGGTCTAGCCCGCGCGTGCACCCTTGGCCACGGCATCAAGGATCCCGTTGACGAACTTCGCCTGCCCATCGTCAAAGAATGCTTTGGCAACTTCGACATATTCGTTGATCGTGACCGCAGGCGGCACATCTGCGCGGGCGATCAGTTCATAGGTGCCGGCGCGCAGCACTTGCAGCATAGTCTTGTCCAACCGCGCAATGGTCCATCCGGAGGCAAGCTTGTCGCCAACAAGCGCATCAATCTCGTCACGCCGCGCATCGACGCCGCGCACGATGTCATCGAAAAATGGCACTTCGGCATCGGCATATTCGGCATCGTCGAAATCATCGTCATCGATGGTGCGGCCTAAGCGGTGCTGATGGAATTCGTCGAGCAGCCGTGCCAGCGCGGTGCCCTCCATGTGGTGCTGATATAGCGCCTGCACGGCGGCAAGACGCGCAGCCGAGCGGGCTTTTGAGCGGGAGGGCTGGTTCATTTGATCCTCAGTTCCACGGACTTGGCGTGGGCAGGCAGCCCCTCGGCATGGGCGAGGGTTGCGGCGGCAGGGCCGATCGCGGCGAAAGACGCCGCATCCAGCCCCAGAAAACTGGTGCGCTTCATGAAATCGAGCACCGAAAGCCCGCTCGAAAAGCGCGCACGACGTCCGGTGGGCAGCACATGGTTCGGCCCGGCCACATAGTCGCCCACGGCTTCGGGCGTCATCCGGCCAAGGAAGATGCTCCCGGCATGGCGGATCGCCTTCAAATAGGGTTCCGGGTCGTCGACTGCGATCTCGACGTGTTCGGCGGCCAAGCGATTGGCGAGAGCGGGAGCCTCGGCCAGCAAATCATTGACCACGATCATCACGCCATGCGCATCCCAACTGGTGCGCGCGGTCTTACCGGTTGAAAGCTGCCCGATCTGCAGGTCGATGCAATCTTCGACTTGCCGCGCAAAGCCTGCATCATCGGTGATCAGGATGGATTGTGAGGTCGGATCGTGTTCAGCCTGGCTGAGCAGATCGGCTGCGATCCAGTCCGGATCATTATTGCCATCCGCGATCACCAGGATTTCCGAAGGGCCGGCCACCATGTCGATGCCGACCACGCCGTAAAGCTGGCGCTTGGCTTCGGCTACCCAGGCATTGCCGGGGCCGGTGATGACATCGACCGGACGAATGCGGTTCGTCCCGTAGGCCAGTGCGCCCACGGCCTGCGCCCCGCCGACCCGCCAGATTTCGTCCACGCCCGCGATGTGCGCGGCGGCCAGCACCATCGGGTTCGACAGGCCTTTGGGCGTCGGCGTTACCACCACCAGCCGTTCGACTCCCGCAACCCTTGCAGGGATCGCGTTCATCAGCAGCGAGGACGGATAGGCGGCACGCCCACCGGGCACATACAGCCCTGCCGCATCAACCGGCCGCCAGATCGCGCCCAACCTTACGCCTGCTGCGTCCACATAATCGCGGTCCTGCGGGAGCTGTGCTTCGTGATAGGCACGGATGCGGGCAGCTGCGAGCTCCAGCGCATCGCGCAAATCGGTGGCGAGGTCGTTATAGGCCTGCTCGCACCGTTCGCGCGGGATAAACCAATCCGCGTCCTGCGCCAGTGTATAGCCATCGAACCGCTGGCTATATTCGGCCAATGCTGCATCGCCGCGCAGCTTTACCGCTCGGAGAATGTCAGCGACCTGACCTGCGACATCGCTGTCCGACTCCCGCCGGGCATCGACAATCCGATCAAACTTGCTCGCAAAATCGGGTTGCAGCGTGGAGAGGATATTGATCATCAGGCGGCCTTTTCGCTGCGCAGGTCGGCCTCGCGCCGAAAAGCATCGACCAGGGCTACCACGCGAGCGTCGGTTTTGAGCGCGGTGCGATTGACGATCAGCCGGGCCGAGATATCGAGGATCACGTCGGTTTCCACCAACCCGTTTTCCTTCAGCGTCCTGCCGGTCGACACGAGATCGACGATCTGGCGCGCAAGACCGAGTGAGGGGGCCAGCTCCATCGCACCGTTCAGCTTGACACATTCGGCCTGCACGCCGGTCGCTTCAAAATGGCGGCGGGTGAGGCTGGGATACTTGGTTGCGACCCTGAGGTGGCTGACGCTGCCGGGATTGTCCCCGTCGCCGTCAAGCCGTGCAACCGACAGGCGACACAACCCGATGCCCAGATCGACAGGCGCATAAAGATCGGCGTAATCGAACTCCTCGATCACGTCCGAACCGACGATCCCTACCTGCGCTGCACCGTGGGCAACGAAGGTCGCCACATCAAAGGCGCGCACCCGGATCAACCGCATATCAGCCCGGTTGGTGGCAAAGGCGAGCGCGCGACTCTTGGGATCGTGGAACTCGGCGTCGGGTTCAACCCCGGCACGCGCCATCACGGGCAGCGCCTCGTCGAGGATGCGCCCTTTGGGGACAGCGAAGGTCAGCTGGCCGGGATTGTCTTGAATATTGCGGGTGATCATGATTGGCCGCGCATTTAAGGATGCACACGCAAAAGGGCAATGGGAATGGCGGGATCATACCGCCATAAACGCCTCCATCGCCGCATTGACCGCTTCGGGCGCTTCCCACGGAACGAAATGACCGCAATCGGGCACGTGGACGATGGTCAAGGGATCGATGATGTCTTCGAGCCCATCGAGGTTCTCAGGCGGCAGGGCCAGATCGTCCAGCCCCCAGATCACCAGCGTCGGGATGGTCAGCTTGGGCAGTTGCGGCGGCTTATAGCCGCCGGGCACGTCGAAAGGCGCATCCATCAGGGGCACGTCGATCGGGCTGGCGCGATAATAGTTGAGCATCCCGAAGGCCGCATCGCGGTTCTGCCAGTCGAGCAGCAGCGCGTCGCGTTCTTCCGGCTCCATCTTGCTGGGGCGGTCCCATTTGACCTCTTTCAGCAGCAATCCGGTGAGCCCATGTTCCTTGATCAGCGCGTCATTGGCCGGATTGCGGAAGCCGCGGATATACTGGCTCGCCGCGCGTTGGCCGGGATGGGTATATAGCAGTTTCTGGAAAATCGACGGATGCGGGGCATTGGCAATGATCGCGCGTGTGACCCGCGCATGTTGCCCGCCCAGCGCCACGCCCCAGGCAATCGCTCCGCCCCAGTCGTGGCCGACGATGGTGAAGCTGCTGATCCCGAGCGTATCGGCCAGCAGAAACACATCGCCGATCAGCTTGTCGGGCGTGTAGGCTTCCACCGCCTGCGGCTTGGACGACCCGCGATACCCGCGCTGGTCGGGCGCGATGCAGCGGAAGCGGTCGGAAAAATGCGCGATCTGGTGCCGCCAGGTGCGGTGGCTTTCGGGAAAGCCGTGCAGGAAAATCAACACCGGCGCATCGACCGGGCCTTCATCGACGATGTTGAGGCTGATGCCGTTGGGCAGTTGCACCCGCTTGAGGTCGAGTGCCATCACTGCTGCTCCAGCTTTTCCATGTAGCCCTTGGCCACCATGCCCGCCATCTGATCCAACAGAGCGCCGGGCGTGCGGCGCGTTTCGCCCATGGCCAATTCGCCGCCCTCGGCCACGATGATTTCGCGCTCGCCCGCAGCGATACTGTCGAGCATCTGACGGGCGGCAACGTCAGCCGGGATGCCTTCGTCAATCGCCTTGTCGGAGCGCCCGCGCGCGGTGCCTTCGGCGGTCAGCGCGTTCTTCGAAACGTTGGTGGCAACCGATCCAGGGTAGATCGTGTGAACGCTAACGCCGTTCTGTGTCAGCTCGGCCCGCAGCGCATCGGCATATCCCGCCAACCCGAACTTGGCCGCGCAATAGGCGGTGCGCATCGGCACGCCGACCTTGCCGGCAATCGAGGAGATGAACCCGAGCGCGCCGGAACCGCGCTCCGCCATGTGCCCGATAAGACTTTGGCTGAAGGCGATTTGCGCGGTGAGATCGACATCGATGATGTCCCGATAGACCTGCATCGAGGTTTTGAGCGCACGGCTGCGTTGCGAGATGCCAGCATTGGCAAAGGCCATGTCCACGCCGCCTTTCCACGCGATAGCTTTCGCCGTCGCTTCGGCCAGCGCAGCGTCGTCGCGCACATCGAAGGGGATCAGCAGGGTTTCCCCGCACGTGGCGGCAACTTCGGCAAGCCGTGCCTCGTCCCGTCCTGACAACACCACATGGGCACCGCGCGTCGCCAGTTCCCGTGCCAGCGCCGCGCCGATGCCTGATGATGCCCCGGTGATCCATGCCACCTTGCCCCCAAAACTGCTGGCGTAATCCATCACTCTCTCCCGAATATGATTTCAGGGATAGCTGACGGTCTTGGGCTTGTCGGGCAAGGGGATAAATTCGTCCTCGTCACCCGGCACGATGGGAAAGCGGCCTGCGCGCCAGTCCTCCTTGGCCTGGTTGATGCGTTCGCGGTCCGAGCTGACGAAGTTCCAGAACACGTGCCGCTTGGTAGTGAACGCTTCACCCCCAAGCAGCATCACCCTCGCGCCGTTCTGGCTGACGAGGCGCATCGCCTGACCGGGCGCCAGCACCGCAAGCTGGTATTGCTCCAAGGCAATGCCATCGACTTGTGCGTCGCCGTTCACCAGCATCACCGCCCTCTCGTCCGCCTCGGCATCCAGCGGGATCGACCCGCCCGGCGCAAGCACGATTTCTGCGTAGATCGTGGCCGCATGGGTCGTGGTCGGCGCCTTGGCCCCCCACAATTCGCCCATGATCACCCAGGCCTTTGCACCCGTGTCGGAAACGACAGGAAGATTGGTCACCGCCTCGAACGCAGGATCAATTTCCTCAAGCCCATCGGGCAGCGCGAGCCACGTCTGCATTCCGAACAATCCTGGATTGGTCGCCAATTCACCCTTGGGGCTGCGCTCGGAATGCACAATTCCGCGCCCGGCGGTCATCAGATTGACCTGACCGGGACGGATCGTGGCGCAGGTGCCCAAGCTGTCGCGGTGATCAATCGCGCCGTCGAACAGCCATGTGACAGTCGCCAGATTGATGTGGGGGTGGGGGCGCACGGCCATGCCTTCGCCTGTCAGATCGGCGGGCCCGAACTGGTCGACGAAAATGAACGGTCCCACCATCGTGCGCGCTTTGGATGGCAGCACGCGGCGCACGGTAAACTCGCCCAGATCGTGGGTCACAGGGGTGATGGTCTGCGTGATCATGCGGCGTTGTCCTCATCGATCATGGCAAGGATGGTTTCAGGAAACACGGCCTCGTGCCAATCGGCAAGCTCGGCGCGGGTGAACCAGCGGTGCTGCGTCATCAGCCGTTGTTCGGCTGCGGTGTGTCGCGAGGTATCGATAACCGCTTCGGCCACGCGAACGCGGAAAAAGCGTTCGTCCGCCTGCACCGGCTCACCTTCTACCGTGACGAATTGGGGCGTCAGCCGGGCGATCTGGAGGCCAGGATCGGCGGTGATGCCGGTTTCCTCCAACAGTTCGCGCCGCGCCGCGTCCTCAAAACTTTCTCCCGGCTCGCATTCGCCGCCTGCCGTCACCCAGAAAGGATCACGGCCCGGCACGTCAAAGCGGAACATCAGCACACGATCCAGCGGGTCCAGCACAATCACACGCGCCGCGCGCCGCAGGCGCAGTGAGGGATTCTGGGGATTAGGGTTCACGGCGGTAGAGTTGAGGCTCATTCGCCCGGAACACCCGCCTTGTTCGCCACCGCGTGCCCCCGCCCACCGACAATATCGCCCAGCGCCGCAATCACCGCGCGCTGGCGGGCGAGGCGGTTCATTGCGGCAAAGGCCGGTGCGTCGATTTCGATGGTAAAATGGGATTCGCCCGATCCATCGTCGCCCATGTGGCCGGAATGTTGGCCGCTATCATTGATGATCGCCAGACGCGTCGGCGCAAAGGCCTGGGTCAGCAGGCTGTGCATTTCTTCGGCAACACGTCCAGTCATCACAGATTTCCTTTTTTTCAGGCTGGCAAAGGCAATTTATGGGTTGGAACTTGGGAGCCCCATTGCCATTTGCAAAGGCTATGCCTTCACCACGATTTCACGGCCGCGTCGAGAGCGCGGGGCGCCTGTGCGAAGCGCCGGGCTGCTGCGAGGCGGGCGAGTTCCGCGCGCCCGGAGGTCGCCCCAATGGCGCTGATGGGCCGGGCGACTGGCGCTGGTTCTGCCTTGAGCACGTGCGCGAGTTCAACGCAGGCTATGACTGGTTTCAGGGCATGAGCGCCGAGGAAATCCTTGCTGCGCAGTCTCCGGTCGCCGGGTGGCGCTCCGAAACCCGCGCTTTTCGCCCCGATGCGGGGGTCGATGGCATTCCGCGCTGGGCCGATTATGCCGATCCGCTCGATGCCATCGCCGCGCGTGCACGCGGCATCCGCAGCCGGGCCGAACGCGAAGCACGAATGTCGGCCACGGGCCGTTTCTCTAGAGAAGAGGCGCAGGCGCTGGAAACCTTGGGCCTTGGTTCTGACACTGACCGCACGCGGCTGAGGCGCCGGTATTCCGAACTGGTGCGCCGGTTCCACCCCGACCGCAACGGCGGCGATCGCCGGCACGAGAGCAAGCTGACGGCGGTGGTCGATGCGTATCAGCTGCTCAGGAACAGCGCGGCGCTGGCATGATGCCGCGCGACGCTGATAACCGCCGCGCCTGAGGCATTGGCCGTCTGGGTCGGCGCGTCTTTAAGTGCGCGTGGGCGGGGCGTTCTGGCGGAATGCCCAGCGCAGCGTGCGTCCCATGCCCCAAGTCGCCGCGCGGGCGGGAAGGGCGGTCAGCATTGGGCGTTGCAATCGCAGCATCGTGCGCGCCCAGTCGGGCAGCATGGCGACGGAGTCGGCGGTAATCATCGCCTGCACGGCCTGGGGCGAGCCTTGCGGCCGCTGGCTCAATACTAGCTGCGCGATTTCCCGTGCGGCTGCCGAGCCTTGCAGGTCATGGCGCAGCTCGCGAAAGATCGCCTCGGCCTCGGCGCGGGTTTCCGGCACCGGATCGGCGCCCAAAGCGCGGGCGATCACGGCAAACTGGCGATAATATTCATCCTGTTCGGCCAGGGGCATATCGGGCCGCACATGCCGGATGTAGCCCGCCAGAAAGCTTTGCGCCTCGGTCACGTGGACCCAGGCCAATGTCCGCGGATTGGTCGCTTCATAGCGGGTGCCGTCCGGCAAGGTGCCGCCCACCTTGGCGTGGATACGATTCACCCGATCAATCGCCTTCATTGCATCATCGCGGTGGCCAAAGGTCGTTACGGCAATGAACCTCGCGGTCCGTCGCAGTCGCCCATGCATGTCTTCGCGGAAATTGGAATGATCGAGCACGCCTTGCAGCGCATGGGGGTGAAGCATCTGGAGCAACAATGCACGTACCCCGCCGGTCATCATCCCGACGATATCGGCGTGGACTTGGCGGATCGGCGTATCGCGGGCAAACAGCGCATCGTCAGATGGGGGAACCGGCTGCTGGCCATTGGCCGCGTCGTTAAACACGCCGCGCACCTGGGACACCAGTTTGAGACGCAGAGTTTCGACGGGGTCGGCCATAATCCAAGATATAGGAATGATGCGGGCCAAGGGGAACGGGGGTGCAAAAATTGCGAGCGAATATTGCCAAACCACCGCTTGCAGATGCGGCTCTCGCGCTTTAACCGAAACGGCGATGACTTCTCCTGCAAACAAAAACGTCACCGGCGATCACGCCATGCCCAATCAGCCCGACACCACGGTCGATGTCCGCGAGGTCTTCGGCATCGATGTCGATTGGCAGGTGCCTGCCTTTTCGCACGGCAATGAACATGTGCCCGAAACGGACGGGTCTTACGTGTTCGATCCGGACACGACGCTGGCGATCCTAGCAGGCTTTTCGCACAACCGCCGGGTCATGGTGCAGGGTTATCATGGCACCGGCAAATCGACCCATATTGAACAGGTCGCCGCGCGCCTCAACTGGCCGAGCATCCGGGTCAACCTTGATGCGCATATCAGCCGTATCGATCTGATTGGCCGTGATGCGATCGTGCTGAAAGACGGACTGCAGGTCACGGAATTCAAGGAAGGCATCCTCCCGTGGGCGCTTCAGCATCCGGTGGCGCTGACCTTTGACGAATATGACGCCGGCCGTCCGGACGTGATGTTCGTGATCCAGCGTATTCTGGAGTTTGATGGCCGGCTGACCCTGCTCGATCAGAACCGGGTGATCACGCCTAACCCGTGGTTCAGGCTGTTTGCCACCACCAACACAGTTGGGCTTGGCGATACGTCGGGCCTGTATCACGGTACGCAGGCGATCAATCAGGCCCAGATGGACCGCTGGAACGTGGTGGTCGCGCTCAATTACCTTGCGCCTGAAGTCGAACAGAAGATCGTCAAGTCCAAGACGCCAGAGGCTGATGACAAGCTGATTGCCGATATGGTCAAGGTGGCCGAACTCACCCGTCAGGGCTTTATCAACGGCGACATTTCGACCGTGATGAGCCCGCGCACAGTCATCACCTGGGCGCAGAACGCGGCGATTTTCGGCTCAACCGGATTTTCGTTCCGCCTCAGCTTCCTGAACAAATGTGACGAAGCGGAGCGCACGTTGGTGGCCGAATATTACCAGCGCGTGTTTGGCGAAGACCTTCCCGAAGGCGCCGCCAAGAAGCGGTAATCCAGTTTACAGTCGGCGCGGTTCGGGACATTCTCACTCTGCAGAAGGGTGCGGAGCGATGGTCTTGGTGAAACGCTTCATGTCTGGCCTTGGCCCTTCCTTGGTCGTGCTGGGCCTTGCGGCGGCCTGCGCGCCTGGTGACAATACGGCATCCGATGTTCAAGCGTACGGAGGCAAGGGAACGGCGATGACCTTCGACCCAAACGTGTGGTCTGACGAAAACGCCTGGTACGAGGCGCCTTATCCACGCCGGCAGATGGTCGACGATGTGCGCGCCCGTCTGCTGGTGCCGTCCATGTCACGCGCCGACGTGATCGCCGTGCTCGGATCACCGACCGACACCCCATATTTCGCTGATCACGATCTGGTGTATTGGATCGGCCCGGAAGAAGGCTTTTCTGCGGTTGATTCACAGTGGTTGGTCTTTGATTTTAACGATCGCGGAAAGTTCGAAAGTTCGGAAATCATGACAGACTGAAGGGGGCACAGTCATGACCGATGGACTGGTTATCCAGGGAGTTGTGTCGGGCCTGACGCCTGCAGAAAAGCTCTATCTGATGACGCACCCGCATCATGTCAGCATTATTCGGGACGTCAGGGACAAGGCATCGGTCGAGGCGCGCCGGCTTTTTCCGCGGGAGGGTCAGCACAATGGGGCAGGCGATGCCTTCCGGCAGTGATTCGTATCGGCGCTGCTCGCCCGCGATCTGGGGGCGCAGAATGCACGGACCTTCACCAACGCCCACGAAGCCTATTCGGCGAACCCGCCGCGCGAAAGGGCGATGGATCTTCACAACAATGGCGTCGGCATCAGGATTGGCACGCATCGCGAAGGCACCAGCGACGCGGCCATATCGCGGCTCTGCATGGCCGCGTTCGATGCGGGCGAGCTGATGACCGTTCCGCCTGCAACCGGTCAGCCCTATTGACGCAGAGCGCAACCATGGTCTTGCTACCAACTGTCTTACGCTGGTAACACGGTTGCCACCATGACGCTGTTTGATCGATTCTGGAAAGGCTCACGCACCGGTCACGGTGCAGCAGACGACGCGCAGCCTGGCGGGTTCTACCCGCTGTACGAATCGACCCGTCCGCTCGACGAAGACGAAGACGACGGTACGCGCCCACGGGCTTCAAGAACGCCGGATTTTGACACGTGGGATGCGCAGCTCGGCCAGATCGACGATGCGCTTGCGGTCGAGGAGAAACGCCGCTTCAGGTGGTGGCAGCGCGATTACTGGCAATCGCGTTCGAAGCTGTGGTGGACGGGGCGCGGCATCATGGCGTCACTGGCGGTTCTGGCGCTGCTGATCGGCTGGCTGACCTTCACCGCGCCGCTATCGAAAAGTCTTGAACCGATCGCTCCGCCGCAGGTCACGCTGCTGGCCAGCGATGGCACGCCGATTGCCCGGCAGGGGGCGGTGGTCGACGCGCCGGTCAGGGTGGCGGATCTGCCGTCCCATGTGGTCGAGGCTTTCATCGCCATCGAGGATCGGCGATTCTATTCGCATTGGGGTGTCGATCCCCGCGGCATCGCGCGGGCGGCATGGACGGGTTATGGCGGCGGTTCGACCATCACCCAGCAGCTCGCCAAGTTCACCTTTCTGACGCCCGAACAATCCCTCACCCGGAAGGCACGGGAAGCTTTGATCGCAGTCTGGCTGGAGTCCTGGCTGACCAAGGACGAAATCCTCGAACGTTATCTTTCCAATGCCTATTTCGGCGACAACCAATATGGCCTGCGCGCCGCCAGTCTGCACTATTTCTATCGCCAACCGGAAAAACTGCGCCCCGAACAGGCGGCGATGCTGGCGGGCCTGCTGCAAGCGCCTTCGCGCTATGCGCCGACGAAGCATTACGACAGGGCGAGGAAGCGGATGGACCTGGTGCTGCAGTCGATGGTCGATGTCGGCTATCTCACCGCTGCCCAGGCCAACGCTTTGCCCGATCCCCGCATCGACGTGCGCACCCGCGGCGATAACCTGCCGACTGGCACCTATTTCGCGGACTGGGCCTTGCCTCTGGCACGTGAGGGCATGGAGGCGAGTTATTCGCAGACAGTGCTCACCACAACGCTCGATTCCCGCCTTCAGGCCTTGGCCGGACGGATTGTCGCACGCGCGCCCCTGGGCGGCGCGCAGGTCGCGCTGGTAGCGATGCGGCGCAATGGCGAAGTCGTCGCCATGGTCGGCGGGCGCGATTACAGTACATCCCCGTTCAACCGCGTGACACAAGCCCGCCGCCAACCGGGATCGACCTTCAAGACCTTCGTCTATCTCGCCGCCCTGGAAGCGGGGTGGGAGCCGGACGATACCATCCCCAACACACCGATCACCCAAGGCAGCTATCGCCCGAAAAACGCGCGTGAGCGCTATTCGGACGATATTACGCTGGAAGATGCCTTTGCGCAGTCCAGCAATGTCGCGGCCTTGCGTCTGTTTCAGGCGGTGGGTAGCGAAAAGGTGATCCGCACCGCGCGTGATCTCGGGATTACAGCGCCGATGACCGAAGGCGACCCTAGCCTTGCTCTCGGCACGTCTGTCATGACTCTGATGGAACTGACCGCAGCCTACGCCGGGATCGCGGCCAACGAATACCCGATCAAACCCCATGCCTTTGCGCGGGGCGAGCAGAGTTGGTGGGAATGGCTGACCACGCGGACGGATTCGATGTCATCCAGCACGCACGAAGACCTCGAAGCGATGCTGCGTGCCGCGATCAATCGCGGAACCGGGCGCAATGCCGTCCTGCCAATCGCCAATTTCGGGAAAACTGGCACGACGCAGGATTACCGGGACGCGCTGTTCGTCGGCTATGCGGGTGATCTGGTGGTTGGCGTTTGGGTTGGCAATGATGACAACACCCCGCTGAACGGCGTAACCGGAGGCAGCACGCCAGCGCGGATCTGGCGCGATTTCATGCGCGGCGCGCTTCGGATCGAGGCTGCACCTGCGCCAAAGGCTGACAGCTCGCCCGATCCCGAAGGTCCGGTGCAACCGCTTGATGTTCTGGAAGGCGAGGAAATCTCCCTAGGTCAGGACGGCGCCACGCTCTCGATCGAGAGTGATGGGGTGATCCTTCGTCAGGAAGGCCTGCCGGTCGAACTGCGATTGGACGAAGGGGGCATGGTCGTCCAGCAAGCGCCAGATTCCCCGCCCTAGACCATCAGAATATTCATCACGGCTGTCGCGATCGGGCGGCTGCGGTCATCCTGCCATGCTTCGACCGCGACGTTGGCGTTGCGCCGCCCCAACCGGGTAATGCGGCCCAGCGCAAAGGTAGGTTTCGATTTGCCCGCGGCGAGATATTGCACGGTGATGTTGATCGGCTTCAATTGCGGATCGCGCCCGGCGGCGAGCAATGCAGTTCGCAGTGCAGCGTAGCCTGCGTTTTCCAGCAAACCGGCTGTCGCACCGCCGTGAAAGTGCTGCGGGCGGCCCTCGACCGTGGGCCCGAAATCGACAGAAAGCACCGGCATCCCGTCTTCCTCGCCGGTCATCGTGATTCCCAGCGAGCGGGCATAGGCGGGCAATTCCAACCGGTCAGCCATTGGCGCCGCCTTTCAATGCCTTGTTGCCAGTGCGCGGATCGGCGCCAATGGTCATGAACACCCCCGCGACATGGGCCACCGGATCCTCGGGATCGCCATCATGTGCAATACCGCGCACGAATGCGGCAGAGCGTGTGCGGCGGTAGCATTCGACCCGCCCGCGCACGCTGGCGCGTTCGCGGGCGGCGCGTTGATAATCGACGCGCAAGTCGAGCGTCGCCACCGGCGTGAAACTGCCACTGGCCTGCCAGATCGCCATGCCACTTGCCATATCCATCAGGCTGATGATCGGTCCAGAGGCGAGCACCGGCCGGCTGGCTTCGCCCAGCAGATCTTCACGCCACGGCAGTTCAAGCTCGACCCAATTGTCGCCCTGATCGGCAAATTTGAGGCCCAGCCAACCGGTATGACCGTGGCTGAAGAACCATTTCGATGCTTCGCGCGCATTGAAGCGGGCAGGGGGCATGTTCATGCTGCGCGCCATAGGGGCGGGCGGCGCTGCCTTGCAACGGAGATTTACGTCAGACCTAAAGCACGCCGCCAGCCAGCCGGTCGATCGCGCCTTGCAGGATGATGGCGGCAGCGTGGGCATCAATGACAGCAGCGCGCCTCGCGCGGCTCATGTCCTGGCCGATCATAGCAGCTTCAGCCGCCTGCGTGGACCATCGTTCGTCCCATAACAGGAGGGGCAGCGCGAATGCCTCGGCGCAGTTGCGGGCATAGGCGCGGCTTGCTTGGGCGCGCGGCCCTTCCGAGCCATCCATGTTGCGGGGCAGGCCAAGGACGATGCCCTTGATGCTGCGGCTCTTTATCAGCGCTGCGAGAGTCTCGCGGTCGCGGCCCCACTTGCCGCGCTGGATCGTGATGCCGTTGGTGGCAAACCGCCAGCCGCCATCGCAGGTTGCTGTGCCCAATGTCTTGGTGCCAAGGTCGAGGCCCAGAAGAACGCCGCCTTCACCCAGAGCATCTGCAAAGCCGCGCGCATCTTCAAAAATTACCGCGCTGTCAGGTTTCAACGGGCGCTCCATGCCTCGGCCCGGCGGATCACGTCAGCCTTGGTGTTCGCCCAGAACAGCGGCAGATCATAGACATGGTAGTTGTTGCCCGGCAGCACGTACGAGCCCATTTCCGGTGGCGGACCGATCAGCAGGAGGCCGCGGCTATCGCAGCGGGCGGGCACAAGATCGGGCACGAGCTCGCCATTTTCCATGCTGTCTTCGGGCACCAGCGTTCCCAGATTGGCGCTGGCGGGCGCCGTGCCGCCAACAAGGCCGGTGAGTGGATTGGTGCACAGCATGGGGCTGGTACCGGGTGCCTCGCCGTCAAGCGCCGGCGCTGCGCCATAGGCTTCAAGCACTGAGGCCGGGTCCGCCGGTTCGGCAAAGCTCGACCAGCTGATCAGACAAGCGGTCTGGTCCGGTGCCAGACACGGCTGAAAGCCGATCACGGGCAGGTCATGCTCGACCGAGACCGGCCAGCCTATGACATAGGCGGCAATCAGCCGCGTTGCAGCAGGCGATCCTTTGACTTCCTCGGCCAACAGCCGCTTGAGATGGAGCGCACCTTGCGAATGGCCTGCCAGCACAATAGGCGTTTCGGGCGCGACGCTGGTGAGGAAAAAGCGGAACGCCTCGCGCACATCCGAATAGGCCGCATCGATTGCCTGCTTGCCTTCGGGCTGATCGGTCAGGAACGCGCCCATTGTCGCCTGACGGTAGCGCGGTGCCCAGATTTCGGTGGCCGCGTTGAAGGGGCTGGCCATGCCGCGCAGATAGATCCGGGCGATGCGTTCAGCATCGGGATCGCCGCCATTCTCCAGCGGCGCATTCCACTGTGAGCGATTGAGGTAGCTGGTGGGGTGGACGAAGAACACCGCGAAGCGTTGTGTCGGCTCCGCTGGCGTGGCTAAAGCCCCGCCATCATTCGCATAGGCGGGCTGCCAGCGCGCAGGATCGTTCACGCCGATACCGGGCCGCGAATACCAAAGCGCAGTGTCCTCATAGGCGTTGGCTTCAAGCGGCCTGACCGGCGCGAAGGCGGCCGAGGGCACCAGGGCGATTTCGGCCAACTCCTCCTGAAACAGCTCGTAGGCGATGCGCCCGCCAATCACCAGGACGATGCAGAAAGCGACAAAATAGAGAAACTTGCGAGCCATTCGTGTTTCGCTACCTTAACTTATCGGGCACTGGTGTTGGCGCTGGTATTAGAGGCTTCGGCCAGAGCGGGACGCAACGTGGTCCAGGCGCGATCACCGCGCAGACTGGTGAACCATGTCGCTGGATTCCAAGTGGTCGAACCATCAAGGCTGAATGTGATGAATTCTGCGCGCCCGCCGATATTGGCCATCGGCACCGGTCCGCCAAGCCCATCGGCAATGGGAAGGGCGCGGCTGTCGGCTGAAAGATCGCGGTTGTCGCCCATCACGAAGACGCTGTCGTCTGGCACCGTGACGGGGCCATAATTGTCGAGGTCCTGATCGCGGTAGTCGATGGTGAGATAGGTCGCGCCGTTCGGCAGGGTTTCGCGCCAGGTCGGCGGATCGAAATAAAGGGCGCCGTCAGAACCCATCTTGCGATAGGCTTCGAATGCCTGAAGACAGGGCTGCTCACCACCGTAGCTGCCGCACATCAATTCAGGTTCGAAGGGAAGCCTGACGGACGGCACAACTTCGCGCTTGATTGCTTCCCCGTTCAGAATGATCTGCCCACCGCGCACTTCGATCGTATCGCCCGGCAGCGCCACCACACGCTTGATATAGTCGACGTCCTGATCCGGATGAACGGGGATCACGACATCGCCATATTCGGGGGTCGATGGCAGCACGCGCCAGTTTGCCCGCGGCAGGATGTGGAAACTGGCCGAGGCCCAGGACCATCCATAGGGGTACTTGCTCACCACCAGCCGGTCGCCAACCCACAGGCTTGGCATCATCGAGGTCGATGGGATGTAGAAAGGCTTGGCGACAAGGCTGTGAAATGCCAGCACCGCGAGCAGCATCAGCCCGAGACCGCGGATTTCGGCAAGCCAGTTAACCTTCTCAGAGGCGCTGCTGTCAGTCACGTGCGGGCTTTCGATGCGGGCCACAGGGGCGCTGGTCACACAGGGAGGGCTTCGATGATCACGAAAGCCTGGGCCCATGGGTGATCGTCGGTGAGAGTGAGATGAATGCGCGCCTCATGGCCGTTCGGGATCATTTCTTCAAGCCGCAAAGCCGCGCCGCCGGTCAGCGCCAGAGTGGGCGCGCCCGAGGGGGCATTAACCACGCCGATGTCCTTCATGAACACGCCGCGACGGAACCCGGTGCCAACCGCCTTGCTGAAGGCTTCCTTGGCGGCAAAGCGTTTGGCGTAGGTTCCGGCAATGGTGAATGGCCGGCGCCGCGCCTTGGCGATTTCGGTGGCTGTGAACACGCGGTTCTCGAACCGCTCGCCATAACGGGCAAGGGAATTGGCGATCCGTTCGATATTGCAGAGATCGGAACCCATGCCGATAATCATTTGAACGCCTTCACACCAACAGCAACCAGCAAGGTCAAGGCCACGGCGTGCACCATCACTTGGCTCTTGAAAAGAGGATGCGCAAAATCGCCCTTGGCGATCCTCAGTGCGCCAACAAATCCCAATATTTGTAGAGTGATCCAGCCGACCGCAAAAACCACCATCACTTGCGCGTTCAGCGCGAAGCCGAGAAATACTATCGCCAGAAGGAAAAGCGCGGCCGCGGCGAATGCCCAGCGCATCTGCGCACCGGTAAGCGGGGGGAGGTCAGGCTCGGCCATGCCTAACGCACTTCATCCATCAGTTCCCGCATCCGGCGGATCGCGTTTTCAAGGCCGACGAACACTGCTTCACCGATCAGATAGTGGCCGATATTGAGTTCCGCGATCTGGGGAATGGCGGCGATGGGTTGCACGTTGTCGAAGGTGAGGCCGTGGCCGGCGTGCGGCTCGATCCCGTTCTTGGCGGCGAGCGCGGCCATATCGGTGATGCGACGCAGTTCGCGCTCCACACCTTCGCGGTTCCCATCAAGCATGGCATGGGCGTATTCGCCTGTGTGGAACTCCACAACGGGCGCCCCCAGTCGCAAGGCCGCGTCCAATTGTCGCTCGTCCGCCTCGATAAACAACGATAGTCGAATGCCCGCGCTGCGCAGTTCTTCTGCAATCGGGGCCAGCGTGTTGTGCATGCCCGCTGCATCCAGACCGCCTTCGGTGGTGCGCTCCTCGCGCTTTTCGGGGACGATGCAGGCGGCGTGCGGCATGTGTTTGAGCGCGACTGCCAGCATCTCGCTGGTCGCAGCCATTTCGAAGTTGAGCGGCAGGTTGGTCGCAGCCTGAATCCGCGCCAGATCCTCGTCACGGATATGGCGGCGATCTTCGCGCAGGTGCGCGGTGATCCCGTCCCCGCCGACTGCAGCAACGATTTCTGCCGCCCGCACCGGATCGGGATGATCCCCGCCGCGTGCGTTTCTGATGGTGGCGACGTGGTCAATATTCACGCCCAACCTCAGAGGCGTGGGACGCAAAAGGTCGGGTTGAGGACGTTGGGTCAAAGCGGGGTTCCTGTTGCACACAAGGCAGCGCGCATCACATCGTGGCTGATACCAGTCTGCTGCCATATTTCGCCGTAGGCTGCATCAGCCTCAGCTCGGTTCGATGTCATGACAATCACGATGTCGAGATCGGGAAGGATGATGTTGCGCAGCACTACACCTCCGATTGCGCCGCGCCGCTCGATGATTCGCACCGGGGTGTCGCCGCAATCCTTCAGGGGCGAGCTGAACGACCATTGGCCGAGCGCTGCCATGCCGTATTCAGGCTTGCCGTCCCACATCTGCGCGCGCTCAGCTTCGGGAATGAGGTTGCCGGTCATCAGCGCCCGGTCGAAGGCCAGCAGATCGCGGGTCGTGCCATACAAGGCGCCGGCACCACTGAAATTCTCCAGCCGGAAGGCGGTCGATTCAGGCTTCCCATCGGCATAGCCCGCCACCGTGGGTTCGGCGCGAGGGAAGAAACCGACGCTGGCGAGGCCGAGCGGCTGGGCGATGCGTTCGTCAATCACGGTGGCGTAAGGCTTAACGCTGGTCGCCTCGATCACGGCGGCCATCATGATGAAATCGCAGTCACCGTAGAAGAACTCCGACAGCGGTTCGCGTGTGGTTGGCCCCTCGCACCATGTCCGCCCGGTTGCGGGGTGGCCAAGGTTGACGCTGTAGAAGGTCGGCCAACCGTCTCGGTCGATGGGGCTTTCCTCGGTGCGCGGCAGGCCCGAAACGTGCTGCATCAGCATTCGCGATGTTATCCGGTTGGCGTAAGGCGCTTTGCTGTCGGGAAGATAGCGGGTAATCGGGGCATCGAGATCGAGGCGGCCTGCGGCCACCTCCTGCATCGCGATGGTGCCGACTGTGGTTTCGAATACGACTGTGTCGCCGCGCGCGATCAGAACCGTACCGGGCGCTGTGTCGGGGGTGAGCGCGTCTGTGACAGCCGCAGCGTCAACCGCGGGCGACCGAGCAGGTTGCGCGGTGGCCGGCAAGGCTCCGAGCACGAGCAGTGCCGCGCATCCAAGGAGCCTTTTCATCTGGTCATTCCTTTCTGCTGCCCGGTTTCGTCACAGCTACGCCGGCCAGCGCCTCAGGGATGTCGGCCTCATCGTAGGTTGGAAAATCGATGGAGACGAGCGGATAAAATGGCACGCCCAGATCGACCGAACCGCAAGATCTGTCGATGATGGCGCATTCCGCAACAACGTTCCCGCCTTCGCGCGCGACCGCCGCGATCGCTTCACGGCTGGACAGACCCGTAGTGACCACGTCTTCGACCATCAGCACCTGTGCGCCTGTTTCCAGCGCAAAGCCGCGGCGCAGATGGAACACGCCTTCGGGCCGTTCGAGGAACAGCGCGTCCTTGCCGAGTGCGCGTCCGACTTCGTGGCCGATGATGATCCCGCCCATTGCCGGCGAGACCACAACATCAATCCGATCAAGCACATCTGCCGGGATCCCGGCGACCACAGCTTCCGCCAGTCTGGCAGCGCGGGCAGGGCTCATGAGAACTCGCGCGCATTGAAGATAGTGCCCGCTATGCCGGCCGGATGACAGCTTGAAATGACCTTCCAGCAATGCACCAGAATTGCGGAATTCGGCCAGAACTTCGTCTTGTATCACGTGCGGAAACCCCTAGAAAACATGAAAGAAAGCGCCGACTTGCGCGCCAGGCATGGCGCCTTGCATAATTTTCTCCCTAGAAGCGCTTGAGGCCCCCGGCAAGCGGGGCTAAGGGCAATGGTGAAGCCGACCCTAGGGTTGGTCGAACGCGGCCTGGAGCGGGTCTGAATGGACCAAGCGGCGGGCTGTATGGGATCAGATTAGAACCACTTGGACACATGTGATGGGTCAGAACACCCGTATGAAAAAAGTTATTCTGTCGGCAGTCGCTGCCAGCCTTGCGGCCTTTGCTCCGCTTGGTCTGGCCGCACAGGATGCCGCCGCGCCCGCTGCGATCGCAACGCAAGCCGGTCAGGTTGAAGGCGCGCAGACTGCGCCCGGTGCCGAGGCGGGGGCGGGCAACCTCACGCCTGCTGAAGCGTCTGTGGCGCCTGCCGGTGAAGGGGCTTACGCCCCGATGGCTCCGACCAAGGGCAAGGGGATGCCGACCTCTTACGAGGACGGCGCGCTCCAGAGCATGACCTTTCAGGATCAATATTCCGAAAACGGCAAATATGCCCAGTGGATGCATGACGCGATCCTGATGCCGGTGATAACGGCGATCAGTTTGCTGGTGCTGGGCTTGCTGCTGTATGTTGTGTTCCGGTTCAACCGGCGTCGCAATCCGGTTGCGTCGCGCACCACCCACAACACCGCGATCGAAGTGATCTGGACGATCGTGCCGGTGATCATTCTCGTCATCATCGCCGTGCCCTCGATCACGCTGCTGGCGCGTCAATATGAAACGCCGCCGGCCGACGCCGTCACCATCAAAGCGACGGGCTATCAATGGTACTGGGGTTACAATTACCCCGATCATGGCGACTTTGAGGTGATCTCCAACATGCTTGATGAAGGCGAGGCCGTGCGCCGCGGTGAGCCGGGGCAGTTGGCGGTAGACAATCGCATGGTCGTGCCAGCGGGCGTCCCCTTGCGCATCCAGACGACCGCCAGCGACGTGATCCACGCATTTGCTGTGCCCTCGTTGTGGTTCAAGATGGATGCAGTTCCGGGCCGTCTCAACGAAAAGCTGCTGACCATTCCCGAGCCTGGTGTATACTACGGCCAATGTTCCGAACTGTGCGGTGCGCGCCATGCCTACATGCCAATCGCTGTTGAGGCGCTTCCGCCGGCTGAATTTGCCGCTTGGGTGAGAGAGCAGGGCGGCGCGATGCCGGGTGAGGATGCGGCGCCTGCTGATGCTGCAGCGGCTGCCCAGCCTGCCACCGACACTGCCGCGGCCGCTTCTGCGGCCGCAGGTTGAAATTGAACAAGACACAGAAGCAGAAGAGTAGCTGACCATGGCAACCACCGCAGAAGGCTTCGACGCCCACGGAATTGGGCACAAGGATCACGGGCATGATTCCCGCGATCACGCAGACCATAAGCCGGGCTTTTTTGCCCGCTGGTTCATGTCGACCAATCATAAGGACATCGGCACGATGTACTTGATCTTTGCGGTTATCGCAGGGATCGTGGGCGGTGCAATTTCCGGGATCATGCGGGTTGAGCTCGCCGAACCTGGTATTCAGTATCTCCAGTGGTGGGCCCAGTTCATGGGCGGCGCGAACGATATCAACACCGCGCTGCATATGTGGAACGTGTTCATCACCGCGCACGGTCTGATCATGGTGTTCTTCATGGTCATGCCCGCCATGATCGGCGGCTTTGGCAACTGGTTCGTGCCGCTGATGATCGGCGCGCCGGATATGGCCTTCCCGCGTATGAACAATGTCAGCTTCTGGCTCACGGTGGCGGGCTTCTTCTCGCTGCTGTTCTCACTGTTCGTTACCGGCGGCACGGGTCCCGGTGCGGGCACCGGCTGGACGGTCTATGCGCCGCTTTCGACCAGCGGTTCGGTTGGTCCGGCAGTCGACTTCGCAATCTTCTCGCTCCACCTTGCGGGCGCAGGTTCGATCCTGGGTGCGACCAACTTCATCACCACCATCTTCAACATGCGCGCGCCGGGGATGACCCTGCACAAGATGCCTCTGTTTGTGTGGTCGGTGCTGGTGACAGCCTTCCTGTTGCTGCTCGCGCTGCCGGTGCTGGCTGCTGCCATCACCATGCTGCTGACCGATCGTAACTTTGGCACGACCTTCTTCAACGCGGCAGGCGGCGGTGATCCGGTGCTCTATCAGCACCTGTTCTGGTTCTTCGGCCATCCGGAAGTGTACATCATGATCCTGCCCGGTTTCGGTATGATCTCCCAGATCATCGCGACTTTCTCGAAAAAGCCGGTGTTCGGTTATCTCGGCATGGCCTACGCCATGGTCGCGATTGGCGTGGTCGGATTCATCGTCTGGGCGCACCACATGTATACCGTGGGTCTCGACGTGAACACGAAGATGTACTTCACGGCCGCCACGATGGTGATCGCAGTGCCCACCGGCGTGAAGATTTTCAGCTGGATCGCGACGATGTGGGGCGGAAGTCTCAGCTTCAAATCGCCGATGGTCTGGTCGATGGGCTTCATCTTCCTGTTCACCGTGGGCGGCGTTACCGGTGTGGTTCTGGCAAACGGCGGGATCGACGACAACCTGCACGACACCTACTATGTGGTGGCTCACTTCCACTACGTGCTGTCGATGGGCGCCGTGTTCTCGATGTTTGCAGGCTTCTATTACTGGTTCCCGAAGATGAGCGGTCGGATGCATTCCGAACTGCTGAGCCACATCCACTTCTGGACGTTCTTCGTCGGCGTGAACGTGATCTTCTTCCCGCAGCACTTCCTCGGGATGCAGGGGATGCCACGTCGTTACCCCGACTATGCGGAAGCGTTCACCTTCTGGCACCAGGTCAGCACCTACGGGTATTACATCATGGCCGGTTCGATGATCTTCTTCTTCGTCAACATCGCCTATGCGCTGCTGGCCGGTAAGAAGGCGGCTGCCAATCCGTGGGGCGAAGGTGCGACGACGCTCGAATGGACCCTGCCGAGCCCGCCGCCGTACCACCAGTTCGAGACGCTGCCTGTCATCACTGACGCGCACGACTATCATGATCACCGTCCCGTGACGGCATGATCGCGGCTTGGGGGTGAGGCTGGTGACAGCCGCGCCGCTTCGACCGGACGAATGCACAAGCGGGGGCGCGGCTTTTTAAAGGCCGCGCTCCTTGCCGATGGAAACCAGGACAATCATGGCCTCAACCGCACCCCAGACCACAGCGATGCTGCCAACGGAATGGCGTGATTTCTTCACGTTGACCAAGCCGCGGGTGATGACACTGGTGATCTTCACCGCGATCTGCGGTGTGTTGGCTGCGCCCGGGTCGATCCATCCGGTGCTGGGCTTTACTGCAATTCTGGCGATTGCAATGGGGGCGGGCGGATCGGCTGCGCTCAATATGTGGTGGGAAGCCGATATCGACGCGGGCATGAAGCGCACGATGAACCGTCCCCTGCCCGGTGGCCGGATGCGGCCCGAAGATGCGCGCGATTTCGGAGTTTTCCTGTCAGCCGTGTCTGTTGGTCTGATGGGTGTCGCAATTGGTTGGCTGGCCGCCGCGTTGCTGTTTGGCGCGGTCATCTACTACGCCGTGATCTACACCATGTGGTTGAAGCCGCGTACGCCGCAGAACATCGTCATCGGCGGCGGCGCGGGCGCGTTCCCGCCGCTGATTGGATGGGTGGCCGTGACCGGTGAGATCACCGCCATGCCGATCCTGCTGTTTGCAATCATCTTCTTCTGGACCCCGCCGCATTTCTGGGCGCTCGCGCTGTTTGTGAAGTCGGATTATGCCAAGGTCGGTATTCCGATGCTTCCGGTGGTCGCGGGCGAGAAGGTGACCCGGCGTCAGATCATGATCTACACGCTGCTGCTGGCCCCCATTGCCATTGCGCCGTGGTATATCGGCGGGACCAGCTGGATCTACGGCTCAGTCGCGGTCGTGCTGTCGGCGTTGTTTGTCGTGCTGGCGCTGCCCGTCTTTACCCGCACACGTTCCGATGTGGATGCGATGCTGCCCGAAAAGGCGCTGTTTAGATATTCGATCGTGTACCTCTTCGTGCTGTTCGCTGCATTGGTGGCGGACCGTGTGGCTGCCTATCAAGGATGGATAGCATGACGCCCGATGAAGAACGCGAGTTCCTGCGGCGCCGCAAGGCGCGCAACTGGGTTGTGGCCATCACGCTGCTGTTTTTCGTGGTGCTGTTCTATGCCATCACCATCGTGCGGATCGGAGACCCCGGTTAATGGCAACGATGCCGCCTGTTTCGGCTGATGCCGCGCGTCGCAATCTGCGTGTCGGGCTGCTGGCATTCGCGGGTGCATTGGCCATGCTGGGGCTGGGCTATGCCTCTGTGCCGCTGTACCGATTGTTCTGTCAGGTTACAGGCTTTGGTGGCACCACGATGGTCGCCAGCGAAAGCGAAGCGGCACGCGCCGCGTCCTTGGCGACCGGCGAGACCATCTCGATCCGGTTCGATGGCTCGGTTCCGGCCAATATGCCGTGGACATTCCAGCCCAGCCAGTCGACCGATACCATCGCGATCGGTGAACGTGACATTGCCACCTATGTTGCCCGTAACAACAGCGATCAGCCCATCACCGGCATGGCGACCTTCAACGTCACGCCAGAACAGGCGGGCAAGTATTTCAACAAGATCCAGTGTTTCTGCTTCACGCAGCAGACGTTGCAGCCCGGTCAGGAAGTCACCATGCCGGTGCTCTATTATGTCGATCCGGCGATGCTGGATGACCCCAATATGGCGGGTGTCGAGCAGATCACGTTGAGCTACACTTTCCACCGCGCGGAAGACCCGGTAACCCCGGTCAGTCCGCGCATCAATTGAACCTTTGACGCACAACCCAGGGACGGGATCGACCAATGGCTGGCAAAGTAAACCACGATTATCATATCCTTGAACCCGATATCTGGCCGCTGGTCGGCTCGTTTTCGGCGCTCACCTTCACCAGCGGGATGGTGCTCAGCTTCCACCCCGATCTGTTCGGCAGCGCCGCCAGCATCGTGATGTGGGCGGGCCTTGCCGGCCTGATCGCCACCTTCTTCATGTGGTTCAAGAACATCGTGGTCGAAGCCGAGCGCGGCGATCATACCCCGGTGGTGCAGCTTCACATGCGTTACGGCATGATCCTTTTCATCGCATCCGAAGTGATGTTCTTCGTCGGCTGGTTCTGGAGCTTCTTCGATTTCGCGCTGTTTCCGACCCCGCTGACCTATGACGAAGCGACGGGTGCAACCACCAGCCTGTTCGGCGAAACGGGCGCCGTGGCCGCCTTCATTCCCGAAGGGCTCGAAGTGCTCGATCCCTTCGCATTGCCGCTGCTCAACACGCTGATCCTGCTGTGTTCGGGCACCACGGTGACGTGGGCGCACCACTCCCTGATCCACGGGGATCGTGTAGGCCTCAAGCAGGGCCTGTGGGCGACCATTGGGCTCGGCGTGCTGTTCAGCGCGATCCAGGCTTATGAATACAGTGCGGCGCCGTTCGGTTTTGGCGGCAACACCTATTCTTCGGCGTTTTACATGGCGACCGGTTTTCACGGGTTCCACGTGCTGATCGGGACGATCTTCCTGGCGGTCTGCCTCTACCGCGCATACCTCGGCCACTTTACCCCGCGCCAGCATTTCGGCTTCGAAGCAGCGGCGTGGTATTGGCACTTTGTTGACGTGGTATGGCTGTTCCTGTTCGTTACCATTTACGTTTGGGGCGGCTGGGGCGCTGAATATCATTGATGCTTCCGGGCGAAAGTCCAACGGAACACAAGGGGCAGCCGGGGTTGGTCTCGGCTGCCCTTTCCGGTTTGTGTCCCCGGTGCGGATCGAAGACGCTGTTTGTTGCACCGGCGGCGCTTGCAGATGAATGTTCGGCATGCGGGCTGGAGATTGTCAGCCTTGAACGCGGTGGCCGCTTTGTCGGGGTGGTGACAATGCTGTTGGCGCTGGCTCTGATTTTGGCTGCGCTGGGCGTGGATGAATGGCTGCGTCTGCCGCTGTGGATGTCCCTGTTGATCTGGGCGCCGCTCACGGTGGTCGCGGTGATCGGCGGGCTTCGCTTTTACAAGACCATGTGGGTCTATCACCAATACGAGGAAAGCCGCCCATGACCCGCCGTGTGCCGATCATCCCCACGATCATCGTGCTGGCAGCGGTGGCGACGATGATCGCGCTGGGCGTGTGGCAGTTGGGCCGCAAAGCCGAGAAAGAGGCGCTGATCGTCCGTTACGAGGCGGCGCTGGGGGACAGGGCATTGGTGCCCTGGCCAAAGCCGGCGGACTTCACCAGCGATCTGTTCCGGCGAACCACCGTTGATTGCCTTGCGGTGCGCGGGATTGATCCGATTGCCGGCAAATCTGCCACCGGACGGAACGGCTGGGTCCACATCGCGCGTTGCAGCCATGCCGGCGGCGGGTTGGCCGATGTGACAATCGGCTGGTCGCGTTCGCCCGATTCGCCGGAATGGAGCGGTGGGCCGGTGACCGGTCGTCTGGCGACCTACGGCGATGCCGTTCGCCTCGTAGCGGAAACACCGCAGGCCGGGCTTGATCCGTTGGCCGCCCCGGATCCCGGTGATCTGCCCAACAACCATCTGGCCTATGCGGGGCAGTGGTTCTTCTTCGCCCTGACCGCGCTGGTCATCTACGTGCTGGCATTACGGCGGCGTCGGGGTTAGGCGGCGTCCCCATGCAATACGTCTCGACACGAGGGCGCGCACCGGCGCTCGATTTCGAAGGGGTGACGCTGGCGGGCCTCGCCAGCGATGGCGGCCTGTATCTCCCTGCTGAATGGCCACGCTTCAGCGCAGCGGAAATCCGTGAGATGCGCGGCCTTGCCTATCCCGATCTCGCCGCGCGCATCATGGCGCCCTTCGTTACGCCCAGCCTGACCGAGGACGAGCTTCTGGCACTGTGCCACGCGGTCTATGGCGATTTCGGCCACGCCGCAGTTGCGCCATTGGTGCAGCTCGATCAGCAGCATTGGCTGCTTGAACTGTTCCATGGGCCCACGCTGGCGTTCAAGGATGTGGCGCTGCAATTGCTCGGCCGGTTGTTCGAGACCTTCCTTGAACGGCGCGGCGAACGCCTCACCATCGTCGGCGCGACCAGCGGGGATACGGGGTCTGCCGCGATCCAGGCCGTTGCGGGGCTGGAGCGGGTCGAAATCTTCATGCTTCATCCCAAGGGCCGGGTGAGCGACGTTCAGCGCCGGCAGATGACGACGGTGCGCGCCCCGAACGTCCACAACCTCGCCATTGATGGCAGCTTCGATGATGCGCAGGCGCATGTGAAGCGGATGTTCACCGATGGCGACGTCACCGCACGGCTCAATCTCGGCGCGGTCAATTCGATCAATTGGGCGCGGCTGATGGCGCAGGTGGTCTATTACTTCGCCTCCGCGCTGCAACTCGGCGCGCCCGACCGGACGGTGGCCTATTCTGTGCCGACCGGCAACTTCGGCGATGTGTTTGCAGGCTATGTCGCGCACCGGATGGGTCTGCCGATCGAGCGGTTGATCGTTGCCACCAACATCAACGATATCCTTCACCGCGCGCTCACCAGCGGCGACTACGCGGCGGACGGGGTCACGGCCACGATCACGCCGTCGATGGATATTCAGGTGTCGTCGAACTTCGAACGCCTGTTGTTCGATGCTGGCGATCGTGATGGCGCGGCGATGGCTGCGCAGATGCAGGGCTTCGAAACGACCAAAGCGATGCAACTCACCAATGCCCAGGCCACCAGCGCCGCCGCATTGTTCATCAGTGCGCGCGTCGATCAGGTCGAAACCGCGCGCGCGCTGCAATGGGCCTATCGCGCCGCCGGGCAGGTGATTGACCCGCACACTGGTGTGGGCCTTCACGGCGCGCAGGCGGTCGCGGCAAGCCTGCCTGCCGGCGTGCCGATCGTCACGCTCGCGACGGCGCACCCGGCCAAATTCCCCGACGCTGTCGAGCGGGCCATCGGGATGCGGCCATCGCTGCCCGCGCGGGTCGGCGATCTGTTCGGGCGCAAGGAAAGCTTTATTGCGCTGGCCGGCGATTACGCGACCGCCCGTGATCATGTGCTTGAAAATGCGGCGGGTGCCACTGCTGATGCGGACGCAGGATAATGGCCGATCTCGTCCAGCAGCCGCTGGTGATGGAATGTGCCGGGTGGGATTCCTATCGCCTGCTCGATAGCGGGCTGGGACGCAAGTGGGAGGCTTTTGGCAAGCGCAGCTTCATTCGCCCCGAACCCCAGGCGATGTGGCATCCCCGCCTGCCCGATTGGCCCGCTGCGGGTGAATTCGTTCCCGGTTCGGACGAGGATGGCGGCGGGCGCTGGCAGTTTCGTGAGCGGCTGCCGGATGATGGCTGGCCGTTGGCGTGGGACGAGGTCCGCTTCACCGTGCGACCCACCCCGTTCCGGCACCTGCAATTCTTCCCCGATATGGCGCCGGTGTGGGAGTGGATGCGCACGCAGCTGGACGGCATGACCGAAGCGGAGACACTCAACCTGTTCGGCTATACCGGTCTTGGCACGCTGGCGCTGTCGCGGTTCGGGCGGGTGACGCATGTCGATGCCTCGAAGAAATCCGTGGCGCAGGCGCGGGAGAATGCGTCGCTGTCCGGACTTGACGATCGCCCGATCCGCTGGCTCACCGACGATGCGGCGAAGTTCACCGCGCGCGAGGTGCGGCGGCAGAAACGCTACGATGGAATCATCCTGGATCCGCCGAAGTTCGGGCGCGGACCCGATGGCGAAGTGTGGCGGCTCGAAGAACATCTGGCCGGGCTCGTAACCGATTGCGCGCGGCTGCTCGACAATGACAGCCGCTTCCTGTTTCTTACCGTGTATGCCGTGCGGATGAGCAGCCTTGCAATTGCCGGTCTGCTGGAAGAGGCGCTGTCGCATCTGCCGGGCCGGATCGAACATGGCGATCTTGCCGTGCGTGAGGAGGGCACCAGAGAGAACGGGGGTGGCCGTCTGCTCCCCACCGCGATCTTTGCACGCTGGAGCCGTTAGCCACGGCGCGGGACGGGCCAGGGCGGGGCGAGCGGGGCGGGGCGAGGCGAGCGGCAGTGCTGGACTTGTGCCTCCCATCCTGCCAACGGCCTCGCAATGCACGACACCCTTACCCTTGAAGTGAACGATCTTGCGGTCGATGTCCTGACCGGCATCTATTCCGAAGAAACCGGCAAACCCCAACCCCTGCGGATTTCCATCGCAGCGCGCTACAACATCGCGGATCGTTACGATCCCGACACGCCGCTCGATGCGAGCAAGAACTACATGGACCTGAAGTTCGCCGCCAGTGGCGGCTTGCCGCAGGGCGTGCATTTCAAGCTGATTGAGGCGGTGGCCGATCACATTTGCGAAAGCCTGTTTGTGCAGGATACGCGGGTGGAGGCGGTGACGGTCAAGATCGTCAAGCTCGCCATTGCCGAAGCGAACGAACAGATCGGCATCACCCTCCACCGTGAACGGCCTGCGGCCCACGGGGGTTGAGGCGATGATGCGGCGGATCGATGTCGGGCTGCTGCCAGACAACGCGCTGGACGCCAGCACCGCTTTCATGGCCTTTCATCTTGAAGCCGCGCGCGCAACTCTGGCAGAGGCGGATTGCAGCGCGCTTGCCATCGTCCTTCCGCCCGCGGCCCATGATCACCGCGACTGGCGGATGGCCCTGGCCCGCGATCTGGCGCGGGAGGCCGCGCCCAAGCGGGTGAACGTGATTGCAGGCTTGCCGGGAGAGGCACGCGAGGCGACGTTACGCTTTGTGTCCGATGCGCCCGGGGTGACAGGGCAGTATCTCCTGTGCCATGAATGATGGCGTGTCGATCCAGCCACCCCGAACGCCCGATCTGATCGTGCCGCGCGAACTGGCGGAGCCATCCTTGCCGCTGGTCGACAGCTTCCTGCGCCGCATCACCTATTTGCGTCTGTCCGTCACCGATCGCTGCGACCTGCGCTGTTCGTACTGCATGCCCGAACGCATGACCTTCCTGCCCAAGAAGGATGTGCTGAGCCTCGAAGAACTTCATGATCTTGCCACCGCGTTCATTGCGCGGGGCGTCACCAAAATCCGGATCACCGGGGGCGAACCGCTGGTGCGGCGTGACATCATCGACCTTTTCACCGCGCTGGGGCGCAGGCTGGGGCCCAAAGAGCACGGGGGCTTGGCGGAACTGACGCTGACCACCAACGGCACACAACTGGCGGCCCATGCCGAGGCTTTGGCAAGGGCGGGCGTGCGACGGGTGAATGTCTCGCTCGACACGCTGGACCGGGCAAAGTTTGCGCAGCTGACCCGGCGCGACAGCTTGCCGCAGGTACTCGAAGGGATCGCGGCGGCGAAGGCGGCGGGTATCAAGGTCAAATTGAACGCCGTGGCGCTCAAGGGCGTCAACGAAGACGAGTTGCCCGACCTGATCGCCTGGGGCCATGCCCAGGGCCACGATGTGACGTTGATCGAGGTGATGCCGCTGGGCGATGTCGAAGCGGAGCGGCTTGACCAGTATCTCCCGCTTGATGACGTTCAGGCCGTGCTGGAGCAGCGTTGGACGCTGACACCGCTTGCGGTTTCGACGGGCGGCCCGGCGCGTTATCTTGAGGTCGCTGAAACCGGCGGCAGGCTGGGCCTCATCACGCCGCACACCAACAATTTCTGCGCGGGCTGCAATCGCTTGCGGGTGACGGCCACCGGTCAGCTTTATCCGTGCCTCGGCGGGGGCGAGCAGGTCGACCTGCGCGCCGCGCTGCGGTCCGCTGATCCCGAGGCAAATCTTGCCGCTGCGCTGGAAGCCGCGCTGCGCATCAAACCCGAAAAGCATCACTTCCGCATGGACGCGCGCGGGGCCAATCCCGCAACGGCGCGCCATATGTCGATGACGGGGGGGTGACATGATTACGGTCGTCCTGCTGGGTAAGCTTGCCGATCTGGGCGGGGCGCCGGCGTTGACGCTGGCGGCGCCGCTCGACTGGGCAGGGCTCAGAGCGGCACTGCCCGCATCGCTGGTCGAAGCCCTTGACGATCCGCGCAACCGTGTCGCGGTCAATGGCGCGCTGCTGGCTGACAGATCGGCGTTGCAGGCCGGTGATGGTGACGAGATTGCTCTGCTACCTCCCGTCTCGGGGGGATGATGCGCGACATTCGTCTGCTCAACCAGAAGTTCATCCCCGGCACCTTGATCGGCCCCTTCACGCAGGCCAATCCGGGGCTGGGGGGCGTGTGCACCTTCGTGGGCGAGGTGCGCTGTGACGATGATGTCGAGGCGCTGGAGCTTACCCATTACGAGCCCCTCACTTTGCCGGGGATGCACCTGCTGGCCGACCGGGCCTTTGCGCGGTTCGACCTGATGGGTCTGCTGATGGTGCACCGCGTCGGCCGGATGCGGCCGGGCGAGCCGATCGTCTGCGTCTCCGCTGCCGCGCGCCACCGCCGCGACGCCATCGACACGGTGGACTTCTGTATGGACCATCTCAAGAGCGCGGCCTGGTTCTGGAAGCGCGAGAAGCGAGCGGGCGCATGGCACTGGATCGAGCCGCGCGAACAGGACCATGCCGATCTCGCCCGCTGGCAGGCGCCTGTTGGAGACACATGAGACACTGTCCAGAAACGCAAAACCTCTCCCGCCGCTCGCTCCATCCTGACAGTGCCTGAAAGGCTATCACAGCGCACGGCCCAGCGCACCGCACAGCGCACGGGCATCGGGTTCATGACCCACCGCCTGCCACACCGGGCGCAGGTAGGAAACCGGCTCTCGGCCAGCCAATTTGATCACTGTCAAGGCAGCGGCGCGGCGCAAGCGGTAATTCCTTCCCGACAACGGAAAGGAACATCCCATGAGACACACCGCCTACGATCTTATCGCTCGCGGCGATGCGTTTGTCGTTGCGCAGCCCGATGCCCCTGCGACCCGCCATCAGGTCGACACCGATCGCAATTTCGGCCTGCCATCGGCGCTCTACGGGATCACCGTAAGTTGCTATCTTGGCTTTCTGGTGATCGTGGGCACCGCCTTCGCCAATCCCGGTCTTGCCATTCCCCTGGCGATCTTTGCGCTGTTCATCGTGGCCGGTTTCGGCGTCCCCGCCATCTGGACGCGGCTGGCAGGCAACACCACCGCGCCGCAGACGCTTGGCGCGTTCGGGCGCAGTGGCATCATGACAAGCACGGGGCGTCTCGCGCCGCGCGATGCCACCATTCAGGTGTTGATCCTGCCGGTGTTGCTGGTGGTGTGGGGACTCGCTGTGGCGCTGATCGCGGCGGTGGTGACCTGATTGCCGCCACGCGAAGCGCATGGTGGCCGCAGGTCTACCGCCCTGAAATTTCGTGCAGCAATTCCGGGTTGCGCACGATAATGCCGCGCTTGCCAGCGCGCAGGATCGCGCCCAAATCCTCCAACTCACCCAACTTGCGGCTGACGGTTTCGATGGTCAGGCCGAGCATGTTGCCGATTTCGCCGCGAGTCAGTGGCAGTTCGAACTGCTGGGCAAGATGGCATGAGCTCGGGCTCGCAGCGAAGGCAAAGTCGTGAAGCAGCGCCGCAAGACGGGCCTCGGCGCTGGCGTGGCCCGTCAATTCGAGAAGATTGCGCGTCGCCAGAAGGTCTGCCTGGCTGCGTCGCAACAAAGCGCGGGCCAGTGCCGGGTAATCCTCGATCGCGCGCTCGATATCGCGCTTGGCAAAGGTGCACAGGCTGCTCTCGGTCAACGCCACCACGTCATGATGGGCAAAGGGCGCGAACAATTCGCCGATGAAGCCCGCCGGGTGGACCAGCGACAGGATTTGCTCGTTGCCATCCACATCCACCGCCGAAACCTTGAGCGCGCCTGTCAGCAGTGTGGCGCAGGCGGCGTCTTCGTCGCCCGCAGCGAACAGCATCTCGCCGCGCTTCAGCACCCGCGTGCGGCCCGCCGCGGCCATCGCGTCGCGCTCCTCAAGGGTGAGAACCGCGCAGGCGGCGGTTTCGTTGACCGGGCAGGTGCGGCACGCGAGGTTCATGACCCCATCGCCTCCCATAATCGCGCTATGGCCGTATCCTGACGGGCCAGCAGGGCGGCAATTTCGGACTGCGTTTCTGCAAGGGCCGGATCGGGGCTGAGCGCGGTGGCCGCCTCGGCCGCGAGCGTATCGACCGTGGCCAGCGTTCCGGCGGTTGCACCGCGGCGCGCATCAAGATCGGCCAGGGCCACCATGGCGGCGGCCCGGCTGCGGGTTTCAAAAGACTGGCCGGAGGCGGCTTGTACCAGCCGGGCAGCGTCGGCCTCCTTGGCCATAAACGCCGTGTGTGCGTCCGTCGCAGCGTTGCGCAATTCGGCGAGCCGGGTGGGCGATGTCACCGGGCGAATCGGTTCGGAAAGGGTCGGCCCAGGCATGACAGGCCCGCTTTCAAACGGACGAACCGCTAAAGAGGGGTAGCGCCCGGCTTCACCGGCACATCCTGACAGCGCCACAATCAGCAGCACCATGCCCAGCGAGTTTTTTGTATTTCCATGCATAAGATTATTGCGCTTTTAGCACGATGCCCGACAATGGCAAAGACGCCGACTACCGTGCCGCGCGATGCTTTTTGCAGCGTTTTCCGATCAAGCGGGCGTTGACTTGGCACCGCCTTTCCCCTACCGGCCAACATCTTTCCGGGGCTGCATCGTCGCACGCCTCGCATTGCCGTTCGGTAAGCCTGGCGTTTCCTGGCTCAACCGGATCTGCACAGACACGAGAGTATAAAGCCATGTTCGCTGTAGTGCGCACTGGCGGCAAACAGTACCGCGTTGCCGCCGGAGATAAGATTGCCGTTGAAAAGCTTGCCGGTGAAGCCGGTGACACCATCACGCTGGGCGACATCCTGCTCGCCGGCGAAGGCGACGATCTCGCCGACGCGAGCAAGGTGACCGTTTCGGCGGAAATCATCGCTCAGGCCAAGAGCGAGAAGGTGATCGTTTTCAAGAAGCGTCGCCGTCACAACTATCGCCGCAAGAACGGCCATCGCCAGCAGATGACCCTGCTGCGCATCACGGCTGTTGGCGCTGAAGACAAAAAGCCTGCCAAGAAGGCGGCTGCCAAGAAGACCACGAACGATGCGCCGGCCGAAGCCGCCGCATCGGCTGAATAAGGAGCGATTGAACCATGGCACATAAAAAAGCAGGCGGTTCGTCGCGTAATGGTCGTGATTCGGCCGGTCGTCGCCTCGGCGTGAAGAAGTTCGGCGGTCAGGAAGTGATCGGCGGCAACATCATCATCCGTCAGCGCGGCACCCGCGTCTATCCGGGCGTCAACGTTGGCATGGGCCGTGATCACACCCTCTATTCGCTCAGCGAAGGCGTGGTGCGTTTCCACTCGGGCAAGCTCGGTCGCAAATACGTATCGGTCGACGCCGTGGCGCAAGCCGCCGAATAAGCGGACGACTCGCAAAAGGGGTCGTCCGGCAAGGACGGTCCCGGCAGGTGCAAGACCTGCCATCAGAGGGAGACAGGACCGTCCTCATTCGAGGGGGTCCGTCTCCCTTTTTCGTTTCTCCCTCACAGGTTGTTGAATCATATCGTTTCACGGCCATGAAATTGTCATGCGTTGACCCTAGGGGTGCGCCCGGCGAGGTAGGGAGAATTCTCGTGTTCCATCGCACACAAAGACTGTTTCTGCGGCCCGCTTTTCTTGACGATGCCGCGGCGATCCTCGCTGGCATCCAGGATGAAGGCGTGGTGCGCAATCTGGCCCGCGCGCCGTGGCCCTATGGCATCAACGATGCGCTGGCCTTCGCCGCGCTGCCGCAGGACCTGCGGCTGCCGCACTTTCTCGTCACCGTGCCGGGCGCAGGTGTGATCGGCGCGGCCGGCCTTGGCGAACATGATGGCGGGGCCGAGCTTGGCTACTGGATTGCGCGCCAACATTGGGGCCGCGGCTACGCGACCGAAGCGGCGGGCGCGGTGTTGCAGATTGCACAGGCAATCGGTCACAGGCGCGTGACGGCGGGCCATTTCGTCGACAATCCCGCATCGGGCAAGGTGCTTCGCAAGCTGGGCTTTCTGGCGACGGGGCGCTTGGGCCGGCGGTATAGTCTGGCCCGTGGGTGCAGCGTCGATTCGGTCGAATACGCGCTCGATCTGGAAGCCGAGATGGACCCCGCACCGGTAGCCCGCGCGGCCTGAGAGGATGCGGCGGGCAGGGTAGCTTGTTCGCAGCTGCAAAACCGACTACGCCCGCGCTTCTATGGCCAGTCGCAAACGGTTAACGCCCGAGGAATCCCGCAGCACCGCGCTTGCAGCCGCTCGCCAGCTGTTGATCGAGACCGGGCCGCAGGCGGTGACGCTGAAGGCGGTATCGGCCCGGATCGGGCGCACGCATGCCAATCTGCTGCATCATTTCGGCTCCGCATCGGGCTTGCAAAAGGCGCTGGCCGAACATCTGGCGCGTTCCGTGTGCGAGACGATCTTGCAGGCGGTTCACGCCACCCGCGCCGGGCTGGGTTCGGCGCGCGAAGTGGTCGATCTGGCCTTCGATGCCTTCGACCGTGAAGGTGCGGGTGCGCTGACCAGTTGGATGCTGCTGACCGGCAACGAGGATGCGCTCGACCCGATCATCTCGACCATTCATGATCTGCTCGACGAGCTGACCCCAACCGAGCCGCCCGAACACGTCGCCGAACGGCGCCTGCACCGCGAAACGCTGAGCCTGGTGCTGATGGCGCTGGGCGATGCGCTGATCGGCGGGGCGCTGGCCAAATCGCTTGAATTGCCACGCGACGCGGCGCGGGAACGGGCCACGGCGATGCTGGAAGCCAGCCTTGCCGAACACCAAGAGAGCTGATTACGCGTCCGGCATGACAACGCCGGACCGCTGCCACGCGGGCAGGGTGCCGGGATCGAGCTTTTCCACCCGCAGATGATCCACCGCGAGCCCGCTTTCGGAATAGGCTGCCACGCGCCGCGCTTCATCCGAGGCGGTCAGCGGCACCACCACCAGCCGCCGGTTGACCTTCTGACGCCAGTTCATCCGCGCGGTGTTCTCCTGCCCGACATAGCAGCCCTTGGTGAAGCTGACCCCGTTCAGCTCGACCGCGTTGGCCTCCAGCCACAGGATATCGCCCATGTCTGCGCGGCCTTCGGGCACGCCCAGCGACAGGCGGTGGGCCAGCCATGCGCCATCCGCGCTTTCGCCCTCAGCAGGCGCGAGCCAGCGGTAGCCCAGATCGGCCAGACGCGGATCGGGCACAGAGCCGGCCTGCTCCACGGGGCTCCAGTGGACGGCGAGCGAATCGTCCCGCCTGATCTCGATCTTGCGGCGCAGGCGATACATTGACAGGCGCTTGGCGAGGTCATCGGCCAGCGCCGCTTCGCAGTCGAGCAGCAGCCCCGCCGCATCCTGCCACACCAGAAAATCGAACAGATGCTTGCCCTGCGCCGAAAGGAGGCCCGCATAGCAGGGCAGCGGGCCCTTTACGTCATTGGTGACGAGCCCTTGCAGGAAAGCGGCGACATCCTCGCCTTCGTCCAGCGGGGACAGGCGGATGATGGCGCGGGCGGCAAGATGCGTTGCTGTCATGCGTGACAGATAGGCACGGCCGCCGCTAAGGGGAAGCCATGACCGACCGCCTCACGATCCGCCGCCCCGATGACTGGCACCTGCATTTCCGCGATGGCGCGGTGATGCGCGACGTGGTGCCCTATACCGCGCGCCAGTTTGCGCGTGCGATCGTGATGCCGAACCTGACGCCGCCGGTGACGACGACCGCGCTCGCCGCCGCCTACCGCGACAGGATTATGGCGGCGGTGCCCGAAGGCGTTCGTTTCACCCCCTTGATGACCTGCTACCTCACCGACAGCACCGATGCCGAAGATCTGGCGCGCGGTGCCGCTGAAGGCGTATTCACGGCGGCGAAGATCTACCCCGCCAACGCCACCACCAATTCGGCTGCGGGCGTGACGAGCATCGAGAACCTCTATCCGGTGCTGGCGCGGATGGAGGCCGAGGATATCGTGCTGTGCATCCACGGCGAAGTGACGGATCACGATATCGACGTGTTCGACCGTGAAAAAGCGTTCATCGACAGTCATTTGCGCAGCCTTGTTGCGGCATTTCCGAAACTGCGCGTGGTGTTCGAGCATATCACCACCAGCGACGCGGTGGATTTCGTGAACGCGGCGGGGCCGCACGTTGCCGCCACGATCACGCCCCAGCATCTCCACATCAACCGCAACGCCATGCTGGTGGGCGGAATCCAGCCGCACAATTACTGCCTTCCCGTCGCCAAGCGGGAAAGCCACAGACTCGCCCTGCGCGCCGCTGCGACCGGGGGCAGCCCCAAGTTCTTCCTTGGCACCGACAGCGCGCCGCATCTGCGCAGCGCCAAGGAAAGCGCCTGTGGCTGTGCCGGTATTTTCGGCGCGCCCTACGCGCTGGAAAGCTACCTCACGGTGTTTGACGAGGAAGGCGCGCTCGATGCGTTCGAAGGCTTCGCCTCGCTTCACGGGCCAGCATTCTACAAACTGCCGGTCAACGAAGACACCGTCACGCTCGAACGCGCACAGACCTCGGTTCCGAGGTGTCTGCACGTGACGGGCGAGGAGATCGTCCCCTGGCACGGCGGGCAGACGCTGGGCTGGCGGTTCCTAGGCTAGGGCCGCCGCGCGGCGCTTTGCCCAAAGGTCCGAAGCGAAGATCGCCACCGCGACCCAGATCAGCACGAAGCTGATCATCTTCACCGGCGCCAGCGGCTGTTCGAACACGAACAGGCCCAGGAAGAATACGATGGTCGGTGCAATATATTGCAGGAATCCCAGCGTCGAATAATCCATCCGCCGCGCCGCAATGGCGAACAACAGCAGCGGGATGGCAGTGACGACGCCGGACAGGACGATCAAGCCGCTGAGCCACGCATCCTGCCCGAAGGCCGATCCTTGCGGGCTGGCGGCATACCAGGCAGCGATGCCCGCTGCGGGCAGGAGCAGGATCGCGCTTTCGATCGTCAGACCGGGCAGCGATCCGACCGCAACCTGTTTGCGAACAAGGCCGTAAAGCGCAAAGCTGAAACCGAGTGTCAGGCTGATCCACAGGCTCGTGAGTGCACCCGCCGCTAGTAGCGCCACGGCCACGGCGGCAATCGCCACGGCGATCCACTGACGGCGCGACAGCTTTTCGCCCAACACCAGTGTCCCCAGCAACACGTTGAGCAGCGGGTTGAGGTAATAGCCGATCGAGGTGGCATAAACCTCCCCCGCCATGATCGCCCAGATATAGGTGAACCAGTTGATGCCGATCAGCACCGCGCTTGCGAACAAGGCGAGCAGGGTGCGCGGCGATTTGAGTGCGGCAAGCAGCTCCGGAAACTGGCGGCGAAACGCCACGATCAGCAGGCACAGCGGCAAGGTCCAGATGATTCGCCAGCCGACGAATTCAAACGCCGGCACGGTCTTCACCAGCAGCAGGTAAAGCGGCAAAAAACCCCAGATGATGTAGGCGCCCAAGGCAGGTGCGAGGCCCGAGACGGCCGGTGCGGTTGAGGGGGCGGGGCCGGGAACGGGGCTGGTCATGATCGAGCGGCGTTAGGGGCCATAGCGCCCCGGCGCAAGCGACCCGAACCGACCTTTGCGAATGAACGGTGGCTGTCTGCTTTGTCGCCAGTTCATTCAGCTTCAAGCCCGTATAAGTGAACAACAATGCAAAACCGACTTGCGGCCAGATGGCGTCGGGACGGGTTTCACGGACTTGCGGCCATTCCCACCAAATGGCCGCCAGCGCGGGGGCAATGCGCCGCCGCGGAAAACGCCTTCGGGATCTTTGGATCTCGGAGGCGTTTTCATGGGCGGGTATGGTGTCCGTTAACCATCCTGTGCCATGGCGGGGTCAATGCGCGGCACGTCTTTCCTCTTGATGAGCCTCATGGCGGTGGGCTGCTGGGACCCGGCATCCCACGGCGCAGGCGATACGGCGCTGATCGCGCAAGACCCGGTCATGGCCCGTGCGCTGCATGATCCGCTGATGAGCGACCCTGATCTGGCCAGTCGTAACGAAGCCAATGCCGCCATCGGCTTTCCCGATTCCTCGGCGCTTCCGGTCATCACCGGCAATCGCGAAAAGGCTGGCCTTGCGCGCCAGGACATGCGGCTGGAATTGCTCGAAAACGGTCCCATTCCCGAACTGCCGCCACCCCATGACGGCACGAGCGGCAGGGCGCTGACACCGCTGACAGGCCCTGCCGATCTGCTGGCTGCGGTCGGTGCGCCAGCCGACTGCGCCGCCGCACTGCGCCAGAACTTCGCGTTTGCCGCAAATCTTTCGCCTGTCGCGGCGCTTCCGCCGCGTGGCATGGTGATCCAGGCTGGCGGCGCCGATACCGCGCGCTGCGGCCTGCGCATCATCCGCTATCACACGGCCGCGCCCAGCGAAGACGTGCTGCAATACCATTATGCGCGCGCGCTGCGCGGCGGCCTAGATGCGCGGCGCTACAACGCGCCCGAACATAGTATGACGGCGACCGGCGCGCAGGGCGAAACGCTGGTTGTTCACCTTCGGGCCGCGCCGCACGGCCTGATCGGCGTCACGCTGGTTTACCGTGCGCCGGAAGCCGCACCCGTCAGGGCCGCATCCCGACCATGATCACCGCGCGCGGCTGATCAACCTCGGTGCTGGCGACCGGGTAGGCGCAATAATCGGCGGCGTAATAGGCGGCCGGACGGTGATTGCCCGAAAGCCCGATCCCGCCGAACGGCGCCTTGGACGATGCGCCATTGGTGGGCGAATTCCAATTGATGATCCCGGCGCGGATATTCGCCCAGAACAGCCCGTAATCATCGGGACTGCCCCCGATCAGCGAGGCCGAAAGGCCAAAGCGGGTGTTGTTCGCTTCCGATATCGCACTGTCGAGATCGGGCACGCGGATCACCTGGAGCAAGGGGCCGAACAGTTCGATGTCGGGGCGATCGGGGATCTCGGTGACATCGATGATGCCGGGGCTGAGGAACGGCAAATCGTGCACGGTGCGGCGCATGTGCAGCAAGGCGCGGCCGCCTGCCGTGATCAGCGCCAGAAAGCTTTCCGACAGGCGATCGGCGGTGTCATTGTCGATCACCGGCCCCATGAACGGCTGCGGCTCTCCCAGCGGATCGCCGACCATGATCTTGCGCGTCATCGGCACCAATTCAGCTATCAGATCGTCGTAGACGCTGTCCTTGACGATCAGGCGGCGTGCAGCGGTGCAACGCTGGCCGGCGCTGGTAAAGGCGCTCTGGATAATCAGCGTGGCAGCGTCGGCCAGCTTGGGCGTGTCGATCACCACGATGGGATTGTTGCCGCCCATTTCCAGCGCGACGATCTTGCCCGGATTGTTGGCAAGCTTGCGGTTGATCGCGATTCCGGCCTGCGCCGATCCGGTAAACAGCACGCCATCGATACCCGGATGGGCCACCAGGGCACGGCCTTGATCCGGCCCGCCGATCACCAGTTGGATCACATCTTCGGGCACGCCGGCGCGGTGGAACGCGGACACCAGTGCCGCGCCCACGGCGGGGGTCTTTTCCGACGGCTTGAACAGCACCGCGTTACCCGCGATCAGGGCGGGCACGATATGCCCATTGGGCAGGTGAGCGGGGAAATTGTAAGGGCCAAGCACCGCCATCACCCCATGCGGCTTATGCCGCACGGCGGCGCTGCCGTTGATGCCGGAATCAAACTTCTTCTTGCCGGTGCGTTCGGCATAGGCCTGCACCGCGATATCGACCTTGCCCACCACCGCATCGACTTCCTTGCGAGCCTCCCACAGGGGCTTGCCCGCTTCGCGCGCGATCAATTCGGCCAGTTCCTCGCCATCGCGGCGCACGATGTTGGAAAAGGTGCGCATGATCCCGATCCGGTCGGTCAGCGAGCGGGCAGCCCATGCAGCCCAGGCGCGGCGCGCGATGCTGACAGCCGCCTCGACATCGCTGATCGGCCCGCGCCAGATTTCCTCACCGCTCGCCGGAGCGGTGGAGATCAGCAGATTATCGGTCACGGTGCCGTCCATTATGTCGCTGTCTGCCTTCCGGTTTCGCCCCCAAACAATCGCCGCGCCCTATCGCGACTCGGCGGGAAAGGAAAGGGCGCGGGGTACTACGCATGGCCCGCAGGGGCGGGGGCGGCGCCGTGCGCGGCGCCCATCCGGCGCAGGGCGGCCACCTTGGACTGGAGCGGGGTCCAGTCGTCCTCTTCTGCAATCGCGGTCCAGATCGCTTCGACCTCCTCGATCAGCAGCGATTGGGGGTCGGGGTCGTCCCAGTACGGGTGGGTGTCCGCGACAGGCTGATAGGCCGACAAAGCTTCGCCCAGCGCGCCATCGGCCTGCCCGCGTCCGCCGCGATGGCCGAAGAAAAACGCATCGGGCTGCGCACGGCTTTCGCGCATCGCGGCCTCGCAGGCGGCGACAAGCTGCGTGTCAGCCTCGACACCCTGCGGCACAACCCCCAACCGCCAGCACCACCGCCGCGCGACATTCTCCATGTAGAGTGGCCCGAACCGATCGAGGGCCGCGACCAGCGGCGCGGTGTCGGCGTGGAGCCTGAGTGCGACCGCCAATTGCCCGCAATTCCAGTGCAGCGCCTCGGGCTGGCGGCCAAAGGCGTAAAGGCCCGCGTGATCGAAATAGGCGGCGGTGAAGGCCGGCTCCCATTCGGGCAGCCAGCGCCACGGGCCGTAATCGAAGCTTTCGCCGGTGACATTCATGTTATCGGTGTTGAGCACCCCGTGGACGAAGCCTGCGACCATGTAGCTCGCCGCCAGATCGGCCATCCGTTCGACGACATTGTGCAACAGCCGCACCGCAGGTTCCTCGCGCGCAGGCGCATCGGCGGGCGGGGGTGGGCCGGGGAAATGGGTGAGGCAGTATGCGATCAGGCGCTCCATTTCGTCGGCCTGCTCCAGCGCCAGTAATCGCTGGAAGGTGCCGATGCGGATGTGCGAATGGCTGAGGCGCACCATCACCGCAGACCGCGTGGGAGAGGGCTCGTCCCCGCGCCACAGGTTCTCGCCGGTTTCGATCACGCTGAAGGTTTTGGACGTGTTGGCGCCGAGAGCTTCGAGCATTTCCGTCGCCAGAATCTCGCGCACCGCGCCCTTCAGCGTCAGCCGCCCGTCGCCCGATCGGCTGTGCGGGGTGGTGCCCGAACCCTTGGTGCCAAGATCCATCAACCGGCCCTGCGCATCGCGCATCTGCGCGAACAGGAATCCGCGTCCGTCCCCAATCTCCGGGTTATACACGCGGAACTGGTGCCCGTGATACCGCAGCGCGAGGGGCTGGGGGAGGTTGTCGGGCAGGGGATGGAACCGCCCGAAATGCGCGGTCCATTCGGCATCGGTCAGCCCGGCCATCCCCACGCTTGCCGCCGCGCGATCATTGCGCCAGCGCAGGTCGGTCGCGGGAAAATCGGCCGGCGCGACCGGATCGCCCAGCCATTGCGCCAAAGTCAGGATCGCCGGATCGGGCCGGTAGGGCGCGCCTGCTTCCGGGTGATTTGCAGGCGGGTGTTGCACAGGCTCGTTCATGCCGCGATAGTGGGGACAAGCGCGGGCCAGCGCAAGCGGCACGCCAACTGGATCAAAGGGAACATCGCCGGTCATGGCCGCCACTTACGAAGATCGCTTCTGGACCAGCAGCGATGGGCTCAATCTGCATTACCGCGATTATCCCGGCCCTGAAGGCGCGGCGGAGTTGCCGGTGCTGTGCATGCATGGCCTGACCCGCAACGCCCGCGACTTTGCGGGGCTGGCAGAGGCGTTGGCAACCACGCGCCGGGTGATCGTGCCCGAAATGCGCGGACGCGGGGAGAGCGATTATGCCCCGGATTCCGACACCTATTCGCCCGTCACTTATGTCCAGGACGTGGAAAAGCTTCTGGCCGAACAGGGGATCGGCCGCTTCGTGGTGATCGGCACGTCGATGGGCGGGCTGATGACGATGCTGATGGCGCAGGCCACACCGGGCCGCATGGCGGCGGTGGTGATGAATGACATCGGGCCGGAGGTTGATGCGGCAGGGCTGGCGCGGATTTCGGGCTATGTCGGGCAGGGGCGCAGCTATCCCACGTGGGTTCACGCCGCGCGCGGTCTGGCCGAAGCGCATGGCGCGGCGTTCCCCGATTACGATCTCGATCAATGGCTCGATCTGGCCAAGCGGACCATGACCGTGACGCAGAACGGGCGCATCAGTTTCGATTACGATATGGCAATTGCCGAACCTTTCGCCAAACCCGGCAACGCGGCGCCCGCCAATCTCTGGCTTGCCTTTGAGGCCCTGCGCGGCGTGCCGATGCTGCTGGTGCGCGGCGCGTTGTCCGATCTGCTCAGCGCCGACACGGTCAAGCAGATGCGCGCGCGCAATCCGGCGATGACCACCATCACTGTGCCGCGCGTTGGCCATGCGCCCACGCTCGACGAGCCCGAAGTGCGCGACGCGATCCATGCGCTGCTGGCCGGGGCTGCGTGACGTCAGGGTCCAAGCGGTCGCCCCGGCTGCTGCACTGCCATTCGACCTTCAGTGCCGGCGGCAAGGAGGTGCGCTGTGCCCGGCTGATGAATGCATGGAGCGCGCGCCTGCACCACACCATCATATCGGCCGAGCCGGAGTCGCTGACCGCCGCCGCGCTGATCGACGCAGATGTTCCCGTCACCTTTCCGCACGATTTTCCCTCGCTGAAGGGCGCGCCCACGCCCGGACGGCTGGCACGCCTTGCACGGGCAATGAAGGGCTTTGACCTCATCTGCACGTACAACTGGGGCGCGATGGATGTGGTGATGGCGCACCGGATCTTCGGCCCCATCCTGCGGCTTCCACCGCTGATCCATCACGAAGACGGCTTCAACGAGGACGAGGCTGCGCGGCTCAAGCCGGCGCGCAATCTGTACCGCCGTGCGGCGCTGGGCACCGCAGCGCGGGTGATCGTGCCGTCGACGGGGCTGGAGCGTATTGCGCGCGAAGCGTGGCACCAGCCGCCTGCGAAAGTTGAACGTATCGCCAACGGCATTGACACCGCCGCCTTCGCCGCCCCGCCGCGGCGTGATGCGCTGCCCTTTGCCAAGGCCGAAGGGCAACGCTGGGTCGGCACGCTGGCCGGGCTGCGGGCTGTCAAGCAGCTTCCGACGTTGGTCGAGGCTTGCGCCGCGCTTTCGCCTGACTGGCATCTTGTGATCTGCGGGGAGGGGCCGGAACGCGGCGCTATCCTCGCGGCGGCCGAGCGGCACGGCATGACCGATCGCCTGCACCTGCCCGGCGCGGTCGATCCCGCCAGCGTTGTCGGCCTGTTCGACATTTTCGCGCTGTCTTCGGCGTCGGAGCAGTTCCCGCTTTCGGTGGTGGAGGCGATGGCTGCGGGCCTGCCGGTGGCTGCGCCCGATGTTGGCGATATGGCCATGATCCTGTCAGAACCCAACCGCGCCTTCATCACGCCCTCGCAGGACACTCCTGCGCTGGCTGCGGCGCTGGCGCAACTCGCCGGGGACGCCGCCTTGCGCGTCCGGTTGGGCGCGGCCAATCAGGCGCGTGCACGCGACGCCTTTGATATGGCCGCGATGCTGGCGCGCTACACCGCCGTCTATTCTGGCGCGATGCGGCGTGATTTCTAACGAGGGCGCCCTTCATCTCCGGTTCAATTCGCCGTGGCCATGCGAGGCCATCACTTGCCAAGCCCGCAATCGCCCTCCCATTGCGCGGCGGGCGACACCTGCTTAAAGAGCGCGCTTCCGGCCGCAACATGCGGCGCATGACAATATCAGGATCACGAGGCCCCATGGCGCGCACGCCTAAGACAACGCTGGCTCCAGCCAACGCCAAACCCTCCCACGAGGACGAGGTTCTCATCCGCGAGATCGATGAGGCCGTGCGCGAAGATGCGCTCTATTCCTTCATGCGCGATCATGGGGTCAAGGTGTTGGCCGTGATCCTGCTCGGGCTGGCTGGGCTGGCCGCCTATCTGGTGTGGGACCATTACGCGGAAGCCGCGCTGGAACAGCAGTCGGAAGCCTTGATTTCCGCGCTCGACTACGCCGATCAGCGTGACTTCCAGACCGCGGCTGAGAAAGTTGCTCCGTTGCTGACGGGCGACGCATCTTCGGGCGCGCGCGCAGCGGCGCGCTTCATTCAGGCGGGCGCGGCTCTGGAAGAAGGCAACACTGCCAAGGCGACCGGCCTTTACAAGGAAATCGCTGCTGACAGCGACACGCCCCCGGCACTGCGCGATCTGGCCCGCATCCGCGAGGTCAATATCAATTACGACAGCATGAAGCCCGCCGACGTGATCGCGCAACTCGGCCCACTGGCCACGCCCGACAGTGCCTGGTTCGGCTCAGCCGGCGAGCTGGTGGCGATGGCGCATCTCGAAGCGGGCAACCGCGCCGAAGCGGGGAAGCTGTTTGCCGATATTGCCAAGGATGAAGACCTGCCCGAAACCTTGCGCAGCCGTGCACGTCAGATGGCCGGCCTGATGGGAGTCGACGCAGTGGTCGATGTCGAAAAGCTTCTGAAGGACCAAGGGGTTATCGAGGCTGATGGCGCAAGCTCCGGCCCCGCTGCGGCTGAATAAGACGCAAAGTTTAGGACGGACGGGAATGACGAATATGAAAATTGCACGCGCGGCCTTGCTGGCCGGTCTCATCGCGGCGAGCCTGACCGGCTGCAAAGGCGGCCTGTTCGGCGGCGGAGATGATAAGACCACCCCCACCGTAGGCAATCGTACGCCGATCCTCTCGAAAATCGAAAAGGGTACGGACGTCGATCCGGCACTCGCAGCCATTTCAGTGGTGATGCCACCTGCACGCGCCAATGCCGAATGGGGCCAGGCGGGGGGATCGGCGAGCAAATCCTATGGCCACCTGGCGCTGTCCGAAAATCCGGCGAAAGTCTGGACCGCCAGCGTCGCCGGTTCGACCAACCGCATGCGGCTGGCCGCCGCGCCCGTCATCGGCGGTGGCAAGCTGTTCGCGCAGGGGACCGATGGCGCGATCGTCGCCCATGACAAGGCCACAGGGGCGCGGCTGTGGACGCGCGGCGAAGATGGCATGACCAAGGATCAGGCGCCTTCGGCCTTCGGCGGCGGCGTCAGCTACGAAGCGGGCAAGGTTTACGCCACCAACGGCGTGGGCGACGTGAAGGCGATGAACGCGGACACCGGCGAAGTGCTGTGGACTGTGAAGCCCGCAGGCCCCTTGCGCGGATCGCCGACGATCGCCTTTGGCCAGCTGTTCGTGATGACGCAGGACAACCAGATCATCTCCCTCAACATCAACGACGGTTCACTGGTGTGGGACGAATCGGGCTCCAATACGCAGGCAGGCGTGTTCGGCGTGGCCGCGCCGGCCGCCGGACAGGGCAGCATCGTCGCTGGTTATTCGAGCGGTGAATTGTCGGCCTATCGGTACGAAAATGGCCGCACATTGTGGTCCGATGCGCTGGCACGCACCAATATCTCGACCACGGTCGGCTCCATCACCGATATCGACGCCGACCCGATCATCGATTCGGGCCGGGTCTATGCCTTGGGTCAGGGCGGCCGCATGGCAGCCTATGAACTGGTGACGGGCCAGCGGATCTGGGAATTGAACCTTGCGGGCATCTCCACCCCCGCGATTGCGGGCGAGTGGATCTTCACGCTGACCGATGACGCGCGTCTGCTTGCTATTGCCCGGTCTTCGGGCCGGGTGCGGTGGATCACGCAGTTGCAGCGTTTCCGGGACGAGGAAGACAAGGAAGGCCCGATCTTCTGGACCGGCCCGGTGCTGGCAGGGGGCAATTTGTGGGTCGCCAGCTCGCGCGGTGAAGTGTGGAAGGTCAGCACCGGCGAAGGTTCCTCCGCGCTGTTCGCCGATCTTGGCCAGCCGGTCAGCCTGCCACCGGTGGTGGCGGACGGTATGCTCTATGTGTTGGACGACGCGGGCACCATCCACGCCTGGAAGTAGCTTCCAACCACCGGTTTGCGCACGAGGGCGCTTTGCCCGACTTTAGACCCCCTCTAGCCTGATCCAGACCCTGTCCAGACGGTCGGCGGTGGCACTTTGCCAAGCTGTTAACCCTTCTGCTGTAGGGCGGTGCGGTCATGATTGCGCCGCCTTCGCCCGTTCCAACTGCGCGCCCCGCGCCGCCGCTGCGCTGCCCGGAAAGCGACGTTTCGACCGGGGTCGGGCTGTTGGGCCTTGCCGGTCTGTTAGTATGGATTGCGGTCTGCCGGTTATACCCCGACATCGCCGAGATGCTGGGGTTGAGCGGGGGATTGTCAGGGGAGCGGGGTGTGCTCTCCGGGCCTTACGCCGCGCTCGCCGCGATGTTGTTTACCGCGCTGCCGATGGCGCTGTGGTCGGTGCTGATCGACAAGGTGCACCTGCGCCCTTCAACCGGCATCGACTGGAATCGCGCCCGGTCATTGTCCGACATGCTGCCGGTTTCCGTGGTGAAACTGTGCGGATTGTGGGCCACCTGGGCGCTGCTGGCGGCGTTCTACGCACTGGCGCGATGGTATTGGAACGGTAACTACCTGTTTGCGATGGAGGTGCTGAGTTTCGCCATCCTGCCGCTCGTAACTCTTTCTGTTCCTTACGTGATCTGGCTCGATCGTTATCTGGTGGAACCGCGCGACGGGTGCTTTCAATTCGGCGCCTTCGTGCTCGGCGCCGGGGTCATCGGCCGCGAGCAATGGGACAGGGCGGGACTGGCAAAGCATTGGCGGGCGTGGGCGATCAAGGGCTTTTTCGGCGCCTTCATGATCTCGATCCTGCCGCCGGGGTTTGCCCAGATTATTGAGGCCGATCCGGCGCAAGTAATTGGCAATCCTGTCGAATTCGTCATGCTGCTGGTCACTTTGCTGTTCGTGATCGACGTGCAGATCGGCACCGTGGGCTACCTTTTGACCCTGCGCCCGCTGGATTCGCATATCCGCTCAGGCAACCCGTTTCTCGCAGGCTGGCTGGCCGCGCTGATGTGCTACCCGCCGTTTGTGTGGGGGATCATCGGGCCGGACAATTCCGTGCTGAGCTATGAGACAGCGACACCGGGGTGGGCGCACTGGCTCGCCGGAAATGACGCGTTTCTATGGGTGTGGGGCGGTGTTCTCGTAGTTCTTACAGGCATTTACGCCTGGGCGACGGTTGTGTTCGGCATCCGCTTTTCCAATCTCACCTATCGCGGAGTGCTGACCCACGGGCCGTACCGCTTCACCCGCCACCCGGCCTACCTGTCCAAAAACCTGTTCTGGTGGGCTTCGGTGTTGCCGTTCATGGTCTCGAACGGGTCTATGGCAGACGCCGTTCGCAACAGCATTTTCCTGTTGATCGTCAACGGCATATACTATTGGCGCGCCCGGACAGAAGAGGCGCATCTGCTGGCCGAGGATGCCAAGTACCGCGATTATCATGGGTGGATGGAGCAGCACGGTATCATCACCGCACCGCTGGCACGGCTGAAGCGGATGCTGACCGGCCTGTCACGCGCCGGGACAGGACGTGCACAGCCCTTCCCGGCGGAGTAGGGTCACATGACGCGGACGCCTTCGTCGGTGTCGAACTTGATCGCCTCGACCACCGTGAAATCCAGCCCCGCAATGGCCGCGCCGAAGGCTGCCATGTGCGACGATGCGAAGTGTTCGGAAAGGGCGGCATCGTCCTGCCATTTCTCGACAATGTGGAGCACCGAAGGATCAAGCACGTCCTGCGCAAAGGCATAGGCGATGCAGCCATTTTCAGCATTGGATGCGGCAACCATGTCAGCGACAGCGGCCCGCGCCGCTTCCATCGCGCCTTCGCCCACTCGTGCCTTTGCCAATACGATCAGCATGATACGCCTCTCCCTTCAGAACGACTGTTCGTAAACGCGGGTGATGTCCCCGTTCCATTCACCGTGATAGGCATCCAGCAGGCGCTGAGCGGGCACCTTGCCGGTCGCCACGATTTCGTCGAGGGTTTCGAGATAGCCTGTCTCATTGTCGCCGCTGGCGTTGAGACGCGCGCGGGCTTTCAGTCCGGCGTGGGCGATCTTGAGCACTTCGCGTCCCAGATCCTGAAGCGTGCCGCCATTGGGTGACTGCGTGGCCAAGGCCAGACGGGGCACCTCGTTGCGGAGCCGTTCGCGCTCTTCCATCGACCAGCCCTTGACCAAATCCCACGCCGCGTCGAGCGCGCCTTGATCATACAGCAGCCCGACCCAGAAGGCCGGCAGCGCGCAGATCCGGTTCCATGGCCCGCCATCGGCGCCGCGCATTTCGAGGAAGCTCTTCAAGCGCACTTCGGGGAAGGCAGTGGAAAGGTGATCCCACCAGTCGCTCTGCGTCGGGCGTTCTCCGGGCAACACCGACAGCTTGCCATCGAGGAAGTCGCGGAACGAAAGCCCGGCCGCGTCGATATACTTGCCGTCGCGGAAGACGAAATACATCGGCACATCCAGCATATACCGCGCCCAGCGTTCGTACCCGAAGCCGTCTTCGAAGACAAAGGGCAGCATCCCGGTGCGGTGCGGATCGGTGTCCGACCAGATATGCGAACGGTAGGACAGGAACCCGTTGGGCTTGCCTTCGGTGAAGGGTGAATTGGCGAACAGCGCGGTCGCCAGCGGTTGCAGCGCCAGGCCAACGCGGAACTTCTTCACCATGTCAGCCTCGGACTGGTAATCGAGGTTCACCTGGATCGTGCAGGTGCGCAGCATCATGTCGAGGCCCATGGTGCCTACGCGCGGCATATGCCGCAGCATGATGTCATAGCGGCCCTTGGGCATGATCGGGAGTTCTGCGCGGGTCTTGTCGGGCCACATTCCGAGGCCGAGATAACCGACCCCGCATTTTTCGCCGACGGCCTTGACCTGTTCCAGATGTCGTCCGGTTTCGGCGCAGGTCTGGTGCAGGTTTTCCAGCGGCGCGCCCGACAGCTCGAGCTGGCCTGCCGGTTCGAGGCTGACAGCGCCGTCCTCGCCCTTGAGGGCAATCACGTTTCCGCCTTCTTCGACCGGCTCCCAGCCGAAACGCTCCAGCCCGCCCAAAAGGTCGCGGATGCCGCAAGGCTCGTCGTAGGATGGCGCCCGGTGATCGCTGCGCTTGTAAACCAGTTTTTCGTGCTCGGTGCCGATGCGCCAGTCGGCGGGGGGCTTTTCGCCTTTAACCATCGGGAAGACCAGTTGGTCGAGGCTTTCGATCACCGGATCGTCGGCATTGGAAGCTTCGCGTGTGCTCATCGAAAGGGTGCCCTCTTTGGTCGGTTGCCTTAGGAAACCCGATTGCCGGTGGGAAGCGCAAAACGCGTTTGCCCGCATGATGCGCGGCTACCAGTCCCCGGCGGTGGCCATCCATGTGGCAAGCGCGGCGATGGCAGCGGTTTCACCGCGCAGGATTCGCGGACCGAGCGTTATGGCACGGGCGGCAGGATGCGCGCGGATCGCGGCCCGTTCGGCATCGTCGAAGCCGCCTTCGGGGCCGGTGAGGATCGCTGCGGGGCCGGTATGGGCTGCGAAGGCTTTGGCCGCAGGTTCGCCGCCATTCTCGTCCGCAAAGAACAGGGCGCGATCATCGGGCCAGTTTGCCAGCAAACTATCGAGCTTCATGGGCTCGCCCAGTTCGGGCAGCGCGGTGCGTGCGCATTGTTCGGCAGCTTCGGTGGTGATCGACCGGGCGCGTTCAAGGTTGAGCTTGTCGGCAACGCACCGCCGGGTGAGGACCGGCTGGATACGGGCCGCGCCCAGTTCTGTCGCCTTTTCCAGAATTAGATCGAAGCGGTCCTTCTTCAAAAGGGCGGGGCAGAGCCACAGATCGGGCACCGCTTCGCGTTCCCGCAGTTTTTCGACCACTTCCAGCACCACGTCGCGTTTGCCTGTCTCGCTGACGCGCGCGGCCCATTCGCCGGTCGTATCGTCGCACAAGATCACGGCATCCCCGGGTGCAGCGCGCATGACGCGGACAAGGTAATGCGCCGGGTTGCCTTCGATCCGGACGAGGGCACGCTCGGCCAGCGTCTCGCTGACAAACAGGCGCGGCGCGCTTTTCGGAGGCCAGGCGGGAGTGGCGGGCATGGCTTTGCTCTAGGCGCTGCGGGCGCTAGGGAGCAAGCCATGAGCGAACACATCGTCCCCGATAGTGAGCACCGCGGGCTGGTCGCCCGTCTGCCGCAGCTTCCGCGAGACCTGGCTCTGCTGGCGCGGTTCGACCGGCCGATTGGTTGGTGGCTGTTGTTCTGGCCCTGCGTGTTCGGGGTGTGGCTGGCCGGTGCTGGAGTGCAATGGGTATTGCTAGGCTGGATGCTGCTCGGCAGCATTGCGATGCGCGGGGCGGGGTGCGTCTACAACGATATCGTCGATGCCGATCTTGACGCAAAGGTGGCACGCACGGCGCTGCGTCCGGTGGCGAGCGGGCGGGTGTCGAAGAGAATCGCGTGGGCGTGGCTGCTGGCGCTGTGCGTCCTCGGTTTGATCGTGTTGCTGCAACTGCGATTTGAGGCGCAATTGGTCGCGCTCGGCAGTCTGGCGCTGGTTGCGGCCTATCCCTTCATGAAGCGCATTACCTGGTGGCCGCAGGCATGGCTGGGGATGGTGTTCAATTGGGGTCTGCTGGTCGGCTGGACACAGCTTCGGTTCGACAATTGGCTGGCGCTGGCGGCGGTCTATGCCGGGTGCATCTGCTGGGTAATCGGCTACGACACGATCTATGCCCTGCAAGACCGCGAGGATGACGCGATGGTCGGCATCCGATCATCGGCGCTTGCGATGGGCGCGCGGGTGCAGGGGGGCATCGCGGGATTCTACGCCGCCGCGATCGCGCTGTGGGGGCTGGGGTTCTGGCTCTATCGTCCGGACCCGCTGGCACTGCTGGCGCTGGTGCCCGTGGCAGGTCATCTGCTGTGGCAGGTGGCCACGCTGGACGCTAATGATCCTGACAGCCCGCTCGCCCGGTTCCGGTCAAACCGCTGGGCAGGCGCGCTGATGGCTGTGGCCTGTTTCGTGGTGGGGAACGCCTGATGTGCAACCTTTATCGCATGACCAAGAACGTAAGCGAGGTTGCTGCGTGGTTCGATGCGGTTGCGGCCGCCGAGGGCGCGAATCTTGGCGTGGAGGTCTATCCTGGCTATCCCGGTCTGGTGGTTGCCGGGGGCGCGGTGAAGGCCATGACATGGGGGTTTCCGTTGGTGCTGAAGGGCGCCAAGGGCCAGCCCCTGAAACCCAAGCCGGTCAACAATGCCCGCACCGACAAGCTCACGACCTTCTTCTGGCGCCACGCTTTCGCGGAACGCCGCTGTCTCATTCCCTTGACCGCATGGGCCGAGGCAGAGGGCGCCAAGGGGCAGATGACGCGGACGTGGCTATCGCTGCCTGATGCGCCGATGTTCGCTGCTGCCGCAGTGTGGCGGCAGAGCGATGAATGGGGCGCGTGCTATGCGATGGTGATGACCGAGGCCGAAGGGTCGGATGCCGCCAGCGTCCACAGCCGGATGCCGGTTCTGCTAACGCCTGAAGATCAGGCCGCATGGACGGGTGGCACACCGGACGAGGCTTTGGCGCTTTGCCGTGCATGGGAGGGGCAGCTCGCGATCGATCGAACCGATCAACCTTGGGTAAAGGGCGCGATAAGCCAGCCCGGCCTGCTCTAGGCCGCGAGACTCGCCGAAGCGGTCAGGTCAGCCTTCTGGCCCCAATTCCGGATCGAGATCACGCGGGCGGGCGAGATGGACGAGCTCGGCGCAGTAACGCTTGAGATCGGCCCAGTGTTCGATCTCGCATTCGAGCACGGCGTAGGCGGCGGTCGGGAACTTGACGACCGCTTCCTTGAACAGCGCGTTCTCCTTGCCGGGCGCGACGAGTTCCAGCAGCACATCCTGAAGACCGGGATTGTGCCCGGAGATGAGGATGGTCTTCGCCTCGTTATCGCCGGTTCCCGCATGGGCTTCGATCGTCTCGACGATGGTGTCGAAGCTGGCGAGATACAGCCGCTGGTCATAGATCGGTTCCACGTCCGGCAGCGCGCCTTCCAGCGTCAGCTTTACGCGCTCGGCTGGGCTGGCGATCAGCCTGTCCCACTTCACGCCGTGGTTGCGGATATGTTGACCGATGAGTTCCGCGCCCTTGCGCCCGCGCGCATTTAGCCCGCGGTCGAAATCGCGCTGGCTGGTGTCGTCCCAATCGGACTTGGCGTGGCGCAACAGGCCGAGAATTTTCATGGCAGCAAGGCACCTCGCACGGGAACGTCAGACCCTTGCGAAACACCAGCCGCGACGCGTTGTAAAGCCTGATCGAGCGTGACGCGCAGCACCGGGGTGCCGGGCGGGAAGGCCGACAGCAGGCGCGAGGGGAAGGCAGGCGAGAGCACGATGAAATGCCCCGCATCATCCTTTGACCGGATCAGCCGCCCGAAGGCCTGTGCCAGCTTGGCCCGGATGATGCGGTCGTCATACTGGCTGCCACCGCCTGCAAGCCGCCTTGCCTTGTGGAGGATATCGGGGCGGGGCCACGGCACCTGCTCCAGCACCACGCAGCGCAGCGAATGGCCTGGCACGTCCACGCCATCACGCAGGGCGTCGGTGCCGATCAGGCTGGCGCGCGGATCGTCGCGGAAGATATCCACCAGCGTGCCGGTGTCGATCGGGTCGACGTGCTGGGCATAGACCGGCAGGCCCGCCCGCGCGAGCCGGTCGGCAATCCGTCCCTGCACCGCGCGCAGCCGCCGGATCGCCGTGAACAGCCCGAGCACGCCGCCGCCGCTGGCCTCGATGATGCGGGCATAGGCGCCTGCCAGCGCGGGCAGATCGCCCTTGGCAATGTCGGTGACGATCAGCACCTCGGCCCGCGCCGCGTAATCGAACGGGCTTTCTGCCGCCGACAGCAGCGGGTCAACCTCGACATGGGCCGCGCCCGACCGCTGGATCGCGCTCGCCCATACGTCGTCGGTCGTGGTGCGGTCTGTCAGAGTGGCGCTGGTCAGCATCACGCCATGCGCGGATTCCAGCACGACACGGGCAAAGGGCTTCATCGGGTCAAGCCAGCGGCGATGGATCGCGACATCGAATTCGCGCGCATCAGAGCGATCAACCGCAAGCCAATCGACGAAATCGGGGTCCGCCGGTCCGCCTAGCCGCGCCAGAAGAGCCTCCCAAGCGGCGATCAGGTCAATCCGCCAGGCCAGTGAAAACCGCGCGCCTTCGATCCGTGCGCGGCCCTGCGCGTCGAGCCAGTCGGGCGGATCGGCCAAGATCGCTTCCAGCCGCCCGCCCAGCCGGATCAGCGGCACGCGAACGCTGGCGAGCGCCTCGGCAGCGGCGCTGGCGGCTTCGATGACGTCGCCGGGCAGGCCCGCAGCCTCGGTCTCGATGCCGTAGCCAGCGTCGATTCCGCCGCTTTCATCGCGGGCATAGGTGGCGGTGCGTACGGCGGCGAGCAGGGCTTCAACGGGTCCTAACGGCGCATTTTCGCCAAGGCGCTGGAGCCAACCGTCGCTGGGGAGCAATTGCCCCGCCTTGCAGGCCGCAGCGATGGCTTCCGCGCCGGGCTCGTCATAGCTGGCAATATCGGCAAGTCGCGCAGCAAGGCCCCGCCTGCGCCCGCGCGCTTCGCGTTCGGGGCCAATGATCCAGCGGCGCAGTTCAATCGTTTCCTGACCGCTCAGGGTCGCCGCAAAGGTCGAATCCGCTGCGTCGAATACATGATGGCCTTCATCGAAAATCAGGCGGGTCGGGCGCTGGTTCGGGTCGCGGGCGCGGGCCGCGTTGATCATCACGAGCGCGTGGTTGGCGATGACGAGATCGGCCTGCGCCGAATCGCGTGCCGCCCGTTCGATGAAGCACTTCCGATAATGCGGGCAGCCGGCATAGATACATTCGCCGCGCTGATCGGTGAGCGCGGCGATCCCGCGCTTTCTGAACAGCGTGCCCAGCCAACCGGGCAGGTCGCCGCCCACCATGTCACCATCGCGGGTGTAAGCGCCCCAGCGCGCCACCAATTGCGCAAGTATCGCCGCGCGCCCGGCAAAGCCGCCTTGCAGCGCGTCTTCCAGATTGAGCAGGCAGAGATAATTCTCCCGCCCCTTGCGCACGACCACAGGGGGCGAACCGTCGGTGCGCTTTGCTGGCCACGCCCTGCGGCTTTCCGCACGCAGCTGGCGTTGCAGGTTCTTGGTGAAGGTCGACACCCACACCGTCCCCCCGCTCTGCTCTGACCACAGCGATGCCGGGGCGAGATAGCCCAGCGTTTTGCCGATGCCCGTCCCCGCCTGCGCGAGCGCCAGATGCGGGCGGCCTTCGCGGTGGCGCGGGGCGAAGATGCGCGCCGCATCCTTGGCATAGGCGCGCTGCCCATCGCGCTGTTCGGACCCTTCGCCGGTCAGCCGAGCCAATTGCGCCTCAACCGCGGGGGCGGGCAGTTCCACCTGTCGAGGAGCAGGTCGCTCGCCGGTTTCTTCCCATTCAGGCAGCTTGGCGAACAGCCAGCGTTCGGCCTTTTCGGGTTTGGCGATGTGGGGGCGCAGCACCTGCGCCCATGGCCAGCGCAAGCGTTCGAGCGATTGCACCGCGCTCCACGCGCCTTCACGCTCGAGCCATGCGGGGTCTTTGCAGGTCGCAATCAACGCCCCGCCTGCGCGCTGGAGCATTTCCGGAACGTCAGCATCAGTTCCGGGTACGGGCAGGCCCAGCGCCTCGGCCAGTCCGCGCGGGGTGGGCACACAAAAACGCGCGGGGTGGATGAAGGCGAAAGCCTCCAGCAGATCGAGGCCGGAAAGATCGGGATAGCCCAGTCGGCTTGCCACCAGCGGCGCATTGAGCATCAGCACCGGCGTATCGGCGGCGGCCATGATCGCATCGCCTTTGGACACCGCCGTGGTGCGGCCAGATCCGTCACGCAACCAGTGTCCCCCGTGGCTCGCATGGAGCGCCGGGAGAGCAAGAGCGTCAGGCAAAGGCGTGGGGGAGGTCACGCGTCGGTAGATGGGGGAGTGCGCCGCACTTGTAAACGCACGCTTGCAAGCCTGTCCGCCATCCCTAATAGCGCAACGACCATGACCATCACTCCTGACGCTCTCATCGCCGCTGCACAAACCTCAAAGGCCTGGCCGTTTCAGGAGGCCCAGCGCCTCGCCAAGCGGCTGCCTGAAGGCAAGCCCGGCGGTGTGTTGTTCGAAACGGGCTATGGCCCATCAGGCCTGCCGCATATCGGCACGTTTCAGGAGGTGTTGCGCACCACGCTGGTGCGCCGTGCCTACGAGGCGCTGACCGGCGGTGCGCCCACGCGGCTGGTCGCATTTTCGGACGATATGGACGGCCTGCGCAAGGTGCCGGACAACGTCCCGAACCGCGAAATGCTGGGCCAGCATCTCGGCAAGCCCCTGTCGCGCATCCCCGATCCGTTCGAAAAGTTCGAAAGCTTCGCGGCGCACAACAATGCGATGCTGCGCGACTTTCTGGATCGTTTCGGGTTCGAGTATGAATTCGTCAGTTCGTCGGAATGTTACAACGGCGGCAAGTTCGACACGGCGCTGAAGGGCGTGCTGGCGAATTTTCAGGCGATTCTCGACATCATGCTGCCGACGCTGGGTGAGGAACGCCGCCAGACCTATTCCCCCGTCATGCCCGTTTCGCCCACGACCGGCGCGGTGCTTCAGGTGCCGATCGAGGTGGTGGATGCGGCCGCAGGCATCATCCGCTTTACCGACGAAGACGGCAGCACCGTCGAACAATCGGCATTGGGCGGCTTGGCCAAGTGCCAGTGGAAGGTCGACTGGGCGATGCGCTGGGTGGCGCTGGGTGTCGATTACGAGATGTACGGCAAGGATTTGACCGATAGCGGCATCCAGTCGGGCAAGATCGCCCGCGTGCTGGGCGGCCACAAGCCCGAAGGCCTGATCTACGAGCTGTTTCTTGATGGCAAGGGCGAGAAGATCTCCAAGTCCAAGGGCAATGGCCTCTCGATCGAGGACTGGCTGCAATATGGCAGCGAGGAGAGCCTTGGCTATTACATCTTCGCCAACCCGCGCAGTGCCAAGCAACTGCACGGCGGCGTCATCCCCAAGGCGGTGGACGATTACTGGCAGTTCCGCACGGCATTGCCGGGGCAGGAAATCGACAAGCAGCTCGGCAACCCGGTGTGGCACCTGCTGCGCGCCAATGCCCGACTTGAAGGTGCCGAGGCTCCGGGGGCGGGCGATACCTTGCCGGTGCCGTTCAGCCTGCTGCTCAATCTTGTGGGCGTGCTGGGCGCGGGCGCAACGCGGGAAGCGGTGTGGTCCTACCTCGGCAATTATGTCGAAGGGGCTAATCCTGCTGCGCACCCGGCGCTCGATACGCTGGTAGACAAGGCGCTCGCCTATAATCGCGATTTTGTCGCACCGACGCTGACCAAGCGCGCACCCGTTGCCGGCGAAGTGGCGGCCTTGCAGGCGCTCGATGCGGCGCTGGCGGACGCTGATCCGGCCACCAGCGCAGAAGACCTGCAGACCATCGTTTATGAAATCGGCAAGGTCGAAGGCTTCGGGTTCGAGAGCCTGCGAGACTGGTTCAAGGCGCTCTACGAAACCCTGCTGGGCAGCGAGCAAGGCCCGCGCATGGGCAGCTTCATCGCGCTCTACGGCATCGCGCCGACCCGTCAGTTGATTGCCGAGGCGCTGGCCAAGGCTTGAGCCGACGGCCTTACGTCCACTGCCGGGTGCGATACCACTTGGTGATGACGTATTTCGCGCCTTGCTCCACCGGCATCCCTGCGTGAAGGGTCGCCTCGTTCGGGCGCCCATCGGGCAGGGCATTGTTCCACAGAAGCAGGACGCCCGGCTTGGGTTCGATCTGGATGCCGAGCGTTGTGAAGTCTGTCATACCGCCTGCGTCGACTGTGCTGAGATAGGCCATCGCGGTCCAACTGCGCTGCCCGCCACGCGCTTGTTCCTGCGGCCAGTAGCCTTCAGAGGTATAGAACCAGTCATTATGCGGCTTGAACTGCTGGCCTGGGAGGTATCGCTGGCCCTGCACCGCCTCTCCGAATGCCGGTTCCACGCCCAGCACATCATCAATACGGCCCGAGATACCCGCCACAAACGCATCATGCGGATCGAGGTCGCCTGAATAGGACGTACGAAATCCGCTTTCATAATCAACTTCGTGCAACGCCGATGGCCGGGCAATCTCGTCGATCATTGCGCACAGCCGGGCGCATTCATCCCCGCTGAGGAAATCGCCGATCGCGAAAATTTCGACCGCATCGGAGGGCACCCGGTAGACTGCGGCATTGCCTGCCAGTCGCTTGCGTACGTGCGCGCCAAATCGCGCGAGCGCTTCCATATCAGGGATGTCCGCGGGCATGTTCGGGGGCCTGTAGCAATCCGCTGCTTCAGGGCCAAGCGGCGACTGCGTCAGCGAAAAAGCCCCGCCGGATCGCTCCGACGGGGCTTGATGTTTCCGGCGAAGACCTACCAGAAAAAATCGTGGATCACGTCAACCACTTCGCCGGTGTAAATATCCACCAGCGCGACATCGTCATAATACCTAACCCACTTATACGGTCCGTAAACTGATGGCAGTCGGTATTGGTACGGATCGTTCAGGAAGTAACGCGGCTGGAAGAACAGGCTGTCGAGAAAAAAGCCTGATTGCAGTCGACTATAACGATGCGCCTGGAATGGTGCATAGTAACGGCCGGGCCGGAACAGGATCTGGTTGCTGCGCCGGTAATCATTCCAACCATAGCGCCGGTCATTGCGCCAGCCGTTGTTCCACCGGCGAAAATCGCGGTTGTCCCAGCCCGGACGGCCGTTCCAGCCATGCCGCCAATCATTCTGGCGCCAGTTGCGATTGTCGCGTGCGCGGTCATAACGGGCTGCACCGCGTACGTCCGCACGGCGCACATCACGCCGGATCTCGCGCACCTGATTGGTGAAGACCCCGCCACGATTATCGGCCCGGTTGTTGCGCCAGGTGTCATTGCGACCATCGACCCGATCAGCGCGGCGATCTCCGCGATTCTCAATCCGGTCAGCCCGGCGGTCAGCACGATTTTCGACCTGATTTGCCCGGCGGTCGCCGCGATTTTCGATCCGGTTGGCTCGCGCATCGGTGCGGCGGTCCACCCGCACGGCAGCGCCATCGCGTCCACGCTGGTCAAGCTGGCGTGCACGGATATCGCCCTGCCGTTCGACGCGGTTGGCCCGCACTTCGCTGCGCCGGTCAATGGTATCGGCGCGCCGTTCGCTACGGCGATCGACCTGATTGGCACGAACCTCGCTGCGCCGATCAATCCGGTCAGCGCGAACATCATTACGGCGGTCAGGACGGTTGGCGGCTTGAGCGCGCACCGCGACGACCCGCTCAGCGCGAGGGGCCTCGACCCGTGCGGCGCGCGGCGCTTGCGGCCGCTCTACCTGCTCGCGCGCCGGACCCCTGCGGTTTTCGACCCGCATTTGTTGACGCTGCATCTTGGCCTGAGCACGCGCTTCGGCCCGGCCGTTTTGAAAATCCTGCGCAGCAGCAGGGGCGGCGGGCAGGGAAAGCGTAAGCGCAACGGCCAAAGCCGCCAGCGATCCGCCTCTTGAAAAGAAGGTCATCATTGTAACTGCCTCCAGAAATGCCAGCCCACCACAAGCGGCTTGTTGAGATGATGCTGTCTAATCCGGGCAGACTGTCGCAAGCATGAACCAACCCAGCGATATTCATAAAAATGGCATAAAATATGAACGCTCATGCGGACGCTTGACGCCTGCGCCGTTGCCGCCAATGGCATGCGGGATGTTCGAAACACTCGATGATGTCCTGAATGACTGCCGCAATCGGCTGATCCGCGCGCCCCGCGATCGCAAGTCTCCGATGCACACGCCGGTGGTCGTGACCGGCGATGTCGATGCGCGGGTCATGGTGCTGCGCGCCTTCGACACCCAGAATTGGGCGCTGCGGTTTCACACCGATGCGCGCGCACCCAAGGCGCAGGTGGTGGCCGCCGATCCGCGCATCGCGGTGTTGTTTTACGACAAAGGATCAAAAATTCAGATCCGTGCGCGCGGAACGGGTGTCATTCTTACCACCGGCGAACAGGTCGACGCGGCATGGTCTGCAAGCACCAATTTCGCGCGGCGCTGTTATCTGGGGCATGGGCCGGGCACGGGCTCGGAAATGCCCACATCAGGCTTGCCCCCCGAGTTTGAGGGTGCCGAACCCGATGACGCGCAGCTTGCCCCTGCACGCGACAATTTCGCGTTGTTGCGGATCAACCTTACTGCGTTCGATTGGCTTTACCTGGCGCATACCGGCCATGTTCGCGCGCAGTTCGCGCGGGAGCCATCGGGAAATTGGGCGGGGCTCTGGGTTACGCCCTGAGCGCAAATCTACGATCAGGCAGCCGTGACCATCTCAGAAGGCGCGGGGGCGGGCAAGAACAGCACTTCCTCGATCTCGCTTGCCGGGACCACGTGATCGCGGCCCTTTGCGACTGCCGCAGCAAGGGCGCACTGCGCGCGGTCATCGAGGCCCGCTCCGGTTTCGCCAAAACGATTGGCAGCAACTCCGAAGCTGGCAGTCAGATGCGCATTGCTGCCTAACTGCGGCATCCGAAGATGGGTCAGCAATTCGCGAAGCCGGTTGGCAATGCGCACCGCTGCGCGCTCGTCTGCGCCGGGGATCAGGATCGTGAAGCCATCGAGATCATGTTCAGCCGCGCCCAGCACCATCCGATCACCGCGGCGCAGACCGGCGCGCATCACGGCGGCGACATGCTCGCGCACCTGATCGCGGGTATCGGCGCTCCAATTGCGATCACGTCCGGAAAGCTGATCGATCCGGCCATGCATTACCGCGTGCGATCCTTGTCGCCGCGCATCGCGGCGGGCGGCAAGATCGATGGCGCTGGCCAAGACCGTGGGATGCAACAGTTCGCGCATGGGATCAAGCTGCAGACCAGGATTGCGCCGTGCGCGAATCTGGCCGGCCCGGACACCCATAAAAGCGCACATCACGCTGAGCAGCACCGCCCATTCCAGCGGCATCTCAATCCCCATCATCACGCCCCGTGATTCCCTATGCGACCTGTTTTTCTATAGGGAGAGTGACGTAGCTCTGCTTAAGGGATCGTAAAGGCAGCCCACGACCGATAAGAATATTGCGCAAGGCAATCTGCAATCGCAGTGATCTTACGCTGCGGCCGGACGCGCAAGTCCGGCCGCAGTATCATCAGCGGGTCAGTTTTTTGTAGGCGAGGCGGGTCGGGCGGTCGGCGGCATCACCCAAGCGGCGGCGCTTGTCTTCCTCGTAAGCTTCGAAGTTGCCTTCGAACCATTCGACATGGCTGTTGCCTTCAAAAGCGAGGATGTGGGTCGCGAGGCGATCAAGGAAGAAGCGATCGTGGCTGATAACCACGGCGCAACCTGCAAAGTTTTCAATCGCGTCTTCGAGTGCGCCGAGCGTTTCCACGTCAAGATCGTTGGTCGGCTCGTCCAGCAACAGCACGTTACCGCCCTGCTTCAGCATCTTGGCCATGTGGACGCGGTTGCGTTCTCCGCCCGAAAGCTTGCCGACGTTCTTCTGCTGGTCCGCGCCCTTGAAGTTGAATGCGCCGACATAGGCGCGGGTCGAGGTTTCCTGCTTGTTGACCGTCATGTAATCGAGACCGTCGGAGATTTCCTGCCACACATTGTTGGCCGGATTTAGATGGTCGCGGCTCTGGTCGACATAGCCCAGGTGTACGGTGCTGCCGATCTCGATCGTGCCGCTATCGGGCTGTTCCTTGCCGGTAATGATCTTGAACAGCGTGGATTTGCCCGCGCCGTTGGGACCGATGATCCCGACGATGCCGCCCGGCGGTAGCATGAAGGACAGGTTTTCAAACAACAGCTTGTCGCCGTATGCCTTGGTCAGGTTCTTGGCCTCGATCACCTTGCCGCCGAGGCGTTCCGGCACTTGGATGACAATCTGCGCCTTGCCGACCTGGCGGTTGTCCTGGCTGTTCTGCAGTTCCTCGAACTTGCGGACACGCGCCTTGGATTTGGTCTGACGCGCCGCCGGGGTCTGCCGGATCCATTCCAGTTCGCGCTGCAAAGCCTTCGTCTTGCCGCTTTCTTCGCGGCTTTCCTGCTCCAGACGCTTGGCTTTCTTTTCGAGATAGGTCGAATAGTTGCCTTCGTAGGGGTAGTAGGAACCGCGATCGAGTTCGAGGATCCATTCCACGACGTTATCAAGGAAGTAACGGTCGTGGGTAATCATCAGCACCGCGCCGGCATATTCCTTGAGGTGGTTTTCCAGCCACTGCACCGATTCTGCATCGAGGTGGTTGGTCGGTTCGTCCAGCAGCAGGATCGAAGGCTTCTGGATCAGCAGGCGGGTCAGCGCAACGCGGCGCTTTTCACCGCCCGACAGGCTTTCCACCGGCCAGTCACCCGGCGGGCAGCGCAAAGCTTCCATCGCCACTTCAAGCTGGTTGTCGAGCGTCCAGCCATCGACCGCGTCGATCTTGGCCTGAAGGTCGCCCATCTCTTCCATCAGCGCGTCAAAATCGGTGGCGTCGGTGGGATCGCCCATTTCGGCCGAGATCGCGTTGAAGCGATCGACCAGATCGGCGATTTCGCGCGCTCCATCCTTGACGTTTTCGAGCACATTTTTGCTGTTATCCAGCTCCGGCTCCTGCTCCAGATAGCCGACGGTGATGTTTTCGCCTGCCCACGCCTCGCCCGTGTAGTCCTTATCGATCCCGGCCATGATCTTGATCAGAGTCGATTTGCCCGCGCCGTTGGGGCCGACGATGCCGATTTTGGCACCCTGATAGAATTGCAGCGAGATATTGGAGAGCACCGGCTTCTGGGCACCGGGGAAGCTCTTGGTCATGCCCTTCATGACATAGGCGTATTGCGCGGCCATCGGATGAGTCCTTTTGGGAACGGGATATTGCGGTCTGGATGTTTGGGTGCGCAGATAGGGAAGGGGAGAGACAAGGGCAAGCGGCTAGACTTGCAGGCGGGGCGGAGATAGCACCTTCGGCATGAACAGCTTCAGACCCGCGCTAGCCGCCATTTCGCTCGCCTTGCTCTCAACCGCCGCATCGGCCCAGACCCCGCCGCTTGAAGCGCAGGCCGAAGCGGCGTTGGAAGGCGATGCCTATGCCTGGGACTTTGTGGAAGGGATCACCACCGAAGTCGGCCCGCGGCAGGCGGGAACCGAAGCTGAAGCGCGCGGACGGGCGTGGGCGATGGCGTGGCTTGCCAAGCACGGCTTTGCCAATGTCGCAGATGAAGCCTTCATGATGGATACCTGGCTGCCGGGCGACATCGCCCGTGCCCGCGTGACCGCTCCGTTCGCGCAGGATCTGACGGTGTTGCCGCTGGGCAATTCGGCCGCAACGCCCCAAGGTGGGATCGAGGGCGAGGTGGTGTTCTTCCGAACTTTCGATGACCTGCGCGCCGCACAGGCTGGCAGCCTTGCTGGCAAGATCGCCTATATCAGCCACCAGATGCGCCCCGCACAGGACGGATCGCATTACGGCTTTGCCGGCCCGGCGCGCTGGGTTGGAGCGGGCATTGCGGCAAGCAAGGGCGCGATTGGCACCGTCATCAAGTCGGTCGGCACAGACCACCATCGCAATCCCCATACGGGCGGCACCAGCTTTCCCGAAGGTGTGACGCCAACCCCGGCTGGCGCTCTCAGTCTTCCCGATGCCGAGAACCTTGAACGGATGTTCGCCCGTGCCGAAGGGCGTCCGATCACGATGAAGCTCGAGATGAATCCGCGCCAGGTCGGCCAGATGCGCAGCGGTAATGTCGTGGGCGAAATCGTGGGCAGCAATCCGATGCTCCCGCCGGTGCTGCTTGCCTGCCACATCGACAGCTGGTGGAACGCGCCTGGTGCCTTTGACGATGGTGCAGGCTGCGGCATCATCGCCGCTGCGGCGCTGAATGCGGCCAAGGCAGGCCAACCGCTGCGCACCATTCGTGTGCTGATGGCGGGCGCCGAGGAAACCGGCTTGTGGGGGAGCAAGGCCTATAGCACCGCGCACATCAACGAACCCATGGCCGTCGGCATCGAAAGCGATTTCGGCGCTGACCGCATCTGGCGCTTCGACAGCAATTTCCGCGAAACCAACCCCGCGTTGCACAAGCGCATCGCGGCCGCCGTTGCGCGCTTCGGCGTTTCGGCTGGCACCGAAGCTGCCACCGGCGGCGCCGATCTCAACATCGTGCGCGACCAGAGAGGCGCGCTGATCGATCTGCAGCAGGACGGCACCCGCTATTTCGACCTGCACCACACGCCTGACGATACGCTCGACAAGATCGACATTGTCCAGCTTCGCCAGAACGTTGCGGTCTGGACGCAGGTCGTCGGGATCCTCGCCAACGAAAGCACATCAATCCAGACCGGCGGCCCGATTCCCTCGGCGCCGCCGATCATGCAGGGGCAGTAATCGCGCGCCGCATCAGGCGGCCTGGTTGAAGCGGAGGTCTATCGCAGAATCGAATGACCGTGACCCCTGATGCACCGAGAAGTTCGCCAGCGCGTCGTTGAGCAAGCTTGCTTCGCGCGTCAGCGATGTGGCGGCGGCGGTGCATTGTTCGGCCATCGCGGCGTTCTGCTGGGTTGAACGGTCAAGCTCGCCCACCACTGCGTTGATCTGCGACAGGTTCTCCGCTTGCGCTGCAGCCGAAGTCGCAATTGTCTGAATGGCGCCCGAAAGTGCGCTGACATCGCGGGTGATCGCAGCAAAGGCATCACCGCTGCGCCCGACAAGATCCACCCCGCGGCTGACCTGAACCGAACTGGCCGAGATCAGCGCCTTGACTTCGTCTGCCGCATCGGCGCAGCGTTGGGCCAGCGCGCGGACCTCATTGGCAACGACTGCAAAGCCCTTGCCCGCTTCGCCCGCACGCGCAGCTTCGACTCCTGCGTTCAAGGCCAGCAGGTTGGTCTGGAACGAGATCGATTCGATCACCGCGATGATCGACGTGATTTCCTGCGAGGAGCTTTCGATCTGCTGCATCGCTCCTACCGCTTCGGTCACGATCTGGGCCCCGTCATTTGCGCGGGTGGTGGTTTCGGCAATCGTCTTGCGTGCGCTGGCACTGGTCGCGGCGCTTTCCTGCACGCTGGCATTGATTGCAGTGATCGCGCTCGCCGTTTCTTCCAGATTGGCGGCCTGTTCCTCGGTCCGGCGCGACAGGTCATCGGCGGCCGAGCGGATCTCGGTCGCCCCGCTGGTCATCGATTCCATCCCGGCCATCAGGTTGCCGAGCGTCTGGCACAGGATGGTGAAGGCGGCATTGAAATCGGTTTCGACCTGTTGGTATTCCGATGGGAAACCATCGATCCGCGTGGTCAGATCACCGGCCGAAACCTGCTTCAACGCGGTGCCCATCTTGTCGCTGACAATGGCGCGCACGCGTTCTTCGGAATTGTGGAAATAGCCCGATAGCGCCAGGTCAATATCCAGCAGCGCGATCTTGACCAATGTCGCCACCTGCCGCGCTTTGGCGCGCCGCCAGGGGAGCCAGCGCTGCCAGCCGGGTGCGATGATCGCTGTGATCAGTTCATCGAGCACCAGCCCATAGGCACCCACATACCATTTGGGTTCGAGGCCGATCCGGGCGTGCACGTTGCCGATCCGGGTGGCGCGCTGGAAAAAGCGATCATCCACGCCGTCGCGGAACACCGCTGTCCAATGTTCGGCCTGCATCGCCTTGGCGCGCGCCATCTGTTGCGGGCTTTCGAAATGAGCCGAAAGCTCGCGCCGCTGCGCAATCACGCGGTAAAATTCATCGAGTGCAGGGTCGAGTTGACGTTTGAGAGCGCGGCTCACGCCGGTCATCGTGGCCTGGGGAAGGTGGTCCAGGCCGTAGTAATCAAGACGCTCCTGTAACGGGTTGGCAGACATGTTGATGCTCCTGGGATTGAAGAGGGCGTGTGAGGGGAGGTGTGAATTGCTTGTTTTCTTCAGGCGGCCCGGCGTTCTGGCGGGGTAGTTGTTCGGCTATGATCGTGGCGGAACGGCGCGACCTGGCTGTCAAGATCGCTGGCGCCGCGCAGCAATTCGACGGCGGCGGCGCTGGTTTGTTCGGCCATGGCGGCATTCTGCTGCATCGCCTGATCGAGCATGGTCATTGCCGCGTTGATCTGCCGGACCGCATCGAGCGTTGCTTGCGATCCCGATGTGATCCGATCCACCTGTCCGGCAATGTCGGAAAACCGCGCGACCAGCGTTGCGAGCAGATTGGTCAGATGCTGAACACGGGCAACGCCCACGGCGACTTCATCCTTCGAATTTGCAACCAGCTGCTTGATGGCATTGGCCGACTGGGCCGAGCGCTGGGCCAGTTCGCGCACTTCCCCTGCGACCACGGCAAAGCCCTTGCCCGATTCTCCCGCCCGCGCCGCTTCGACGCCAGCGTTCAGGGCAAGCAGGTTGGTCTGGAAGGCGATGTCATCGATGAACGCGATCATTTCGCCGATCTTGGCCGAAGATGCCTCGATCCGGGTCATGGCCTCGGCCGCGCCGGCAATGTCGGCAGAGCCGTCGTCGGCATCACTCTTGGCCTCGATCGCGGTGCTGCGGGTGGCGGCCCATAGGTTTGCGTCAGTCTCGATATCCTGCACCATTGTCCGGGCGGTGCGCGTGACGCTTTCGATGGCGGCGGATTGTTCCTCGGTCTTGCTGGCAAGATTGGTAGAGGCTTCACGCAATTCGTGCGCGCCATGCGCCACCTTGACGGCGGTCTGCGCGACAGCACCGACCAACTGATCCAGTTCGGTGCAGGATTGGTTGAGCATCGTGCGCGCCGCTTCGTAGTCGCCGGGAAAAGGCGTTGTCAGCTGGCTTGCCAGATCCCCCGAAGACAGCGCGCGGAGACGGTTTGAAAGGGCCGTCAAAACAACGCGCTGTTCGGCGCTGACGGCCTCCCGCTCGGCATTGCGTTCGGCATCCACCGCTTCTTGCGCCGCGCGGGCCGCAGTCAGCCCGCGCACCAGTGTCTCGAACCGCCTGCACAGCACGATCAGCACGCCGGCCTCAACCAGCACCACGACGGCATGAAACAGCACGCGGCCCAGGTCGCCGCCTTCGGGGAAAACATAGGCAGGCACGGTCACGTTGAGCAGAAAGTGATGCAAAGCGATGGTCAGCGTGGCGGCCACAACGACGCGCCAGCACGCCATGACAACGAGCACCGCCAGGAAGGCGAAAAAGACCATGTGCATATCGATCAGCCAGCCGGTGGTCCGTGCCAGCGCCAGCAGCAGTCCTCCAAGTAACGGCAGGCTCACCGCGATCGAAAGGCGCGCGATCCCGTCTGCCCGGCGCTGCAAGGCAAAACCGATGGGCGCCGCCACCAGCAGAACGGCACTGATACCGATGATCGGTTCGCCCGCGCTCAGGCTCCATGCGACGATGATGGTGCACACCAACGCTTCAACGATCGTGACCAGGCGCGCGCCGGTTTCCCGCAGCTCGCTCATCTCGCACAGTTTCATAAGCGCCCCCGGTAGTTCTCGGACGAACAGCCTTTTGTGCTGACGCCAATCGGCACGATGCCAGCGGCAAGGCTGGCAAAGATGCTGTGCCGATCGTCGATGCGGGCGATGACGCGGCCCTTGGCGCTGTCGATGGCGATCAGGCGAACGTCGTGGCTGGCGGCAAAATTGAGCACACTGGGTAGCTCTTGCCCGCCCACCGGCATCAGGAGTGCAGCCTCGCCAGCGCGCGGCCAGGCCACTGCGGCGATCAGCGCAAAGGCTGCGGCACCGCCCTGCAGGGTCAGCAATGCGACGTCAGAGCGCACTGACGTTCTCCAATGCGTGGCGCAATTCGCCCAGCCGGATCGCAGACACGGCTGCATCGGGATCGCCAGAGGACAGCACCATCCCCACCTCACGCAAGGATTGCGCCAGCCGGTCGATCTGCTGCAATTGGACAAGGTATCGACCGGCAACTTCGGCATCACTGCACAGGACCAGGCCGAATTCCTCAGCCTCCTCGGCCAGTGCACTCAAGTGCGCGGCGATGGCAGCGAGAAGCACTGGCGAATGATCTGGGCTGGACTGAGGGGCGGAGGGGCTCACGCTCAGGCCGCCAGTTCGATCGGTTCGTCAGTCATCAGGCGCGCCAGATCGAGCACCATCACCATGTCTTCACCCAAAGGTGCGATACCTTCGAGGAAATGGGTGATGCTTTCATGACCCATCGCATCGGGTTGCTGGAGCGTACCAGCCTCGATCGAGACGATATCGGCGACTTCATGCACGATCAGACCGCGCATCTGGCCATCATGCTCGATCACGATGATCGGGTTGCGCGGGGTCGCATCGGTCGGCGTCCAGCCGAGCCGCGCGGCAAGGTCGATGACGGGCAGCACCGCGCCGCGCAGGTTGACGACGCCCGCGACGTAATCAGGCACGCGCGGCAGGCGGGTGACGGGGGACCAGGCGCGGATCTCTCGCACGGTCATGATGTCGATGCCGAAGCGCTGGCTGGCGATACCGAAGGTAATGAGTTCGTGGCGCATGGGACAGGTTCCGTTGGCTTCAGGGCTTGGCGGGCAGGGTCAGTGGATCACGCGGCGCAGCGCAGCGGTCAGCTTGTCGGCGTCGAACGGCTTGACGATCCAGCCTGTCGCTCCGGCATTGCGGGCGCGCTGCTTTTTCTCGTCGGAGCTTTCCGTGGTCAGCACCAGGATCGGCCGTTCCGAATGAAGTGCGCTGGTGCGCAGTTTCTCGATCAGGCCGAATCCGTCGAGGCGCGGCATGTTGATATCGGTGATGATCACGTCGACCTCGTTCGAGGCGAGCCATTCGAGCGCCTCCTGACCGTCTTCGCACTGCTCGACTGCGAACCCGCGCGAGGTCAGTGCCCCGCGTAGCAGGGCGCGCATACTGGCGCTGTCATCGACCGTGAGGACACGAATAGAGGGGGGACTGCTGGCTTCCATGATAGGCTCCATTTGGGTCTAGAATAGCTCAACCGTCCCAAGCGCCGATTGCGGCCGCCCCAGAGGTTTTTGCGTAGGGGCGGTTTCAGCCGGCACCAGCCGCGCGCGGACCTGCCCGCTGACAGGGCGGAACTGAATGCGGCGCGCCTGGGTGCCTTCAAGATCTGCGAACACGCAAGGAATGCCTTCGCGTTCAAGGAACTGGCGGGCAAAAGCGGCATTAGCTGTGCCGATGGGGCTGAGATCGGGATTGAGATTGGCGCCGCCGTAAAGGCGCGCCCGCATCCGTGTCTTGCGTGCGCCAAGCCCAAGCATCTCGTTGATCAGCAACTCCATCAGGAACAGGCCGTAGTCGCTGTCGAAAGCCTGACTGCGGACATGGGCGGGCGGTTCGGCAAGCAGGAAGTGGTTCATGCCGCCCACACGGGCAACGGGATCGAACAGACAGGTGGCCACGCAGCTGCCCAGAATAGTGCTCATCTCTACCCGTGCATCGGCGCTCGCCTTGGCTTCGCCCTGCACGATGGTCATGCGGATGATCTCGGACGGGACTGCAAACTCGGCGGTCAGCGGGGGTAGGGCGGTCATGTCACAGGGGCCTTGGCGGGCGCGAAGATTGCCGTGCCAATCCGGTCGAGCGGCAGCACCTCGCGCGCGGCCCCCAGTTCGATGGCGGCGCGCGGCATCCCGAAGACGACACAGCTTGCCTGATCCTGCGCAATGGTGCGCGCGCCGATGCTGGCAAGCTGCATCATGCCTTGCGCGCCATCCTGACCCATGCCGGTGAGCAGGACACCGAGCGCCCGGTGCCCCCGCGCTGCGCCAAGCGTGGCGGCGAGAGATGCAAACAGCCGGTCGACGCTGGGACGGTGGCCGCTGACAGGGTCGCCATCCCGCAGCACGCAGCGCAGACCAAGCGCACCCCCGCTGGCGATCTGGAGATGGCGATCATTGCCCGGCGCCAGCAGGACAGTGCCCTGTTCCAGCGGCATATCGCTTTGCGCCAACCTCACCCGCGGGCGGACGGCACGGTCGAAGGATTGGGCAATCGCACCCGCAAAACAGCCATTGATGTGTTGAACGATAAGGGTCGGCGGGCAATCATGCGGAAACTGGCCGAGAACCGTGTGCAGAGCCTCAACGCCGCCGGTCGACGAACCGATCACGATCACATCGGGGCGGGCGTTGGCACTCTGGGCGGGGCCTGGGGCTGCCGCAGGCATCAGCAGGGCGGATCGGGCCTGTGCAGATTTTAGCCGTACCCTGGCCGCTTCGCGCACCATTTCGACCAATGCGGAATCATCGGCGGCGCCTTTTGCCATGCTGAGCTGCGACTTGGCGATGCAGCCGACCGCGCCCAGTTGCAGTCCGCGTGCGGTCGCGCTCGCGCCGGCCTCGGTCGCGCCGGATACGAGGACCACCGGTGTCGGGCGAAGCTGCATGATTTTTTCAAGGAAGGACAGGCCGTCCATCCCCGGCATTTCGATATCCAGCGTTACCACATCGGGATCGAGCGCCTTGATCAGTTGGCGCGCTTCGGCCGCATGGGCGGCGGTGCCGACAACAGTGATATCGGCCTCGCGCTCCAACCGGTGCTGAAGCAGCGCGCGCATCAGCGCGGAATCGTCGACAATCAGGACACGGATGGTCATGTCACCCTCCGGCGGTAGATGGTCGGGCCAACGGGTTCGAGCAAGGCCGTCGCAGGACCGCTGACACGCTCGGAATGGCCAATGTAAAGATAGCCGCCGGGCACCATCTGGCGGGCGAAACGTTCCACCAGCCGCTCCTTGGTCGGTGCATCGAAATAGATCATGACATTGCGGCAGAAAATGACGTCGAAGGGGGTGCGCATCGGCCAGTCGCCCATCAGGTTGAGCATCCGGAACCGGACCATCGCCTGCAGCGCCGGATCGATGGCGAGACGCGGTTCGCCAGCATCATCGACAGGCACAAACCACAACCGGCGCAGCGCCTGGGGTAGCGCATCGAGCGCGCTCGGCGGGTAGATCGCTGCCCGCCCACTGGCGAGCGCGGTTACTGAAATGTCGCTGGCCAGTGCCAGCACCTTGCTGCGCGCGATCCTTAGCCCCGCTTCGCGATCAGCACCCAGCAGCACCATCAGCAGCGTCCAGATTTCCTCACCGCTTGAACAGCCTGCAGACCAGATGCGCACCTGTTCTCCTGCCAGTGCGCGGGCCACCAGATCAGGCCGCAGCTCGGTTTCGAAATGGTCGAAATGATGCGGCTCGCGGTGGAAATAGGTGTGGTTGGTGGTGAGCGCGGTGGTGACTTCGGTCAGCGCATGGTCATCGGAATCGAGCGTGTCGAGAAAGGCGCCGAAACTTGTCAGCCCGCTGTGCCTGACCAGCGGGGCAAGGCGCGAATAGGCAAGCATCCGCTTTCGCTCGCTCAGCACAATGCCCGTTTCGGCGTGGATCAGCGCCGCAATGCGCCGAAAATCGGCCTCGCTGTAAATCGCGGGGCTGACGCCGGGCACCATGCTGTCGGCTGCGGTCTCGGAAGAAGGTGCGGCCATCATCAGGCGGCGACCGCAAGCGCGGTGACGCCGTGATTGCGCGCAGCGGTGCTGGCGATGAAATCAACATCAACAATCAGGGCAACTTTGCCATCGCCCAGAATCGTGGCGCCAGCCACACTGTCGATCTGGCGGTAATGGGTGTCGAGCGCCTTGATGACGAATTGACGCTGATCGGTGATCGCATCCACCAAAAGCGCGGCGCGGCCGTGACCTTCGGTTTCTACCAGCACCAGCACACCTTCGCACGGGTTCGTCACTGCGTCATGCGCGCCCGTCAGCAAGCCTAGGGTGATGATCGGTACGAAGCTGCCTCTGGTGTTCAGTACCTGCGCGGATGTGCCCATTCCCTTTACATCTGTTGGTGTGGGCCTGAGGCTTTCGATTACGTGCGTTAGCGGGATCACCAGCGACTGATCGCCGACCTGCACGATCATTCCGTCCGAAATCGCCAGAGTCAGCGGCAGAGCCAGCGCAAAGGTGGTGCCTTTGCCCGGCGTGCTTTCGATGGTGACGCGCCCGCCGAGTTCCTTCACGTTTTGCTTCACCACATCCATGCCCACGCCGCGGCCCGAGATATTGGAAACCTGCGCTGCGGTGGAAAAGCCCGGCGCGAAGATAAGCAGATTGATCTCGTCGTCGGAAAGCTGCGCCTCGGGCGTGACAAGGCCGTTGGCGATGGCCTTTGCCAGCACCCGCTCACGATCGATCCCGCGCCCGTCATCAGCGATACGGATGATGATGCGCCCGGCTTTCTGTTCGGCGGAAAGGGTCAGGGTGCCTTCGGGGTCTTTGCCCGCGGCACGGCGTTCTTCGGGGCTTTCGATTCCGTGGTCGACCGCGTTGCGGATCAGGTGCGTCATCGGCTCGGACAGGCGTTCGATCACGGTCTTGTCGAGCTCTGTCATTTCGCCGGACACTTCCAGCTTCACGTGCTTGCCGGTGCTGATGCCAAGTTCGCGCAGCAGACGCGGTACGCGCCCGAAGACCGAACTGATCGGCTGGGCGCGGAACGCCATGGCGTGTTCCTGAATGTCGCGCACCAGCCCGTCGATCAGCGCCAGCTCTTCGACATGGGCGAGATTTTCATTGGTAAGGCGCTGGGCCAGCATGGCCTGCGCGATCACCAACTCACCCACGCCATCGATCAGAATGTCGAGCTTCTTGAGGTCGATTCGCACAGATTGGGTGGCGGGGGCTGCAGCCGCAGCAGCCGCAACGGCCGGAGCGGCTGGATGCATGGGGGCACCTGGGGCAGGTTCAGTCTTGGCCATGACGGGCCTCGATTGTGCTTCGGATGCACCGCGCGCGGCAGATGGGGCCGCGATCCGCGCTGGCGGCATGACACCATCCGGGCCGTAGGCGAGCGCCACATCGTCGCCCACAAAGTCGAAGATTTCCGCTACGGCGTCGGGCGTAACATGGCCAGGCATCCGGAAGGTCCAGCCCAGATAACCTTGCTCCACGGCCATGTGCTCGATCGTGGGGATCGCCGATATGTCGCACACCTCACACGTTGCGCCGAGATCGGTCAGTTCGCGCAGCCATAGCAAGGGTTCACTGCCCTTGGTCATTGCGCCGGCATGAGGCCGGATGTGGACCAGCCAGCTTTCAGGCGCGGGGGAAGGAGAGGGGGCGGGGGCGCCCAGTTCGTTCAGCAGCGCGTCAAGATCATTGAAAGCCGGTGCAGACACAGGTCCAGACGTAGTCACCGAGGCTGGAGCTGCACCGCCACTGCCACCAGCCTGTGCAGCTTCCAGTCGGGCCAGCAGATCGGCGTCGTCGGGCGCGGCGCCTTCGCCGCGTGCCGCCTCGACATGATCGCGCAGGCAATCAAGTGCCAGCAGCAGCAGATCGACCAGCGCAGGATCCAGCGGCACCCTGCCTTCGCGGATTTCGCCCAAGAGATTTTCAAAGCCATGGGTGTAAGCTGCCAGCGATGTATGCCCGAATGCGCCCGCGCCGCCCTTGATCGAATGCACCGCACGAAAAATCGCGTTGATCGTTTCGCCATCGTGGGTGCCCTCGCGGCAGGCGGCCAGGCCATTCTCCGCGGCTTCGAGGGATTCTTCGCATTCGACGAAGAAGATCTGCTTGATATCATCTTCGGTCATGCAGCCGCCCCTTCCATTATGACATGATCGAGCCCGGTGAGCGCAACGGCAGAGGTGAAAGCCGGGCTGGGGTGGTGGATGGCGATCCCGCCTTCGCTGCGCGCGGCCGAAATCAGCAGTTGCAGCATGGCCTGACCGATCCGCTCAACACGGGCAGCGTCGACCGCTAACGGTGCAGGCCCTAGCGATTCCACAAATTCGGGGAAAAGCGCGATAGTCGCGCTGCGATCGCAGATTGTGGGTAGCGTGATCATTGGTGCGGACCTTTTGCGATTTGGTGTGCAGGCGGAACGGCAGGGCTTCAGAATTCGCTCCAATCGTTTTCGTCAGTGATCTGAGCGGAAGCCGGGGCCGTTTTGCGCGCAAGATTACCGGTGAACGGTGGCGGCGAGGCAGTCTGGGAAGCCGCCATTTTGCGCGCGGGCGCAGGCTTGTTCGTGGTCGTGTTCCGCGCTGGGTGCGTAACCGTGTTGGGGGCTTTGTTCGCAAACGTTCGCGGCGCGGCGAGAGCAGGCGCCGTGGCCTTGACCGGTTGGTCTGTCCCACTGACCCGGAACTGCGCGACCATTTCGCCCAGTCGTTGCGCCTCGGTGGAAAGGCTGCGGGTGGCGGCGGTCGCTTGTTCGACCATCGCGGCGTTTTGCTGGGTCATCCGGTCAATCGTGCCGACCGCAATATTGACCTGTTCAAGGTTGCTTGTCTGCGTGGCCGTCGTCTCGGCGATGGCATTGACTTGCTGTGTCACGGCACCGACCTGCGCGACAATCTCGGCCAGCAGGGTGCCGGTTTCGCCCACCAGATTTACGCCGTCGCCTACATGGGCGGTGGACTTGCCGATCAGCGTCTTGATGTCGCGCGCCGCGTCGGCTGATCGCTGGGCAAGGGCGCGCACTTCGTTGGCGACCATGGCAAAGCCCTTGCCTGCCTCGCCCGCCCGTGCCGCTTCGACGCCTGCATTCAGGGCGAGCAGATTGGTCTGGAATGCGATGCCATCGATCACGTCGATGATCTGCGTGATCTCGCGCGCCGATTGTTCGATCGCGCCCATTGCGGCGACGGCTTTGCCCACCACGGCGCCGCCTTCAGTGGCGCGCTGGTGCGTTTGCGCAATCGCGGTGCGGGCGGTGATGGCGCTTTCGGCAGAACGACGCGTGAGATTGGTGGCCTCGCCCACCGAGGCGGCGGTTTCTTCAAGGCTGGCCGCTTGCTGTTCATTGCGCAGGGCCAGGTCTTCGCTGGCGGCGCGGATCTCGTCGGAACTGGTGCGCACGCCGCTGGCGGTGGCACGAACGGCTTTGATCATGCCTTCAAGCCGCGCGACGGACGCATTGAAGGCCTCCTGCAAACGCTCATGCGCGCCTGTGGGCATTTGCGTAATACGGTGCGTGAGGTCGCCTTCGGCCAACCGGTCGAGCGCGGCGGTCAGCGTTTCCACCACCTTGGTCGATTGATCGGCCTCGGCTTCTTGCGCCCGCAGCGCATTGGCGCGGAACGTGTCCATCGCCTTGGTCATCCGCCCCACGCAATCGTGGTGATCGGTGTGGTTGATCGGCGATGTCAGATCGCCTGCAGCAAGCCGTTCCATGCGGACCACGGTGTTGACGTAGGGTGTGCAGATCAATTCCTTGGCCGCCACCATCAGCGCAATGGCGATCACCAGATCGATGACCGAAAGCACACCCATCACAGTCGCGCTGATAAACCCGGACAGCAACAGGGCGCTGCCTATCAGGTTTGTCAGGCCGATAATGCCCGTTGCAGCGATCAGCACAGTAAACTTCTGGCGAATGGGAGCGTTTTTCTGGAACCAGGTGATCATGGGGAGTCCTCGGTGACGATCTGGTTGAACGTCGTAGCGGCGGGTTCTGAAAGGCTGTTTGCCGAAGGACTAGGAGCAAGCCCTTACACAGCCGCCTTGGCGCGCCACCGTGCCGGGCGCCTATGCGCAAGCCCTTAAACGACTGGCGCGAATTTGTTTGCGGCTCGCCCATTATGTCAGCCGCACAGAGCACGACGGCAGGCGTGCCGGGCTGCGCGAAGCCCGATCAGGATCGAAACCGAAAGGCTCAGCACATCATGGCCAATGTAAGAGTATTGGTGGTCGACGATTCGGCCGCGATGCGGGCGTTGTTCTGCGACATCCTGGACAATGCCAAGGGCGTGACCGTTTGCGGAACGGCCAAGAATGCCGATGACGCGCGCGAACAACTGGAAAAGCTCAAGCCCGATGTGCTGACGCTCGATGTCGAGATGCCGGGGAAAAGCGGGATGGAGTTTCTCGAAGAGGTGATGGAAACCCGGCCGATGCCGGTCATCATGCTCTCCAGCATTACCCAGGCCGGAACCGGCACCGCGCGCCGCGCGCTGGAATTGGGCGCAGTGCATTGTTTTCCCAAACCCTTGCACACCTCGCGCGAGGAGTTTGATGCGACCGTGCGGCAGTTGGGGGATATCGTGCTCAAGGCGGCGGCGGGGGAACTGACGCCCGGCGGCGAGGACGCCGGATCGGGAGAGAGTGGGACGCGCTATCGCAGCGATGGGCGGATTGTGGTGCTTGCTTGCGGAGCAGCCGGTATCGAAAGCGCACGCCAGGTGCTCGCAGCCTATGATGCGGCCTGTCCGCCCACCATTGTTCTGTTCGATGCAGACCCTGCCGTAGTGGAAAACGCGGTGCGGGCGATGCGCCATTCGCTTCCCTGTCAGCTGGGCGATGCGGTGGATGGCGTCTCGCTGGAAGCCGGCAAGGTGTGGTTGGCGCATGATCCGACACGCCATGTTGTTGTGGAAGCGGGCGCACCGCCGCGGTTGCGGCTGGTGGATCGCGATCCGGTTAACGGGTGTCGCCCCTCTGCAGACCTGTTGCTGGGCAGCCTTGCGCGCAGTGGACTGCTGGCACTGGGCGGCTTGCTCACCGGAAGTGGCGCAGATGGGGTGCGGGGGCTTGCGATTTTGGCCGAGACGCAGGGCAAGGTGTTTGTTCAGCGGCCCGCCGACTATGCGCCGCGCGACCGCTATGACGCCGTTCGCGCACACGGCTTCGAACATGCCGATTTGCGGCAGGAGGCCATTGCCGATTGGGTTCTCGAACACACCAATGCCAACACGGAATAGCGGATTTGCAAGCGACACCCTGGGTGGGCGTGTCCATACGGATTGATTTGCTGCATCGTTTCGATGCCTTTCATATTGCCAATTGACACGGTTCGAAGTGCCGCTATTTCGATACTTCTAGAAAGGTGGGGCAATGTACGAGGCCAGCACGCAAATCTGGGCGGTCGATGCGTTGGGTGCGCTTGCGCATGAAACACGGCTGCGCGTGTTTAGGATGCTGGTCATGGCCGGCCATGAGGGCATGATCGCAGGCGCCATTGCCGAGCGTCAGGGTGTTCCGCCGTCCACCATGTCGCATCACCTGGCGACCCTTGAGCGCGCCGGGCTGGTGCAGTCCGAGCGGCAAAGCCGCCTCATTCATTACCGCGCCGATTTTCCCGGAATGCGCCGCCTGCTGACGTTCCTGATGCAGGATTGCTGCCAGGGCGTGCCGGAAATGTGCGGCGATCTTTTCGCCAATCTTTCCTGCGAAGCTCCGCAATCCCAAGCCGCCAACACGAGGCCAGATGCATGACCGATATCGTGATCTACCATAACCCCGAATGCGGCACATCGCGCAATGCGCTGGCCATGATCCGCAATGCGGGGATCGAGCCGCATGTCGTCGAATATCTCAAAACCCCGCCATCTCGCGCTCTGCTGGAAAGTCTGATCGAGCGCGCTGGCATGTCCCCGCGCGCCATACTCCGTGAGAAAGGCACGCCCTATGCCGATCTCGGACTGGACCATCCCGAACTCACGGACGCCCAGCTGGTCGACGCCATGATGGCGCACCCTATCCTGATCAACCGCCCGCTGGTCGTGTCGCCGCTGGGTGTAAAGCTGTGTCGCCCATCCGAGGAAGTGCTCGATTTGATTCCGGCCAGTCAAAGCGGTGAATTTGCCAAGGAAGATGGCGAACGGGTTATCGATGCTGCAGGTCAGCGCATTTCGCCGGGAAGTTGAACCATGACGCAAGAGCCGCAGGCCGCATCGCCGCTCGGTCTGTTTGAACGCTGGTTGTCGGTGTGGGTCGCCTTGGCGATTGCAGTGGGCATAGTGCTTGGGAATCTGATGCCCGGTGCCATCGGCACGCTTGCCGCGTTGGAGGTCGCTTCGGTCAATCTGGTGGTGGCCGTGCTGATCTGGGCAATGATCTTCCCGATGATGGTCGGCGTCGATTTCGGCAGCATTCGTGACATTGGGCGCAAGCCCAAGGGCCTTGTCATCACGCTGGTGATCAACTGGCTGGTCAAGCCGTTCACGATGGCGGCCATCGCAGTCTTGTTCTTCAACTATCTCTACGCCGGAATAATGCCGCGCGGTGATGCGCAGCAATACATCGCTGGGCTGATCCTGCTGGGCGCGGCGCCCTGCACAGCGATGGTGTTCGTCTGGTCGCAGATGACCAAGGGCGATCCCGCCTATACGCTGGTGCAGGTGTCGGTGAACGATCTGGTGATGATTATCGCTTTTGCGCCGATCGTGGCGCTGCTACTGGGTGTCACGGACATTGTCGTGCCGTGGGAAACCCTGCTGCTTTCGGTGGTGCTTTATGTTGTGATCCCGCTGGTCGCCGGCGCTGTGGCAAGAAACCGGATCATTGCGGCGCAGGGCGGGGATGAATCGGCGGTCGACACCTTTACGGCCCGACTGAAGCCGTGGTCGGTGATCGGGCTGCTGGCGACGGTGGTTTTGCTGTTTGCGTTTCAGGCGAGCACGATCGTTTCCAATCCGCTGCTGATCGTGCTGATCGCGATTCCGATCATTATCCAGTCTTACGGCATTTTTGCGATTGCCTATGCCTGGGCGTTTGCATGGAAGGTGCCGCACAACATCGCGGCGCCTTGTGCGATGATTGGCACATCCAATTTCTTCGAATTGGCGGTCGCTGTTGCCATTGGCCTGTTCGGTTTGTCGAGCGGTGCTGCCTTGGCGACTGTGGTCGGCGTGCTGGTCGAAGTGCCCGTGATGCTGTCTCTGGTTGCCTTCGCCAACCGGACCCGAAGCCGCTTTGCCGGTGATGCAATGTGACCATCCCATCCCTTTCAGCTTTGGCGATCTTCGTGGCGGCTGCCTTCTTCGAGATTGCTGGTTGTTACGCGTTCTATGCCTGGCTGCGATTGGGCAGATCCGTGTGGTGGGCGGCACCCGGTGTTGCGGCGCTGTTGATGTTCGCCTGGCTGCTGACCTTTGCGCCAACAGAGGCGGCAGGGCGTGCCTACGCTGTCTATGGCGGTGTTTACATCGCGGCTTCGCTGGTGTGGCTGTCGTTGATAGAACGCCAGGCGCCGGATCGCTGGGACCTGCTTGGCGCGGCGATCTGTCTGGTAGGTGCAGGCGTGATCCTGTTCGCACCGCGAGCCACGTGAAGGAAGTAACCAGCAATGGCACAGTTTCAGTATCTACGCGCGCTTGACGATGCCGATCACCTGCCTGCGCTCAAACCCGAATATGCGCACGCTCGTCCGGCGCTTGGATTAGGTCCGCTCGATCCGCCACCGCGCATTCTGCTGTTGTATGGTTCACTGCGAGAGCGGTCGTTCTCGCGCCTCGTTGTCGAGGAAGCGGCGCGGTTGCTGCAGTTCTATGGATGCGAAACCCGCATTTTTGATCCGCGTGATCTGCCGATGCCCGATGCAGTCCCGGACGATGATCACCCGGCGGTTCACGAATTGCGGGACCATTCACTGTGGTCGGAAGGCCAGGTCTGGTGCAGCCCGGAACGCCACGGTACTATCACCGGAATCATGAAGGCGCAGATCGACCACCTGCCCCTTGCCTTCAAGGGCCAGCGGCCCACGCAGGGGCGCACGCTGGCGGTCATGCAGGTCTGCGCCGGATCGCAGAGCTTCAACACCGTCAACACTCTGCGGATCCTTGGGCGCTGGATGCGGATGTTCACGATCCCCAACCAGTCCTCGGTTGCCAAGGCCTATCAGGAGTTTGACGAAGCAGGCCGCATGCTGCCGTCGAGCTATTACGATCGGATCGTCGATGTGGTGGAAGAGTTGGTGCGGTTCACCATTTTAACGCGCCCGCATGCTGTCCGGCTTGTTGATCGGTATTCCGAGCGCAAGGATCGCGATGAACCCGTGGAAACGCCAGCGGAAGCTGCAAAACTTGCGCGGCCGTAGCCCGTAAATTCTTCGCGCGCGGTCCTAATCCGAAACCTGTTCGCAAGGGCAGGCAAGGCGATGGTGGTGCGCGGGTGATTTCGGGCGGTCGGGGACTGACAGACCGCAATGACTTGCTAATGGGCTTCGATGCTTTTTCTCGACACCGAAGCGACCCTTCTCCTGATCGGCATCTTGCTGTTGACCACGGTTATGGCCGGAACCCTGTCCAGCCGATTTGGGCTTCCGGCCTTGATCGGCTTTCTCGGTCTTGGGATGCTGGCCGGCGTGGAGGGGCCTGGCGGCATTGCCTTCAGCAATTTTTCGACCGCACAATCGGTGGGAACCGCATCGCTGATCTTCATCCTGTTTTCCGGCGGGATGGACACTTCGTGGCAAGACGTTCGCCGGGTCGCGGCGCCTGCCCTGAGTCTGGCAACGGTTGGCGTTTTGGTGAGCGCCGGCATTGTTGCGGCCGCCGCTATCGGGCTGCTGGGGCTGGGCGTGTACCAAGCGGCATTGCTGGGCGCGATCATTGCGTCGACGGATGCGGCCGCAGTCTTTGCTATTTTGCGTTCGACAGGGTTGGATTTGCATGGTGACGTTCCGGCTTTGATTGAAGTCGAGTCCGGCTCCAACGATCCCATGGCAATATTTCTGGTTGGGGCGGTGTTGATGTTTATCACCACCGAAGATGCCTCGGCTTTGGCCCTTATCCCTGAGTTTGTTGTGCAAATGGCAATGGGGACCGTGGTTGGCCTGGGGGTCGGTTTTGCGATGCCATTGCTGCTCAAGCGGGGAGGGTATCGCCAGGGCGGGCTGGCATTCGTGATCTCGATCGCCGCGGCGCTGATTGCGTTCGGAACGGCGCATCTGTTGTCAGGCAACGGCTTTCTTGCCAGCTATCTTGCTGGGCTGGTTGCCGGCAATCGGAGCTATGCCGCAAAGCGAACGATTTCCAGCTTTCAGGACGGGATGGCCTGGTTGGCGCAGGTTACGATGTTCCTCACGCTTGGCTTGCTGGTGACCCCTTCGGAGCTGGGGCCTGTGATCGTCCCCGGACTGGTGACCACCGGTATTTTGCTGTTCGTGGCCCGTCCGGTCAGCGTGTTTTTATGCCTTGCGCCTTTCAGACAATTTGGCTGGCGAGCCAAACTTTTCGTTTCATGGGGCGGCCTGCGCGGGGCCGTGCCGATCGTGCTTGCCACCTTCCCGATGGTGGCCGGCGTGCCGGGCGCCTTTGCCATTTTCAACATCGTGTTCTTCGTCGTGCTGCTGTCCAGCCTGCTACAGGGGCCGACCATAAAATGGGCCGCACGGGTGCTACATATTGCCGACCACGATGCACGCGAAGCCGATCGCGCGATCGCGCAGAAATTACCGTGAGCGCGGCGCGAAGGCGTGTGACGGGCCCTGTCGCAAAGTGGCATTCACCGGTTGGGCCTTAGGGCTGTTCGGACATCGCCCGGCGTGCCCGGCTTTGCCGGACCAGTTCGGCCATCCGGATGCTGGCACCCGCTGCCGTCAATCGCGCGTGATCGGCGCCGACCGAGCCGGCCGTTGCCGCCGCTTCGGCAAACAGTCTTCCCCCTACGGAGATGACCGTAGGATGATCTGATACCGCCAGTCGCGTATAATCAATCGTTGCGCGCAGACGCGGCACGACGTGGGTTCGCGGCATTGCGTCGGAAAGGCCGATGTCTAGCGCATCAGGGTGCTGCGCGCTCAACTGATTTGCCAATGCCTCTTTGGTGTCGGGGAACGCCATGTCGACCCGCCACCCTGCATCGGTAAACTGGTCTGCAAGCATGGTCGTGCCAAGAATATGCTGTTCACCAGGAGCGGTAGCCAGAAGGATCTTGTATTGCGTGTTCCGGATCGCATTCGCGTCTTTGTAATGGCGCACGGCATGTCCGGCCAGTTGCAGCATACTAAGGCCAATGGTGAGATCGAACTCGCTGCATTCATCGGCCAACCATGCGTCGCCCAGCGCGCGTGCGGTCGGCTCGATCAACAACAATACAATGGCGTCGCTGGTCCACCCTTCGTCTTGCAGCGATGCGATAAAGGTGTTGATGCGAATGTCATCGGCATTGAGCGCCAGACCGGTAAGATTTTCGATATGCGATTTGATGGCACGCGGTGATTGCCGTTTCGCTTTCGCAGCGGGCGCGTCGTCAGTGCGGCTGTGAAGCATCAGATCCCAATCCGAAAACAACCGGGTGGGGACAATATGTTCGCTCAGAACCTCAATATGATCGTGGCGCGTGTCTTTCTTGATCGATGACCACAAGCCATTCAACTTGTCGGTCGGGCCTTCGAGCGTCTGCAGAAAAGTGCCACCCTCGTAAATCAGCATCCCCGTGACGCCAAGTTGCCGGTTGCGCGCCCGCGCTCGTCGAACCAACACCTGCAAGTCAGACGCGCTGGGCGCCGCTGTCGCGAGGCTTTTGTAGGTGAGGCATGCGATCCAGCCATCGCTTGCCGCATTGTTGGACGAGTTTTGTAACATCCTCACATCCCTTCGCTGAGGGGGCGGGGATCAACGGCAAATCTGAACGATGGAAGACACGGCCAGTACTACCCGGCAGATGATCCCCATCCGCCACTATGAATGCAACGCTCCCGTCTGTAACGGGATGGAGGCATTGCATTTCGCGGCCTCTTTTTGACTCGGTCGCCTTCGACGAATTTCTTCCATCTCGACGAATCCGTCAAGTGACAAGCATGCAACCGGCACAGGCCAAAAAGTGCAACCCATCACGAAAACGCGCAGCACTTCGTGATGGTGCAACCCGATTGTTTGTTAAACTCACAACGTATCACGAAGGCGCCTGTTGATCGTGTTGGCACGGGTTAGCCCAGCAAATTCGGGGAACCGAACGAGTGCCAAGGGAGGGAAATAGCCGCTATCACCCGACCTGCGCCCAAGGCGTTAGGGTTTGACAAATGGCAAAAACGTGCGACCCTCAGCGGCAATCCCGAACCATACTTCTGGGTCTGTTTGAGCGCTCTTGATTGTGATCAGAATCGTCGTTTCGACGCCAAGCACGAATCATTCCTATCCGCCTCGCTTCAAGTCGCAGCGTTTGCCTAGACCGAACGATGCGGACGCGCGCGTGGCGGCCTATCATAAAAGCAAACACTATGATCGACGCCGACAGCATCGACGCAAGAAACCTCCTAGAAGCGCACAAGGCATCCGACATTTCCGCGATCAACGGCATTGTCAGCCTCGCCAATATTCTGCGCAAGCGCGGTTTGCTGAACGCCGCCGAGGTGTCGGCCGTCCATGAAAGCATGAGCCTGCCACTGGGCTTACCGCAATATGCTGAAAATCCGCATGTTCAGGATATCCAGGCCAACTTGGATGATTTGTTTGCGTTGGTGGTCGAACCAAATTGATAGCGCCCGGCAGGGGGTGCAAGTTTTGGCAAGTCCGCGTAGGGGGGGCAGCATCCGCTTCTGCGTTTGAAGGATTATCGAATTTGCCTATGTTTGATGAAACGAACCTCCCGGAAGACGACGATCTGGAGCATGAAGCGATTACGCTGGAAACATTCGTGTATTGCAGTCGTGCCGCAGACAGCATCGACGCTGCGGAAGTCGGACGAATCATCGAATTTTCGCAAGCTCGCAACGTGGCGCGAGGTATTACTGGCGTTCTGGTGTTCGGCAGCGGGGTGTTTTTTCAGTGGGTCGAAGGGCCACCCGCCGAAGTTAAGGACTTGATTTCAAATCTTTACCATGATCAGCGGCATCATGACATCGTCACCCTCGATCGCAATATCGAGAAACGCGAGCGGCTGTACCCGCATTGGGAAATGGAGCACGTTGAGGCCGATGACATTCGCTCGGTTCTGCAAGAAGCACTCGAAACCGCCGAGGATGCTGGCAATATTGCGGCATTGAAGCGAATTCTTGCGCACCTGGCTTCATTTGATTTGCCGAGCCTCGGGCGCGCATAGATACAGATGGCCGCGCTACTGCTTTGTTACGGGCGGTCCGCTACGGGCAACGCGCGTGCGCGGCACGTTGGCGATTCCTCTAAGATAGCAAACAATCCTGTGTACTGGAGTTAGCGGCGGTCAAAGCTGTTAACGTTGTGACACCAGCCGCCGTATGAAGCGAAGTCTTGATCTAATTTCGGATCGTTCGCGACGAAGCCTTGGCCTTACGAGCCAATGCGGTCAGCCGGGCCTTGTTGGCCGCCGGGCCCGAAAGTGCCGCCACCAGTTCGACCTTGCGTGTGGTGCCCCGCAGGTAATTCACTGTCACCCGCCTGATGTAATGGCCAAGGTCGGGCGCGTAGTCCCATTCCCGCTGTTCGATCAGGCGCATCGTGGTGGATGAATATCGGTCGCATTTGACCGGGATGGCGCTGTAGGTTCCCGCTGGCACCGTGAATTGCTTCAACCTCGACGTGCTGCACATCCACAGGCTGACCGACCGTTTAGCAGCGGCTTGCGCATTTGCACGTGTTTCAGTGATGGCTCGGAACCGGGCTGATTTTCCGCCGTTTTTCCCAACGCTGATCGGCCATAGCGCATCCGGATTGCCGCGCACCTGTCGGGTGCCACTGCCGCGACCGCTGCGCCATTCGAGCACAGGCACAATGAAGTTGCGGCTGCGTTTATAACTCGCACCGGACAACCCCGCCCAAACAACCTGCTCGCCCTCGGTCCGAATGACCCGCTCGACTCGGCCATCGGAAAAAACAAAGGCGTCTCCCGGCTTGTAGGCCGGCATCGTGATGGGGGCGGGCAGGGCAGCCGCGACAGCGATGAGAGCAAACATCAATTGTCTCCAGAGATCAGGCCAGCACCATAGATCGTATCGCGCCCTGGCGGGCCGAGATCACGCGCTTCGGCTTCCAATGTGCGAATTGCTTTTTGCGCCGCTGCACTGTCGGGTGCACGCAGTTCTCGTGCCAGTCGGGCAGCGATGATGGGGGCGGCAAAGGATGTGCCGGTGGCATCACGCACCGCTCCCTTGGCATCAATCGCGGGCACTGCGACGCCTCGCGCCGAGAAATCGACGTAGGTGCCGCGATTGGCGTAGCGATAGATTCGGTTTGCGCCATCGACCGCCGTAACCCCGATCACACCCTGATAAGCGCCCGGGAACACCGGGGGAGCGGCGGGGCCATCATTCCCGGCTGCGGCGACGATTGTATGGCCTTTTGCGCTGACCCGCGCGATCGCCTTGGCAACTGCTGGGTTACGCGGGCCGGATAGGCTAATATTGATCACCGGCACGTTTTGTGCGGCGAGCCAATCAAGCGCCTTGATGAGTGCGAAACTGGACCCCGAAGTTTCACGCGGTCCGCCGAAAATATCAGCGACGAATATCCTGGTCGCCCCTGCCCGGCTGCGTTTGGTCCCCGCCATGAGATGCGCCACTGCAGTGCCATGCAGCTTTGGCAGGGGGGTCTTGGCATTGAAAGCACGTTGCACCAATGTGACGTGCTTGAAATAGGCAAGGTTGGTCGCGACCCCGGTATCGATAAGTCCAATATTGCAGCCGCAGGCCTGACGTTCGGGCGGTGCGCTGGCACGCGTGCGTTTGGTCTGCACCGATGAACTATCGAACAGGTGATTGTAACCAACGCTATCGGGGTCCGCCATGGCTTCGAGCGAATCGAGTGCGGCCTCACCCCTCAACTGCCGTGGACCGCGTAGCAGCAGCAAGGTGCCATCTACGGTGGCAAGCTGTTCGCTTGCGATCACTTCAAAACCGTTGCTGGTCAACTCTTCGAGATCTTCGCGCGAAAGGTCGAGTGCGATGAATTCGCCACGGCGATACCGAAAGCCGTCATCATCCCGTTCGATCCGATCTCGCGCGTCCAGTTCGGCACGGGCAGTTTCACTTTCGCCGCCAACCAGTTCCCAGTTGCCAGGATCGTCCACAGGGTCATCATCCCCCGCGTCGTCGGAGTCATCTCTTTCTTCGTTGATGTCATCATTTCCGGCGTCGTCATCGCCGCCCGCGTCGTCATCGCCGCCCGCGTCGTCATCGCCGCCCGCGTCGTCATCGCCGCCCGCGTCGTCATCGCCGCCTGCGTCATCGTCGCCGCCCGCGTCGTCATCGCCGCCCGCGTCGTCATCACCGCCCGCGTCATCGTCGCTGCCCGCGTCATCGTCGCCGCCCACGTCGTCATCGCTCCCTGCGTCAAAGTCGTCGCCACCGACATCGTCGCCGCCATCAACGTCATCATTCCCCCCTACGTCATCGTCTCCCCCAACGTCGTCACCCGGATCTTCATCGTCGGGATCATCGATGTCTTCCTCCCCATCGTCATCGTCCCCATCGTCGTCGTCACCACCATCCGCATCTTGTGCAGATAGCGGCGCGTGCAAAAGCACAGAAGCCGGTGCGAGCGTCATCGCCAGCATCAGCAGATAGGCGATGATGATTCTCGCTTGCATGGATTGATCCCTGTTCTTTAGGCTCCGTCTGCAAAAGCAGCGCGGACTGTCTCGTTCCTCGTATCCTAAGACATACGAAACAGGCTGTTCTTTTATCCCAGCGTCCTGTCTATGGACGGAATATTTCCAGTAGCTGAACCGTTGGCACCATGACACGCCCGATGATCCCGGACGAAACGACAAGGCAGACGCTGATCGCGCTGATCCCGCGCCTGCGCCGTTTTGCCCGGGTATTGACCGGCAATCAGGCCGATGCAGACGATGTCGTGCAGGCGTGTCTGGAGAAAGCGATGCTGAATTTGGATCAATGGCAACCCGGCACCCGGCTTGATGCTTGGGTCTTCCGGATTGCCCGCAACACCTGGATCGATGATCGCCGCCGCGCGCATAACAGCAAGGGGCATGACGACATTGCCGAAATGATAGACCTTGCCGGAGATGACGGCATGGCCATTATCGAAGCCAGCGCCGAAGCGCGGATGGTGCGCGCGGCCGTGGATGCATTGCCGCCCGAACAGCGCGATGTGGTCGTGCTCGTGATGCTGGAAGAGATGAGCTACCGCGAGGCGGCCGACATGTTGGGCCTTCCTATCGGCACAGTCATGAGCCGGCTCTCGCGCGCCAAGGCAGCGCTGGCAAGAATGATGGCGAGCGCAGGAGGCGTGCAATGAGCCAGCCTTTTACCGACGCACAGCTGCTGGCCTTTCTTGATGGCACAATCGCGAATGAAGCCCTGCTCGACCAGATCGAGGCGGCAATCAACGCCGACCCGGCGCTGGCCACGCGGGTCGAGGCGCTGGCCGCAGGAGATGACAACGCCGCAATCGCGGTGCGTGATGCGTTTGCCCCTGTGCTGGATGCGCCCGTGCCAGAACGCCTGACAGCGATCCTCGCGCCTGCGCCGGCCGGTGCCGAGGTGGTCGATCTGGCCGCCGCACGCGTGGCAAAGCCTCTGCTTCCCGCCCCGGCCAATGATACCGGCGGAAGCTGGCGCTGGCCACATTTCGGCGCGATGGCCGCCAGCCTCGCCCTGGGCGTTATGATCGGCGGGCCGCTGCTGATCGGCGGGCCGCTGCTGACCGGCGGCGTTGGTAGCGGTGCCGGAGACGGTTCGCTGGTGCTGGCCACTGCCGAAGGTGCAGTTCCGCCTTCTGCTATTGCCGCCATGCTTGATACCGCACCGAGCGGGCAGGCGGTCGATCTCGCCAATCTGGGCACTGGCGAGGTGATGCTGACATTCCGCAACAGCGATGGCGCGCTGTGCCGCCAGTTCATGCTCGAACATGGCGGAGCCACCAGCGATGCGCTTGCCTGCGCGGGAGCGGATGGCGGCTGGCAGGTCGAAGCCTTCGGCCGCCGTGCTGCACCCGTGGGCGAGATGAAGCTGGCCGGCGGCGACGCTGCGCCCGGCGTGGTCGCGGCGGTCGATGCCATCATTGACAGCGATCCGCTGGTGGGTGCGGATGAGCTGGCTGAGCTCGGTAAAAAGTAGTCCCACCCACACACGAAGAAGCCCGGGGGATCTGATGATCCCTCGGGCTTTCTCGTGTCTCGTCCGGGTGTAGCGTCAGATGATGAACGTCACTTCGATCACGCTGGCGATCCCATCATCGACCGCGATCGGCAGCCGTTCTTCACGGAATTTGACTACGTCGGCGCGCAGTTCGACGTTGGGGTGAATGCGATAAAACCCGCCCACGCCGAATAGGCGGTTCTTGCGGTCAGACGCGTTGGTATAGGCCACACTGCCCGCCACGCCCCAGATGGGCGTGATCCAACCGACCCCCCCGTTGATCTCCCACTGATCGAAATCCCTGTCGAGCCGGTTGGAATCGCCGCGATCCACATAAGCCCCGCCGATCCGCAATGGCCCACGTCGCGCCTCTGCGCCCACGCTCCAGCTGCGCAGGTCGGCGCGGGTGGTCACGGCGTCTGCATTGCCGGTTACATAGCCGCCGCTCGCCCCCAAGATCCAATCGCCGACAGGCTGCTGATATTGCAAACCGAACTCGAAGGCGTTGTTGACTGAAATGCGTTCGCGCGAGTCCACTGCGGTCGCATTGCGGCGCACCTTGGGCGAATAGGACACCCCGCCGCGCAGGCCCCCGATAGGGGGCGAGAGGTAGATGACCTTGAAAGCGTCCTGCGTATCGAGCGCACGCAGCAAGGCCTGCGTTCCGGCATAGCGTGAAAATTCCCCGCGCACCTGGCCAAGCGCGACGAGCGGTGCCGCAAAGGCAAGTGTATCGGCTGGCCCGTCCTGCAGGCCGACCTCAAGCCGGCCATAATCACTGGCGACAAAACCGTAGATCTCGCCTGCTTCCAGCACTTCAGAGGCACGGCGGCGGCTGTTTTGTTCGACATTGGCGCCGATGATGATCCCGCCGGGAGAGGTCCACTGCGCGTTCAACCGGGCGAACAGATCGACCTTGGCATCAGGCGAATCGGTGCGCGAATCATCGTCATCGAACACCGCAGCTTGCGATGCAGCGCCCCCGCTCAGGCGGATGTCGAAGCCCTCCCACTGAAATTCGATCCGCGGCAAACCTTCGTCGGCATGAACTGCCGGTGCAGCCGCCAGCAACGCACCAGCAAAACCGATCCGCGCAGCATTGCGCAAGAATCTATGATCCAGCATCTTAATCTCTTTTATGATTTGCCCCGGCGGGGCCGTTAAACGAAACATTGCTGTCCAGCAATACTGGTGCGGCGACAGTGATAAGGTCGCCCTCGATCACGCATTGGGTGAAGTCATGCGACACGCCATGGAGCGTCAGTAATTGCGGGCGAGTGGCTGTGCCCATGCGCTCAGCGTAAGCGGCGGCGGCGCGGACATAGCAGCGCGCCCGGCGTAGGCGATTGCGGCCTTGGTGCTCCAGAATCTGCACGTCCTGCCGCACCGAGGCATCGACGCGGGTATCACGGTTGCCGACGATCACCGTAGACGGGATGTCGAAGAACTCCGGCCCCACCAATGCCGCGCCGGCGCCATCGCCAATTCCATAAGGCCAAGCGATCGCCGGATCGGGCATGGCATACCATCCCGCAGAGACCACGCAGAGCCGGGCCACACGGTCCGGGTGCAGCATGGCGAATCGGTGCGCCATCTGTGCCCCGCCGGAAAAGCCGAACAGCGAGATGTGGGCCGTCGGCAGGTCGTCGCTCGCCGCCAACGCATCCAGCAGCGCGATCAACGCGGTATCGGCGCGCGTCTGCCCTGCCTTGCGCGCTTCCAGCTGCTGGTATTGGCCAAAACCCGCCTTGTCGAACACCGGCGCGATGATCGTGGTTTGAGCAAAGTCTGGATGGGCAGCAAAGCGCATGGCAATCTCGGCAGCGTTGCGGCTGATGCCGTGGACGGCGACAAGCACGCTTTGCCCCGGTCGTGCATTGGCGATGAAGCAACCGGGCACTTCGGGGGCGGTGGCAGCGCGGAAAGCGAGAAAAGCGCTGTTCGTCATTTGGAGGGCTCCTGAGAAGTGGCAGTCGGATGAACAGGGGCGGGAAGACGTGGCGTTTGGCCAGACGATCCCAGCACGGCCGCTGCCTTCTGTTTCCATCCCGCTGCCCAGGTGTGCAAGGCAAAGCGGGCGATATTCTTCGGCTCTGGATCAAGTAGTTGTGCCAACCGCACCAGCGCGATCCGTCCCCCGGCGCGGGCATGGAGCGCACGGGCCGCCTCAAGCAAGCGTGCGGCCACAAAGCCAAGCAGCGTCAAGGCTCCGGCAATGCCGGCGCGGCCAGCAGCGGTATTGTGCGCTTCCCAAACAGCCGCAAGGGCTGCGGCCAGTCCGGCAAAGGTTGCAATTGCGTCCATAACGCCGGCTTGCCGCGCTCGCCGGACGGAAGCGTCAGACAGTTCACCAGACAGTGTGGTCAGCTTGCGGAACCCGTGGCCCTTCGGCGACACTGCGCCTGCCAGTTCGGCTCGCACCCGGCGGATGAGGAAGCGGTTGATCTTGCCGCGTGCGCGGCGCTGGGCGGTGATCGCTTGGGTCAGCGGCCACAGCAGCACAATAATACCGCTCGCTGCCAGCAGCAGCGGTAGCAATGCGGGCCGCAGCAGTGGCATGGTCAGCGCGATCCATCCTGCTGCGGCGCCGCCTGCAAGCACGCTTGTCCACAATCTGACCGTTCCACGAAGCGCATAATTTCGCAGCGCCGCCATGTCGTTGAGCAGCACAGTCAACCATCGTGCATCACGGCTGGCTGCCGCGGGATCGACGGTGGTTTGGCGGGTGACTTTGGCAAAGATGGCAGCGCGGCAATCCGCCACGAAGTCCTGTGCGAAGTTTTCCCCAACCCAACGGGCCAGCAACATGCTCACCGCCAGCATCGCCGCGCAGCCGCCCGCGACCAGCAAAGGTATCAAAGATGCGTTGGCGGAGGCCAGCACCCGGTCAAGCGCGGCGGCAAACAGCACGGCAAGCAGCGCCTCGCCCAGAGCCAGCAGTGCAAGCAACGCTGCCAGCCGGCGGCGCTTGCCCACCAGCAGCGGCGGCACCGCGCTCATGCCGCGACCTGTTGAGTGGCAGGTTCGCTAAAGGCGATCCGCGCCGCAGCAATTGGATCGCGCAACTCGGCCAGCGTGGCGATTGCAATTCCTGTCGCCGCTTGTGCTTCACGCGCGGCAAGCGGGGAGGCCGAGACCAGGCCCGATACGGCCAACGGGACAATTCCACGCTGCACAAGCCAGCCGCAGCCAAACGCCGCGCCCATCGCATCAGCGGCTGCAAACACGCAGGCGTCAAACCAGCCGCGCGTATGACCCATGGCAATCAATTGCGAAGTTTCAGCATGGAGGAGCCCGTCGGCAATCTCGACCACGGCAATATCCGCTTCGGCGCCGGCAAGGTGGGCGAGCAGGCCTTGCGTTATCTGGCCAAGCTCCCCCGAAGCGACCCCGAAGGTGGAGGCATGGCCCGCATCGGTGAAGTCGGCCGCCGCAATCGCGCCCGCATCGCGCATCGACCACAAATCGCCGCCTGATCCGGTGCCGGTCAATTTGGCGGCGCCGACCCGGAAGCCCGCACGGGTCAGCCCGTGGACGAGTCCTGCGACCGTGGTAGTCTTGCCGGCATTCATTGAACTGCCGACCACCGCAATTACTCGCGCCGGACGCAGTCGTGTTGGGATAACGCGGACAAATTCGGCCAGGTTGATTGCCCGTCCGTCGGCCCGCGTCAGAACGCCAACCACTTCGATTTGCGTAGCCGGCTTTACTCCGGCGTGGCGCGCCATGGCGCGTGCCGCGACCCCGCCGCCTGCCACTAGATGGCACGGGCCAAGGTCTTCAGGCACGTAAGCCTCGAACTGATCAGGCGCATAACGGTTGCCGTAAGCGACGATGATTTCGTCCCCGACATACAGATCGCCGCGCCGGCCATGCACATTTTCGATGCGGCGATGCTGACCGAGCGCTGTGACCCGCGCAAGGATCACATCGCCGGCCTGCGGCTTGCGGCCCGAGCGGCTGATCCGCGTGGCTTCACCCAGGTCGACATTGCGGGTGGTAAATGCCCGCTTTGCCGCATCAAGTCGGATTCTGAGGCGCTGGGTGCGATCGGTGCCAGGGGTGGTGGCGAATTCCTGGATAAGCATCGGGGGTCTCCTGCGGGAAAGTTCACGATGCAAACGGGCCGGCGGTGCCCGTTATTCCCGCCGATCTGCACAATTAATTTTTGTTGAAGATGCCGGAATAAGCGCACCCGCCATCCCGTTTGCTCCCTCGAACCGGCCGTGATGCCGGTGCACAGCAGGAGCATTATCGTGAACCCCACCAACACATTCATCACCGCCAGACTGGCGCAGGCGCTGGCGCTCTGCATCCCGGCGCTTTGCTTCGCCGCCGCCGCCTTCGCAGGAGAAACCAGCAACGATCAGCCCGAACAGGGCAGTGGCATCGAAATCGATGAAGAAGAGGAAGCGGCTGCCCGCAAGGCTGTTTCGGGCTGGCGGCTGGAGCCTGGCTTGCGTGTCACCGCGCGCGGCGTTTCGGCCCGCTCGACCGCGCCGGGCGAAGACGAAGTGATCGACGGCAATGCGCTGGGTGCAGTTGTAACGCCCTCGTTGGTATTGACCAATGACGATGTCGAAGTGACCTTGCGCAACGCTACCACCCGGCTTGAATTCGAAGACCCGGATCGGATCGACCGCTGGCAAAATTCGGCGCGGCTTACGACACGGTTCGACCTGTCCGATGCGACAACCGTCGCCGCCTTCGGCGAACGAAGCGACAACCTGCTGGCGGCTGAGTTCACCTCGACCGACGAATGGGAGTTCGGCGGCGAGATCGAACACAGTTTTGACCGCGCAAACCGTGTCGCTGTCGGGGCAAGCTGGCGGGATCGCAGCTACGACGACACCGTCGGATCGACCGGCAGTGGCATGCGTGTCGACGGCGAATATCGCTATCGCTTCGGCGCTAACCACTATGCATTCCTGCGCGGCCGGTTTGACGAGATCAAGTCGGACGAAGCGCGCCGCAATCTCAGCCGCTGGCTGGCCGAGGCAAGCTACCAACGGCCGATTGCCCGCGATCTGCGAGTGCGCGGTGAGCTGTCCTATCAGCAACTCGATTTCGGCGGCCGCGTGCTGACCACGGGCGGCACCCGCCAGGACGAACTGTTCTGGCCGGAACTTACTCTGATCTGGAGCCCCGGCCCGTGGCGGATCGCGGCCGAGGCGCGCTACATTGTCCGTAACTCCAACACCCCTGACTTCGACCGTTCGGGTTACCGTTTCGAACTGGAGGCTAGCCATGCGTTCTGATGATCAGACGCTGCCCGGCGATATCACGCTGCGGCGCGCCGGCTATGCCTTAGCCGTTTTATTGGGTGTCGCCTTTTGCGCGATTGTCTGGACGCTGTTTGACCGCTCGCAGAATGTCATCACCAGCAGCGTGATGGCTGTGTTCGGCGATCCGTCGCGCCTCTGGGCCTTGTCGGATGTGCACCTGCTCCTGACGATGCCCGTGGCTGCCGTGGTGGTGGTGTTCGTGCGTTCTGTGCTGGGATGGAAGACTTTCGGCCTGTTCACACCGATGCTTCTGGCGCTGGCCTATCTGCAATCCGGGCCGATTGCCGGGCCGGTGATTTCGACGACGGCCATTTTGATTGGCATGGCCGCTGCGCCCTTCCTGAAACGGCTTAACCTGTCGCGCGTGGCATTTCTTGGCACGTTGATCGCAATCGTGGTGTCGGCGCTTGGCGCAATGGCGCTGCAATTTCACCAGCCTGCGCTCGCCAGCGCCTTTCCCGTGGTCGTAACCGCGCTGATCGTCGAGCGATGGTGGAACGCGTGGGAGGCCGATGGCCCGACCAAGGCGATACGCATGACCGCGATGACGCTGGCCGTCGCGCTGGTGATCCAGATGCTGGTGGCGGCTCCGCTGATGGTGTGGCTGGCGACCGAAGCGCCACTTGCTCTGCCGCTGATTGCAGTCGTCCTGATGATCCTGTTGGGCCGCTACAATGGCCTGCGTTTCTCCGAACTTGCACGCTTCCGCGCCGCTAAAGGAGCCTGACAATGCCCGTTCTCGGAATGAATCGTCGCAACGCCCTCATCGCCCGGCTCAACCCCCGTGAAGCGATCACGGGGGTGAACCAGAAGTTCGAGACCAAGGAACGGCTTGCCGCTGCCGGGGTGCCGGTGCCGCCGACCCTGGCTCTGATCGGGGATGAGGGCGCGCTCGCCAATTGCGATTTTACCAGCCTTCCCGATGCCTTTGCGGTCAAGCCCGACCGCGGGCGACGCGGAGAGGGCGTCATCTTGGTTGATGGCCGGGTCGACGGTGGCTGGCGACAATTGAACGGCGAGGTGCTGACCCCTGCAATGCTGACGCGCCACGTGCGCCGCATTATGGCGGGTGAATTGTCGCTGGAAGGCAGCAATGCGGATGCTGCGCTGTTCGAGCCGCTCATACGCACCCATCCCGATTTTGCGCGGCTCGTGCCCTATGGCCTTCCCGATATCCGCATCATCTGTTTTGGCGATATTCCGCTGATGGCAATGACCCGCTTGCCGACAGTGGAATCGCGGGGCAGGGCGAACCTGCATCAGGGGGCCGTGGGGGCAGCGATCGACTTTGCGGGCGGCTCGATTTTCCGCGCCGTGCTAGGGCAGGACGAGATCGCAGTTCACCCCTCGACGGGCGCGAGCCTGATCGGCGAGGCGATCCCCTTCTGGCACGAAGCGGTCGCGGCCGCGCGACGTTGTTCGGCGGCGCTGGGGTTGGGCTATGTCGGGGTCGATCTCGTAATAGACGAGGCCCGCGGGGTGCAGGTGCTAGAATGCAATGCCTATCCCGGGCTGGAGATTCAGAATGTCAACGCCGCAGGGCTGGCGGGCCGGGTGGCGCAGGCTGAACGGGCATTGCGCGACCGCAGAAGCCCGCGCCAATTCTCCGCACAGGGCCGCAAAAGTGACAACAGGCTTAGAAACGTGCGAACACTAGCCGCTGTCAATAAGTTCGTTCGCACTCAAGCAGGTCAGTTTGGGCGGCTATGGAACCCTCCGATCGGCGCGGGTATGGGTCGTGCCGTTGCCCTCTTGCTTGTTGCCGCTGCACTGCTGATACCTGAGGCACCGACCCATGCGCAGGTGGGCCCGCGCGTGGTTGAACAGGTGGATTGGGTCGAGAAATGGGATTCTGCCAGCCAGCGATGGGTGCGCGTGGATGATCGGTCCGTCAGTGTGCCTTCGGCCGCGGTCTTGGCCACGAAACATTCCCGTTTCGGCAGCACTGGCATTGTCGTCACTGAGACAATTATCGAGCGTAAAGGGCGTTTCATTGCGCAAACGCCGCACACCGCGGCTGAGCAAGCTGGGATCGCACGGTTCGGCCCGTTCCGCGTGATCGATAACAAGCGAGCCGCGCTGGATGCCTCGACTGATGCCGCCAGCCCTCAAGCCTTTGCCGCAATGCTGGCCTCGTTTCCGGATCTGGAAGAGCTAGAGTTTGCCGATGCGCCGGGGACTAGCGATGATCTGGCGAATCTCACGCTAGGCCGAGCAATCCGTGCCGCTGGCCTAACCACCCGAGTGCCCCCTGGCCGATCGGTGCGATCGGGCGCCGTCGAGCTGTTTCTTGCTGGCACGCGCCGAACACTGGACCCCGGTGCAATGCTCGCGGTGCATTCCTGGCGAGACCAACTAGGGCGCGAGCCTGCCGACTTTGCCCAAGATGCGCCTGAAAACCGGCTCTATCTTGATTACTACGAGGAGATGGGAATGACCGCCGATCAGGCCCGAGCTTTCTACGCGATGACCAATTCCGTGCCGCATGCCGATGCGCTTTGGTTGCGGACACAAGATTTGGCGCGCTGGATCACGATCCAGACCTCCGACTATCGAGTGAAGCCATAAGCCTGTTTAGATTTAAGAGATTGAGTCCCGCCTTTGGAAGAGGGGCTATTCATCTCAAGATACAATCCAATTGTGCGCGCCTTTGCCATGACCGACTCCTGTACCGTGCTACCGATCCTGTCGGGCAATTTGCGAATGAGGGCAGCTATCCACCCATGAGCAGTCATGAGCCGGACCGGTGCGCGGCCCCGAAAGCTGCCGGGCAGCTTCAACGGGTTTCGTGCCAGCAGCGGAAATTCTGAAACCGACCCCGATTCAGACATTAGCTGCCGATCGAAAAGCAACCGCTGCCCTGCTGACGCCGAGGCACCAAAGCCGTGAACTGCTTGCGAGAAAAGACGCCGCGAAGTTCCTGCCAGTTGGGTGCTAGATGTCGGTTAGCCTCAATTCGATTCGTGTGCGCAACTTCGGCTTATCGGGTCTCGTGCATGTGTGAAATTGTCAGCCGAAAGGCGCAGATTTCTGCGATTCTAGAAAAGTGTAAATTTTTCATTTGCCTAATTGACCGACATCGGTGAGCTTCATGTTGGTTTGAAACGTGAGGTCGCACTTGACGTTATTCCGGATAGAAGCGCTTGAGCAGCAAAACGACCGCCTGCACGGCGAAGTCGTCTTTACTCAGCCGCTGTCCACTAAGCTGTTTGCGGGTTCGCTTTTTGGCATAATCGCAATTGCGGCTGTCTGGGTCAGCGTCGGCACATACGCGCGGATCGAGACCGTGCCAGGGATGCTCGTGACCAGCGTTCCCAGTGCCAAGGTCGTGGCGCTGCAGCCCGGGGTAGTGAGCGAACTTGCGGTGCTGGAAGGTCAGCTGGTCCGCAAGGGCGATCGGCTTCTGGTGATCAATTCGGACCGCGGGTCGACCGGCGGCGGGGATGTCGCTGGGAGGGGGCTTGGAGCGCTTGCCGCCAGGCAGCAGCTGACCGAGGCTCAGGTTGCAATGGCAGACGGTAGGGCGACTGCCGAACGTGGTCGGCTGACCACCATCATCGCCTCGGCCGAGCAGCAGGCGCTCAGCCTGCGCGATCAGATCGCGCTGCAGGAACAGGTGGTTGCCTCGAATCAGCTGATGTTCGATCAGGTCACAGCGGTGGTCGAACGCGGGTTCGTCACCAAGGTCGAGTTGGAGCGTCGCCGCCAGACCCTACTGTCATCACAGCAGAGCCTTGCCAACCTCCGCCAGCAGCTGACCGCGAGAACTTCTGAGGCGCAGCAGGCACGTGCTCAACTCGCCAGCGTCGCCATTGAGGCCGAACAGGGCGTCTCGCAAATCCGCGAGAGCTTGCAGGCGCTGAATGCGGAGCAAGCCAGGCTTGAGGGCGAACAGAGCTACATCATCAGTGCGCCTATAGACGGGCGGGTGACAGCCTTGGCTGCCGGCGTGGGCCGCTCGGTCAACGCATCCCGCCCCGTGATGGTAATCGTGCCTGACGGTGCGGAGCTAGTTGCCGAACTGTATGCCCCGACCCGCGCGGTTGGATTTGTGGAAGCAGGGAAGGAAACCCGGCTCCTCTATGACGCTTTCCCCTACCAGCGCTTCGGGAGCTTCGGCGGAAAGGTGGCCAATATCTCGCGGATCGCAGTCGACCCGCGTGAGACAGACATCCCGTTCCCGTTCGAGGAGCCGGTTTACCGGATCAAAGTCTCGCTTGATCGGCAGCGCATCGATGCGTTCGGCGACCCCAGCCCGCTGCAGGCAGGAATGACGCTTCAGGCCAACATTGTGCTTGAGCGTCAGACGTTTCTTGCCTGGCTTTTGCAGCCACTCAATGCCGTGTTGAACCGGACGGCATGAACAACCCGCTCGACCTTGTGGAGTTTTCCGGGCGGCAACGGACCCCCTATATTCCACAAGGCGAGGCCAGCGAATGCGCTCTTGCGTGTCTGGCAATGGTGGCCGGGTTCCACGGCTACAAGACCGATCTCATCACGCTGCGCCAGCGCTACGGGATGAGCCTCAAGGGCGCAAACCTCAAGCAGGTGATGCAGGTTGCTGAGGACATCGGGTTCAATGCCCGCCCACTGCGGGGCGAGATCAAGAATCTGCCGCATCTCGCCATGCCAGCGATCCTGCATTGGAACCTCAACCACTTCGTGGTCCTGACCGCGATCACGGGCGGTATCCGTGGACGGCGCTATCATATCCACGATCCAGCACGCGGTGCCCTGGTGCTGAGCGAAGCCGACGTATCCCGCTCATGGACAGGGGTCGCGCTCGATCTGCTGCGCTCGGAGAGCTTCAAGCCGAAGATTGAGCAGCGTCAGCTCAACATCACCCAGCTCTGGTCGAAGATGACTGGCTTCTGGGGCACAATCCGTCATGTCGTGCTACTGTCGCTGGTGATGCAGCTGGTGCTGCTGGCAACACCATTCTTTCTGCAAATCTCGATCGACACGGTGTTCCCCGCCTTCGACAGCGACCTGCTGCTGATGCTGGCGCTGGGGTTCGGCGGGCTCACGGTGATCAACCTCATGGCGAGCTGGCTGCGTTCGCTGATCCTGGTGACCCTGTCGAACTCGCTCGCCTATCAAGTGATCGTCAACCTGTTCCGGCACCTGATGCGCTTGCCCCTCGACTATTTCGAGAAACGGCACGTGGGCGACATCATCTCGCGGTTCGGTTCGACCCAGCCCATCAGCCAGCTGATCAGCCAGGGGATGATCGCGGCCTTCATCGATGGGCTGATGGCGATGCTGACGCTGGCGCTGATGTTTGTCTACTCGCCAATACTGGGCGGTGTCGCCTGTGTCGCCCTCGGGTTCTACGTCGCCCTGCGTCTTGCCTTCTTGCAGGCGATCAAGCTCCGCAATCTCGACGTTATCACCACGATGGCGAAAGAGAACTCCAACTTTATCGAGAGCGTGCGCGGCATAGCGGCGATCAAGGCGTTCGGGCAGGAAGGCAATCGCCAGCGGCTGTGGCAGAAGAGCAAGGCCGATGCGGTCAATGCACAGGTCAAGCTCGGGCGTCTCACCGCTGGGTTCGACGCCCTCGGCCAGTTCGTGATCGGCGCCGAGCGCGTGGTGTTCGTCTATGTGGCGATCAGTCTTGCATTCGACAGCGTTCTGACAGTCGGCATGATCTTCGCATTCCAAGCCTACAAGCAGCAGTTCCTCGATGCAGGCATGCGGATCACGGAGCAGGCAATCAACTACCAGATCGTCAAGGTTCACCTCACCCGCATTGCCGACATTGCCCTCACGCCAACCGAGGAGGGCGAGGCCGAAAGGAGTAATGAGGAACCGGACTTTAGCAAGCCGCTGGTGCTTGACCGGGTATTCTATCGTTACGGCACCAACGAGCCGATGGTGCTGAACGGGGTGAGCCTCACCATCGAGCCTGGCGAGTTCATTGCGATCACGGGTCCTTCGGGTGGCGGCAAGACCACGCTGATGAAGATTCTTATGGGCCTGTTCAACCCGACGAGCGGGGCTATCCGGCTCGGCGAGCGGCCGATCTCCTCTTATCGCAAAGGAAAATATCGCCGCAGCATCGGCTCGGTTGCGCAGGGCGACATGCTCTATGCCGGTTCGCTGGCTGAAAACATTGCCTTCTTCGATCCTGAAATCGATATGGAGCGCGTTCGCGAGGTTGCCCGCATGGCGCAGATTGACGCCGAGATCGAGGCCACGCCTATGGGTTACGAGACGCTCGTTGGCGACATGGGCTCGGTGCTGTCAGGTGGACAGCTCCAGCGCGTGCTTTTGGCAAGGGCGCTCTATCCTGAACCGAAGGTTCTGATCCTCGACGAGGGAACAGCAAATCTCGATGCAGAGAACGAGGGTAAGATCCTCGATGTTCTCAAAGCACTAAACATTACCCGCATCGCGGTTGCGCATCGGCCGGCAACGCTCGAAGCGGCCTTACGTGTCATTGAGTGCCGGCACGGTAGCGTATCCAAGAGGAGCGCTGCACCATCAGGCGACCAGTCTATCGTGCCATTTCGTCCTTTTTCAGCAGATACTAGCCCGTCGCCTGATCCTAAAGGGCCAGTGGTCACGGCCCCCGATTTTCTGAACTTGGACAGGGGAGTCCGTTCCGATGTATCTTGATCACCCCAAGAAGCTGGTCTTCGTTCACAACCCAAAGACAGCCGGGCGCTCCATCGTGCGACTGCTACGTCTCGACGATGCTGATTCTTTTCGTTTCGCACATGTTTACGCGAGTACGATCCGCAGCAAATTTCTTCAGGATGACTGGGATCAGTTCTTCTCATTCTGTGTCGTACGCAATCCATGGGAGCGATACGTCTCACTCTACAAGTTCCAGCGGAGCCCTATGTACGCTGCAATGCTCCGCAACAACCTTTCGTCATTAATCGCCGGTCGGTTCGGACTTAACGATTGGATCGAGTACAACGCAATGTCTGAGGCCAAGGCAAACTGGTTCGGCATTGACCAGAAGCGATGGTGGGAGGGCGTAACCACTGTCTTTCGGTTCGAAGATATTGAGGCCGCAATGCAGGAGCTTGCAGCAAGGTTCGGTTCCACTGTGGCAGTTCCTCACGAAAATGCTTCCAAAGCTTCCGGTAGGGCCTTCACGGAACAACTCAACGATCGATCGAAAGCGATCATCGCTGAATTAGATCGAGCGACTATTGAAGAGTTCGGTTATGTTGCAAACTAATCCTAACGCGTTCCAGATCCGCCGGCAACCTAAGCCGTGCTTGCCCGACTGTCTGAAGGTCAAGTTCTCAAACATCTCGCTTTCCGAACTTGTGATCGAAGGACTTGGCAAAGATTGCTGGCCGGTGGGTCTCGAAGCAGACCTCTATCGGCATTTCTCTCATTTGCTCCCCATTGCCCTCCGCATGAACGACACTCTGGCGTTTCTCGGCGTAGACTATGAATCCGGCCTCGGTGCGCCATTTCACGCGCGACCTCCAAGCGAGCTCGGCGCTTTCGCGGCGTGGCAGGCCGTCGGAACAGGAACGCTTGACGTGTCTGCTGTGATCAACATCAATCGAGTGCTGGGAGGGAGCGAGGAGCTCCGGCACGGCCGCATCAGCACTACCCCTTTCAAGTCCGGTCACAAGGTGCTGTTTGACTGCAACGCGCCTCCAGAGGCGTTTCTCACGGAATGGCTGGACGCCTTCTCAGAAACATGCGCAGCTGATCAAGTATTGGAGCGTGCAATCTGGCTTTTTGTCGATTTTCTAATTGCACACCCTTTCAGTGACGGTAACGGACGAACTGCGCGGATGCTTTTGCAGACGTTCCTTTACTCGAAAGGTTTTCTCAACGCACCGATTCTTCCACTTCGACCCGCAATCCTAGTCAACCAGAGAATCTTTCTTTGCGCATTATGGGAATGGGAACTCCACTCGAATCCCATTCCTTTATTTGAGTTCATGAATGCTGCAATAATAAAAACCAAATATTGCTCATTGCGAGCAATTAGTATCCGCTAAATGAAATGTAAAGGAGCGAGATGGTGAATAATCTATTCAGACCACTGACCGACGAAGAACTTGAGATCGTAAGCGGTGGCATTGTCGTGCATAGATGGAGACCGTCAGGATGGGAATTTGATAATCTGTTTGGCGGCAGTGGAGGGGGTTTTGAGACTGGCACCTATGGCGGAAGTGGCGGTGGCGATGAACCACCGCCGATGAGTGATGAAACCTTTTGTGATGATGAGACAGCGCCGGAGGATGACCCAAACCTCGATAATAATAAGAAGCAGGCATTTGAAGACCGCTTGAACCAAATCAAAGGCCAGCTCGGCTCAATCAATCCGGATACAGTGTTCAGAGGACAGGTCACCATAGACGGTCAAAATTTTGAAATTGCTTTCAGCGCAGGTGAGTTACTTGAAATTCTCGACGGATATGATTTCGTATTCTCTTCAAGCCTTACAACAACAAATGGCGCTGGCGGAAGCTTTGACGATTTTGCTGTTGTCGATCCGTCTCTCCTTGATTTGATTAATACGCCAACCATTCAGGGTCAGAACATAAATAGTGACATTGCGGACTGGCTGATCGTTCACGAGGTCGGACATCAATTGCGAGCAGTTGAGTCTCTTACAAACGGTCAATTTCAACAATGGGCGGCGGACAATAGCCAAAGTTTAGCTGGACTAAGTGCCGAGCAGGTGACTGAGCGATGGCAGCAGACGAGTACCTTCTCTCAGCTAGAGAGCATGAATAATTCTGTCGGGAGAACAATACTTGGTGCAGCCGGAATCTCCAGCTTCTGGTCGAGTCCCGGAGCGGGGTATAATGCGACGCTTACGTTGACCCTATCCATTGAGCCAGGGGCTGGCCAGGCTGGGGCTGATCTAGCAAACGAATGCGGCGGCGCCAGTGGATCATCAACCAGCGGCGGCACACCGCCTTCGGGTGGCTCTTCGTCCGGAAGCGGTGGCTATGGTGGTGGCGGCGGAGGTGGTACCAGTAGTCCCGATGTAAACCTGCATTGATTAACGGGAGACGCCGAACAACTTCGGCGTCTCCGACATCCATAAGATCTTGGGAGGTTATCATGCCCACTCGAATAAAATTTACTAAATTTTTCAGCTTTCTTGTAGTGATGACGTTTCCTCATCAAGTAATAGCTTCAAAGAATATTTCAATAGATCGATATACTGTTATACCAGCTTTCCAAATTGATCTGAAAGAAGGTTCTATAATTTCTCCGGTAGCAGATAGGGTTGTAAGCCGTCCAATTGACGATTGTTCAGCGGGCGACATGTTTTGTCTCAGCAGTTCAGAACTAAAAATAATCTGGAGGCGGAATTGTGGACCGCAAGGTGAAGTTGGCGACATATTAGCCTTCAATAAAATTAACGCGCGGATCGTCGGATACTACAATCGTAAGATACATCATTCGGGAATTTTTGTTCAAGACTATATTTTATCGTCTGATGAAAGAGAAATTATTTATTATGTCGTAGATGATAATGCTAGGGTCCGGAGCTTTCTGGTTGACAAATCTCAGAATCGTAATCTCGGGAATTTTTTTCAGAAGAATATCAATTTTAACATAACTGACTTGGACAGGCCTGAATTGGACGATGTGGTATTTTCAGATATCTTGTCAGACTCATACCTTGGGTCATGTGAGAATACCAAGGCGCACTGAGCGCAAACCATGCGCCCGCTGTCGGATCCCGACGGAGATAATGCCGTTTATTTGAGAGGCTTATTTAAGGCGAAGCAGGAGCGGTCGAAGATGTTGACTTGAGATTTGAAGCTTCTGTTAGCGTCCGTCCTTAAAAGTGGTTGATAGAAATCAGCCAGTGGCGCTTGACGAGCGGCTATGCCATAGAAGGGCGTGGAGCTTGATCAAAAGCAATGCCGGAAGTTTACGTGGCGGTCCGCTGAAGGCGCCCTTAGAATCGTGTTTTTGCCGCAAACGCGAAGCAAAGAGCGCTCGACGCATGGGCCGCGAAACTGCAGGCGCTCCTATCCCGGTGGAAGGATCAGGCGGTCGCGCTCATTTGAAGAGCTCGCTGTGTGTCCCGGCGCGAACACAGATGATCGTGCCACTCGGCCCTGCTTTATCGTCTTCTCAAAGATCAGGAGGAAATTGCCGCCGATTTTAATTCGCGCGCGGACGATGCTCGTGGTGTGGATGAACTGCTCAAGACGATTCTTCTGCCCTGCGAACACGTACACTGCCGCCGAGCGCACGGCGGGGCGCTTTTCATAGTCCCGACGATGTCCGGAGACTGCGGCCGACGCGGCATGCTCCTCTGCTGGATGTTGCTCTTGTAAACGCCACGCGGTTCTGCAACGCGAGGCGGCGTGGTCAAGCTGGGAGCCGGTTATTGCCGTTACCCTTGGCAGTCATTAGCCAAAAAGGAAGAACACTTGCCGACAGGCATGCGTCGATCTTAAGCGGAAATTGCTGCCGCACAGCCTGTGCCCGCTTTCGGGAAGCGCGGGCGACTGGTCTACTGACTCAGATAAGGGCGCTATATTGAACCTCGGCTTCGACGTATCCGATCAGCAGCTTACGCCGTGAGCGGACCTTCATGGTGGCTTTCGTGAACGACTGAGTCTGGTCGGGAGACGACGCATTACTCGGCTGGGATCAACGGCAGCTATCGCGTTCTGTCACCCGAAAGTGGCCATTCGCCTATCCACCCAGTTGCAGTCATAGACCAGGCCGGATCGCCCTCCCGAAAGCGGACGACGCAATGTGCACGTCAGCCACCAATCCCTCCCTGCTGGTCCCGCGTTGACCACATTGGCTTTTGGTGCAGTGCTGCCGACGCCTTAATTTGTTCAACCTGCGCCCGCAGTTCTGCCCGCTTCTCCGGGAATTGCTCTGCCAAGGTCCGAATTTGGTCCGCCAATTGTGTTTCGATTTTGCCAAGCGAGAACCATTGCTCATTGTATCCTGCGTATGTGTCCACAAGCGCGGGGAGCCACGGAGCAAACCCAGTTGCGTCCACGGTCACTTGAGGAACCCCGTCGATCTGCCCCGGAGCGAAGACCTCTAGGGTGTTTTCGTTCATGCGGGCGTGCTGGTTTGATTCGAGGATGCCTGCCAGTAGCTTCGTCGATATCGTATGCGTGTTTTTGACTTCATCGAATTCGGCACGTTCATTTTCGAACAACTGCTTCTCGAGATTAAGGCTCTCCTTGTTAGCGCGAAGTGTATCGACGTCACCCTGCAAGCTCGCTTTGTCCGCTTCCAGTGCGGCTCGATCGGCCTTAACCTGTGCAAGGATGGTCTTTTCAGCCATTGCCTTGTCACGCGCCTCATCGGCCTCTGCCCGGGCTGCATCGGCAGCCGCAAGATCCGCATCGCGTTGACGTTCTGCAGCGGCCGCGCTGTTTCGCGCTGCAACCTCTGCGGTTTTCCCTTCTTCAACTGTCGATCGAACACGTTCGAGATCCGCGTTCGCCGTTTCGATTTCTGACCTCGTTTGCGTTAATTGCGCGGTCAGCGTTGGCAGCGCCGCTTCGGCTGATTTCACCTCAGCAATGCGTGTGGCCGCGTGGTCGAGCATGGCTTCCGCTTCAAGCCTGTCTTTGGCTACGGCCGATTCCTGGGCGGCGACCAGCTGTTCGCGGCGCTCAACTTCAGCGATGCGCATGTCCGCATCGGCTTGGGCAGCCGTTGCGTTTCGAACAATCCCCAACGCTGCAGTATGGGTTGCAGCAGCACTCGCCTCTCTTTCGGTGACGGCTGCCCTGCTGTTAAATAGCCGAGCCAGCGCCTTTTTCGCTTTCGCCCGCAGTTTTTTCCGCTGATCTGCAAAGCCCACCGCAAGACGCATCGCTTCGCCGAGGATGGGTGGCAATGGAGATCTGAGAGCCTTTCGTTCCTCGGTGGTCAACGCATCGTCAGTGAATTCTGGCTTTGCATCTGTCCTGTTCCATGTGCCTGCGATTTTCCTGGTAATGATGCGCCCCAGGATCGCCACTTGCGCCAACGTCGTTTCGAGCGAACTCTCTCGTTCCGTGACAACCGCTTCACGATTGGTCACGATCGTCTCCCGCTCTGTGACGCGGCGACCGCGATCCTCTAACGTGCCTTCCTTCGCGCTTACCTCCACTAGCTTTTCGTAAAGACGCAGGCGTTCTTCAGCCTGCGCAGCCACGGCCAAGTCCAGCTCTTTCTCGCGCTTTGCGATCTGGGCGTCACGCCGGTTGATATCTGCCGTGCGCGCGGCAACTGCTTCTTCATTGGCCGCAAGTGCTTTGAGGCGCCTGTCGAACTCGTGTTCCTTTTGTGCGAATGCCTCCTCCCAGACCCGGAACTTCTCTGTCTCAGCGAAATGCTTGAGCTGTTTCTCATCGAACTGAGATTTTGCTTCTGCAAATCGCTTGTGCTTTTCGGCAAGCTGCCGATCGTAGTGTTCGAGCATGGTCTGGGTTTCGGCGATCTTCGCCCACTGGGCATCGATCGCCTTTTGCTGTTCGAACAGCTTTTGCTCCGACTGTTGAAGCTTGAGTTTGTATTCTTTCAAGGTCTGATGCCTGATGTTCAGGCCGCGGGTGTCCTTGCCACGTTCGAGGCCCAAGTGTGCCACGTAGCAGTGATAGCGCGTTTGAAGCTTGGCGAGTCGCTCCGGATCGCCCCCGAATTTTTCGTGATAGGACAAGCGCCAGATTTCCGGCGCTTCGGCTTCTTCCTTGGCGCGGCGAGCAATGCTCTCAGGCTTTGATGGTTTCGGGCCCGGCGTGCCCTTTTTGGCATTATACAGCGGCAGGCCAACGAACTGCACGTGGGGAGTGCTCTCATCGAGATGCGGGATAAATGAGATGAGCCCCGGTCCGAACCGATCCTGCGCAAACTCGAAATTTGCTTTGGCCCATCCCGCTTTCTGTTCGGGGGACGCGTTCTTCCACCACTCCGGCGAAGTCGTGACGAGGACTTCAACGGCAAGGATTTTCCCCTTTTCCCACTCGGCGCCGGTGTCGCGCAAGACGTGCTTTGCGCGATCTGAGAACGATCCGTCGTGTTTGATCCAGTCGATGGGAGCCGGCCGATCAGCAACGATGCCGGTGGGTATTTTTCGTGTGTTGTGACCTTCGACTGCGTCCAGCACGGTGTAATTGTGGATTTTTCCAATCCGCATGATGGCATAGTATGGGCGCTTATCCATTATGGCTGCCTCCAACGAAGTGGACGTGCGGTGTTTGGTTGTCCCGCTGGACATTGGATGAGACGGCCATGGAGCCAAATTGCTCTTGCGCGAATTTGTACTGCGCAAGGACCCGTTCGGCGTACTGTTCGGCGGACGCTTTCGTACACCAATATGATGATGCGCTGACGAAGAGGTCCACCGATTGTGCCGGGATATCGCACAGGATGTAGCTTCCGAGTGCATCGACCATTTCGATGTTGTCGACTTTGCCGATGCGCGAGATAGTGAAGGGAGGGGGTCTATCCATGGCGAACGCGTTCCTCGGACAGAACCGGCTCTAAGCATTGAATTAACACTACACTCACTCCGGGGTAATTCTGCGAATTACCCCCCGCTCGTCGGTATGACGATGCATACCGAAGAAATGCCCCTTTTGCCTCACGGCCCGGGGCAGCGGCGGCCTTCCGGCCGCCGCGTGTCGGATCGGTCTCAGGCTGCGCCATTCGCCGATCCTCCCGTTGAGTCGCTCTCGCCCTGTTCGGGCTGGTTCGGTTCGAACGGAAGGGCGGTCTGCTGACCGCCCCCGTTAAACCGAGAGAGCGACGTGTCGTTCATAAGCGGGTCGGTCGAATCGATCGGCATGGGTGCCGAACGGCTCACGGTGTGTTCGCCGTATGCGTTCGCCCGAGTGATTGGCATAACAGACCCGTCAATGTCCGGTGCGTCATCTGCCTCAAGGAAAAGCGGCTCGGCTTGCTCAGCAAAGTCGTGAGACAAAGCCGCAATTTCGTCCGCCGAAGGCGTCCGCAATCCGACAGTGGTTGCCGGAATGACAGGCGCATCCGCATGTTCAGTTGCCCGCGCCGCATCAGCTTTGTCGGCAGATTGGTCCGCATCGCCTGCTGTAGGCTGATCAATCAGCCTTGCTTGCGATGCACTACCAATGTCCTCACCGTCGAAGTCGGGATCACCGTCATCGCATTCGGTGTCGTCCAGATCGCCATCACAAGCACCATCCTGACCGTCTTCTAGCAAACCAAGCCGCGCAAGCTGCTGCATGGTTTGGTCGATAATGGCGAACATGATTTCGGCGTTTGCCTGAACCTGATTCCGCAACGCGAGCAGGCTCGGCATCGTGCCAGACGCCTGGCTGCGTTCCGCCTGCCAGCGCTTCAGGTATTGCTGGTAGGTCTCGTTGCTGCCTGCGCCGCCGCATTCAGCCTTCAACTCACGGATGGAGGGGATTTTGCCAGTTCTGGCAAAAAAGGAATTAAGACGCGCCCTGGCCTGTTCATAGGCCGGCGCTTTTCGATGTATATTCATATCCGATACTCGCCGCTGCGAGATCGAAAGTGCGTGGCTGCTCAGCAAGTGAGCACAGCCTGTAATCTGACACAGTCGATCCCAGCGTTAAAGGAGCAGGCGCGCGATTGCGTTCGCCTGCCGGTTCAACTCGAAGATCGATTTGTTAGGGAGCCGCCCAGACTAGCGGTGGCCGCGTCAGATGGCGATCCAGCCTTGCCTGAGATGCGCTTGCTGCACGGATTAATGGGTAAACTGGCGCTGGCGTGACTACGAGTGGGGCTGTCCCAAAAATGAGATCTAAGAACCACGCAATGAACGCCGCCAGTAACGCAAACATTTGTTGTTACCTTAATCCGGAACACAAAAATCCGTATAAGCGTAAAAACATGATTAAGCAATACATTATCATGCGTATAGAACTTTCATTTGCGCCAAAGTAGAAGTTTTGTGAAAGAAAAGTGGCGAAGCGTAGGCGAGCCGCACAAATTTAGTTGCTGCTTTTGGTGCTAATCATCCCGTCCGCTAGTTCTACTTCTGGGAACGATCGCACAAATTTTTGCGCCACATCGATGTCGCAAAAGTAAAGGCCGCAGTGCTGCAGGCCACCCCAGGCGAACTGTGACAGGCATAACCCTTGGCGGACGCATTCTCGCGCAGCCACACTGTCATGCGGTCGAGGGTTTTGCCTAGGCCGTGGTCAGGCACGCGCACCTTCACACGGACTGGGAAGGCCAGATCGTCACGCCGCGCTTGCCGAATCGAATGAGAAAAATGGCTGGAACATTACGCGAACATTGCCTGTCGGCAAGAGCGTTAGCCGCGATTGCATCGCTCGGCACAAATGCACTTGCCATGCCGCATTAGAAGGAAAAACCTTTCGGCTGCGCCTCCCGTGAGAGGTCTGTTGGTAGAAGGAAAAAAATTTTGCCCTTCGGCAGGCCTCGTGACGACGAGGTAATACATGAACAAAATGAACAGCATCGGCGATAACGACACTGGCGGTGGTGAGCCCGCGCAGGTGAATAATGAAGTGCGCATCCTGCGGCGGATTGCGCCGCTGGATGAGTGGCCGATCACAAACGCGATTGGTCCTGAAGGTCCGATAATCGCGGTAGTTGATGTAGAGACCGAGGGGTTAGACCCTGAGACCGATAGCGTCGTCGAGATTGCAGCGGCGCTGGTGCAAACCGATAACGAAGGGCGGATCACCGGCATCATCGGCAAAATCTATGGCCTCCAGGATCCCGGCCGGCCGCTGCCACCCAGGATCAAGACGCTCACCGGGCTCAGCGATGAACGATTACAGGGCAGGTCGATCGATATCGACAAGATGACCGCGTTCCTCTGCCGTGCTGACGCGCTGCTGGCCCATGGTGCCAGATTCGATGCGGGATTTTGCCGCCGGCTACTGCCCGGCATCACGCATCTGCCGTGGGTATGCACGCTTAATGACATCGACTGGCTCGGGGCAGGGTTCGATGGTCGGGCGCTCGGCCATCTGCTCATGCAGCAGGGTCTCTTCGCACCCAAGGCGCATACGGCAGGCGATGACGTCACGGCAGCAATCAATCTTGCCGCCACTGTCCTGCCCAATGGTCGAACCGTTATGGCAGAAGCACTGGTCAATGCGAGGACCACCACGGTCCGCGTCGATGCCGAAGGGCCAATATACGATGCGAGGGCAGAGCTGAAACGGCGTTCTTACAGCTTCGATTGGCTGCGCAAGAGCTGGTGGACCGAGACCACCGAATTCCAAGCGGACTACGAACACAGCTGGATCAACCGGCACTTTCCGCAGATCCGGGTAAGAAGGACACCGATCACCTGGCTCAATCGGCACTGTTGACCGAACAGTGACGCCGGACGGGTTTGCCGATCGCGTCTGCCAAACATCAAGAAAGGAAGAAGAAGCCGGGCAGCGCGCTAGCGTCGCTCGGCTTTGGCCCTTTCGCCCATGAGAATTGAGCCGTTCCGGTGAAGGAAAAAAGGCTTCGGACACCCTGCGGGGGTCCGCAACTCCAATAAGGAATATGAAGAATGATCGATTTGAACATCGGCGGGGCCTGCCCCCGCCGAGCAATTACCTATGCCCTGAGTCGTGCTCTCGTGTGCCCATCCGGCCCGCTGGATGCGCCGCTGCCATTCCCGGGCATCGGCGTCGTTGCCGTCAATGGCGACCTGCATGAAGGCGTTGCCATGTTCAGCCGTATCGCTGCCCAAACTGGTCGCACGTGGCTGATGGCAGGCTTTGCCGACGACTATACCAGCATCTGCCGCGACATCGTGCTGATGCGTCCGACATTGGTGGGGGTCGAGATCACCACGGTGCACCCTTTCATCGAGAAGGACGGTGCTGCCATGATTCTCTTGTCGGCTTGCGCCACCCGGGCCTTCGCGTTCGATGAGCGTGGACGAAGCAGCGATGTGCCGGCGCCGCCACGTTCAAGCGTATCGCGGGGGGCCGATCGGGGCTGGGGCGAGCTCAAGCGCCGGATGATAGCCAGCGCCGTGGGCCACGAATTCTGGCCGCATGAGTCATGGGAAATCCGCGTAGCCTAGGTCGCAAGCATAGCCGCAGCGACTGTCAGCCATACCGGCAGCCGGTCGCAGCTCCATCACTACAACTACCACCACCTCAAGCGGGCGGTTCTCCACGCGGAGAGCCGCCCGCTTGCGTTCTACCCAAGGAAGTCGCCATGAAATACTCGCAGCACCCGCCGGTGTTGGCTTCGCTTATCGTCGTCCGAACAAGTCCGGAGCACACACCGCGATCGGCAATTCGCTCGCTGGCCTTGTTTACGGTTGAACGCATCGAACGCCGGGAAGCGCGGTTCGACGTCACGCACAAGGCATTCGATGCCGACGCCCCCCGTGCCGCCATCATCCACGGGCTGTGTTCAAGGATCCCGCAGGGTGCCGAATTGCTGGTGCGCCTGCATCGTATGCCGGAAAATGAAGCCGATCCAAGGCTTGCCCATACGAATACAGAGTGCGCCGCGCCCACAGACATTGACCTGATCCGACGGAAGCTGCCGAGCCTCACCATATTGCCTCTGACTGTGACCGATCAGCAGCTGGTCGCTGCGGGTGAGCCGCTTGGCCTTGATGTGCCTGGGCCGCAATCGGCACTGATCCGCCGAAGCCGCCGCGCGCCGGATACCGCGGTGGCCATGTGGGCCATCTACACCGCCGCGTTCTGCCGCAGGCCTGAAGCCCGCACGCTGTTCGCTGCATTCAGCGCTTGGCGCGTGCTGGAGCAGGCCCGGCCCATACCCTTCTGAAATCCGCTATCGGTCCTCGTCTGCTGGATCAGTCTGCCCTCCTAAGCCGACTGGCCATCGGTCGTGGGCCGATCCCATCAACCTCTCCAACCTTCACCACAGAACCGCAGGCTCGGCCTGCAAACTCAAAAGGACATACCAATGGATACGCAACGCACCCTCACATACACCTTCGTGGACACTGAAAGCAGCTGGGATCGTGATCTTTTCGCCGGGAATCGCATGATCCACTCACGTTACGAGCACAATCGGATCGGATCGCGGATCATCAATGCAGCTGCCCTATTCGACGTCGATATCGCTGGGGACGGCACGGTTGCGTTCGGCGCCGTGAAATCGTGGAGCCAATCCACGCATAGAACCGATCTGGCGGTTACGAAGGCGCTGTTCGACAACCTTGCCGAACGCGCCGACCGCGTCGTCGTCACGTGGGGCGGGGTGCCCGCCGACCAGCAAATCTTGACGCTCACCGCGATGGAATACGGTTTGGTGTTGCCTCAGCATTTTCAGGAGCGCACCTCCGCTACTCGTCACCGTATGCACCTCGATCTGTCCCTTGCGATGAAATCCGGCGGCAAAACCTGGCACCATTTGAGCGAAGTCGCGCATCGGATTGGAGTCCCGCTCGCCTTGCTGCGTGACAAGGCCCGCTTTTTTCCGACGCGCAGCCCCGCTGAATGGCGTCTACTGACGGGGCATTGCGAGCTAGACACCGTGGTCACCGCCATCGTGATGATTGCATGGCGGATTGCGCAAGGGGCGCCCGGCCTTCGATTTGAGCCGGCTGTGATCGCCACGATCGGCGCCTTCCTGCGCCAGCGCCCTGATCATCCGCTCGCGAATGAACTCAAGGCCTATAGCGCCGATTTGGAACATCTGATCGGAGAGGATCGGCAGGCAGCGTAGAGTGCTGGCGGCGAGATTCGGCAACTGCGGACTTTGCCAGCCGTTGCCCGCCTCCAAGGCCAAGGCCTTACTCAGCAAATTAAATCCACCCTTGCCAGCACCTTGCCGCACGGCCAATCATGCCGCCAATAGGGGAAGCCGCATGAGCCGCCAGCATATCAACACATACCGGCGCACGCTGGCCGAACAGCATCGCGTCACCGGTAGCTTGAATGAACGGGTGCTGCGAAAGGCGTTCGCCGAACTGCTCGAACGCACAGGCCGCGCCCACGATCTGGTCTTCACTAACGAATGGGAAGGGCGCGGCCCCCGCGGCAACAACATCGCCGTGGACGGTGCCCTGATCCCCCAGATCCTGCGCAAGCCGTTCGGATACTGGGAGGCAAAAGACAGCAAGGACGATCTCGACCGCGAAATCCGGGACAAGATCGCCAAGGGCTACCCGGATGACAACATCATTTACGAGGATACCCAGTCCGCCGTCCTGAGGCAGGATGGGCGCGAGGTCATGCGCATTTCCCTGTCGGATGACGACGCGCTCCTGAGACTGATCGAGACCTTCTACGACCACGAACCGCCCGAACTCAGCGAGTTCAAGGCAGCCTCCGCCAAGTTCCGCGCGGATCTCCCGCAGGTGCTCGAAGCGCTCGAAATGGCGATGGGCGAGGCCGAGGCCCACAGCGCTGATTTCGTGGGGGCGCTCGATACTTTCCTTCAGCACGCCAAGCAGGCGATCAACCCGGCCGTTACCCGCGATGATGTCAGGAAAATGCTGATCCAGCACATCCTGACCGAAGAAATCTTCACCAGCGTCTTCGACAACTCGCAGTATCACCGCGAGAACAACATCGCGATCAAGCTGGGCGAGCTGGAGGCCAAGTTCTTCACCGGCGCGCTCCGCCGCGCGACCGTAGATCTGCTCCGACCTTACTATGGTGCGATCCGTGGCGCTGCTGCCGGGCTGGCCGATCCGCGCGCCAAGCAGGACTTCGTCAAGCGGCTCTACGAAGACTTCTACAAGACCTACGACCCCAACGCCGCCGACCGGCTGGGCGTGGTCTACACCCCCGGCGAGATCGTGCGCTTCATGATCCGCGGCGCTGAATGGCTGACCGAAAAGCATTTCGGCAAGACCCTCGCTGATGAAGGCGTCGAGATTCTCGACCCTGCCACAGGCACCGGCACGTTCATCGTCGAGCTGCTCGAACACATGCAGGGGGCGGGCAAGGCGCGGCTCAAGGCCAAATACCAGAACGAGCTTCACGCCAACGAAGTGGCGATCCTCCCCTACTACGTCGCCAACCTCAACATCGAGAACACCTTCGCCGTCCTCAACGATAGCTACGAGGAGTTCCCCGGTCTCGTCTTCGTCGACACGCTCGACAACACTGCGGGCCTTGCGATCTACGCCGGGCACCAGCCAGACATGTTCGGTGGCACCAGCGACGAGAACCTTGAGCGGGTGAAGCGTCAGAACTCGGGCAAGATCAAGCTGATTATCGGCAACCCGCCCTACAACGCGTGGCAGCAGGACTATAACGCGCGCAACCCCAACCGGCCTTATCGCCGCGTCGATGAGCGGATCGGTCAGACCTACCGCCGCCGCAGCAATGCGCAGAACACCAATTCGCTGTCGGACATGTATGTGCGTTTCTGGCGTTGGGCATCGGACCGGCTGACCGAGGATGGTGTGATCGCCATGGTCACCAACCGTAACTTTATCGAGAAGGTGGCCTTCGACGGGTTCCGTAAGAGCATTGCCGAGGAATTCGCCGAATGCTGGCTGATGGATCTGGGCGGCGACGTGCGCGCCAATCCCAAGCTGAGCGGCACCAAGCACAATGTGTTCGGCATCCAGACGGGCGTCACCGTCGCCTTTATGGTGCGCCGCAAGGCGGCAAAGGGCTTCAAACTCTTCTACGCTCGCCGCCCGGAGGACGAAACGGCAGCGGAGAAGCTGGCCTATCTCGACGGCGTCGAGGATTTCGACCGCTGGCAGGTTGAGCCTATGACCCCGGATACCAAAGGTAATTGGCTGTCAGGTGAGAGCGCCGAATGGAGTGGCTACCTGCCTTTAGCTGATCCGACCAAAGGACCAACGGATCGCGATGGTGCAAAGGTCGAGGCAATTTTCCGCCTTTCGTCGAACGGGGCAGAAACTCGACGTGATGATTGGCTGTGGGATTTCGACAAGCGGAAGCTCAGATAAAAGGTGAAAGCCTTCATCGCCACCTATGAGAGAGACCGGCGCGCGAAGAAGCAAAGCCAGGATCTTAAATGGGATACCGAGTTGGACAAGGCCTTCAAGAAGTCAAAGGAGATCACCTTCGACCCCCGACATCTTCGGCATGGCCATTACCGGGCCTTCAGCAGACAATGGATCTACTTCGATCCCGTGTTAAACGGACGGACATTTCGCCTTCCTAGCTTGTTCAGCCCATCCGAAGACAACCCGACCATCGCCTTTCGAGCAATGGCGTCTGAAGACCCAATGACCGCATCGGCAGTGGTTCAAGTCTTTGACCAAGGTCTCGTCAAGACCGGCAATGGCCGAACCTTCGGCGTTTCCCGATACCGCTACATCCCGTCGGGCGAACGCGTCGACAACATCACCCCTTGGGCACTGAAGCAGTTCCGCGCGCGCTATCCCGATGACGCGGTCACGCACGATACGATCTTTGCCTATTGCTACGCCGTGCTGCACGATCCGATCTACCGCGAACACCACACCGATGATCTGCGCCGCGAATTCCCGCGTGTGCCGCTTTACCTCGATTTCGCCCAATGGGTCGCATGGGGCGAAGCGCTGCTGAAGCTGCATATCGGCTACGAGAAGGTGAAGCCCTGGCCAATCGCGCGGGTCGAAGCCGAGAAGGAACCCAAGCCCGGCGCCATGGCCCGTCCGATTTTGCGCCCGGTGGCCGAAGCAGGCGAAGTCATCGTCGATGCGCAGACCAAGCTGACCGGCATCCCGCAAGGCGCATGGGATTACCGCCTCGGCAACCGCAGCGCGATCGACTGGGTGCTCGATCAGCACAAGGAGAAGACGATCAAGGACCCCACCGTCCGCGAGAAGTTCAACACCTACCGCTTCGCCGATTACAAGGAGAGCATGATCACCCTGCTCGCCAAGGTCGTGCGGGTCAGCGTGGAAACGAACTCGATCACCGACGCCATGCGGGCGCTGGATCGCGGTGCGGGGGAAGGCGCATGACCTTCGTTTGGCGCGCTGCCGTGGCAAGGTACTGGTTTTTCGGAGCGGCCATGTCTGGCGAACGCGTTCGAACCTGAACCGCCTGAATTACCCCATGGCGCCTCTGCCAATTCGCCACAACTTGGGCGGGCGAACTACCTCACGCGGCGGTCTTCAGCGAGGTGACGGCATACGAGCCCTGTGGCTGCGAGCTCGCAACGGCGCGTCAGCGCTCTAAGGGTCTGCCGCTCCGGCAGCAGACCCTTTTCACTAGCTATGCGCGTTTCACTCGCGGCATCCCAGTCCGCGACCGATGGTTGATTGGCAGCAGCCGGACGGGGTGGGGGGCAAGGTGCGCAGTGGCAACCCCGGTGTGCTGCACCATGAAGGCGAGATATTCTGACAGCACCTGCTGCACCCCGTGCGTATCGCTGCGCTTAGAATAATGAAGGGCGTTGGTGCCAGTGCGCGCGTGTCCCATCACGTCGGCGCGCATGAAATCTGGAACATTCGCCTTAGCGTAGAAGCTCGATCCTAAGGCACGGATCGAGTGCATGTCGGCAAATTTGCCAACCTTGTTCACCGGGATTGTCATGTGCAGGCCAATCCACGATGACATGTGACGCCATGCGATGTTGCGGAACTGGTGACCGCCGATCCGCGCTTCGTTGAGGTAGAGTTCGGGGAACAACTCCCTGTGGCCTTCAGCGCGGATCGCCTTGACGTAATCGAGGAAACCGAGCCGCAACAGCTCAGGGTGGACCGGGATCAGTCGGCCGCGATCTTCGTTTTTCTCGCCACCTTCGACCTCATCCTCGGCGCGCACGTCGTTATCTTGGATGACAATGTTGGGAACGGCGTCATCGACGTAGATCTCGTCGGCCCGCAGCCCGGCGATCTCGTTCAGGGCGGCATGGGTGTAGTAAAGCATGAGCGGCAGCCAATAGGCGGCATCATGCCAGACATTGTCACCTGCCGCGCGGTCGAGCCTACGCAGATGACCACCGCCGCCCGTCCAGATTGGAGCTGAAAACAGGCAGATCATGTGTTCCGGCATCCATGGCGGACGCGCGGTCTTCTTCGACACCTTCTTGTGCTTGCCCAATTTCACCGCCGAAAAGTCGAGCGCCTTGGTATTGGGTATCTTCGGCGCCCACTCATTTTCTGCAAGCAGATCGTATGCGGTCGACATGTAGGAGAGATCGCGCTTCAAGGTGTTCATCGATCGGGAGTTGCCGCTGGTGATGGCAAAGTTTTCGGCAACTTCCTCGAACGGGCGATCAAAATCTTTCGAAGGGCGGTGGGTGCGTGGCATGTCCAAAAGCGCATTCTTGAACTTCGCCACGTCGGTATGGTTGTAAGCACCAAGCGGCTTATCGCCTGTTACCCAAGCGAAGGTTTTGAGCACGCGCTCGTATTGTGCAAGACCGCGGTTCCAATGGCCGCCGCGGCGAGCAAGCCGCAGGATTTTGGGAATGACCTCGCTGAACCGCGTGGCATGATAGGTCCTAAACACGCAATCAGGATAGGACGAGGCGCTGGTCTCGGCCGGTGTAAATACCGGCGAGGGCAGGGCGATCGGCGGGGGCGTTGCCGAACGCGGCGTTGCAAAGGTCAGTGGCGCACCGTTTTGCCGGCGCTTCGCCAGCAAAGCTTCCTCCTGATCAAAGGCCGCCTGCACATCATCGTCCATGAAGTGCGCCGCCAGCCGGTGCGCTTCAGCCTTTGCCTGCAATTGCAGATGTTTGAGACGTCCGATGACCGAATCGGTCGGCTCAAGCCCGAGCCCTTCCGCGACGAGAGCCAGCATTTCGTCGCGGACGGAATGCTTGCCGCAATAAATGTCGAGCTCCATCGCTACGTCTTCGATCGCGTTCTCATCGTGCCCTGCATCGGCAAGCCTGCGGCGGTGATCATCGGATAGCTCGATGATCTGTCCAGGGCGCTGGGCTAGATCATAAGCGCTGGCCTTGGTGCGGTGTTCATGCACCAGCATGGCGGGATCGCGGGCCGGATCATGGAATTCCAACACGAGCTTGGCGAGGCAATGGCGCAGCTCGTTCTCGAACAGGCCCTTGATGGCTGCGGCATCAAGCGTATCGTTGGATTCGAAATACGCGTTCACAGCACGGCGCACCTTGTCGAACTGCGCGGCGAGCATTGCGGATCGCTCACGCGCCTCCTGCCCATCGCAGGTGGATAGCGGCACAACTACATGGATATCCTTGCCATTCTGCAAACGGACCCGCCTGCGGAAATAATAGCGGCCAGAGCGGCGCAGGCTGAAGGGAATCTTGGGCATTGAAAGGCTCTCCGAACAGGTCGGTGAACCGGCATGTGATACGACACGTGTCACGCCGCTTCACCGAGAGGTGAAAGCGGTTTTCTTTCAATGCTTTGCTGGAAAAGTGGTCGGGGAGACAGGATTCGAACCTGCGACATCTTGCTCCCAAAGCAAGCGCGCTACCAGACTGCGCCACTCCCCGACTCTGTTTTCGTCTCGCCTTTCCGTGCTCGCCTCCGGTGGGCCCGGCAGGATTCGAACCCGCGACCTAGCCGTTATGAGCGGCCAGCTCTAACCGCTGAGCTACAGGCCCCTGGAAACAGGCACCGGAAGGCATGGCGTTGAACAGCCCCCTACTCTGCCACTGCGGGAGAGACAAGCAGACAATCTGATCCTTTGCCTAACCGCCGGTCGAAGCGATGATGTCGGCAACGCAGCAGCTTCTGACACCGCGCGCTTCCAGATGAGCGTAAACCGTGCTCAGCCAGCCGTAGACCGCCTCTACGCCGGCTTCGGTCGCTGCATAGCGCGTATGACCCGGCGCGAGTGTCGGGCTGTGAAACGATAGGACTAGCAAAGGAAGTTCCAGATCCAATGCGATGTCGATGCCACGAACGGCCTCTTCGCTTGAGACACCCTCGGGGGTCAGGGCTATGCGTTCCAAAAGTCCCAGCCGGGACAGCATGCCCATGCCTCGCGGAAGCTGTTCGCCTATGCGCTGCACCGGCCCGCCCATACCACGCAGCAATCCGGAATGGACGGAGGTAACCGGCAATTCGAGCAGTCGCATCGCCCCGTCGACCCAATAGGGACTGAGCGGGTGCCGACGGTAATCCGGCCCGCCTTGATCGCTGTAATCGAACAGCGGTCGCACCGACGTATCCACCCGGATTCCGGCGCGTTTCAACAGCTCGGCGGTATGGGGGCCGAGCCCATAACGACCCGCGCGGTAAATGAGCGGGGCTGTTCCGAAGGCATTCTCAATTCCATCGCGCAGGGCCATGAACTTCGCCGCCTCCAGTTCGGGCGGCAGGTTTCCAGCGAAGGAATTGTGCACGCCCACGTCCTCATCAAAGGGCGGATTGACCCAAGGATGAAGCTGCACGCCTACATCGGCTGTCCCACGCCGGACAGCATCGCCGATGATATCCACAGCGCGCTGATCCTGAACGATGGGCCAGTCGACCAGATAGACCGGATGTGCGCCGAGCGTTTCGCAGAAAGCCTGAAACCGCGGGATCGCCTCGACATGGCTCAATCCATAACCCGTGCGCCGGAACGGGCCCGTCCAGTCAAACTCCTCTTCAGTATCCAAAGTCAACAGCACGCGTTGACCAAAGCCGGCAGAGAAGGCGGCTGCGCGGCCGACTGGCGGCACATCGAGCATTGAAGCTGTGGTCATAAACGGCGTTCGTTCCCGGCGCCTTGCCTAGGCTTCGGCAGCACTGAACAAGGACGGGTTCTGAAGCAAAAGCGGTAAGGTCAGCGTCAGCACTGCACCCTCGCGCCGCAAAACACCGCCGGCTGCACGCGCCTCCGCCCGGGCAAGGCGCAGCGCAAAGCCGGTACCAAAAAGCCCAGGAGTGATCGTGCTTTCAGCCGTTCGGGTGGTTGCTGCAAAGATGTTATCTTCTGCCGCCATCCGCGCCGGCAAGGAACACGTCAGTCGGGCATGGTCAGTGTTCATGCCCGTGCCCGCTTCGGAGCCGGCCACCACATCGAGAGTGATCGTAATGCGCTCCCCGGTGTCGCAAGCCGCGCCCAGGCTGGCGAGCAGCCGCCAAACCAATGCCTCGGCGTCTTCGGGGTCGAGCATGATCAGCAGCGTGACATCATCAGGTATTGCGAGCGACATTCCGGCTCCCAGCGGACTCAGCACCGGTTCGAACTGCGCCGCCGTCCGCCGCACCAGCGCCGCAAGATCGGCCTCGCCCGGCTCAATGACTGTCACCCTGGTTTCAAGTCGGGCCAGCCGGTCAAGTTCTTCGAACCCAGCAAGGATGCGCGCTGCATCGGCTGCAATGGCCGCAGCAAGCGCGCGGTATTCGTGCGGGGCGGGGCCGAACAATTGCTGCTGGATCACTTCGGCATAGCCTTGCACCGCGGTGACGGGCGTGCGCAATTCATGAAGAAGCTGGCGAATCCGGTCTGCTTCATGGGCCTCAGCGCCAAGGGCAGCGGCCGCCGGATCGGGCACACGGCGAAAACGGCCGAAATAGCCGGCAAAGTGGCCCTCCTGACTAAAGCGCGGCTCCGCATCGACGATCCAGTCTCCGGCGATGCCAGGGGCACCGAACAAGGTCACCGCCGCTCCGGTGATAGGCTGGCGGCGCGCGAAGGCACGCGCAAGGCTGGCGCTGTCCGGATCCTCGTCGCGCCCGGTATTATTGGCAAACAGGCGGGTGCCGATCACCATCGCCGCAATCTCGCTGACGGCCCAAGCGATGCGACCTGTCGGATCGGCGGTGAAACCAAAGCTGGTAATGGATCGGATCGACCGTTCAGGCACTTCGCCAAGCGGTAAGCGGGGCGATTGTTCGAGATCGAGCGGGCTTTCACCGCGGGTCCGCCGAAATTGTGCGATCCGTTCGACCAGAGCGGAAATTTCGGTGCGGCCGCTTTCATCCCGGTCACGCTGCCGTACCGGGACGGAAGGGGTCTTGCGCAGCGGAACGGCCGCCGAAGACCGAATGGAAACGGGCTGATCAGCGGTGAGACGCGGCGTTGCCGCAGCGGCGTTTTCAATGGATTCATTCGAGGAAGCCGCCGCAGGAACAGGCGCCGGCGCTGGTAGCCCGCGATCGTGCACACCAAGCCGAGCCAGCAGCGCTTCCACATCAATCGGAAGATCGCGGCGCAGGCGCAGAAAGCCCCGCGCGCGCAATGGAAGCCGCGGGATCAGCGCGGTCCAGTCTTCCGATGAAAGCTCCGCCCGCGACAGCGCAGCGGACGCAACCTCAGGTTCGTGGTCGGACAGATGAGAGGCAAGATCAGGGCTGTGAAAGCGCCAGCCGGGTTCACGGATCATGCGCGCCCGGTCGGCAGCAGGAATCGCTTCCGCCAGCGCATCCATTCTCAGCCACGCGGCCGCGAGCAAGCTGTGATCTGCGCCAATTGCATGGGTACGATCCTTGCCCAGAAGATCGAGCAATTGCCGATACTGCGTGCGCAAGCTCGCCTCGCCAATGGCGCGCTGACGCAGCACGGTGGCAAGGCGATCATCGAAGAACAGAATTTTCTCCTTAAGTGGGTGTTGATCGAACGAATCGTACCGGGGCGCAGCGCGTGCGCACACTTTCCTATCCGATGCCGACATGTGCGTCATATCACGCTGACGCAATAGCCACAGTCTGACGCTAAAGGCGCGTTGCAAAGCGGGACAATTGCTGGCAGACCTAATAATATTAGCCAAGCGGGCCAGTAGGCGCGCGTCATGTTTCTTTGAGACTGTATTGCATGCGTTGCCGCCGGGTGAGTGGGGCCGTGCAGGGGGAGCTTCAGCCAAGTGGCCAATCTTGACGATATCGATCGCCGTTTGCTGGCAGAATTGCAGGCGGAAGGCCGGGTGACGAATGTTGAACTTGCCCAGCGTGTCGGACTGACCGCGCCGCCGTGTTTGCGCCGGGTTCGCGGACTTGAAGAGGACGGGGTGATCCGTGGTTATCACGCCGATCTTGACCCCTCGAAGCTAGGCTTTGCGATCACTGTGTTTGCGATGGTCAGTTTGAAAAGCCAGGCCGAAGCATCCTTGCGCGAGTTCGAGGATCACATGCGCGAACTCCCCGAAGTGCGTGAATGTCATATGCTCAACGGCGAAATCGACTTCATCCTCAAGATTGTCAGCAAGGATTTGCAGAGCTTTCAGGAGTTTCTGACCGGCAAGTTGACGCCAGCGCCGAATGTGGAAAGCGTCAAGACGTCGCTTACAATCCGCACGGCCAAACAGGAACCCGGCGTTCCGCTGTGACAGGCGTATCGCGTCTAGCCGATCCTGTTACCGGTCATTGCCTGCGCGATGTGCCGGCAGCCGGCGTGATAACGCAAGGACTCAGCCTCGACTGAACTTTCCGACGGGAGGGACTGCCGATGACCGAATTGCCGCCCGCGCAGCCCTTGGAAGCCATATCTGCTACGCCCGATGTCGGGAAGCCGTCCCCACCGCTGATGCAGACACGCGCCGATGGGACAATCGTGATCGACCTGACACAACTCGTCCCGCCACTTGCGCACGAATGCAGCGAAGACACCCCTAATCCGCTCAATACCGAAATCGTGGTATGCGCCCGTGGCGCGACGAACCAACGCCTCGGACCGGCGATTGGCCCGCAGGATGATGGCTTTGGCAGCGCAATCCCGCGCGCACGGATCAAGCTGTCCGATACGGCTGCCGCCGAGGCCAACGTCCACAACACACCCGTTGGCGGTTTCAACGCCAATGGCGGCGAGGTGCGGTTGAAGATCGACTTCTAGTGCAGTTTGAGCCGTGGCCGCACGATGCGGTTTACGCGGCCCACCAGCATCAGGAAGGTCGCCTTGATCCAGCCATGAATGCCGATGAGGTGCAGTTGATAAAGCGAAGTGTAGATCAGCCGCGCCAGCCGCCCTTCAACCGCCATGCTGCCGCCGACAAGGTTGCCCATCAGGCTGCCAACAGTTGAAAAACGGCTGAGTGAAACCAGGGAACCCTTGTCGCGATAGACAAAATGCCGCAGCGAATTGTTCTGCTGCATCCGGCAAATATTGGCGAACACGACCTCGGCCATCTGGTGCGCAGCTTGTGCGCGGGGGGGGACGGGACGGTCCTCTCCCGGCGGGGTGTAGCTGGCGCAGTCACCCAGCGCATAGATGCACGGGTCGACGGTCGTCTGCAGCGTGTCGGTGACGAGGATCTGGTTCCGGGTATTTGTCTCAAGGTCGAGGCCCGACAGGAACTCTGCGCCTTTCACGCCTGCCGCCCAGACGATCAGATCGGCCTCGATTACCTCACCGGTTTTGGTGACGAGCTGGCGCGGGCGCGCCTCGATCACTTGCACGTCGGGGCGAACCTGTACGCCAAGCGCACCCAGTTCATGCTTCGCCGCTGCCGCCAGCTTCTCCGGCAGAGCGGGAAGGATGCGCGGACCGGCTTCGAGCAGGGTGACATGCATACGGCTTTCGTCAAACACCTCCAGCCCATAGTGCCGCAGCGCGCCCGCCGCGTTGTAAAGTTCCGCTGCGAGTTCCACCCCCGTCGCTCCGCCGCCAACAATCGCGATGCGCACCTGTTCGTTTGCGCCCGGATCGTTCATCATCGCGCGGCTGACACGCAGGCAATGGTTCAGCAGGCGCGTCCGAAAGCGGTCAGCCTGCTCGCGGCTGTCGAGGTAGAGGCAATGCTCCTTGACGCCGGGCACGCCAAAATCGTTAGACACCGAGCCCAGCGCCAATGCGAGAATATCGTAGCGAATGGTGTGCGCTTCGATCAACGCGCTGCCGTCCTCGTCCTTGACCGGTGCGAGGCTGATGGTCTTGGCGGTCCGGTCGATCCCATCGAGACTGCCCTGAAAGAAGCGGTAGCCCCAGCGGTAGCAGTGCCCGCGGTAGCCAACCTCGTCGAGATTGGCATCAAGCGATCCCGCCGCCACTTCATGAAGCAAGGGCTTCCAGATGTGGCTGAGGTTCTTGTCAACGAGGATGATGTCGTGCGCTTTGCGCCCATATTTGGCGCCAAGCCTGCGAACCAGTTCCAGCCCGCCTGCGCCGCCGCCGACAACAACGATCTGGGTCTTGCGGTCCATCCACTACTCCTTTGCGCAGCCGTACTGCGCCATCCTGCGCTGCTATTAGCCTGATCGCAGAACAAAATCGCGCCAGTTCATGCAGGCGCGGTGCATTCTGTTGCAGTGCAGCATAGAGTGCCAGGCGCGCAAAGGCCAGCGCGGTTATGCAACGCCTCGATCAAAGCGTGAGCGCCCACGTCAGCAGAGGTGGCAGCGGTGCGGCGCAGTAATCGATCTGAAGAACACGCCGGGCGCTATTGTTGGTGGAGCGGCACGAGGCATGAAGGATCGGCGTCGCGTAGGCCCAGACATCGCCGGCCTGCGCATGGCAGATGAAAATCTCGCTCGCGGCGACCACCTCAGGCACATGCGCCTCAGAAATATAGCCGAGCAAATGCGAGCCGAGCGCGACGTCGAGCGGGGCGTTGTCATGGGTGACATCGTCAAGATAGATCCGCAGCGTCAGCATCCTTTCGACCAATGCGAACGGTGGCTCTACATGCCAGTTGGCCCTGCTTTACTGTCCAAGGGCCAAACCCTTCCACTGCGGCGCGACTGGCGATGTTGATCGTCCGGTCCTGATGCCAGCCCAGCGCCCAGTTTGTGGCTGGAGATTTGTCAAAGGCTACTGCACGCACCGGCCTCGCAGACGCTCCAAGCCGTTGCTTGGCAATCATGGAAACGGGGCTATCGCCTGTCAGGAAAACGGCGAAAGGGCCAAGCGCGGCAAGCCGTGTGCCCGGCGCCGGCGGTGTGCTGTCAAACCAATTTGCCAAGGTCGGCAGCATCGCCCGCGCTGCACCAGCAAACAATTGCGCCCCGTCGCGGCCAAGTTCAGGCGCAATCAGACCTCGCGCTCCTCCAGCCACTGTTCCAGCCACTTGATCGAATAGTCGCCGTTAAGCACATCGTCCTGGCGCAGCAGTTCGCGATGCAGGGGGATGTTGGTCTTGACCCCTTCAACCACCATTTCTTCAAGCGCGCGGCGCAGGCGCATGATGCAGCCTTCGCGGGTGCGTCCGTACACGATGACTTTCGCGATCATGCTGTCGTAATAAGGTGGTATGCGGTATCCGGCGTAAAGCCCTGAATCGACACGCACATGCATCCCGCCAGCGGCATGGTAATAGGTCACCAGACCCGGCGAAGGCGCGAAGGTGAAGGGGTCTTCGGCATTGATCCGGCACTCGATCGCGTGACCTTGGAACTCAAGCTCGTCCTGCGTCACGGACAGCGGCTTGCCTTCGGCGATCCGGATCTGTTCGCGCACCAGATCGACCCCGGTTACAGCTTCGGTAACAGGGTGTTCGACTTGCAGGCGGGTGTTCATCTCGATGAAATAGAACTCACCGTTTTCCCAGAGGAATTCGATCGTGCCTGCGCCGCGATAGGCCATGTCGCGCATCGCCTGCGCGCAGATTTCGCCCATGCGATGGCGTTCTTCAGGCGTGATGACAGGGGAGGGCGCCTCTTCCAGAACCTTCTGGTGGCGGCGTTGGAGCGAACAGTCACGCTCGCCCAGATGGATCGCGTTGCCGTTGCCATCGCCGAACACCTGGAATTCGATGTGACGGGGGTTGCCGAGGTATTTCTCGATATAGACCGTGGCGTCGCCGAAGGCGGCCTTCGCCTCGCTGCCAGCCTGCTGGATCAGCGTTTCGAGCTGATCGGGGCCGTTGCAGACCTGCATGCCGCGCCCTCCGCCGCCGCTGGCAGCCTTGATGATCACCGGATAGCCGGCGGCTTCGGCAATCGCCTTGGCTTCGGTGATGTCGGAGACAGCGCCGTCCGAGCCGGGAACCAGCGGCAGACCGAGCGCGCCCGCAGTGCGCTTGGCTTCGATCTTGTCGCCCATCGTGCGGATATGTTCCGGCTTGGGGCCGATCCAGATGATGTCATGCGCTTCGACGATGTCGGCGAACTTGGCGTTCTCCGACAGGAAGCCATAACCCGGGTGGATCGCATCGCACTGCGCGATTTCCGCCGCCGAGATGATGTTGGCAATGTTGAGATAGCTCTCGCCCGCAGGCGGCGGGCCGATGCAGACGGCATGATCGGCCAAACGCACGTGCATCGCGTCGGCATCGGCGGTGGAATGCACCGCGACCGTCTCAATCCCCATTTCATGCGCTGCCCGGTGGATGCGCAGGGCGATCTCGCCGCGATTGGCGATCAGGATCCGTTTGATGGCCATGGTTTAGGCAATCACCACCAGCGGTTGATCAAATTCGACCGGCTGCGCGGTTTCGATGAGGATCGCAGTGACCGTGCCAGCGCGCGGTGCAGTGATCGGATTCATCACCTTCATCGCCTCGACGATCAGAAGCGTATCGCCTTCCTTGACCGCCTGACCGACCGTGATGAACGGTGCAGCGCCGGGTTCGGGCGTCAGGTAGCAGGTGCCGACCATGGGCGATTTGACCGCATTGGTCATGTCCGGGCCAGCAGGTGCATCGGGCGCGGTCGGAGCAGCAGCGACAGGCGCAGGTGCGCCAGCCAAGGGCGCTGCAGGCGCGGCGGCATAGACCGGCGCGGCCGAGGCCACAGCCCCGCGCGAAACGCGGATCTTGCGGTCGTCATCTTCGACCTCGATCTCGGTCAAGCCGGTTTCGTTCAGCAATTCGGCCAGTTCACGCACCAGCGCGGTGTCGATGTTCATGCCCCCCGACTTGCGCTTATTGCTGTCTTTGCCGTGTCCGTCGTCGTTCGACATGAAAGCCCCTTGGTGAATGGTGTCCCGTAGCCTTTGGCGACCTATTCACACCAATTGCGGCTGGCAAGTGGCAAGGGTGCAAAATGTGAAAGTTGGGTGACGATAAGGGTAAGGTGGTCAGACCTGTCCCGACGCTACGGCTTCCAGCGCGATCCGGTAGGAATCGGCCCCGTGGCCTTCGACCGTGAGGGCGGCAGCCATGCCGACATAGGACAGGTGGCGGAAGGCCTCGCGGGTCATGGGGTCGGACAGGTGGACCTCGATAACCGGCGTTTTGATCGCTTTGATCGCATCCAGAAGCGCGATCGAGGTGTGGGTATAGGCCGCCGCATTAAGCAGCACCGCCCGCGCGCCTTCCGCCTGGGCCTCGTGCAGCCAGTCGACCAGCATCCCTTCGTGATTGGTCTGGCGCATCTCGATCTCAAGCCCCAGTTCGCGGGCACGGTCCTCCAGCATTCCTGCGATATCATCGAGCGTGGTGGTGCCGTAAATCTCCGGCTCGCGCGTGCCGAGGAGATTGAGGTTGGGGCCGTTGAGGGCGTAAACGAGGTTGGTCATGATCGTTTCGATACATCGCTCGCCCATGCGCGGCAATCTTGGGTGCGTTAGCCCTGTTCAGAGGTCGAGACGCGCCAGCGCCGGGTCGACGCTGATCGCCAGTTCGCGCAGCGCGGCAGCCACCTCGTCGAGCTTGGTTGGCCCGTGGCAGCTATGCCGTTCCCACTCGCCCGCGATGGTATCGAGATTGGCCGCCACGGTGAGCACCGAGCCATCCGTGCATATCGAGCCTGCGGGATAAAACGGCGTGGCATCAAGCGCTGCCAGATTGTCGGCAGTCAGCATAGCAACGATGCGATGCGCGGCGCGGGCGTCAACCGGGCGGGAGATTTCGCGGGTTTCGCGCGTCGACCAATCCTGCAGATAGCCCTCGGCCAGCTCGCGCCGGGTGCTGCGGGCGTTGATCGACCAGGCATCCCCATGGCTCATCAGGATGTAATAGGGTTGGGTCGCCCGTCCGCCGCGCGTCTCGACCCCGATCATCGCGTCCGAATTCATCAGGGAAAAGCACAGTTGCGAGGGGACGGGATCAGCAATGCAGGATGACGCCGCCGTAGCGGGCGCATCTGTCGCCGTTTCGGCCGCGAGCGGAAGGGTAGCCGAGGGACCAAATGCACAGGCCAACAACATCTTTGCAAAACCGCGCATCGCGTTTCCTCTTCCGGCTCCACCATTAGCTGGAAGGTATCATCCAATGCTCTAGTTCAGAAAGGATTTCTCATGGCAACCTACCGGTCGACGCCCTTGACCTTACCCCACTGGCGCGCCGCCGTGTAACCCAGATACCCTGTGCCAAACAACGCGTAGAGCGGTTCGGGCAGCCCCGCGAGATAGGCGTTCATTCCCGCCGCAATGTCGCGCGCGGCGGTCGGGTGGAAGGCGCTCAGCACGCCCATTGGCAGTGCGGCGAGCAGCAGGATGTACATCACATAGAGAAAACTCGGCCGGGCGCGGCTGGTCCAGGGATCGGCGGAGTTGGCCTCGGCCACGATGGCCTGAAGCTGCGCCTCGATCATCCGCATTTCCTGCGTCCCTTCGAGCGCGGTCAGTTCCAGCTTGGCCCTAGCCCGCGCCTCCTTGTCGGGAATGATCTTGTCGATGATCGAGGCGATGGGGCCAATAAGTGCGTCGACGAGGGACATGGCACGCTCCTGTTTGCTTGAGTCGCACCAAAAAATGACCGAATTGGTCAAAGTAGGAAAATGATTTAACCTAGATGTCGCCTGCCTCGGCCAGCAGTCGCTGTGCCAGCACCAGATGGGGCCGGTCGAGCATGGCCCCTTCCAGCGCAATGACACCGGCGCCGGGGTGGTCGGCAAAGGCCTGCACCACGCTGCGGGCGTGGGCAAGTTCCTCGGCGCTGGGGGTGAAGGCGGTGTTGATCGGATCGACCTGCGCCGGGTGGATCGCCAGCATCCCGCGAAAGCCCTGTGCGCGAACGGATTTGGCGCGCCGCTCCAAGGCCACAAGATCGCGGAATTCTGGCTGCACCGTCTCGATCGCCGCCACGCCTGCGGCCGATGCGCCGATCAGGCACAGACTGCGCGCCAGTTCATAGGTGTGCGCATATCCCCCGTCCGGCCCACGCTGCTCACGCGCGCCCAGCGCCGAAGACAAATCTTCTGCCCCCCAGCTCATCGCCAAAAGCCTCGCCTTGCCGGGATAGTCGCCCGCATAGTCCCCAGTATGGAACATCGCGGCTGCCGTTTCTGTCACCAGCGCTGCGATAAGGGTGTGGCCCTGCGGGATGCCGTTCGCCGCTTCCAGTGCGCTCAGATAGTGGTGCAGCCGGGTTATATCCGCCGCCCCTTCTGCTTTGGGCAGAAACACGCCGCCAGGCTGCGCGGGGATGACCGCAACCAGATCGACGATGCAATCGCTGGTCGAAACCGGATTGATCCGCACCCAGAGGCGTTGTCGATTGTCCGAAGCGGCGATTTGTTCGCGAACCATCGCGCGCGCCGCGGACTTGTTCTGGGGCGAGACCGAATCCTCCAGGTCCAGCAAGGCGATATCCGCCGGACCGCCAATCGCCTTGCCGATCTTCTTCTCGCTATCGCCTGGGGCAAACAGCCATGAACGCATCCGGGGCAGGGCAGGCGCGGCTTGGGACATTGAAGCATTCCTCTCGTCGTTACGCTGCGTGTACGAAGCGCGGCGGTGACCTGCAAGCCTGCGCCATTTGCCCGATGCCCGCGGTCGCCCCGTCTTTTACGTTAGGAAGCAGACCGGCGGGTTGCTATACACAACGTCGTGCGCAATTCTTGAGGGGAGCCACCTGTGGCCACTGCATTTACCGTCAACGGCAAACAGGTGAGCGTGGAGGCCGAGACTGACACCCCGCTACTGTGGGTGTTGCGCGACGATCTCGGCATGACCGGCACCAAGTTTGGATGCGGCGTCGCGGCGTGCGGGGCCTGTTCGGTTCATGTGGACGGTGCAATAACGCGCTCGTGCAGCGTGCCGTTGAGTGATGTTGCGGGCAAGGCTGTGACGACGATTGAGGGCCTCAAAAGCGCCGATGGCGTGCTCCACAAGGTTCAGCAGGCGTGGATCGATGCGCAGGTGCCGCAATGCGGATATTGCCAGTCGGGTCAGATTATGGCGGCGGTGGCCTTGATCGAGAAGGTTGCAAGTCCGTCCGATGCCCAGATTGACGAGGCGATGACCAATATCTGCCGCTGCGGCACCTATCCGCGTATCCGCAAGGCCATCCTCGCTGCCACTGGCGCAGCCATTCAAGCGGGAGACGCCTGATGGCCGACAATCCCACGCCCGATCTCGATTTCCCCGAGACCGCCCAACCTGCGACCAAGCCCAAGAAGAAGGGCGTCAAACGGCGCATATTCCTGGCGGGAAGCGCGCTGCTGGTGGGTGGCGGGATCTTTGGCGTGTGGTGGACCGACAGCAGTGTCAAGGCAAAGGCCAAGGCGCTGACCGTGGGCGCAGGCGAGCATGGCTTTCTCACCTGGATGAAGATCGCCGAGGATGACAATGTCACGCTGTATTCGCCGCACATCGACTTCGGGCAAGGGTCACACACGGCGCTTGGCCAGATGCTGGCCGACGAACTGGATGCCGATTGGGGCAAGATCAAGGTTGAGCAGGCCCCGGCCGACCTTGCCTTCGCCAACACTCCGCTGGGGCAGGGCTTCATCGCGGAAATGTCGGGCTATCCGGGCGTCATCAATGCGCTGCCGGAGGCGATCATGGCAATGCTCGCGCGGTCGCTGCCGCTCCAGATCACGGGCGGCTCCTCCGCGATCCGCTTCACCGGTGAAGTCGGGATGCGCAAGACCGGCGCGGCGGTGCGGATGGCACTGATCGCCGAAGCGGCTGACCGGCTGGGTGTCCCGGCGAGCGAGTTGACCACGGCAGACAGCCGCGTCACCCATGCCAAGACCGGCCGGTCGCTGCGCTATGGCGAACTGGCGGCGGGCGCAGCGGCGCGTTCGCTTAGCGGCGACCCCACGCTGAAGACACGCGACCAGTGGAGGCTGATCGGCCAGCCAGTGCCGCGCCGCGACATCCCTGCCAAGGTGGATGGCAGCGCCGTGTACGGCATCGATTTTGCCGTGCCTGACATGCGCGTCGCCACCATCGCGGCAGCGCCAGTGCGCGGCGGCAGACTTGAATCGGTGGACGAAGCGCCTGCGCTGGCCATCAAGGGCGTAGAGAAAGTGGTGAAGCTTGACGACGCGGTTATCGTGGTGGCCAAGGGATATTGGCCTGCGCAAAAGGGTCTCGCCGCGCTTTCTCCCAAATTCTCCGATGGCGGCCATGCGGCTGTCTCGACCTCGGCGATTTATGCCGCTCAGGCAAAGCTGCGGCAAACCGCAGAAAAGCCTGACAACGAAGGGGGCGAGGGCGATGTCAATGCAGCCTTTGGCGGCGAAGGCGTCCAGATGGTCGAAGCCGAATATCGCGTTCCCTTCCTTCACCACGCGATGATGGAACCCTTTGCGCTCACCGCCCATTTCAAGGACGGCACACTGACACTGTGGGGCGGACTGCAAGATCCGCTCAGCACCCGGACCAAGGCGGCCAAGGCGGCAGGGCTGGAAGTCGAGCAGGTTGTGTTCAACCCGATGATCATGGGCGGAGGGTTCGGGCGTCGCTTCCCCGATATGGTCGAAATCATCGATCAGGTCGCGGTGCTGGCCAAGCAGCTTCCCTATCCTGTCAAACTGATCTGGAGCCGGGAGGAAGATGTTCGCCACGGCACTTACCGGCCGCAATCTTCGGCCGGCTTGAAAGCGTCGCTCAAGGACGGTCAGATCACGGCCTTCCAGATGGACTACGCCCAGAGCGGCAATGCGGAGGGCGAGGTGCCTTTCATCTACGCCATCCCGGCAACCTCGCGCCGCCATTTTGCCTACCAGTCGAACCAGATCGACGGGCCGTGGCGGTCAGTGAACGCGACACAGATCGGCTTTTACACCGAAAGCTTCATGGATGAACTCGCATCGGCGGCGGGGGAGGATCCCTACCGGTTCCGGCGCAAGCATCTGCCCGAAGGTTCGCGGCACGTTGCGGTGCTCGACATGGTGGCCAAGCGTTCGGGCTGGGGCACACCGCTCCCCGATGGCGTCGGGCGCGGGATTGCGATTGTTGAAAGCTTTGGCACGATCGTGGCTGAGGTGGTCGAGGCGACCGTGAAGGACGATGGCAGCCCCCGGGTGCTCAAGACCTGGGCGGTGGTCGATTGCGGCACCACCGTGAATCCGCTGAACGCCGAGGCGCAAATCATGGGCGGTCTGATCATGGGGCTATCCTCAGCCATCGGCGAACAAGTCACGCTCGATCAGGGCGCCGTGGTGCAAAGCAATTTCCCCGATTACCCGATCCTCAAACTCGCGGATGCGCCGCCCGAAGTGGACGTTTTCTTCATCGAGAGCGGGGCCAAAACCGGCGGCATCGGGGAACCGGGTCTGCCACCTGCATCGCCTGCACTGGCCAACGCTCTCGCAGCGGCGACCGGGAAGCGCATTCGCAACCTGCCATTGCTGGCGCAGGCAAAGGCGTAGGTTTGCACGGCTGGTCGGCGCTGATCCTTGCCGGTGGTGCGGCGAGCCGCTTTGGCGGAGGCAAGCTGGTGGCGGACATGGCGGGCGCGCCTGTGATCCGGCGTGTGACCGAAGCGGTCGCTGCGGCGGACTTCGATGAATTGATTGTCGTGACCGGCGCAGAAAATGCCCGGATCCGCGCGGCGCTTTGCGGGATGAACGTGCATATCATCAACGCGCCCGATTGGGCCGAGGGCATGGCCGCTAGCGTACGTTGCGGGGTTGCCGCTCTGGCTCCCGAAACGAACGGGGTTTGCGTGTTCTTGGGGGATATGCCGTTGGTGCCGGTCGCGCTTTGTGAAATGGTCACGGCGGCGGCGCTAAAAGCCGGTTATGCGGCGCGGCCCCGGTTTGAGGGCAAGCCCGGTCACCCGGTTGCCTTCACGCGCGCAGCTTACCCCGATCTGATGATGCTGAAAGGCGACCAGGGCGCGAACACGCTGCTGCGTCGCCGCGATGGGGACGTGGCCTATTGCGACACCGATGATAGCGGCGCGTTGCGCGATATTGATACTCGGGAAGATCTCGTGGCTGTGACGCGCGCATGGAAACGTTGCGCGACTTCTGCCACGAGCGAGAGTGCTATATCACGCGGGGCCTTGCCGAAACCGTAAAGCCCAATGGGTGCGTGAAGGCGGGCAATGTCGGCTTCGTTCACGCCATGCCCTCGCAGCACGGCGATGCGCGCGTCGATACGCGCGCGCGCGCCAATCGCTCCGACATAGAAAGCCTCGCTCTGCAACGCGCCGGCCAACCCACGCTCGTCATCTTCGCGGTCATGCGAAAGCACGGCAATCGCGGTCCAGCGGTCGATCCCGATGGTGGCAAGCGCAGCAACAGGAACGCCGTTATGGTAGGTAATGTCCGGAAGAGGGGTTGCTTCCGGCCCGCCCGGCGCAATCAACACCACTTGCCAGCCCATTGTCTGCGCCAGCGCCGCTGCGGTCAGCGCCGCGCCATCTTCCCCAATCAGCACCAATCGCAAGGGCGGAATGAACATCCGCGTGTAGCGCGTGCCATCCCACCCATCGGTATGCGCTTCATCGCCGATGGTCGCAAAGCGCGTGCGCCCGTCACTCGACCACAAGACCGGCTGCCGCGTCCGCCAGCCGTCCAGCAAGGTGGCCACCGCCGTTTCTTGTGCAGCGACAGGCTCAACCAGCACCGTGATCCCCGATCCACAGGCGAGTTTGATGTCGATCCACGGACTGCCTTCGCCATAGCGTAGCAACCGCGACTGCCCCTTGGCCAGTGCCTCACGCGCGTGTGTTGCGACATCGGCTTCAATGCATCCGCCCGATAGAAATCCCCAGTCATCATCATGGGTGACGAGCATTTGCGCGCCGACATCGCGGGGTGCCGACCCATCGACCTCCACCAAAGTGGCGAGCGCAAAGCGTGCTGGAACGGCATCACCGGCCAGCAGTGCGACACGCATATCGTCGATGGGATCGGCAAGACGCCGGCGGCTCATGGGACGCGGAGCTTTCGTGAAGGGCAGTTGCTCGAACCTAGCTTTTGCGCGCTCCCCGCGCAATCAAGACCGTCGCCCCGACATAGGGCTACACCTCAGGTTGCCATGACAGACCCCGCGCCACCTTCAGCAGACCGCGTCACAGGCGTGACATGGCGACCAAAGCGTCATTGAGGCGGCACAGCCATACAGGCGTAAGCTCGCGCTTTATCGCGTCGCCAGCACGCCTTGTCTGGATTTGGAATTTGATCTTGTGCTTCAGGTTTCAGTCAGTTAGCGCCATTGGCAACGGAATGTTGGGCGCAACTCAAACATCCATTCATCATCGGACTCTGCGTGCTTACCGTGGAGGCGGAACAGGTCTTTGATGGCCGAACCATTTCTGAACGTGAAAGTGTTATGAAAGCAGTAATTCTGGCCGGCGGCTTCGGGACTCGCCTCGGGGAAGAAACCGCAATCAAACCGAAGCCCATGGTCGAAATCGGCGGGATGCCGATCATTTGGCACATAATGAAAATCTATTCTCATTATGGGGTTAAAGACTTCGTGATTTGCCTTGGTTACAAAGGCTACATCATCAAGGAATACTTCGCCAATTATTTCCTGCACCTGGCAGATGTGACAATCGACCTTGAAGCCAATAGTGTAGAGGTTCATCGCAATCGGAACGAGGGGTGGAAGATCACCTTGGTCGACACTGGCGCCGATACGATGACCGGTGGTCGGCTCAAGGCCATTCGCCCGTATCTTGACGATGATGAGCCATTTTTCTTCACCTATGGCGATGGTGTTGCTGATGTCGATATTGGCGCTTTGCTTGCGTTTCACAAATCCCACGGCGGGAAGGCGACGGTCACGGCCGTTGCGCCTCCGGGTCGATTTGGTGCGCTGGAGTTTGATGGCCCGGCCGTTACCGGGTTCCGTGAAAAGCCTGCGGGCGATGGCGGTCTGATCAACGGCGGATTTTTCGTCGGCCATCCCTCGATCCTTGATGATTATGTCGATGGACCCCAGTCGACTTGGGAGCGCGAGCCGATGGAGCGGCTGGCTGCCGACGGCCAGCTTGGTGGCTATCATCACAAGGGTTTTTGGCAACCGATGGATACCTTGCGTGACAAGATCCATCTTGAGGAACTCTGGACCCAAGGTGCACCCTGGAAATGCTGGTAGACCGGCAATATTGGGCTGGTCGCAGAGTTCTGGTGACTGGCCACACAGGCTTCAAGGGCGCTTGGCTCTCACTCTGGTTGTCCGAGCTGGGTGCCGAGGTTACGGGTCTTTCGCTCCGTGCGGACGATCCCAGCCTGTTTCGCCAGATTGGGGCGGAGAGCCTGGTCCGCCATATCGAGGGCGATATCCGCAACGCGGCCTTGGTCGATGCGGTGGTCGCAGACGCACAGCCGCAGACTGTCTTCCATCTTGCGGCGCAGCCGCTTGTGCGCCTGTCTTATGACGAGCCGCGCGAAACCTTTGCGACCAATGTTCAGGGAACCGCGCATGTGCTGGATGCCTGCCGGCGCGTGACCGGGCTTGAGGCGATCGTCGCGGTTACCAGTGACAAGTGCTATCATAATAACGAATGGGTTTGGCCCTATCGCGAAACCGATGCGCTGGGCGGGCATGATCCTTACAGCGCCAGCAAGGCGGCGGCCGAGATCGTTATTGCGTCCTACCGTCAGTCGTTCTTCTCCGGCGAAGGGTCGGCTTTGCTGGCTTCGGTCCGGGCGGGGAATGTGATTGGCGGCGGTGACTGGGCGCACGATCGCCTGGTGCCCGATATCGTACGCGCGATCGTGGCGGGTGAAGCGGTGAAGATCCGCTCGCCCCACGCGGTGCGTCCGTGGCAACACGTATTTGAAGCGCTCGGCGGCTATCTTATGATCGCGCAGCATCTTGCAAATGGTGAGGCGCGGTTTGCAACGGCCTGGAACTTTGGGCCTTCGCCCTCGGATGCACGCCCGGTAAGCTGGATCGTGGAGCGCATGATTGCGCGTTGGGGCAGTGGATCTTACGAACTGACCGGAAATGGCGGACGGCATGAAGCCGGGCTGCTGAAGCTTGATTGTTCGAAGGCGCAGGCGGAGCTGGGATGGCGGCCAGCCTTCGATTTGAATGCCACCATCGATCGGATCATCGATTGGCACAAAGCCCACGCGGCGGGGAGGGACGCCTTGGGCGTGTCGCGTGATCAACTCTCGGATTACCATTCGCGGATGAATGCCGCGCTTCAGGAAAGCGAAAGAACATGAATCGTCCTCTGCCTACGTCCTCTGAAGAATTGCGCGCCCTTGGTGAGCCTGAATTTCGCAAACTGATCGTCGATCTTGTCGGGCAATATGCCGACGCGCATCACGTGCCTGCGGGGTTCGAGCCCGGTTCCGGTTCCGTACCCGTTTCGGGCAAGGTCTACGGCGCCAAGGAAATGCAATATCTGGCCGAAAGCTTCCTCGATTTCTGGCTGACGACGGGCCGTTTCAACGACGAGTTCGAAAAGCGCCTCGCGTCCTACATCGGCGTTCAGCATGCCCTGACAGTCAATTCGGGATCGTCGGCCAACCTTGTCGCCTTCTCGACCCTGACCAGCCATTACCTGCGTAACGATGCGCTCAAGCCGGGTGACGAAATGATCACCGTGGCGACAGGCTTCCCCACGACGGTCAATCCGTCGCTGCAATATGGCATCGTGCCGGTGTTCGTGGACGTCGATATCCCTACCTACAACATCAAGCCCGAAATGATCGAAGCGGCGATTACCGACAAAACCCGCGCGATCATGCTTGCCCATACGCTCGGCAATCCCTTCGATCTTGCTGAAGTCATGCGCGTGGCGGAGAAGTACAATCTGTTCGTGGTCGAAGATTGCTGCGACGCGCTGGGCGCCACTTACGATGGCAAGCATGTCGGCACGTTCGGCCACATGGGCACGCTCAGCTTCTACCCCGCGCACCACATCACCATGGGTGAAGGCGGCGCGGTATTCACCGACAAGCCGCGTCTCAAGCGCGTGATGGAATCGATGCGCGATTGGGGCCGCGACTGCTGGTGCGCACCGGGTGTCGACAACACTTGTGGCAAGCGTTTTTGCCGCCGGCTTGGCGATCTGCCCTTCGGTTACGATCACAAATACACATACAGCCACTGCGGCTACAACCTGAAGATCACCGACATGCAGGCCGCCGTCGGTCTCGCGCAGGTCGACCGGATTGACGAGTTCGTGGCCGCACGCCGTCGCAATTTCGACCTTCTCACGGAACTGCTTCGGCCGCTGGAAGACGTGCTGATCCTGCCCAAGGCGACACCGAACAGCGAACCCAGCTGGTTCGGCTATCCAATCACGCTGCGCGAAGGCACAAGCTTCACGCGTGACGATGTGGTGCAGCACCTCAACGACATGCGGATCGGCACGCGCCTCTTGTTCGGCGGTAACCTCACCCGGCAGCCCTATATGAAGGGCCGCGATTATCGCGTGGTGGGTGATCTCACCAATGCCGATATCATCACCGAGCGGTGCTTCTGGGTCGGGATCTATCCGGGGCTCACAGAAAGCCAGATCGGCTACACCGCCGAAACGATCGCGAAGTTCGTTCGGCGCTGAAGCGAACAGCGCGAGCAGGCTTAGGTAGAAGGCATGAAACGTTGGGTCATCACCGGGCCGACCGGTTGGATAGGAAGGGCGCTCCTCGACCTGCTGACTAGCGATGATGCGCGCGATGGCCTGCATCCGGATCAGACGATTTCGCTGTTTGGTTCACGTGCCGGGACGGTCACGGTTGAGGATGGCCGCGCATTCCCGATACGGCCGCTCAGCGAAATCGGCCCGGACGACGTTGCCGAAGCCTACGTGGTTCACCTGGCCTATCTCACCAAGGATAAGGTCGGGGAGCTTGGCGAAGCGGCGTTTCGATCTGGCAACGAAACCATAGACAACACGCTTCTGGCGGCGCTTGAACAAGCGGCACCTGCTGCTCTGTTTGTCGCATCTTCGGGTGCGGCGCGGTTGGCCGAAATAGGCGCAGACCATCATCTATACGGTGTGATGAAGCATGAACAGGAGCGGCGGTTTCTGGCCTATGGGGCAGCGCACGACGTGCCGGTGCTGTGCGGCAGGATATTTAATGTCGCCGGGCCGCACATCAACAAACATGAAGCTTATGCTGTCTCCAACTTTGCGGTGCAGGCATTGACCCAAGGTTCGATCCGGATCGAAGCCAGCCAGCCAGTGTTCCGTTCTTTGCTCCATGTGACGGATCTATGCCGCTTGGTTATACGCGCGCTGCGTAGCGGTCATCGCCATTCAGATCCGGTCGATTTGTGTGGCAGCACTGTGCTTGAGATGGCCGATATTGCAGCGTTGGTCGGCACTGAAACCGGCAAAGACATACCAATCCATCGGCCATGCATGAACTTCAGTAGTCGCTCTGACTATTTGGGCATTCCGCAGGATACCAAAATGTTGGCCATGCAATTCGCTGTCGATCTGACCGAGCCTGCAATCCAAGTTCGCGATACGGTAAACTGGATTAGAAAAACTTTATAGAATGCGGCTTAATAATAATAATTTGGAAAGACAATAGTTTGGGCCCGAAGGCCGGCTTGACGCGAAGTTTAAAAGGAGATTGCAGTGAATTCCTATGAAAAGCAGATGCTGGAGATTCTTTCCCGCGCACGTGCCGATTTCGGTGTCGTTGCCGTCAAGGCGGAATTTGAAGCGGAAGGCACTAGGGTTGACGAGCTTCTCCGCCTTCTCGAAATTGCGCGGAAGGCCGATGTTAAGGTCGGCATAAAGATTGGCGGTTGCGAGGCGATCCGAGATCTGATCGAATGCCGTCTCTACGGTGCGGATTACATCATCGCTCCGATGATCGAGACTCCCTATGCGTTGAGCAAGTATGTTGCGGGCAAGGACAAGTTTTACCCGGCAGACGAGCAGGATGACGTCAGCTTCCTGTTCAATGTTGAAACCCGTAAGACATATGACGAGCTCGAAGAATTGGGCGAGGTCGCCCGGAAGGGCAATGTCGGCATGGTCTTTGGCCGGGTCGATTTTGCAGGGTCAATGGGTCGTCAGCGCGATTTCGTGAACACCGACGAGATGATTTCCTATGTGTGCGATGTTGCCAGCGTGGCGAAGCGCCACAATCTTGAACTTGTGGTCGGCGGCGGCGTAAGCCCGGACTCGATCAATCCGCTGCGCAAGGTCAGAGAAATTCGGCTCGACCGGTTCGAAACCCGCAAGGTGATCTTCGATGCCGCTGTTCTTGACGGCAACGATGCGGCGCGCGGCATGGAGTTGGCGATCGAGTTTGAATTGCTGTGGCTCAAGAACAAGCGGGACTATTATCAGACGATCGCATCGGAAGATGAACAGCGGATCGCCATGATGGAAAAGCGCCAGAATGCGAAGGCGGCCTGAACATGGCAAAGATGCGTGTAGCCGATGCAATTGCCAAAATCCTTGCTGAAGGCGGGGTGGATACCTGCTTCATGCTGACGGGTGGGGGCGCAATGTATCTCAACGACGCGTTTGGCCGAGAGACCGGGATGCGAAAGGTCTACACACATCACGAACAGGGCGGGGCTATCGCTGCGGAAAGCTTCGCCCGGTTGAGCGGGCGTCCTGCGTTGGTGAATGTCACCACAGGGCCGGGCGGGGTGAATACCCTCAACGGCGTCTATGGCGCTTACGTTGACTCCATTCCGATGGTGATTGTTTCGGGGCAGGTTAAGCGGGAAACCTGCGCGTTCCGATATGATGTGCCCCTGCGTCAGCTTGGCGATCAGGAAGTCGATATTGTGACCATGGTGAAGCCCATCACCAAATATGCTGTGGTTCTCGACGATCCGCGCGATGTGCGAAAAGTGACTGAAAAGGCGCTTGCGCTTGCGCTGCGCGGCCGGCCTGGCCCGGTGTGGCTCGATGTGCCAATCGATGTTCAGGCGGCGCCAGTGGAATGGGATGACCTTGCGCCTTACGATCCGAACGTGGACGATGGTGCTGGAGAGGCACCCAATACCCGGGCCGAGCTTGGTGCCTTGTCGGGCGCTGAACTTGATGCCGAGGTGGCCGCATTGATGGCAGAGCTTTGTTCGGCCGAACGCCCCGTGGTTCTGGCTGGCACGGGCATTCGCTTGTCGGGAACGCATGAGGCATTCCTCGCCTTTATCGAGCGTCTAGGAGTACCCGTGGTTACCGGCTGGAACGCCCACGACGTGCTACCCAATGCTCATCCGCTTTATATCGGTCGCCCCGGATCAGTGGGTGATCGCGGGGGGAACTTCGCGGTTCAGACATCTGATTATGTGCTGGTGCTTGGCTGCCGGTGCAATGTCCGCCAGGTCAGCTACAACTGGCAGAGCTTTGCCCGCAATGCGCGGGTGGCTATGGTCGACATCGACAGCGCTGAACTCGCCAAGCCAACACTGACGTTGCATCGCCCGATCCATGCCGATTTGCGCGATTTCTTTGCGGCGGCGGAAAAGACATCCCTGCCAAGAGGGGATCGCGCAGATGCACGCTTCTCCTATCTCGCGCGCAGCAAAGAACGTGCTGCACAATATCCCGTGCTTTTACCTGAATATGCTGCGCCCGAAGGTCCAATTAATCCTTACACCTTCGGCCATGTGTTGTTCGATGAGCTGGACGAAGACGACATCATTGTGACCGGAGACGGCACGGCGTGTGTGACTGTTTTTCAGGTTGCCGGGATCAAGCATGGCCAACGTCTCTATACCAATTCGGGATGTGCTTCGATGGGCTACGACCTGCCCGGCGCGATTGGCGCCTGGTATGCCAGTGGCGCAGGGGCCAAGCGCATTATCTGTCTGGCCGGCGACGGCTCGATTATGCAGAATCTCCAAGAATTGCAGACGATTGTAGGCCTAAACATGCCGATCAAAATCTTCGTTCTCAACAACGATGGCTATCATTCCATCAGGCAGGCGCAGCAAAATCACTTTGCCGACAACATTGTAGGCTGCGGCCCGGAAAGCGGGTTGACCTTCCCGGATTTTCAGAGGCTTGCTGACGGCTTTGGAATTACCTCCTCACATGCAGGCAAGGACGACGAACTGGCGGGGGTCATTCGCTCCGCGTTGGACGGTGACGGGCCGCATTTGTGTGAGGTGATGATCGACAAGCGTCAGCAATTTGCGCCCAAACTCTCTTCGCGGCGTCTGGAGGACGGTTCGATGGTATCCTCGCCACTCGAAGACCTTTTGCCGTTCCTCAGTGATGGCGAACTTGCCGAGGCAATGGAACCGTGCGGGACGCTGCGATGACGCAGGCAGTCATTTTCGATCTTGACGGCACGCTTGTCGACAGTTGCGGTGTATGCGTGGAAATCCTGCGAGACATGATTTCCGAACGGGGTATCGACCACGCCATTGACCCAGTGTTCGCACGCCAATACATGAGCCACGGAGGCGCATCGATGGTGGCCAACCTGCTTGGCCCGGCGGCTAAGGACGGAACGGCGGATTTGGCCGAGTTCCGTGAACGTTACACTCGTACAAAGACGCGCGTCGATGCGCTTTACCCGGGGGTCTCTGATGGGCTCCGGGTGTTGTCGGAATCCGGCTTTCGGTTGGCGATTTGTTCGAACAAGCCGCAACTGCTATGTGATCAGGTGCTTCGTGATACCGACATCGAGCGCTATTTTGAGGTTGTGGTGGGTGGACAGGAGGGACTGAGGCCTAAGCCGGAGACCGACTTGCTCGATCACACGCTTGACCTGCTTGCCATGGACGCAAAGCATTGCATTTTCATCGGGGATAGCGACCTCGATCATGCCATCGCTACGGCGTGCGGCCTGTCATTTCACTTCATGACCTATGGATATGCTGATCCCGAATGGGAACCGCAAGGATGTCATGTGCACCATCAATTCGACAAAATGATTGAAACGCTGAAGCAAAGCAATGTCCACGCGTTGTAGTGACCAGCGAGCGCCAGCCCCCTCGGCAGTTTGCTTGTTCCTTGGGAGGCGCCATGATAAGCTTTCAGACTGACCGAAAGCGCCGTGTTGCTTTGACTTGCGTCCTGCATCCCCCGTGTAAAAGATGATGACATCAGGTATGAAAAACACTGCAAAAGCGATCGTTGCAGGGGTAGCTTTGTGGCTGGCATATGCTCCACTCGCAGCCCAGGTGCAGCCCCTCCAGCCTGGCAACGAGCTTCCCGGTGAGCGGGATAATCGTGATTCGCGACAGGAGGGCGATAACAGTTCGGCTCGTGCCAGCGATGTTGAGGTTACTGGTCCAACGGTGTTCGATCCGGTCGCTCTTGGCCCCAATTCGGTTGATTCCGACCCGATGGAATTGCGCGAGCGACGCCAGGAAAATCTTCTCGGCCGCAACATTATGCTGCGCCCGCCGCCAGAACCGAACGAGTTTGAACAATATGTCGAAGAGGTCACGGGGCGACCGGTCAAGCGGTTCGGCCAGGATCTCCTCTTGGCATCCAGCCGCGACTTTGCAGCCCCTGCAACCGCTGTCGTACCTCCCGAATACCGGCTGAACGTCGGCGATACCGTCATACTTTATCTGACCGGCTCGGTCGGCGGCACGGTCGAACGCGAGATAGACAACGATGGGAATATCTTTCTGCCGAGCGTGGGGACTGTGAAAGTTGCAGGCTTGCGCTACGCCGACTTGCGAGGCGCGATCGTTCGGGCCGTCGGTTCCGAATACCGCTCGTTCGACGTAAGCGTGGGGATCAAATCCCTTCGCGGAATCCGCGTTTACGTAACCGGCTTTGCCAACAATCCAGGGGCTTTCAGCCTATCCAGCCTTGCCACTGTGACGAACGCAGTCTTGCAGGCCGGAGGTCCGGCAGCGGGCGGCACATTCCGCTCGGTTAAGGTCTATCGGAACGGGCGTGAGATCGGAGACTTCGATCTCTACCGCCTTCTGCGATCGGGCAATCGCGAAGCGGACATCGTTTTGCAGAACGAAGATGTTCTGTTCATTCCGCCCACAGGCGAGCAGGTGGCAGTGATTGGCAGCGTTCAGGAGGAGGCGATCTACGAGCTGCGACCGGGTGAAAGCCTTGCCGATGCCCTCAGGCTGGCGGGCGGCCCGAACGTGCTGGGTGAAAACGAACGTTTGATCCTGTACCGGACAGCGGAGGATACCGATCGAGGGCCGACCGAAGTTGGCATCGCGTCTGCCGCAAGCGCCTCAGCACGCGGCGGAGACATTATCCAAATTCTCTCGCGCGGGTCGCTTCTTCAGCCGATCGTCCGCCAGTCGCTCGTGGTGCGTGTCGAGGGCGAAGTCGAGAAACCGGGCAATTACTTCGTGCGGCCCAACACGTCGCTGGCCGAACTTCTGGCGATGGCCGGAGGCACAACCAGTCGGGCCTATCTGTTTGGAACACGGCTGGAGCGATTTTCGGTACGTGAACAACAGCGCGTCAGCTACCTTGAAGCGCTGGACCAATTCCGGCTGGCGATCGCGTCCGCACCGCTTGAAGGGGGACTCGATGAAAACGCCGGGCGCCGCGCCATTGAACTTCAGGCGGCCCGCGATGCCCTCGAATTGCTTGAAGAGCGCGAGCCTGATGGGCGTGTGGTGTTGGACGTGAGTCCGATTGAGCAGCGGCTTCCGGAAAATCTGCTCCTCGAACAAAACGATCGGCTTGTCGTGCCGCCGGTGCCGAGCACAGTCGGCGTTTTTGGCGCGGTCTATCGCCCGGCGTCTTTTCTGGTGACCGAACGTGCGCGCAAACTTAAGGATTATATCGAAGAAGCTGGCGGGCCGCTGCGTTCGGCGGATCGCGGACGCGCCTTTGTGGTACGGGCGAATGGCAGCGTGTTGACCCGTTCCAACGGGATGCTGAAAGAAAATGCCTTGCCGGGCGATGTAATCTTCGTGCCGGTCCGCACACGCACCAACAGTATTTGGGCACAAATCCGTGAAGTTACGTCGGTAATTTTCCAGCTGGGCCTGACGGCCGCCGTTGTCGAGTCACTGCGATGACGCCGCCACGCAGCATCATGGGCAGTATCGCTGCTATGGGGTTCCTTGCCAAATTTCGTTGGCGTGCCGTGGTGTTCGGTAGCGCAATCCTGCTGACCGGGCTGTTTGCCTTGTTCCCTGAACGATACCTGGCAAACAGTTCCTTTACGCCCACAGACCGAGACTCGCTCGGTTTGGCGGAAACACTTGGCCAGCTTGGCGCCGTCAGTAGTGTGTTCGGCAATCAAGCTGCGGTCGAAGTCGCCTTGCGAATTAGCAACAGCGATGCGGTGCGCGACCAGGTGATTAAGACCGCATCTCTCGCCGAACAGATGCCGGGTGAAACAAGAATCGGGCTGCAACGCTACCTGCGCAAGAAGGTTGAAGTGCGCTCGTTACGGGGCGGGATCATCCTGATCGAGATGCTGGATACCGACCCGGATCACGCCTCCGAGATTGTCAGCGCCTATCAGACGGCCATTCAGGCGGAATTGGCCCGTGTCTCCCGGCGCCAGACGGCATACAAGCGCGATCTTCTCAAACGGCTGGTCAAGGAGGCTTCCGACGAGCTCTCCGTCGCCGAGCAGGCGTATGATACCTTCCGGCTTGAAAACCGCTACAGCGATCCGCGTGGACGGATCACTTCCCTGGGCGAGAGGGTCACGTTTCTAGAAACCGTGATCCGTGCCAAGGAAGTCGATCTGGCCAAAGCCCGTGAAGTGTTTGCGGAAAACAATCTGACCATCCGTCAATTGGAAGCCGAAGTGTCTGCGCTTCGTCGTCAGCTTGCCGAGGCAAGATCGGTGGCGCCGCAGCAGTCTCAGGGCGTGGGTGAGCTGATTGAAAACTCAAGCCAGCTCTATCGGCTTGAACGTGATCTCGAAACGGCAAAGGCGCTTTACAACAGCTACCTGCGGTATCTGCGTGGCACCTCCGTCGAAGATCTGACAGCTGATGCCAACGTCCGCATTCTCGAACAGCCCCATGTGGAAACCAAGCGGCAATATTGGTTACCCGGTGTGGCATTGAGCATCGCTTTTTTGCTGCTATGGCTCGCTATCGAGGCCTATCGTACACGGCCGATGGCAAGTGATCGCATATTCGTGAAACGAGAGCCGACCAATGCTTGAGGTGATCAGCGCCGCAGAGCGTCCGGAAGTTTCGGTCGTCATTCCGTGCCGTAACGAAGAAGCGAACGCGGCGCTTATCGCAGCGGCAGTGATTGAACAGATTGAAGGCATGACCTCCTCGTTGGAGATCATATTCATCGATAACGCTTCAACGGATCGAACCGTGGACGTGATCCGCGGCTTGTGCGCGCGCGATCCGCGCATCCGGCTGATCGTCAACAGCCGCAACTTCGGCCAGATGCGATCGCCGACCCACGGCATTTACGCCGCCCATGGCAAGGCCGTGATCGGGATGTGCGCCGATTTTCAAGATCCGCCTGCGCTTCTTCCGGAATTCATTCGGCGTTGGCGGGCCGGTACGCCGATTGTGCTTGGAGTGCGCCAATCCGAAAAATCGGGCGCAGTCCTGAATGCCGTGAGGGAACTGTCCTACCTGCTTCAAAAAACTTTCGGCGACTACCAGACAATCCCGAACGCCACCGGGTTCGGCCTTTACGAACGCAAGGTGGTCGAGGCGATCAAAGCCATGAACGAGCCCGAACCATTCTTTCGTGGGCTTCTTGTAGAGACCGGCTTCGACATCGAAACGATTGCCTACGCGCGTCCCCCGCGCGGGGGCGGAAAGTCGAACAACAACTTCTTCACGCTTCTCGATTTTGCCCTTAACGGTCTTGCAGGTTCTTCGAAGAAGCTGCTGCGCGCCCCACTTTATGTTGCCTTTTTCATGGGTTTGCTTACCCTGTTTTGTCTTGGTGGCGCGGTGTTTGCGGCGATCTTTGGCCGATCAGTGCAACTGTGGCTGTTCGCGGCTGCTATCGAAGCGCAATTCTGTATGATCTTCGCCTTCTTCGGACTGATCGGCGTACAGATCAAACTCATCTCGGAGCGGACCCGCAATCAGGCGCTGGTGCTGGAACGGGAACGGGTGAACTTCCCGCCCGAATCGTGATGATGGAGCGCTTTCCGCCCCGCAGCGAATGGCTGCAGCTTGTACGCTATTATGCGGCCGCGGCGCTCAACTTGGTGTTCGGATATCTGCTGTTTGCCTGTCTTGTTTGGCTTGGCCTTCAGGTGTTTGTCGCCCAGGCGTTAGGCTATGTGCTTGGTGTGATTTTCAATTACGTCACGTACAGCCGGATCGCGTTTGCCGATAAGCAGGGTGCCAAGGCGCCGTTTGTCGTATCATACATCGTCAATTATCTGATCGGCGTGTTTTTGCTGTGGCTTTCCCTGCGGATCGTCAGTTCCCCCTATCTGGCAGGTCTTGCTGCGACGATCATGCTCTCATTCCTCAACTATTTCCTCCTCAGCAGGTGGGTTTTTCAGCCTGCACCGAAGCCATCTCAAGGGTTGTGATGATGGCAATTCGGCAAGCTGGTAAGCCTTGGCCAAAAATCGAAGGCCTACTCGCAGCAACGATCATCGGTGGCATATTTTATTGCGCAATCCATGTCGCGCGCAACGGTTACCTGCCGGCTCCGTTTTTCTACGAGCCCTCTGATACCTTTGCCGACTGGTTCAACACGGCTTACTGGTCCCGCAAAACAGGGGCTTATGACACTTGGGGAACGATCTATCCCCCGATCTCGTTTTTGTTTGTACGGCTGTTCAGCATCGGCGCGTGCTATCCCGAAATCCGGCCCTTTGATCCCAGCGCAGGGCTTGATGCGCGCGATTGCGATTGGCTCGCTTTAACGGCGATGCCGGCGATCTTCGCGATCAACCTCGTTTTGACGTTTGTCATGCTCCGCAAACTTGACCCTCTCACTGCCGTTCCCCGCACAATCTGTGTGGCCTTGGGCATGCCGATGCTCAATGCGTTGGAGCGCGGCAACCTGCTGATGATCGCCTATACGTGCACGATCCTTGCTGTAGGCCCATTTCTGAAATCTGCACGCCTCCGATGGATTTTTGCCGGCCTCGCAGTGAATTTCAAGGTCTATCTAATCGGCACATTCGTGGCGCTCCTGTTGCGCAAAAGGTGGCTCTGGGTCGAAGGCTTTTTGATCTCGACCGTAGTAATTTACCTGATTTCGTTGGCCATGTTCGGCTATGGAACGCCCTTTGAGATCATCGACAACATTCGCCTGTTCTCACAGGGGGCACCGTCCCAGATCCTCGATGCGTGGCATTCGATGACATACAGCGCATTGCTTTCGGTAATCGAAGTTGGCGCTTTCCCTCTTACGTCGATTATCGGTTCACGGTCGGTCGAGTTCCTTGAGTTCTGGTTGCCAGTCATCTTGCGGCTCACCCAGGTCTCGATATTGCTGGCGGCAGCTGTAATCTGGTATCGCCCCGAATTGTTTAATTCCTACCGGGCAATAAGCCTAGGAACCTTAATGTCGCTCATCTCGGCCGAGTCGGGAATGTACACTCAGATCTTCTTTATGATCTTCATAATGACCGAGCCATGGAAGGGCTTTGGTCGCAAATGGGCGATTTGCGCTTGCTATGTTTTATCCATGCCGTTCGACATCGCGATAGATCATTTGCCGGAAGTGCCAAGGAACACATATTTTACTGACAGCGTCACGATGATTTCGTTCGATATTTCCATTGGCCCGTTGGTAAGGCCGCTTTTGATAATGTCCGTCGCCTGGGCTATTTCGCTAGTGACGATTGCAGAGTTGTGGCGGTCGGGTCTCGTGCCTTTCAAGAAGGATCAGACCATCGACAAAAGCAAGGAGACTGTCCTTGCGCAGGCTTAAGCACTCCGATTTTCCGGTGCCGTTTTTGCAACCGTGAGGCGGCAACCAAGGTTCCGCCCAAACTTGCAGTATAAGGGTCTTTGATAATGACAACTTCCACCTGTTTCGCAGAACGGCTCAAGGTACGTCTGCGGCGCAATCCGCAGGTACGAGCGACCGCGCTGGCGCTTGGCGGTGGGATGGCAATCAGATATTCCGCCAGCAAGCAAGGACTGCAGGCCAAGGCTTTTGGCAGCCTTGTCGAAATCCGCCGAGGTCACAAGGTGGTTAGGCTTGCGCGTCGGCACATCCTTTATGCCTTCGACGTGATCGGATCATTTGATTATTATTTTGACTCGATCAAGCCAGCGCAAGTGGGCGCAGACCATATCGTGGACTATTCGCGCCCTTCCTTTCATGAAGTGTTGGATTATGATCGACACCCGATCCTATTTCCCTCATTATCAGAACCTTTTGTAACGACGCGCCAATACATTGAGCTGGGGGAGATCAAGACAGGTGATGTTGCTATCGACTTAGGTGCCTATTCGGGTCTTAGCGCGATCGCATTCAAAGATGTGGTTGGCGAAACCGGACGCGTTATCGCTGTCGAAGCCGACCGTCAGAACCTCACCGCCGTAGAACGAAACCTTGATCTTTATCAATCGATAACCGGACAGGAGGTGGAGGTGGTCTTCGGAGCGGTTTGGCAGGACGATAATGGTCTGACTTTCTCGACCGAGGGCAGCATGGGGTCATCGGCCGCCGATATCGTCGGAAAGGGCCGCGGCGAAACCGTACAGGTGCCATCATTTACACTTGGTTCGCTTGCCAATCGATTGAGTCTTTCCAAAGTCGATTTCATCAAAGCCGATATCGAAGGCGGCGAGGCCTTCATATTCGAAGACAAAGTGTTCTTCGACAAATTTGCCCCAAAAATTGTAATGGAGCCTCATGTTGTGAACGGGGAACTCAGCAGCGGGAAAGTGGCGCGTGATCTGCAGCGTTTCGGCTATACGTACCGCGAAGTGCCGCAGTTGGGTTCGGATATTCCGTTGCTAGTGTTTGACCCACCGGCGCGGTAAACAGCCGGGATCGCTGTGTTTCGATCCTCTTCGGCGTTCACCGCTGGCGGCGTGCGATTATGTTCACCACCGGGCCCACGCTTACGCCAGGCTCGGGAGCAAAAGTAGCGATGATCTCGCCCTCGTCGAGCAGGGCAGCATAGGCGGCATATTCCTTGGCAAACACTGTCCGCTCGTCGGCGTAGCGCGCCATTTCTGTGACGATGTAATAATCGGACACGCAAGTCGGGCGGGCCGATGCTTCCATGGTGCCGTAATCGAATTTCGAGCGGCCCTTGCGCGCGCCCTCCACCAGTGAATAATCGATCCGGCCGTCAATCATCGCTTGTGCATTTACGCAGCCAATCTCGCCCAGCGGGAATGAGACGGTCGGTGCGCGATGCACCATGTCGAAGGCGAAACTTTCAATCATGATTGTTGCCGTCGGCGCGGCGTGGCGGTCAAGCCAGCGGGTGGCTTGCTGCCGGGTGTCATTCATCCGCGCCGCGGATCCGCCGATGGTCGCAGGAACAAGGGAGAGGGGTATTCCGATCATCACGATCCACGCAAAACCTCTTGCGAGGAGCGGCTGCGATCCCACAGCATTCAGAATGCGCGCGGCAGCGATGCCGAACGCGAGGGCAAAGATCGGCAGGATCGGCACCACCCAGCGTTCCCAGCGAAGGTCGTGCAGGCAGATGATGAGAAAATGCACGGCGAGGAACGGCAGCAAAACCATGCAGGCCCGCTTATCGCGTGCCAATATCACAAGGCCGCCCGCTGCGAGCACGAAGGCGCCGGTGCCCAGTCCCGCGTGCAAAGGCCCGCTGACATACCACGCCACATTGCCAAAAAAGCCTGCGCCGGTGGCACCAAGATGCCGAGGGCGGGCTTCCCCGCTGAGGTTCACCAGCACGGTATCAAAGGCGATGACCAAATATGGGGAAATGATGATGAGTAGCAGCGGCGCAACGGCGGCGAAGCCGACGATGTTCAGCAGCTGCTTGCGCCATTGGGAACCGCTGTGCGTGCGCAGATAGGCAAACCATGCTCCTGCTACTGACAGGGATACGATTGCAAAGGGCCACTTCGATGCGACCGCGAGCGCCATCCAAAGCGCAGCCCACCCATAATCGGAACGGCGACCGTCAGCCGCGATCCGCAAGGCTGCGCCAAGGCACAGGAGCATGAAGGCGGTGCCCATCACATCGGATCGGATGATCTGGGAATATTCCACGAAAACCGGGCTCACCGCGAGCAGGAGCGCCGCGAAGATCCCGATCTGCCAGCCTTCTCGGCCGGATCGCAGCAATCGCCCGAGACGCCATGTCTGCCATATGGCCAGAACGCCGAAAGCGGCCATGGCCAGTCGTCCGGGAAGAATCATTAAAGCCGGATTTGAATAGACCGCCGCCATGTAGTCTTCCGGCCCGCCATATTCGCCGGTCAGAAGTCCAAAGCCGAGCACGCTGATCTTGGTCAGTGCCAGAACATAAATGGTGGTTGTGGCGGGATGACCAAACCAGCCGGGATTGAGCGAACCGGACGTGAGCATCCGGATCGCGCCAAGCTCGAACATCAATTCGTCAGGGTCGTTCAGCGCGGGGAGTCCGAAGTCGGCACCATACCACCGCAAAGCGGCGGCCAACACCAGCAGCCCAAAGACCGCAGCGCCCAAGATCCGCCGTCCACGCCAGCCGGGCGCGGCGCCTGTTTCCCCGGTGGAAATCACATTCTCCCGCGTCAGACCAGGGTGTTGCGCATGGTGTCGTCGAAGGCCGCAAGCTCCTCGTTATGCGTGATCTTGCGAACGAGATCGGGGTTAGCGATGAAAGCGCGGCCCCACGTGATCGCGTCGACAAACCCGCTTTCCAGTTCGGCCTCGGCTTCTTGCGGGCTGAGCGACGCGCCTGCCACGATGACACCATCGAACAGCGGGCGGATCTTGCGCACCATGCGGCCGGCCGTTTCGGCGTAGGGCGAATTGGCGCAGCTGACATCAAGCGCGCCGAGGCCAAGCTGGCCAAGGGCAGGGATGAGGTGAGCGATCATCTCGTCAAGCTCGGGCCATTCATACAATCCGCCCATCATCCGCGAAGGCGAGATACGCGCCATCACCTGCTTTCCGGGGACACGCTTGGTTACAGCCTCGACCAGTTCGAGCGCGAAGCGGCAGCGGTTTTCGACCGAGCCGCCATACTGGTCCGTGCGGTCGTTCACCTGACCATCCATGAACTGATCGGGCAGATAACCGTGGCCCATGTGCAGCTCAACCGCATCGAAGCCGGCGCCAAGCGCGCGTTCGGCCGCGTCGGCAAACAGACCGTAAATGCCGGGCATTTCGCTCGCTTCAAGCGCGCGGGGGGTGCCGTAGGGCTTGTTGTTCTGGCGATTGACGCCCGCTGCGGCCTGACTGGTCGAGCTGACGGGGGCATCGCCGGTGAAATCCTCGTGGCTGATGCGGCCCATGTGCCAAAGCTGACAGGCGATCGCGCCGCCTTCGGCATGAACACCGTCCACAACTTTGCGCCAGGCATCGGCATGCTTGGCTTCTGCGATGTATGGCGCGTTGGCCCATCCGTCGCCCGACGCGTGGATCAGGGTGCCTTCGGTCAGGATCAGACCTGCTCCGCCTTCGGCCCGGCGCGTGTAATACGCCGCCATATCGTCGGTTGCACATCGCTCGCTGTCTGCGAAACTGCGGCTCATCGCCGACATTACGGTGCGGTTGCGCAGCGGAATGAAGGCGGGGTTTTCGAGCGGCTGGAACAGCTTGGTCATGGGATTGTGTCTCTCAGGAAAAGCGATATTGATTGAAAAAGGGGTGGCGCAAATAGGCGTGGAGGGTCGCCCGCCAATCGCGCTGAAGATCGAACCGTTCGGCACGCAGCCGCTCGCATGAAAGCACGGCCCGGTCGGGGCGGCGGCCGAGTTCATTTGCGGCAACCTTGGTGACATCTACCGGATCGATCGTCAAACGATCGGCCCAGCCAAGGGCCAGCACGATTTCGGATGCAAGATCAGCAAAGCTCGCCTCGCCGTGGCAGGCCATCTGGTAGCGGCCCGCGCAGCCTGCCTGCATCAGGTGAAGCGCGTTGAAGGCCAGATCGTCGGTCCACGTAGGCTGCCAGACCCGGTCGCCAACGGCAAAGCGGGTTTCGCCACGCAGGATCGCCGTGTGCATCGCGGGAATGATCCGCCCGACAAAGTTCTTGTCCGCTTCCTCCCCGCCGAAAAAGCCTGCCATCGTTACGATCAGCGCATCGTCGAGCGCATCCTCGATGAGGCGTTGGCATTCATATTTGAGCTCACCGTACAAGGCAAGCGGGCGGGGCGTTTCGTCTTCGGGGATCGGGTTGTCCCGCCCGTCATGAACCAGGAAACTCTGGGGGTAGAACAGCCGGGCACCTGCCGCGCGGGCCAAAGCGATCGCGTTCCTGGTGCCGCCGACGATGATGTCGCACGCCGTGTCAGGATCGCGGGCGCAGCCTTCGACGTTTACCATCGCTGCGCAATGCACCACCCAGCCATCCTGAGCGTGAGGCGCGGCTGCAGCCATTGCTTCGGCATCACGGACGTCAAGCGCACCCTTGCCGGGCGCATACACCATCGATCCAGCCAACTGCGGGGTGAGCCGGGCAAAAGCCCGTCCCAGCATCCCTTCGCCGCCCGTAACCAGAAACCGCATAATTTCGACACCGCAAATTCATCAACTTGCGCGGCGGACTAGGGTAATGATCCCCCTTGCGCAATACCGTTGAGGTGTACCGCGCGCCATGCAAGGCCATGATCGGGCTTGACCGTCCGCAGTCGGATCAGCGAACGACTGCACAGACCACCGATAACAGCCTTGCCCTGCCAAGCGGCGAGTTTCGTCACGGAACAGAAATACGTCCCTGCCGGTGCTGGTCCGACATCCCATGCAAAGCGCAGTGCGACGAAACGGTCGTTGGGCGCGTGACCGGGAAGATCATCGTCTTGCAACGGAGAGACGGATGCAAGGAACAGCCAAACGGGCGGCTTTCGCCGCCCGCCTCAGGTTCAGCTTTTGCGTGAAGTCCACTGGTCGGGACGAGAGGATTCGAACCTCCGACCCCCACACCCCCAGTGTGATGCGCTACCAGGCTGCGCTACGTCCCGACACCAGTGGAGGCGCGCCTATAGGGGGGTGGATTGGGGCTGGCAAGCCGGTTTGGGACAAAGTCTTGTAGTAGTCGCTCCTCCGCACGGTGGCCACGCGATTGCGGGGCGCTTGCAATGCTGCTAGGCGCGGCCACTTGAACGGTCGGGGCTAACCCCTGCCATAACTGCAACGAGATCCTGACGGGCTTTATCGCATGACATTCGACCTTCTTGCCGCCGCTGCCGGTGCCGCTGGCGCGCCGCCTGCCTGGGCCAGCTTCCTGCCGATCATTGGCATGATCGCGATCTTCTGGTTTCTGATCATCCGCCCGCAGATGAAGCGCCAGAAAGAGCACCAGACCAAGATCGCTGCCGTCAAGAAGGGCGATCAGGTCATCACGGCGGGCGGTCTTGTAGCCAAGGTTTTGAAAGTCGACGAGACCTATGTCGAACTGGAACTGGGCACCAATGTCCGGGTCAAGGCCGTCAAGGCAACACTGGGCGACATCATCCTGCCGGGCGGCAAGCCTGCCAACGACTGATCGGCGCCGCAAGGCTGCGATCACCCTGACCTTTTGCGCGTGAGACCCTGACGCAATGCTCGAATTCCCGCTCTGGAAAAAGCTGTGGCTGTGGGGGCTGACGCTGGCCGCTTCGCTGCTTGCGCTGCCTTCGTTGTTCAATGTGGCCGGGCTGGACTGGCCGTCGGCCTTGCCGAACCCGCAGGTCAATCTCGGGCTGGATCTGGCCGGCGGCTCCCACCTGCTGCTGGAAGCGTCGGCAGAGGATGTGCGCAGCCAGCGACTGGACAATATGGAAGAAACGGTGCGTCAGCTGATGCGCGGTGCCAGCCCCCGTATCCGCATCGGGGATGTGTCGACCGCGGGCGGGCAATTGTCCTTCATGCTGGAAAACGCCGCCGATATTGATCGCGCGCGCGGGCTGATCGAGCCGGTGATGCAAGGCCAGACCACGGTGCGCGAATGGGACCTTCAGGTGGTCGATGGTCAGCGCATGGTGCTGTCCCAGAACGACGCCGGGGTCGATCAGGCCATCGACGATGCCATGACCAGCGCGACCGAGGTGGTGCGCCGCCGGATCGACGAATTGGGAACGCGTGAGCCGACGATCATCCGGCAGGGCGATACCCGTATCGTGGTGCAAGTGCCCGGCCTTCAGGACCCGCAGGCGCTCAAGGAACTGCTGGGCCAGACCGCGCAGCTCGAATTCAAGCTGGTAGCTGATCCTGCCGGATCGCAGGTCGGCACCGAGACATTCCCCTATGCGCCGGGCACGCCGTTTGAAGGGCAGTCCGTGACGGTCCGCCGCCTTGGCGGTATTCGCGGCGAAAACCTGACCGGCGCGCAGGCCGGGGTCGATCCTCAAACCAACCAGAGCGTCGTGAACATCACTTTCGATGCGCAGGGCGGGGCGAAGTTTGCCAAGCTGACGACCGAAAACGTCAACAAACCCTTTGCCATTATTCTTGATAGTCAGGTGCTGTCGGCGCCCAACATCAATGGGCCGATCATCGGCGGCAGCGCCCAGATTTCGGGCAGTTTCACCCCTGAAAGCGCCAACAGCCTGGCGATCGCGCTGCGCTCGGGCGCGCTGCCGGTGCCGCTGGCGATTGTCGAGGAACGCACGGTCGGGCCCGATCTTGGCGCGGATTCGATCCGCAAGGGCCTGCTCGCGATGGCCATTGGCAGCCTTGCCGTGATCGCGCTGATGATGGCGACCTATGGCCGCTTCGGGGTCTATGCGACGATCGCACTGGTGTTCAACGTTCTGATGCTGCTGGGTCTGATGGCACTGGGCGGCTTCACGCTGACGCTGCCGGGGATCGCGGGCTTCGTCATCACCATCGGTGCGGCGGTCGATGCCAACGTGCTGATCAATGAACGCATCCGCGAAGAACGCGCGCGGGGCCGAAGGGTCGTCGCAGCGGTTGAAACCGGCTACAAGGAAGCCAGCCGCGCAATTTTCGACGCCAACCTCACCAACGTGATCTCGGGCGTCGCATTGTTCGCGTTCGGCTCCGGGCCGGTCAAGGGCTTTGCGGTGGTGCTGGTGGTGGGTATCATCACGTCGGTCTTCACCGGCGTGACGTTGACCCGCATGATGGTCGCCGGATGGCTGCGCAAGGCGCGGCCCAACGATATCACGATCTGAGAGGAACGAGACGATGAAACTCCTGAAGCTCGTCCCCGACAACACGAACATCAAGTTCCTGAAACTGCGCATCCCGTTCTTCGTGCTCAGCATCGTGCTGATTGTGGGAAGCTGGGCGGCGGTGGCGGTGAACGGCCTCAATTTCGGGGTCGATTTCGCCGGCGGCCAGGAAGTGCGCATGACCTTTGCCGAGCGCGAGACCGCGCCCATTCCCCAGCTGCGCGAGTTGGTGGGCGGGCTGGGCTACGGCGAGCCGGTGGTGCAGGAATTCGGCGCGCCCAACCAGGTTTCCATCCGCGTCGCGCTGCCTGAAGGCGCAGAAGACACCCCCGGCGCGGCCACCGCGATCGGTGACAATGTGATCGGCGCGATCGAGCAACAATATCCCGATGCCCGCAAGGACGGTAACGATACCGTGTCGGGCAAGGTTGCAGGCGAATTCCGCAATCAGGCGATCCTTGCGCTGCTGGCAGCGATGGCGGCGGTTTCGGTCTATATCTGGGTCCGGTTCGAATGGCAGTTCGGCGTGGGCGCGATGTTCGCGCTGGTGCATGACGTTTCGGTCACGGTCGGTCTGTTCGCGCTGACGCAGATGGAGTTCAGCCTCCAGATCGTCGCGGCGATCCTCGCGATCATCGGCTATTCGCTGAACGACACCATCGTCGTCTATGACCGCATTCGCGAGAATCTGAAGAAATACCGCAAGATGCCGCTTCCCGAGCTGCTGGACTTGTCGGTCAACGAAACGCTGGCGCGCACGGTGATGACGTCGCTGACGCTGTTCATCGCGCTGATCCCGTTGCTGATCGTCGGCCCGCCCAGCCTGTTCGGCATGGTCGCCGCGATCACTGCGGGCTTGTTCATCGGCACTTATTCATCGATCTACATGGCGGGGCCATTGCTGATCTGGATGGGTGTAACCTCGAACAGCTTCGTGCCGACCGAAAGCGCGGCGGACCGGCAGGAAAAGATCGCCCGCGGGCAGGCGTAAGGCAGGGCAGGGCGGGGCCTAGTCCCCGCCGCACGCTAGCTTTTCGTAATGCGCTGCCAGAGAGGCGGCGTTGGCGTCCCAGCTGAAATGCTCGATCAGCGCGGCCACAGCTGCGCGCGCGGGCGGATTGCCCAGCACCGCGTTGATCCCGGCTGCCACCGCCTGCGCATTGCGCGCCACCAGCCGCCCAGCCGTATCGCACGCAATCAACTCGCGCGCGCCGCCCACATCGCTCGTCACCACCGGCGTTCCGCAGGCCAGCGCCTCGACCCAGGCATTGGCGAGCCCTTCGCTCACCGTGGGCAGCACCATCACGTCCGCGGCGGAAAGGATCAGCGGCATCAGGTCGTGATCGATCGATCCCGCAAAATGCACCCGGTCGCCCACACCTTCGCTGATGGCCAATGCGCGCAGCCGGGCCTCGTCCTCGCCCTTGCCGATCAGCACCAGCCGGGCGCCGGGAATGTCACGCAGCGCCGCGATCGCGATGCCTTGGCCCTTGCGCTCGATCAAGGCGCCCACGCAGGCCAGCATCGGCGCGTTATCGGGAAGGTCAAAACCCAATTCGCGGGTCAGCTGCGCGCGCAGCTGGGTGTGTTCGAAGGGGCGGAAGCGGTCCCGGTCAAGCCCGGTGTAATGTACCGTAATCTTCGCTTCATCCATCCCCATGCCCACCATCTGTCCCGCCAGATCGCGGCTGACAGCCAGCAGGCCGGTGGCCGTGGCTGCGGCGTCCAGCATCTGCTTGCGCGCAAAGTCACGTTCCCCCCACAGGCTGATATCGCTGCCCCGCGCCTTGATCGACAGTGGCAGGCCGGTGGCTTGCGCAATTTCGGCTGCGGCGGGGCCATCGGGGAAGAAGAACTGGGCATCGAGCACATCGATCGGCGTTTCGCCGTGAATCCGCTCCACCAGCGGTAGGGCGGCGCGGGCGATGGCGGTGGCGTTGCGGCGCGCGCCGATGCGCGGGATCAGTGTAAAACGGGGGCGGTGGATCGTGATCCCGCCTTCTTCGCTCACCTCTGGCAGATCGGCCAGCGGGCGGTAGCGCCCCAGCGCCAGCGGAGGCAGGCCGATGGGGCTGACCACCGTGACCCGCCAGTCGCCACGCTTCGCCAGCGCCTCCAGCGAACGCGCGACAAAGGTGCCGAACCGCGGATTGACCGGGTTGGGATAGAGCGTCGACAGGGCGAGGACGTGCTTCACGGCGATCTGCCTTACACCGTTGCCATTACAGCGGCCTGACCAGCATGAAGGCGACCGCAATCCAGGCCGGATTGTCGACCACCACCTGCTTTTGCCCCGCCCCCGGCGGCAGCAGGCCGACAAGGCTCCCGCGACGGTCGATCAGCCGCCCGAAGGCAAAGCGTCCGCCGGGGCGCGGCAGCAGGCAATCGCGGTTCATGGCGCGGGTCATGGCACGGCTTACGGCGCTGGCGTCTTCAGCCAGATCAAGCGGGCGCAGCCAAACGAGATCGCCGGGCCGGTATTCGCCGACACTGTCCTTCACCGCCAGCACCATCGGTGCGGGGCCATCATCACCGCCAAGCTCGCTCGGCATGACAGCTTCGCGCGGGGTGGTGAGGGCTTCCGGCCCGGCGGCGGCGGTGAGTTCCGCCACGATCTGCGCGGGCGCGGCGGTTTCGCCTCGCATCAGGCTGGCAGCTTCGACGCCCAGTGCGGCGGCGATCCGGTTCATCCACGTCAGCGACAATTGCCGCATCCCTGTCTCCAGCCGCCCGATGGTCTGCGCGGTGGTCGGCGGATCACAGGCAGCGCCCAGGTCGGCCAGCGTCAGCCCCTTGGCCTTGCGAATGTCGCGGATGCGGTTGGTCATGGGGACTCGCCTGATTTAACCGTATTGGTTTTTTCTTTCCTACAGATGTGCGCGCTTGGCAAGTCGCCTTTTGTTATCCAGTGGAGAAAATCAGCATGAAGCGCCAGTTGGTCGAACGCGAACTCACCCCCGAAGGCCCGCGCCGGGGCGGCCGGGCCGGCAATGCCAAGCCGCGCCGCACGGTAACGGTCAACCTTGCCGAAAGTCCGCTGGTCTGGCTTCATGCGCGCGGGCATCTGACCGACCGGCTGCTCGATGCGGGCGAGGCGCTGCGGGCGGATTACGAGCGCGCGCAGTTGTCCCCGAGTGTGACCATGCGCTGGGATCCGGTGCGGGTGAAATCGACAGGGCAGCAGGGGCTGGCGTCAAGCGAGCGGCAGGTCGCGGCGCGCCAACGTTTCGATGGCGCGATCAAGGCCGCAGGGCGGGGGCTTGAGGATATCTTGTGGCGGGTGGTCTGCGCGGGCGAGGCGCTGCCCGAGGCGGAAAAAACCTTGGGCTGGCCGGCGCGCAGCGGCAAGCTGGTGCTGCGCATTGCGCTGGAACGGGTGGCGGAGTTTTACCGGATCACTTGAAGCGGGCGGGGGGTGCTTTTTCTATTTCTGGACAGTGTCTCATGTGTCTCCAACAGGCCCGATCAGGCGTGCGATCCGGGCGCGCAGCGGCGGCAGGATATCGGCTGCGAACCACGGGTGGCGCGCCATGAACAGCCGCGCACGCCACGAAGGGTGGGGCAGGGCGATGAAGGGAAGGTCCATGCCGAAGCGGCCCACGCGGTCGGCCAGCGACAGGCGCTTGAGATGCGGCAGGTAGCGTGCCTGTGCGTGGACACCGACCAGCAGGGTCAGGCGGTCTTCGGGCAGAACGCCGAGCACCGCGTCATGCCACTGCGGCGCGCACTCCCTACGCGGCGGCGCATCGCCCCCGCGGGCCTTGCCGGGGTAGCAGAAGCCCATCGGCATCTGGGCGACCTTGGCGGCATCGTAGAAGGCCGCCTTGTCCAGACCCAGCCAATCGCGCAGCCGGTCCCCGCTGTCGTCGTCCCACGGCGCGCCGCTGGCATGGACGCGGGTGCCGGGCGCCTGGCCGATGATGAGCAGGCGGGCAGTGGTCGAAAAGCGCACGATTGGCCGCGGGCCCAGCGGCAGGTGTGCGGCGCACAAGGTGCAGGCGGCGATACGCGCCCGCAAGGCTTCGACCCTGTCCCCCCGTGCGGGGGCGTTCATCCCTCGACAAGTTCGGCCAGCGTCAGCCAGCGTTCCTCGGCCGCGTCCTTCTCGGCCCGCGCATTTGCGACACCCTCGCTGATGGTCGCGAACCGCTGCGGGTCTTTGGCGTAGAGTTCGGGGTCGTTCAGCAGCGCCTCGCCCTTGGCGATTGCGGTTTCGAGTTCCGTGATCCGGTCGGGCAGGATCTCGTAATCGCGCTGGTCCTTGTAGGTAAGTTTGGGGGCCGCAGCGGGCTTGGCGGGCATGGCTTTGCCGGACGTGTCGCCAGCGCGGGCGTTGCTCCCGCCCCCGACCCCGCCGGCGCCGGCCTTGCCCGTCGCAGCAGGTGCCTTGCGCTTGGCTTCCCAGTCGGCATAGCCGCCGGCCACGATGTCCACCTTGCCCGACCCGTCGAGGCCGAGTGTCACCGTCACCGTGCGGTCGAGAAAGTCGCGGTCGTGGCTGACGATCAGCACGGTGCCATCGAAGTCCGCAATGACTTCCTGAAGCAGATCAAGCGTTTCGAGATCCAGGTCATTGGTCGGCTCGTCCAGCACCAGCAGGTTGGCGGTGCGGGCAAACTCGCGCGCCAAAAGTAGGCGGGACCGCTCTCCGCCCGACAGGATGCCGATCTTGGTGTCCACCAGACCGGGATCGAACAGGAAGTCCTTGAGGTAGGCCATGACGTGCTTACGCACCCCGCGAACATCGATCCAGTCCCCCCCTTCGGCGAGGATCTGCCGCACCGTGGCGCCGGGTTCGAGCAGACTTCTCTGCTGGTCGATCATCACGCCGGAAAGGGTGCGCGCATGGCTGACACTGCCGGTGTCGGGCTCCAGCTCCTTGGTGAGCAGTTTGAGCAAGGTGGTCTTGCCCGCGCCGTTCGATCCGACGATCCCGATGCGGTCGCCGTTCTGGATGCGCAGGGTAAAGGGCTTGATGATCGGGCGCTCGCCATAGGTCTTGGAGATGCCTTCCGCGACGATCACCGACTTCGACTTGAAGTCATCATCGCTCGCCAGCTTCAGCTTGGCCGTCCCTGCGCCCGAGATCATCGAGGCACGGGCCGCGCGCATCTGGTAGAGCTTCTCCAGCCGCCCCTGGTTGCGCTTGCGCCGCGCGGTCACACCGCGCTCCAGCCAGTGCGCCTCCAGCTTCAGCTTGGCGTCCATCCGATCGGCCGCACGTGCCTCTTCGGCGTAGACCTGTTCCTCCCACGCTTCATAGCCGCCGAAGCCGACTTCCTTGCGCCGCACCGTCCCGCGGTCGAGCCACAGGGTTGCGCGGGTCAGGCGGGTCAGGAAGGTGCGGTCATGGCTGATGGTGATGAAGGCGCCGCGGTAGCGCGAAAGCCAGTCTTCCAGCCAGTCAATCGCAGCCAGATCCAGGTGGTTGGTCGGTTCGTCCAGCAGGATAAGATCGGGATCTTGCGCCAGCGCGCGGGCGATGGCCGCCCGGCGCCGT